>ERZ773177.14-NODE-14-length-215162-cov-12.8836_pt1 | contig 215162 bp, 166 predicted proteins | sample MGYA00580534_ERZ773177 | MGnify/ENA primary metagenome ERZ773177 (study PRJEB29015, sample SAMEA2737872) | human gut metagenome | biome: human gut; feature: human-associated habitat; material: faeces | place: China | collected 2012 ...
ATAAAAAATAGGCGGCTTCTTTTATGAAGTCGCCTATTTTTTTTGCACATTTGCAGTTCAATTATTTTTTCTAACAAATCAGTTATGACAAGATTCAAACTTACGCTAATATTACTTTGCTTTATGACTATGATACAAGCCTCAAACCCTTTCTTTGAAAAGTATGCCACGCCGCACGGAACTGTTCCTTTCAACCTGATAAAGACCGAACATTATGCGCCTGCCATCCACGAAGGCATCCGCCGACAAAATGCAGAGATAGACGCCATCATCAATAACCCCGATGCGCCTACATTTGAGAACACGATAGTACCCTACGAAAAATCCGGAGAGCTGCTGCATCGTGTCAACACGGTGTTCGGCAATCTGCTCAGTGCCGAAACCGGTGATGAACTGCAGGAACTGGCACGTGAAATCATGCCGCTGATGAGCGAACATGAGAACAATATCAGTCTCAACGAAAAACTATTTGCACGCATCAAAGCCGTATATGAGCTGACGGACAAATCCGGACTTACTCCCGAACAATCCAAATTGCTGGAAGATATTTATAACGGTTTTGTCCGTAACGGGGCAAATCTGCAAGGAGACTCCAAAGAGCAATATCGCAACTTAAGCAAGGAGCTAAGCCTGCTTACTTTGCAATTCAGTGAAAACGCCCTGAAAGAGACGAACGACTACCGACTGGTGCTGACAGACAAGTCGCAACTTTCCGGCCTGCCCGAAAGCGCCATTGACGCCGCCGCAGAAGCCGCACAGGAAAAAGGCGTAGAGGGCTGGGTATTTACCTTGCACGCACCAAGCTACAGCCCTTTTATGACGTATGCCGACAATCGTGACCTGCGCCGCGAACTCTACATGGCATATAATACAAAATGCACGCACGATAATGCCTGCAACAATCTGGAAATCGTAAAGAAAATCGCCAATACCCATATGGCAATAGCCCAACTGCTGGGCTACGACAACTTTGCCGAATACAACCTGAAGGAACGAATGGCGCAAAACAGCGATGCCGTGTACAAGCTGCTGAACCAACTGCTGGAAGCCTATACGCCCGCTGCACAAAAAGAGTATGCCGAAGTACAGGCATTGGCACGCAGTGAAAAAGGAAACGACTTTATCCTTATGCCATGGGACTGGAGTTATTATTCTCAAAAGCTGAAAGACCGGAAGTTCAGTATCAACGATGAGATGCTCCGCCCCTACTTTGAACTGAGCAAAGTGAAAGAAGGTGTTTTCGGACTGGCAAGCAAGCTGTATGGCATCACATTCAAAAGAAATACGGATATCCCCGTCTATCACAAAGACGTGGAAGCTTACGAGGTATTCGACAAAGACGGTACATACCTTGCCGTACTCTATACCGACTTCCACCCCAGAGCCGGAAAACGTTCGGGAGCATGGATGACGAGCTACAAAGGACAGTGGATAGACGAGAAAAGCGATGAGAACAGTCGCCCGCACGTGTCTATCGTAATGAACTTCACCAAGCCTACGCAAAACAAACCTGCCTTGCTGACTTTTGACGAATTGGAAACTTTTCTGCATGAGTTCGGCCACAGCCTGCACGGAATATTCGCCAACTCCGCCTACGAAAGTCTGAGCGGCACAAACGTTTATTGGGACTTCGTGGAACTGCCTTCCCAGTTCATGGAAAACTTCGCCATTGAGAAAGAGTTCCTGCATACCTTTGCCCGTCACTATCAGACCGGTGAGCTCATCCCCGACGAACTGGTGCAACGCATTGTGGACTCTTCGAACTTCAACGCCGCCTATGCCTGCCTGCGCCAAGTAAGTTTCGGGTTGCTGGATATGGCATGGTACACACGCAATACCCCGTTTGAAGGAGACGTCAAAGCCTATGAGAAACAGGCTTGGGAGAAAGCGCAGATTCTGCCTGTTGTGGAGGAGACTTGCATGAGTACCCAGTTCTCGCATATCTTTGCCGGCGGATATTCTGCCGGATATTACAGCTATAAATGGGCGGAAGTACTGGATGCGGATGCCTTCTCCCTGTTTAAACAACGCGGCATTTTCAACCCGGATGTAGCCGACTCTTTCCGCAAAAATATCCTGTCGAAAGGTGGTACGGAACATCCGATGACGCTCTATAAGCGTTTTCGCGGACAAGAGCCTACCATAGATGCACTATTAATCAGAAACGGAATCAAGAAATGAAAGAAAAAATAAATATAAAAGTAATCGGCTGCTGCCTGATGATAATGACCATGTTTCTTGGCTTCAGCGCTTGCAACAACGAAGACGACGTAATGGAAATCTTCAACAACAAGACCTGGAAATTAGCCCGCATAGCCACCGAAAAAGGGAAGGAACAATTTTATCAGGGCTTGTGGAACAACGAAACAGAAGAGAAAGCCAGCCGTGAACTGCTCAAAGTAGAGGGAAACTTCACCTTAAACTTCAACTGCGCCGACGTGAACGGAGAAATATCCGGTACAGTCAACGCACATGCCGTAAAATCGAACATCAGCGATGCCACGCTGAGAATAGACGGCAAAGAACATAGCATAAAGATTAGCGGGAAAGTTATCGGTACGGAAAGCGATAAACTGGCAAAGGTATTCAACAATGGTGTGCTGAACGTATTCAAGTACGAAGGGGATATACATAATCTGACCCTCTACTTTAAAGACGGAAATACAACGAAAGTAATGGGATTTACAGCCCGCTAAATACAACTAAAGATATGGACGAGACTACGAAAAACAAACAAGAAGCGCTGGACAAGCGTTATATACGTATGGCAAGTATATGGGCGGAAAACTCCTACTGCCAACGCAGACAGGTAGGTGCACTCATCGTTAAGGACAAAATGATTATTTCTGACGGATATAACGGTACGCCTTCCGGCTTTGAGAATGTATGCGAAGATGAAAACAACGTCACCAAGCCGTATGTACTCCATGCCGAAGCCAATGCCATTACCAAGATAGCACGTTCCAACAACAGTAGCAACGGCGCCACAATGTACGTCACAGCTTCTCCCTGCATAGAATGCGCCAAACTCATCATTCAGGCAGGTATCAAACGTGTTGTATACTCCGAGAAATATCGTCTGGAAGACGGCATCGAATTGCTGAAACGCGCAGGCATTGAGGTGGTATTTGTTTCAGTTGAAAGTTAAGAGTTAAAAGTTGAAAGTTGAAACTCCGTGCGCAGCCAAATAGTAAATAGTAAATTGTAAAATAGTACATATCATTATGGGTACAAAGAACTCCTCCCGATTTACACCGCTTATCATCGCAATCAGCGTAGTAGCGGGTATCCTTATCGGAACGTTTTATGCCAAACATTTCGCAGGAAACCGTTTGGGTATTATCAACGGCTCGTCCAACAAGCTGAATGCCTTGCTGCGAGTGGTAGACGACCAGTATGTGGACAGCGTCAACATGACTGATTTGGTAGAAAAAGCCATGCCGCAGATATTGGCAGAGCTCGACCCCCATTCCACCTACATTCCCGCCCAGAAACTGGAAGAAGTCAACTCCGAACTGGAAGGCAGCTTCAGCGGTATAGGTATCCAGTTTACCATACAGGAAGATACCATACACGTAAACAGCGTGATACAGGGCGGTCCTTCCGAAAAGGTAGGACTTATGGCAGGCGACCGCATCGTCATGGTGAACGACAGCCTGTTCGCAGGCAAAGGACTGACTAACGAAAAAGCCATGCGCAACCTGAAAGGGCCTAAAGGCACCCAAGTGAAGCTGGGAGTAAAGCGCGCCACCGAAAAAGAACTGCTGGACTTCACCATTACGCGTGGAGATATTCCCCAAAATACGATTGACGCCGCTTATATGCTGAACGATGATTTCGGCTACATACAAGTCAGCAAGTTCGGGCGTACTTCACACGTGGAGCTACTGAATGCCATCGCCCAGCTGAGCCACCAGAAATGCAAAGGTTTCATCATCGACCTGCGCGGCAATACCGGCGGTTACATGGAAGCCGCCACACGTATGGTAAACGAATTCCTCCCGGAAGGAAAACTCATTGTATATACACAGGGACGTAAATATCCGCGCATGGAAGAATATGCCAACGGCACGGGCAGCTGCCAAAAGATACCGCTCGTGGTATTGGTGGACGAAGGCTCCGCCTCTGCCAGCGAAATTTTTGCAGGCGCCATACAGGATAATGACCGGGGAACTATCGTAGGACGCCGCTCCTTTGGCAAGGGATTGGTACAACAACCCATTGATTTCAGTGACGGTTCCGCCATTCGTCTCACCATCGCCCGCTACTACACCCCATCAGGACGCTGCATCCAGCGCCCCTACGAAAGCGGCAAGGACTCCAAATACGAAATGGACTGGCTGACCCGCTACGAACACGGAGAGTTCTTCTCGAAAGACAGCATCAAACTCGACGAGAACCTGCGCTACTCCACCGGATTGGGACGTCCCGTTTATGGCGGAGGGGGCATCATGCCCGATGTTTTCGTACCGCAAGATACAACCGGAGTTTCCTCCTATCTGATAGAGGTCGGCAACAAGGGATTGATTATACAGTTCAGCTTCCAGTACACCGACCGTAACCGTGCCAAACTGAGCGCTTTCGACAACGAACAGGATTTACTGAAATACCTGCGCCGCCAGGGTATCGTAGAGCAATTCATACGTTTTGCCGACTCCAAAGGGGTGAAAAGACGCAATCTGCTGATACATCGCTCCTACAAGCTGATGGAGCGAAACCTTTATGGCAACATCATCTACAACACGTTAGGCAAAGAAGCCTATATCCGATACATCAATGAGAGTGACGCTACCGTAAAGAAAGCATTGGAAATACTGGAACGCGGAGAAGCCTTCCCGAAAGCCCCGCTACAAACGGACCAAGAAGAAGAAAAGAACAAGAATGGAAAAGAAAAAAGAACTGCGCAAGCGTATGGCTCTGCTGAAGACCCTTCACAAATCTACCACTACGCATCAGTCACAGTCTGCTGAGATACTTGCCGCCCTCGAAGCACACCCGGCTTTCAGGGCGGCAAACATTATATTGCTGTACCACTCATTACCGGACGAAGTAGATACGCACGAATTCATCAGGAAATGGAGTACTGAAAAACAAATACTTCTGCCCGTCGTCGCAGGTAACGATTTGGAGCTTCGTGCCTATACAGGACCTACAGACCTTGCCGTTGGCGCCTACGGCATTGAGGAACCTACCGGAGCATTGTTCACCGACTATGCCGCAATAGACTTCATCGCCGTTCCGGGTGTAGCCTTCGACCGTAGAGGAAACCGGCTGGGAAGAGGAAAAGGATATTACGACCGGCTGCTTCCCCGCATACCGTCTGCCTACAAAGCCGGCATTTGTTTTCCGTTTCAAATCGTAGAAGAAGTTCCTGCGGAGCCGTTCGACATCCGTATGGATGAAATCATAACACTACAATGAAAACTAACTACCACGCTCATACCACACGCGGATACGCTGAAGATGATGCGAGGAGAAAGCAACGGGAAAGTATCACCGAAATATAATGTTAGTAATCACCTGCGCCCCTACGTGCCGGTTCAGGTTACGCACCAGCAAATCCCGCCCCATCATCAGCTCCTGACGGAGAGCGGCGGAGGTAAGATGCACGTACAGCACTTGGTTCTTAATATAAAGTTCGCGCGTATAGGAGGCGATAGTCGGTCCCAAAACCTCAGCCCACGAACTGATAAGCCGCCGCTCGTTCAGCGGAGACTCCAAACTTTCCTGTCGCAGGAAACTTCGTATCAGCTTCCCTATCTGTTCGGCATCATTCCGTTTCATCTCTTAATTTCCTCCTCATCGGTCAATATGGTGTTTTCCTCCATTTCCGAAACTTCGCCCTGCTCCACACGAAACATCTTATAATCGCTGCCTACCTTATGCAGGATACGGTCTAAATGTTCGCGGTTAGTATCCGTAATAAAGATTTGTCCGAAACTATCTCCCGCCACAAGTTTGATAATCTGTTCTACACGCGAAGCATCCAGTTTGTCAAAAATATCATCAAGCAACAGCAAGGGAACCGTAGCCCCTGTCCGTTTCAGGAAGTCGAACTGCGCCAGCTTCAAAGCCACCAGATACGTTTTGTTCTGGCCTTGCGAACCTTCCCGCTTGATTGGGAAATCACCCAACAACATATTCAATTCGTCTTTATGCACTCCGCGGAGAGAGAAACCCATAATCCGGTCACGCATACGGCTCTCCTTCAACACTTCCAGCAAGGAAGCATCACGGGCGTGCGAATCATAAGTCAACCCTACTGCCTCCTTATCCTGCGAAATAAACGAATAAAAAGACTGAAAAATAGGAATGAACTCACTGATGAACTCTTCCCGTTTACGGAACACCACTTCACCGGCTTGCGCCATCATCTCTTCCCACACCAGAAAAAGTTCCTCTTCTACCGGCATTTCATTTTTCAGCAATGTGTTTCGCTGCGCCAATGCCTTGTTGTAGCGAATCAACGCATCCAAGTATTCCTTGTCGTACTGTGAAATCACTACATCCATAAAGCGGCGGCGCTCGTCACTGCCTCCGTTTATCAATGCCGAATCGGCGGGAGATACCATTACCAGCGGCAAGAAACCGATATGGTCGGACAAACGCGTGTATTCTTTTTTGTTCCGCTTGAACTGCTTTTTCTGCCGGCGCTTCATGCCACAGTAGATTTCTTCCGGCGTACCGTCGGCTGCCTCGTAGAAGCCCTGAATAACAAAGAAGTCCGCATCATGCCTTATATTCTGCGAGTCGATGGGATTGCCCGCACTCTTACAGAAAGACAGGAAATAAACAGCATCCAGCAAGTTTGTCTTTCCCATTCCGTTCTGTCCGAAAAATGCGTTCAGCTTCGGAGAGAAAGCAAGCTCCGCTTGCTCCAGATTCTTATAGTTGAGTATAGATATACGTTTCAGTATCATATGGCGGCACATCTTTGGCTTTTCTGCACAAAGATAATGCAAAGCAAAATAATTCTGCGGTTTTGGGATGTAAAATAAAAAAAGATGCCGCTAAATTTCGTTGATAGCTATAAAAAACTTACTTTTGCGGGTCGAATCAGCTATTAATGAATAATAACAAAAAGAATATATAAAAAATGGCAGAACAAAAGAAGACGAACGAAGCCTTAAACGTGGAAGACGCACTGACACAATCAGAGGCATTTCTCATCAAGAACAAAAAGACAATTATCGGTGCTATTTTGGCTATAATCATTATTATAGCGGGTATAGTAATGTACAAGAACCTCTATGCGGAACCTCGTGAGGAAAAAGCACAGGCAGCCCTTTTCAAAGGACAAGAATATTTTGAAGCCGACGCTTTTGCAGAAGCCTTGAACGGTGACAGCATCGGTTATGCAGGTTTCATCAAGATAGCCGACCAATATAGCGGCACAGATGCAGCCAACCTCGCCAAAGCCTATGCAGGTCTTTGCTATGCACACCTTGGCAAGTTTGAGGAGGCTGTAAAAGCATTGGACAGCTTCGACGGAGACGACCAAATGGTAGCTCCCGCCATGAAAGGCGCTATGGGTAACTGCTACGCCCAACTCGGCCAACTTGACAAGGCATCTTCCATGTTGCTGAAAGCTGCCGACGAAGCCGACAACAACACACTCAGCCCCATCTACTTGAAGCAAGCCGGAGAAATCTTGGTTAAACAAGGCAAGTACGACGATGCTATCAAAGCATACACCTCTATTAAGGAGAAATACTTCCGTTCATATCAAGCTATGGACATTGACAAATACATCGAGCAAGCCAAGCTGCTGAAGAAGTAATTTGCACCTTATTATATAAATAAGATATTTCGAGCACGGATTACACGGATATACACGGAAGTCAAAACCGTGAGTGCCGTGTAATCCGTGCTCTTCTTTTTCCCTTCCCCCTATTTTTTAATTTTAAATTCTTAAACTTTAATTCATCATGGCTACAGCTTATCACAACCTTTCGGATTATGATTTCAACTCAGTACCCAGTGCAGAGAATATGAAATTCGGCATCGTAGTGTCCGAATGGAACTACAATATCACCGGCGCTCTCCTAAAAGGAGCTGTCGACACCCTAAAGAAGCACGGAGCAAAGGACGAAAACATCATGATAAAAACCGTACCCGGTAGTTTTGAATTAACTTTCGGCGCCAATCAAATTATAGAATACAGCGAAGTTGATGCCGTAATTGCAATTGGTTGCGTAGTTCGTGGAGATACGCCGCATTTTGATTACGTCTGCATGGGTGCAACGCAAGGAATCACTCAATTAAACGCAAGTGGCGATGTTCCAGTGATTTACGGATTAATTACCACCAATACAATGGAACAAGCCGAGGATCGCGCAGGAGGAAAATTAGGAAATAAAGGTGATGAATGTGCAATTACTGCGATAAAAATGATAGATTTTGCTTGGAGTTTACAAAAATAGTCGTATCTTTGCACCGCAATTGAGAAACAAAGCTACTTAAAAAGAGATTTAAAGTAGTTCTCGATAGCAAAAGGGCAAATACCAGAGTGGCCAAATGGGGCAGACTGTAAATCTGCTGGCTTACGCCTTCGGTGGTTCGAATCCATCTTTGCCCACAAAAAATTGCGGAAGTAGCTCAGTTGATAGAGCATTAGCCTTCCAAGCTGAGGGTCGCGGGTTTGAGCCCCGTCTTCCGCTCTTAATGAGAACCTTGATAGTTAAGCAATTAACTGTCGAGGTTTTCTGCTTTTAAGAGGTTACTACAAGCATAGATTTAGGCGGTTTCAGGGGGCATATGTAAACCAAGACGTAAACCGAAATCGAATGGTCTCTAAAAAGTATATTCAGAAAATCATTCCTGATAAACAAAGTTACAACAACAAATGTTAGAGTTCAACCCTGAACAAAACAAAATGTGACAACAGAGCCACCTATCAATGAGATACCTTTTCATAAGTCAGGACTATTTACTTGATATTTTGCACAATTTTGTTGCAAATTCTGTAACTTTATCGTACCTTTGTACCTTGTAATGCAACCATAACAAACATAGATTATGAGAACTTGGAATTTATTGTTATTAAGTATTTTATGTATGAGTGTCGTTAGTTGCAGCAATGACGTATATAATCCGGAAAATGACCATCTGCAGAGAACGACAGACTTGCAAGTGCCACAATCTTTTGATTGGAACAGTACACATATGGTAAAATGCGATTTTAGCGCACCTGTGGACTGTATAGTGGATATTTATGGGGATGAAGCCTGTAAAGAAGGTTTGGCGACATATTTAGTCGAGGCAGCCAAAGAGAACTTGATTACTTTAGAACTCCCTGTGAGTAGTGAAAGTTTCTATGTGCAATATGCAACAACAAGCGGATTGCAAGTTCAGAAAGTTGCGATACCCGTAACGCAGACAAGAGCCGAACAACAGATTGGAATACGTCTGCCAGAAGAAGTGGAAGAATATAGAGGTAGTTTTATTGGTGCAAATTCATATTCCTCTTCCCCTTCTGAACATGGATTTGGAACGTTGATGTTTGAGGATTTATATCCGGCATTGGGCGATTACGACTTTAATGACTTTGTCGTGCAATACAACACAACTGTAAAATATCCTTCAGGGGTTATTTCTGGAAATTTTATTGATGGCAGAATAATAATCAAACTGAAATTGCAGGCTATTGGCGGTACTTTGCCTTATCAATTAGCTTTGGAATTGAGCAAGGTACCAGCTAAGATGATAAGTGATAATATTGAAATTAACGCGGAGCAAGGTTTAGGTATGCAATTACTAAATAAAGGCTCTAACGCTCCCGCCGTATTGCTTCTTACCGGTACAGAAAATCTGAAAGACAAAGGCTATTTTAATGTCCTGCCTCAATCAGATGTACGGCCAATGCCCAGTTTGACTTGTACTATCAAATTAAAAGCTGGATTTATGGAAAGTGAGCAAGAAAAAATAATAAGAGAATGTTATAGCAACCATGCAGAGGCGTTTAATTTCTTCCTTCGTAATAGCGCTACCGGTGAAGAAATCCATTTAAAAGGATACCCAACCAGTAAGCTTTATACAGGCAGCGTAAAATGGGCTGATTATCACAATGATAAAAATTTTGTATGGGGGATTAAGATTCCTGCAAAAATTTCGCATCCTATTGAGAAAATAGATATTAAAGATGCTTATCCCCAATTTGCATCATGGGTAACCAGTGGTGGAAAAAATGCTAAAGAATGGTATAACAATAGCGTGGCAGATAAGGTTGTTCCCATAAAATAAATAGAGCGATTATAATATAGACATAAATTAAAAGACTATGGTACCAAAAGCCGCATGAGAAATGCGGCTTTTTTCGTGTAAAGCCTATAATGCCTATTAGTATGTAGCACATAACACGACTGATTTTTATACTGTCGGCAGATTTTTATCAACGGTAAAACGAACGGGGCAAACTACGAATGATATAGAAGTGAAACCTCCTGCATTCTTTTCTTGAAGCTGAACTATATATCAGCTTGATTATACCAAAAAATAATGAAAACTTTAAGATTAATCGGATAACCAAAGCATCTACCATATCAGAAGATGAACCCGATGTTAACTCCAATACAATATATATTACACTTCAGATGCAATAAAGCCCCCTTTTGAAAACAAACAAAGGATACCTGATACTTTTTGATGCAACACTCGGAATTGATATGGACGAAATGGATTTTGCATATTATGCAGATTTACCGGGAATAGCAACTAAGAATTTGCCAATTCTGAATACTTTTAAATCCGTCTTATCTGAAGATACGATAGATTTCTCATGAGAACAGACAGCATTTGAAGCAATTCATTTGCTGTCTGTTTTATAATGATAATGCAGCAAGGAACGTTTTAGTAAATCTCCGGCAAAGATTTACTAATTCTTTGCCGGAGATTTACTAAAACGCCGGAAAGGTTTCTGCAAACAGATAAAATATCTATAGCTTTATATTTTGAGATATAAGAAAGTATTATCTTTGTCCGATTTTTAGTTGTAAAACCACAATATCTATTGCAAGACAACAATTTAACTGCAAACGACAAATGAACGTGAACATTCCTTCCCGTCAGAACATATTTCGTGAGATGCGGGATTATCTAATGATTGCCTTAGGCATGATTATGTATGGCATCGGGTGGACGGTATTCCTGCTTCCCAACGACATCACCACAGGCGGTGTACCGGGTATCGCTTCACTGGTATATTTTGCAACGGGGCTACCGGTACAGTATGTTTATTTCGGCATCAACTTCCTGTTGCTACTGCTCGCCATCCGCATTTTGGGGTGGAAGTTCAGCATCAAGACAATCTTTGCCGTCTTTACCCTGACTTTCTTTCTGCCCGTCATTCAGCAACTGACAGCCGGCGTCCAACTGCTGCACGACCAGCCTTTCATGGCATGCGTCATCGGCGCGTCTTTCTGTGGCGGCGGCATCGGCATCGCTTTCTCCTCGAACGGAAGTACGGGCGGTACGGATATTATAGCCGCTATCATCAATAAATACAGAGACATCACGCTGGGACGGGTGATGCTGATTTGCGACCTTATCATTATTTCTTCCAGCTACTTTGTGCTGAAGGACTGGGAAAAAGTGGTATACGGTTATGTCACCCTCTACATTTGCAGCTTCGTACTGGACCAAGTGGTGAACAGCGCACGCCAGTCCGTACAATTCTTCATCATCAGCGAAAAATACGAAGAAATAGCCAAGCATATCAACGTATATCCGCACAGGGGCGCAACGGTAATCAATGCGTCCGGATTCTACACCGGCAAGGAGATAAAGATGCTGTTTGTCCTTGCCAAGAAGCGGGAATCGACCATTATCTTCCGGTTAATAAAAGATATAGACCCGAACGCCTTTGTATCGCAAAGTCAGGTAATCGGAGTGTACGGAGAGGGATTCGACAAGATTAAGGTGAAGTAATCTTAATCTTCACGCACGAACTTTCCTTCTTTCCACGTATAGCTTACGGGACGGCGGAGAAACGGTTTCAGTTTTTCCGCCGCTTCTTTTTCCATATAGTCGGGAGTAGTGAAAGTAAAGGTCAGTGTGGCATCCTTGCCCGAAAGGTCGGCTTTCATCAAGAGCATATCGGCTTGGAGGCGGGCATCCTGATACTGATACACATCTACTGTATCGGAAGCGGGTGTTATGAAATCGTCCATGCCGGGAAGCGACGCCAGATAGGGCGCGGACGGCAACTCTCGCCAGTCGGTTGTGTAAAATTTGACATGGCTGTCGCAAGCCGGAGCGCATACGGTGGAAACGGTGCAGATGAGACGGGTACTGTCGTTCACAGACAGAAGTTTCATCTGCCAGATGCTTTGGGGCGTTACCTGCACACGGATATAATCGGGGGTAAGCTCCGTCATTTCCGACTTGCCGCCAAAACGGTTGGTTACTTCGGCTTTCATCTTACTCTCCAGAAAGTCGATGAAGTCGGCGCGGTTCACGGCTGTAAGCAACGGACTCAAGGAATCGGGCATATTGGTGAAACAAGTCTTTGCCAGTTGCGCCGACAAAGAACCAACTCCCATACATAGTGCAAACAAAAAGACTACCAACTTCTTCACCATATCATTGCATTATTTTATCGATACTAAATTCTTCTTCTTAAATAAATCATATTGCAGATAAGAGCATAGCTCTTCCGCCATAATTCACCCGAAATCCTATTTGCTCCCCAAATATAGGAAGAACATTCCAATCAACACCAAAATGAGGTCTACCGCCTTGCTTTTTAAATTCTTTTCACGGAAGAAAAGAGCACCGAACAGGAAGGAGACAACCACACTGCCACGCCGCACCATAGATACGATGGAAATCATGGAATCTTCATAGCTCAAAGCGTAGAAGTACACGAAGTCCGCCGCACAGAGAAAGACGGATATGCCGATGATGGTCCAATCCCAGCGGAACGGCGTGCTCTCCTTTCTCTTGGGATACCACAGCAACAGGATAATGGGGCACATGATAAACACCTGATAGATATTGTACCATGACTGTACCACCATAGGCGGCAGTTGCTTCATCAGATACTTATCGTACAGTCCGCTGACGGCCCCCGTCACAGCTGCCAACACAATAAAGAGAATCCACTTGTTGTGCTTGAAGTCGATACCTTCTTTCTTGCCGGAACGGCTCAGCATGAAGAACGACAGCACCGCCAGCATCACACCTATCCATTGATAAAGATTGAGCCGCTCGCCGAATACAAGCATCGCTCCCACAAGTACCATTACCGGACGGGTGGCATTAATAGGGCCTACAATAGTAAGCGGCAGATGTTTCATTCCGAAATATCCGAATATCCACGAGGAGAGGACTATGAAAGACTTGATGATGATGAATTTATGCACATCCCACCCCACTACAGGAACATCGAACATCGTACCGCCCAATACCGCCGGAGCAAAAACCGACACCAAGATAAACGGAAGGAATATCAAACTGGAAAATACCGTATTCAGAAACAAGACCGGAAGCACGGCATTATCCTTGAGCGCCTGCTTCTTGAAGGCATCATAAAATCCCAGCAAGGCTGCTGAGAGGAAGGCTAATAATAACCACATTTTTAGTTGAAAGTTGATAATTGATAGTTAAAAATAACAGCTGACAGTTAATGAAAATTCTTCATTCTTCATTCTTCATTCAAAAAGATTTCTTCCGGATAGGCAACGTCTACCAAGAACAATGCGTTGCCGGGTACGGAGGTCCCTGCGCGGCAACGGTCTTTCTGTTCGATAACACGGCGGAAACCCTCAACGGTAAGTTTGCCCCTGCCCACCTCGAGTAACGTGCCTACCACGGCACGCACCATGTTCCGCAGAAAACGGTCGGCTTGAATGGTGAACACCCAAGTTACTTTATCCACTTGTGTCCAGGCGGCATACATTATCTTGCAATTATTGGTTTTGACATCGGTATGCAACTTGCTGAAACTGGTGAAGTCCGCATATTCAAACAAAGTCTGTGCGGCTTCGTTCATCCGTTCAAAATCAGGAGTTTGGAACAGGCGGCAACGGTATTGGCGGTCGAAAGGCATTTTGGCGGTAGTGACATAGTACTTGTATGTACGTGCCGTAGCGTCAAAACGCGCATGGGCATCGGGACGCACGGCACGTAGACGATATACGGAAATATCGGGAGGGAGCAAGCGATTCAGCTTGTCCGCCATAAACGTTACATCCAACGAAGTCTCGCTGTCAAAATGCGCCACCATCACAGAAGCATGCACACCGGCATCGGTACGCCCTGCGCCCACCACTTCCACTTCACGCCGCAACAAGGTGGAGAGCGCTTTCATTAAACACTCCTGTACACTCGCACCGTTGGGCTGAATTTGCCAGCCATGATAGGCTGTGCCGTCGTAAGCCAAATAGATAAAATATCGTTGCACGTTTCTTTTTACCTCCTTATTTTGGCTGCAAAGGTACAAAAAGACAGGAAAAAAGCCGCACACTCTTCCGATTGTTCTGACAGATTACATTATCTTTGCAGGGATTTTACCGCAAATTACACAGATTTACACAGATTCAGGATTAATTATGTATAGCAAAAGCCGTTTTATCTCCCTGTTTTTATTGGCAAGCATGGCGTTGACCTGCTGTCTGGCGGGATGCAAAAAGAAGGATATGTCACTTAAACTGAATGAACCGCGCAATATACGGGGTGTTATCAGCTACAAACGCTCTTTCGGCGATTTGAATGAAAGACATCTGAATGTGGCGCAAGCTATCGGTATCCGTCCGTTGGCATCGCGCAAGGAAGCGGAAGGAATGAAAGAGAAGCTGCAATATATCGCGACGAACGATTTATATGCGGTAGATTCATTGACGCACTCCATTCCGTATCTCATTCCGGGAGCGGCTACCCTGCTCGACACTATCGGTTACAACTTCCTTGATTCTCTGACCGCCAAAGGGCTGAACCCGAACAAGATTACAGTAACTTCCGTACTTCGCACCAAAGATGACGTGAAACGTCTGCGCCGACGCAACGGCAACGCATCCGAGAATTCCGCCCACTTCTACGGCACTACATTCGATGTCAGTTGGAAACGCTTTCAGAAGGTTGAGGATGAGGACGGACGTCCGTTACAGGATGTCAGCCCGGATACGCTGAAACTGGTGCTGTCCGAGGTTTTGCGTGATTTGAAGAAGGCAGAGAAGTGCTACGTGAAATATGAATTGAAACAAGGATGTTTCCATATTACGACGAGAATGTAAAAATACAAATCTGTTAGTATATGGCATGTTAAGACATCAGAACATCAATATTAATATGCAGTTTACAAAAAAACAATATACAAACAAGATCCTAACTTACCCCTAAGGCTGAAAGCCTTTTATCTTATAGAGGGATGCATCAAAACGAATTTAAGCTATCATTCTGTCATTCAGAGGAGCTTGCAATGAAGAATCTTTTCTATTATATGTCAGGAGAAGAGATTCTTCACTTCGTTCTGAATGACAGAATGATAGCTTAAATTCGTTTTGACACATCCGCAATATGCGAATAATAATATTACGCCCTGTAAGGGCAAAAGACCCATATACGTATCTTTTGCCCTTACAGGGCGCAAATCTTGAGACACCTGTGCCCGGGGTGTTACCCCGGGCTATAAGATAAAAGCCTTTCAGGCTTAGAAAAATCATCATAGATTGGCGCTATTGCGCTATCGGCACTATCGGCACGGCACTATTGGGACTATCAGCACCATTGGGACTATTGGGACTATCAGCACTATCGGCACTATCCACTATTGTATGCGAACAGGAAACTCCAGAATGCAAACTTTATAGAGACTATCTATAAATGAAACCATTATTTCTCCTCCAGCATCCGCCATGCCAACGGCAAGCAAGTTACAATATCGCCTGCCGTCATCCCCATAGCACCATGCTTTTTGCAGGCAATATCTCCCGCCAAGCCATGAACATAGACAGCCAGCTCTGCAGCCGTCTCCGCATCATACCCCTGCGCCAACAAAGCCAGTACAACACCGGTCAGCACATCGCCGCTGCCCCCCGTTGCCATACCGGGATTTCCGGTAGGATTAAACCGGCATTTGCCCGACGGGGCGATAACAGCGGAATAAGCCCCCTTCAATATAATATGTACTCCGGCGCTTCTTGCCAGTTCACGGGCTTTCGTCAGGCGTTCGTACGAGTTCTGGCATTTCCCGACCAATCGTTCCAGTTCTTTGGGGTGCGGAGTAAGAATACTGCCTTTGGGCAAACGGCCGATGTAACTGCGATGTTCTCCCAACAAGTTCAGTGCGTCGGCATCCACCACCATGGGCGTCTGACAAGATTCTATCTGCTCCAGCAAGGCGGCTTCGGTATCCCCCGCCTTGCCCAATCCGGGACCGATGCCCACCGCCTGATAATCGTCCGTATCGGTGGCGCATGAGAAGCGGACATCGTTTATATCTACTTCCGTCATAGCTTCCGGTACGGAAGTCTGCACGATAAAGTTATTGCAGAAAGGAACATGAACCGTCAGCAACCCCACGCCGGAACGCAGACAAGCACGTGCCGCAAGCACCGACGCCCCTGCCATACCTTGCGAACCGGCTATCAGCAAGGCGCGTCCGAAACTCCCTTTGTGGGCAAACTTACCGCGAGGCTTCAGCATCGACGGCATATCCTCATGTTCCGTCAATGCAAAGTCCGTCTCCTTTTCATCTATGGCTTTCTCGCTCAGACCGATATCCAGCAACTGCCATTCACCCACAAACGGTTCGTTCTCGGCAAAGAGAAATGCCAGCTTCGGCAGTTGCAGGCTCAGCGTCAGGTCTGCACGGATGATATTAGTTTGGATATTATAGGTATTATCCTCTCCCATCAAACCGGAAGGCACATCAATGGCAACTACCGTAGCCGAAGAGGAGTTGATGTACTTCACCACCGCAGCGAAGCCTCCGTTCAAAGATTTGTTCAGCCCGCTGCCGAACAGCCCGTCTACCACCACGTGCTCCGCAGTCAAGACCGGCGGAACGAATTGCGTGGTTATCTCATGGAAATCCACTCCGGCAACTCCTGCCAAGCGTTCCTTGTTCGTTTCACAATCCGGAGACAAAACGCCTTTTGTATTGAAAAGATACACCTCTACCCGATAGCCTTGTTCCGCCAACAAGCGTGAAACGGCCAGTGCATCTCCGCCATTGTTTCCGGGTCCGGCAAATACCGTAAAAGGTGTTTCCACACTCCAACGTTCGGCTATCGCCTGCGCCAATGCCTGAGAGGCGCGTTCCATTAGGTCTATGGACGAAACAGGCTCATTTTCTATCGTATAAGCATCCAGTTCTTTTATTTGGATGGTAGGAAATATTTTTATCATCGCAGCTTATTCATTTAAGTTACGAGCAAAGATACGAAAAATAATAACTACTTTGTTATCTGTTTCGCAGTAAAGGATATGTAGCTCATCCTCTTCCTGCTTTCAAAGAAATTGCAGAAGATGATGCATGGAGTGGAATAAAATCACTATTTTTGCGCCAACTTAAAAAACTCCCGTTTATGGATACCATACAAATAAAAGACAAAATGTTCACCGTTTCCATTAAGGAACAGGACATATTGAAAGAAGTAACCCGTGTAGCGAACGAAATCAACCGAGACCTTGCCGGTAAGAACCCGCTTTTCCTAAGCGTACTGAACGGCTCGTTCATGTTTACCGCCGACCTGATGAAACGCATCACCATTCCCTGCGAAATCTCTTTCGTGAAACTGGCTTCTTATCAGGGAGTATCTTCTACGGGAGTCATCAAAGAAGTTATCGGTATCAACGAAGATATTTCTGACCGCACGATTGTTATCGTGGAAGACATCGTAGATACAGGCCTCACCATGCAACGCCTGCTGGAAACTCTCGGCACACGTGCTCCAAAGGACATCCACATCGCCTCGCTGCTGGTGAAACCCGACAAGTTGAAAGTAGACCTGAACATCGAATACGTAGCCATGAACATCCCCAACGACTTCATCGTGGGCTACGGCCTGGACTATGACGGTTTCGGACGTAACTATCCCGACATCTATACAGTGGTAGACTGAAACGGGGAGAAGGTATTGGAAGAAAGTATTAAATTGTAAATCATAAAATAATAGCTAAACAAATGTTGAACATTGTAATTTTCGGTGCTCCCGGTTCAGGAAAGGGAACACAAAGCGAGAGAATTGTAGAGAAGTACGGCATCAACCACATTTCTACGGGAGACGTACTCCGTGCAGAAATCAAGAACGGCACAGAACTGGGCAAAACAGCCAAAGGCTACATCGACCAGGGACAACTGCTGCCGGACGAACTGATTATCGACATTCTGGCAAGTACGCTGGACAGCTTCAAGGACAGCAAAGGTGTTATCTTCGACGGTTTCCCCCGTACCATCGCACAGGCGGAAGCATTGAAAAAGATGCTGGCTGAACGCGGACAGAGCGTAAACATCATGCTGGACCTCGACGTGCCCGAAGATGAACTGATGAAACGCCTCATCAAACGTGGACAGGAATCAGGTCGTGCCGACGACAACGAGGAGACTATCAAGAAACGTCTTACCGTATATCATTCACAAACAGCTCCGCTGATTGACTGGTACAAAAACGAAAAGCTGTATGCGCACATCAAAGGCATCGGTGAACTGGAAACGATTACGGCAGATGTTTGCAAAGCGATTGACGCAGCAAAATAAAGTAATATAACCATAAAGCAAAAGCGCGGTAATACCATAAATGATATTTACCGCGCTTGTCATTTTCCCATCCACTCCTAAAAAAATAGCAATAGATTATTTCATAAGCTTCTTATATTCACGTGGAGTACATCGAATTTTCTTGAAAAACGTAGCATTGAACCTTGCTATAGTATTGAATCCACATTCATATGCAATATCTGTTATGCTCATGTCGGTAGTCAGTAGTTTACGTTGTGCATGTGCTATCCTTAGCTCAGCTATATAATCAGTTATCGTAGTGCCGAATGCTTTCTTGAATATATAATTAGCATAATCAGGATGCAAACCTACTGCTTCACCAATATCATTGGCTTTAATGTTATTACAATAATTTTTAGTGAGATATATGGTTATTTTTTCAATAAGTGTCGTTTGATATGATGCTAATGCTATGCCATCGTCTGACGACTCTAAATGATGAGCCATACGGATGATTCTGGCTTGCATCTCCAATAAGATTATAAGGCTTGATTGAATACCGGCATCGTTATCCTTCAACCAATTATTCAACAAAAACTCATCATACTGAGAGTAGTCATTTGTCTTCTCATATAGAATATCTCCCTTAAGCAAATTGTCTACAAACTGTACAGGAAGATTCCAAGACAAAAAGCGTGCTAAAGGAATGGTACATACATAATATCTGTCCACATTCTCATAACGAATAATTTGATGCGGAACGAGTCCCCAAAATATTGTAAACCGTTTATTAGGTATCGTTATCTTCTCATTATGACGCAAGTAAGTAATATTTCCCTGAGGCAAGTAATTTATTTCTATTTCATTATGCCTGTCACATCTGGGCATAATACTAGGTATCCATGTTTCGCAGGTAAGTCCATAAGGCTTAAATTCCTCACGAGATTTATCAAAGCTGTAGCATTTCTCGGAATTCATTATGTTTATATCTAAATATAGAGAGTGTTATTCATCTTTTGGCAGTAAATTTGCAAAAATAATCCTTAAATACCAAATATAATAACTACCATGAAAAAAGTACTTTTCTTCTTTTCCTTTCTAACAATATGGTGCCTCTACTCAAAAGCGCAGGTTGCCAACGAAGACAAACATCGACTGATTGTGACCACCGACTTAGGAGGCACTGACCCCGATGATGTTCAGTCAATGATACATTTATTATTATGCTCGAATATGATTGATATTGAAGGACTAATCAGTTCACAAGTCTGGATGGACGACCCGGATAAAACGGCTAAAATATCAGAAGTTGTAGAGCGATTCGGTGAAGTTCTGCCGCGGTTGAATAAACATGCGGAAGGTTATCCCGATTTAAATCAACTGCAGGCTGTCATAAAGCGGGGACAACCTGTTTCTAATATGACAGGAGTAGGCTCAGGCAAAGATTCACCGGGTTCAGAACTAATCATCTCGGTAGTTGATAAGAAAAAAGACCAACGGCCCGTATGGCTTGCGGCTTGGGGCGGAATGAATACGATAGCACAAGCTTTATGGAAAGTGAAAAATACACGGAACGAAAAAGCCTTCAAGAAGTTTATCGCAAAAATCCGTATATATGATGTCTTGGGACAAGATGACGCCGGAGCTTGGATAGCCAAGAACTTTCCTGAAATCGTGTATATCAGAAATAAGGAAGTTTATGGCTGGGGACCTTCCGACCAATGGATTAAAAAGAATATTCAAAGCTGCCTGCCATTTGGTAAGCACTACCCCAATCGAGTTTGGGCAGTGGAGGGAGACTCACCTTCTTTCTTCTATGTATATGCCAATGGTCTGAATGTGCCTGATTCACTTGAATATGGTGGTTGGGGAGGTCGCTTCTCCAAGCAAAAGACAAGCGGCATACGAGGTATGGACTTTATTGTACGTAGCGGAAAAGATGAAACGCAATACGATCCCTATTATATGTATGGAAGCTGCAAAGAGGGCAATGCCGCTATCAACAAATGGCGACAGCATATTTGGAATAATTTTGCAGCACGTATGTTGTGGACTACAACCGATGATTATAAAGCGGTCAATCATCATCCCCACGCAGCGCTCAATGGAGACCATTCTCTGAAATGTATCTTTAAAAAAGTAAAAGCCGGAAGCTCCATTGTCTTAGACGCCAACGGCTCCACAGACCCCGACGGCGATAATCTGATATATCAATGGAGCGTTTACACTGAACCCGGCAGTTATAAAGGTAACGTAAAGATAGAAGGAGGCAATGCCAAAAAATGCAAAGTACATATTCCTTCGGATGCTACCGGCAAGGACATACATATCATTTTAGAGTTAACGGACGAAGCGACTCCGGCACTTACCGTTTATAGACGAGTGGTACTAAAAATAAGTTAGAAACACCCCCTGCGATTGATTAATCAATAAAAAGGAATAAAAAGTTTGAGGTAGTCTTGGAGAATCGTTACTTTTGCATCAGAAAAAGGAATAAGTATTTTAAAATCAATCGTAAGGAAAAATATGGCTGAATCGAATTTTGTTGACTACGTAAAAATCTATTGCCGTTCCGGTAAGGGCGGTCGAGGCTCCACGCATATGCGACGTGAGAAATATATTCCCAATGGCGGCCCCGACGGAGGTGACGGAGGACGAGGCGGCCACGTGATTCTTCGCGGCAACCGCAACTACTGGACATTGCTGCACTTGCGCTACGACCGACATATCATGGCCGGGCACGGAGAATCGGGTTCAAAGAACCGTAGTTTCGGCAAGGACGGAGAAGATAAAGTTATCGAAGTGCCCTGCGGCACGGTAGTTTACAATGCCGAAACCGGTGAATACATTTGCGATGTAACCGAGCATGGACAGGAAGTCGTTCTGCTGAAAGGCGGACGCGGCGGATTGGGCAACTGGCACTTCAAGACCGCCACCCGTCAGGCTCCCCGCTTTGCACAACCGGGCGAACCGATGCAGGAAATGACGGTTATCATGGAGTTGAAGCTGCTGGCGGATGTAGGTTTGGTAGGTTTTCCCAATGCAGGGAAGTCGACACTGCTCTCGGCAGTATCTTCGGCAAAGCCGAAAATTGCCAATTATCCCTTTACTACACTGGAACCCAATCTGGGAATTGTGTCATATCGCGACGGCAAATCGTTCGTAATGGCAGATATCCCCGGTATTATCGAAGGCGCAAGCGCAGGCAAGGGTTTAGGACTTCGCTTCCTGCGCCACATCGAACGCAACTCATTGCTGCTGTTCATGGTTCCTGCCGACAGTGATGACATCCGTAAGGAATATGAAATTCTATTGAACGAACTGCGCACCTTCAATCCTGAAATGCTGGACAAGCAACGTGTGCTTGCCATTACCAAATGTGATATGCTGGATCAGGAACTGATGGACGAAATAGAACCTACGTTGCCCGAAAGCATTCCGCACGTATTCATTTCGGCTATATCCGGTCTAGGTATCTCTGTTCTGAAAGATATACTGTGGGAAGAGCTGAATAAGGAAAGCAACAAGATAGAAGGCAAGGTTGAAAGCATAGCCCATCGTGCCAAAGATATGAGTCACCTGAAAGAAGAACTGAAAGATGAAGGTGAAGACGAGGACCTCAGCTACGAATACATTGACAACGAGGACATTGAAGACCTTGAAGACTTTGAATACGAAGAAGAGGACTGGGAGGATGACAAAAAATGATTTCTCTTACAGAAGATAAAAAAATGTTGGGATATGAGGTATTTGCCCCGTATCCCGACATTTCTTGTTTTGTAACCACCCGGCATGGCGGATGCAGCACCGGCAACTATGCTTCTTTCAACTGCACCCCTTACACCGGAGACGATGTAAATTGTGTACGCCAAAATCAGGAAGCGTTATGTGCTGCATTGCCTTCATATCCGCAAGAACTCGTTATTCCTTTTCAAACTCACAGTACCAATTCTCTCATCATCGACGAAACTTATCTGAATGCAACATACAGTGAACGGCAGTCTATGCTGCAAGGTGTAGATGCGCTTATTACCGATATACCCGGTTGCTGTATTTGTATCTCTACCGCCGATTGCATTCCTATATCATTATATGACAAGCTACGCCGCGTCGTTGCCGTAGTCCATGCCGGCTGGCGGGGAACGGTAAACCGCATACTTGCATCAACGCTCCACCGGATGCAGGCAGCCTACGGCACAGAGGGCAAAGACATCATAGCCAGCATTGGTCCGGGTATCTCCCTCGCTTCTTTTGAAGTAGGCGATGAAGTATATGAAGCTTTCCGAACTGAGAATTTCCCAATGGAATACATATCCGTATGGAAACCAGAAACGCACAAATACCATATCGATTTGTGGGCAGCCAACCATCTGCAACTTTCCGACTTCGGAGTGCCGTCCCAACAGATAGAAAATGCAGGGATTTGCACTTATCAACAGTATGAGGATTTCTTTTCGGCACGCCGATTGGGTATCAAGTCAGGACGCATACTGTCGGGAATAATAATTAATGTTTAGTGATTAGCCATGTATAACATTACCGTATCAGAAGAAATTAAGAAAGCCTGCCCTATCTTCAAAGGTGCGGCCGTATATGCAGAAGTTGCCAATACCGCATTCTGCCAAGGTCTTTGGGACGAGATAAACGCCTTTACCCAAGAACTGAGAGCAACCGAAACCACAGACAGCATCAAGCTGCAACCCGCCATTGCCGCCACCCGCGAAGCCTACAAGCGTTGCGGAAAAGACCCGAGCCGCTACCGCCCCTCGGCCGAAGCATTGCGCCGCCGTCTTATGCGGGGACTGGAACTGTATCAGATTGACACGTTGGTAGACCTCATTAACCTCGTTTCCCTCCGCACCGGATACAGCATAGGCGGCTTTGATGCAGACAAGATACAGGGAAACAGCCTCGAACTCGGAGTAGGACGTGCGGAAGAACCTTTCGAGGGCATCGGGCGCGGAGTGCTGAATATTGAGGGACTTCCCGTCTACCGCGACCCGGCAGGCGGAATAGGCACCCCCACCAGCGACAACGAGCGCACCAAGATGGGAATGGAAACCCGCCACATCCTCGCCATTGTAAACGGCTACAGCGGATGTGACGGACTGGCGGAAGCTGCCGGAATGATACAGGAACTCCTGCGGAAGTATGCCGCTTCCGACGGTGGAACAGTGCTCTACTTTGAATAAACGACGACCGCGGACATAATGCCGCAGCTACACCCGATGCAAAAAAATAACAGACTGAACCGTCCAAGTATTCAAACGTTTCACTACCTTTGCAAAGCGTTTCACTCGAAAAAAAGAATTGAACTTTAAAACATATCAATGATAGAGAAACTGATTGTTCTTGAGGATATTGATCCGGTAATCTTTTACGGCGTAAACAACGCCAATATGCAATTGATAAAAGCATTGTATCCCAAACTCCGCATCGTTGCCCGCGGCAATGTCATCAAGGTTTTGGGAGACGAAGAGGAAATGTGTGCGTTTGAAGAAAACATCACCAAGCTTGAAAAGTATTGCGCCGAATATAATTCTCTGAAAGAGGAAGTCATCATCGATATAATCAAAGGGAACGTCCCGCAAGCGGAAAAGTCCGGCAACGTCATCGTGTTCAGCGTAACGGGAAAGCCCATCATACCGCGCAGCGAAAACCAGTTGAAGCTGGTTGAGGCTTTCTCCAAGAACGACATGGTGTTTGCCATCGGCCCCGCCGGTTCGGGCAAGACATACACGGCTATAGCCCTTGCCGTACGTGCGCTGAAAAACAAGGAAATCAAGAAAATAATCCTCAGCCGCCCCGCCGTAGAGGCCGGAGAGAAGCTCGGCTTCCTGCCCGGCGACATGAAGGACAAGATAGACCCCTACCTGCAACCGCTTTACGACGCATTGCAGGACATGATACCTGCCGCCAAACTGAAAGAATACATGGAACTGAACATCATTCAGATTGCCCCCCTCGCCTTCATGCGCGGGCGTACGCTGAACGATGCCGTAGTTATTCTGGATGAAGCGCAGAACACTACCACCCAACAGATTAAAATGTTCCTCACCCGCATGGGCATGAACACCAAGATGATTGTAACGGGAGACATGACACAGATAGACCTTCCCCAATCGCAAACCTCCGGACTGGTGCAAGCGCTCCGCATCCTGAAAGGCGTGAAAGGCATCAGCTTCATCGAACTGAATAAGAAAGACATTGTACGCCACAAACTGGTTACCCAGATTGTGGAAGCCTACGAGAAGTTCGACAAAGAGACGAAAGCGGAACGGGAGAAACGGAGAGAGGAAAAAGCCAGACTGCAACTCCCTGCATAAACAGTAAATATTCAACTCATAAATATCACAAAAATGAAAGCATTAACAGCAACAGAATTCAATTTTCCCGGTCAGCAAAGCGTATACCACGGAAAAGTGCGTGATGTGTACAACATCAACGGTGAAAAGTTAGTGATGGTCGCTACCGACCGTATTTCAGCCTTCGACGTAGTATTGCCCAAAGGTATTCCTTTCAAGGGTCAAATGCTGAACCAGATTGCAGCCAAGTTCCTCGATGCCACTACCGACATCTGCCCCAACTGGAAAATGGCCACCCCAGACCCTATGGTAACAGTGGGTGTAATGTGCGAAGGTTTTCCTGTTGAAATGATTGTACGCGGCTACCTCTGCGGCAGCGCATGGCGCGCCTACAAGAGCGGTGTCCGCGAAATCTGTGGCGTGAAGCTGCCCGAAGGCATGAAAGAGAACCAGAAGTTCCCCGAACCTATCATCACCCCGACTACCAAAGCCGAGATAGGCGAGCACGATGCCGACATTTCCAAAGAGGAAATCCTCGCCAAAGGTCTTGCCACTCCCGAAGAATATGCCGTTTTGGAGAAATACACCATGGCCCTCTTCAAACGCGGTACGGAAATCGCCGCAGAGCGCGGATTGATTCTCGTTGATACCAAATACGAATTCGGCAAGCACAACGGCACCATCTATCTGATGGACGAAATCCATACTCCGGACTCCAGCCGCTATTTCTACTCCGAAGGCTACGAAGAACGCTTCTCCAAAGGCGAACCGCAAAAGCAACTCTCAAAGGAATTCGTACGCGAATGGTTGATGGACAACGGCTTCCAAGGCAAAGAAGGACAACATGTTCCGGAAATGACGGACGAAATCGTAACTTCCATCAGCGAACGCTACATCGAGTTATACGAACACATCACCGGTGAGAAATTCGTGAAAGAAGATACAAGCAATATCGCCGAACGTATCGAGAAGAACGTAACGGAATACCTAAAGGAATGAAGAATGTATTACCCGCAAGAACACATCAAGCCTTACGGTAGCGACGGCAAGAAGAGCGAACAGGTCGAAGAAATGTTCGACAATATCGCACCCGCTTACGATAAGCTGAACCATACCCTGTCAATGGGTATAGACCGCAGCTGGCGTAAGAAAGCGATTAATGCGCTGCGCCCTTTCAAGCCCCGGCACATCATGGATGTAGCAACCGGAACCGGCGACTTTGCCATACTTGCCTGTCGCGAACTGCAGCCCGACACGCTGATAGGAACCGACATATCCGAAGGGATGATGAATGTGGGACGTGAAAAAGTAAAACAGGCGCACCTCTCGGACAAGATTTCCTTCGCCCGGGAGGATTGCACCTCTCTCTCATTTGCCGATGAAAGCTTTGATGCCGTGACCGTAGCGTTCGGCATCCGCAACTTCGACGGACTGGACAAAGGACTGTCTGAAATGTGCCGTGTACTCGTGCCCGGCGGACACCTCGTGATACTGGAACTTTCCACTCCGGACCGCTTCCCGATGAAGCAACTCTTTACCGTCTACTCCAAAGTCATCATTCCTCTACTCGGCAAATGTATCTCGAAAGACAACAGCGCTTACACCTATCTGCCCCAAAGCATCCGCGCCTTTCCGCAAGGTGAAATCATGCAAGGAGTAATCCGTAAGGCAGGATTCAGCGAGGTGCGCTTCAAGCGGTTGACTTTCGGAATATGTACCTTATACATCGCTAAGAAATAGTTGCTACTTATTATTACCCCCTTTAACACACTTGGATATGCAGAAATACGGTCTAATCGGTTACCCGCTGAAACATTCGTTCTCCATCGGCTACTTCAATGAGAAATTCACAGCCGAGAACATTGACGCAGAATATGTAAACTTCGAGATTCCCCGCATCGAAGACTTCATGGAAGTGATTGAGGAAAACCCCAATCTCTGTGGACTCAACGTAACCATTCCTTACAAAGAACAAGTCATCCCCTATCTGGATGAGCTGGATAAGGATACTGCCCAAATAGGCGCGGTCAACGTTATCAAGATTGTCCGTCTCCCCAAAGGCAAAGTCAAACTGATAGGCTGCAACTCGGACATTATCGGATTTACGCAATCCATCGAGCCGTTGCTGCAACCCCACCACAAGAAAGCGCTGATTCTGGGTACGGGCGGTGCGTCCAAAGCCGTATATCGCGGTCTGGAGAACTTAGGAATAGAAAGCACGTTCGTATCACGCACCAAAAAGGACGACAAATTCCTTACCTACGAGGAACTGACTCCGGAGATAATGGCCGAATATACGGTTATCGTCAACTGTACCCCCGTCGGCATGTTCCCCAAAGTAGATTTCTGCCCGAACATACCGTACGAACTACTTACACCCAACCATTTGCTCTACGATTTGTTATATAATCCAAACGAAACACTCTTCATGAAGAAAGGCAAAGCTCAAGGAGCCGTCACCAAGAACGGACTCGAAATGCTGTTGCTGCAAGCCTTTGCCGCATGGGAGATTTGGAATAGATGACATGAAAAGAAAAATTAAATACGGTCTGATAGGATTATTGGCGGTAGCATTCACCACCATCGTCAGTGGAAGCTATTATATGCTCGGTTACTCGCTGACACCTAAAGAGAACAAAGGCAAGGACATTCCTGGGTCATACAAGTATATGCACCGCACATATCCGTTTATCACGTCATGGCTGGATAGCCTGCAAACCTCAGGTGCCTTGCGCGATACCTTTATCATCAATCCGGAAGGGAGACAACTGCATGCAATTTTTGCCGCAGCCGCACAATCTACCGATAAAACGGCAGTCATCGTGCACGGCTATACCGACAATGCCATCCGTATGCTGATGATAGGCTATCTTTATAATAAAGGACTGAACTACAATATATTCCTTCCCGACTTGCAGGACAACGGTCTGAGCGGAGGTCCCGCCATACAAATGGGGTGGAAAGACAGGCTGGATGTACTGAATTGGATGAATATAGCCGACAGTATTTTCGGAAACAACACTCAAATGGTAGTACACGGCATCTCTATGGGAGCTGCCACTACCATGATGGTATCCGGAGAACCGCAACAACCTTTTGTGAAATGTTTTGTAGAAGATTGCGGCTACACAAGCGTATGGGACGAATTTTCCTTTCAATTGAAGGATATGTTCGGGTTGTCCGAATTTCCGCTAATGTACACAACCGGATGGTTATGCAACGCCAAGTACGGCTGGAACTTCCGAGAAGCTTCTTCGCTGGAGCAAGTCAAAAAATGCAGCCTTCCCATGTTATTCATACATGGAGATGCGGACACATACGTACCTACGTGGATGGTTTATCCCTTGTATGAAGCCAAGAGCGAACCGAAAGAGTTGTGGATTGTACCCGGTGCAACACACGCCATGTCCTACCGGGATTATCCGCAGGAATATACGGAGCGCGTAAGGAATTTCGTAGGGAAATACATCCATTAATGTGATTTTTCCTATCTTCGCCCCTACAAATACAATAGTATGAAACGATTTATCTCCATAGCACTCTTCTTGTGCGTGCTTGTTTCCTTGCAGGCACAAGAGATTTACACTACCAAAAACATTCCTAAAGTACATCTTCAGGACAAGACACGCTACGTCTGCAACCCCGCCGGCATCCTCTCTGCTTCGGTATGTGATGAAATGGACCGTATGCTTTATGCACTGGAACAGCAAACCGGCATTGAAACCGTAGTGGCCGTCGTACCTTCCATCGGCAACGAGGATTGCTTTGACTTCTCGCACCAATTACTCAACGAATGGGGTGTGGGCAAGAAAGGCAAGAACAACGGGCTGGTTATCCTGTTGGTAACCGACCAGCGCTGCATCCAGTTTTATACCGGATACGGATTGGAAGGAGACCTGCCCGATGCCATCTGCAAGCGTATTCAGACACGATACATGATTCCTTACCTGAAAGACGGCAATTGGGATGCGGGTATGGTGGCTGGTGTGCGTGCCGTATGCGCCCGCCTCGACGGCAGTATGGTAAACGACTCGGATGAGGATGGCGGCGCCTCCCCGATAGGATTGATTCTGGCTGTTGTCGGCTTCTTCGCCATCGCCATTGCAGCGGGAATATTGAAGACACGTGCCGCAAGCAAATGCCCGCAATGCGGACAGCACAAGCTGCAACGGAGCAACAGCGTACTTGTTTCACGCCACAACGGAGTACGGACGGAAGATGTCACTTACATATGCCGTAATTGCGGACACAAGGTAGTACGCCGTCAGCAATCCTACGATGAGAATTACCGGGGCGGCGGTGGCGGCGGTCCTGTCATTTTCGGCGGCGGCTTCGGAAGAGGCAGTTTCGGGGGCGGCGGCGGTTTTGGCGGCGGCAGCTTCGGCGGAGGTATGGGCGGTGGCGGCGGAGCCGGTTCACGGTTCTGATTGGAATAGTGTCAATCTGGAATTATTCAGTTAGGAGTCAGAGGAGTTACAAAATGTATTGTATCACTTAATAATAAAAGAAGAAGTATGAAAAAATCAACCATTATTATCATTGCTATTATAGCCCTTCTCGCCATTTGGGGTATTACCGGCTATAACGGACTTGTCACTATGGACGAAAATGTCAGCGGACAATGGTCTAACGTCGAAACACAATATCAACGTCGTGCCGACTTGATTCCGAACCTTGTAAATACAGTCAAAGGATATGCCTCTCACGAGAAAGAAACACTGGAAGGTGTGGTAGAGGCTCGCAGCAAAGCTACCCAAATGACCGTAGACTCCAACGACCTGACACCGGAGAAGCTGGCTGAATACCAAAAGGCTCAGGGTGCGGTTACTTCCGCTCTCGGCAAGCTGCTTGCCATTACCGAGAATTATCCCGACCTGAAAGCCAACCAGAACTTCCTGGAACTACAAGCCCAGCTGGAAGGTACGGAAAACCGCATCAACGTAGCACGTACCAACTTCAACAACGCAGCGAAAAGCTTTAATACAGCCATCCGCCGTTTCCCCAAAAACATCCTTGCCGGTTTTTTCGGCTTTGAGAAACGCGCTTATTTTGAAGCTGCCGAAGGCAGTGAACAAGCTCCCAAAGTAGAGTTCTAACAACAAGGAATTAAAAATCCGAACTGGGGTTGTTTTAAAATGTAAAAGTCCTATCATTCTATCATTCTGAACGCAGTGAAGAATCTCTTCTCTGCATACATAAGAGAGGAGATTCTTCGTCGCAAGCTCCTCTGAATGACAGAATGATAGGACTTTTACATTTTGAAACACTCTCATATTTTTTACGCAAAGCTAAGGCTATAAGCGAAATAATCACTACTTTTGTGCACAATTGAACAAACTTATTATCTCATGAGTAATCAACGATATATGATGAGAGGCGTCAGCGCATCCAAAGAAGATGTGCACAACGCTATCAAGAACATCGACAAAGGTATCTTCCCGCAGGCTTTCTGCAAAATTATCCCCGACATTCTGGGCGGTGATTCCGAGTACTGTAACATCATGCATGCCGACGGTGCAGGAACCAAATCCAGCCTGGCATACATGTACTGGAAAGAGACAGGCGACCTCTCCGTCTGGAAAGGCATTGCGCAGGATGCGCTGATTATGAACATCGACGACCTGCTTTGCGTAGGTGCAGTAGACAATATCCTGGTATCAAGCACTATCGGACGCAATAAGTTGCTCATTCCGGGAGAGGTGATTTCCGCTATCATCAACGGAACGGACGAACTGCTTGCCGAACTCCGCGAAATGGGTGTGGGTGTATACGCTACCGGCGGTGAGACTGCCGATGTCGGCGACTTGGTACGCACCATTATCGTAGACTCTACGGTAACTTGCCGCATGAAACGTTCGGATGTCATCGACAATGCCAATATCCGTCCGGGAGATGTGATTGTAGGTCTGTCCTCTTGTGGACAAGCCACTTATGAGAAAGAATATAACGGCGGTATGGGCAGCAACGGGCTAACCAGCGCCCGCCACGATGTATTCTCCAAATACCTGGCAGAGAAATATCCGGAAAGCTACGACAAAGCCGTACCCGACGAACTGGTATACAGCGGAAAACTGAAGCTGACAGACAACGTGGAAGGCAGTCCGTTGGATGCCGGCAAACTGGTACTCTCTCCTACCCGTACGTATGCACCGGTAGTTAAGAAATTACTCGATGCGCTCCGTCCCGAAATTCACGGTATGGTACACTGCTCCGGTGGCGCACAAACCAAAGTACTGCACTTTGCCGGTGACAATTGCCGCATTATCAAAGACAACCTTTTCCCCGTTCCACCATTGTTCAGAACCATCAAGGAGCAAAGCGATACGGACTGGAGCGAAATGTACAAGGTATTCAATATGGGACACCGCCTTGAGGTGTATCTTTCTCCCGAACACGCAGAAGAAGTGATTGCCATCAGCAAGAGCTTCAATATTGATGCACAGATTGTAGGACGTATCGAAGAGAGCGATAAGAAAGAGTTGATTATCAAGAGTGAATTCGGAGAGTTCAGATACTAATACCGACTTATCATCCCATCATAACATTACCACTTGAATTAAATGGCAGATAACAATACCATACTTGAGAAACTGGAAGGCCTCGTTGCCCGCTTCGAAGAAGTATCTACGTTGATAACCGACCCGGCAGTGATTGCCGACCAGAAGCGCTACGTCAAGCTTACCAAAGAATACAAAGAACTGGGTGACTTGATGAATGCCCGCAAAGAGTACATGCAGGTACTGAGCGGCATTGAGGAAGCGAAAGAAATCATCGCCAACGAAACCGATGCCGAAATGCGTGAAATGGCCCGTGAGGAACTTGATGCCTGCCAAATACGCCAGCCGGAGCTGGAAGAAGAAATAAAGCTGCTGCTTGTCCCTGCCGACCCGCAGGATAGCCGTAACGCAATTCTTGAAATCCGCGGCGGTGCAGGTGGAGACGAAGCCGCCATCTTTGCCGGCGACCTCTTCCGTATGTATACCAAGTATTGCGAAGCAAAAGGCTGGCGATTGGAAATATCCAGTGCCAACGAAGGCGCAGCCGGCGGTTTCAAGGAAATCATCTGCTCCGTAACGGGTGATAATGTATATGGTACACTGAAATATGAATCGGGCGTACATCGCGTACAGCGTGTGCCTGCCACCGAAACGCAAGGACGTGTGCACACATCCGCTGCATCCGTAGCCGTGCTGCCCGAGGCCGAAGAATTCGATGTAGTCATCAACGAGGGAGAAATCAAATGGGATACCTTCCGAAGCGGTGGTGCGGGCGGTCAGAACGTAAATAAGGTGGAATCCGGCGTACGCTTACGCTACAACTGGAAGAATCCGAATACCGGTGTCGTAGAGGAAATCCTCATCGAATGTACTGAAACGCGCGACCAGCCGAAGAATAAAGAACGCGCCTTGTCTCGCCTGCGTACCTTTATATACGACAAGGAGCACCAGAAATACATCGATGACATCGCTTCCAAACGAAAGACCATGGTTTCTACCGGTGACCGTTCGGCCAAGATACGCACCTACAACTATCCGCAAGGACGTATCACCGACCACCGCATCAACTATACCATCTATAACCTCGCCGCCTTTATGGACGGTGATATTCAGGACTGCATCGATCACCTGATTGTTGCGGAAAATGCGGAAAGACTGAAAGAAAGCGAATTGTAGTTATGAAAGGGCTATCAGTAGAGAAAGCGTTTCACACAGCTACCGAAGCGTTTCAGAATTGTTTGAAACGCTTTCCGGTTGCAGTAACCTTTATCTTTGCATTCACAGCCTATCTCATCTATCTGACATCGACAGGCTGGAAGGGCGAAGACCGGTTACTGTTCATCACCGGCTACTATCTGTCGGTGGGCATCCTGCTTTCGCTCACACTTCATCTATGGAGCGAGGAAGTAAAAAGCCGCCTGTGGAAGACAACCATACAACTTGCTGCGCATGCCTTACTTATAGCCGACACTTTCCTACTCTATCATTATCTCACCACGGAAAGTTCGTGGATTGAAATCGGTATCGCCCATGCGGCAGCCATTCTTGCCGTAGGGTTCTCCACTTTCTTCCTTTCGTTCCTGCGCGAGAAGAACGACATCGCCAGCTGGAACTTTGCGCTGAACACCGTTTCGGCATACATCGTTACACAGGTGATAGGCCTTATCCTATGTGCAGGCATCAGCCTACTGCTGTTCTCATTGCATCAACTGTTCGATATTCACATCAGCGGGAAGTGCTATGCCTATATCTACTATCTGTGCAATGTATTGCTCGGCTTGATGCTATTCCTCGGATTGTTGCCGCAGGGAGACGACAAGCACAACCGGAAGCCGCATTCATCGGAATTCCTGAACGGCATCCTGCACTATCTGTTCCTTCCCCTTACGGCCGGTTATCTGATAGTGCTTTATATCTACGCCACTCGCATCCTCATCAGTTGGGAATTGCCCATCGGCTGGGTGTCATGGCTTATCGTAGCATTGATGACGGTCTGTATCGCCATCCAATTCGGGCTATACCCTACACGTTTCAAAGAGAACAAGCGGTTTGACAACTGGATTGCACGCTGGATGCCTGTGCTGATATTGCCACTGTTACTGCTGATGACAATAGGCATTATACGCCGGTTCAACGATTACGGTGTTACTATCAACCGACTCTATCTCGCCACGCTCAATGGCTGGTTCTATATTGTCTGTATCGGGCTGTTCGTCATAAAAGCGCGACGTATCAACTGGATACCCATTTCGTTTGCCGTCATCTTTTTGCTGACATCCGCATTGCCCGTCAACTATGCCGGTATTACAAAGAATACTATTCTTAATGAGATAAAGGCCGAAATGCAACGCAGTTGCCAAGCGGAAGTTCCCCTCTCATTAGAGCAATATAAGGAATGGATTTACTCACTGCCGGAAAAGCAAGCTGTACAGATAAACAGTAAATTCAAATATTTGAGTAACTGGTTCGGCACGGAAAGCGTTACTCATTTGATAGAGAAGAATGTGACACACAACCTCTATTCTGTGGCAGCGGATATTGAAACAGATACGGTAGCCGTTGACACAGATAACGACAGGGTTTCCTACAGTGGCGAAATCGATATCCAAACTATCATCAATATACCCGAAGGCTATACCCGGTTTATCGCCATACCTGACGGCAGCATATCAAGCCACCGTTTCACCGTTTCCCGCCAAAGCCTCGAAAGCGGCATATTACCCGTTTCGCTCGATACCCGAACGGGCAAGCTGAACGATAGCGTGTACATCGAGCTCAACACATTGGAAATGCTGGAGAAGAACAGCAAGCACGGCCATATACCGCCTACCTCTTTCCGATGCAACTCCCCAAGAAATTTGTTCATCCTGACTGCATTCGACATTCATTATGAAAAGGACAGTGACGAAGATGCGAGAATGAGTATCAAGGGATATTTATTTAAAAAGTAAAATCATTAAACCAACAGAATTACGATATGAACAAACAACAGCTTTTTGAGAATATAAAACGTAAGAAATCATTTCTTTGCGTAGGTTTGGATACGGATATTAAGAAAATACCGGAACACCTGTTGAAAGAAGAAGATCCTATTTTCTCCTTCAATAAAGCAATTATCGATGCAACAGCCGATCTGTGTATCGCCTATAAACCTAACCTTGCTTTCTATGAGAGCATGGGAGTAAAAGGTTGGATTGCCTTTGAGAAGACCGTAAACTACATCAAACAGAATTATCCCGACCAGTTCATCATAGCTGATGCCAAGCGTGGTGACATAGGCAACACCTCTGCCATGTATGCACGCACTTTCTTTGAAGAGCTGGACATAGACTCGGTAACCGTAGCCCCCTATATGGGCGAAGACAGCGTTACCCCGTTCCTCACTTATGAAGGGAAATGGGTTATCTTGCTCGCATTGACCAGCAATAAAGGTTCTCACGACTTCCAGTTGACAGAAGACAAGGACGGTGAACGTCTTTTTGAGAAAGTCTTGCGCAAATCACAGGAATGGGCAAGTGACGAACAAATGATGTATGTAGTAGGCGCCACCCAAGGACGTGCTTTTGAAGATATCCGCAAGATTGTTCCCAATCACTTCCTCCTGGTGCCCGGCGTAGGCGCACAAGGCGGTTCATTGGAAGAAGTCTGCAAATACGGCATGAACGAAACTTGCGGGCTAATTGTTAATTCCAGCCGCGGAATCATTTACGTAGACAAGACAGAGAACTTTGCAGCCGCTTCACGCAAAGCTGCACAGGAAGTACAGGCGCAAATGGCGGAACAGCTGAAGAAAGTGATAAACGATTAGTGACTAACAACCCTCCAAAGGTGCAAGCAAGAAAAATCATCAACGACCCGGTATTCGGGTTCATCAATATACCAAAGGGGCTGCTGTACGACATTGTACGGCATCCCCTTTTGCAACGTCTCACCCGTATCAAGCAACTGGGCTTGTCTTCCGTAGTGTACCCCGGCGCGCAACATACCCGTTTCCAACATTCTCTGGGTGCGTTCTACCTCATGAGTGAGGCTATACAACAACTCACAGCCAAAGGCAATTTCATCTTCGACAGTGAAGCGGAAGCCGTACAAGCAGCCATTCTTATGCACGACATCGGGCATGGTCCGTTCTCTCATGTACTTGAAGACACTATTGTAAAAGGCGTTTCGCATGAAGATATTTCTCTGATGCTGATGGAGCGCATCAACAAGGAGATGAACGGGCAACTGACACTCGCCATCCAGATTTTCAAGGATGAGTATCCCAAACGTTTCCTTCATCAGTTGGTAAGCGGTCAACTGGATATGGACCGCCTTGATTACCTGCGTCGCGACAGCTTCTATACAGGCGTTACGGAAGGCAATATCGGTTCGGCACGAATCATCAAGATGCTCGATGTCAAAGACGACCATCTGGTGGTAGAGTCCAAAGGCATCTATTCCATTGAGAACTTCCTCACCGCACGTCGCCTGATGTACTGGCAGGTATATCTGCACAAGACATCGGTTGCTTATGAAAAGATGCTCATCAGCACATTACTGCGTGCCAAAGAGTTAGCCGGAAAGGGAATAGACCTGTTTGCTCCGCCTGCACTGAAATTTTTCCTGTATAACGACATCAATCGGGAAACATTCTATAATAACCCGGATTGCTTGGAAAACTATATCCAACTGGACGACAATGATATTTGGACTGCATTGAAAGTATGGAGCACCCATTCGGACAAAGTCCTTTCCACACTAAGTCTGGGCATGATTAACCGTAACATATTCAAAGTGGAAATCTCCGCCGAACCTTTCGGTGAGGAACGTAAAGAAGAAATAATCCGGCAAACCGGTGAGCAATTAGATATTTCCCTTTCCGAAGCCGGTTATTTTATCTCCACTCCCGGCATTGAGAAGAATATGTACGATCCGGCAGATGACAGTATTGATATCCTATACAACGACGGTTCCACTAAAAATATAGCTGAAGCATCGGATATGCTTAATATATCTCTACTGTCCAAGAAAGTAAAAAAATACTACTTATGTTATCAGCGTTTGCATAGATAAGTATAAAATATTCATCACAGAGCAAGGATATATAAAAAAAAAGTCCGTTATTTGTGTTTTGAAACCATCTAACAACAATAAGACATGGAGTTCTCTGCTAAACAAATTGCAACATTTATTCAAGGAGAAATCGTTGGAGACGAGAATGCAACCGTACACACCTTCGCAAAAATTGAAGAAGGAATTCCCGGAGCAATTTCTTTCCTATCCAACCCTAAATACATACCTTATCTGTACGAAACCCTATCGAGTATCGTTTTGGTAAACAAGGATTTCGTTCCTGAACAAGAAGTAAAGGCTACAATGATTAAGGTAGACAATGCTTACGAGAGTCTTGCTAAATTATTAAATCTTTATGAACAAAGCAAGCCAAAGCGTACCGGTATTGATTCACGAGCATACGTTGCCGAGACCGCGAAAATAGGCAAGGATGTTTACATCGCCCCCTTTGCTTGCATCGGAGAGTATGCAGAAGTGGGAGACAATACGGTGATTCATCCGCATGCCACCATTGGAAGCGGCGCTAAGGTAGGCAGTGACTGTATTATTTATGCAAATGTAACCATCTACCACGATTGCCGCGTAGGCAATCACTGCATTTTGCACGCCGGTTGCGTCATCGGTGCAGACGGATTCGGCTTCGCCCCTACTCCCGAAGGCTATGAAAAGATACCCCAAATCGGTATCACTATCTTGGAAGATAATGTGGAAATAGGAGCCAACACTTGCGTAGACCGTGCTACAATGGGAGCAACTATCGTGCACAGTGGTGTGAAACTGGATAATCTGGTACAGGTAGCCCATAATGATGAAATCGGTTCGCATACGGTAATGGCAGCTCAAGTAGGCATTGCCGGATCCACCAAAATAGGTGAATGGTGTATGTTTGGCGGTCAGGTCGGTATAGCCGGACACATCCATATCGGAAACAAAGTGAACCTTGGCGCACAGTCGGGTGTTCCGAGCAATATAAAGGAAGGCAGTGTTTTAATAGGCACCCCGCCTATGGAGGTAAAACCTTATTTCAAGTCACAATCCGTATTCCGCAAACTACCGGATATGTATTTTGAACTGAATGCGCTTCGTAAAGAACTTGATGAATTAAAAAAACAATTAAATAAGTAACCAATGTTGAAACAAAAGACTCTGAAAGACAGCTTTTCGCTCAGTGGAAAAGGTCTTCATACTGGACTTGATCTGACCGTTACTTTCAACCCGGCTGCGGACAATCACGGATATAAAATTCAGCGTATCGACCTGGAAGGTCAACCCGTCATTGACGCTGTTGCCGATAATGTGACTGAAACGACACGCGGTACTGTCCTCTCTAAAAACGGGGTTAAGATAAGTACCATAGAGCATGGTATGGCTGCACTTTATGCACTGGGCATAGACAACTGCCTGATTCAGGTGAACGGTCCGGAATTTCCGATTTTGGACGGAAGTGCTCAATATTACGTCAACGAAATAGAACGTGTAGGTACAGTAGAACAGAATGCTGTAAAAGATTTCTATATTATCAAGTCCAAGATTGAATTCCGCGATGAAACCACCGGTTCGTCCATTATCGTATTACCCGATGAGAATTTCAGTCTGAATGTGCTGGTATCTTATGACTCCACCATCATCCCCAACCAATTCGCCACATTGGAGGATATGACAAAGTTCAAGGATGAAGTAGCCGCCAGCCGTACTTTCGTATTTGTACGCGAGATAGAACCGCTGTTACAGGCCGGACTTATCAAAGGCGGTGATTTGGACAACGCCATCGTTATCTACGAACGCGAAATGCCTCAGGATGCTTACGACAAGCTTGCCGATGTAATGGGCGTACCGCATATGGATGCCAAACAGCTGGGTTACATCAATCACAAACCGCTGGTATGGCCCAACGAATGTGCCCGCCATAAATTATTGGACGTAATCGGCGATTTGGCTCTGATAGGAAAACCCATCAAAGGCCGCATCATTGCCACACGTCCGGGACATACCATCAACAATAAATTCGCCCGCCAGATGCGTAAGGAAATCCGTCTGCACGAAATACAGGCTCCCTCATACGACTGCAACCGCGAACCGATTATGGATGTAAACCGCATCCGTGAATTGCTACCGCACCGCTATCCGTTCCAACTGGTAGATAAAGTAATTGAAATTGGCGCCAACTACATTGTAGGTGTCAAGAATGTAACAGCCAACGAACCTTTCTTCCAAGGACACTTCCCGCAAGAGCCCGTAATGCCCGGTGTATTGCAAGTGGAAGCAATGGCACAGACCGGAGGTCTGCTTGTCCTGAACTCCGTAGACGAACCGGAACGTTATTCCACCTACTTTATGAAGATAGACGGTGTTAAGTTCCGCCAGAAAGTAGTGCCGGGAGATACTTTGATTTTCCGCGTTGAACTGCTGGCTCCTATCCGCCGAGGAATTTCTACTATGAAAGGCTATGTATTTGTAGGCGAAAAGGTAGTGTGCGAAGCTGAATTTATGGCTCAAATAGTAAAAAACAAGTAAGTTAATTATGATAAGTCCCTTAGCGTATATTCATCCCGAAGCAAAAATCGGGGAAAACGTAGAGATTGCTCCTTTTGTTTTCATTGACAAGAATGTGGTAATCGGCGATAACAATAAGATTATGGCGAATGTCAACATTCTGTACGGGTCACGTATCGGCAATGGAAATACAATCTTTCCCGGAGCCGTAATCGGTGCCATTCCGCAAGACCTGAAGTTCAGAGGAGAAGAGACCACCGCCGAAGTAGGCGATAACAATATTATCCGTGAAAACGTAACTATCAACCGAGGCACAGCTGCCAAAGGAAAGACCGTTGTAGGCAATAACAACCTGCTGATGGAATGTGTACATGTGGCACATGACGCCCTCATTGGAAGCGGTTGCATTATCGGCAACTCCACTAAAATGGCAGGTGAGATTGTAATAGACGACAACTCCATCATCAGTGCCAACGTACTGATGCACCAGTTCTGCCGCGTAGGCGGATTTGGTATGATACAAGGCGGATGCCGTTTCAGCAAAGACATACCGCCGTACATCATAGCCGGTCGCGAACCCATCTGTTATGCAGGTCTCAACATTGTGGGGCTGCGCCGCCGCGGTTTCTCCAACGAAACAATCGAAGCCATTCATGACGCCTACCGCATCATCTATCAAAGCGGACTGAACAATACGGAAGCTTTGAAGAAGATTGAAAATGAAATGGAAATGACACCCGAAATCAGCTATATTGTAAACTTTATACGTGAATCAACTCGCGGCATTATCCCTGCAAGTAAATAAAAAAGTTAACACTATGATATATAGATTTACTCTTATCTCCGATGAAGCGGATGACTTCGTAAGAGAAATACAGATTGACCCGGAAGCTACATTTTATGATTTTCACGAAGCTATCCTGAAATCAGCGGGTTATACCAGCGACCAGATGACCTCTTTCTTCATTTGCGATGATGATTGGGAGAAGGAAAAAGAAGTTACCCTCGAAGAGATGGATGATAATCCGGAAATAGACAGCTGGGTAATGAAAGATACCCAAATCAGCGAATTGGTAGAAGACGAAAAGCAAAAACTTCTATATGTATTCGACTACATGACGGAACGTTGTTTCTTCATCGAACTCTCCGAAATCATCACCGGCAAAAACATGACCGGAGCAAAGTGCACCAAGAAAGCCGGAGAAGCACCCAAACAAACCATTGACTTTGAAGAAATGGCGGCAGCCGGCGGTTCGCTCGACTTGGATGAAAGCTTCTATGGCGATCAAGACTTCGATATGGAAGACTTCGACAAAGAAGGTTTCGGCGGTTTAGACGAAGGCTCTGCCGATATACCCTACGAAGAAGACAAATTCTGATAGAACCGTTCGGGCGAATAACAATTTGCTCCAATGATAATGAAATATCCCATAAGGATACATTCATATCGGAGGATACAACTGTTTTTCGCCCGAACTATTTTTTTACGACCTCATGAAAACATTGATAGTACTTATAGGCCCTACGGGAGTAGGAAAGACGGAACTCAGTCTCCGATTGGCAGAGCATTTTCAAACGTGCATCGTTTCTGCCGATTCAAGACAACTTTATGCCGATTTAAAAATCGGTACGGCCGCTCCTACTCCGGAACAACTGCAACGAGTACGGCATTATTTTGTCGGTACACTGCAACTTACCGACTATTACAGCGCCGCCCAATATGAAACCGAAGTACTGCAACTCCTTGAGAAACTCTATACCCGGCATGAGGTTGTACTCCTTACCGGAGGTTCCATGATGTACGTAGATGCCGTATGTAAGGGGATTGACGACATTCCTACCGTAGATGCCGAAACTCGCCGGTTGATGTTGCACAAATACGAAACAGAAGGTCTGGAAAATCTCTGTGCCGAACTGAAACTGTTGGACTCAGAGTATTACAAAATCGTGGATTTAAAGAACCATAAACGAGTAATCCATGCCCTTGAAATCTGTTATATGACAGGAAAGACCTATACCTCTTTCCGCACGCAGAAAAAAAAGGAACGCCCCTTCCGTATCATTAAAATAGGGCTCACCCGCAATCGTGAAGAATTGTACGACCGCATAAACCAACGTGTAGAACAGATGATAACGGACGGACTGGTAGAAGAAGCCCGCAGCGTCTACCCTCACCGGGCACTCAATTCATTGAATACAGTAGGTTATAAAGAGATATTCAACTATCTCGACGGCGAATGGACACTCCCTTTTGCCATTGAGAAGATTCAACAGAACTCACGCATCTACTCCCGCAAACAAATGACGTGGTTTAAGCGGGACGAAGAGATACACTGGTTTCACCCCGAACAAGAAGCGGAAATACTGACACATATCGAGCGTTGCATAGCGGCGGACAGAGACGAATAATACCGATATACATAAAACCGATATACCTCTAACCGGATAATTACAATTCGAACAAGTCCGCGTATTGCATACTGATAAAAGTATCCAGTTCATTATAAAGCAACTGCATAGCTTTGGTGTCCGCACTTCCTTTCCTGCGCCACTCCTTCAAAAGCGGTTCTGTACGCCGAAACACCTCATTCTCCACCGGAGCCAGCAACTGCATATAGCCATTCTTATCAGCATTAAAAAGCCTTTCCCAGTTCATATAGCGGTTGCTGCCCATCCCTTGCTCATAAGAGAAAACATCACCTGCCAATGTTACCGACCAATTACCCAGAGGAGAGACCTTCTTTATTTCATCGCGAACAAGAAGTTTCGGCAAAGCCTTATCCGCCCCCTTCACCCAAACAGGCATTGCCACTCCGGTAGGCGGATACCCCAAGACGGTCCACATCGTGGTGAGTTCGGGATGCTCTCCCGCCTTCACTCCCTGCACAACAACCGAACTTGCCGTACTGCTACGCGCTATAAAGTCCTGATCTACAAACCACCCGGTTGTCTTAGGACGATTGAAATCACCGTTCTTCAAATCAATCCCCAAGAGCGGATTGGCAAAAGAACGAGAGAGTTCACTGAATATCCATTGCGGGGTAATCTGCCCCGTAGCCGAGGCCGGCATCAATAACTTATCTTCCTGCATAAAGCGAACATAGCCCGCTCCCTCATTCACCTTGCCGGAAAAGGAGAAGTTGGTACGTGCAATGTACCCGCAAGGTGCATCTTTGGGGTCATTGGCATCATACATCACATACTTATAATAATCCACCTCGAACATGGCCGCACCTCCTTCGGCATCAATCACGCCGAAGTTTGCTTCAATCAAACTGGGCTTAAAGAGTGTGTCAAGAAATTGACAAAAATCCTTTACCGTAGCACACACTTCCAATGCACGCCGCATGACCCGCCCGTTAGCCTCTCCACGCTCCTCACCGGGTTTCACCTCGACTAAATTATAGGATTGTGTGTTCATAATGGAAAAACCCGCGGCATTCGTACCTATCCATACATCCGTCGGATTATCTTCCACGCTGTTGACAACGGCTACAAACGGATAGCGCTCACCTGAGAAATATCTCACACTGTTTTGCGGAAAGTCCGTATCGCGGTTTTTCCACAGCAAGGGGCGGCCGTCGGGAGTTACCTTGCCGGAAATCACTGCAGAAGTACAGGCGGAAAGCGGTCCGGCGTTTCCCAAAGATATAATGACAGCAATCAAAGCGAGCAAAGTCCGTTTCATAGCAAAGAAGTTTTATCATTAGTTTCGACAAAGATAAAAAATCAATCCGGATTAGTACACCATACCACTCAAAATACCTACAAATAGCGATTGCAGTTCTCGAAGAAAAGCCGTTACTTTGCGCCCGAAACATAGAGTGGAAAGGAATAACTTACAATGAATGAACAACATAAATATCGGGCAACGGACAAGATGAGCGACCTCATCTGCGATAATTACTCCTTATTAATGGTGATGAGCCGCTTCGGTTTGTCGCTTGGATTTGGAGACAAGAGCGTAAAGGATGTCTGTGAAGCCCAGAATGTAGACTACCGCACTTTCCTCGCCGTGGCCAATTTCATCAGCGAAGAGCAATACTCTTACAGTGCGGATGATGACTCATTCTCTATTCCGGCGCTTATGGATTATCTGAAACGTGCGCACGCCTACTTCCTCGACTTCAACCTGCCTGCCATGCGCCGCAAGCTGATAGAGGCCATAGACTGCTCCAGAGATAATGATGTGGCCTACCTCATCCTCAAATTCTTTGATGAATACGCCAAAGAAGTGCGCCGCCATATGGAATACGAAAACGAGGCTGTCTTTACTTATGTGGAGCAATTGCTGCAAGGCAAGCTATCCGATAAATACAACATCGCCACATTTGCCAGCAAGCACAACCAGATAGATACCAAACTGAAAGAACTGAAAAATATCATCATCAAGTACTATCCGGAAAAAGAAAACAATAATCTCCTGAATGCCGTTCTGTTCGATATCTTCAACTGCGAACAAGACCTTGCATCGCATTGCCAGGTAGAAGACTATATGTTTGTTCCCGCCGTAGCACAAATAGAAAAAAGACTGAAAGATGAACAATAATATTTCTCTGAAAATAGTTGTTGCAGAAACTTCGGTCATTGTACGAAGTGGTCTTGCGGCAGTACTTAAACGCATTCCCAACCTGAACGTACACCCCATCGAGGTGTCGTCACCGGAAGCGCTGCAGAACTATATCTATCTGCACACTCCCGATATTGTAATCGTAAATCCGACTTTCGGCGGCTGGTTCAACCTGCCTTCTTTCAAGACAGACCACAACAGCAACAGCATCAAATACATCGCATTGGTATGTTCCGTCATCGACAATAACGCGCTGAAAGAGTACGATGAAAATATCGCCATCTGTGATGATATTGAAGTAATTACCTCAAAAATCAACCGCCTTCTCCATACCGAAGAGGAAGACGAGAAGGACAGCGAACAGGAAACGCTCAGCCAACGCGAAAAGGAAATCATCACTTGCGTTGTAAAAGGAATGACCAACAAGGCGATTGCCGACAAACTGTACCTGTCTATCCATACCGTCATTACCCACCGCCGCAACATTGCACGCAAACTGCAAATACACTCTCCCGCAGGCCTCACCATTTATGCCATTGTGAACAAGCTGGTAGAACTGAGCGACATTAAAGACTCCTTATAAACTCCCTGCCAAGCCTTCCTACGCACCCCCTATTAGAGAAGAGGGCTAAGTCCCTTTCCAAACCCGTCTCTCCATAGGAGAAAGACATCTTAACCTGCCGTTTGGGTTTCATCTCCAGCTTAAAGATACACATCTTTAGCGTAGAGATGTCCATCTTCAGCCTAAAGACGAACATCTTCAAGTTGGAGATAAAGATTACCCCGTACCTTAGCACCCTTTCCCAAGCAACTCTGACGGTTTCGATAAGCATCCCTGATAATCTTTTCCCTATACTCAGCCCGACAGCATCCTCCTTCATCCGCAACAAAATAAATCCCCGCTTCACGATGTCACATCGGAAAGCGGGGATCCTTTTATCTTCATAAAAGTGGTTACGTAATTATGACTAACTAATTCATTCTTTAAATCTGATGTTGCAAAGATACGGCATCCATCCCGATGCCGCAATCACCCGATATAGGTATAATAAAGAGCGGCAGTCATTATAAATAGGTAACATCATCTTTTTAATCAGGCATTTGCATAACTGTGCATTCCACCCAAGATGTAATTCACTCCGAAATAAGTCATCAATACCGTAAGAAAAGCCGCAATCATATAGATATGAAAGAACAACGGCCTGCGGAAAGCGGGCAGGCTCTTCAAGTGAAACGCCATTCCGTACACAAGGAACGTAATCAACGCCCAAACCTCCTTAGGGTCCCATGCCCAATACCGTCCCCACGACACATTTGCCCAGACAGCCCCCATAAAGATGCCCGCACCCAAGAAGAAGTTCGCCGGATAAAGCAGAAGACGACTGAGGAGCATCAGCATCTTCCCGTGCCTGCGAATGCACAAAGCAAGTATTCCGTTCAGCATCATAAAGGCGAACAGCGCATAGGACATCATTATCAGTGAAACGTGCATACTGAGCCAAGGAGACACAAGTACAGGCATCAAAGGGGTAATCTGCGGATTCATCTGCCCCAAATAGGCAACCAGCAACGAAAATCCCGAAAGCAGAAAGCCAAAAGGAACCGTAAACGGAAACCTGCAGCGAAACAAGCATGCCAACAGCAGTGTGCACAAGGCCATAAACTGCATCGTCTCATATCCATTGCTCAACGGAATACGCCCGCCCACATACCAGCGCAGACCATATCCGAGGAGCTGGAAAAGGAATGCCGCATAAAGGGCTACCACAAACAAACGGCTTATCCGGCGTGACAAAGCGCTCCGCTCCGAAGAACGGCGCAGACCGCAATATACCAAATGGAAGAATGCCAGCAAACCAACCGTCAGATTGAACATGAACAGGCATTTACTGAAAGGGATGCGGTTGTAGATTAGTTCTGCACGTACCTTCGACAATGACAACGGCTTTACACTGCCGTCCTTAGGCAGAGGGCGAATCAAGGTGCCCTTTTGAAGCATCAGAATCAATCCCACCTTTTCGTCCGTTTCTACGATTGCCTTTTCCAAAGGAGACATTTTCCGACCGGTTTCCCGCCCACCCTGCCAGAAGTCCTGCAAGCGATACCGCTGTCCGTCAAACAAGTCGGTCACAGAAGCATAAGACGTTTTCAAGTTCAACAAACGGCATAGTTCCCGGTTCTTAATGTAAATCATCGGTTCGTACCGCCACACTTCCGGACGCAGCAACCAGCCGCCGATAACCTGTTCGGGAGTTAAACCCGCATAAGACGCCCGTCCCGTCAACTTCATCACAAAATCACGGGCAAGGGTATTGAAAGGTACCACCCTGTCATGATAAATAACCTGCTCGGAAGCCAGACTGTCCGCCTGCCTGATGTTTAAGACCGGAAGCGTCCGCCCCTGTACCTGCATATTCCCCGCCAACAGCAAAAGACAGAGCACGCCCCCCTTTTTAAGTAGCGGATGATTCATCAACCTGCGAAATTCTCCCTTGCGGCTGAAAAGTATTCCAATCATAGAGATACCCAACAGGATGTATCCCACATAAGTAATTCCTATTCCCCAAGGGTCGTGATTCACTGTCAGCCAACTGCCCTGCTTGTCTTCATCAAAAGACGACTGATAGAAGCGGAAACCTTGCTCTGACAAAATGCGGTTCATGGAAACTGTGCGGCTGCAAGAGGAACTGTCCGCACCCTGCCCCGGCCGTAAAATGCGGATATGGCTGATATAGTCCGCGGGGGCTTCCGTACCGGGATAGTATTCCACCCGAAAGCTGTCCAAAAGCAATGTAAAGGGTAAATCTATCTCTCGGCGGCTCTCCTGTTCCACAAAACTGCTTACCTTGTTCCCTACAATAAGATGTACATACCCTTTCCTGCCGCCGGCAAACGTAATCATGGCTCCCGCCAAAATCACGAGGAAGGAGCCATGCAACAACAACGCAGGGAGAAACTTCCGCAGCCGCTTTCCAACTGATGCCATAATAGCCGCAACGGCCAGAATCCCCCAGACACAACAAAACCAAAAAGCATGATATATATACTTTTCTATAAAATCCGTCCCGTACGCCTGCTCCAAAAATGTAGCTATGGCAAGCAAGCATACGAGGCAGATATATATAGTTACAAACAATCGTTTCAAATTACGAAGCATCAGTCAGTTCTTTAGAAAGGGGCATACTCCTTATTCTCAAATCTCCTCACACCCATACACTCCATTTCTATCAGCCAGCCCGGACGGCATACAGGCGCATGGACAAACACTTTGGGAGTAGCGGGAAAACGTTTGTCGTACATTTCTTTCACCACAGTATAATCCGCCATATCACGCAGGTATACAATCATCTGTCCCAAGTCGGCGAATGTGCAACCGGCCTCTTTCAGAAGAGCCTCCACATTTCCCCACATACGTTCGGTCTGCTTACGGATGTTTCCCGGATGCACCACCTCGCCTTTATTATTGATACTTGCCGTACCGGAGATAAAGACCTGCCGGCGGTCGCCGTAATCCACATACGTGCCACGCTCAAAACTGACACCATACTCATAAGTAGGATTCAAATGTGCAGGCGCATACAGGAAATGAACTTGTCCGGGCTTTATCCCGTCGACGGCATACGCGTCCATCTGCACAGACACTCTCGAATCGGCATGGCGACCGCCGATACCGGTACTCGATATGTAATGCGTCTTCTCGGTCAGGTTTTGCGTAACAAACACTTCGTTGCGGGCTTTCACCACTCCAGCATAGTTCACGTCTACATTCTGCACAAAGAACCACGTACGAATACAGTTGTCCGCCAATTTGCATCCCTGTTCCATGAGCTGCATCACATAGTCATTCAGCAACAAACGGGTTTGATATTCGGAGTTGGCCGCACGATTAAAGGCATTGCCGCTCCAGAGATGACGGTAAGCGCCATGCTTCACCTCAAACAGCCCGTTGTGAAGCACTCTTGTCTGTACTCCGGACTGCAGGTATGCCCACAAGGCTATTTTAGAGCCGTCCAACGGTGGCTGTTCCACAATGGAAAGCGCGCAATCCGAACTCTCGGTAGTAAGCGCCAACAGCATATCCGATTGATTGGCGGCATCGCTCAGAAAATAACGTTTGAAAACGGCAACAGCACCATGAAGCTCCCCTTCGAGCAAAGTGAAATAGGCATTCACCACTGCATTCAATTGCTGCTCGTATGTATCTTCCGGACAACGCGCATGAATCATCACATGATATTCCGAAACGCCATTTTCCACATTATATTCAAAGATTTCAGCGGAGGTCTTTTCTGTTGGCTTTTGTTGTTTATTGTTCATAACAATATCTTTTTTCGTTGTTGTTGATAGAAGTTATTCTTTGGCGCCGGAGTCTATCCAGTCTTTAAGCATATCAAGCGTTATAGACGATTCTATATCCCGCGAATGATCGTGTCCCCACTCTTTGCTTATAGGGGAGGAAAGTATTTGATACAACATACTTTCATCGGAATTACCCGGATTAACACGCATCCATTCGGGCATTATGACAGACGGACTGTTCACAAGGTTCTTATAACTGACACCCTCTTTCAAATCCAGGTTGGCAGCGGCAGTCGTACTGGTTCCATGACAACCTACACACGACTTACCGAGAAAAATACCCTGCTGAATGGCATTGAACATACCCGCATTGATTGTTCCGGCATCCACCCGGGTGGTATCGGCATTCACTGTCGAGAAGTCCTGTGTGTAAAATGAATAGACACGTTCACGAATACGGTTCGTCACGCAAAGTTCGATGGAAGTGACGTCTTCACCTATACCCGCCATTACCATGTCCACATCACCGTTGTTCGGGATGGATTTTGCTATCAGCGAATACTCCTTACCGGCATTGAAACCCGCAAGAACCACCGTGTAGCCGTCCGGCCATGTATCCACTCCGCTCATATTCACATGCAGCTTCACCACACGCCCTTCTTCCGGCACGATAAGCCTGTCCTGATAAAGCCTGCCCTCATCGCAAGAAGCGAAAACGAACATGAACAGCGATAAGAAAAGAATATAGTTCTTCATAGATAAATCCTTTCTTCAATCTGTTAGAATGTATATTGCAGCAAAACGGTAGCGGAATGCGTAGCCAGCCCCAAGTTATCATTATCGCGGTCAAGCTGTGTGTCATGTCCCCAACGGGCTATATACTGATACATAGCCTGCAACTTCAAGTTGCAACCTTTGAAGAAATAATTCATACCCACAGCCGGCATATTCAGGAAGCCGTCGTCACCGGTACCGTTACGGTTGAAGAAGTCGTAGCGTGCGGCCGCCTGAACACGGGGAGCCACAAAATAACCTCCCTGCACGTAACCGCCCAAATAATGGTACGTCTCATCAATCTTCTGCCGCTTGGTGAACCCTACATTCATATAGTACGCCTCGGCAGCCAGATAAAGCTTGTTCTTCAACATGGCAAACTCCAAACCGACACGCGTATCGTTTGTACTCTCATTTTCACTCTCTACATTGATAGAACCGGACAAGCCGAAAAGCATCTTGTCTTCATTCAGGCGGTTCGGATTACCTTGCGTGGAAGGCATCACTCCCTTAGGCATATAAGTCAGACGGCCCGCATAAAGCAAAGAAGGTATATGCCAGTCGTCACTGATAGTTTTTGACGCTGTATTCACGGAAATTCCCGTACCATTGAACAGGCCTACCTCATAGCCAAACTTCTCGCCTACCAGTCCGTGCAGTTCCACGCCCAAGTCAAAGCCGGTAGCCATATTCGGAGTAACAGCGTTCAGCGAATAAGGCATGATGACGGAAGATGTCAGCGAGACAGGCAACTGCGGCAACAATGTTTCGCCCAACGTAGTCAGGTAGGAATGCGAGAAAGGTGTCTTGAACTTACCTACGCGCAATGCCAGCTGCTTCCTGAACTGCACATCAAACCAAGCCTGCTGCAACAAAGCGCCACCGCCGGCCGCCGCATTGATGGAAAGGTTGAAAGACACTTTTCCGAAAGCCTTACCCGTAAAACCCAGTACCGCATAAGGCACTGAGAAACCGGAGTTGGCGAAGTTATCCTGATTATAAGCCTTGTCCAAGCCTTCATCATCATACCAATTCAGATTGGCACTTGTCTGTACCAGCAAATAGGGTTTGAAAACAAAGTCGCCTCTCTTGCTGGAAATAGTAAAGCCCTCCCTTCCGGCCAATGACACCACGCCATTCTCCGTATCTTCTTCGTGCTGCGCCATTGCTATCAACGGCATAGCAGCAAGCGAAGCCAATAATATTAATTTCTTCATACGATTATATCGTTTCTCATTTTAAATACTATGTAACTTGTTGTTACAGTGAATTGATAAATGCAATCAGTGCATCACGGTCTTCTTTACTCATATTCTTAAACAGATTCTTGGAAGCCTCCGCCTCACCGCCATGCCACATAATGGCCTCAACCAGGTTGCGGGCACGCCCGTCGTGCAAGAAATAGGTATGTCCGTTCACAATCTCCTGCAAGCCGATGCCCCACAACGGAGTGGTACGCCATTCATTGCCGCGTGCCAGACCGCTGACATAATTGTCGTTCAATCCCACACCCATAATTTCCGAACCCATATCATGAAGCAAAAAATCCGAATACGGATGAATGGTTTGGCTACCCAGCCACGGGAGCTGCGTCCCCATCAACAAAGAACTGCCACGCGGTTTGGTATGCAATGTAGTGATATGGCAAAGGTGGCATTTGGCTTCATAGAACTTCCGCTCACCTTTGCTAACCTGTTCGTCATCCACATTGCGACGGGCCGGTACACCCAAGCATTGCAAATAGAGGTCTACGTCCTCCATATCCTCCGCTGATACATCCAGCTTATCATAGGACAGTCCCATCATGCTGCCCTGATCCATTTGCAATTGCCCTTCACAAATTTCCTCCGGATAACGGCTGTTGGTAACTCCCAAGTCGCTGGAAAAGCCCAATTCCACGGTCAAATCCGCATGCTGGGCCTTGTTGCCCGACAATCCCAAACTTTTCACGCCTTTCTCCGTAATGTAATTACAGCGCCCGCTAATGCCATATTCGGGATAATTGCTTTTAGCGGCAAGCGCCTCAATCTCTTTCGGGTCAAGCGCCATCATCTGTCCCATTCCCACATGCCGCAAGGGAATACGAACCGTACAGAACAAATCTTCCGGTTTTATTTCTTCCGCATACCAGTCCGTTATCGTATAAACGGGCTTGGCAAGCTGATAAGGAGTACCGTCAGGAAACTTAAAATCCTGATAAATATATTCCACTTTCAGCTTTCCTTCCGCCTTTACGCCATAAATGGACTGGTCGTGAAGTACACGCCCGTAGTTGGGAAAGAAAGCGCCGTTCTTGCGGGTAATGTATATCAGCATAGAAGAGAAACCGCTACTGCCCGACCCTCCCTCACTCCACAATGTAGGACGTGTACGACCTGCGTTATGATGGCAACTGCCGCAGGAATATCCGGCATAGACAGGGCCTAAACCGCCTCCCGTTCCGTTAGTGCTGGTACGGACATCGTCGTAAAGTCCGTCTCCGTTATTGAAACGTGAGTTATAGACTCCCGTCACCCAGTTGGCCGGAGTGTCATAAGCCTTGGAAGAACGCATAAATACAGTGGCGGTACCGGCAGATAACTCATAACCGCTCGGCACTTCTATATCCAATATATCATAAGTATCGCCCTCACAAGCACAGCAAAGCAGCGAGCCAAGCAACAACGGGAACAAACGCTTTTCTAAATATCTCATAAGCAACAGAGTTTATTTTTTACTCGGCAGGTGCTGTACGAGGATTACCATCCTTGAAAAGAAGGAATTCCAATGTATGGAAACCGCGGACATTCTGAGCGGATGCAATACTCTCTACGGGGTCGCCGTTCTCATCGGTAATGAATTCACCGTTCCATTGTAACTTGGTGAAATCTCCCGAATTCAAGATATTGACAATCGCATCCGCATCCAACGGCCAACTATCCATATTGGGGTCCAAGCCATTATCGGCAACAGGGCCAAACAGGAACGCTTCACTTGTTTCCCAAGGTTTACGGGCTATAATCCATTGGGCTGCAGCTGCCTTAAAATTCGTATCCGTCGGATTTTTCTGTAAAGCACTTACTTTTTCCAATAAGACAGCAACTTCGTCTTTCAAATCCTTGTAAGTAGGGAGTACAACATCATCCACATAAGTATTTACCACCTCATTCAGTGCCGCATCATTATATATATCCTGCTTTTGAGTAATCTCCGGAAGTAATTTATTATTCAAAAGAATAGCCAAATCCGCACAAGCATCTTGGGCTGCCAATGCTTCCGCACTGTTAATATGACTGCGGAAAGGAGCAGGAATAGCCAAAATTGCATCATAGGCTTTCTTAATAGCCTCGCGAGTAGCGTCTGCCAATCCTTCGTTATTGTTAGCTTTGACTACATTATAAATAGAGTTTGCAGCAATTTCCGAGCTTGCCAAATCCATTACATCATTGCTCACTTTCACATTTCTTGTACCGCAAATGGCACTATAAATAGAAATGATGTTATTTGAATAATCTTCACGAGAATGCCAGCTGAACCAAGACTCCACAGCATAAAGGGCATCTTGTGTTTTTCCACTTGCATACAAATCATAAGGGTCTCCGATTTTGGCGTCACCTACCTCATTGGCTATATCCCAACAACCTTCAATTATTTGCCGAACGCAGTTGTTGGCAGTACCGAAGTAAGCGGAATTATTATGACTTTTAAAAATTGAAGCATAAGAAGCTCCCCCTTTATATCCGGTATTCCAATCATCGTAAAGCGTAGTGGCATCTTCTTTCAACAGATTTGCGACATTAATCATGTAGCTATACCAATTTGCCGCATTATCCTTGGTAATGTTGATTTCTTCTACAGCACCATTACCATTTCCCTTGGTGAGGTCATCATCGTCACTACATGCGGACATCATTCCGCCCAAAGACAGCATAAAAGCTGCAACATACAAAAAATACTTTTTCATTTTCATCGTTATTATTTGAGATTAATATGCTATTTCTTAATAAACCAACCGACGTAAGCGATGCCGATAGAGAATTCATTTTCACTGTTGTATTTACCTTTACCGAATACCTTGCCCGTACCTATTTGCCGGGTCATATAATCAGCCTTCACTACCAGATTAGGCAATGCATACCAGTTCAGACCGGCAGTCCACATACTCACCTGATTTCTCTTATCCATAGGAAGCTGTCCTTTTTCTCCCTCTTCCTGAGGATTGTAATATTCGTAACGGACAAACGGATAGATTACGGGGACTTTCCTGTTATCATTGCAAATAGAACGGAGATTAATGCCGACCTCTCCGGCATAACTCACCGCTTTCTTCGCTACCTGTACCACACGGGTATAAGGAGAGGAATTGGATAAACCTTTATTCTTATTGCTAATTGCGGTAGAACCTGTCAGATTTCCAAATACAAAATTCGTACGCGCCGTGACATACTTGTTCTTATACTGACCATCGACTGTATAAATACGCAACGGCGCTTTTACTCCGGCATAAGTGGCTATTTTATCAGAATTGGATGCCGTATTGGCACAATAATAAAAAGATCCGCCTATACGCAGACCCGGTACTCCTCTATAGTCCAAACGAGCAACATAAGCGGGAGAAGTAAAATTATCGACTTCAAAGAATCCCTGTTTTCCACCTGCAACCCAATTATTACGGTCGAATCCATTAGCATTCAAACCTGCCACAATCAAAGCCTGATAATCAAACGTGGCATACCCCTTTCCGAAAGTACCGAAGAACTCAATACCAGTTTCATGCCATGTAGAGGGAAGAATACTCGTCTCACCTTCGGGACGATAAGTTCCGAAGAAGTTGACGGGCTCATGGTGCGTATTGGTAAGTCCCACAGGAACAATCATATGTCCGGCACGTACATTGAATGCCGGGTGTATCAAACGTGTTATGTGAAATTGTTCCAAAGCAACTTCACCACCTTTTTCTATTTCCGTCTCGTACTCTCCATTTTCTGAATTCTCCAACTCCACAGCCGTACCCGTACCACCGGACTCAAACTCTATCTCAGCTCCCAACACCCATTTGGAGTTAAACTTATAATCGAATGCCAACACAAAACGCGGAATGGCGATTGTGTTGCGATGATCGTCCGAATTACCCCGATTACCACCAAAGAAGCGATTGATGCCATAGTCCTTAAAACTGGCTACCATTTCTCCATATCCGCCGAAACGGAATTTCTTGTAGCTGCTATCATCCGAAGCGCTTGTCTTTTCTTTTTTCAACGTACTCCCGGTACTCTCTGTCCCGGCGCTTGCCTTATCGGGTTCACCCGCCCACAGAGCACCTGCCGACAACAAAAAACATAGTGTAAATAAGCTCGTTAATTTTCCCATCTTTTATCTTAATTTTTGTTGGGACAAAGGTAGAGGTTGTTAAAAATGGTAACAATACCTAAAACAGAGTATAAATTGAAGATAAGATAATCACAAGTAGGTATGCCTCATCAAGGCAAAAAAAATCCCCATTGCGTTTTGCAATAGGGATCAACTGTGAGGATAAGTATTTAAGCTTTATATCTTTGCCTTTCCTTCATTAACCGCTGCGGATAACTGTTGCAAAGCCTTTTGCAGAACCGAACGGGGGCAGCCGACATTCAGCCGCATGAAGCCTTCCCCCGGTTTGCCGAACATCGTCCCGTCATTCAGCGCCAAGCGGGCTTTTTCCACAAAGAGCCGTACCAACTCTTCTTGCGGCAACCCCAATCCGCGACAATCCAGAAAAATAAGGTAAGAAGCCTGCGGGCGTATCATGCCGATGCCCGGAATATGCTCTCTCAGATAATTTTCCGTAAAGTCTATATTGCCTTGTATATATTCGAGCAGTTGTTCCAACCACTCTTCTCCATGCGTATAGGCAGCCGCAGCACCGATATAAGCCAGCAAATGTCCTTCGCTGAACTCGCCCGCCTCCATAAATTCCCGGAAACGATGGCGAATATCCTCGTTCACCGCTATGGCATAAGAACTGCCCAATCCCGGCATATTAAAAGCCTTACTGGGAGCCATAAAGGTAAGAGAAATCTCCGCAGCAGTCTCGGAAACTGTGGCAAAAGGATGATGCTTGTAGGGCGGTAAAGTCAAATCCGCATGTATCTCATCGGATATGACCATGGTTCCGCTATCCTTGCAGACAGCGGCTATACGACGTAATTCCTCAACCGTCCAGACACGCCCGCCGGGATTATGAGGATTACAAAGAATGAGCGCCCTGCATCCTTGAATATCCTTAGCGAAACGGTCGAAGTCAATATGATAATGCCCGTCGTACAAATCAAGCGGCGAGTAGACGGCTTCACGCCCCAAACGTTCGGTCACCAAAAAGAAAGGATGATATACCGGAGTCATTACCATCACCTTATCTCCCGGCTTGGTAAAGCATTGCAAGGCAAAGGCTTGTCCGCGCACAATTCCGGGAACAAACGTCAGCATATCACGCGTAATATCCCATTGATGACGTCGGTGCAACCAACTGCAAACAGAGGTATACCACTCCTCACAGGCGAAAGTATATCCCAAAACCGCATGGTCTAGACGACGGCGCAAAGCATCCATTACAAAAGGCGGTGTACGGAAATCCATATCCGCCACCCACATGGGAAGCAAATCATTACGCCCCCACACACTCTCCACGCCATCCCACTTTACGGAATCCGTACCGCGGCGTTCAATCACTTCATCAAAATTATACTTCATAAGGTTCAAGTAATTTTAAATAGGGAAAAAGATAAACACAGCCACATCCCACAAAGAATGCGACAGGATAATAGCGGCAAACCTATTCGGAAAGAAACGGTAAAGCGCTCCCCACACTATGCCTGCCACCAATGCTGCCATGATAAGCATGAAATTGCAAGAGCCGGCATGCACCAACGCATACAAAGCCGTAGCCACCGCAAAGCCTGTATCGGGATTCTTCCAACGTTCGGAAAGCGTGCGTTGTACGTATCCCCGCCAAAAGATTTCTTCTGCAGGGCCTATCAACACCAGCATCAAGGCAGCCAGCAACCAGGGAGACTCGCCTTCTTTCATACCGTAAATGGAATCTACCTGCGGGCGGGCAAAGTCGAACATCCAAGCGGAAACCTTATCTCCTACCCAGAAAACCATCCATAAAGCAACGGCAATGCCAACGCCCAGCAAAACATTGGGAATACTCCATTTCACCCCCCGCCACCAGCCGGGGTTAAACAAAGTGGCAAAAACAGATAAGGTCAGTGCGGAACCGGTCATCATCCACCAAAAGTTAACGGTAGGCGCCGTCCACGGTGAAAACATGACAGTCCACAATATAGCTGCCAACACAATAGTAAAAACTAATTTCTTCATACGAATAAACCGGCTATAACAAATGATAAAGCAAATACCAAACTAAACAATAACTGGAGTTTTGCCGTCATTTCATCCAAATTGGCGATAGCGGCAACACCCTTCCCGGAAAACCGGGACATGACACGAACATTGCCGACGGCAGGAACCAATACAAGCAAAACCAACAAAGTCCATAAAGGAAAAGTTCCGGTAGCTACGCAACCGGCAACCCAACCGAAAGGAAACAATATCTCCGCGCAATAAAGAATCACAGAAGTCTTTCCTCCCAATTCCATTGCCAATGTCTTGATGCTTGCCCGGGCGTCGGTCTGCATATCGCGGGTATTATTGGCATGCAGGATTGCCACCGTAATCAATCCTACGGGAAGTGCTATCCACAGAACGTCCCACAGAAAGACTCCGGTAGAGACATAGGCAGTCCCCAAAGTAGGCAAGAAAGCGTAAGCCATGAAGATAACGACATCTCCCAACGCATTATACTTCAGCGGCGGATAGAGAAGCGCACACGCCGCACCGCCCAAGCCGATATACAACAAGGGAAAACCGGTGCGCCACAATAATCCGAGGCCTCCGGCAAGGGCCACCAAAAGCAGGGTTAACGACAAACGGTATATTTCCTTAGGAGTAAACATATTGTCCGTCAGCGTCTTTGCGCCAAACGTGTCTTTCATATCAACTCCTTGCTTATAGTCGAAATAATCACTCCAAGTATTTCCGGCGGCATGAAAGACAATGATATTCAACAAAGCCCATATACCGTTCGCCCAGTTTATATCTTCCTTCATCCAAAACAAATAGGCCAGCGTCACCACCACCGGCATGGCCGAAGCCGGGAACGACCACGGACGTACAGCTATCATCCAGTCTTTAAAAGAATGTTTCTTCATTATATATTTGAGTTTTTGATTTTAAATGCGCTGAACAAAATTGTATGCAAAAGTACGAAATATCTTCGCTTTTGAGTACATTTGCCAACCAATTTAAAAGAGACCTATATGATTAAAGCTCTGTTTTTTGACATTGACGGTACACTGGTGAGCTTCAAAACCCACCAAATTCCCGTTTCCACCATTGAAGCGCTGGAAGCCGCTAAAGCCAAAGGCATACAGATATTCATTTCTACCGGACGTCCACGCGTCATCATCAATAACCTCGCCGCCCTGCAGGAGCGAGGACTGATAGACGGCTACATCACCATGAATGGCGCCTATTGTTTTGTGGATAATACCGTTATTTACAAAAGCCCCGTTCCGACAGCCGAAGTAGATGCGCTGACAAGTTTCTGCCACGAACGCAATATCCCCTGCATACTGGTAGGCGAACAAGATATTTACGTAAACCAGCCCGGCGAAATCGTAACAGAGATATTCAATAATCAGCTCAAGACAGACCCTATTGCATCAGAACCCTATACAAGCAACCATTCAAACAAGGAGTATTACCAGCTTACACCTTTTATCACTATTGAAGAAGAGCAAACCATACTGCCTTCCATTCCCAACTGCGAGATGGGGCGCTGGCATCCCGCATTTGTCGACGTTACCGCCAAAGGAAATACCAAACAGCGGGGCATTGACGAAATAATCCGGCATTTCGGCATTCGTAAGGAAGAGACAATGGCGTTCGGTGATGGCGGAAACGACATCAGCATGTTGCGCCATGCCGGCATCGGAGTAGCCATGGGGAATGCCAAAGACGATGTAAAAGCCGTAGCCGATTATGTCACCACAAGTGTTGATGACCACGGCATAGCCAATGCGCTAAAGCGATACGGGATAATTGAAAGTTGAATCATGTCTTTCGTACCCGATACCCAAAACAAGGAGTTTCAAGACGCTTTGAACCTCATACAGTACACCCGCCAGTCTGTTTTCCTGACGGGGAAAGCGGGTACGGGCAAATCAACCTTTCTCCGGTATATCTGCGCACATACCAAGAAGAAGCACGTAGTGCTGGCGCCTACGGGAATCGCCGCCATCAATGCGGGAGGAAGCACATTGCACAGTTTCTTCAAACTGCCGTTCTATCCACTTCTGCCCGATGACCCTAATTTCAGTCTGCAGCGGGGACGCATCCACGAATTCTTTAAATATACCAAGCCGCACCGCAAGTTACTTGAAGAACTGGAATTGGTTATCATCGATGAAATTTCGATGGTGCGGGCAGACATTATCGATGCCGTCGACCGCATTTTACGTGTCTACTCACGCAATCTGCGGGAACCTTTCGGCGGAAAACAAATCTTACTGGTAGGTGACGTCTTTCAGCTGGAACCGGTGGTGAAAGGAGATGAACGGGAAATACTGAACCGTTTCTACCCCACCCCCTATTTTTTCTCTGCAAGAGTCTTCAACCAAATAGACCTTGTATCCATCGAACTGCAGACTGTCTATCGCCAGACCGATAAAGCATTTGTCAGCGTACTGGACCACATACGAAACAATACGGTGGGGGCTGCCGACTTGCAACTGCTCAACACCCGCTATGGCACACAGATAGAACAGTCCGAAGCCGATATGTACATCACTCTCGCCACCCGCCGCGACAACGTGGACTATATCAACGACAAGAAACTTACCGAACTGCCCGGAGAGCCCGTAACATTCCATGGTGAAATCATGGGCGACTTCCCCGAAAGCAGTCTCCCCACCTCGCAGGAATTGATACTCAAACCGGGTGCACAAATCATTTTTATAAAGAATGATTTCGACCGCCGGTGGGTAAACGGCACAATCGGCATCGTCAGCGGCTTCGACCCCATTGAAGAGACGCTCTATGTCATTACGGACGATGGCAAGGAATGTGACGTGAAACGGGAATCATGGCGAAACATCCGCTATAAATACAATGAGAGCAAAAAGCAGATTGAAGAAGAAGAATTAGGAACTTTCACCCAATATCCCGTACGGCTGGCATGGGCCATCACTGTCCACAAAAGTCAGGGACTGACGTTCAGCCGGGTAGTTGTCGACTTCACAGGTGGAGTGTTTGCAGGCGGACAAGCATACGTAGCGCTTAGCCGATGTACCTCTCTGGAAGGAATACAACTGAAGAAACCCGTCAGCCGCGCCGATGTATTTGTACGCCCCGAAATCATAGGATTTGCCGAACGTTTCAACAATCGCCAAGCTATTGACCGCGCCTTGAAACAGGCACAGGCAGACGTACAATACGCAGCAGCGACCAAAGCATTCGACAAAGGAGATTTTGATACTTTCCTCGGTGAGTTTTTTAAAGCCATCCATTCCCGTTACGACATTGAAAAACCTGTTGTGCAACGTCTTATCCGTAAAAAACTGAATATTATCAATCAATTGCGCGAAGAAAACCGCGCCCTGAAACAGGCAGCCGTAGAGAAAGAAAAGACACTGGTGAAATACGCCCGCGAATACATCATTATGGGTGACGAGTGCCTTAAACTGGAGATGAAAGAAGCCGCCATGAAGAATTACGAAAAGGCTGTTGCTCTCTGCCCCAAATTCAAAGAGGCATGGAAGAAGATTAAAAAATTAGAGAAAGAGATGCTAAAAAGATGATTCTCTTGCTTTTGAGAATATTAACAAGTATTTTTACACCCAACTTATTAATCCCATAGTATCATGCTTCTGAAACTTTATGAAAAGAATAACAATCCGGCAGATTTACAGCAAGTAATCGACATCCTGAATGACGGCGGCATCATCATCTACCCTACCGATACTATGTATGCCATTGGTTGCCACGGATTGAAAGAACGTGCAATAGAACGCATCTGCCAACTCAAGGACATTGACCCGAAAAAGAATAATCTTTCTATCATCTGCTACAACCTGAGCAGCATCAGCGAATATGCCAAATTCGACAACAATACGTTCAAACTGATGAAACGCAACCTGCCGGGTGCGTTCACCTTCATCCTGAACGGCACTGTCCGTCTGCCGAAGATTTTTCGCAACCGCAAGGAGGTGGGAATCCGTATGCCCGACAGTCCGATTATTCAAGAACTGGCACGCCTGTTGGATGCCCCTATCATGACTACCACCCTCCCTTACGAAGAAAGCGAAGACATTGAATATTGTACCGACCCCGAACTGATTAATGAGAAATTCGGTAACATCGTAGACTTGGTAATAGACGGCGGCATAGGCGGTATCGAAGGCTCTACAATAGTAGACTGCACCAGTGGCGAAGCAGAAATCGTACGTCAAGGAAAAGGCCGGTTGGACGAAGGATAACAATTTACTAAAACGTGACCAACAATTTAGTAAAACGTGCTCGGAGATTTAGTAAATCGCCGGTCACGTTTTACTAAACAAAATAAAAGTAGCCAAACGGCAGAAGTGTAGAGCAATAAAAATAGAGCTGCCCGTTCCTCTCACAACGAGAAAACGGGCAGCTCTTTATCTATCTACTATTTCCTTATTATTTCAGCAAAGAAGCCGGGTCAAGATGATCTGCCTCAATGTCCTTGAAATAACGGTATGTACCGACTTTCAGTTCTGCGGTAGCGGCATCGTCACAAACGATGATTCCTTTTTCATGCATTTGCAGAGCGCTGATAGTCCACATCTGCATCACAGGACCTTCCACTGCATGATAAAGAGCGCGGGCTTTGTTATGACCGTTTACAATAATCATGACTTCTCTTGCGCTGAGCACAGTACCTACACCCACTGTCAGAGATGTTTTGGGCACTTTATTCACATCATTGTCAAAGAAACGAGAGTTGGCAATGATAGTGTCGGTAGTCAGAGTCTTTTGGCGAGTACGCGATGACAAAGAAGACCCCGGTTCGTTGAAAGCAATGTGCCCGTCAGGACCAATGCCGCCCATGAAGAGGTCAATTCCGCCATAAGATTTTATTTTTTCTTCATAACGTGCACACTCCGCATCGAGGTCGGCAGCGTTGCCGTTCAGTATATTGGTATTTTCCGGCCTGATGTCGATGTGGCTGAAAAAATTGTTCCACATAAAAGAATAGTAGCTTTCGGGATGTTCCTTCGGCAAGCCTACATATTCGTCCATGTTGAAAGTCACTACATTCTGGAAAGATACAATACCCTTCTTGTTCAGGTCGATTAAGGCTTTGTACATACCCAGAGGTGAAGAACCTGTAGGGCATCCCAGTACGAACGGTTTCTCAGGTGTCGGATTAGCGGCTTTAATCTTAGCGGCTACATAATGTGCCGCCCACTGTGATACGGATTGATAATCCGGTTGAATGATTAGTCTCATTACGATTATTTTATTAGGTTAATAAATTGGAGGTTTATTGTCATTTTCTGTCTTTCTTCAAACGCTCTGCCATGGCGCGTGCCAAATTCTCGCATTGCTCATAGGTAATGTCCTTCATGGCTTGTTTCATTTCCACCGGATCGCCTACGATTTCAAACTTACTCTTTTCAGCAAATTCACCCATACGCTTCACAGCCGCACCTGCCCAGCAGAAGGAACCGAAATAACCCAGATAGCGACCTTTCACTTCGCGCACCAATATCTTGGAAAGCAGCGATTCTATTTCCGGATAAATCTGGTTGCTGTAAGTGGGGCTTCCGATTATCAGACCCCGGTACTTGAATATATCGGCTATGATGTAAGAAGGATTGCTTTTGCTGACATTGTGCATCACGATGTTCTTGATGCCTTGTACTGAAAGTTCCGCAGCGATTGCCTCTGCCATTTGTTCGGTATTGCCGTACATGGAACCGTAAGCGATGACAACACCCTCCTCGGCTGCATAGCGGCTCAGGCGGTCGTAGATGCCGATTACTTTGGCAATGTTATCCGTCCACACCGGTCCGTGAGTGGAACAGATGGTGGAGATGGGCAGCCCGCCCAGTTTTGCCAGCGCCTTCTGCACAGGAGAGCCGTACTTGCCTACGATATTGGAATAATAACGAACCATCTCGTCCCAATACTTGTCCAGATTCATGCGTGTATCAAGGAAGCCGCCGTCAAGCGTGCCGAAACAGCCGAATCCGTCACCGGAAAAGAGCACGCCGTCCGTTTCGTCAAACGTCATCATCGTTTCGGGCCAGTGCACCATGGGAGTCATGTAGAAACGAAGTTTATGGTGTCCTAAAGCAAGAAAATCTTCGTCTTTCACCATATATTGCTCACCCGTCACGCCATAAAATCCCTCTATCATTCCGAAAGTCTGTTTGTTGCCAACAATAATAATGTCGGGATAATGCTGTTTGATTAAGCGGATAGAGCCGGAATGGTCCGGTTCCATATGGTTGATGATGAGATACTGGATAGGGCGATCACCGATTATGCTCTTTATTTTCCGAAGATATACCTCAAAGTAACAAATATCTACCGTATCAACCAATGCAACTGTTTCATCGTCTATCAGGTAGGAGTTGTAAGATACTCCGTAAGGCAACGGCCACATACCTTCAAACAAATGCTTATTGCGGTCATTCACTCCCACGTAGTGGATTTTTCCTTTTATCACTGTTTTTGGGTTCATTGTTATTATCTTCTAATTTAGATTGATTCCATATTTAACTGCGGCAAAAATAAGGCTTTTTTCTCACATTTCATACTTCTTCCCCTGATATGCATCAAGTTCTTTCATTCTTTTTTGAACCCGATGGTTAAATTCATAATTTTTCAGTCCCCAGTCGGGTGCGATAAGCAAATCTTTAGGAGATTGCGAGACAAAACGCTCCAAGACAATATCCGGACGAAGATGTTCCACATAATCTACCACAAGTTCAATATATTCCTCTACGCCGAAGAGATGGAAATCTTCAGGACTCCGTTCATATTCCAAAGCCATACGGGTGCCGCGTATCAATTGTAACTGATGCATTTTCAGCGTAGTAATCGGCAAACCTGACAAATCTTGCGCCTGCGCCACGATGCTTTGGTGAGTCTCACCCGGTAGCCCCAAAATTATATGTCCGCCGGTCAATATGCCGCAAGCCGCCGTCCTTTCCACTGCATCAACAGTGGTTTGAAAAGTATGTCCGCGGTTAATGCGGCGAAGCGTTTCGTCACAAGTGCTTTCGATGCCGTATTCCACCAAAAGAAAAGTATGCTTATTGATACTTTCCAAATACCGGAGCAGGTCATCGGGCATACAATCCGGACGGGTACCGATTACCAGTCCCACTACCCCATCTACCGACAACGCTTCTTCATACTTTCGCTTCAAAGATTCCAATTCGCCATAGGTATTGGTATAGGCTTGAAAATAGGCAAGATACTTCATTTCCGGATACTTATGGGCAAAGAAATGCTTCCCCTCTTCCAATTGCCGGGTGATGGATTTTTCGGTACGGCAATAATCCGGGTTAAAAGTCTGGTTATTGCAATAGGTACAGCCGCCATACCCTTTGTTCCCGTCACGATTGGGACAGGTAAAACCGGCATTCAACGAAATTTTCTGTACCTTATATGGAAAATAACGTTTCAAAAACAGAGGAAATTCATTATAAAGGGGTGTCACATTCATCGGTTTTTTCATTTAGAAGCAAAAATAAGTTTTTTTCTTCGTAATAAGAAATATTCATTTCATTCCCTTCGAAGTAAAGGGTTCTTATTGGAAAACTAAAATAAATTCATAGCTTTGCATACAACCTTTATCAATTAACCTCTAAGAGTATGAGTAACAGTTATCACAAAAACCTTGTATTTACTGCTGCATGCATCGGGATGTGTTTCTTCGGCGTTTCAATGATTACATTAGGTTCGGTCTTACCCGCCCTCGTATCCAAATTGGGGTTGAGCGGATTGCAAGCAACATCGTTAGTAACTTTCCTGCCTTTGGGCATGCTGATAGGCTCTGTAATTTTCGGTCCCATTGTCGACCGCTTCGGACATAAAGCCTTGCTTGTGCCCGGATGCATCATTGTGCTGCTGGGCGTGGAGGGTTTGATATTCTTCAGGAGTGTTCCGCTCCTTCAGGTCTCCATAGTGGGCATAGGTTTGGGAGGCGGCATCCTCAACGGAGAAACCAATGCGCTGGTGTCCGACATCTCAGGTGAATCGGAAAAAGGTTCGCGACTCAGCTTTTTGGGAATGTTCTACGGTTTGGGAGCATTAGGCATACCAAGCCTTTTGGGTATTTTATCAGAATATTACTCTTTTGAAACTATCCTGCAAGGCATAGGCCTTATCATGCTGGCAGGAATACTGTTCTGCATCCCGGTACGCTTTCCCACTCCCAAGCAGGCGCAAGGTTTTCCGGTAAAAGAGGGATTGGGACTGTTAAAAGAAAGCGCCTTACTGCTACTCAGCCTTGTCCTTTTCTTCCAAAGCGGAATTGAAGGAGTGTGCAATAACTGGTCTACAAGCTATTTGGGGAGGATGACTGACATTCCCGCCAACAGAGCACTGATTGTATTGACCTGCATGGTTGCGGGACTTACCATAGCACGTATGCTGCAAATCGTGATTTTCAAGAAAGTACAACCTGCAAAAGTATTGCCTTACAGCCTTATACTCACGGCAATAGGCTTCGGACTGTTGACCGCATCCCCGGGATTCCTGCGGGCTGCAACAGGCATGGTTTTGATAGGAATGGGGCTGTCACCCACTTACCCCGTCATACTCAGCATACTGGGCACACGCTATCCGGCACTGTCCGGCACGGCTTTCAGCATAGCGCTTGCCATAGCACTTGTAGGGCAGACTTGCATGAACGGACTGATGGGCATGATTTCCGTATACGACAATGGCATAGCACTTTATCCTTATATGATGATAGGCTCGCTCGTAGTCATGCTTATCATCTTCCTGCGTGTTCCCCGCAAACGATAAAAGGGAAATTATCATTTATTAATTAGATTAGATTTCCGCTTTATCGTATATTTGTACCCAATAACCGAATTAAGAGATATGAAAAAGATAAGTTTTGCACTTCTTTTCTGCCTTTATACGCTGGCAAGTTTTGCCCAAAGCGGCAAACCACTCGATTTAAAAGAAATTGTATCCGGAGAGTTTACCCCTCAAAGTATTTCAGGCGTAATCCCTATTCCGGGAGATGGAGAGCACTATTCGCAAATGAATGCGGACAAGACGCAAATCATCAAATACTCTTTCAAAACAGGCAAACCGGTGGAAGTATTGTTCGATGCCGCCACCGCCCGCGAATGCCCGTTTAAGAAGTTCGACAGCTACAGCTTTGCTCCGGACGGCAGCAAGCTGCTTATCGCAACGGAAACGACTCCTATCTACCGTCATTCTTATACGGCAGTACATTATATATATAGCCTGAAACGAAATCTGGACGGTAAGATAAACAATGTAGTAGAGAAACTGTCCGACGGCGGACCGCAACAGGTGCCGGTCTTTTCGCCCGACGGATTCCAAGTGGCTTTTGTGCGCGACAATAACATCTTCCTTGTAAAACTCCTCTACGGCAACAGCGAAAGCCAAGTGACCGAAGACGGCAAACGCAATGAAGTGCTGAACGGCATCCCCGATTGGGTGTACGAAGAAGAATTCTCTTTTAACCGTGCATTGGAATTCAGCCCCGACAGCAAGATGTTGGCATTCATCCGTTTTGACGAACGGGAAGTTCCGTCTTATACTTTCCCGGTATTTGCGGGAGAAGCGCCCCATATCGCTCCTTATGAAAAATATCCGGGTGAGTATACCTATAAATATCCCAAGACGGGTGAAAAGAACTCAAAAGTATCTGTACATACGTTTGACATCAAGTCTAAAGTAACCCGTAAAATCAATCTTCCGTTGGAAGAAGGAGGATATATTCCCCGCATCCGTTTTACGCAAGACCCGAACAAGCTTGCCATCATGACGCTGAACCGCCACCAAAACAGGTTCGACCTGTACTTTGCCGATCCTCGCAGCACTGTCTGCAAGCTGGCGGTGCGTGACGAAAGCGATACGTATATCCGCGAGAATGTATTCGACAACATCATCTTTTATCCGGAAAACTTCAGCTTTGTAAGCGAAAAAAGCGGATATAACCACTTGTACTGGTACAGCATAGCCGGGAACCTCATCAAGCAAGTCACCTCCGGTTCCTATGAGATACAGGACTTCTTGGGCTATGCCCCCGAAGACGGCAGCTTCTATTACAGCAGCAATGAAGAAAGCCCGCTACGTAGCGCTATCTACAAAATAGACCGTAAGGGAAAAAAGACTAAATTATCATCACAGACCGGCACAAACAGTGCGCAGTTCAGTACAGATATGAAGTATTTCATGAACCGTTACTCCAATCTGGACACTCCGACTGTCATTACCCTGAATGACAATACCGGCAAGACACTTACCACGCTCGTAGACAATGCCGCCTTAAAACAAAAGCTAAGAGGATATGATATGCCGAAAAAAGAATTTTTCTCTTTCCAAACCTCCGACGGCGCTACCCTGAATGGCTGGATGATGAAACCGACAAACTTCTCCTCCGGCAAGAAGTATCCGGTTCTGATGTATCAATACAGCGGTCCGGGTTCACAACAGGTCCTTGACAAGTTCGGCATAAGCTGGGAAACCTATATGGCATCACAAGGTTATGTCGTGGTGTGTGTAGACGGACGCGGAACAGGCGGACGCGGTGCGGAGTTCGCCAAAGGCACTTATCTGAATCTCGGCATCAAAGAAGCCAAAGACCAAGTGGAAACCGCCCTGTATTTAGGACGCCAGCCCTACGTGGACAAAGAGCGTATCGGCATCTGGGGCTGGAGCTATGGCGGATATATGACTATTATGAGCATGAGCGAAGGAACTCCTGTGTTCAAGGCAGGTGTTGCCGTTGCCCCTGTCACCGACTGGAACTATTACGATACCGTATACGGTGAACGCTTCATGCGTACCCCGAAAGAGAATGCCGAAGGTTATAAAGCCTCATCCGCCTTTACCCGTGCCAACAATTTGCATGGCAATCTGTTATTGGTACATGGCATGGCCGATGATAATGTCCATTTCCAGAATTGTGCGGAATATGCCGAACATCTCGTACAGCTTGGCAAGCAGTTTGATATGCAGGTTTACACCAACCGCAACCATAGTATATTCGGTGGTAATACCCGCTTGCACCTGTATACCAAATTGACGAATTTCTTTAATCGGGAGTTGAAAAATAAATGAGCGAAAGAATACGCAAGCCGGAATGGCTCAAAATAAGTATCGGCGCCAACGAACGTTACACCGAGACAAAACGTATTGTAGAATCCCACTGCCTGCACACTATCTGCAGTAGCGGGCGTTGTCCTAATATGGGAGAATGTTGGGGAAGGGGTACAGCCACCTTCATGATAGGCGGAGACATCTGTACCCGTTGCTGCAAATTCTGTAATACGCAAACAGGCAAGCCTATGCCTCTCGATCCGCAAGAGCCGGTACACGTAGCCGAGTCCATCGCCTTAATGAAACTCTCGCACGCCGTGGTCACCTCTGTGGACAGGGATGATTTGCCTGACCTCGGCGCTGCCCATTGGGCGCAAACCATCCTTGAAATCAAACGCCTCAATCCGGAGACAACCGTCGAAGTATTGATACCCGACTTTCAAGGCAGAAAGGAACTGGTGAACATGGTTATTGCAGCCCGACCGGACATTATCTCCCACAATATGGAGACAGTGAAACGCATCAGCCCGTTGGTACGAAGTGCAGCCCGCTACGAAACCAGTCTCGAAGTACTGCGACAAATATCCGCAAGCGGTACTACCACCAAATCCGGTATCATGGTCGGTCTTGGAGAAACTCCGGACGAAGTGGAGGAATTAATGGACGACCTGCGCAATGCGGGCTGCCATATTCTCACTATCGGACAATACCTGCAACCTACACATAAACATTATGCGGTAGCCGAATACGTTACCCCCGCCCAATTCGCCGCTTACAAAGAACTCGGATTAAAGAAAGGATTCACTCAAGTAGAAAGTGCACCATTAGTACGCTCCTCCTATCATGCAGAAAAATCAACCCAATATTTACAAAAAAGGATGAAATAAAGAACATTTTATACAAGCCGTTTGTTAAAAAGGAAACGGCAAAATAGCGTAGTAATGGGCAAGCAAAGAGTTCTATCATCCAAGTTTAATATGTCTCTGGGATATATCCCCGTCATTATATCCATTATATTATGTGAGTTCATAATGCAAGACATAGCCATCTATATCGGTACAGGTGTAGGGGTGCTATCCAGTATCTATATGTCACAACGCAAAGGCTCGCATATCCCTCAAATCATACTATACTGCACGACAGGAATGTTACTGTTACTGACAATAACATCACTTTTCGCCACCGACTATTGTCCGAAAGCGATGTTTCCGTTCACCTTGGAAATTAGCGCCATCATTCCACCGCTTATCATCTTCTTGAACAGGAGGCGTTTCCTGAATTACCACGAAGCACAGACCCATAAGTGCTGTAAACAGTTCTTTGCACAAGGAGCCGAAGCCGCAATAGTATCCGCCCGCGTGCTGCTGCTAATCGGGTTCTTTCATTTTCTAATCATATCACTTGCCATATTGTTCGGTCACCCGCTAAGTGACACGTTGCGCCATTTTTTATTCCGCATCCTCCCACCCTGCGTATTTATACTGAGCATCTTGTTCAACCAGTTCGGCATCTACTATTTCAATAAGGTGATGAAACACACCGTATTCGTCCCCATAGTGACTAAAAAAGGAGATGTCATAGGAAAAGCAATAGCATCGGAGGCCATCAACCGAAAAAATGATTATATCAATCCTGTTATCCGCATCACCGTAGCATCACATGGCATGCTATTCTTATTACCACGTCCTCAATGCAGTATACTCGACAAAGGAAAAACGGATATATTAATGGAAAGCTACTTATTATATGGTGAGACCTTAGAGCAAGGCGTAAAACGTGTATTGCTGAAAACACTACCGACAGCTCCTCTGCAAAACCTGCATTTCAACTTTACATATCACTTTGAGAATGAAGTAACCAACCGTCTGATTTATCTATTCACTCTTGATTTGGATGATGATTCCATCTTATGCAATAAAAAGTTTAAAGGCGGAAAGCTTTGGACATTCCAACAAATAGAACATAATCTTCATCGAAACTTCTTCAGCAGTTGCTTCGAGTCTGAATACGAACATATAAAAGAGATTATTTATACAAGAGAAAAATACAAGGAATCTTAGATAAATCGGGAACTTTTCCCTGCCATTCCTTCACTGTTTTAGTTTTGATATATTCCCTTTCACACGTAATATCGGCAGCGATACAGAGTTTGGTTTGGGGACGGCAGTTATGCAAAATATCCTCTATCATCTTATTGTTGCGGTAAGGAGTTTCTATGAAAAGCTGAGTTTGATGTTCGTTGTACACACGTTGTTCCAATGCCTTCAGCTTCTTAGCACGTTCTCCGGGTTCAATCGGCAGATAGCCGTGAAAGGCAAAGCTTTGTCCGTTGAAACCTGAGCCCATGACCGACAATATAATTGAAGAAGGACCTACCAAAGGAATAACCCGCAGATTCTTACGTTGTGCCATCGCCACTACATCCGCTCCCGGGTCGGCAACAGCCGGACATCCGGCCTCAGAAATCACCCCCATCGAATTGCCGGCTTCAAGAGGCTTCAAATATCCGGAAATATCTTCCGGTGATGTATGCTTATTAAGCGTATAGAATGTAAGCGAATCGATATCTATTTCCCTATCTACCTTTTTCAGAAAACGACGTGCCGAACGTACATCCTCCACTATAAAATGCCGGATAGTCAAAATCACTTCTTTGTTATAAGAAGGTAGTACTGTTTCAACCGGAGTATCGCCCAAAGTAACAGGTAATAAATAAAGAGCTGTTTCCATGTAAAAAAAGTGATAGAATGGAAGAGTGAGAAAGTAATAGAGTGATAGGGTGTAAAATGTTGGAAATATCCTGCCATCACTTACCACCTTATCACCCTAACACCTTTGTTTCTCTTATCCGTAGATTATATTTCCGTTTTCGTCCTTATATTCATCCAGACCTTTCTCATAAGTGGCCATAGCACGCAAACTCATACCTACGCTGGAGAAACCTCCGTCGTGGAACAGATTCTGCATGGTGACTTTACGGGTCAGGTCGGAGAACATTACGATACAGTAATCTGCACATTCATCAGCCGAAGCATTGCCCAAAGGAGACATACGGTTGGCAAAATCGAACAACTTGTCCATACCCTTTACACCTGAACCGGCAGTAGTCATGGTAGGAGACTGTGAAATGGTGTTGACACGCACATTGTGTTCGCGTCCGTAGATATAACCGAAGCTGCGGGCGATAGATTCCAACAGTGCTTTTGCATCTGCCATATCGTTGTAACCGTAGAACGTACGTTGCGCAGCTACATAACTCAATGCCAAGATAGAACCATATTCGGCAATAGCATTCATCTTCTTGGCAGCCTGTATCATCTTGTGGAAAGAAACAGCTGAAATATCCAACGTCTTACCCAACATATCATAATCCAGGTCATCATATGTACGTTTTTTGCGTACATTGGGAGACATACCGATAGAATGGAGGACAAAGTCAACCTGACCGCCCAACACCTCCATGGAACGTTTGAATACATTCTCCAAATCTTCTACACTGGTAGCATCTGCAGCGATAACTTCGCAATTCAGCTTCTCAGCCAATGCAGAAACTTCACCCATACGCACTGCGACAGGTGTATTGGACAAGGTGATAGTTGCACCTTCTTCTACTGCTTTTTCTGCTACTTTCCAGGCAATGGACTGCTCATTCAGAGCACCAAAAATAATGCCTCTTTTTCCTTTCAACAAATTGTAACTCATACCTTTTTTAATAAGTTTTGAGCTGCAAAGATAGTGCAAAAACCCCGAAAGCACACAAAGAAAAGCCTAAAACCACAAAAAATACACCAAAACCAACAATTAGTACACATCTTTTCAGCTAAAGCCCGATATTTTTGCAACGTAGTAATTAAGAGGTTTTTTCATAATATTTATTTAAGGTTAGAATTAGGTTAACATGAATCATTTATTATTTCTTTCGTAGGCCACTCGCGAGGGCAGCTTACGAGAGGATAATAAAAAAGGGATGAAAGTCTTTCTGAAAATGCCGCTTAATTCATTAATCACAAATTACAATTCATAATTCATTAATATAGTATCACGAATGAACACATTATTAAAAAAACTATTTACGCTTAGCACATTTTCTCTTGCTTTACTGCCTGTACAGAATGATGTTTATGCCCAATACAAAAGTCCTATAGACGAAAGTATCTATAAAGAGCTTCCTTTTAGTATGCCAAAAGTCGAGTTGCCCTCGTTTCCGAATTATACAGTCAATATCCTGCAGTTCGGAGCGAAAAGTGACGGAACTACCCTAAACACAGAAGCGATTAATGACGCAATCAAAGCTGTCAACGCAAAAGGCGGAGGTAAAGTAGTGATTCCGGAAGGATTGTGGCTGACAGGGCCTATCGAGTTATTGAGTAATGTCAATCTGTATACGGAAAAGAATGCATTAGTTGTCTTTACAGATGACTTTAACGCTTATCCCATTCTTGAAACATCGTTTGAAGGTTTGAATACCCGCCGTTGCCAATCTCCTATTTCAGCACGCAATGCTGAAAACATAGCAATTACAGGTTATGGTGTATTCGACGGTTCGGGTGACAGCTGGCGTCCGGTAAAGAAAGGCAAACTCACAGCCGGTCAATGGGATGCCCTCGTCAAGTCGGGCGGTGTAGTGGACAAATCCATATGGTATCCCACCGCCGGTTCATTGAAGGGAGCGTTAGCCTGCAAAGAATTCAACACTCCTGAAGGTATTGAAACAGATGAAGAATGGAATGAAATACGTCCATGGCTACGCCCGGTATTACTAAATATAGTCAAGAGCAAAAAAGTTTTATTGGAAGGGGTAACATTCAAAAACTCACCGAGCTGGTGTCTTCACCCGCTGTCATGCGAGCACATCACTATCAACCAAGTAAAGGTATTCAATCCCTGGTATTCGCAGAACGGTGATGCTTTAGATTTGGAATCCTGCAAAAACGCACTGATAATCAACAACATATTTGACGCCGGTGATGATGCTATTTGCATCAAATCCGGAAAAGATGAAGACGGGCGCAAACGCGGCGAACCTTGCCAAAATGTTATTGTAAAGAACAACACCGTACTGCACGGACATGGCGGCTTCGTAGTAGGCAGCGAAATGTCCGGCGGTGTGAAGAACATCTATGTAACAGACTGTACGTTCCTCGGTACAGACGTAGGTTTGCGTTTTAAAAGCACCAGAGGACGCGGCGGTGTCGTAGAAAGCATCTACATCCACAACATTCACATGATTGACATCCCTCACGAACCCTTGTTGTTCGATTTATTCTATGGTGGTAAAGCTGCCGGTGAAGAAACAGAAGAAGATTTGAAAGGCCGTATGAAAACAGCTGTTCCCGAAGTAACTGTCGAAACGCCTTCTTTCCGCAATATTCACATCTCCAACATTATCTGTAAAGGATCGGGACGTGCTATGTTCTTCAACGGATTGCCGGAAATGCCCATCAAGAATGTAACTGTAAAAGATGTAATCATCAACGACGCCCAAGAAGGCATTGTCATCAGCCAAGCAGAAGGGGTCGCACTGGAAAACATACGTATCGATACTAAAGGGCACACATTGGACGTGAAAAACGCCAAGAATCTGAAAGTTGACGGAAAGATGTATTCCGCCATTGGTGCAGAAGGAAAAATATTGGATTTCAAATAATCCCAATAAGCAATAAGCGCAAAGCAGACAGTTTTTTTGCCAAAAGAAAAAGAACTGTCTGCTCTTTTTAGTTTAATTTTGCCACAGTTAATTAAACACATTCCTTATGAAAACGCCCTTTTTAACCGGTTTTCTATTCTTGTGCGCAAGTACTCTCGCCGCACAAGTACAGACAAGCACCAAAACTATCTCGGTAGAAGTAAGTAACTCATGGAGCAAAGATAAAATCGATGCTCCGATAGTATTAAAAATCCAAGACCTACAACCCGGTTTCCGTGTTCGCTCAGCTATTGTAATGAACGGTAATGAAGAGATACCCTCACAGCTGGATGATTTGGACGGTGATTTGAAAGTTGATGAGTTGGCATTTGTCATGAATATTCCTGCCAAAAGCAAAGAGACGCTGACAGTAACCTTATCTTCCGCCAAAACAGATAAGACCTATCCGGCACGTGTCTTTGCCGAAATGCTGATACGAGATGCCAAGAAGCAGAAGCATGCTCCTACACAGGCAGTCACCGTACCGGGTACGACCAATTTTTATAATATGCTGCATGGGCATGGGCCTATGTTTGAGTCGGAGCTGGTTGCATACCGCGTTTATTTCAATCAAAAGCAAACAATAGACCCCTATGGCAAATTCAACAAAGGGTTGGAAATACAAGAAAGCGGTTTTTATCCTAATGATGAACAGCTTGCACGTGGTTTTGGCGATGATGTGCTACTGGTGGGAAACAGTTGCGGCATCGGCGCTCTGAAAGGATGGAACGGAACAAAAGCGACTCATATAGAACCGATAGCCTTCCGCACGGAAAGTATTCTCGCTTACGGCCCTATACGCACAATTGTTGATGTTGCGGTAAAAGGCTGGGAGTATCAAGGAAAAGAACTGAATATGACTAACCGTTACATTCTTTATGCAGGCCACCGCGATCTGCTTGTAGAAACCTTTTTTGATGAGCCGCTGAAAGATGAAGTTTTTTGTACCGGTGTACAAAATATTATGGGTAACGAAACACTCTCTGAATCCGATCACAAAGGTTTAGTAGGCAGTTGGGGAAGGCACTGGCCCGTAAACGACACTGTAAAATATGCAAAAGAAACGATAGGAATCGCCACTTACATCCCGCAGAAATACGTCCGCAAAGAAGTAAAAGACAAAGATAATTTCCTTTATACGCTTTCAGCCCCCGGCAGCAAAGGCTTCCGCCACTACACCATGTTCACGTCATGCAAGGAAACTTTCGGTTATCCTACTCCCGAAACATGGTTTGCCCATATGCACGAGTGGAAAGAAGAACTGCAACATCCGGTTCTGATAAAAATTGAACATTAAAAATTTAAACATTAAAGAATCAAATCGTAACATGAAAACCAGAAGCGCACTTTTAGGACTCAGCCTGCTGCTCACATTACCCTTGACAGCACAAGAGAAGAATTATGTTTCCGAGGTATGGGTGGCCGACCAAGGTAACGGTAAATATAAGAATCCGATACTCTATGCAGACTATTCCGATCCGGACGCCTGCCGTGTGGGAGAGGATTTCTACATGACTTCCTCCAGTTTCAACTGTCTGCCGGGTTTGCAAATCCTGCACTCCAAAGACCTCGTTAACTGGAATATTATCGGCGCTGCCGTCCCCTACTCCCTCGCTCCTGTTGAAACACCGGAACGTCCGGAACATGGTAACCGTGTATGGGCGCCTGCCATTCGTCACCACAACGGTGAGTTCTACATATTTTGGGGCGATCCCGACCAAGGCGCTTTCATGGTGAAAGCGAAAGATCCCAAAGGACCGTGGACAGACCCCGTACTCGTAAAGCCGGGTAAGGGTATTATAGATACATGCCCTTTCTGGGATGAAGACGGAAAAGTATATATGGTACATGCCTACGCCGGAAGCCGTGCCGGATTGAAAAGTATCATATCCATATGCGAACTGAATGCGGATGCCACCAAAGCCATTACGCAATCACGCGTCATTTTCGACGGACATGAAGCACACCAGACTTGTGAAGGTCCCAAACTTTACAAAAGAGGAGATTATTATTACATCTTCCACCCGGCAGGAGGGGTACCCACCGGTTGGCAGGTCGTACTCCGTTCCAAGAATATATACGGTCCTTACGAATGGAAAAAGGTACTGGCTCAGGGTAATAGCCCAGTCAATGGTCCTCATCAAGGAGCATGGGTGGATACTCCTACCGGTGAGGACTGGTTCCTGCACTTTCAGGATGTCGGCGCTTATGGGCGCTTGGTACATTTGCAACCCATGAAATGGGTAAACGACTGGCCTGTTATCGGTATTGACAAAGACGGTGACGGCTGTGGCGACCCGGTACTGGTTTATAAAAAGCCGGATGTAGGTAAAACATACCCCATCCGTACTCCGCAGGAGAGTGACGAGTTTGACGGCTACACCCTTTCCCCACAGTGGCAATGGCATGCCAACATCAATGAAAAATGGGCTTACTATGCAGGAGATCAAGGCATAGTCCGCCTCTACTCCTATCCTGTTATCAAAGAGTACAAAAATCTATGGGACGTAGCCAACTTATTGTTACAGAAAACTCCTGCCAACAATTTCACCGCTACCATGAAGCTGACCTTCAAGCCTACGGAGAAGTACAAAGGAGAGCGTACCGGACTGGTCGTTATGGGCCTTGACTACGCCGGACTGATTTTAGAGAATACAGACAAAGGTTTGGTATTATCCCAAGTATCTTGTCCCAAGGCAGACAAAGGTACTCCCGAATCTGTGAACGGAACCGTCGATTTAAAAGACAACACGATTTACTTGCGTGCCAAGTTCACCTCCGATGGAAAAAAGATTTCCAAGAGCGAAGGCGGGCACGACCTTTTGGTACTATGTAATTTCAGCTACAGCCTCGACGGTAAGAAGTATCAACCGTTAGGTAAGCCGTTCCAAGTAAAAGAAGGTAAATGGATTGGCGCCAAGGTAGGAATGTTCTGTACTCGTCCGGCTATTGTCACCAACGACGGCGGTTGGACAGATGTAGACTGGTTCAGAATTACGAAATAACAGTTTTTCGATGAATTATCGTATCTTTGCGCCTGAAACAATAAGATAAGAATAATGAAGAAACTTGTTATATTCGATTTGGACGGTACTTTACTTAATACAATTGCCGATTTGGCACAAAGCACCAATCATGCCTTGAGCATGATTGGTTATCCTACCCACGAAGAGTCTGCCTATAACTTTATGGTAGGCAATGGGATTAATAAACTTTTTGAGCGTGCTCTTCCCGAAGGGGAAAAGAGTGAAGAGAACGTACTCCGTATACGCAAGGAATTCATTCCATATTATGACGTGCACAACGCAGACAAAAGCCGTCCGTATCCCGGCATTCCCGAACTACTGGAGCAACTACAGTTGCAGGGACTACAGATAGCTGTTGCATCCAACAAGTATCAGTCGGCAACACAAAAACTGATAGCCCACTATTTCCCCGGAATACGTTTCATCGCTGTTTTCGGACAACGGGAAGGAGTCAATGTAAAGCCTGACCCTACCATTGTAGAAGACATTCTGACCATTGCCAAAGTAAATAAAGAAGAAGTACTCTACGTAGGCGACTCCGGAGTGGATATGCAGACAGCTATCAATGCCGGCGTCACTTCCTGCGGAGTAACTTGGGGATTCCGCCCACGGACGGAATTGGAGGAATTCCGTCCCGATTATATTGTGGATAAGGCGGAAGATATTATAGACCTCCTTCTACCTGCTTTTTCATAATATCTTTCACAAGATAGTGCAAATACATCTCTAAGTTCGTATAATTCATGTCCGGATCAAGTGTCTTGCTGTTGCCGTCGTTCGCATCATTAGGATTCAAACCAAATTCTATTTCAAAATCATCAGGCATACCGTCACCGTCCGTATCCGTCACATCAATGGAAGTATCCGTCTTCAAAGCCGGATAGGGATTTCCGTTCAGTTCCGGTAAGGCAGAAAGTATATCTTTAGGAGTATTTATATAGCCGAGCCCGGCACTGTTATCGGTAGCCGTACAAGTAGCCAGCCCATTCTTCACATCCCCCAAAATCAGTTTATCTATGGCGTCACGGTAATTGCAGGCGCCGACATACTCCATTACCTTGACATAGGCATCCGTTGCGGAATGAGTTGTTACGCCTCCTGTCTCCACAACCAACGTTTCTTTTCTGATATCTTTCTTAACGTCGTCCGTCCAAAGATAATCGACCTTTTCATTATTGTCTTGTTGCTCATAAACACCCTTTTCCCAATTATCCGCCGTAACATCCGCATATCCTTCCACCGTGTTGCCATCAATATAGAATGTACCCCACTTGTGCAACGAAGGCTGCCAAGAGTTCCAATTACCATCTTTATCCTGACAGTACGCAGTCGTACGCACTCCAATCTTGGCAATGCGATAGCGTGTGCGTTTGCTGGTGCCGGCAGAGTTAGTGGCAGGCCCCGGCTTATAATAGTTGTTCACTATATTCATATGCTGGTTCTCACCGCCATAGCAGCCTTCACCCGACCAGTTATAATAAACATTATTGCGAATATCAACATACTCACTCTCCTGAGTTGTAGAACGAGGACCAAGACGCGGAACACGACTTTTGCAATGAGCAATCATATTATGATGATAAGAAGCACGATTACCTCCCCAGTTCCCGCCATAACCGTGCGAACCCTTACCATGAGTTGAGTTGTGCAGAGCCTGCGCTGCAAGGCACCATTGCACGGTAGAGTTCTCCATGCCATATACCGACAGGCATTCGTCCACGCTCCAACTCATAGAACAATGGTCCACTATGATATTTTTCTTGTCCATTCCCCCCAAACCATCAGGTTCGGCTCCACCGGTATCTCCCGGACGGAAACGAAGAAAACGGATTATAACATCATTAGAATTAATCCAGAACTGATAATCAGCGATACAGATACCGCCGGGGGACGTCTGTCCGGCAATCGTCAGATAATCTTTCTGAGTTTTAATATCCGATTTCAAATGAATTGTACCTGCTACGTCAAACACAATTGTCTTAGGCCCGTCTTGTCCTAACGCCCAACGTAACGTACCTTCTGTACCGTCATCCTCCAAACTGGTGACGTGATAGACCTTGCCCTCACGACCGCCTACGGTATTCTTTCCATGACCTTCAGCACCGGGGAAAGCGGCGAACTCCACCGGCTCCATTGACGGATGAGAACTGTATTGCACGATTCGTACACTATCAGAAACTCCCTTTTTACTCGTAAAGACTATTTCCGCCCTGCGGGAAGTATCTTCATCATTTGCATCAACCGTAAAGTGATGGGTATAAGTAGACATACCTTTAGTTGCCGGCTTTTCCCTAATCCAATCAACACCGGCAGGTAACTGAATGGTATATTCCACATTACTTTGCAATTCTATTGTTATATCCTGCCCCTCAGCAGGTATCTTATAGTTGGTTTCATTCAGTACAATAGTTGGGATACTTCCTGCCTGATAAACGGTTACCGTCTCCAACAAATCACCGCTCTTGAAAGTGATAGCGCCTTCACGCTTTTCATCGGACATATTCTCCGATGCTGCGAATTTTAAGACAGAAGTAGAGAGGGCACGTGTTTGGGTAACAAGACGTAACCAATCCCTGTCTTCTTCACTGACTTCACTTGTAAAACTCACATTTGCTTTTACCTTCACAGTAAACTCTTCCCCTTCTCTTTTTACCTCCACCTTGCCGGAAGTCAACAGAATTGCATCTTTCTGTTTTTGTGTGACAGTTACGTATTCTACAGCATCGCCACAAGTGATGGTCACCTTAGAGTTACGCTCATCATAGCTGCCATTCTCTCCGGCTGTAATGGTAAGAATAATGTCTCCTCCCGTTTCCCCGGAAGCAGGCGTTACTGTACACCAAGTTTTTTCAGCTTTAGCAGTCCAAGCTTTATTGGCTGTAAAGGTTACAGACACCGCCTCTTTGCCGTCAGCAGAAATTGAAGTAACCGGTTCAATAAGTTTTTCTATTTTCCCTGTTGTCACATCTGTTGAGTCTTTCCCTTCCGAATCGGAGCTACATCCCCATGTAAAGAGAAAGCACAGTAATAGTATCCACTTGCTTTTATCCATATCGCATAGTATTAAATTATTAGTATTATAATTATAGTTCGCAAATGTATATAGTCCTACCCATCCTTATGTGTACTTTTTGATTTTCAACTTGTCCTTTTCTTTGTTTCCTGCTATACAACATATTTACAAGAGGATTTAAGTGACAAAATATTACAGAGAACAAAAATTACATACCTAAAAACAAATATTCCACAAGTCATTTTTCACGTTAATCTACATTTGCATCGATGAATTAACAGTGTGCACGAACACACACAATGAAAAATCACTTTTTTAATAAACAAATATGCAAAGAATGTCTAAAATGAAAAACATGCGCACGGCGTTACTATTCCTCTTAGTAACCATGATATCGCTTAGTATATCAGCGCAAAATGTAACCGTAAAAGGTACTGTGAAAGACAAGACAGGAGAAACCGTTATCGGTGCTTCTGTAGTCCAAAAAGGGAATACCGGTAATGGTACAATCACTGACATTGACGGTAACTTTACCCTAAGTGTTCCGGGCAATGCAACTTTAGTCATCTCTTATGTGGGAATGACAACACAGGAAGTTGCCTTGAAAGGAAAAACTCAAATCAATGTTGTTTTGGAAGATGACGCACAAGCCTTGGAAGAAGTGGTAGTCATCGGTTACGGTACAGCTAAAAAGAAAGACTTAACAGGTGCGGTCAGCACAGTAAAAGGAGCCGACTTGGCTAAAGTTCCCGTAACCAATGCAGCCGAAGCATTAACCGGTAAACTGGCCGGTGTGCAAATCACAACGACTGACGGCTCTCCTGATGCAGAAATGATTATCAAAGTGCGTGGAGGCGGCTCTATTACCGGAGACAGTTCTCCTCTTTATATAGTAGACGGCTTTCCGGTATCAAGTATCAGCGACATTGCTCCAACCGATATTGAAGACATCACCGTGTTGAAAGATGCAGCTTCTACCGCCATCTACGGTTCACAAGGTGCTAACGGTGTAATATTAATCACCACTAAAGGGGCTAAAGGCGGAAAGACAACCGTCAGCTATAACGGATATGTACAAGGAAAAACAATCCGCAAGACTTTGGATGTAATGAACCCCTATCAGTTTGTCATGTACAATTACGAGCGTCAAGCTCTTAGAGGCGCTTCCGCCATCAGAGGTTTTGAAGAACGTTATGGTGCGTATGGCGACTTAGATTTATACAAATACCAACAAGGTCACAACTGGCAGGAAGAAATGTTCGACAACAGCGACCTGTCTCAGTCACATAACATCAGCATTACCGGTGGTAGCGAAAAAACCAAATTCACATTAAGCGGAACTTATGCCAACGACAACAGCTTAATGGAGAACAATGGATACAGACGTTACAATATGAATTTCAAACTGAAGCATGAACTATACAAGAATCTAAGTCTGGACTTTGGCGCACGCTTGGCCGATACCGAAACCAAAGGTGTGGGTACAGGTGGTGGCTCATACAAAATCCGTTCTTATGATGCTTTAATGAAAGCTCCTGTAAACGGTCTGTATGACCAAATTGATATTGATCCGAGCACGCTTCCGGAAGAAGAATATGAAGAATATGTTAACGCAACACGCAGCTTGAAAGATCAGGTTAACGACTACTGGAGAAGAAAGAACGAGCGTCGTTACAACTTCAATGCAGCCATCAACTGGAATATCACAAAGAACTTCACCTATCGTGCAGAAGGCGGTTACGACTATACCTTCTTCCAACAAAAAGACTGGTATGGCCCAAGAAGCAGCAAAGCTGTCCAAGACGGTCAAGGATTGCCAATGGGCGAATGGGAAAAGAAAGACTCATGGAAACTTCGTGCAGCACACACTCTGACTTGGAAACAAAAATTCAACAAGATTCATGATGTGAACATCATGGTAGGACAAGAATATGTGGCATCCAACAGCGAAAGCAATGAAATTATCGGCAAATTCTTCCAAGAAGATATCACTCCGGAAAAGATGTTCGCAAGTATGGCAGCCAATTCCGGTGCTACAGGTTCACGCACTATTTCTTCTCAATTAGGACAAGAAGACAGGACAATATCTTTCTTCGGACGTGCCAATTACAGTCTGTTAGACAAATACCTATTGACCTTCACCATCCGTGCGGACGGTTCTTCCAAATTTACCAAAGGCAACCGTTGGGGATATTTCCCTGCCGCAGCTCTCGCATGGCGTGTAATAGAAGAACCATTTATGGAACCTGCCAAAGAGTTCATGTCCAACTTGAAGCTCCGTTTATCTTATGGTACTGCCGGTAATAACCGTATCGGTAATTCTCTGTACGAAACCAGCTATAAGGCATACTCCGGCGGTAAATACTATGGAGCCGGTGAAGAGCAGAATCCTCACTATACATTGAACAACGACCAGCTTGCCAACCCCGACTTGAAATGGGAAACAACAATTACCCGTAACGTCGGTTTGGACTTCGGCTTCTTTAACGAAAGACTTACCGGTAGCATTGATTATTACTGGAACACAGTTAAAGACCTGCTCATAGAACAAAGCATCACAGCCATCGGCTACAAGACCATGCAACAGAATATCGGCCAAACCTCAAACCGAGGTGTTGAATTGAGCTTGAACGCAGCTATTCTTCAAAAGAAAGATTACTCTTTGAACTTTAATTTCAACATCGGTTTCAACAAAAACAAAGTTGACAAATTAGCAAACGGCATATCATCCATGTCGTACAACTCCGGAGCATTCTCCTCGGATATGCGTGGACGCGACGACTACCGCGTAATCGTAGGTGAGCCTTTAGGCATTGTATGGGGATTTGTGTATGACGGCATATATGGCGTAGATGACTTTGTCACTTATACAGATGACAACGGCAAGACCCAATTTCAGTTTGACAAATCCGGGAATTATATCCTGAAAGAAGGCGTTACAGACAACACCTACACAACTGCAAGCTCTTACGGAGGTCTCCGTCCGGGAGCTATGAAACTGAAAGACCAAGACGGCGACGGTAAAATTACAGAAAAAGGCGACCGTGTAATCATCGGACGTACCCAACCCAAGTTTACCGGTGGTTTCGGTTTAAGCGGTAACTACAAATGGTTCGACATATCCGCCAACTTCAACTTTGTGGTAGGCAATGATGTTTATAATATGGACAAGATGGTATCTTCTCAATCCTACCGTAACTCTTACGCCAACCTCCGTGCAGAAATGGCTCCTGTAACATTAGGCGGTAGGGCATGGACCTATCTGGATCAGTCAAACGGTACTATCATTACCGATTATGAGACTCTGAAAGCCATGAATGCCAATGCCTCTTACTGGTCTGCCACTACCATGTCCGACAATAACCCTGTACCTACCTCATGGGCAGTAGAAGACGGTTCATTCCTGCGTCTGCAGAACCTGACCGTAGGTTTTACCTTACCTAAAGACTGGACAAGAAAGTTCGCTTGCAATCAACTTCGTCTGTACTGCACGCTCAACAATCTGTTCTGCATCACCGGTTATGACGGTTACGACCCTGAGGTGAACTCAGCTATCCGTAACAGCAAGACAAGCGGTGTCACTCCGGGTGCCGATTACTCTGCATATCCCAAATCATTCTCTTGGACAGCAGGTGTCAACATTACATTCTAATTAATAAATAATTGAAGAAACATGAAGAAGAAATTTATATATATAGCAACTTTAATCTGCGGCCTGTTCCTCACATCCTCTTGTGATGATATGCTCGACACAGAGTCCTTGTCCACAGATGACTTATCGTACGTATGTTCCAATCCTACGGACGCACGCAAGATGGTCTCTCACGTTTACTCATACTTTTGCGAAGATACCTACACCTCACGTATGGGTACCAACTGGATGCAAAATACAGATATTGAAGTAGGTTTCATCAACAAAGCTCAAAGAGAAAATACCGACCGTCGTGGAGTATGGGGATTGAATATGAAATATTTCAGTGATATTCTGAACTGCTGGGACAACACCTACAAAGCTATCGACTTTGCCAATCAGTGTATCAAAGGCATAGAAGCAAGCGAACGTTATACCGAAGGGGATAAGGACATGAAGCAACTCCTCGGAGAGGCTTACTGCCTGCGCGCCTATTGGTACTGGATATTGTGCAACTTTTGGGGAGACGTACCTTTTGCCACAACACCGTCAACTAAAGATGAAATGCATAACGATCCGCGCACTGACAAGAACATTATTTATACACATTGTATCCAAGACCTTATCAACATCGAAGAAGATATGCAATGGAGCAATGAAATCGGTGTGGAATATATGAACCGTGAATTTGCATTAGGTTTTATTGCCAAGCTGGCTATGTTCCGTGCAGGCTACTCTATGCAAGCAGACGGAACAATGGCACGCTGCACAGAAAGCGGTGAAGAATATACCGTTACCTACACTGATGAAAACGGAAATGAAGCGACAGCTTCTTCAGCCGATGATTATTATAAAGTAGCAAAAGCTTATGCACTTAAACTCATCAAACTGAAAGACCGTGCTCTGAATCCAGACTTCAAAGAAATATTCGACAACCAAATCAATGGCTGCAACCCCGCTAACGGAGATGTATTGTTCGAACTCGGATACGTTACCAACTCTGGCGGTGATATAGGCTGGTGTCATGGTTTAAGTGTAGTAAACAGTTCCAAAGGTTCAGGTACTACTTATACCAACTTAACTCCGAGTTATGCTTGTTCTTTTGCCCCTACAGACCAACGCCTGTCTGCCACATGTGCCAACTATCGCTGGCTGTACGACAATAAGCAGAATGCAGTAGACGGATTCAGCGTACAACCCGCAAAATGGTGCCGTCTGGATTTGGTGACAGCCACAGAGAGCAAAGGTACAGGTATCAACTGGCCTATCTTGCGCTATGCAGACGTCCTGCTGTTGCTGGCAGAAGCTGAAAATGAGATTAATAATGCCCCTACACAAACAGCCAAAGATATGCTGAAACGAGTACGCGAGCGCGCATTTGCCAATGCTTCCGACAAAACTGCCCAAGTAGACAATTACATCAATGCTTTGACAGATCATGACGCATTTAAGCAAGCCATCATCAATGAAAGAGCTTGGGAATTCGGTGGTGAGAATATCCGCAAATTCGACCTTATCCGTTGGAACTACTACAGTGACGCTATCGTAAATACAATAGAATGGATGCGCGACATTGCCATCAACTATCAACAGTTGAAACTGGAAGGGGGCGAACTGATTTACGACAAAAACCAACCGGTAGAAGCCAAGAACATTGCATCACGTCTCTACTTCAAATATCAGGAAGGTAAAGTCGTATTCGAAGCCGGTAACAGCAACTTGTACACTACATATTACGACCGTTCCGAGAGTCCTTACAAAGAAGCAGAAAGCCTGAAAGACGATGATATCAAAGACGCAGGTGCTACATACGAAGGTCTGAAATATGTAAGTTTCGTAGACGGGTTTATCAGTGTCAGCGAGAAAGACCCTGAAACCAATCAAGCTTACGGAAAGGATGAAGCCGGAGATCCCATAAAGAAAGGTGTGGTAAACGAAAAAATCACTTCTTCTTGGTATGGTTTGACCGCAGGTGTATTGGTGACAGGAACAGAAGACATCTCAAGCTTGAGAACCAAAGTGACTCCTTATGTATTCCCTATCCCGTCAGACCGTATCATGTCATCGGGTGGTGTATTATCTAACGATGGTTATGCAATCCGTAACAAATAAAAAAACAGCAGTATTATGAAAATCAAGAAATATATATCAATCATGTTTCTTGCGTTGACAGCAAGTTACACCTTTACCGCATGTAGCGATGATGACTCCCTCGGTGAAGCTCCTCGTCTGTTTCGTCCGGTAACATCACTGGAAGTGAAAAACAATAATCTGGTAGCTACTTGGGAAAACATCAAAGGAGCTACAGACTATGTGTTGGAACTGTATCGGGTAACCGGTACAGACGACCAAGACAACAATACCTACGAACTCCTGTCGGAAGTTTCTTGTCAAACTTCCCCCTACACTTTCGAAGGGCTGAACTGGGACGAGAAATACATGGTGAAGATTAAATGTAAAGGCATAGGCAAAGAGTCCGAACAATACCAGACTCTGGATGCAAACATTGCTTACATCTCTCGCTTGTCAGGAACTAAAGCCATTGACAATGCAGTACGTATCAGTTGGAAAGAGGCCAGCGGCTCCAATGCCGATATCATCAAGGCCATTAAAGTTGTAACTGAAACTACCGCTCCCGATGCAGCAACAAGAGCCGAGGGAGAAGATGGTAGCGAAACTACCGCACGTATAGAATTGGTATCTGAAGCAGAACTTAATGCCGGATATAAAGATATCTTTAATCTGAGTCCCGAAACGAAGTACACTTTTTATGCTTACAAAGATGACGAGATACTGGATAACTCAACGTATGCAGGTAAGCTGAGCACAACAACAACAACTACACCGGATTTTGGAGAGCTGTTCCCTAATGGATATGTGGACTTACGCAATCAACCGGACGTAGATCCTGAAGTCTTATTCCAAGACAAAGAGTTCTGGGCTACTATCACAGAAGGTATGGGAGTTATACTTGCAGGTGGAACTGATTATAAAATTGAAAAAGAGTTTGAATTCTCCAATTCTATTTCATTCATGACAGGACCAACTTTAGGCAAAAATGCGCGTATTGTCTTAAGTGCAGGAATGAAAGGTAGTGGTACAATAGAAAAAATACAATTTTCCAATATTGACTTTTGCGGAAAGAAAGTTATTACCGAAGGTGAAGATTTAGGCATAGATTATATTGTTACTTATAATAACACTCCCAAAAATCTATCAGGTAACCAAATTTTTAACCCTAATGGCTCAAACTCAACAATTAAAGAACTCATTTTTAAAGGATGTAATATAAAAGGTTTTCGTGGTGTTGTACGCGGGCAAACATCAAACGACAACTTTACAAAAATAGTATTTGAGGAGTGCATGATTAATGGCGTTGGTGAACAAGGAGTTGTTACAAATGCAGATAAGGGTGCAGACTGGCAAGAAATCACATTTAAAGACTGCACAATCTATAATATTTGTATGCTCATAGATGTGCGTAAAACAAAAAATCCCCCTACCATTAATATCACTAATTGTACATTCTGCTACGCACCAGTAGAAAATGAGCAAGACCAAAAACTCCCATTGTTCCGTACTGATAAAAATGAAGTCAATATAAATATAAGCAACACATTATTCGGTCCTTCTATGTGGACTGATAATCATAAAGCAGGAAATATCAGAACTTTTACACCTGGTATTAAAGGTTCTGTCTTTGTTGACAAAGCATCCAATACAACATTTTCAGTGAAGAGTAGCTATAAAACAAACTTTACATGGACTGATTTTGCTGGAAAGACATATCCTCTTGATGGTCTTCTTCCCTTAGATTTTGATGAGAAATCTTTGTGGCAAGACCCCGAAAACGGAGACTTCAAAGTTATTGGTGTCATTGGTGAAGACGGTATCGGCGCTTCCAAATGGTTACAATAACTAAACACCTAAAACTATAAAAAGTAAGGGTTGGCTTTGAAGCCAACCCTTACTTTTTATACATCAGTCCCCCCTTCCACCTTCCACACCCCCCTATCCGTCGGGCTTTGCGGGTGGAACCCACATCAGCATCACTGCCTCACAATCCTGTCCCTGCTCACCCCGTAATATCCCGCCACAGGCACATACACAGGCTGTGTAGGTATTCCGATGTTCCGTATTTTGCCTTCCGTCCTCAGCCTTCGGATATGTTCCATCGCCTTCGACTTCATAAATCCGCATATCTGCTGGAAGTCGGCTCGCGTCATCAGCTGGTAGTCGGCGAAATACGTCCGCAAGCGCATATCTATTTCCACGTCCGACAGCTTACGGGAGTGTCCGTTATGCTTGATATTCTTAAGCTTCACAACCCCTATCTCGTTCTTCAATGCTTGGTCGGCACGAAACTTGATACCTTTCAGACGAACTTTCGTGTTTTTACGTTTCGTATCTGCCGTCACCTCCTCTACACATTTCAGCGTAGGATGGAAATAGCCTATCCCGTCCAAATGCACTTGGCGTCCGTCGCCCAACTCTTCGCCCAGTATATGCGACAAGGCATCGAGCACAGACGTTACATCCGTTTCCGTCAGTGAGCAACGTTCTTGAATCCTGCGCCTCACATAGTCCGTTCCTATCTTTCCATTGAGCGTAATGCGCGCATGGAGCTTTTTCTCGTCCGGTCGGTTCGGCGGTACCGGATTCTCGTACCATTCAAAATGAATTGCCATAGTGCAGTATTTATTTATACTGTGTAAAGTTAGTGTTTTCCCATGAGATAATCTATTATTCCTATAAGAATAAATGAATGCTGACTACTGCCAACAGACCTGTTGACAAATGTAAACAGATACGTTGACAGATATAAATAGACCTGTTTACTACTGTCAACATCCTATTTTACTACGAGGAAAAACAGGCTATCCTACGTTGAAAATAGAATAAAACAAGGGTTTGAGTTGTTCGGCGCTACAAGCGAAAATAGTACGGAAAAGGCTTGCAAAAGGAGGTTTGCCGATAGTAACTTCGTGACACAAAACAATTAATAAAAACAATTTATATGATGGAAAACAGCATTATGAAATTTATCTCTTTCTTAATAAGAGATTGGAGAAACGGACATCAAAGAAAATTCCTCGAACAAAAATCACCCGCCAAGCATCATCCGGTCAGCCTGACAGAGCAAGTGAACCGCTTTCTGCAAGTCACCTACGACTTTCGCTACAATATGCTGACAGAAGAAACCGAATACCGTCTCAGTGACAGCACACATGAAATATTCACACCGATAGGTAAGCGCGAACTGAACTCCCTGTGCCTTGAAGCCCATGCACAGGGTATCCTTTGTTGGGATAAAGACATCAGCCGCTATCTATTCTCTAAAAACGTACAAGAATATCACCCCTTCTTACTTTACTTCGACCGGCTCCCCGTTTGGGACGGCATTGACCGGATTGGCAAACTGGCACGCCGCATCTCTTCCGAGCCATTCTGGATAAACGGCTTCCACATATGGATGCTCGGACTGGCCGCACAATGGACCGGAAAAACCGGAAAGCATGCCAACAGTGTAGCTCCCCTTCTCGTCAGCACCCGGCAGGGCTGCCTGAAATCCACCTTCTGCAAAAGCCTGATGCCCGACAGCCTGTCCCGTTACTATTCGGATGAGGTAGAGCTCACCTCACGAAGCAATGTCACCCGCAAAATGTCGGAAATGGGACTGCTAAACCTCGACGAGTTCGACAAATACTCTATCGGAAAAATGCCCCTGCTCAAGAACCTGATGCAAATGGCAGACTTGAACCTATGCAAGGCATACCAAAGGAATTTTCGCAATCTGCCCCGCATCGCTTCTTTCATCGGCACAAGCAACCGCTTCGACCTGCTTTCCGATTCGACAGGCAGCCGCCGTTTTCTGTGCGTAGAGGTAAAGGAAAAAATAAATTGCAGCCACATCGAACATAAACAAATCTATGCACAGCTCAAACAGGAACTCTCGAATGGAGCCCGCTATTGGTTTACCGCCGAAGAAGAACAGGAACTGCAAGAACACAACCGTACGTTCCAACGTCGTAATATGACGGATGAAGTACTCTTTTCATGCTTTCGCCCTGCCACCGAAAAAGACACTAAGGAGATGGTTCATAATCTTTCTGCCGCCGATATATTCAAAGCATTGAAAAAACAGAATCCCGCTGCCATGCGAGGAGTAAATCCTAACAGTTTCGCGCAACTGCTATCTCCGGCTGGATTCGTACGCAAGCGCGGACGTTACGGTAACGTTTATCCGGTAGTGCAACTCGTCTGAACAATGGTTCCACCCGTAAAGTCCGATAAATAAAGGGATGCAGAAGTGTGTAAGGGGTGTCTTGCAAATCTGAGTTTCTCGTTAAAAATCAATTTTTCCACAAAGAATACCAAAAAATAATCTTCTATTTATTAACAATCTATTACGTTTGTGTTCGATAACAGAGGGAAACACCTCACAATAGATGTTAACCTTTTATATTTAATAACTATAAAAAACAAACTTATGGATTTAAAAAGACTTGCCAAAAGGGCATTAGCTACTCTGTCACTGAGTATGTTGTGTTTAGTCGCTTTTGCACAAGGTCGCCAGATTTCGGGTACTGTCATAGATGGTACGGGCGAACCTGTAATAGGTGCAAATGTATTGGAAGTAGGAACTACCAATGGTGTGATTACCGACATCGACGGTAAATTCAAACTTCAAGGCGTACAGCCCAACGCCAAAATTCAGGTATCATTTATCGGTTATATCTCGCAAACTGTTACTGTCGGCAACCAGAGTAACATCAAAGTCACGCTGAAAGAAGATGCGCAAGCATTGGACGAGGTAGTGGTTGTAGGTTACGGTACTATGAAGAAAACAGACGTAACGGGTTCTTTAGCCTCTGTTTCCTCTGATAAGTTGGCCGCTCGCGGTGCACTTCGTGTAGAAGACGCTTTGCAGGGTTCAGTTCCGGGTGTCAATATCACAGCAACCAACAGCCGTGCCAATGGTAAATTCAGTATGCAAATCCGCGGACAATCATCCATCAATAATTCAAGCGGACCTCTCTATGTAGTAGATGGCATGGTGGTTTCATCCATCGACTTCTTGAACTCCGAAGATATCGAACGTATCGACGTACTGAAAGATGCTTCTTCTACTGCTATCTACGGTTCCCGCGCTTCCGAAGGTGTAATTCTTATTACCACAAAGGGCGCAGGTGCAGGACAGAACAAGGCACAACCGGTAGAAATCACATACGATGGTTATTATGGCATCCGCAAGGTAGCCCGTATGCCGGAGTTTATGGAATCTACAGAATGGATGAACTACCGGTTCGCACGTTATACTACTACCAGTGGTCCTAACGCAGACGGTACTATCGACTATACCATTACGGACGGTGACCTGCAATCCGTATTCCAAAACGGAACAGACTGGAAAAACTCTCCCCTTCACGACAGATGGATGAGCAATGAAAGTTATGATTGGGCCGGTCAGGTTCTGCGCACTGCTTCCCAACAAAACCACTTCATTAGTGCCAGCGGCGCTTCTGAAAAAACGAACTATCGCTTAGGCGTAGGTTATCAAGGTGAAGAAAATGTATTCAAGAAAAACGACTACAACCGTTTCAACATCAAAGGTGCGTTCGACAGTAAACTGAACAAGGTGGTAGAAGCCGGTATGTCTGTCAATTTGGTTTATGACGTACAGAACGACTGGTTTACCGACGGTTCAAATACCTACTCCCCCTACAACAACGCATTCTGGTTTGCTCCCGTAGTTTCTCCTTGGGATGAAGACGGAAATTTACTCGCCATTCCGGCAAAAGTAGGAAAGATGTCTTTGACTTCCACGCCTTCGCCCCTCGTTGACTTTGAGATAGACGCATACGAAAACACGACTCGCAAATTCCATGTATTCGGTAATGCTTACTTGCGCTTCAACCTCATGGAAGGGCTGAAATTCACAACCACGTTCTCACCCAACTTCTACCACGGCCGTCAAGGTGTCTTCATGGGTACAGGTGTCTCTGAGAAATATCCACTGGGTACTGCTTGGTATCAGAAGAAGAAATACAACGAAGCCACTGTTACCAACACAGACCGTTTGGACTGGACTTGGGATAACCAGATTGACTTTACAAAAACGTTCGGAGACCACCGTATCGGCGCTATGGGATTATTCTCTCTGTATAAATCAGACAAAGAGCAATATACACAAGGCGTAACGGACATCTCGGATGACAAGCTCTCATTTTATGCTATGGGTAAAGGTTCCGGAACAAAAGATATCGCTTCTTCGTATACGGAATCATCATTGGTTTCTGTCGCTGCCCGTGTAAACTACGCCTATAAAGAACGCTATATGGCTACCGTAACCGTACGTACTGACGGTTCTTCACGCTTTGCCAAAAACAACCGTTGGGGCTGGTTCCCCTCCGCAGCTGTGGCATGGCGCGCTTCGGAAGAAGACTTCCTGAAAGACGTAGAATGGCTGGATAACTTGAAGCTACGCCTTTCTTACGGTATTACAGGTAACAACAATGTAGGTGATTATGTGACCAGCTCTTCAGCTGCCGGTCCGTCTTACGTAACCATCAACGGTAAAGAGTTACAAGGCTACTACCCCAACGGATTGGTAGACAAAAACCTTATTTGGGAGAAGATTAAAGAATTCAACTTCGGTTTGGACTTTGCCGTATTACAAAACCGCATCAACGTAACTGCTGACGCTTATCGCCGCTTATCCGACGGGCAGATTATGAAAGCCACCGTCCCCATCGAAACCGGTGAAAGCTCCATCACTACCAATATCGGTTCTGTACAAAACACCGGTATCGAATTAGGGTTGAATTTTGGCGTTATTCGCAACCAGAACTTCACTTGGGATGTAAACGTATCATTTGCACGCAACTGGAGCAAAATCAAAGAATTGCCAAACGGCGATGACATTTCCAAGAACTGGTTCATCGGCGAGCGGTTAAATGTATTGCGTGACTACACGCCTGCAGGCGTCATTACAGACCAGGGTGTAACAATGCATACCATCAATGGTGACCGCCATTACACTCTGCAAGAGGTTTACGACACATTCGGTCCCAAGAGCAAGAACAAATTGAAATGGTATGAAGGTCAAATGGCTGTAAACGATTGGAACGATGACGGAGTAATCAATGACGATGACAAACAAATCTTTGGCTGTACGGATCCCACTTGGACCGGAAGCTTAAGTTCGAGCATGGCATATAAAGGTTTTGATTTCTCTTTCATGCTTTACACCAAACAGGGACAATGGTCACGCAGCTACTTCCACGAACAATATATGGACTACAGCGACCGTGGCCGTCAAAAGATGAGTTTTGACTATTATATTCCTGCCGGTACTCCGGTACTTGATCCCGTGACCGGTGACGTGACTACACAAGCCACAACTCACTATGGCAGCTGTCCCTACCCCAATAATACAGACAAAACGGGCGGAAACTACTTCACTAAAAGCAGCACAGCCGTCAGATACCATAAGACCTCTTTCGTCAAGGTGAAAAACATTACATTGGGCTACACCTTCCCGAAACAATGGACCAGCAAACTTGCCATCAAGCACCTGCGTCTCTATGTCAATGTACTCAACCCCTTCTGCTTCACCGACTATGAAGGCTTCGACCCGGAATGGGCCAGCGCTTCATTGGTTGACGGCGGTCCGGCTTCCGTAACCTACCAAATCGGTGCAAATATCAAATTCTAAATCTATAAACATTCTAAAGATATGAAACCATATAAAAGATTACTATATGCAATGTGTATGGCAACTTCCATCACATTGACAGGATGCGACGACTTCCTGACTCCTGACAATAAAAGTTCTGTGACCGACATAGAGTACTTTGCCACAGCCGACGGTTTCCAGTCATTGGTTAATGACGCATACGGACAACTTGATGCCATATTCAACAGCAGCGATGTGACAACCTACTTCAACTCCGGCACAGATATGTATCAAGACGGACGTAAAGACAACGATGCAGCCTTGCACCGCTGGTCCAACTTCACCCCTGAAAACGGTATTGTGGAAGACTTCTATACTACTTGTTATGACGGTTTACGCTCTTGCCTTGCCATACAGTACTATGCCCCCAACGCCACAGTGAGTGACGAGATAAAGCAGAAAGCGATAGATGAAGGACGCTTTGTGGAATCATTGTTCTACTATCTGTTAGTGAACAACTATGGCGGTGTACCCCTGATTACCGAATATGCCAGTACAGCCGTCAAAGGCTATCCGAGAGCCACTGCCGAGGCTGTGTACAACCACATCATCAACACCTTGAAGGACATCATCAGTAACAACAAGTTAGTAGCCTCTTCAGCAACCAAAGGAGGCGGTGAAGCCAGTATAGAGGCAGCCAAAGCATTGCTTGCCAAGACCTATCTTTCCGCTGCATGGGATTTGAACAACAACTCTTACTTTACAGAAGCTGCCAAACTTGCCGATGAAGTGATTAACGGACGTTCATTGACAACAGAATTCGCCAAACTATGGGCGGCAGACCGTTCAGGGGACGATGACGCGGAATTCATCTTCGACGTGGAATATGACTACGAAACTGCACACGACCAGAATGTAGGTAACCGCTGGCAATCCCTCTACTCCGGCTACTACGGTGGTTCGGAAGAAGGCATGAAAAATGGAGATTCCCGATACATCCCCTATATGCACACACTGAGATACTTTGAAAAAGGTGACAAACGTTATGATGCCACGTTCATGAAGACGTTGCTCGTAAAGAAATACTGGGGCGACAATGCCACCGGATTCAAAGAAGACGGAAAGCCCATCGGCGATTACTTTGCCTTCTATAGTAACGGAAACACTGCTCAAGGTAAAATGGTAGGCGTTTACTACCCCGCTTATTGGGAATGTGATGAAGCTTCCGTAGCCGCGTGGCGTAATGAAGATCCGACAAACCGCGCCCATGCTTTCATAATCCCGCAAAATGAGCTAACAGCTGGTATGGAGCCGATGAGTAATTATACGGAAGACTTAAAAGAATACCCCAACGGAATCATCACAAAGTATGACTTTGCCACAGCACAGCAATGGAGTTGGGCCGTAATGCCTTGCCGTAAATTCGATGACTCTGCCATAGCATCCTACGATGCCGGAAAGAGTTTTCGCGACCTGCACATAATCACACTTCCTGAAATGTTTTTTGTAGCTGCCGAGGCTTACTACAAACTAAACGACCCGAAAGCCCTTGCCCGCTTGAACAGTGTCCGCAAACGTGCCGGTTTGCCTGATGCTCCCTCTGTTGATTTGGATGTTATTCTCAAAGAATCAGCTTGTGAAATGTATGGTAACGGTTATCGCAGAATGGACCTCCGCCGTATGGGCAAACTCATAGAGTACAATAATCTGTATAACCCGCATTTGAAAGGTTCTGCAGCTATCGCCATAGGTGAAAAATTATTATGGCCTATCCCGCAGGCTGCCATTGATGCCAATGAGCAGCTGACTATGGAGGACCAAAATCCCGGATATTAATTGCGATTTTCGACTCTCATAGATAATCTTGATAAAGAAAGAACACGGTCTGTAAGTAAGATCGGGAGATTTTAAAACAGACATTCTTTGCAAGAAAGAGGGACACCACGAATATGGTGTCCCTCTATTTTTAGTTACGAAACAGCAGCTTATTTCAGCACCTTATCCCGATACTCGGTCGGTGTCATTCCCATTTTCTGTTTAAAGCATTTACTGAAATAACGCGGATCGTTGATACCCACCATATAGGAGATTTGCGTCATGGAGTACTCCCCTGTTTCTATCAGCTGGACAGCACGGTTGATACGCATTTCCTTGATGAACTCGATAGGTGCCAAACCGGTCAGGGTTTTCAGCTTCTTGAAGAAGACAGAACGGCTGACAGCCAGTTCCCGCACAAAATCATCTACTATCAAATCGCCATTATCCATGTTCTTCTCCATTAAATCAACGAGTTTGTCCATAAACTTACGGTCGTTGGGAGACATTGACGGAGATTTGTCTGTCTCAGAACCAGCCGTTACATTTTCTTCCGTTTGCTCGCCGGGAACGGGCACAGCCACTCCCGCGGACATCAAATCCTGACGGTACAGCGTTTGTAACTTCTGCCGCTGGGCAAGCAAGTTCTTGACACGCGCCTTCAGGTAAGTAGCGCTGAATGGTTTCGTTATATAATCATCGGCCCCGTATTCCAACCCTTCCAGTTTGCTTTCAATGGAGGATTTCGCTGTAAGCAACACAATAGGAATATGGCTGGTAGTCATATCGGCACGCAACTCACGGGTCATGGCTATACCGTCTTTCTCCGGCATCATCACGTCACTGATGATTATATCAGGCAGGAACTTCAAGGCTTTGCTCCAACCTTCCATACCATCGGCAGCCTCTACGATGCGGTACTTGGAGGAGAATATGCTCCGCAGGAATATACGTAACTCCGAATTGTCTTCTACCAAAAGCATCAGTCCTTTGGGCGTTTCCACTTCTCCGTTGCCTTGTACTGTTTCTTCTGTTACCGATTGTGAGAAAACCGCTTCGTCCGTATCCTCCACTTGTTGCCGGTGAACTTCCAGACCGACCGTTACATCATCCTGCATAAATTCCACCGAATCATCATAATGTTCTTTACCCTTCTGAAAGTCTACCTTGAAACAACTGCCTTCGCCCAGTTTGCTGTCCACCGAAATCAGGGCCTTATGCATTTCCACTAATTCCTTCACCAATGACAAGCCGATACCCGTACTCGGATTAAACAGATTACGGTCTACCAGATTCTCAAAACGGACAAAGATGGACTTTTTCTTGTTCTCGGCAATGCCGATACCCTGATCCTGCACGCCAATGGAAACAGTATCCTCGTCTTCATGGATGAACATCTTAATCATCTTTCCATTGGGAGTATACTTGAAAGCATTGGAAAGCAGGTTGAAGATTATCTTTTCGTACTTATCGACATCCACCCACAGATAGAGTTCGGATTTCTCCGTCTCAAACAAGAAATCAATGTGATGCTCCTCGGCTACGGAATCAAAGTTTTCCATAATCTTACGAGTAAATGCCACCACCTCGATGCGTTGTACCTGCATTTTCATCTTCTTGTTCTGAATCTTCCGGAAATCCAATATCTGATTAATCAGGCGCAACATACGGTTTGTATTTCGCTCTACAACCTGCAGCTGTTCACGGGCATCCTCCGGCAACTGCGCATTGTTCAGCACATACTCCACCGGGCCGGATATCAAGGTCAAAGGAGTACGCAATTCATGCGAAATGTCCGTAAAGAAGCGCAGTTTCATGTTTGTCATTTGCTGTTCCACGGACACCTCATGCTTCAGACGATAGATTGTGAACAGAATATAGACAGCCGTCACAATAATCAGCACCACAAACAACACATACAAGAAATAGGCAAAAGGAGTTTCCCAAAAAGAAGGAAGTACCTCTATATCAAGCAGACGAGTATTTTCCGTCCACACACCCTCGGCATTGGTAGAACGAACCTTAAACACATAATGTCCTTTGGGCAGGTTGGTATAGGTAGCCATCCGTTGCTTGCCGACGTTATTCCATGACTTCTCAAAGCCTTCCAGAATATAGGCATACTGGATTTCAGCGGGCTCGGTATAGTCGAGCGCCGCAAACTGAATGGTGAAAATATTCTCTTCATGGGAGAGCTTCAACTCGCGGGTGTCATCCAGACTTTGTTGAAGCACAGAGTTTGCACCCGGAAGCACTTCTTCGTTCGATACCAATAATTTAGAAAGTACCAACGGCGGAATATAGGTACTCTTCCGGGTAATATCCGGATTGAAAAAGAAAATACCCTCACTCGTTCCATACATAAGATTCCCCCACGAAGTATAAACCGAAGCTGCTTCACTAAAGCGTATACGGAACGAACTATGCTCATCGGCGTAGTTCTCAAATCTTTCCTCTCCGGGAATGAACTTGCTGATACCGTTCTCCGTACTCATCCAAAGGTTGCCCTTATTATCCTCACAGATAGAAAGGAGGATGTCCGAGGGCAAGCCGTCATTGACACAATATGATTTGAACATCGCATTGCCGTCCGCATCTACAGACTGCAACTTGTTTAATCCGCCTCCAAAGGTGGCCAAATAGAGTTCTTTGTTACGGGTAGGCAGTATCCAATGTACATCATTGTTGCTCAAACTGTGTATATTATCCTGCACACGAAGATAATGATGGAATACGGCATCTTCGGGATTCTTGAAATCACCGTTTACCATCAGAGCCCCTATGGTGGTGGCAATCCATATATATCCCCGATGATCGCCTGTTATGAAACGCACCTTATGGCATTTGTCAATAGGGAAACCTTTCAGGTTGTTGCGATGACTGATAAATATCTCCTCACCTTCCCGATTGCGTGTCAGGTAATTGACACCGCCTCCGAAAGTAGCAACCCAGATACGCCCCTTGCTGTCCTCGTATACACAATATACATTATCGTCACTCAAACTATATATATCATCCTTCCGGTATTGATAGCGCGTCAGCTTATAGCGCATCTCGCCTTGGGGTTCCGCTTTTACAAGCCCCTCTCCCTTGGTGGCAATCCAAAGGTTGGCTTTGCTGTCTTGATATACAAAATAGACATTCCCTTTCAAAGGTGTGCCCACACGGGATATGGTTCCCGCATCGGTCAAGTATCCGCGTTCGGAATGGTTCTTGTCATAGACACGTAGTTTCCCGTTCTTCAGCCCCACCCAAAGATTGTGTCCGGTGTCTTCACAAAGTGCACGTACCTCATTGCTCAAAGATTCATAGCGGTGAGGTTCCGGAGTTATCATACGGAACTGTGACGCCCGAAAAGTAATTTTCTCCAATCCCTTGGAATGCGTACACATCCACAGGTTGCCTTGCTTGTCGGAGAAAGCCGAATGAATCTTATTGGAGAACCGCCAGTTAGAGTCATGCAATCCGTTGTAGAAAGGCAGCAAGCGATTGCTCTCTCTGTCAAAACGCGAAAAGCCCCCTCCATAAGGATGCACCCATACGGTTCCATAAATATCTTCGTGCACATGAAAAGCCGGACGTGAACGGTCTGTACTGGTTGGCTCCACCGGTACCACTTCCGTTTTCAGCACTTTTGTTTTCGTGTTGAAGTGGGCAACAGTACCCGGTACTTCCTGTTCGAACCATATTTCCGAATGCCGGTCTATATGGACAGAACGGACTGCCGCCTTTGGAAGACGTGAGGCTTTATAATGCTCCCACCCCTGTGAAGGTACGTTATAAACAAAGAAACCGTCTGTTTCCGTTACGATTAAAATATCTTGTTCATCTATCTTTTTTATCTCCACAATCCGTGAAGATGCGGGCAACTGCAACAACACGAACTGTCCGTCCTTCTTTTGATAACGCCATACCCGCCCATGGTCTGAGCCAAAGAATATCTCATTTCCAAACTCTTGAGCCGCATAAAAATACTGTCCTTTCGTTTCTTCCTTCTGCGCTGTCTCCACAAAATAAGAAACAAGCTTGGAACTTCCTGCCGAAAGCATTCCCAACCCATTATCAGTCAGTATCCACTCGTTACCGGCATGGTCCTCATAAATATCATACACGCACATTGCCGGAAACAAACCCGATGTTTCGGAGTACCACTCCGAAGAAATACGGTAAGTAGACGGATCCGTCTTTACACGAACAGCTCCTTCATTTTCCGAAAGCAGCCACACAGAGCCGCATGGCAATACTTTTATTGAAGTTATGGCAATTCTACCCCCTTTTTCTTCCGTAGCAGGAACATGTTCAAAGACTTCGGAACGAGTATCAAAGCGATAGACTTGGTTATCGTACGTCTGCAACCAAAGAAAACCATACTTATCCTCGTACATATGGTCCACACGGTTATTCGTCAAGTTTATCCGGTTATCAAATTTGGCTTTATAGGTTCTGAAAACATATCCGTTGAATTTATTGATACCGTCCCATGTAGCAAACCACATATTTCCTTTTCTGTCTTGCAGAATACTCATAACCGTATTCTGAGAAAGGCCTTCTTCGGACGAATAATGGGTAAACAGGCAGTCCGTTTGTGACTGAACCGACAATGCACACAGCAAACTTACAATCAGATATAAGATTCTCCTCATAATATATTCATTCTGTGGTGTAAAGATACATATTTTGTTGAAAAATCTTGTATCTTTGTTCTTATTTTAAATATTGGCATGAGACTATTTGTTATACTTTTTTTTACTTTTATTACTGTAAATCAGAGCATAAAAGCACAAACAGATACTATAAGTTACGAGGTAATAAAGAATATGCCCGTTTTTTACGAGTACCTGAAGCAACAACTCACTTATCCCGAAGCATGGGGTAATTCGGGTACAAAAGATTTCGAGGCATGGAGGAGCCAAGCGCGCAATATAGTCATGGAGTGTATGCAAAATATGCCTCCCGCCCCCAAAGAGTACAATATGTCTGTTGCCGAAACGGAGCAACGTGCAGGATACGAAGCACGCAAAATATGGTTCAATATTTCGGAATGGTCCCGCATACCGGCTTATTTATTGGTTCCTGAAGGAAAGGGACCCTTTCCGGCTATCGTAATGCTGCATGATCATGGAGCCCACTTTTCCATTGGTAAAGAGAAAATGGTCCGTCCCTTTGGAGTATCACCTAAAATATCGGCTGATGCCGAGGATTGGGTAACACGTTGCTATGACGGACAGTATACAGGTGATTATTTCGCACAGAATGGCTATGTGGTATTATCTATTGATGCCTTATTTTGGGGAGAACGCGGACGCAAGGAAGGTGTAAGTTATGACGGACAACAGGCATTAGCCTCCAATTTTATGCAAATGGGAGCCTCTTGGGGGGCTTTCATCAACATAGACGATGTACGAAGCGCTGAGTTTTTAGCTTCCCTCCCAATGGTGGATAAGGAAAAGGTTGGCTGCTTGGGATTCTCCATGGGAGCTTACCGTTCGTGGATGTTGTCCGCTTTGACCGACTGCATAAAGGCATCCGCTTCCATCTGCTGGATGAATACAACAGAACATTTAATGACACTGACCAACAACCAGAATAAAGGAGGGTCAGCCTACTCCATGCTCATTCCCAACCTAAGACGCTATCTGGATTACCCACATACGGCAAGCATCGCTTGTCCGAAACCGGCCCTTTTCTTTAATGGAACCAAAGACAAGTTATTCCCGATAGAGGGAGTAAAAGACGCATATCGGACTATGCGCTCGGCATGGGAAAGTCAATATGCCGGTAGCAGGCTCGTAACCAAAATTTGGGAAGAAAAGCATTTCTTTAATAAAGAGATGCAAAGGGAGACACTGGATTTTTTTAATAAAGAAATGAGAAGATAGCGGTTAATACTAACCGCTATTTCAAATGCTTCTTTATCCAAACCAAATGCCCGTACTCCGTATCTTCGGATGTCCAATGCTCGTTAACAGGAGTAATTAGAGCTTCCTTAGGACAAGTCAGCACATTATATACAATATAACTGGTGGTAGGCGGACAGGTATCATCGTTGTACCCCCAAGTCAGGTAAGTGGGAGCTTTTATCCGGCGTGCAAAGTTGACTACATCATAATACGCCATTGTACTCAGTTTATCAGTTGTATCCATCCCCGCTACTCGGAAGAAGTGCGGATAACCGCCAGCTCTACCTGCCTTATATCCTGCCATATCACTTAGAGCCGGGTGATTGGCGACGCAAGCTGTCACCCGCTCATCCAACCCGGCAGTAATTAATGCCAAAGCTCCGCCTTGACTGCCGCCTTGTACAATAACATTTTTGCCGTCCCACTGCGGCAAAGAGGTCAGAAAATCAATACTGCGAACGCATGCCAGATAAACACGCTTCATGTAATAATTATCCTTATTGTCCAATCCGTTCGACAAATAGCCGTTTTCCCTGCCGTTGAAGGCATTGCTGATTTCCTTAAAATCCGATTCGGACATCTCCGGATTGAGCCCGTGTATTTCTATCTCGAAACGGATGCAACCCTGCTCTGCATAATATTTATGGCGGAGAGGAGCTTTGATTGTTTTGATACCTGCACCCGGAGGGCAAAGCACCACCGGGCAAGCACCCTTCTGCATATTTTTGGGACAGGTCAGATAGCCATAAATACATTGCCCGCGGCTGTTAAGCTGCAATTTAACCAAATAACAGTCTATCTTATCTGTAGAATATTTTTCAACCCGCTCTTTTGTATACGCCAAAGGAAAAGATGAAGCCTCCGATTTATTCTTCTCCCAGAAATCTTCAAAATCAGCCGGCATCTTCGTATAAGGTTGAAGCTTTTCGGGTGAGAAACCCACTTTTATATGATGCTTATAAATTTTGCCGCCAATAGTGGCTTGCAAACGGCAATCACGGAACCCGGGTTGCTTCATCGTACCGATAGCCACAACAGCTTTACCATTCTTCAACGTAACAGAACCTTTCGCATCCGAAGGCATCATATCGTTGCCAAGTTCATAGTCTACCTTTACACCGTCTTGCGGAATGCCGTATTGATAGAATTGCACTTCTACGGTAGCCTTTTCTCCCGTTTGATAAAGCCAATCGGCATGATTAGGCACAGTCACCCAAAGCACATCACTTCGATAAGGATAATTCTCCGCTACAACCGGCAATACAAGTCCAAAAAGCAGGATGATAATCCCCGATATTATTTTATTCTTTACCATTTTTTATCAATCAACGTTTTATGTTAACCAATGCATTACCGTTTGCAACCGGATTCCAACCATCGTTACCGGAAAGGACAGACTCTATTTCATATCCTTTTATATCTTTCAATTGACGTGAGAAGGTTGCGCGAGCTTTAGGATTAGCTCCCGGACCATAACTGTCATACTCAGCATAGAAAACTGTTTTCTCAACATCTTTCTTGTTCCAATTATGCCAACCGGCAGGAAGAATATGCTTCCCTAAATCACAATGAATAAACACGGCTTGAGCAAAAGGACGCCACGGACGGGATAAATAAACATTTTTCACCTCTGCATCCGCAGTCAGCTTACAGTCGTAGAATACATAACCGTATTTCTGACCTTCATCCGTAGAAGGAGCTGTCACATACCCATCGCGCTTACTGTGGATATGGCAACGGTTGAATACCGCCGTAGACCATCCGAAAATAAAATCGACCGTACCTTCTATATAACAATCCTCATAGTATTGCCGCACTCCCTTTCCATAGGTGTAGAGTGTATCTTGGAAACCAAGAAAACGACAGTTCTTGAAATAAACACGATCGGCACTGATAAAACAAGCAACCGCCTGACCTACCGGACCTGATGTATTCTCAAATGTGATATTTTCGGTATAAAAGTCGGGTGCATAGATATAACAGGAAGATGAACCGGAAGTGCCTTTATTCTCACCAAAGATATTAGGTTTGTTAGCATAATCATCATATGATATGACAGCTCCCTCCTGACCTACCAGAGAGATATTAATCTTACTTTCAGGCACAATCAGTTTCTCCTTATATACACCCTTGCGCACCAATATCGTGGTACGTACATTTTTACGGAAATCGGGTACGGCATTAATGGCCTCCTGCACGGTAAAGAAATCACCGCTACCGTCTTGAGCTACCACAAAATCGTAATGACGGACATATTTTGCCAGTTCCGGTACAGCCTGTGCTATGGCATCTACTGTAATTCCGGCTATGACACGCGCACCATAGATATTCAGATGTGTATTGTCTTCGCGCCCTTTAGGCATAGCGGAAATCGTATTGGCAGGCACCCACATAAAAAGTTTTTTCGATTCTTCCGGTCCCAGCCCTTCCACCAAATCATGGGTAAGCTTGTTCATATCGATAAAAGGTACATCCAACTCTTTCGCCACATTACGCGGAGAATCCAGATAGGCTCCATGTGTATCAATCAGCTTGTCTCCTTCCTTCACATCGTTTTTCTGCGAGGCATCCCTCTTGGCATCAGGATTAACACCTTTGCGAATGTCATCTTGAAGCACTGCTTCCGCCACAGCTTTATTATCGGCTGTGCCGAAGTTGCGGCGCACAATAGAATTGAACAAAACGGGAATACCGCCCTTAGCACGAGTTTCACTGACAAACTTACGCAAGTTGGCATCGAAAGTTGTTCCCGGATCGGTATGACGGTCTGCTTTCGGTTTCTCATCGTTGTGTCCGAACTGGATAAAAACATAATCTCCTTCCTTTATTAGCGAAAGTACTTTATCCCAACGTCCTTCATCAATAAAGCTCTTGGAACTGCGCCCGTTCATAGCGTGATTATCCACTCGTATATCCTCAGAAAAGAAACCGGGTAATACGTGCCCCCACCCTCTTTCCGGATTACCGCCTACCAACGACTTATTGGCCATTGTAGAATCACCAATCATAAATATGGTGATTAGCGGCTTATCTGCCTTAAAAGCCGAACACAGAAAAAACGCCGCTAAAAGCAAAATCAATTTATTTTTCATGGTTTTTAAACTTATTATTTTAATGTCGTATATTTGCCAAAGTAAAATAATCCTTCACACAATGAAAAAGACAAGAAGCAATACATTTATCTTCGAAAATGAGAAAACATGGGAACCCGCCGGTGAAGGCGTCGTTCGGCAGATTTTGGGATATGACGGTCAGGTTATGCTCGTTAAAGTTAAATTTGAGCAAGGCGCAGTAGGTACACCGCACACTCATTATCACACCCAAACAACCTATGTGGCAAGCGGTAAATTCGAATTCACCGTCAATGGCGAAAAACAAATTGTTTCAGCTGGCGACGGCGTTTATATCGAACCGGATGCCGAACATGGCTGTACTTGTCTGGAAGCCGGTATACTTATCGACTGCTTTAGTCCTATGAGAACTGATTTCCTGAAAGAGATGTAAAATTCATAATCACATCTCTTTCCAATCACTGCACATCTGGAAAAGATAGCCCGAATCTTCATATCTCCCAACTTCCTTTTTTGTCAGTTGTTTGGCCCATTTTACCCGATTCGTATTGCCAGCGCCTTCTCCCGTGCTACCAAATTCAGCGTAACGGGCTGTCTTTTCATTTTCAGGATTGCGCCAGTTATCCCAGCCGGCTGGACAGATATGTTTTCCCAATTCACAATTGATGAATACAGTAGCCGCATACGGACGCCACGGACGCCCCAAATAGACCTTATCCACCCCCGGTGCAGCAGTCAACTTGCAATTCTTAAAAACATATCCCACTTCAATGTCCTTCGGAGTGGATGCAGCCGTTATATATGAGTTGGATTTACTATGAATAGTGCAGTTGCGGAACAATGCCGTAGAAGGACCAAAGATAAAATCGGTAGTGCCTTCGATATAGCAGTTCAGAAAATAAAGCCGAGTACCCTTTGCACCGGTATAGATAGTATCCTGATTTCCCAGAAAACGGCAATTGATAAAAGTCAGACGGTCACCTTCCGTATGGAGTGCAACAGCCTGCCCCAAACGTGCCGCATTATTCTCGATAGTCAAGTTCTTAAAAGTAATGGAACTCCCTTCTACCTTGAAAGTATATGTTCGGAAAGTTCCCATTTTATTTATATTGGCATGGTCGTCATAAGTGATAATCGTATTTTCTGCGTTTTCACCGATAAAATCGACGTTTTCCAACCAAGAAGGAAGAATGACCTTCTCTTTATATATGCCATTTTTAATCAGCACCGTCACTTTATAATCCATAAAAGCACGAACACCCTCCATTGCTTCGTTCAGCGTGCGATAGTCACCTGTACCGTCACGTGCAACAACAATCGTATCTTTCCACTGTTGCGCTGCCGACAAAGAACCGGTCCCACAAAGCAAAGCCATCAAAAAGCTGCATAATATTTTCATATCCGTCTTCATCACCACTTCTGATTAACGATTGCTTTTACATCTTGAAGACGCTCCCACTCCAACGATGCAAGAATAAAGGGACCTACGGCTTTAGGGTCGTTATTGCGGATGGTTTCATTGATATAATAATCATAATCTCCCGAACGATAGACCTTTCCCCCAAGTCCGGCTACGGCACAAGCCTTTGTTATACTGATTACTCCATCTTTATCCACTTCAATGAAGTTATCAATAATCCCTTTATACCCTTTGACAGCCACTTCCAAATAGGATTTATCAATATATCCCTTACGCACCCCTTTGAACAAAGAGTACACAAACATAGTGGAACAAGAAGACTCCAGATAATTGCCGGGTGCACCGCTCTTATCTAATACCTGATACCACAAACCTGTTTTAGTATCTTGCAAGCGTTTTACTTGAGAAGCTATTTTTTTGAAGATTATCAACATGGAGTCACGACCCGCCTCATGTTCCGGAATGAACTCAAGAGCATCTACAAAAGCCATAGCGTACCAGCCCATAGCACGTCCCCAACTGTGTTTGGATTGTCCCGTAACCGGATCGGCCCAACGTTCTTTACGACTTACATCGCAGGCATGGCGATATACATCATTTTTTGGATCGTAAGTATGACGAGCTGCCATTAGAAATTGATTGATGACATCCGCGTAATCGTTCACTTGATTATTGCGAAAAGCATATTCTGCATAGAAAGGAGCTCCCATATAAACGCCGTCCAGCCACACTTGGTTCGGATAAATCTTCTTATGCCAGAAACCTCCATCCGCATTTCGGGGATGTTCGTCGAGCTGGCTTCTCATCAAAGCAAGCGCTTTCTTATATTTTTCATCTTTTGTCTGTTCGTAAATTCGAAACATGAATTTCCCGGAATTTATACGGTCAAGACTGTATTCTTCACGTTTATACATTTTGATAGTTCCATCCGCATTTACCATAGTATCGGCATAAGCCAGTGCGTAGTCATAAATTTTCCGGTCACCGTAACGGTCATATACATCCAGCATAGATTGCAGTTCCAGTCCGTGGCAATAGTCCCACTTCAATCTCGGCTGAAAATCCAATTGCCAGGATTCCGGGCAACGAATCATCTCGGACTCCACCATACGCACCGACCAAGGCAAATCAGCGCTTACGCGTTGCGCAAACATACTCAGAGGAGAAAACAACAATAAACCGGATACAATAAAATTACAAATTAAACTCTTTTTCATGAAGTTGTTCTTTTTTGGTATTAGACCTTATTATTTTTCACGAAACAAAAGTAGAGGTTTCTTTCCAAACCTCTGTGCATTTTTTGGCGCAGAGGGTGCATTTTTTGATTTTCGTGTACGAAAACGAACAAATTTGTGCACGATAACGACAAATTTGTCCAAAATCGTCCTTATTTACTATTTATTATGCCTTTACAGTTTGATTAATAAGGAAAAGGTCTTATTTTTGACCCCGGTTTTTAATTCATACTATCGTAAAACATAATCATTTATCAATTAAATCACAAAAGAATGGAACAAGTTTTCGGTTACATCATCGCTTTGGGAGCGTCTGTAATGATGCCTATTATTTTTACAATTATAGGTATGTGCATCGGAATGAAATTTGGCAAGGCTCTGAAATCAGGTCTCTTCGTCGGAGTCGGATTCGTAGGTTTAGGTGTAGTCACCGCCCTACTGACAACAAATTTTGATACTCCCTTGAAAGCCATATCCGATTTGTATCACCTGCAACTGAATGTATTCGACATGGGTTGGCCCGCTGCTGCTGCCGTAGCTTATAATACTGCCGTCGGTGCCCTCATTATTCCTATTTGCTTAGGCGTTAACTTCTTGATGCTTATCACCAAAACCACACGTACTGTGAACATAGATTTGTGGAACTACTGGCACTTTGCTTTCATTGGCGCCGTGGCTTACTTTGTCACCGGTCAAAATTTGGCATGGGGCTACTTCGCCGCTATCATATGTTATGTCATCACATTAGTTTGCGCAGACCTCACTGCAGAGAAATTCCAAAAGTTCTATGATTTGGACGGAATTTCCATTCCCCAACCTTTCTGCCAAAGTTTCACACCGTTTGCCATAGTTATCAACAAAGCATTAGACAAAATCCCCGGTTTCTCCAAATTGGAAATTGATGCGGAAGGCATGAAGAAAAAGTTCGGCGTAATAGGCGAACCGTTAGTATTAGGAGTTATAGTGGGTATGCTGATAGGTTGGGCTGCACAACTTGACATTAAGAAAGTACTCTTCCTGGGTATCACAATGGGAGCCGTAATGGAACTTATTCCCCGTATTACCTCCTTGTTTATTGAAGGACTGAAGCCCATCTCCGAAAAGACTTCTGAATTGGTAAAAGCCAAGTTTAATGGCAAAAAAGTACATATCGGCATGAGCCCTGCATTGGTTATCGGTCATCCCGCCACATTGGTAGCATCGGTTATCCTGATTCCCGTTATTTTGGCGCTTGCCGTATTCCTGCCGGGTAACCAGTTTCTGCCATTAGCTTCACTTGCCGGTATGTTCTACCTCTTCCCTATGATCCTGCCCTTTACCAAAGGTAATGTATTGAAGACACTCATCATTGGTCTTATCACCCTGATATTAGGTCTGTATTTCGTGACCGATATGGCGCCGGACTTTACATTGGCAGCCAATCAGGTATATGCAGAAACACACGATCCTACGGCACACATTCCCGAAGGTTTCGATGGTGGAGCTATTGACTTTGCAGCATCTTTCTTTGGATGGACTATATATAGAGGTATAAAACTCTCGTATGTAGGCGCTGCAATACTGGTTGTAATAGCAATCTCCATGATGCTTATTAACCGCCGCATCATCATCCGCAGCGAGAAAGCAGCTAAAGAGAACGCTTAAGTAAAAGAAATATCAATCACAGTATATTAATATTTAAAAGTTTATATCAGACATGAAAAAATTAGCAATTGCCCTGATGTTGGGTGTCGCCGCAATCTCGGCTTCCGCCCAAGTAAATTACACTGTGCAGACTGCATGTCATCCGTTAGACGTAAAGCACTATGACACCGAGCGTCTCCGTAGCGCCTTTATGATGAGTAAAGTAATGGCTCCGGATGAAATCAACGTTACTTACACTCTTTATGACCGTTTAATTTACGGAGGTGCAATGCCTGTAAATAAAGTATTGAAACTGGAAACTTTCCGCGAACTGGGTCCGGAAATCACATATTTCCTCGAACGTCGCGAATTGGGCGTTATCAACACCGGTGGTGACGGAGTAGTTACCGTAGACGGCAAAGAATACCCCATGAAATATAAAGAAGCACTCTACGTAGGTTGCGGCAACAAAGAAGTGACTTTCAAGAGCAACGATGCTACCAAACCCGCTAAATTCTATATCAATTCAGCTCCGGCTTACAAACCTTACGTTACTCAGTTGATTACAACCGATGCCAAACTCCAAAAGGCTAATCCCAAGAAATATGCTTTGGGTATCTCCGACCACTACGGAAAAATGGAAGACAGCAACGACCGTATTGTCAACCAACTGATTGTAAAAGACGTTTTGGAAAGAGTAAAAGACGGTGGTACAAACCAATTGCAAATGGGACTTACCGAACTCGCTCCCGGCTCTGTATGGAATACCATGCCTGCACATACTCACACACGCCGTATGGAAGCATATTATTACTTCAATCTGGCTCCGGGAAATGCAATCTGCCACTTAATGGGCGAACCGCAAGAAGAACGTCTCGTTTGGTTGCACAACGAACAAGCCATCACTTCTCCCGAATGGAGTATCCACGCAGCTGCAGGTACCAGTAACTATACCTTTATCTGGGGTATGGGAGGTGAAAACCTGAAATATAGCGATAAGGATGAAATCAAATATACAGATATGAAATAATATCTATAGATAAAGAAATTAGGCATGGCTGCGAGCAGCCATGCCTAATTTTGTCATTTTCTCCATGATTTCTACCAAATATTACACATACACATAGCCTTAGAACGCGTATTTTTGCAACATTAAATAATAAATCTATTATCATGAGTACAATTCAGAACACACTGGGCAAGATGACCAATTACCGTTGGACCATTTGCGCCATGTTATTCTTCGCGACAACAGTTAATTATCTCGACCGCCAGGTTTTATCACTTACCTGGGATGAATTTATTAAACCGGAATTTCATTGGGACGAATCACACTACGGTACAATTACAGCCGTTTTTTCATTTGTTTATGCAGCCTGTATGTTGTTTGCAGGCCGTTTTGTAGACTGGCTTGGATCTAAAAAAGGATATTTATGGGCCATTGGCGTATGGTCTTTGGGAGCTTGCCTCCATGCTTTCTGCGGTATTATTACAGAACATTTTGTAGGTCTGCACAGCGCCGCCGAGTTAATGGGTGCCACAGGTGACGTGGTTGTTACCATTGCCACAATCAGTATGTACTGTTTCCTTGCAGCACGATGCGTACTTGCATTAGGAGAAGCCGGAAACTTCCCTGCAGCTATCAAAGTTACAGCTGAATACTTCCCCAAAAAAGACCGCGCATACGCAACTTCCATCTTTAATGCGGGCGCTTCTATCGGAGCTTTAATTGCACCTCTATCCATTCCTCTGCTTGCAAAGGCTTGGGGTTGGGAAATGGCATTCATCGTAATCGGTGTGCTTGGTTTCATCTGGATGGGATTTTGGGTATTTATGTATACCGCACCGGCCAAGAGCAAGCACGTAAACAAAGCTGAATTGGAGTATATTGAACAAGACAACCATGAGGAAGGACAAGTAGAATCGCAAACGGAAGGAAAGAAAATGGGCTTCCTGCAATGCTTCGGCTACAAACAGACTTGGGCATTCGCTATCGGTAAATTCATGACTGACGGTGTATGGTGGTTCTTCTTGTTCTGGACTCCTTCCTATCTGAATACACAATTCGGTATCAAAACCTCCGACGGATTGGGTATAGCTTTGATTTTTACATTATATGCTATTACAATGCTTTCAATTTATGGTGGAAAGCTACCCAGTATCATTATTAAGAAAACAGGTTTAAATCCTTATGCAGCACGTATGCGTGCCATGTTGATTTTTGCATTCTTCCCACTATTGGTATTATTGGCTCAACCTTTGGGTACTATTTCTCCATGGTTTCCGGTTATATTGATTGGTATCGGCGGTGCAGCTCACCAATCATGGTCGGCTAACATATTCTCTACAGTAGGTGATATGTTTCCTAAGACTGCAATTGCAACGGTTACCGGTATTGGCGGTATGGCAGGCGGTATAGGCTGTATGGTACTGCAATACGTTGCCGGTGAACTTTTCGTTTATGCCGGAGAGACCAATATGGCATTTATAGGCTTTGAAGGAAAACCTGCCGGATACTTTGTTATTTTCTGTGTATGCGCTGTAGCATACCTGATTGGTTGGTGTATAATGAAAGCATTGGTTCCGAAGTACAAACCTATCGTACTGAACTGATATAAATTAAAGATATAAATACAAAAAGCTCTTTCTCGCGAAAGAGCTTTTTTGTTCTCTTAGCAATCTATAATTTGTTATCAGATTAATAAGAGAGCAACTTTCAAGGCGAAAAAAAGGGAAGTCTCACGACTTCCACAATTCTTCTAACCTTAAATCTAAATCTCTATGAAAAAAACGTGTTGCAAATATAAGGCTTTATCAAACATGTTGTTATTAATAAAGTATATAAAGAGAAAGAAAATATTTAAGATTTATTAAACGAAGTAAAGACAGCAGTCTACAGAAAGCAAAAGCTATTTTAATCGTTATGATTCACAACTTTTCAATAAACGGGAATAGATAGGATTCTGTTCCAGCAAATGAGGAACTCCCGTAATGAACATCTGTTTACGGGCTCTGGTCAAAGCCACATTAAGTTTACGATCTATTTGAATCCCGTTTTCTTCTGTCAGGTTAGCAAGAAACTTCAACTGGTATGCCCTGTTTACACAAAAAGAGTAAATAATGACATCACGCTCACTTCCCTGAAAACGCTCCACCGTATCTATCAGAATATCATTCAAAACAGAAATTCCCAAAGCGGAAATTTCCTTTTTGATTAAGGCTATTTGGCTTCGGTAAGGAGTGATTATACCTAAAGTGGAAATAGCATTGAATCCCTCCTCTGACAAGGTATACTGTCTATATATAGCAACGGCCAGTGCGGCTACAATCTTTGCTTCCGAATGATTTATCTTTGCCGACTGCATGAGCGGTTCGGGAATAGACGGAAGAAAAGCGACACGACGTGTCAGCAAAGGAGCAAATTCATTCGCAGAAAGTTCGGGAGACAATTCAAGATTCCCCGTTTGATGTTTCAATCCTATCGGTTGTAATAATCCGCCGTAGAAGGCGCGATTCGGAAAGTCCGCAACCTCTACATTCATACGTCCCTGACGGCACAAAATGTCAAGGGAGTTAAAAGTAGAGGTTTGCAAGCCTAAAATAGAGGTTTGTGAATGTAGCATAGAGGTTTGCTTCCTGCAAACCAACGGTTGCTTAGTGATATTCCGATAGAGACGTTCAAAAAGAGAATCTTTCAAATTACATAAACCGATAGCACGCAAACCTTCATCCTGAACTTCCGACTGTTCCGATGACTGAAGCACTACTGCCGGAAGCTGTTTATGGTCACCTATTAAGATAAACTTACCAATGGCATTTCCTCCGGCAATGCTACGCATACAAAGTAATCCCAACAGTTGCGGTTCCAATATTTGGGTAGCCTCATCTATCAGAGCGACATCAAAAGTCTTTAGACGAAACAGCTCTGTCTTGGCGGAGAGCGTAGCCACCGTTCCCACAAAAATACGGCAACGTGCCATACGTTCCTGCACTTCGCGACGAGTAGAACAAGTCTCCAGCATATTTTCTATCAAGTATGGACGATAGGCTTCGTCACAGGAGAGTTCACTACCGATACGTATAAAATCGACTTCGGGTGTAATAGCCGTCAGCATCTTGCATATCTCATCCACTGCCCGATTGGTATACGAAAGCAGCAGAATTTCTTTTCCCTCCCGATAAAAAGTCTCCACCATATTCCGCAAGGCACGGGAAGTCTTGCCAGTCCCCGGAGGACCTATCAACAAGAAATAATCTTTGGCAGCCTGTGCTTTCAAAGTAATACGTGCAAAGTCACTGTCGGCAACTGCTATAGCACTGCTAAAAGCACTGTCAAATTCCGGTTCGCGCTGACTTAGCAGCAAATCCCGGCGGTCTTTCGTAGCAGACAAGAAGGCAGACAGCCCCCAATACATACTACGAAAAGAAGTATCCATGTAATCATGCTCTATCGCATAACGACTATCCATTGGCAGAACTCTGATATTCTGTTGTGCTGCACGAAGTCTGACACGAATATCGGAATCGGAAATTTCTTCGATATTTCCCTTAAATACCATTTTATTGGTTACATTATCTTCACCGACATTCCGTTCATACAGAACAATCGCATCCCCTTGCCTAAAATTAGGCAAAGCATCCGCATCCGTATGCGTACGCTCCAGCACCAGATAAGGTTTATGGAGATTTGCCGCACAATTCTGCCGTATCACCAAATCATATAAAATCTCCCCGCTCTCACTTTTCTCCTCCAAAGTGGCAAGCCATAAAGCAGCCGCACCGGCACGCCCTTCATACTCCACATCACCGGATTTTGAAGTATAGAGCTCTTTGGTTATAAAGTTGTATAATGCGTAAAAATACGACTGTTCCAACGGTGACAGCGCATGAATCTTTTGCGTCACAGCATCGATGGAAGGATACAGATAACGTTTCCACAATATATTATCAAGTTGCCGTTCATTCAGAGTTTCGGGATTAAGGTCACGCAAGCGCTCTGCCGTATATTGCGGGCTATTACGCAACTGAATACCATATTCGTTTGCTACGATACGGTTTCGGATATTCATTACACGGCGCAGCATCGCCCACGAAGGACGTGCCGGATAAAGCAACGGATAGCGTGTATAGAGCAAATACGACTTCACCTGACGATGATCCTTTCCCATGGCATACTCCAATACCGCCTGATACAGCAGCATCTGTACCTTATTGTTCTCTTTGGGTTCTATTTTCCCCCGAATGGCGTACTCATCCGCTTTGCCCGATTTCATCTCAATGAAAGACGACATATCGCGCTGCATATAGTCCAAGCGTCCTTGCAGACCTAATGCCTCACAGATGTAAGACGGCTCCAATACGGCATCCGCCTTATCCAGTTCGTAACCTGAAGCCCGGAAAGTTTCCGTTACTGTCTGCCGGATATTATCAAAATGCCGCCTGCAATCGGCAAAGAATTCACGCTCTTTTTCGCGATCACGCAAATCAGCACAGGCAGCCAATTCAATGGGATACGAGCGGAATGCTTTTTTCATGCACGCCAGATAGTCGGGTTCATTTTCCGCGTGAATCCATTCATCCAGAAAGAGATTGGCTATATTACCCAACAGAAGCGGGCGGGTATTATCAGGTGTTTGCAGTCTTGCCAACATATAGTTTGCCGGGTGATGCCCGTACTCCCTGAAACATTCTGCCAACGAACTGATGTCGAGCAGGTAATCGGGTTCCAGAATAATGAAAGAAGGTGTAAGTACGCCCGAATCATCTATTGCCACATCCAGTAAATTAATCCGAGCGTGCCGCCACAGCAAATCGCAGGTTTCAGCAAATTCATCATTGACCTGAGGCACATTATAACGTACCCGTAGCGGTTCATCCGCTACTGCATCTACCGGACATACGTACAGATACTTCTCATCGGCATATTGGAAGCAGACACGCATACGTTGTACGTGCTCCCTTGCAAGAGGTTTTACGATATAGGTGGCATCAGCATACGGAAGCAGGCGATACAGTTCAGCCGGGATATCTTCACCGGTCAAGCGCTTTACAAAAAACGACAGAGTCTTGGCATCGCGCAACAAATGTTCTTTCGATGGATTTATTTTACGATTCAGAACCGCATTAGAAGTAAGCCGGAAAGTATGCAGACGATTTTGTTCCGCAACAGTCAACCCAAGTTTGGAAGATACAAAATTGATACGGGCAGAGAGGTCAGTCATTTGTAAACAACTATCCACCATTTGTGTACGGCACAAATGCTCAAGCAATTCCCGTAATTGACGGTAAGCACTTCCCAAAGCAGCATCTTCCGCACGACAAACTGCCTGCAGCAAATGAAAATATTCCTTTATGTCAGCACTCATTCCTCTTCCGTATCTATTACCTCATCAGTCTCATCGGTTTTCTTATCCTTAATCATCAGGATACTCATTTCATAAAGAAGATAAAGCGGAACGGCAACTACGGTCAACGTAAACGGATCGCCTGTGGGCGTTATGATGGCAGCGACGATAACGATAATCACCACAGCATGACGGCGATACTTGCGCAAGAATGTCTTATGTACCAACCCAAGCAACGAAAGCAGCCACGTCACCAGCGGGAGTTCAAAGGCAAGTCCCATACAGAGTACCAACATCATAAAATTATCGATATACGAATTAAGAGATATCTGATTCTCTATCGCCGCACTAAGCTGATAGGTGGAAAGGAAACGTAACGTCAGCGGATAGACCATGAAATAGCCCAGCAACACTCCGACAAAAAACATCACCGTCCCCAAACCGAGCGCTTTCTGCACTCCCCGGCGTTCACCGGGATAAAGCGCAGGACTAATGAATCGCCATATCTCAAAGAACAAGTATGGTGCAGCTGTCACCACCGACATCCAAAAAGCCGTAGATATATGAATGAAAAATGGTGCAGCCAGATTAATATTTATCAGTTTTATCTGAAACTCCTGCGTAAAGAACTCATCGTGCAAATCGAATCTCTCACCGATATAACGCAGCAAGTCATAAAAAATGAAATCATTATGGCAAGGAGCCAGCACTACATTGTCAAACAAATAAGGCATTGCAATGAAATAACCCACAGCCAATACAAACCATACGCCGAGAATGCGAAACAACACCCGGCGCAATTCATCTAAATGGTCCCAGAAAGTTAATTCTTTATCAGACATATTATAAACAGTGATAGAGTTATCTTTATCACCTTATTGCTTATCTGCAGGTTTATCTACCTCTTCCTTTGCCTTATTGATTTCGTCTTTAGCTTCGTTCACACCGTCTTTGAAGCTCTTCACGCCTTTACCCAATCCTTTCATCAGTTCGGGAATTTTCTTACCGCCAAACAACAATAGGATAACCAATGCTATGATAATCCATTCGGTACCACTGGGCAAGACGCCTAATAAGAGTAAGTTTGTCATAGTTATATTGAATTAAATTTGATTGCAAAGATAAGAAGATTTATGAAATACGAAGTACGAAAAATGAAGTATACTTTATCTTTCGTACTTCGTATTTTTTCTCAGTCCTGATAATACACCCTCTTCACACGTGTCGAAACACTTGTCAGCACTTCATACGGAATGGTATCAAGCACATCGGAAAGAACGGTTATGGGAAGACGGTCTCCGAAGATTTCAACGCTGTCACCTTCTTTACAATCAACATCCGTTACATCAATCATGCAGACATCCATACAAATATTACCCACATAAGGAGCACGCTGTCCGTTTACCAGACAATAGGCGTGACCGTTACCCAAATGCCTGTTCAAACCGTCAGCATAACCGATAGGAATGGCAGCAATACGTGAAGGACGCACCAAATGTCCCTTACGGCTATATCCCACCGTATCTTCTTCGGGCACATCACGTATCTGCAGAATGGTAGTTTTCAGCGTACTGACATTATTTATTATGGAATTGTCTATCGGACTGATACCATACAGCCCGATTCCCAACCGAACCATATCAAACTGTGCTCCCGGAAAACGTTCTATACCGGCTGAATTGCAGATATGACGAAGTATTTTATGCGGAAACGCCTCCTGCAACTGCATGGATGCCTCCTCAAAAGTTTCTATCTGTCTGCGCGTAAAAGCATCGAATTGAGGAGCGTCGCTTCCCACAAAATGAGAAAACACTGAACGGGGAATGACTGCATTCTGCCCTTTCAGACGCTCTATAAGCCGAGGCATATCACCCGGAGCAAACCCCAACCGGTGCATACCGGTATCCAGCTTTACATGGATGGGGAAATTGGTGATGCCTTCCTTCTCGGCTTCCTTTATCAATGCCTCCAGCAGGTGGAAGCTGTAAACTTCAGGTTCCAGTTTGTAGTCGAACATGGTCTTGAATGCCGTCATTTCCGGATTCATGATGATGATACTTGCCGTAATGCCCGCCTTGCGCAAGTCCGAACCTTCATCGGCAACGGCAACAGCCAGATAATCCACATGATGTTCCTGCAAAGTTTTGGCAATCTCATACGACCCCGCACCATAAGCGGAGGCTTTCACCATACATACCATTTTGGTCTCGGGCTTCAGTTTGCCGCGATAATAATTCAGATTGGCAATCATCGCACCGAGATTTACCTCCAGTATCGTTTCGTGTACCTTCTTCTCCAACACTTCCGTCAGTTCATCGAAACCGAACTTGCGTGCACCTTTAATCAGGATTATTTCATTCTCCAAGCGGAGTTCACCTTTCCCAATGGCCTCAATCAGCGCAACCGTATCCGGATAGAAAGCCTTCTCGATATTAAACCGTGCGGCACATGAAGATATTTCATTCCCCACACCGATAATACGTTCTATTCCCCGGCTGTTTACCAATTGTGCTACCTGCCGATAGAGAGTCGGCGTATTCTGTCCTGTCTCCAATATATCCGACAGAATCAGTGTCCGCTTCAGACCTTTGCTCTGCGAGCGGCGATACAGGAAATCGAGCGCTATATCCAGCGAGCCGAGGTCTGAATTATAGCTGTCGTTTATCAGCAAGCATCCGTTTTTACCTTCTTTCACCTCCAGACGCATTGCTATCGGCTCCAGTTTTGCCATACGCTCCGTAATCTGTTCGGCAGGAAGCATCAGATACAGGCAGGCTGCCAGGCAGTTCAACGAATTCTCGATAGAAGCATCATCTATGAACGGCAACGTAAATGTATTGTCCATATCCAGATAACGGTAAGAAACAACAGTGGAGTCCTCTTGCTTTTCCACTTTACTTATATATAGCGGACGCTCCATATCTTTCCTACTCCATGCTATCTCACGGGCGGAAAGCATGGATTTACCCACGCAGTTATTGATAAACTCGTCGTCACCGTTATAAATCACCACATCGCAATTCTTAAAGAGCGCCAGTTTCTCCATACACTTCTCCTGCAAAGAGAAGAAATTCTCCTGATGCGCACCTCCTATATTTGTCAGGATACCAATTGTAGGCTTGATAATATTCTGCAGGGCACGCATTTCTCCCGGTTCCGAGATGCCTGCCTCCAATATGGCAAGTTCCGTTTGCTCATTCATCTGCCATACGGACAAAGGCACGCCTATCTGCGAATTGTAGCTGCGGGGCGAACGGGTGATGACGCGTTCCGGACTCAACAGCTGATGCAGCCATTCCTTCACAATAGTTTTTCCGTTACTGCCCGTTATGCCGATAACAGGAATCTGAAAGCGGTCGCGGTGTTGTTCCGCCAACTTCTGCAAAGCTTTCAGCGGACTTGGGACGACTAATAAGTTGAAAGTTGAAAGTTGAAAGTTGAAAGTTTCAATTTCCTTCAGCCCTTCTTCGCTGACAACAAAATTACGAACACCACGCGTGTATAATTCCCGGATATAACGGGTACCGTCATTCCGCTTGGTAGTCAAGGCAAAAAACAATGTTTCTTCCGGGAAACTCAGGGAACGGCTATCTGTAAGCAGCCAGTCAATGGTAGCCGGCATATCGCCTATCCGCCGCGCACCAATGATTCGGGCTATATCTTCAATCGTATATGACATAATTCTCTCTCCTTTTGGAAGTCTAAGTACGGGTATTTTCCGTTAAGTCGGTCTATTTTTAACACAATTTGTCCTAAAAAACGCTTATACTCTTCAGAATCCGGGTGAAAGGGCTTATGAGCTAATCCTCTACGGATATTTTCACTTTCCTCTATTATCTGTAACGTCTCTTCCGAAAAACAGGCAGACGAGAAACGTTCCCACACATATTGCACAGCCATATCGGAGGGATGTACCATATCTTCAGCATAGAAACGGTAATCGCGTAATTCGTCCAAAACCAATTCATAGGCGGGAAAATAGAACACGCTTTCCGGAAAGGCGGCTTGCAACCTGTCCACGGCCAACAATAAGGTAGATTTACTGAGCTGGTTAGCGTGTATGCCATCCCTTATATGGCGAATAGGGCTGACTGTAAACATCACTTTCAGCCCGGAATTTCGTGCCAGCAGTCCGGACAGCAATGAGGTATAGTCCGATACGATTTCATCGACCGTCAATCGTCTACGGGTAAATTCTTTCTCCGGCAACTTATGGCAGTTACCTACAATACACCCCGTATTTTTTTGTTCGTACACCCAAGATGTACCGAAAGTAAGCAACAAACAATTTGTATGAAAAATCCGTCCGTGTGCATTAGCAATCCGCCCATTAATCTTCTTCAAGGTTTCATCGGCCGACGGTGATGAAAAATCCCCATGATGCATGGAGCTATGCCAACAGTCACGAAAGAAAAAGAGTTCTTCCTTTCCGTATACTTTTCCAAGTATGATTTCACGCAAAGCGACAGATATGGACAAAGGATTATAAAGCACACCGTAAGGGTTGACATCGCACGAGAATTTAGCACCTATAAGCCTTGTACCCATATTAGCTGCAAAGCAGGAACCGAGTAGCAACAAACGGTCTGTATGCCGCAAACGGGGCAGATTGGCAGGGAGTTCAACAGGAGTAATGAAGTTCATACACAAACTTTATTCAATTGGACTTGCAAAGATACAAAGAAATACAGCAAACGGAGAAACTGCAACTTTAAAATTCCTGTAAAAGGCTTCTCCAAAACAAAAAACAGACAAAATGATACAGCCATCCGTTTTCTTTTGCTATTTTTGCATTTTGTAATCTTCAGTACAGTGATGAAAACAGAACCAACAACATACAACTTGCTGGATTCCATTTCCTACCCGGAAGATCTGCGTAAATTAAGCGTAGAGCAGCTTCCGGAGGTTTGTGAAGAATTAAGGCAAGACATCATTCAAGAACTTTCGTGCAATCCGGGACACTTTGCAGCAAGTTTGGGTACAGTGGAACTTACCGTCGCACTGCATTACGTCTACAATACCCCATACGACCGTATCGTGTGGGACGTAGGGCATCAGGCCTACGGCCACAAGATGCTGACCGGACGTCGCGAATCTTTCTGCACCAACCGGAAGTTTAAGGGGATACGTCCCTTCCCCACTCCCGTGGAAAGCGATTACGACACCTTTACTTGCGGGCATGCCTCAAATTCCATTTCGGCAGCCTTGGGTATGGCTGTTGCAGCAGCAAAAAAAGGTGAGAAAGACCGCCATGTAGTAGCCATCATCGGTGACGGAAGCATGAGTGGCGGACTGGCTTTTGAGGGTTTGAACAATGCCTCATCCACCGCCAACAACCTATTGATTATCCTCAACGACAATGATATGGCGATAGACCGCAGCGTAGGCGGTATGAAGCAATATTTGTTCAATCTGACAACCTCTAACCGCTATAACCAATTGCGTTTCAAAGCCTCCAAGATGCTGTTTAAAATGGGTGTGCTGAATGAAGACCGACGCAAAGCTTTAATCCGCTTTTCTAACAGTCTAAAATCAATGGCTGCCCAGCAACAGAACATCTTCGAAGGGATGAACATACGATACTTCGGTCCGATAAACGGGCACGACGTAAAGAACCTGGCCCGTGTTCTGCGGGATATAAAAGATATGCAAGGACCTAAAATCCTTCATCTGCACACTATAAAGGGTAAAGGCTTCGAGCCCGCCGAAAAGGAGCCGGGCATCTGGCACGCGCCTGGTAAGTTCGACCCCGAAACCGGAGAACGTATTACTGCCGACACCAGCAATCTTCCCCCTCTATACCAAACCGTATTCGGCGAAACACTAGTGGAATTAGCAGAGAAGAATCCGAAAATCGTCGGAGTCACACCCGCCATGCCCACAGGATGCTCCATGAACATATTGATGAAGGCAATGCCCGACCGCGCTTTCGATGTAGGCATTGCCGAAGGGCACGCCGCCACATTCTCCGGTGGCATGGCAAAGGAAGGACTGCAACCCTTCTGCAACATTTATTCGTCTTTCATGCAGCGGGCTTATGACAATGTGATACATGACATTGCCATCCTGCGGTTACCTGTTGTGCTCTGTCTGGACCGCGCCGGATTGGTAGGTGAAGACGGACCGACACATCATGGCGTATACGACCTTGCCTATTTCCGTCCTATCCCGAATCTGACCATTTCCTCGCCTATGGACGAGCACGAACTGCGTCGTCTGATGTACACTGCACAACTGCCGGGCAAAGGTCCGTTCGTAATCCGCTATCCACGCGGACGTGGCGTATTGGCAAACTGGCGATGCTCGTTGGAGGAAATCCCTGTAGGCAAAGGACGGAAACTGAAGGACGGGAAAGACCTTGCTGTCATCACCATCGGTCCGATAGGAAACATTGCCGCACACGCCATTAAACGGGCGGAAACCGAGAAAGGACTTTCCATAGCCCACTACGACCTACGTTTTCTTAAACCGCTGGACGAAGCATTATTACATGAAGCGGGACACAACTTCAAACGCATCATTACCATAGAAGACGGTACACGAAAAGGCGGCATGGGAAGTGCCGTTTTGGAGTTTATGGCGGACAACAACTACACCCCGCACATAGAGCGCATCGGCGTACCCGACACATTTATAGAGCACGGTACGGTACAGGAGTTGTATCAATTGTGCGGAATGGATGAAGAAGGAATCTATAATATATTAATTAAGAATGAAAAATAAAGAATGAAGAATCGGGCTGCGCTATGCAAGCCGTCCGCAAGGAAATTCTTCATTCTTCACTCTTCATTCTTCATTTCTTAAAGTATTGTGAAAATAATCATTGCAGGTGCCGGCGCAGTAGGCACACATTTGGCCAAACTATTGTCTCGCGAAAAACAGGACATTATATTAATGGACGACAACGAAGAGAGGATGAGTACACTCAGCTCCAACTTCGACTTGATGACTGTCACCGCCTCTCCCACTTCCATTAAGGGATTGAAAGAAGTAGGGGTGGGAGAAGCCGACCTTTTCATTGCCGTTACTCCCGATGAAAGCCGCAACATCACTGCCTGTATGCTCGCTACCAATCTTGGTGCGGTAAAGACCGTAGGCCGCATTGACAACTACGAGTACCTGTTGCCCAAAAACAAGGAATTCTTCCAAAAATTGGGGGTAGACTCGCTTATCTATCCGGAAATGCTTGCAGCAAAAGAGATTGTATCTTCCATCCGTATGAGTTGGGTGCGCCAATGGTGGGAATTCTGTGGCGGTGCACTGATTCTGATAGGGGCTAAGATGCGTGAGAAGGCGGAAATTTTGGATATTCCCCTGCATCAACTGGGCGGACCGGAATTACCCTACCACGTGGTAGCCATCAAGCGCGGCAATGAAACACTGATTCCTCGCGGCGACGATGTCATAAAACTGCATGATATTGTTTATTTTACGACCACCCGCAAATTCGTTCCGTATATCCGTAAGATAGCCGGCAAGGAAGATTACGCCGATGTGCGCAATGTCATGATTATGGGAGGAAGCCGCATTGCAGTACGCACCGCACAATACGTTCCCGACTATATGCAGGTGAAGATTGTAGAAAACGACCTGAACCGATGCAACCGCCTTACCGAACTACTGGATGATAAGATTATGATTATCAACGGAGACGGACGGGACATGGATTTGCTTGTAGAAGAAGGATTAAAGAACACCGAAGCTTTTGTTGCACTAACCGAGAACTCGGAAACAAACATCCTCGCCTGCCTGGCTGCAAAGCGTATGGGAGTAAGCAAGACTGTTGCGGAAGTAGAAAATATAGATTATATAGGCATGGCGGAAAGTCTTGACATCGGCACTGTTATCAACAAAAAGATGATTGCAGCCAGCCACATCTACCAGATGATGTTGGATGCAGACGTCAGCAATGTAAAATGCCTGACTTTTGCCAATGCCGATGTGGCGGAATTTACCGTCAAACCCGGCTCTAAGATAACCAAGCACCAGGTAAAAGACCTCGGTCTACCCAAGGGAACAACTATTGGCGGGCTGATACGCAACGGTGAAGGTGTTGTGGTTATGGGTAACACACAAATACTGCCCGGCGACCATGTGGTAGTATTCTGCCTGAACATGATGATTAAGAAAATCGAAAAATATTTTAACTAGCGAACGTGATTAACTTTAAGACAATTATACGGATTATCGGTATTCTGCTGTTACTGGAAACAGTCATGCTACTGGCATGTTCGGCAATATCATATTACTATAATGACGAAGCCCTGCTTGATTTCTGGAAATCGGCAGGTATCACTGCCGGAGCCGGCCTACTCATGGCCATCGCCGGAAGAGGCGGCGAAAAACAACTGACCCGCCGTGACGGTTACGTATTGGTCAGCTTTGCATGGGTAGCCTTTTCTCTTTTCGGTATGCTGCCTTTCTACATCAGCGGATACGTTCCCGACATCACAAATGCTTTCTTTGAAACCATGTCCGGTTTTACAAGTACGGGAGCTACCGTATTGGACAACATAGAATCGCTTCCCCATGGGCTGCTATTTTGGCGTGGCATGACACAATGGATAGGCGGTTTGGGAATTATCATGTTTACGATTGCTGTATTGCCTATTTTCGGAGTCAGCGGTCTGCAGGTATTCGCTGCTGAAGCCAGCGGTCCCACGCACGACAAAGTGCATCCGCGTATCGGCATCACGGCCAAATGGATATGGAGTATCTATACCGGGCTTACCCTGATTCTTGTAGTCCTGCTCATGCTGGGAGGTATGGATTGGTTCGACAGCGTATGCCACGCCTTTGCCACCACAGGCACAGGAGGATTCTCCACCAAACAAGCAAGTATAGCCTATTACAACTCTCCTTATATAGAATATGTCATCTCCTTCTTTATGTTTATCTCCGGTATCAACTTTACGTTGTTGTTATTTTTTGCCAGCCGGAAATTCAAGAAGGTCATTGACAATGCCGAACTGAAATGGTATTTCTGGTCGGTAGTTAGTTTTACTACCGTCATTGCAGTTGTTCTCTACTATACCAGCTCAATGGGGGTGGAAGAGGCTTTCCGCAAATCATTGTTCCAAGTTATATCTTTGCATACCTCAACCGGCTTTGCCACAGACGACTATATACTATGGACACCCATACTTTGGGGATTGCTAACCATTGTTATGGTCATGGGAGCTTGTGCGGGCAGTACAACGGGCGGATTGAAATGTATCCGAATGGTAATCCTTGCCAAAGTGTCACGTAATGAATTTAAACACATCCTCCATCCTAATGCCGTACTGCCGGTACGTGTAAACAAACAGGTAATATCGCCTTCCATCGTTTCTACAGTTCTGGCATTCTTCTTTTTATACTTCATTATTATCATTATCGGCATACTGATAATGATGGGAATGGGGATAGGAGCCGAAGAATCCATTGGCTGCGTCATATCCAGTATTGGCAATATGGGGCCCGGATTAGGTGATACAGGTCCCGCCTATTCATGGAATGCCCTGCCTGATGCAGCCAAATGGCTGTTGTCATTCCTCATGTTATTAGGACGCCTGGAATTGTTTACTGTCTTACTTTTGTTCACCCCGGAATTTTGGAAGCGGAATTGACTTAGGATAAAAAGTGTAAAAATAGTCATTTTTTGTTATGCAGAGATAGCAAAATGAAAGATACTTATTATATCTTTGCGCCCTGAAAGAGATATGGAGGTATGAAACAGTGCATAAAATATTGTATGATAGCCATACTCGCAGTTTTATTACACAACGGTGCGATAGATACTGCGGATTTTTTGTGTACTCCGGTTAACAATAGCACTGACAGTTGCATATTAACTCAAGCGCCTACCGCCCGGCAAACAATTCAGCACTATTATAACCATTTATCGTCTACCTCCTCCTGCCTGGAGTATGTAGACCACACACAAGTGCCCGGTAACAAAGCTTCCCTGCTGCGTGCCGATATTATCCGTATGCAACAATCGCTGCGTGCGCAAAGCTACGACCGTATACCGGATTTGTACTATTCTCCCGTACCCGATTCGCATTACTACGTATTCGGGCTAAGAAAGATTATCAGATAAAAGGGTAGCACTCTGCCACCTTATCATCTTTTATTCAGTATATCTATATTTTATATATCTAAAATCTTATCAGATTTATGAACTTTACTTTGTTAGTAGTCGTCTTGCTGACGGCAATTGCTTTCGTGGGTATTGTCATCGCGCTGTCCAATGCGATAGCTCCCCGTTCGTACAATGTACAGAAAATGGAGCCGTACGAGTGCGGTATTCCCACCCGCGGTAAATCATGGATGCAGTTCCGAGTAGGTTACTATCTGTTTGCTATCTTGTTTCTGATGTTTGAAGTGGAGACGGTATTCCTGTTCCCGTGGGCAGTCATTGCACGCGAGCTTGGAGTAGCCGGGCTTTTCAGTATTTTGTTTTTCCTTATTATATTAGTTCTGGGTCTTGCTTATGCCTGGAGGAAAGGAGCTTTGGAATGGAAGTAACGAAGAAACCCAACATAAAATCCATCCCTTATGAGGAGTTTACAGACAACGAAACGTTGGAGAAACTGGTTCGGGAGCTCAACGCAGGAGGCGCCAATGTGGCTCTCGGCGTACTGGACGATTTCGTCAACTGGGGACGCAGCAATTCGCTGTGGCCGCTTACGTTTGCAACAAGCTGTTGCGGTATCGAATTCATGGCCCTCGGTGCAGCCCGCTATGATATGGCGCGCTTCGGGTTTGAAGTAGCCCGTGCCAGTCCGCGCCAAGCAGATATGATTATGGTGTGCGGAACAATCACGAACAAAATGGCGCCGGTACTGAAACGTTTGTACGACCAAATGGCCGACCCGAAGTATGTGATAGCCGTAGGCGGTTGTGCAGTCAGCGGCGGCCCGTTCAAGAAGTCCTATCACGTTGTCAACGGAGTGGATAAGATCCTGCCGGTAGACGTATATATTCCGGGATGTCCTCCCCGCCCCGAAGCATTCTACTACGGAATGATGCAGTTGCAACGTAAGGTAAAAATAGAGAAGTACTTTGGTGGTGTAAATCAAAAAGAAGAAAAACCGGAAGAATGAATATGAATGCAACAAGATATATAGAGCCCGCAGCCTTGCACGATGAGATGCTGCGCCTGCGGCAAGAAGAACAGATGGACTTTCTGGAATGCCTCACCGGTATGGACTGGGGCGAACCTGATACAGCCAAAGATGCTCCCGATACTCCGCGCGGACTTGGTGTAGTGTATCAGTTGGAGTCCACCGTTACCGGCAAACAGATTGCGGTTCGCACCGCCACCCTCGACCGGGAACATCCCGAACTTCCTTCCGTTTGCGACATTTGGAAAGCCGCAGACTTCTTGGAACGTGAAGTGTTCGACTTCTACGGCGTAGTGTTCATCGGGCATCCCGACATGAGACGCCTCTATCTGCGCAATGACTGGGTAGGCTATCCGATGCGTAAAGACGACGACCCGGAAGCACAGAACCCTCTGCGCATGGACAACGAAGAGACAATCGATACTACCACCGAACTGGAACTTAACCCGGACGGAACTGTAAAGAACAAAGAGTCGCAACTCTTCGGCGACGACGAATATGTAGTAAACATCGGTCCCCAGCACCCTGCCACCCATGGCGTAATGCGTTTCCGCGTATCACTGGAAGGTGAAATCATCGAAAAGATTGATGCCAACTGCGGATATATCCACCGGGGCATCGAGAAGATGTGCGAAAGCCTTACATATCCGCAAACACTGGCCCTGACTGACCGTCTGGACTACCTGGGCGCCCACCAGAACCGTCATGCCCTGTGTATGTGTATCGAAAAGGCCATGGGCATAGAGGTAAGCGAGCGCGTACAATACATCCGCACCATCATGGATGAGCTGCAACGCATCGATTCGCACTTGCTTTTCTACTCCTGTCTGGCAATGGACCTCGGTGCGCTGACCGCCTTCTTCTACGGCTTCCGTGACCGTGAAAAAATCTTGGACATCTTTGAAGGCACTTGCGGCGGACGCCTCATCATGAACTACAACACGATTGGCGGCGTGCAAGCCGACATCGCTCCCGACTTCCAAAAGAAAGTGAAAGAATTCATCCCTTACCTGCGCGGTATCCTGCACGAATATCACGACGTGTTTACGGGAAATATCATTGCACAGCAACGTCTGAAAGGCGTAGGCGTGCTGTCTCGCGAAGACGCCATAGCTTTCGGCGCTACCGGCGGCACAGGACGTGCCAGCGGTTGGGCGTGCGACGTGCGTAAACGTATGCCTTACAGTGTATATGATAAGGTGGACTTCAAAGAGATTGTCCGCACCGAAGGAGACTCTTGGGCGCGCTACCTCATCCGTATGGATGAAATCATGGAAAGCTTGAAAATCATCGAACAGTTGATAGACAATATCCCCGAAGGTGCATACCAGGAGAAGATGAAACCGATTATCCGCGTGCCGGAAGGTACTTACTATGCCGCCGTAGAAGGCAGCCGCGGTGAGTTCGGCGTGTTCCTCGAGAGCCATGGAGACAAGACTCCCTACCGTTTGCACTTCCGCAGTACAGGTCTTCCGCTGGTATCTACCGTGGATACAATCTGCCGCGGCGCAAAGATTGCCGACCTTATTGCCATCGGTGGAACACTGGACTATGTAGTACCGGACATCGACAGATAAAAGAGTAGATAGCAAACATACACCAAACTATCAAATAGTAAATCGTAAAATCGTAAATAAACAGATGTTTGACTTTAGTATAGTAACCAATTGGATTCACCAGATGCTGACCTCCTTCATGCCGGAAGGTCTGGCGGTGTTTCTCGAATGCGTAGTGATAGGCGTATGCATCATCCTGATGTATGCAGTGCTTGCCATTATCCTGATTTATATGGAGCGCAAGATATGCGCCTTTTTCCAATGCCGCCTCGGTCCGATGCGTGTAGGGAAATGGGGATTGCTCCAAGTGCCCTGCGACGTCATCAAGATGTTGACTAAAGAAATCATTGACCTGAAGTTCTCCGACAGGTTCCTCTACAACCTGGCGCCGTTCATGGTCATCATAGCCTCGTTCCTCACGTTCGCCTGCCTGCCCATCAGCAAAGGGCTGGAAGTGCTGGACTTCAACGTGGGCGTGTTCTTCCTGCTTGCCGCTTCGAGTATCGGTGTGGTAGGCATCCTGCTTGCCGGATGGAGTTCCAACAACAAGTTCTCGCTTATCGGAGCCATGCGAAGCGGTGCGCAAATCATCAGCTACGAACTCTCCTGCGGACTGAGCATCCTGACAATGGTAGTTCTGATGGGCACGATGCAGTTCTCCGAAATCGTAGCCGGACAAGCCGACGGCTGGTTCATCTTCAAAGGACACATCCCGGCAGTGATAGCATTCGTTATCTATCTTATTGCAGGTAATGCGGAAACCAACCGCGGCCCGTTCGACCTGCCCGAAGCCGAAAGCGAGCTGACCGCCGGTTATCATACGGAATACTCAGGTATGGGTTTCGGCTTCTTCTATCTGGCAGAATATCTGAACCTGTTCATCGTAGCCGGTATAGCCGCCACGATTTTCCTGGGTGGCTGGATGCCGTTGCACATCGTCGGTCTGGACGGTTTCAATGCGGTCATGGATTACATTCCGGGCTTTGTATGGTTCTTCGGCAAGGCATTCTTCGTGGTGTTCCTGCTGATGTGGATTAAATGGACATTCCCGCGCCTGCGCATCGACCAGATTCTGAACCTCGAATGGAAATATCTGGTTCCTATCAGCATGGTGAACCTGATTCTAATGGTATTAATCGTAGTATTTAAATTACATTTCTGATGAAAGATAATAACTCCTACATAGGCAGCCTCATCAATGGTATCACTTCCCTGCTCACGGGTATGAAAACCACGATGACCGTTTTCTGCCGCAAGAAGACTACCGAACAATATCCGGAAAACCGGAAGACGCTGAAACTCTCCGAACGCTTCCGGGGTACACTGACAATGCCCCACAATGAACAGAACGAGCACCATTGCATTGCCTGCGGCCTGTGCCAGATGGCTTGTCCCAACGACACCATCAAGGTGACGAGCGAAACCGTAGAAACGGAAGACGGCAAGAAAAAGAAGATACTGGCGAAATACGAATACGACCTCGGCTCCTGTATATTCTGCCAGCTTTGCGTCAACGCCTGTCCGCACGATGCCATCACATTCGACCAGAATTTTGAGCATGCCGTATTCGACCGCAGCAAACTGGTACTGACGCTGAATCATCCGGGCAGTCACGTAGAAGAGAAAAAGAAACCCGCCGCTCCCCAACCCGAAGTAGCGAAGTAATTAGTAATTCATAATTAGTAATCAATAACATGGAATTTAATCTTGAAACAATAGTATTTTACTTCCTTGCGGCTTTCATTACCGTATTCTCCATACTGACGGTAACCACCAAACGTATGGTACGTTCGGCCACATACCTGCTGTTTGTGCTGTTCGGCACAGCCGGCATCTACTTCCTGCTGGGATACACATTCCTCGGTTCGGTACAGATTATGGTATACGCGGGCGGTATCGTCGTGCTTTACGTCTTCTCCATCCTGCTCACCAGCGGTGAAGGCGACATGGCGGGAAAGCTGAAGCGCAGCAAGTTCTTCGCCGGACTGGGCACTACCGTAGCCGGAGCTGTCATTGTACTGTTCATAACCCTGAAACATAAATTCATCGCCACCACCGATGTAGCGCCTCTTGAAGTCAACATCAAGACTATCGGGCACCATATGCTGAGCGGTGACAAGTACGGTTACCTGTTGCCTTTCGAGGCCGTCAGCATTCTGCTGCTGGCATGTATCGTAGGCGGATTATTAATAGCACGTAAAAGATAAGAATTATGATACACATGGAATATTACCTGATAGTCTCGGCTATCATGTTTTTCGCCGGCATCTACGGGTTCTTCACCCGCCGCAATACCTTGGCGATATTGATTTCAATCGAGTTGATACTGAACGCTACGGACATCAACTTCGCGGTATTCAACCGTTTTCTGTTTCCCGGCGGACTGGAAGGCTATTTCTTCTCCCTGTTCTCCATTGCCATCTCGGCAGCCGAAACAGCTGTGGCTATTGCTATCATGATTAACATCTATCGTAACATACGTTCTATCCAGGTGAACAAGCTGGACGAACTCAAATGGTAATAAATATGGAATATACGATTCTAATCCTTCTTCTTCCCTTGCTCTCATTCCTTGTGTTGGGATTGGGCGGCAAATGGATGTCACACCGCACCGCCGGCATCATCGGCACGGCGGTACTGGGTGCAGTGGCGGTACTCTCCTACCTCACCGCAATACAATATTTCACCGCCCCCCGGCTGGCAGACGGCACATACGCCACGCTGATGCCTTACAACTGTACATGGCTGCCGTTCACACCGTCGCTCAGCATTGACCTGGGCATCTTGCTCGACCCTATATCGGTGATGATGCTGATTGTCATAAGCACCGTATCATTCATGGTACACCTCTACTCTTTCGGCTATATGAAAGGGGAACGCGGTTTCCAACGCTATTATGCTTTCCTCTCGCTTTTCACCATGTCCATGCTGGGGCTGGTGGTAGCGACCAATATTTTTCAGATGTATCTGTTCTGGGAGTTGGTGGGTGTATCTTCCTACCTGCTGATCGGCTTCTACTATACGAAGCCCGCAGCAATCGCCGCCAGCAAGAAAGCGTTTATCGTGACCCGTTTTGCCGACCTGGGCTTCCTTATCGGTATTCTGGTTTACGGCTACTATGCCGGAACCTATACTTTCCAGCCCAATGAAATGGCACTGCTGAAAGGCGGCGCAACAATGATTCCGCTGGCGCTGGGACTGATGTTCATCGGTGGAGCCGGCAAGAGCGCCATGTTCCCGCTGCACATCTGGCTGCCCGATGCTATGGAAGGCCCTACTCCGGTCAGCGCATTGATTCATGCCGCTACCATGGTCGTCGCAGGTGTCTATCTGGTGGCACGTATGTTCCCGTTATTCATCGACTATGCGCCCCATGTGCTGCACCTCGTTGCCTATGTAGGCGCATTCACAGCGTTCTACGCTGCCGGCGTAGCCTGTGTGCAAAGCGACATCAAGCGTGTGCTCGCCTTCTCCACTATATCGCAGATAGGCTTTATGATGGTGGCGCTCGGCGTATGTACTTCCATGAACCCGCATGAAGGCGGGCTGGGCTATATGGCAGGTATGTTCCATCTGTTTACGCACGCCATGTTCAAGGCATTGCTGTTCCTCGGTGCAGGCAGCATCATCCATGCGGTGCACAGCAACGAGATGTCCGCTATGGGCGGGCTGCGCAAATATATGCCGATTACGCATATCACTTTCCTGATAGCCTGCCTTGCCATCGCCGGTATTCCCCCGTTCTCCGGATTCTTCTCCAAGGACGAGATTTTGACGGCCTGCTTCCAATTCAGCCCCGCCATGGGTTGGATAATGACGGTGATTGCCGCAATGACCGCATTCTATATGTTCCGTCTCTACTACGGCATTTTCTGGAGCGACAAGCGGTCGGCGGTTAGCGGCGAGCACGCGCAAGACACCGACCACGCACACCACACTCCCCACGAAAGCCCGTTGGCGATGACCGTCCCCTTGATGTTTCTCGCTGCCGTTACAGTGGTTGCCGGATTCATACCTTTCGGGCACTTCGTCAGCTCGAACGGTGAAGCCTATACCATTCATCTGGACTGGGGCGTGGCAGGTACAAGCATAGCCATCGCCGTTGTTTCCATAGCCTTGGCAACCTATATGTATAAAAGCGGAAAACAACCCGTTGCCAATGCGCTTGCCCGCCGCTTCAACGGCTTGTGGACGGCAGCCTACCACCGCTTCTATATCGATGAAGTTTACCAGTTCATCACCCACCGCATCATCTTCGGTTGCATCAGCCGTCCCATTGCATGGTGGGACCGCCATGTGATAGACGGCTTCTTCAATTTTCTCGCCTGGGGCGCCAATGCCACCAGCGACGAGATACGCGGCCTGCAAAGCGGACGCATCCAGCAGTACACGTTCGTATTCCTGCTGGGTACGCTCATACTGATATTGCTGCTGTTGCTGTAAACGAGAAACGGACACTGATATTGATATATCAATCCATAGAACAATAACAATTAATACAATACTATAAAGATGAATTTCTTATCCATATTCGTACTCATCCCTTTGCTGATGCTGCTGGGTCTTTGGCTCAGCCGTAACATAGCACAGATACGTGCGGTGATGATAACCGGCGCTTCGGCACTGCTCATCGCCGCCGTCGGACTGACTGTCGTCTATCTGCAAGCCCGTCATGGCGGCGCTACGGATGAAATGCTGTTCCGTGCCGACGTAGCTTGGTATCCCGCCCTCAACATTCACTATTCCGTGGGTGTAGACGGTATTTCGGTAGCCATGCTGCTACTCTCGGCCATCATTGTCTTTACGGGAACATTCGCTTCCTGGCGTCTGCAACCGCTGACTAAAGAATATTTCCTGTGGTTCACCCTGCTGTCCATGGGCGTGTTCGGCTTCTTTATCTCCACCGACCTGTTCACCATGTTCATGTTCTACGAGGTAGCGCTTATCCCGATGTACCTGCTGATTGGCGTATGGGGTTCGGGACGCAAGGAATATGCCGCCATGAAACTGACGCTGATGCTTATGGGCGGTTCCGCTTTCCTGTTAATCGGTATCTTAGGTATCTACTTCGGCAGCGGCGCCACCACCATGAACCTGCTGGAAATAGCCCAACTGCACAATATTCCTATCGAGCAACAACGCATCTGGTTCCCGCTTACTTTCCTCGGTTTCGGCGTGCTGGGCGCACTGTTCCCGTTCCACACATGGAGCCCCGACGGTCACGCATCCGCACCGACTGCCGTTTCCATGCTGCATGCGGGCGTACTGATGAAACTGGGCGGCTACGGATGTTTCCGCATCGCCATGTACCTGATGCCCGAAGCCGCACAGGAACTCGGCTGGATATTCCTCGTACTGACAGGTATCTCCGTTGTGTACGGTGCATTCTCCGCCTGCGTGCAAACCGATTTGAAGTATATCAATGCCTACTCTTCCGTATCGCACTGCGGTCTGGTGCTTTTCGCCATTCTGATGATGAACCGGACGGCTTGTACGGGCGCCGTGCTGCAAATGCTTTCCCACGGATTGATGACCGCCCTGTTCTTCGCCCTCATCGGTATGATTTACGGACGTACGCACACACGCGACGTACGCGAGCTTAGCGGACTGATGAAGATTATGCCTTTCCTCGCAGTATCCTACGTCATCGCCGGTCTTGCCAACCTCGGTTTGCCGGGGCTCAGCGGTTTCATTGCCGAAATGACAATCTTCAACGGCGCTTTCCAGCATCCCGATACATTCCACCGCGTATGGACCGTCATTGCCTGCACAAGCATTGTAATTACCGCGGTCTACATTCTGCGCCTTGTCGGTAAAATCCTTTATGGAACCTGCACCAACAAGCACCACCTGACATTGACCGATGCCACCTGGGACGAACGTACCGCCGTAATCATCCTTATCGCTTGCGTAGCCGGCCTCGGTCTTGCCCCGCTGTGGATAAGCAACATGATTGGAGACAGCGTGCTGCCGGTAGTCAATCTATTAGCCGCCCGCTAATCACGCCAATCAGGAGTTAATTATTAATCACTAAACAGTTAATCACCAAATAATATGGATTACTCCCAATTTCTCCTAATGAAAGAAGAGCTGTCGCTGATAGCGGTTATCGTTATCCTCTTTATAGCCGACCTCTTCATGAGTCCGGATGCGCACAAACATGACGGCAAGCCGATGTTGAACACCATGCTGCCCGTTGTTCTGCTCATCATCCATACACTTATAACCATCGTGCCCGGTCCTGTAGCCGACGCTTTTGGCGGGATGTATCACAACCAGCCGATACAGAGCATCGTCAAATCCATCCTCAGCGTAGGTACGCTTATCGTCTTCCTTATGGCGCACGAGTGGATGCGCCGCCCCGATACGGCAATCAAGCAAGGCGAGTTTTACGTACTGACACTCTCCACGCTGCTGGGTATGTACTTTATGATTTCCGCCGGCCACTTCCTGATGTTCTTCATCGGGTTGGAAACCGCCAGCATCCCGATGGCTGCACTGGTTGCTTTCGACAAATACCGCCACCACTCCGCCGAGGCAGGCGCCAAGTACATTCTTACGGCACTCTTCTCCAGCGGATTGCTGCTTTACGGCATTTCGCTGATATACGGTTCTGTAGGTACACTCTACTTTGCAGATATTCCGGCACATCTGGACGGAAACCCGTTACAGATTATGGCGTTCGTATTCTTCTTCTCCGGCATGGGATTCAAGATTTCATTGGTGCCTTTCCACCTGTGGACGGCAGACGTGTACGAAGGCGCTCCGAGTACGGTGACCGCTTACCTGAGCGTTATCTCCAAAGGTGCGGCGGCATTCGTGCTGATGACCATACTCTATAAGGTGTTTGCCCCGATGGTGGCGCAATGGCAGGAAGTGCTCTACTGGGTCATCATCGCCTCCATCACGCTTGCCAACCTCTTCGCGCTGCGTCAGGAAAACCTGAAACGACTGATGGCATTCTCCAGTATCTCCCAAGCCGGTTACATCATGCTGGGCGTCATCAGCGGAACGTCATTGGGTATGGCGTCACTGGTGTACTACGTATTGATTTACCTGTTTGCCAATCTCGCCGTCTTCACCGTTATCACGATTGTGGCATTGCGTGCCCATAAGTTTACGCTGGAAGATTACAACGGATTGTACGCCACCAATCCCAAACTGGCTTTCCTCATGACATTGGCGCTGTTCTCGCTGGCAGGTATTCCACCGTTTGCGGGCTTCTTCTCGAAGTTCTTCATCTTTGCGGCAGCCTTCCGGAGCGGTTTCCATTTGCTGGTGTTCATTGCGCTGGTCAATACCATTCTGTCACTCTACTACTATCTGAAGATAGTAAAAGCAATGTACATCAACAAGAGCGACGAACCTATTGCCGCTTTCCGCAGCGATAACTACACGCGCGCCAGCCTTGTCATCTGTACGCTGGGCATCGTGGTGCTGAGCATTGCAAGCGTGGTATATCAGTCCATCGATAAGTTCTCGTTCGGAATGTAGAAAAGCGGACAATCCTTTTTTATCTTCACGAGGTGTCAAAACAAAAAACATTTGCTATTTGTTCCTTTGTTTTGACACACTCTCGTGACGAAAAGCCTGATAGTTTCCCATTTTTTCAAGGTGCCAATAAAAAGCCAGCCCAAGTGCCAATTTTTCAGCTCATTATCAGACAGTTGACTTGCTTTACAGCCAATGCAACTGCCAGTTTAGTGACACAACATAATTAATAAAGAAAAGATATACTAAAGTATATCTCTGTTGGAGAAAACGGATGATGCGTTTGAGCAAAATCCATCATGTATCCGAGTGCAACAGATGATGTATACGGATGTAACAGATGATGCAATTTTAGGATTTGTAAGGGGATATTTATTCCCGCTTTATTTCATTATTTGGTTTCTGTACTGCGTAGGCGTCAGTTTGGTAAGTTGTTTAAAAGTGCGGTTAAAGTGCGAGATAGACTCGAACCCGCACTCCACAGCTATCTGTGAAATCTCCATATCACCGATAGTCAACAGCTTGCACGCATAACCGATACGCATATCCGCCACATACTGCAGGAAAGTTTTTTCCGTAACCTCTTTGAAGAAGCGGCAAAAGGCGCTGCTATTCATATTCGCCATTTCGGCAATCTCATCGAGCTTAAGGGAACGGGTATAATTACTATTAATAAAGGAGATAATCTTATCAATCCTTTTGTTTCCCACCGTGGGGAACTTCTCATAGTAACAAGGACTTGCCAATGGCTTCTTCCGAACAGATACGGATAACTCCTGCAACAAGTCCAACAATCCCGTTATCTGTCCGAAGCCTTTCAGTTCGGGGAAAGCGGATACCCTGCCACGGACAGTCCCGTTGTCGGCTGCATGAAAAACGACTCCCCGCTTGGCCTCTTTCAGCAACAATCGTATCTGATGAAACTGCGGATAATGGTCGAAAGAGTATTGCATGAAGTTCTCCTCAAACTGGACAATAGTGCCCTGAACCCTCAAAAGAGGATTGCCGCAATGATAAGCATCATCACTTCGCATATAATGAGGCAGATTGGGACCGAACAATATCATGTCTCCGTCTGAAAACTGCTCTATGCAGTCGCCTACAAAACAACGACCGTCTCCCTTCCTTACATAGATTATCTCATACTGGCTGTGGAAGTGCCAGGGATAAGTGAAGCGGTCGTAGTCATAGTAACGCGCCTTTATCGGATTGGATTCCGATATCTGGAGTTGTTCGTTTATAATCTGTCTCATAGCACAGCTAATGTTAGTTCCGACGTCTATTGCCTGTCCGTAGAACAAAGATACGAATAATAGTAATCGCTTTCTTTTGATACACGCAAATATTTGCAAATATCCTGCAAATATCCGTCTATCCTCGAACTGTTTTAGTGGCTATATTTGCAGCAAATAATCATTTTAAATCATTAATACAAAAAGAAGTATGGAAAAGACTTGGAGATGGTTCGGTAAGAAAGACAAGATAACACTCGATATGCTTCGTCAAATCGGCGTGGAAGGTATAGTTACCGCCCTGCACGATGTGCCCAATGGCGAAATATGGACAGAAGAAGCTATCAACGATTTAAAAAAATATATTGAATCCTACGGCTTACGTTGGTCTGTTGTGGAGAGCCTGCCCGTATGTGAGGCCATTAAGTATGCAGGACCGGAACGCGAACAGCTAATAGAAAACTATAAAGTCAGTCTCGCCAATTTGGGTAAATGCGGTGTAAAGACTGTATGCTATAACTTTATGCCCGTTATCGATTGGATACGCACCGATTTACAACACCCCTGGGCGGACGGCACTTCATCGCTCTATTTCGACCGGGTACGTTTTGCTTATTTCGACCTGCGCATTCTTCAACGCGAAGGGGCTGAGAAAGACTATTCGGCAGAAGAGCTGGCTAAGGTAGCCGAACTGGACAAAACCATTACCGAAGCCGAGAAAGAAAGCCTCATCGACACAATCATCGTAAAGACACAGGGATTCGTAAACGGCAATATCAAGGAAGGTGACAAGAATCCTGTGAACATCTTCAAGAACCTGCTGGCTCTATACAAAGGTATCGACCGCGACGCACTCCGCGAAAATATGCGGTATTTCCTTGCAGCTATCATGCCGGTATGCGAGGAGTACGGAGTAAATATGTGCGTACATCCCGACGATCCTCCTTTCCAAGTATTGGGTTTGCCGCGTATCGTGACCAACGAAGAGGACATTGCATGGTTCCTGAATGCCGTGGACAATCCTCACAACGGACTGACTTTCTGTGCCGGCTCGCTCAGCGCAGGAGAGCATAACGACACCCGCGAACTTGCCAAGAAATTTGCATCACGCACCCACTTTGTGCATCTGCGCAGCACTGCAGCCATGCCGGGCGGTAACTTTATAGAGAGCTCTCACCTGACAGGACGCGGACACCTTATCGACCTTATCCGTATCTTCGAGAAAGAGAACCCGAACCTGCCGATGCGTGTAGACCACGGACGAATGATGCTGGGCGATGAAAACAAAGGATACAATCCCGGATATTCATTCCATGGCCGTATGCTGGCACTGGCACAGGTAGAAGGCATGATGGCGGTAGTACAGGATGAGATGGGGAGTAAAATGAAGAATGAAGAACGAAAGATAAGAACGATAAATAAAAAAAGAAAGAAAAATTATGAACGAACAATTCAGTATTGCAGGTAAAGTGGCAGTCATCACCGGTGCAGGTGGTGTACTGGGTGGCAGCATTGCCAAGTGTTTTATGCAACAAGGTGCTAAGGTGGTGGCAGTAGACATCCGCCAAGAGCAACTGGACAAGCGTGTAGAAGAACTGAAAACATATGGTGAGGATGTAATCGGTATCGTGGGTAACGTACTGGACATAGCCAGTCTTGAAAAACTTGCCGATGATATTGTTGCCAAGTGGGGACGCATCGACATCCTGCTCAACATTGCCGGTGGAAATATGCCGGGCGCGACTTTGGCTCCCGACCAACACTTCTACGACATGGACATTGCCTGCTGGGAGAAAGTAACCAATCTGAATATGAACGGAACCGTTTATCCGTCTTTGGTATTCAGCAAAGTGATGGCAAAACAAGGCAAAGGATGTATCGTCAATGTGTCTTCAATGGCAGCTTACAGCGCTATTACCCGCGTACCGGGCTATTCGGCAGCCAAAACAGCCGTTGCCAACTTCACTCAATGGCTTGCCAGCGAACTGGCTCTGAAATACGGAGACGGTATCCGTGTCAACGCCATTGCTCCGGGCTTCTTCATCGGCGACCAGAACCGTGCCGTGCTCATCAATCCGGACGGCTCGCTGACCGACCGCAGCAAGAAAGTATTGGCAAAAACTCCGATGAAACGTTTCGGTGACATCAATGAGCTGAATGGTGCTGTACAGTTCCTATGCAGTGATGCCGCCAGCTTCGTCACAGGCGCATTGCTTCCTATTGACGGTGGTTTCAGCGCATTCAGCGGCGTATAAATCCATTCTTATAAAATGCACAAAAACAAAGGTATGTGTCGTGTGGCACATACCTTTTTTCTAAGCTATCGGTAACGTAAACCAAAAACACGCCCCTTTACCAGGTTCGCTATCCACACCGATTATGCCTCCCAACTGTTCAATAATACTCTTGCAGATAGGTAATCCTAATCCGGTACCATGCACAAAAGTATTCAGTTTGACAAAACGTTCAAAAATATCGGCCTGCTGTTCCCGACTGATACCTATCCCCGTATCAGCCACATAAAAGCGTAAATGGTTTGCATCCACCTGGTCATACCCTAAACGTATACTACCGGCTGATGTAAACTTTACCGCATTATTAATGAAGTTGAATAGAACCTGATTCAGACGGTTACGGTCGCTGACAATAATACACTCCGGCAAATGTCGTTCAAAAAGAATCTCCACTCCGGGCTGGGCTTTCATCTTCATGGTACGTACTATATCTTCACATAAGAAATTCACATCCAGTTCCTTGTGTACCAAGTCAAAAGTACCCGCTTCTATTTTTGAGAGGTCCAATATATCGGAAATAAGCTGCAACAATAGTTCATTATTCTCTTCCACAATCGCCATGTACTGTTCCCGCTCTTCGGGATTCTCATCTTGCAGCAACAAGCTGGAGAAGCCCACTATCGCATTCAGCGGGGTACGTATCTCATGGCTCATGTTGGCAAGGAAAGCACTCTTCAGCCTATCGGCGGTTTCCGCTTTCTCCTTGGCATCAATCAACATGGCTTCCGTTTCTTTCAGTTCCGTAATGTCGTAGTTCACGCCGATAAGTTCTATGATACCCTCTTCCGGTGCAAACTGATTCACCACTACATTGGTACGCACCCAGTTCCACTTGCCCTTCGTGCCCGGACGTAAGATGCGCATTTCACCTTTAAAGTTTTTGACCTCACCGATACGCGCTTTATAGAAAAAGTCCAGCATCCGCTTTCTATCATCCGGATGCATCTTGCTATACACGCCGACAACCTCCGGCAATGAAGCGCTTTCGTCCTCACCCATATTTTTATACCATTGCTTAATGGCATAACCTTTCCTGTCCAGCAAATTCAACTTGGCATAACCCACCTTTGCATAGTCGGAAATCAACAGGAAGAAGTTTTCAAAGTCACAGATACGGCTTAAAGCGTCTATGCGCTCGGTATTGTCTATATTAATCAGAGCATACCCGGTACAATTTCCGCTATTGTCATATAGCTTGCTGACTTTGGTATACAGATTTATTATATTACGCTTCGCAGAAGGATAATACCCCTCTATATTCTCAAATTCATAATCCAACCGGAAGTCCACTGCATCCAAAGCACGTATTTGTTCCGCCAGTTGGGGAGATATGTTCGGATTCTCAAACAGGTTAATGCCTATCACATCCGCTTTATCACGAATGCCGAATATCTCCATGTTCTTATTATTGATATCCAGCAGGAATCCGTTCTTATCATAAATCTCCACTCCGGCAGGTATGTTGGCAAAGATATTCTTAAAAAGTTTCTCGCTGCGGTCCAAAGCCTGATGTGCTTGTACAGTATCGGTAGTGTCCAGATAGAGAGACATAACCTCATCATTTCCGGGAGAGTAGAGAACTGTATGACACACCCTCCCGGTATGTTCAAACGTCAAGTCTTGTTCTTTATGCAAACCGCCACCCAGCAGCTCTAACAGATAATTAAGCTTCTCAGTAGGGTCTCCATAGATTTCGGAAGCAGTCTTGCCGATAAAGTTTTCCACCGGCTTTCCCAAGAATTCTTCGAATCTTCGGTTCACGCTTGTCAGACGAAAGTCGCAAGGCATCCCCTCCTTATCACGTATAATGGACATACGCACATATCCCAAAGGCATATAATGAAATAGATTGCTAAGGAAATTACGTTCACGTACGGCATTATCTTTACTATTACGCAACTCTCTACAAATAGATACGATATTGGCAAGTGATACCAACCATTGATAATCCTCGTTTGTCCACAGTACCGAACGGTCCAGAATATCCACTCCTACAAAGCCCCATACATGGTCATTCACAATAAGAGGAACTATCATTAAGGCCTTAACGTTTTGCCGTACATATATACTGTACTCATAATCCGACATCCCGGGCATCCGTCCGATGCTCTCCAGCATTACAGGTTTGCCTTGCAGCAATTGCGTATTGCACCAAGGTAACATCTCTACAGAGAGATGTTGCATCCGTTCTTTCTCAGAATCCACCCCGGAGGCTGAAACCTCATAAGTACAGTTCAGAAAATCATGATCTGCAGTATATTCAAATATATACGCACGACCCGCATGGAAGAAATCAAGAATATCTTTCAATACATTATAAACAGCACCGTCCACTTCATCTTCTTTGAGGAAGCTAAAAAGTGATTGTGAAATGGAAGTCTGGCGGAAAAGCAAGTCATTGAGCCGACGCACAATATCTTTTTCCTGAAGATCCTGTGAAGTATTGAGTAACTGCACTATACCGAACACATGGACGGAACCGTCGGGAGCCACTTCCTTATAGCCCACACGTGAATTAACCCACCGCAGCTCGTCACGCACCATCACAGGATAGGTTTGCTCATACACATCGAGATAGAGCAAGGCTTTGTACTGGCGATCTATACGGTCGCGGTAGTCTTCGGGAATCATGCGGAAGAAATCATCAAAGGTTATCACCTCGCTCTCCAGTTCCAACAGTTCGCAGACATATTCCGAACACAGAAAGGTTTGTGTAGCAAAGTCTCCCTCCCACCAACCTATTCGTCCCAGCTTGCTCATTTTCAGAAAACGTTCACTATCATCCCTATCGGTAACTGCCATAATCTCTTTTTTTGAATTAAAGCAACAAATATAATTATTTATGATAAGAACAGCAACATTTCATTCTCAAAAGCCATGTAACAGAACCTTAATACTTTTGAAAGCATAATGTACACACTCCGTATCAAACACGTAACATCATCAGCGCATCTTTGCAGCGAATTAAGAAACGTATAAAAGAGATGAGCACGAAATTAGATTTAGGAAAGATTTTCTTCCTTATTTTATTCCTTACACTTTCTGCCATGACGGTCATGGCAGGTACCATCAAAGGTACTATCACCGACAGGCAGACCCGGGAGCCGCTGACCGGAGCTACCGTACAGATAGCGGGAACTACGCAAGGCGCCATCGCCGATATAGACGGCAACTACTCTCTGGATGTAAAAAACGGAACTTACACATTATCCATTAAATATGTAGGCTACAAAGACATCGTCATGAATAATGTAAAAACAGGCAATGCCGATGTCGTACTGAACTTTGAGCTGGAGAGCGACGCGCAGGCGCTGGGTGAAGTATCCGTAGTAGCCCGAAAGAACCTTGAAGGCGAACGTGCACTGCAAATGGAACGCCAAAACGCCACCCTCGCCATCGAGAACCTCGGTTCAAAGGAAATGGGCATCAAAGGCATCGGCAATGTGGAAGAAGGAGTAAAGAAGATTACAGGTATCTCCATTGCCGACGCAGGACAACTCATCGTGCGCGGACTGGGCGACCGGTACAGCACAACCACCCTGAACGGACTTCCCATAGCTTCTCCCAATCCCGACAACAAACTGATTCCGCTGGACCTCTTTCCATCGAGCACCGTACAGAACATCACCGTAAGCAAAGTATATAATGCGGAAGCCTTTGCCGACTATTCGGGCGCGCACATCGACATCAACACCAAAGAGAGTATCACCGAAGATTTCTTCAATATCAGTTTCAACACCGGCGGCAAGTTCAACACTTTGGGCAAAGACCGCTACCGGATGAACCGCAACGGCTCGCTGTTCAAGACTTCCGGTGTAGACCAAGCCGCACTCGATATGTCCCTGTCGGATTTTGACGACTATGTAAAGACCGGAAATATATTCGACACCTCGTTTGCCGTAAAGAAGAAATCATCCCTGCCGGACTTTGGCGGCAACCTCGGTTTCGGCAAGAACATCGGCATTGGCAACCAGACACTCAGCATACTGGCATCCGTAAGCGCCGGCAACGGCTATCAAAATATGGACAACGCCTTCTATAAAACTCTGGAAGCGACAGGCAATGTACAGGATAACTTCTCATACGACAGCTATGCACAAGAGTTGAAACTCGCGGCACTGGGACACGTAGGCTATACCCTGCGCCGACACGACCGCATCGGTTACACCTTTTTCTATGCACGCAATGCCGTAGACACTTACCAGCGCCGCGAAGGTATAGACGCAGAGGACCACGAACTGACCGGAAGCAACAGCATCACACATATCTACACCCTGCAGAACCACCAACTGAACGGGCTCCACGACTTCGGCGAGCGCGAACAGTGGGAACTGACTTGGGGCGGATCGTACAGCAAGACCGGAAGCGAAGAACCGGACAGACGCCAAGTGATGTACATCAAGAATGACGACGGCACACTCGGCCTCTTCAAGCTGAACCGCCAAGAAACCATGCGTTACTTCGGCAGCCTGGACGAGGAAGAATGGAACGGGAACCTCGCCATGCGCTGGAAATGGAGTGAAAACAACTTCCTGAAACTGGGTTTCAACTACAAAAACAAGAACCGCGACTACAAAGCAACCCGTTTCTACTACAACCTGAACAGGATTAATCCCGACATCACCGACATTTACGACACCGACGGTTTCCTGAACCAAGCAAACATTGCAGACGGGAACATAGTAGTACAGCGTGTGATGCAGCCCAAAGACAGTTACCGTGCAGGAAACGAAATCTACTCCGGCTACCTTCTGACCGACTTCTACCCTGTACCGGCATTACTGGTAAACCTCGGCGTGCGCTACGAGATAAGCAAACAATGGGTGAACTATGCCACCGACGGCGGCGACTGGTATGCCGAACGACGTAACTTGGACAAGAACGACTTCTTCCCCACCCTGAATCTGAAGTATGCAGTGAACGACGCCAACAGCATCCGTTTCTCCGCATCCCGCACCGTTACCCGTCCTTCATTCATCGAAATGGCCCCCTTTCTCTATCAGGAGTCTTACGGTTCGGCGCAAATCCGCGGTAACGATGAACTGCAAAACGGCTACAACTATAACTTTGACCTGCGCTACGAACGTTTCGGCAAGAACGGAGACATGATTTCACTGACCGGTTACTTCAAATACCTCGACAGCCCGATAGAACGCATCCAAGCATTGCAAGGCGGAGCCACACTCCACAGCTTCCGGAACGCGGACAACGGAATGGCTGTCGGTGTGGAAGTGGAGTTTCGCAAGCAACTGGTAAACGACCTGCGTCTGGGTGCTAACGTCAGCTATATGTACACCAACGTAAAATTGCCCGAAGGCGGCGCGTACACCAACAAAGAGCGTCCCTTGCAAGGCGCATCCCCCATTCTTGCCAATGCGGACCTCACCTACTCCCCCCGCTTCGGCGAAGAGCGGCAACTGAACCTCGCCTTGCTCTACAACCTGCAAGGCAGCCGCATCCATGCGGTAGGCGTGTCCAAGCTGGGGGACATCAAGCAACAAACCCTGCACACTCTGAACTTCAGCGCCGGCTACGACCTCAACAAGCACTTCAGCCTGAAGCTGCAAGTAAACGACCTGTTGAACCGCGACGTTATCTTCAAGCAGGAAGTACCCGTCACCGGCGAAGAGGTGGAAGTGGAACGCTATAAGAAAAGCGCCAACTTCGAGATAGGTTTCAGCTACAAACTATAAATCCTTTTAAATAGAGTATAAACAGACGAACAGTCAATTTAAAAACAACTGAATTATGAAAGCAATGAAATTGAAATTCTATTCTTTGGCTCTTGCAGCCGGAATGCTTACCCTCACCGCCTGTAGCGATGACAACAACGACAACAACGGTGACAAAGGTAATGAGATAGAAAACGGCAGTACCCTGAAAGGTACTATCACCGAAGACGTGACCCTGACGGCCGGCAGCACCTACAAGTTGAGCGGAGAATATATTGTAGAGGCGGGCGCCACACTGAACATTGAAGAAGGCGTAAAGATTATCTCCGTCTACGACAATATCGTAGACTATATTTTGGTGAAACAGGGCGCTAAAATCAATGCCGTAGGCACTCCCGACAAGCCCATCATCATGACCAGCGAAAAAGAAGAACCCGGTGCATGGGGCGGTATCCACATCTGCGGAAAGGCACACACCAACGCTGAAGGCGGTAAAGGAAGCTCTGAAATAGGCGGCGCCGTATATGGCGGCAATGATGATGCCGACAACTCCGGTACGTTGCAATACATCCGTTTGGAATATACCGGTTTTGCTTTCGACGAAGAGCATGAAGCCAACGGAATCTCCTTCTACGGTGTAGGCAGCGGTACAATCGTAGACCACTGCGAGGCTTACAAAGGTTCGGACGATGGTTTCGAGTTCTTCGGAGGTTCGGTAAATGTAAGCAATATGGTGGTGGTGAGTTGCAGCGACGACTCCTTCGACTGGACGGAAGGCTGGAACGGAAAAGGCACAGACCTCGTTGCCTATCAGGAAGCCAAAGCTACATTGGGCTACGACTGCGACTGCCTCATCGAAGCCGACAACAACGAAAACGACAATGCAGCCACTCCCGTATCGCATCCTGTACTCAAGAACCTCATTCTTGCAGGTAACGGCGAAAGCAAGCAGGGCATCCGCCTGCGCCGCGGTACTCAAGCCGACATAGACAATGCCAAAGTATGCGGTAAAGGCCAACCGCTGGTTGTAGAAAGCCCGTTAACGAATGCCGCACTGAAAAACGGTACTTCCAAACTGACCAATATGACCATCACCGCCGCATTGAAATCCGACGGAGACTACACCAATAATGACTTCACCGCCGTAACAAGCAACAAAGTAGACGAAGCTCTGTCATACGCTTCCTTCGATGCCATTAAAGCCGCATGCGACTGGATGAAGGGAAGCTGGGTAAAATAATAATTCTTCCGACTTAGCTCTTACGGCTTGACCTTTACGCTAAGGCACATTCTGTCATTCTGAACGAAGTGAAGAATCTCCTCTCTTAATCATGAGGAGAAGAGATTCTTCACTCCGTTCAGAATGACAGTTTCTTCAACTACCCCTTCTTCTGCTTCTTCAACTCCTTCTTCACATCCTGTACCTTAATACATCCGGATGTTTTTCATAAAAACATGGAGATGTTATGGAACAAAAGAACGAGATGTTGTGACCGCTCAATATAGGCCTCAAAGGTGCTAAGTCCTAATGAGAAAAGCAATAAAGGAACATCCATTAAAAACAATCTCAAGGAAAAAGAACACACTACCGAAAACTTCCTTAATTTTGCACCCATGAGAATAAACAAGCAATCGGTAATTACCCTTTTCTTTCTGCTTTGCCTTTGCGCATGCAGGCAAGTACCCTACCCTACTGCCCTAATTACAGCCGACAGCCTTGCCAACATTATGCCGGACAGTGCCATTCACCTTCTGGAAAGCATCAAGACGGAAATATCCACCGCTCCCGAGGCCACACAAATGTACTACCGCCTGCTCTGCATCAAGGCCAAAGACAAAGCATACATCCTCAACACCACGGACAGCCTTATACTCCCCATCCTGAACTACTACGTAGAAAAAGACGACAAGCGTCATCTGCCCGAAGCCTACTACTACGCCGGCAGAGTCTATCGCGACTTGGGAGACGCCCCGCAAGCATTACCCTATTTCTACAAGGCAATGGAAGCTCTGCCCGAAGACACTGAATCACCGCTGAAAGGCAAGATATACAGCCAGATAAGCACTTTGCTGCTTTCCCAAAAACTCTATGAAGAGGGACTGGAAGTATTGAAGGAAGGGTATCGGTACAGTTTATTGAGAAGAGACAGCATCGATATGTTGTTCTGCTTGAGGGATATAGGCAGTGCCTACCGTGAACTGGAGAGGCCGGACAGCACCCTGCACTATTTCAGGGAGGCAAGAAAGCTGGCCTATGCGATGGACAACAGACGCATGATAAACATGACCGAAAGCCAGGTCGCAGCCGTCTGCGTACAATTGGAAGACTGGGAGAATGCCAAGCAAGCACTGGACATCGCCATCAAAAGTACCTATCTTCCGGGATTGTCGTCCACTTATTCCATTGCCGCAGAATACTACTACCTCACCGGGCAACCGGACTCCACCATCTACTATTGTAAACGGATAGAAGATGTAGGAAATGTCTATGGCAAAAGGAACGCCTGCCTGCGCATGGGAAACATATCTCTGGATCGCGGCAATCCGCAAGCGGCACTGAAGTACATCAATCAATATCTTCTATACAACGACTCGGTATCAAGACTGGAGAATATGGAAACTATCCGCAAGATGCACTCCATTTACAACTACCGGCTGCGGGAGAAAGAAAACGATGCACTGAAGACCGAAAACAGCCGGAAAACACTAATCATGGCGTATTCCATCGCGTCCGGCCTCATCCTGCTCTTGCTCTTCCTGCTATACTGGCAGCACAGCCGCCGGAAACAGTTACTGCTGAACGCCCAATTGGAAGACATCAGACGCCTTAAAGAAGAACAATACCAAAAGAGCACCCTCTTCATCAAAGAGAACAAGAAGAAGATAGCACTTCTGGAACAACAACTCCAAGCCCTCGGCGAAAAAGACAAAGCACTGAGAGCGCAACTACAGATGCAAAAGGAGATAACCCTCTATGCCAACAAAAGAGCCGAAATAGAGAAGGACGAACAACGTATGCTGTACTCCGTCATACAGGAATCGGATATCTACCGGTTGCTCAAAGAAGAAATCTTGCCCGACAACCGCCCCATAACCCGCGAAGAGTGGAAAGCCCTGAAAGAAACCGTGAACGATGTCTATGACGACTTCACCGGAAAACTGTACCGGTACCACAAACTCAGCGAACACGAGTTGCACATCTGCCTGCTACTCAAGATAAACATGTCACCCATAGAAATCGCCCGGTTGACCAGCCATACCAAAGAATCCATCTCTTCTGCCCGCCGAAGGCTCTACGAAAAGGTATTCAGAGAGAAAGGAGCCCCCGGAAAGTGGGACGAATTTATAGCATCCTTATAGCCGCTATGGAATAGTATGCACACAGAAATGCACACTATATGCACACTCTCCGATGAGTCATCATTCAATGAAATTGTCTTTATTTGTGATGCAAATTGAAATCTGTATCATACCCGGAAAGGTTCTTATTGTAGAAGCGCAAAAGGCATCCGGAAAGATGCACGCTAATACCATTGGGTTATGAACATTAGAACAATATTGATTATGGGATTGCTTAGTATGTTAATACCGGTTTGTAACGCACAAAGAATACTTACAGAGCAAGAACAGGCAGATATAGATACTTTTCTTTATTTACAAGCCAAGCACGAAACGGAGATAAAAGCTTTGATTACGACCGACACACTGTACTTGGTGGACAGGAAATATGTCTATGCTTACAAGGGTTACCATATTTCCTACGACAATACCAAAGTAATCCCTTTGACCTCCAAAGAGAAGCAGACAATCACCGATGCATATAAAGAAGGAACATTAGGTATTTCAGTTAATGACGTTGTTAATTATGCTGCCATTCCGACATTTTATACTTATTTATTTGTAACAGGAGACACATTTATATTATCTTATAACTATGGAATATTCAAATACGGGGACTTCGAAGAATATGATGTTACAATTTCTAATAAATGGCGACAAAAAGTCGAATCAATCATCAAGAAATACTGTCCTGACAGCTTTTCCCAAAGTGAACAGTATTGAAATGTACACTATATGCACACTTCCAAACCACTTCTGATTCAATAATATTACTTTTCTTTGCCGGAAAATAAACAATGCCCAAAACTATTATGGTATGAAGAAAATGTTTTTAATGTTCCTCCTATGCGGAGCGACCCTGCTGAACACATCAGCACAAGAGAAAATATATAAAATAGATGAAGTATCAGTTATCAACTACGGCGACGGACGATTACTGTACCGCCATTGGGATCAGGATAAAACTCCCCTGCAAGGCGAGCATCGCATCATCGATGGTTATCGTTCAGAATACTTTATTGCCAACTTCAAGGACGGAATGTATGACGGTCTTTACCGATACTACAAAAATAATGTATTGATGATAGAAAGCACTTACAAGAACGGTAACTTTGACGGCTATCGCAAAGCATTCTATCCAGACGGCAAAACCTTGGCAGAGGAATCGACCTTCATAAACGGGAAGATGAACGGCATCATCAAGTCCTATTATCAGAACGGACAGGTGAAAACCGAAGTCAGCTACAAAATGGGTGTACAGGACGGACCGGACCGCCGTTACAGCGAAGATGGAAAACTGCTTCTGGACACCTACTATAAAGACGGACTGCCGGACGGCAACTGGGTGGAGCACATCACAAGCAACAGAGGTGACTACACATGCCGCCGTAGCTTTAAGAACGGGAAAATGACGGGAGAATATTCCAGAATATGGGCAAGCGGAAAGCCACGCGAAAAAGGCACTTACAAAGACGGCAAGAAAGAAGGTGTCTGGACAGAATACCGCGACGACGGAACGCCATCCGTCTCGACCACCTATAAGGCCGATGAAAAAACCGGGGAAGAAAAGCATTACTTCACCAACGGGAAGGTAGAAACATCAAGAAACTTCCTGAACGGAAAACGTGACGGCATCAGCCGTGAATATTACAGCAGCAACGGCAAGTTGAAATCGGAACGCACTTACAAAACCAACAAAGAGGAAGGGCCCTACAAGCGTTTCTACGAGGACGGAACATTACGTGAAGAAGGACGCTGCGAAAACGACACAGAAGTCTATCGCAAGGAATATTACGATAACGGCAAGCTGAAAGCCGTAGCGGAACGCCCCAACGGTAGTGGTTCGTGGACTACACTGGAAAGGTATGACCGTAACGGGAACAAGCAATAAAACGCGTTTGCCGGGAATAATCAAGAGACTGCTCATCGGTTGTTTCCCGGCATTCGGCATCTGCATGTCTGCTTGTCCACAGGAAAGATGTGATGTAAAGCAAGACATTTACCGGTTGCAACAGGGCTATGAACTTTGCGTCTCTTTATCACCGGATAGCATACGCAGGTTCACCTTAAAGCATGGGGATGAGACGCGATTGATTGAGGAAGAACCGATAGAATGCACACAAGCCGATAAATATGCTTTGCGTTACAGCGGAATAGATTTCGAAAAGTATTTCGTATTAGACCGTTGGGAATCACAGTACAATGTCCGTCTGTACCTATACGAGAAGAGTACCGGAAAGAATCTTTTCAAGAACAAACTGTATTATGAAAGCGATTATGACACTACGTCAGACCTATTGCTCTACCGGGATGCCGACGACAAAACCAACCCCGATGGAAATTTGACCTTACTTGACTTGCAGACGCTATCCGAAACGAAGATAGACATAAGACGATTTATCCCTAAAGGAGAAAGCCCCGTCTATTACCAGGCAAATTTTGAGATAAGCAGGGTGAGCGGTGATTCTGTCTATATCACCTATCATACTGACGAACCGGTCAGTCATCCGTTTCTTCTATATAAAAGAGGGCGAACAGAAGTAACTGAAAACAAGTAAGACACATGATTCCAAACAAAAGCATAAAAGTCTTATCGATTACCATTGCAGTCATTCTGGCTGTTCTATTGGTACTCAATGCTCTGCAAGATACGGATGACTGCGGGTCGGCAGCAGCTTTGGCTGTTTTATGGGTAATCGCAGCTTTTGACCCTTTATGTCCTTACGCTATAGGTTGGCAAATAGCAGCATGGATGTCATTCGTAAGTTTTACCATCATACTGATTGCATCCGTATGTAAATGTACCCCTATTAAACGAATACTGATTTTCTATAGCATCATGCCTATCATATATATTGTAGTGACCATGATTTTAGACGCAAAGTTACATCCGGCCGAGTTTCCGGCTAATATTGATAAGCAGATTTATAAAGCAATAGCTTGTTTAATCGTATGCCGCATCAGTTGTTCTTATGTACGTTACTATATAGGCAGTGCATGGCACGGCGTATTGGCACTACTACTCTACCTTAGTATAGGCACCATCGTAATTATAACACAGGAATATTAATAAATAAAACGATTAGAATGAAAGCGAAACTAATTTTCTATGGCACCATGATTGCCATATACACAGGAATAATGATAATAAATATAACAATAGCTTCTTCCTCAGGATGTAGTACTACCTCATTCCCGATTTTAGAGTACGTTCTTGAAGCTTGGCTGATTTGTCTATTCGTATGTCCTTTCAGTTGCTTTTTTGCCCGACACTATACAGGCAGTGCATGGCATGGCGTACTGGCACTACTGTTATTCCTTATTATTGCAGGGTATATCTTTATATGGTATGATGTACTGGCATTACTACTATTATTCATTATTATCGTAGGAGGTATCATTACAGTACTGTTATATCGAAAAGCAAATAAATAGAAGATATGAAAAAAGTAGTCATCCTCCTCCTCTTGGCAATATTCATCAGCAGTTGCGGAAACAAGCAAAGTAAAGCAACTCATGCACAAGTTGAGACACCCCAAAGCGACAGCCTCACTCCAGCACCCCAATGCGACGACACTATCCCGGTGACCCGATATAGCGGCATCTATACATTCGGGGATTCCACCACCCGTCAGGGAGCACCCAAAGGGGAAGCTTATTTCTACCCATACGATGACACCACGCTGCTATTCTATATTTATGTCAACATCGGAGCACCTGCATATAACAGCGGTTCCATTGACGGACACATCGCCGTACACAACGGAAAAGCCACTTACCGTGCATACCTCGGCATGACAGAAAACGATTGTGTGCTACACTTCGAGTTCAAAGGCGATACACTGACCGTTGTTCAAGAAGGATACGAAAACTGCGACTGCGGTTTCGGTAATCATGTCTTTCTGGATGATACTTTCGTCCGGACTACGCCGGATATTCCCCAATACTTCGTCACCATCGCCAACGATACAGTCTATTTCAGCCAATTGAAGGAGCAGGAACAAGAAAAATATAAAACCTGCCCCAAAATAGACAGCCGCTTCATAAGCTACTTCCCCGATTTAGCTTTAGGCAAAGGGCATGATCGCGGAAAACAGATTCCGCAAGAAATCATCAATGAGTTCCTCCCCGATTTGTCCGATTCACTTTATATAAAGGAAGAATTCTATGCCGTAGGCAAAATCATCGGCTACAGAAATATGGATTTATTCGTACTGGACCGTGAGCAGGAACGGGAAGATGAAGACTCTTATGACAACCATGTAGACCACGAGCGCTTGCTATTGTTATTCGATAAGGCAGGTTTTCCGGTACAAAGTACTAATGAATACAATGAATTTAGTGAGTATTATTCAAACGAGAAAGAGACCCGCACCACTATCACAATGGCAAATCACTACTATGGAGAAGGCGGCGAGGCACATTTCAGTAGTTTTTTTGATAGAGATACCACTCTTATCAGCCATGAACATGTTTCGGCTTCCGAATCTGCCACAGGATACCAAACCTCGATTATCAGTGATAAGGAATGGCGATGGCAAATCAGCCGGGAAGGTAAGGAAGAGATAGTAGAAATCACAAAAATAAAATACTCATCTCCATTCTTTGAACGCAGTTTTTTAGTAAAACAAGATTGGGACACACTGCCGGACACATCATCCGACACCAAGCTCATCAGGCTCTTTCCCACAGAAACTCTCCCATACACATTATATAGTGATGACGATTTCAAGTTGAACGAAAAGATAGAACTGCGCTTTTATATCAGTAAAAAGGGAGATTACATTTTCACCACCTTTGAACTGGTCGATGATAATGGAGAGGTGATAGACCGCTACATTGTGGGCAGGAATCATGACGAGCCGCCAACCACCAGAGTTACCCCCGTGGAGAGTAAACGAAAATGCCCCATTATCATGGAAACTTCGGATGGAGAAATATATGTGAAACCGGGAGAGAAACATATTTCGTTCCTATAACACAATACCCAATCCCATAGAACCAATTATAAAGACATGAAATTCAATAGATACACTTGCCTGCTCTTGCCAAGTATAGCATTACTGCTCACCGCATGCGGTCACAATGCCCAACCGCAAGAACACTATAATTCAGTTTTAATCACAGAATACAACAACACCTACGATAATGCGGGCAGATTGGTGAATGTAAAAGCAGTAAATACGCATAATCTGTACTACAGTCAAGACAAAGCTTATATACTGACATCTAATAGTTTGCAGCAATATATCTATAGCAATGACACGGACTATATAGCCACAGAGATTTCCGACTCTGACATAAAGACAACAAGCCGTCACAAGAACATAAAAGAGGAACTTTGGCTAAAAGATGGCAAGGATACCACATTCTACTCATTTACCAGATATTACGCCAAGGACAAACCGGAATACATAAAAGATATATCCGCATCCGCCGATACTCCTTCGGAGAAACAGGTCTCCGAAAGTTTTTATACTTATGACAGTCAAGGAGAACTCCTTAAAACAACAGACACAGACTTGATAACCGGGCAGAAAACAGAAAGATACTTCTTCAAAGGGATTACCTACGAGGAAGCTCTACAAAAGATACCTCACTCCGAATGTACACAGGAGATAGTTTGCGAAAACACTACGACAAACAATGACACCGTTATTGTCCTGACTACCATTGACGGAGCGCCCAGTAAAACCCGGAAAGAATACAGAGACGGAGAACTAAGGATTGAAGTTCTCAATAGGGAATTCGAAGATTTTCATTGGACAGACAGTACCTACTACAAGAATGGCATGAAGTTCAAAGAAACCCGTATTGATTCAAACCGGACAAATAAAACCATAACAATCTCAATTTATGATGAAAAGGGGCATTTATTGAAAGAAACCGATAAATACAAATACAATATAAGTACAGAACAAGAAGATTTACTGCCATCCTATCAGATACCCTATATATCAGATGAGCTTTGATGAAGCATCTATCAATAGCCAAATTCCCTAAAATCACGAGAAGGCTCTTTGAAAATCCCTGCCTGACGGAGACTGGAATACCTGCAAATCAAATTCCGGGATAATAGCAAGTACATGGTCGAAGACATCAGCCTGTACTCCCTCGTAAGGGACCCAGTCCTTGATAGCACAGAAAAAATAAAGCTCCATAGGAATGCCATGATCTGTGGGTTGCAACTGGCGCACCATGCAGACAAGTTCCTGGTTTACATCAGGAAGGCTTTTCAAGTAGGCAGTCAGATAAGCCCGGAACACGCCCAAATTGGTTTGGCGGCGACCGTTGACAAGAATGGAATTGTCGATATGATGTTCCTTGTTATACTCCTCTATCACTGTTTCCGTATGCTCCACATAGTCTTTCAGCAAACGAATCTTACGATACTTGTCCAGCATCTCCGGAGTACAGAACTTCACACTGTTCATATCGATATTAATGGAACGCTTGACGCGCCGCCCTCCGCTCTCGCGCATACCGCGCCAGTTCTGAAACGAATCGCTGACCAGCAGATAGGGCGGAATCGTAGTGATGGTATTATCCCAGTTACGCACCTTTACCGTATTCAGTGTGACTTCTATCACCGTACCGTCTGCACCGTATTTGGGCATTGCAATCCAGTCGCCCACCTTCAGCATATCATTGGCGGAAAGCTGCACACCCGAAACAAATCCCATAATAGAATCCTTGAACACCAGCATCAGGATAGCGGCAGAAGCACCCAACCCCGCCAACAACGACAATGGAGACCTATCAATCAGAATACTTACCACGATAATGGCGCCCACAAACCAGAGAATCACCTGTACCGTCTGCAACATTCCCTTCAACGGGCGGTCGCGGAGTTGTTCCTTCTCGCTGTACACAGCATAAACAGCCTTCAGGAACGAATTGATGAAACTCAGGAACGTAATAAGAATATAGATAAGGCAGACACGCTGGATGAATCCCAGAGTGGAAGAGCTCGTCTCGGCAAAAGCAACCGGAATAAAAATATAGATAATGACAGGCGCCACCATCCGGCTAAGGTGAATCAACACTTTACGGTCGAAAACAATATCATCCCATGTAGCTTTTGTTTTCCTTATCAGATGCGCCACCACTTTCAACAAAATGTTCCGGCAGATAGCATCCGCCAGAAAAGCGACAATCAGTACCAGCGCAAAAGCTATAAATTGATCGAGTATATCGGCCAGAGAAGGGGCTGTTCCCCAAGAAATCAATAATTCGTCGATATTCTTTAATATGTCCATGATGCTTAAATATAAAGTATGAGGTATAAAATACGACAGGGGGTCATAGTTTCTCCCGTTCGAGGAATTCCCTTATATCTTCTTTCAACCACTGATAGAGATAAAGGTTTTTGTAACCGCTGTTTTTCTTCAACATAACAGCCACATTGACCTGACTGTTCTCATAACCCGTCAGTTCATTGCGGAACTGTTCGTTATGCTCCGCCAGACGTTTAATTTCCTGTTCACGCTCACGGCGGAGTACTGTGCAAACGGGTATCAACAGCTTCAGCACCACACAGTCCATAATGTGATGTCCCTGCATATAGAGATAGGTGTTATCGGGAATTAATCCTAATTTCCGCAACTCCTCACCCAACTTATCAACGTGCTCTATGTACTGCGGAAAGCGTACTTCCATTTCGGATAGTTTGGCAGATACCGTACGCTGCATAGCGTCCAAAGCGCTATAAGGATGCCGCAGGCTTATATCCTGCAAACGGACATAGGCATTGAAATCGTATATGGGGAAAGTATGCGTATCATGCCGGCGATAGAACCATACGTTCCACAGGAACAACGGATAAGCTATCTGTGAATAGCGTTTCAGGAAAGCGGGAAAATCGAGAATATGACGGTCGTTCAACGTTGCCTGCACGCAAACTTCATGAAGGCTCTCGGCAAAACAATGAAAGTTCTCAATAGCATATCCGTAAGTCTGGAAGATATAAGGGTTGCGGTTTATCTTCCGTGACACATTGGTAGCCCCTTGCAGCAGAAAGTCGTAATCACTGTCCACACAAGCTATCAGGCTGCGCCCCAGTTCCGTTGTATTGAGCGTATTCATCAACACCATCTTCTTGCCCTTTGCCAATGAAGTGGCAGACGGAAGCATTACTTGGAAATAACGCTCCTCATTCTCGAACTCAGCCAAAAGAGTACGCCAGAAAGCTATATCATCATAGCTTTCCACATACGCCACAATGCGTCTGCGCCCTTTCTTCGACGAGAACTTATGCGCGGCGTCCAGATAAGCGGAAGTCAGATTATGTCGTAAAGATGTTGCCAAAGCAGTGATGAATTATAAATTATCCTTTTCAGGAGTTAAAGAAGTTTCAAGAATTAAAGGAGTCAGTTGCTGATTATCGTCGAAATATCCTCCACTTCCGTCACTGCATCCAGCCAGCCTTCCATAATAACGGCCGGAGAATGGGTAGTGAGGATAAGCTGTGCATTCGGATTCAAATCGCGTATCATGCCGATAAGCTTTTGCTGCCATTCAATGTGCAATGATGCTTCCGGCTCGTCCATAAAGAGTACACAATGGTCTTCGTCGCGCACAAGGACTGTCAGCAGGATTACCAGCATCTGTTTTTCACCGGATGAGAGTTTATAGGGAAGCAGTTGCTCACCGTCCTGAAAAAAGACGATGTCATTACTTTTGCGGTCAATCTTCTTTCGGGTATAGCTGAACAGTTCGTCAACCATATCCTGAAATTTCCGTTTAGGTACGGACAACGCCGGAGCCATACTCCGCTGTTCCTCGTCACCGCTCAGCAATTCAATCATTTTATTGCCGATATTCACTTGGTAGTCAAGATAACGGCGTTGGAGCAGATAGAGTTGCCAGTCCAGTTCGGACTTTACGTTCGGATCTGCCATACGGGCGGTAAAATCTCCCATGATAAGGGGGCGGTCGTAACTGCGGATTACATCATAGGGGATAAAAGTTGCTTCCGGATTATCGAAGAATACGTGCACTCCGCTCTTCTCATCGCTCTTCACTTCTCCGGTGGTTTGCTCCAGATATCCCACCGAGCGGTTTAGAATCGTAGTCTTTCCTACTCCGTTGATGCCGGAAAGTATGTTGACATCGGGACGCAACTCCCAAGCTATATTATACCGATGCCACAACCCGTGTATCTCGATACGTCTGATGTAATTGGCTTGTACTTCCATGATTCCTATATATTCGTATTACAAATATAAAGAAAGAGATTGAGAATTTAGTTACCTTTGCAGCGTTTTTCACCACAAACAATACATATTTCACAATATGAACAAGAACGTACAAGGTCACCTGTTTGCTCTGACCGCCAATATTCTATGGGGGTTAATGGCGCCCATCGGTAAATCCGCTTTAGTTGAGTTCTCCGCTTTGTCTGTCACTACCTTCCGCATGGTAGGTGCAGCGGCTTGCTTCTGGCTACTCTCACTGTTCTGCAAACGCGAGCAGGTAGACCACCGGGATATGTTGAAGATATTCTTCGCCTCGCTTTTTGCATTGGTGTTCAATCAGGGAGTCTACATCTTCGGACTGTCCATGACTTCTCCCATCGATGCCTCCATCGTAACTACTACCCTTCCTATCGTCACCATGATTGTAGCGGCTGTTTATCTGAAAGAGCCCGTTACCAATAAAAAAGTGCTGGGCATCTTTGTAGGAGCAATGGGAGCATTGATACTTATTATGAGCAGCCAAAATGCAAGTAGCGGCAACGGAAGCATCATAGGTGACTTACTGTGTCTCGTCGCCCAAATCAGTTTCTCTATCTATCTGACCGTATTTAAAGGGTTATCCCAAAAATATTCTCCCATCACCCTGAACAAATGGATGTTTGTGTATGCATCCATGTGCTACATCCCTTTCTCCTATCACGATGTGGCTGCCATACAGTGGGCGGAAATCTCTACTGCGGCACTGTTACAAGTGGGCTATGTAGTGGTAGGCGGCAGTTTCCTTGCCTATATATGTATCATGACAGCACAAAGACTGTTGCGCCCCACAGTAGTGAGTATGTACAACTATATGCAACCTATTGTAGCTTCAATAGTTACAGTCGTAATCGGTATGGCTGTATTCAATCTGGAAAAGGGAATAGCCATTGCACTGGTATTTCTCGGTGTATATATCGTTACGCAAAGCAAATCACGCAAGGACTTTGAGAAGGAAGGAAAAGAGGTGTAGGGAACAAGAAGTTATCAAAACGTAGTTGATGATTTTTTTAGGCACGGATTACACGGATTTCACGGATTTACTTTATTCTTTTCCGTGAAATCCGTGTAATCCGTGCCTGAAAAACAGACAGTAAGTATTCTTTGCTTTGATATAGCCCCGCTATTTTTTCAATTCCGCAAAATAAGTATCCAGCAAGTTCTTGGCAGCGACAAAGGAGGTCAGGTTACCTTTTAGCACTTGGCTTTCTTTATCGGCCAGCATTGCTTCGATTGTAGAATTATGATAGAAACTGTCGCGGAGTTGTTCATTAATGGTTTCGTACATCCAATATTTGCTTTGCTCGTTGCGGCGGTATTCAAAGTAGCCGTTCTCTTTCACAAAGTCGATATATTTATAAACCATATCCCATACTTCCTGTACCCCAAGGTTGTAAAAACCGGAATAGGTCAGTACCTGCGGCGTCCAACCGCTCTCCGGAGCCGGGAAAAGATGCAGCGCATTACGGAACTGGGTGGCAGCCAGCTTGGCACGTTCCAGATTATCTCCATCCGCCTTATTGATGACGATGCCGTCCGCCATTTCCATAATTCCGCGCTTGATGCCTTGCAGTTCATCGCCCGTACCGGCAAGCTGGATAAGCAAGAAGAAGTCCACCATTGAATGTACCGCAGTTTCACTCTGTCCCACACCCACTGTTTCTACAAATATCTTATCGAATCCGGCAGCTTCACAAAGCACAATCGTTTCACGCGTCTTGCGTGCCACGCCACCCAGCGAACCTGCCGAAGGGCTGGGACGGATAAAGGATTTAGGATGAACGGAGAGCTTCTCCATGCGGGTTTTATCACCCAAAATACTGCCCTTGCTGCGCTCGCTACTGGGGTCGATGGCCAATACCGCCAGTTTGCCGTCGTACTTCTCCAATACGTGCAGTCCGAATACGTCGATAGACGTACTCTTGCCGGCTCCCGGCACACCGCTGATACCTATGCGGATAGAGTTGCCGGAGTATGGCAGACACTTTTCTATCACCTCCTGAGCTATGGTCTGATGTTCGGGCTTTACACTTTCCACCAACGTCACAGCCCGGCTTAATGTCGTGATATCGCCTTTTACAATACCCTCTACATACTCTGCAACGGAAAGCTGGCGTTTTTTCGGTTTCCGCTTCAGATAAGGATTGACGGACGAAGGCTGTTCAATGCCTGCATTGACAACCAAACCTTTATATTCTCTGTTATTTTCAGGATGTTCCATAGTAAGATTTTATATTATTTCGCTTTAATATTAATCTCTACTTTCGGCTGCATCGGGTCATTCGTAATCATCAGCAAGCGCAGATGACGGCGTTTCTTCCCGATATTCCGTTTCGCCACCGTTACACGGAGGCGGGTGCTTTCGCCCGGTTGCAACACACTCTTCTTCAAGCTGGCGCCCACAGCCGGGTGGAATACCTGAAGTTTGCTGATTTGCAAAGGAGAACGGCCGGTATTCGTTATAATAATGTCCTGACGCGCCTTCGATTTCTTTGCCAGTACGGTACTCATATCAATATCCTTAATGGAAAGATTGATGACGGGGGCATTCGCCTTTGCCGTCTCGGTCATGCCCGAGAAGTCCGGCAGAAGAATGGCGGACACAGGAATCTCATTTTCATCCCCCACCTTGTCGCCCGCAAAACGTGCCAGATAGACAGAGGCTTGTGTCAGTCCGAAGTCCGTCAACCGTTCGGAATCCAACGTAACGGTGATGACACCCTTCTCCCCTTTTTGCAAGACATTGGGCTTCACTTCCGTTTGCAGATAAGGCGGCAGGTGCATCAACACTGGTTCGTACGGACGGTCTGACAGGTTCACAACCCCTATGTGCATAACAGGCTTCTCACCGGCCTGCACATCGGGAAAGTCAAGATTGTTCTTATCTATGCGTATCTGCCCGATGAGGTATGGATGAGTTTTAGTGAAATCCTTGATTTCACGCACCACCTCACCGTTGAACTTTAAATAAACCAGATGGGGTTGCGCATTACTGTAAATGGCTACGGATTTGTTGAAGTGCCCCAAAGCCTCCGCATCAAAAGTCACATTGACTACTCCCTTTGCACCCGGAGCGATAGGAGTCTTTGTCCACCGGGCCACGGAACAGGCACAATCGGGCTCCACCTCGGTAAGTACCAAAGGTTGGTTGCCGGTGTTTGTAATGGAGTATTGCACCGTTACCGGATGTTTCCATTCAATCTGTCCGAAATCATACATTTCCGTATTAGAGGTAAAACGCGGTTGCGCTACGGCTGTTAATGCCGTAGCTGCAAGCGCATATAGAGTGATAAAACTGCGTCTCATTTATATTGCTTCTAAATTAGTTGCACAAATGTAAAGTTTTTAAGTGAGATACACAGATTTTCTTTCCGCTTTTTATAACCTATAAACATTCGATAGCAAGTAAAATCCACCTACCCTATTTGATTACAACAGTTCCTCCCGCAGAGTGGGAAGCATATTCCGGTGCATAAGCGCATTGCACGGTAGCCAGTCCGGTTTCGTACGTACCGCCACGAGCCACCCGGTAGCTATGCTCCAGTACATAGACGCCTTTGCCCAAGTGGTCGAAGAAGAAATTGGCCCCGGCATCTTCCACCTCTGCATAATATCCGAAACCGCTGCTCCAACGATACCCCGAAAGCGAGCTTACCGGTTCGAAGCAAGCGCCACGTTGATCTTTCAACTGAATAAAGTCCATGGCACGGTCCAAACGGAGCGTGAGCCGGGACACAACCTTATCACCTACTGAAAGCTGTGCGGCATCCGACAATGGTTGCAGAGATTTCTGTCCGTCTGCCGAGATACGCTCTACAAAGAGTTTCTTTTCAATATTCAGTTCACCGCCTTGTTGTTTCACGTCGGATATGGGCGACAAATACTGCGCATAGACAGCTCCCCATGCAATGCCCGCATCCCTCTTCTCTATGGTAACGGACGTTGCCTTCAGTTCAGGACTGCCTTGCGTAAAGACTTCCTTGATGTATCCCAATCCCGGCACAGTGGTCTTTGCCGGAGAAAGAGTTTCCAGCACCTTATTGCCTAAAATAATGCGGACATCCCCTTTGCTTTCCAGCAAATTGTTGCCCCGGCAAAGCAAAGCATAAATCGCATCGGCGGTAGCCACCGGAGAATTCCATGCCGTCGCCTGTTTCTGTTTCAACAGCCAAAGCTTCATTTCTTCTACCAAAGCATCATTGCCGCCTGCCTTGTGCAAGGCTTCCATGACAGCCACATGAGCAGGAACCGGCATCATGCCCCAAGTATAAGGATTGGCATAGAAAGCAAAATGCGCTCCCATCTCATCCGTTTGTACAAGATGTTCTTTTATGGAAGCTATAAACTCATTCGCTTCCGTCCTGCGTCCCACCGTCTGCAGAATAATGGCGGTCTGCGCTTTACAAATCATTGTACCGTTCTCAAGGTTACGTCCCAACTTGGTAAGAAAGTAATCGAATGCTTTGGCATATTCACCGGACAGTTTTTCCGAACCGAGAGCCACCAGATACAAATATTCCATAACGGCATCCGACAAAACGGTAATTTTAGCCCCATTCTTCTCTGCCTTGCGGATAGCCCGGTATTCTTTCAGGGCTTCCTTATTCAGATAATCAAAAGCCTTATCCTTCATTCCCGCTACTTCTTCCGGCAGTGTCTTATCCGTAAACAAAGAAAGCCGGACGAGCAACCCGGTGATATAACTTGTGACATAACGGTTGCCGGACATACCGCCAAACCAACTCCATGCGCCTTCCTCACCCTGCAATTCTTTCAGTTTAAGCAAAGACGACATATTACGGTAATTTAATTGATTAACATCGAACAAGGTAGCAATGCGTTGTTGTTGCTCCGCCTCAGTAGTAGCCTCCAGCAACCAGGGAGACTCATCCAACAGGATGTTTTTCACATCTTGGTTCTTCTCCAATTGGCTGAGGAAAGTCTCTTTTGTTCCGCCCGACAGTCGCCAGTTATCAAACACCGCCTTAATGCGCGGCTGGCTATTAGCGATATACCCAGCCAAGCTGTTAGCATAGAAAGCGGTTGCCCAAGAAATGGCATTATCGGTTGCAGGCTGGCTCAAGACAGGCAAAGCTTGTACGGCATACCATGCTGGATTACCCGTAAATTCCACCGTCAGACGACGGTCGGTTGCCGTACGACTGTTACCGTTGAACAGACTGTCCAGCGAGAAAGTACGTGTTTCTTCACCACGAACAGGCATGGCAAGCGTCTCCGTAATATACTCCTTATTGCTTAAAACAGGCAACAGATGCTGTTCCCCGTCACTGAATGTACCGCCGTCTGCCACCATACGTACACCAAGCAGGTCGTAACGTTCCGTTACATCAAACCTGAAATCAACCGATACCGTCTTTCCGGCTTCTACCGAGAACTTCTGACGCCGGGTGGAGATAATCTTCTCCGTCACCGGATCGAAAAGGGTGAATACGACTGTGCCTTTTACCGCCTTCCCCGTCAGGTTGGCAACACCGGCAGCTATCTGTGTCTTATCGCCTACCCGTACAAAGCGGGGCATATTCGGAGTAAGCATAAACTCTTTGGCAGTGGCAGCAGTAGCATCAAGCATACCTGTCATCATATCCCGAGTATGGGAATAGCCCCGGAAATTCCAGCGTGTCAGGCTCTGCGGCATAGTGAAGGAGAAAGCAATCTCTCCCTGTTCATTCGTACGCAGTTGAGGATAGAAGAAGGCCGTTTCGGCAAAATTAGTACGCAAGTCAGCTACCGGTTGTAATGTCTGCCCGTCAAGAGGAATAGTTTCCGATTCAAAAACAACATCCGCAACCCCTTCTTCCACCTGTGCCGGAACATACTTCGCTTCAACCGCCCGTCCGGCTATCATCTTGTTTCTGGTGGTTCCGTATCCGGATCCACTGACAATCGCACTATTTTCGACAATTTGCAAGACTTCCGCCACTCCGGTATAGGGCGAAATGAAATAGTCAAAGTGCCAAACGGGAACCGTCCACGACTTCGTGGGGAAATAAGGAGCATAACTCTTTCCGTTGTTATTATTGCTATCCCAATAGTAATAAGGAATATACCGGTTGTAATAAACGCTTAACGACTGGCTGCGGCTATAAATCCGGTCTAATGAGGCATCATACATCATTGCCAGCATCTCAGCGGCAGCAGGAAAACCTTGCGGAGTCTTGATAACCAGCCTCCACTCTTCTTCCTGTCCCGGACGCAAACGGTCGCGGAAGACTTCCCACTTCATATCCAATGTCCGTTCAGGCAGGCGTTTCCGCAATTCCACCCTACGGGTATATAGCTGTCCGTTCTTTACGAAGGTAAACTGCACGGCAACCCCGTCTCCATACTCCTCCCGATAAGGATATTCCATACGGAGAATCGAATCGCTCAATGACAGAGTACGGCTCTCCAGCCTTCCCTTCCGCCCGAAAACGTCTACCAAAACATAGGCGTCCTTCATGGAAGTGCCGAAGTAGAAGAGTGCCGGATGGGTTGCATCGAACTCCGTATTCTTTTCATAGAGGAAGGTTTCCATAAACATAGCCGGACGGGTATCTGTCAATGAGAACAACACAATATTCACCGTATTGTCCGCATTGCTGACCTCCTTACCGTCGCGGTCGCGAACCGACATGACAAAGCGGTACTCTCCCGACGGTAGTTGTTTCCAAGCAGCGAAGTCTTTCGTTTCACCCGATGTAAAGGTACTTTCATAAACCGGCTTATCTGATATTCTTCCCGTTTTAGAGTCGAGCACCGGATACAGACGACAAATTCCTTCCATGGACAACGTCTCGTTCACGGCATTCATCACTGCCAGTTTTCCCGATATGGAATCTTCTTTGCACAACTCCCTGTTAATATCGGGCATAAAGAAATAGGCTTGACGGGCAGCGCTTAGGTGACACTGCGAAGTCTGCGTTTCGCCCGCATCCCCTGTGACCGACACTTCTATTTGATAGGAAAAGCGTTCCCCGCCCATTCTGTCCGTATCTGCGCCCGGCTTCAGAACAACCGGAATGGAGAAGTTACCTTTCGCATCCAGCTGCACCGTGTCCGAGGCAAGCGGTGCAGCACCTTGTCCCCAGTATCTCCAATTGTTACGACGGGTAACAGTATATACCAACGGAACATCCTGAATGGCCATGCCATTATATGCCTTGACATTGCCGGTCACATCTACCGTCTCTCCCAAACAGAAGGCTTCTTTCACCGGATTAAAAGTAATCTCAAAGGTAGGCCGCTTGTAATCCTCCACCCGTACGGAAACGGACGTTCTGTTTTTGACTTCAACCGTAAAGTTACCATTCAAGCAAACTGTCGGCAACACCAATTCTGTCGTAAAGGAACCGAATTCGTTGGTATTGACGTTCTTCTGTACCAGTTCTTTTCTGTTTACGTCCAACAAACGTACCTGATAACTCTTTCCTGCCAGGACTTGGGCCTTATCCGTTTCCTGTTCATAAGCGATGCCTTTGACATAAACAGTCTGACCGGGACGATACAAAGAACGGTCCGTCAGCAGAGTGATATGTTCTTCCGGACGCGACTCACCGCGCTCGTAATATCTGTTCAAATAAATAATCTGAGGCATCATAGCGGTATCTGTCCCTTTACGCGCCACATAGCTGCGGATAGTTTTATTCCATTCTACAACAGCCTTGCCGCCGGCATCGGTAGTAACCGTCTGCACCAGTTTGCGGTCTTTTTCATTGTACGCGGAATAGAAACTGACCGTTGCATCGGAAATAGGTTGTCCGCTACGGCTATCTACCGTAACCACTTCCATTTTGTTATCCGGCAGAGACAGCGTCAATACCTTGAAACGGGTTGAAACAAGAAATGAATCTGCCGTACGGGCTGTTGCGACATCCGGCACAATCTGTAATATATAAACGCCCGGTTCGTCCGGCACATAAAACTTCAAGTCCGTACGTTGCAGGTTGTTTGATGACTCTCCTTGTTTTCCATCTTGCCCAGTGAAAGCATCCAGTTCAAAATGAGTTGCAGACAATTTACGGGCATGTTTCTGATAGAATGCCTTGCTTATTCCGGTATCCATCCAAGGTATTTCGGACAGATTCGTACGGTACAGGTTCAGCGTAAATCCTTTCAGATTACGATAGGTCACGTCCAACTTCAATGAGTCACCGGGATAAACACTCCCCTGGGTATTAATATCCAAATAGGGTTGCAGGATATTTTCCCGTATGTTCCGCAGTTCATTAACACGCTTATAAGCCGAGTAGCGTTTCACCCCTTCATCACAGGTCTGCAAAGCCCCATCAATATAAGTTCCTCCCAAACTGCGGAGCCGGTCGGCCTTACAAATGTAGACTTCCGCACAGACTTCACGCGTGCCATATTCCCGAATCAGATTGTCCAAAACTTCGAGATATTCTTTATTGAGTTCTTCTTTTCGCTCACGATAAGCGGCATAAGGTTCGCGGTTTATACCGCCACCGGCTACTTTCCACTTCCAGTAATCAAGCGTTGCCAGTATCACGGCGTCTTCCGCCCCGTTACGATGCCGGTAAGCCTTTATCATCTCTGTATAAATACCGCCAATCCGGGCGCGTTGCAATGAATCCACCCGAAAGCCGTCCAATAGCCGATAAGTGTCGACTGCACGGGTCGCCAGCAGATGGTACATATCGTGCCCGTAAAAACGGCTTCCGTCTTCCAGCACTACAAAAGGCACATATTCCTTGGAAGAGACTTCAAGCAAGCGGAGGGAATCCCGCAATGAGGCAAGGTTATGTTCGTCTACCTTAGCAACAAAAAGATTATCGCTCCACTCACGAATGTCTGCAGGGGCTTCGTCTACGTCCAAAGACGTACGTTCCGACAACAGCCGCCGGTTGCCTCGCATATAATCCGCATATTCGCGGGCAAGCAGTGAATGCAGAATAGCTTTGCTTACGGGGTTCGGTTCCGATTTCACCCAACTTTCCAGATTCCTTAAATTAGTATACAGGCTATCCGGAGTCAGTCTTTCCTGATAAGCTTCCCGATAGATATATGCCTTTAGCATTTGCGGAGCGTTCTTCTCCAGCTCGGCTTTCCGGTAAATTTTCCCCGTCAGCTTCACTGCAGTTTGCGGCAAACTCTTCTTTTGAGCTTGCTCTACCTGTTTCCACAGGTTGTCATAGGACTGAGCATGCAAGGAAAGGAAGCACACTCCAATCATCAGCAGAAACAATGTACAAAATCTTTGGAATTTCTTCATAGCTATTCTATTGTTATAGTGGTTAGAAACAAAAATAACAAATTAATAGTTATGTTGTGCCGACTTTTAGTAAAAAATAAAAAAAACAAAGCATATGCTGACACAATCCTCCTCGGTAACAAATATAAAAAAACGAGGGATACATTCTCAGAACATATCCCCCGGTCTCTTATCGATTACTACACTCATCTTGGGTAGTTATAATACTTCATTGCTTCAATCCAGTTCTCACCAACTTTAGTAAGAACCTCTTTGAAAGAATTTACAATCTTTTTTCCCATAATCTTATCAATTAAATTAAATACCCTGAAAACTTTTTTTTCTTTACTTCTTAATGGTGTAACCCATCATTAACATCTCATTACGACCTACCTCTGCGAGAATACGTCTGAATGAGCTCATAATCTTCTTTTTCATAACCTTAAAAAATTAAACTAACATCTTGAAAACTGAAAACTAATTTCTCTCTTAAAAAGGGGATGAATGCTTAAAGCATTACATAACCCCAAATGTTCTTATCGGCCTCGCCGAAATGTCTGAACAAACTCCTTAACTTTTTCATTTTGTTATCCTCCTAAAATCAATCTTGTTACTCTTAAAAATAACCTGTTATCCTATTATTTCTATGTTTTACAACACAAAAATAAGGCCTTTGTTCAAGATAGCAAGTGAAAACACATAGAAAAAGATGTTTTATAACATATTTCTTGACCTAAATCAATTTTCTGCAAAGTTGCAACAATAAGAAGAGTCAGAATGGCGGTAAAGCAAAGTTATTCTGACAGGCCAAAGTCAAAATGGCAGTAATAAAAAGCGGGGCACGTTTAAAGTGTCCCGCTTTCCGTCTTATTATGTATAAGGTATAAAGAAAATTACTTTTCAGGAGTCTGTTCCAAAGTCGCAACCAAGAAGTCATAGAACTTCGTCACAGACGGAATGTATGCACGTTCATCGGGTGAGTGCGGTGAGCGCAACGTAGGACCGAAAGAAATCATGTCAAGCCCCGGACAGTTGGCACCGATAATGCCGCATTCCAAGCCTGCATGAATCACCTTCACAGCCGGTTCTACACCAAATTGTTGCTTATAGGATAATGTCATGGCATGCAGAATCGGAGAATCCACATTAGGTTGCCAGCCTGAGTAGCCGCCGCTCAATTCCACTTTCATGCCTGCCATAGAGAAGCACGCAGTCAAGCTATCTGCCAAGAAGTCCTTCATTGTATCACAAGAACTGCGAGCCAATATACGAACATCCGCCTTGCCGCCTTCAATCGTCACAATGGCCAGATTGGAAGAAGTCTCCACCGTATCGGGAACTGTAGGAATCATACGCATTACTCCATTTTGACAAGCCATTAGCACACTAATCATATTGTCCTGAATTTCTTCGGGAACAATGGCGGCAGGCAAATCTACATTTTCCAATTTCAAGGTAATGCCTTCTTCAATCGGTGTATATTCTTCATTAATCTGCACCTCATATTCCTTGATATAGTCTTCCAATCCTTCGATGTCTTCAGGATTAAACACCAATACAGCGTGTGCCTCACGCGGAATGGCATTGCGCATATTACCACCTTCAAAACTTGACAACTGGCAATCGAACTCAATCAGTAAGTCATGTACGATACGGGCAAGCAGCTTATTGGCATTGCCACGTCCCTGATTGATTTCCAATCCGGAATGTCCGCCACGCAATCCCTTCAAAGTTATCCGACGGGCTACGAAATCAGCTGCAGGAGCTTCTTCCTTATATTCCAGCGTAGCCGTAATGTCGATGCCGCCCGCGCAACCGATATAAAGTTCTCCTTCGTCCTCCGAATCAAGATTCAGCAGAATCTCACCGTTCAGCGTGCCCGGCTTCAAACCGAATGCGCCGTACATACCCGTTTCCTCATCCTTGGTAATCAACGCTTCCAATGGACCATGTTTCAGGTCTTTCGCCTCAAGTACCGCCATGATAGCGGCTACACCCAAACCATCATCTGCGCCCAGAGTGGTGCCTTTGGCCTTCAGCCAATCACCGTCAATGTAGGTTTCAATGGGGTCTTTGGTAAAATCATGAACTGTATCGTTGTTCTTCTGCGGAACCATATCCATATGGGCCTGCAGAATGACACCTTTGCGGTTTTCCATACCCGGAGTAGCCGGTTTGCGGATAATGACATTGCCGACCTCGTCAACAAATGATTCCAAACCCAAGCCCTTACCGAAATTTATCAAGAACTCAGTTATTTTCTCCATATGTCCGGACGGACGGGGTATCTGAGTCAGCGAATAGAAATGCTTCCACACATTTTGTGGAGCCAACTGTAAGATTGTACTCATAATTATAAAAGTTGTTTTCGCAAATATAAGAGTTATTTTTCAATATCCCTCCAATCGATAATGCAAAAGTCTTCTAATTCATTTTGCACGGTTCGCCAACGAAACGTGCAGCCCGCCGTAGATACCAAGCACTATAACCAGTAAGGTTTGAATACCGTGTACTATCAACGCAAACACGCCCGCATCCGTGGCATTCACACCGTAAAGCATCATCATGGTGATAACGGCAAAGTGCCAAGGCCCCGCCCCGTTGGGCGTAGGAACAATTACTGCAAACGTTCCGCCAACAAACATCACCATTGCGGCTTGAAAACTAAGATGTTCCGTAAAAGAAAAGCTATAGAAAGTCAGATAGAAATGATAGAAATAACATCCCCATATAAGTAAGGTATAAAGAATAAATAAGGGGATATTCTTCACATTACGAAGCGACATCACCCCTTCACACACATTCAGCACAACTCCCTTCACCTTCTCAAAAAAAGAAAGCATCCGCATCAGATAGTACATCAGCACCAGCACACCGATAACACAAAACAGGGAAACATAAAACCAGGGAGAGGTCAGCAGGTGCATCAGTGAAGGGATTTTTGTACCCGTCTCCTGAAAGAAGCGGAGAAACACCGGCATCTGCACCAGAAAAGTAAATCCCGTAATCAGAAGGATACACAAAGTGTCCACCAAACGCTCGGTTACCACAGTTCCCAAAGATTTGGAGAATGAAACATCATCATACTTAGCCAGAACACCACAACGCGACACCTCGCCCACACGGGGCAATATCAAATTGGTAGCATAGGAAATGAATATGGCATCCACGCAATCGCCCCTCTTAGGGTAAGCCCTCAGCGGTTCCAACGTCTGCCGCCAACGCCACCCGCGAAACACATGGCTCATCACGCCAAAGAACAGTGAAAGCAACATCCAGCCCCAATTCGTGCCATACAAAAGCACCTCTTTTGCGCGTTCAAAATCAAAATCACGATACACCCAATACAGGATAAAACCGCCCAAAAGAACGGGCAACACGATTTTCAATGTTTTTTTTATTATCTTATTCATCGTTTTCCCTTAAAATTCATCCGGCACGCGTCGTAATTTGTGATTTGTAACTCGTAATTCGCCGAAAAGGATTACCTTTGAACCGCAAAAGTAACGATTTAGTTGATACATGAGATTAGTTAAACCTAAAAAGTTTCTCGGCCAGCACTTTCTGAAAGACTTGAAAGTGGCTCAGGACATTGCCGACACCGTAGACGCCTGCCCCAAACTTCCGATACTGGAAGTGGGACCGGGTATGGGGGTGCTGACGCAATTCCTTCTACCCAAAGAGCGCACGGTAAAAGTTGTGGAAGTGGATTACGAATCGGTGGCCTATCTGCGGGAAGCCTACCCGCAATTGGAGGATAATATCATAGAAGACGACTTCTTGAAAATGAATCTGCAACGCCTGTTCGACGGGCAGCCTTTCGTACTGACGGGTAACTATCCCTATAACATATCCAGCCAGATTTTCTTCAAGATGCTGGACAACAAAGACCTGATACCATGCTGTACGGGCATGATACAGAAAGAAGTTGCCGAGCGCATCGCCGCCGGTCCGGGCAGCAAGACGTACGGCATTCTGAGTGTACTGATACAGGCTTGGTATCGCGTGGAGTACCTCTTCACCGTAAGCGAGCACGTATTCAACCCGCCTCCCAAAGTGAAAAGCGCCGTTATCCGCATGACGCGCAATGACACGCAACAATTGGGATGCGACGAAAAGTTGTTCAAGCAGGTGGTGAAAACCACATTTAACCAGCGCCGGAAAACCCTGCGCAACTCCATAAAACCGATACTTGGCAAAGAATGTCCGCTGACCGAAGACGTCCTCTTCAACAAACGTCCCGAACAGCTTTCCGTACAGGAATTCATAGAGTTGACCAACCGGGTGGAAACAGCGTTGAAAGAGATGAAAGAAGAAACGGACAAATGAGAATTTAACGGCTTTCAGCCTTAGGCGATACACAATGGAAATAGACGAAGAATACATAGATAAAGTCAAAAGCTTTATAGAGCAGAAAGACGCGGAAAACGTCAAGGCGCTTCTTATCGACCTGCATCCGGCAGATATTGCCGAACTGTGTAATGACCTCGCGCCCGAAGAGGCACGCTTCGTTTACCGTCTCCTCGACAACGAAACAGCCGCCGACGTACTGGTAGAAATGGATGAAGACGTCCGGAAGGAATTCCTGGAACTTCTGCCTTCGGAAACCATTGCCAAGCGGTTTGTGGATTATATGGATACGGACGATGCCGTAGACCTGATGCGTGACCTCGACGAGGAGAAAAAAGAAGAGGTACTGTCGCATATTGAGGATATAGAGCAGGCCGGAGACATCGTAGACCTCTTGAAGTACGATGAAGATACCGCCGGCGGTTTGATGGGTACGGAAATGGTAACCGTCAACGAGAACTGGAGTATGCCGGAATGTCTGAAAGAAATGCGCCTGCAAGCTGAACAACTGGACGAAATCTACTACGTATACGTCATTGACGATGACGAACGCCTGCAGGGTGTATTCCCGTTGAAGAAGATGATTACCTCGCCGTCCGTCTCCAAAGTGAAACATGTAATGAGGAAAGACCCCATTTCCGTCCATGTAGACACTCCCACGGACGAAGTGGTACAGATTATCGAGAAATACGACTTGGTAGCGGTGCCCGTTGTCGACAGTATAGGCCGTCTGGTAGGACAAATTACCGTAGACGACGTAATGGACGAGGTTCGCGAACAATCGGAACGCGACTACCAATTGGCATCCGGTTTGTCACAGGACGTAGAAACAGACGACAACGTCATGCGCCAGACTTCCGCACGCCTGCCGTGGTTGCTTATCGGTATGCTGGGCGGTATCGGCAACTCCATGATATTAGGTAATTTTGACGCGACTTTCGCCGCACATCCTGAAATGGCGCTGTACATCCCGCTAATCGGCGGTACGGGTGGAAACGTAGGAACCCAATCCTCCGCAATCATCGTGCAAGGCCTTGCCAACAGTTCTCTGGATGCAAAAGATACATTCAAGCAAATTGCCAAAGAATCCGTAGTGGCGGTAATCAATGCGACTATCATATCCTTATTGGTATACATATATAACTTTGTACGATTCGGCGGTACGGCCACAGTTACCTACTCCGTATCTATCAGCCTGTTTGCCGTTGTCATGTTTGCTTCCATATTCGGAACATTAGTCCCCATGACACTCGAAAAGCTGAAAGTGGACCCGGCCATTGCCACAGGTCCGTTTATATCCATTACCAACGACATTATCGGCATGATGATGTATATGGGTATCACCGTACTATTGGCCTGAAACGGCTAATTTGAAAAAAATTAAAGGAAAAAGTATGAAGTAATCATTTTATTTCATTAATTTGTAACCTAATGTAACCCGAACGGGATATCCCGTTTCTAAAAAGTAAATACAAATGACGGACACTCATGACACTAATCTCCCCGACAAACCGGTGGAATTAGAAGAAGACAAGAAAACAGCAGAGGTTTCTGAGCCGGCAACAACAGAAACTCCCGCTGAGGCAACCTTGACTGACAAGCCGGCCGAATCAGTTCAAAAGCTCACTAAAGAAGAAATCCTGAACAAGCTTAAAGAGATTGCAGCAGACGTGGAGAATGCAGCCAAATCGGAGATAGACGGTTTGAAACAGGCTTTCTACAAACTACATAACTCAGAGCAGGAAGCCGCAAAGAAGCAATTCGTTGAGAATGGAGGAGCTATTGAAGAGTTTGTTCCACAAGCCGACGCTTTGGAAGAGGAATTCAAAAACACCATGTCCGTCATCAAGGAAAAAAGAAGCGCACTCAATGCAGAACAGGAGAAACAGAAAGAACTCAACCTGCAAATCAAGCTTTCTATCATCGAGGAACTGAAAGAATTGGTGGAATCTCCGGAAGACGCCAACAAGAACTATACGGAATTCAAGAAGTTGCAGCAGCAATGGAACGAGGTTAAAATTGTGCCGCAAGCCAAGATTAACGAATTGTGGAAGAACTACCAGCTGTACGTCGAGAAGTTCTACGACCTTTTAAAACTGAACAACGAATTTCGTGAATATGACTTCAAAAAGAATCTTGAAATAAAGAATCATCTTTGCGAAGCCGCCGAGAAACTGGCAGACGAACCGGATGTAGTTTCCGCTTTCCACCAATTACAGAAATTGCATCAGGAATTTCGCGATACAGGACCGGTAGCGAAAGAACTGCGCGACGAAATATGGGCACGCTTCAAAGCTGCCTCTACTACCGTAAACCGTCGTCACCAACAGCATTTTGAGGCTTTGAAAGAGACTGAACAACACAATCTCGACCAAAAGACCGTAATCTGCGAAATCATCGAGTCCATTGATTATAGTGAGCTTACCAACTTTGCTTCTTGGGAAAACAAGACTCAGGAAATCATTGCTTTGCAAAACAAATGGAAAACTATCGGCTTTGCCCCGCAAAAGATGAACGTAAAGATATTTGAACGGTTCCGCAAAGCCTGTGATGAGTTTTTCCAAAAGAAAGGCGAGTTCTTCAAGTCTCTGAAAGAAGGGATGAACGAGAACCTTGAAAAGAAACGTGCCTTATGCGAAAAAGCAGAGGCTCTGAAAGACAGTACTGACTGGAAAGCAACAGCGGACGAACTGACCAAACTCCAAAAAGAGTGGAAAACAGTAGGTCCTGTTGCCAAGAAATATTCGGATGCCATATGGAAACGGTTCATCTCCGCCTGCGACTACTTCTTTGAACAGAAGAATAAAGCAACTTCTTCACAACGTTCCGTTGAGCAGGAGAATCTGGAGAAGAAAAAAGCCATTATCGAGAAACTGACCGCCATTGACGAAACAATGGATGTGGAAGAAGCCACTCAACTGGTCCGCGAACTTATGAAAGAATGGAACGGCATAGGGCACGTGCCATTCAAAGAAAAAGACAAGATTTACAAACAATATCACAGCCAGATAGACAAGTTGTTTGAACGCTTCAACATCAGCGCTTCCAATAAGAAGTTAAGTAACTTCAAATCATCTATCAGCAATATACAGGAAGGCAGCCCGCAAGCCCTCTACCGTGAACGAGACAAACTGGTACGTGCCTGCGAAAACATGAAAAACGAATTGCAGACCTACGAAAACAATCTGGGCTTCCTTACAGCGTCTTCCAAGAAAGGCAACAGCCTTTTGACCGAACTTAACCGTAAAGTTGAGAAACTGAAAGGTGATATAGAACTGGTTAAACAGAAAATTAAAGTGATTGACAATTCAATCAACGAAGCGGAATAATTTTTTGAACCTAATTATACGAGGTTATGCCAAAAGGATTGAAGGCTTTTTGACATAACCTCTTTTTTATCTAATCTTATCTCACTCTAAATTATGAAAAGAATTCTAACCTTAGGTATCGTACTACTGACCGCAAACAGCCTGTTACCGGCACAAGAGATTACATTCTCGGAAACCAAATTCAATTGGGGAACCGTTCTGGAAAAAGACGGAAATGTGAGCCATGATTTCCGGTTCGTGAATACCGGAGACAAACCTTTGACCATCAAAAACATCATTACCGGTTGCGGATGCACCTCATCCGAGTGGGCCGACAAAGTCTACCGCCCCGGCGAAGAAGGAACAATACGGTTGGTCTATCACCCGGAAGGCAGAACGGAAAACAGCATCAACCTTGTAGCCGAGATTTACACTAACAGAGCGGCAAAAGAAGTAGTTACTTTGGAAATGTCAGGAGAGATAAAACGTCAAGCCCCCTCCTATCCCGCCTACTACAATCCTGCCAATGGAAAACGCAGCCAAAGCCAAACCGGCATTCCGCAAGATGAATATGAACAAATACTTAAACGGGTGCGTGAGGAACTATATGCCAAAGCTACTTCACAGCAAACAGACCAAATCACAGAAAGATTATTACGTTCCATGCTTCCGGAAGGCAAATGGAGCGATTTGGATTATGCTTGCTTCTTCCGTACCAATTGGGAACCGGTGGAACACTTGAAGCGTTTGGTTACAATTGCCACTTCATATACTGATGAAAGCTCCCGCTATTACGGCAACGAAGTATTATACAATGCCATCAGAACCGCCCTCCAATATTGGGTGAAACAAGACCCTACCTGTTTTAACTGGTGGTTCAACCAGATTTCCGTACCGCAGACACAAGCCTCACTCCTCGCCCTGATGGATGCAGGACAAAAGAAACTCCCATCCGAAATCAGTGCTCCTATTTTACAAACAATGAGCGAACGCAGCGATCCGCGCAAATGGACCGGCGCCAACAAAATGGACATTGCCATTCATCATTTAGTAAGAGGCTGCCTGTTGAAGAACGACAGTATCGTACGTGTCAATGCCGATGAAATATTCTACCCCGTACAAATCGTTGTGAACGAAGGCATACAGGAGGACTTGTCTTATCACCAGCACGGACCGCAACTCTACATCGGCGGATACGGAACAGTGTTTGTAGACAACATAGTGCGTATGGGCAATATCCTCAACGGTACGAAATATGCCATGAACCGGGAAAAACTCAGCCTGTTTTCCAATTTTATCCGCAGCACCTACTTCAATGTATTCCGCAGCAGGTATCTGGACTTCAGCGTAACAGGCAGGGGTGTCAGCCGCAAGGGAACATTGGATTATGGAGATTGTGCGGCCCTGTTCGGAAACTTGCAGACTCTCGATGCCGCACACACTGACGAATATGCAGCCATTGCCCGCCGTTTCCTCACCCGGGAAGCATCTTACCAACGTTCGGACAGGAATACAATGTATTATTGTTCAGACTATATGCTACACAACAGACTGAATTACGACTTTTCCGTACGCGCTTCCTCAACACGCACCAACAAAACCGAAAGCGGCAACGGTGAAAATCTATACGGAACCTATATGAGTGACGGCGCTACCAATATTCGTGTCAATGGTAATGAGTATGTTGACATCTTCCCCGTTTGGGAGTGGGACAGAATACCGGGAACCACCCTGCCCGCAGGCGAGAAACGCAATCCCGTTGACTGGGGAACCAAAGGAACCGGTACATTCACAGGCGGAGTATCCGACGGGAAATACGGTGTAATGACCTTCAAGATGAATGATTATGGCGTAAAAGCCCGGAAATCATGGTTTATGTTCGACAACGAAGTAGTCTGCTTAGGCAGCGGCATCGATTCAAATATTCCGGCAGACATCGTTACCACCATCAATCAATGCCATTTAGACGGGAAAGCATGGATAAGTACAGGAAGAAAAACGCTTCAGCAAGCTGTCCAAGGGGAATTTTCTTTTGAACAAACTCCGTTATGGATTTGGCATGACAGCATCGCCTACTTCTTCCCTAAAGAGAATAATGTAAAACTAAGAATGAACAAACAAAAAGGCAGCTGGGCAAAAATCAACTTCAATTATCCCGCTACGGAAATCAACATACCTGTATTTAACCTGAGTATTAATCACGGAAAATCACCCCGGAACGCATCTTACGCATATATCGTTGTGCCGGGAATCAGCCATCCGGAAAAGATGAAAGCATACTCCCACCGATATCTGAAAATTGAACGGAATGACATGGAAATACAAGCCGTTAGCAATCAGAAATCGGGAATTCTGCAAATTGTTTTCTTTAATCCCGACACTTTTGACAATGGAAAAATAAAGGTGAAAGCCTTGAAACCCTGCGTTGTACAAATAAAGAGAAGCAAAGGAAAAGTGACAGATATACAAATTGCCGACCCGCAGAACCAAGAAAAACTAAAGCCGGGGGTAGATGTAATAGTTTCAAATGACTAATCATCCGCATTCTTCCCCTGACTCTCCCGACAAGCCATAAGTCATACTGAAATAAACCTCTACTCTACGTCTCTAAAATTCAACTTGAGAGATGTAAAGTAGAGGTTTATCATAGCTAAGCCAGCATCTTAATGGTGGAATAAGCGGATACCCGTAAACGCCATTGCAATACCGTACTTATCGCAAGTCTCAATAACATGATCATCGCGCACCGAGCCTCCGGCCTGCGCTATAAACTCTACGCCACTCTTGTGCGCACGTTCAATATTATCACCAAAGGGGAAGAAAGCATCAGAACCCAGTGCAACCCCTTTTAAAGTATCCAACCAAGCACGCTTCTCTTCACGGGTCAGTATTTCCGGCTTCTCCGTAAAGAATTGTTGCCAAACGCCGTCAGCCAATACGTCATCATAATCGTCACTGATGTAAACATCAATCGTATTGTCACGGTCGGCACGGCGTATCTTCTCAATCCAAGGCAGACTCAATACTTTCGGATGTTGGCGCAAGTACCATATATCAGCTTTATTTCCTGCCAGACGGGTACAATGGATTCGGCTTTGTTGACCGGCACCAATACCAATCGCCTGACCGTCTTTCACATAACACACGGAATTAGACTGAGTATATTTCAAAGTGATAAGCGCTATCATCAAATCACGCTTGGCAGCTTCGGAGAAATTCTTATTCCGGGTAGGAATAGTAGCAAACAGCTCCTCGCCATTCAATTTTATCTCATTTCGTCCTTGCTCAAAAGTAACTCCAAACACATCTTTATGTTCAATCGGAGCCGGTTTATAAGCCGGATTAATCTTGATTACATTATAAGTTCCCTTGCGTTTGTTTCTCAATATTTCGAGTGCCTCATCGGTATATCCCGGAGCAATTACCCCGTCTGAAACCTCACGATTGATGAAACGGGCTGTAGCCTCATCGCATACATCACTCAAAGCTATGAAATCGCCATAAGAAGACATACGGTCAGCGCCACGTGCACGCACATAGGCATTGGCGAGCGGTGAAAGAGGCAGATTATCAACAAAGTAAATCTTTTTCATGGTTTCGTCCAACTCCAATCCGATAGCGGCCCCTGCCGGACTCACATGTTTGAATGAAGTAGCGGCCGGCATCCCGGTAGCTTCTTTCAATTCTTTCACCAATTGCCACCCGTTCAAGGCATCCATAAAATTGATATACCCCGGACGTCCGTTCAAGACTTCGATAGGCAACTCTCCCTCCTGCATAAAAATGCGGGCCGGCTTTTGATTAGGGTTACAGCCGTATTTCAACGATAATTCTTTTGCCATAATTAGTAATGTTTGAGTTGCTGCAAATTTACTCTTTTTTACCCAATAAAAAAACCCACTAAATTATGATTTTAGCGGGTTCTTTAGCTTTAAATATATGTCTTATGGTTGGGCTACCTGGATTCGAACCAGGAATGACAGGACCAGAATCTGTAGTGTTACCATTACACCATAGCCCAATTGAGCATTTCATTTCTGTTTTGCGGTGCAAAGATACAAACTTTTCTTTAATCCAAAACATTTTTCGCTATTTTTTTCATTAAAATCTGATAAGATACCATGACACAAAGAATTATATACCTAAAAAAAAACAAAAAATGAAAGACTTTTCCCCTTTTGCGTGTTTGATATGATAAATCAACGTATATTTGTCGCCTGTTTAATATTAATAATGTGTAATGAACGAAGCTAAAAAATTAATTCAACAAATAACAGAAGGTATTCAAGATAAAAAAGGAAAAAAAATCGTCATAGCAGACCTTACCCAAATAGACGATACAATATGTAATTATTTCGTCATCTGTCAAGGAAACTCTCCAAGCCAAGTAAGCGCCATTGTAGATTCTGTAAAAGACTTCACCCGTAAAGGGGCGAACAGCAAACCTTTCGCAGTAGACGGTTTACGTAACGCCGAATGGGTAGCCATGGACTATTCCGATGTACTGGTTCACGTTTTTCTGCCGGAAGCGCGTGACTTCTACAATTTGGAGCACCTGTGGGCAGATGCCAAACTAACTCAAATCCCCGATCTCGACTAATTTAGACTTATGGACAATAACAGCAATAAAAAGCCCGCTAAAACCAATATGCCCAAGTTCAACTTGAACTGGTTGTATATGATTATAGCCATGATGTTGCTGGGACTGTACCTCACCAATGAAAGCGGTTCGGCCAGCAAAAACATCCCTTATGATGAATTTCAGGAGTATGTGCACAACGGCTATATAAGCAAAGTGACCGGTTATGACGACAACTCCGTAGAGGCATACGTCAAGCCGCAATATGTACCCAATGTATTCAAAGCAGATTCCAGCCGTGTAGGCAAGAATCCTCTGATTACGACAGAAGCTCCCTCACGTGAAAGTCTGGGTGACTTCCTGCAGAAGGAAAAAGACGAAACGCGTTTCGACGGCTCCATCAGCTACGAAAAGAAACGCAACTACTTCGGTGCAATCCTTTGGCAGATATTGCCGTTTGCATTCCTTATCGGTTTCTGGATATTCCTGTCCCGCCGCTGGAGCGGCGGTGGCGGCATGGGCGGCGGTGGCGGCATCTTCAGTGTCGGCAAGTCCAAAGCACAGCTGTTTGAGAAGAACTCTCCGGTAAAGGTAACCTTCAAGGATGTAGCCGGACTTGCAGAAGCCAAACAGGAAGTAGAGGAAATCGTAGAATTCCTGAAAGAGCCGCAAAAATATACAGACTTGGGAGGTAAGATACCTAAGGGTGCATTGCTCGTAGGCCCTCCGGGAACAGGTAAGACGTTGTTGGCAAAGGCGGTAGCCGGAGAAGCCAACGTACCGTTCTTCTCATTGGCAGGTTCCGATTTCGTGGAAATGTTTGTCGGTGTAGGCGCTTCCCGCGTCCGCGACTTGTTCCGCCAAGCCAAAGAGAAAGCGCCTTGCATTGTATTCATCGACGAGATTGATGCAGTGGGACGTGCGCGTGCCAAGGCAGCCGCTATGGGAGGTAACGATGAACGCGAGAACACACTGAACCAATTGCTGACCGAAATGGACGGTTTCGGTTCCAACAGCGGTGTCATTATCCTTGCCGCAACCAACCGCGTGGACGTTTTGGACAAAGCATTGCTGCGTGCCGGACGTTTCGACCGCCAGATACACGTTGATTTACCGGACTTGAATGAACGTAAAGAAGTATTCGGCGTACATCTGCGCCCCATTAAGATAGACAATACGGTGGACGTAGAGTTACTGGCCCGCCAAACTCCGGGTTTCTCCGGCGCCGACATCGCTAATGTCTGCAACGAAGCCGCCCTGATTGCCGCCCGCCATGGAAAGAAGTTTGTAGAAAAGCAAGACTTCCTGGATGCGGTAGACCGTATCGTAGGCGGTTTGGAAAAGAAAACCAAAATTACGACTGAAGAAGAACGCCGTTCCATCGCCATACACGAAGCCGGACACGCCAGCATCTCATGGCTGTTGGAATACGCCAACCCTCTGATTAAAGTAACAATCGTTCCACGCGGACGTGCCCTCGGCGCTGCCTGGTATCTGCCCGAAGAACGCCAAATTACCACCAAAGAGCAGATGCTGGACGAAATGTGCGCCACTTTGGGAGGACGTGCCGCAGAGGACTTATTCATCGGAAGAATCTCAACCGGCGCAATGAACGACTTGGAACGTGTAACCAAGCAGGCTTACGGCATGATTGCCTATTTGGGCATGAGTGACAAATTGCCGAATCTCTGTTACTACAATAACGAAGAATATTCTTTCAACCGTCCGTACAGCGAAAAGACTGCCGAGTTGATTGATGAAGAAGTGAAGCGTATGGTAAACGAGCAGTACGAGCGTGCCAAAAAGATACTTTCCGACAACAGAGACGGCCACAACAAGTTGGCTCAACAGTTGATAGACAAAGAGGTCATCTTTGCGGAAGATGTGGAAGAAATCTTCGGCAAACGCCCGTGGGCTTCCCGTTCCGAAGAAATCATCAGCGCCGGCAAAACCTCCAAAGAGCTGAAAGAAGCCGAAGAGCAAGAAGCCGCCAAGGCCAAAGAAGCTGAAAAAGAGGTGAAAGAAGAAGAAAGCCACAACACAGAGGCTTCCAACAATACCGATAATACGGATAATACCGAACCAAATAATTAAAACGAAAACACCTTGAAAAACAATTTCATACAACGTGCAATTACAGGTGCATTATTTGTAATCATACTGGTGGGCTGTATCCTTTACAGCCCCCTCTCATTCGGAATTCTGTTCACCATCATCAGTGCATTGAGCGTGCATGAATTCGCCCATTTGGTAAACAAAAGCGGTGAGGTCAGTATCAACAGAACGATTACCGCTTTAGGCGGAGCTTATCTGTTCCTTGCACTCATGGGATTTTGCACATCCGCCATTGATGCGCGTGTATTCCTACCTTATTTAGGCCTATTGCTCTATTTGATGATTACGGAGTTATATCTGAAAAAGAAGAATCCCATCGGCAACTGGGCATATTCCATGTTGAGCCAGTTATACGTAGCCTTGCCTTTCGCATTACTGAATGTGCTTGCTTTCCAGAATTCACCGGAAACAAGCAGCGTAACCTACAACCCCATCCTGCCGCTTTCCATCTTTGTATTCATCTGGCTGAGCGATACAGGGGCATATTGCGTTGGCTCCCTAATAGGCAAGCATCGTCTGTTCGAACGTATTTCTCCCAAGAAATCATGGGAAGGCAGCATAGGCGGAGCGATTTTCTCCATCGCCTCTTCCTTTGTATTTGCCCGCTTCTTCCCTTTCATGTCTATGTGGCAATGGGCAGGACTGGCAGTTATCGTAGTCATTTTCGGTACTTGGGGAGACCTGACCGAATCGCTGATGAAGCGCCAACTCGGCATCAAAGATTCCGGCAACATCCTTCCGGGACATGGCGGAATGCTCGACCGTTTTGACAGTGCACTAATGGCTATCCCCGCAGCGGTAGTCTACCTGTATATATTGACAATGATTTAACAAGAAACCATTATTTCAGGCACGAATTACACGGCTTTTCACGGTTCTCTTCAAACTTATCCGTGTTTTCCGCGTAATTCGTGCCTATTTCCTATCTCAGCTGCATTTTCGACAAATCAACATCACGCATATCCTTCGCGTTATCATCGGCGCTCTTAAAATCGAATGTCAGTTCCACTTCGTCATTTACCTCCGAATTAAGTTTCAGCTTAATGCCCTTTGTCTCTGAGGTCACATTGAGACTGTTCAGATTATACGATACCGCACCGTAGTCACGCAGCCCCGTCACATCATCATAGTCGTTATAGCGGAGTTCCAAATGTATGTAGCCGTCCTCTCCGTACAAATCCGCATCGTCTTGCGGACGCACCAGACTGATACGATGTTTATTCTTGGAAGGCAGGTTCTGCATGAATATGATATTCATATATCCCCCGCTAATGCCGATATCCCCCTTAAATATCAGAACCGGGTCATTACCGAACTCTTCCTCGGTTTCAGGAGTCAATGTCTCCACTTCCTTAGTCAGCACATCATGCAGGCGCAGAAGCTTCACGGCATGATCGTATCCGTCAAATCCATCAGACAAAGGATTAAACACAGTAATCACACGTTTTCCGTCAACCGGTTCATACCATCCTAAATCCGTATTCACGGGCCAAAGCGTTCCCCAAGCATCACAGTCCAGATAAAAAGCATTTCCCGTGACACGCACCGTAGCCCATAAAGGCGGAGTGAAATCACCGATTGAATATCCGTCGTTGTCATCACAGGATTGCAGTGCAGGCATTACAGCCAGACAAACTGCCATAAATAACCAATGTAGCTTTCTCATAATTAAAGTCCTTTCGTTTATTTCTGTATAGAAAATACAAAAGCCGGGCATTTACTGCACCGGCTTCATTCCTTTTAACAAGAAATTAAATATCATCCTATTTTTTGAAACGTTTCTTAAGCAATGCTGTCATCTTCTTGGCGGCACGTTCGGGCGCTCCCGCTTCTCCCAAGCGGGATGCCATGTATTCGTAACCGTCGAGCATCTGTTGGCGATACTTCTTATCATATAAAATACGTTGAAGTTCCGCCCTCACCTGCTCCACCGTCATGGTGTCGGCAACCAGTTCTTTCACGACCTCACAATCCGCAATAAGATTAACCAAAGAAATATACTTCACTTTTAAGATATGCCGTTTCAAGAAAGCGATAATCTTTCCTATCGGCGTATGGTAGCATACCGCCTGCGGAACCCGGAACAATGCCGTTTCCAATGTTGCGGTGCCCGAAGTTACCAGTGCGGCTTCCGCATTCCGAAGCAAGGGGAAAGTACGGTTAAAGATTATTTTTACATCCGAACTGCCGACATATTCCTTGTAATATTCCGGAGAAATGCCCGGAGCTCCCGCCAGCACCAACTGATAATCGGGGAACGAAGCGGCAGCCCGAATCATATCCGGCAAATTATCCTTAATCTCCTGTTTGCGGCTACCTGCCAACAACGCAATGACAGGCTTTGAAGAAAGACCGTTGGCACGCCGGAATTCATCCGAGGTTTCAGCATAAACGGCTTGAAATGCGGTAACCTCATCCATTGTCGGATTACCGACATAATGTATGGGATAGCGGTGCTTGCCTTCAAAGAACTCCACTTCAAACGGAAGGATAGAGAACAATTCATCCACATCCCGCTTGATGTTCTTGATGCGGTATTCTTTCCACGCCCATATCTTGGGAGAGATATAGTAATACACCGGTATTTGCGTGCGGGCATGAATAAACTTGGCAACATTCAGGTTAAAGCCGGGATAGTCCACCAGAATAAGTACATCCGGTTGCCAGGCCACAATATCTTCCTTGCAGCGCTTCATATTGGCGAAGATGGTGCGCAGATGCAGCAAAACAGGAATGAAGCCCATATATGCCAATTCCTTATAATGCTTCACCAACGTTCCGCCCACAGCAGCCATTAAGTCACCGCCGAAGAAGCGAAACTCGGCTTGCGTATCTTCCGCTTTCAAAGCACTCATCAGGTGCGACGCATGCAGGTCGCCGGAAGCCTCGCCGACAATCAAATAATACTTCATAAATGCCTATATTTAAATACCTTGCTACGTTCTGAAGGCATCCGTTAGAACCAAGCCTTCAATTCGTCTATCAAGCCGTATGCAGTTACATCTACGGTAGTCGGAGTAATCGCCACATAGCCGTTCTCAAGCGCCCAATGGTCACTCTTTTCATTTCCCTTTTCAGACTCTTCAAACTCGCCGGTTAGCCAGTAATAGTGCGCATCACCTCTGTGGGCGAAGTTCTCCCATTCATTTATCCACTGGCCTTTGGCCTGTTCGCAAATTTTCACTCCTTTCAGTTCCTTTGTATCAGGGAAGTTGACATTAAGGCAAGTCAACGGCGGCAAGCCTTTTTCCAGCACCTTGCGGGCTATCTCGCGGATATATGTTCCTGCCGGTTCAAAATCGGCATCAGGTTCGTGGTTGCATAATGAAAAGCCGATAGAAGGAACACCTTTCAGGCAACCTTCGATAACAACACCCATTGTACCGGAATAATGTACATTGACCGAAGAATTATCGCCATGATTAATACCGCCCACTACAAGGTCGGGCTTGCGGTCGAGCACCGTATGAAAAGCCAGTTTGATGCAATCGGCCGGTGTACCGGAGCATTTATAAACCGTCAGCCCCACATCCTTACGGAGCAGCTGATAGCGGATAGGCTCTGTCACAGTCAGCGCACAAGCACTGCCCGAACGTGGCGCATCCGGAGCCATCACCACAATCTCGCCCAGCGGACGAAGAAACTTTATCAACTCGCTAATTCCTTTCGCAATGATGCCGTCATCATTGGAAATCAATATTAAAGGTCTCTGATTTTCCATATTCCAATTAATTTATTGCTTGCAAAATTAGCGAATTTTCTCATAACATTTTCACCTTCTCAATATAAAATCATACATTTGAGCCCTAATCACAACCCACTGAGACAATGGATATCCTGCTTATTATCATAGGTGCTTTATGCTTGCTTGCCGGACTGGCGGGCTGCATACTTCCCGCCATACCCGGTCCGCCCGTAGCCTATGCCGGTTTATTACTGTTGCACTTCACCGACAGAGTGCAGTACTCCACCACGCAATTGCTACTATGGTTGCTGATTGTAATCATCGTGCAGGTGCTCGACTACATCGTCCCCATACTGGGTAGCAAATACAGCGGAGGCACCCGGTGGGGAACACGCGGATGCCTCATAGGAACTATCATCGGGCTGTTCTTCATGCCTTGGGGCATTATCCTCGGCCCGTTCTTAGGCGCATTCATAGGAGAACTTTTCGGTGGTAGAGAAACCGGTCAGGCATTAAAGTCCGGAGTTGGTTCTCTACTCGGATTTCTGTTCGGTACGATACTGAAATGCGTTTTATGCGGATACTTCGTATGGGAATTTGTAGCGGCATTGGTATAATAACTGCGCACCCACGGTATATTTAAAAAGCGAGTATCGGACGCAACAACACAATATTTCCAACCCTCTTATCGTAGTTCAATACATAGCCATTGGGCATATTCACAAACAAAGCGCACTTATCCGGGTAGAGCCAGCCCTCCGAAGAGGACCAGTAGGGAAAATCATTTATCTGCACGGCAACAGTACTGCCCAATGCGTTTAAAGCATTGTTGACTATTTCAAAATTATCAGTATCGGATGATGAACCATTGGGGACACCTTCATCGCTCAATTCATTCCAACCCGAACAAAGGGTGGACAACTCTTTGACAGAGGGAAGATACCAACCGCTACTACCCGTGGGGGCTTTGGGCAAAATCCTGTTGTTATCTGCATCGGTACAGGTATTCTCGCCGATGACGCTGACGGCGGTAACAAGAGCATCCCCGCTTTTACCCTTGTTGTACTCACGAATCACTTCTGTATTATTGTATCCAAGCATCTGATTGACAGTTCCGCTTGTGCCCTTAGTGGCGGTTATGTCGGTATAGCCGCTCATGCTATTGTTTCCTATCCGAACACCAAAAGCTCCCCATTTTACAAAATCATAGCTTGCATCTTTCAAGGCAACAACCAAACCGTGAATGTCGCTACTATTGTAATTATTAGCATCACCGCCACCTAACTTTGCTTTCAGTTGCCCGTCATTTTTTGCTACATCACCCACGTAGAATACGACACCGATAGGAGTCTTACTACTGATGATTTGACTGGAAATGCCACCGTCACTGTAATAATAGTCGCCGGCAATAGGGGTAATAGCTGTACCGGCTTTCAGTGCACGACTGGACACAATCTTGCCGCCGTCACTGCCAACAAGGGTCACTTCGAGCAATGCACCCTCGCTCGCTCCAATACTTGTAGGAGTATATACGGTTACTTTGGCGTCATTATTACAGACACCGTCTGTAAATGTCGGCTTCGTCACCTTGACTCCCCACGGGTCTGCGGCGGCACGCGTCTGAATATCTGTATTCGTGCCCTTGTTGCTGATGATTTGAGCCATGACAGCCGTATAGTCATTCTCTTTGAAGCCGCCGGGGAGCACAAGAGGGATTTCCGTTGTAGTTTTGGTGATAATCAGTGCAGAGTTGCTTTGGGATTCCGCATCGCTACCGATGTAGAAAGCCTTGTAGAGGGGAAGCTTTATCTCTGTGGCGATAGCAGTTCCCTTCGCATCCGTATTGGTGATGGTGACGATAATGGGGTTACTACTGTCATTTACCGTTATAGAACAGGAAGTACCGTTATTTCCGTTAGTACCGTCCTTACCGGTAGCCTTTATGCCTGTTGGCGTCCAGTTACTGCCGCCATCTGTGGAAATCTCCCATTCATTATTGGTTGCATTGATTCTGACTTGCGGGGCAATACCGTTGTCACCCTTTTCCCCCGCATCGCCTTGCTCGCCTGTCACACGTAGCGGGTTGCCGTTATTGTCCTTTATATACTCGCCGTCCAAAGTCCAGTAATAGACGCCGCCGTCTTCTTTGACACCGATATTGGGGACATTGCCGGAGGTACCTGCATCGCCTTTATCTCCTTTGTCGCCCTTAGCACCGTTCCTGATGGTTACAGCCCCGCTTTTCAGGAAGTTTATCACGTAGCCCGAACCGTCGGACAGTTCGCTGACACCCGTCACGTAGTCCTTATCCTCAAGGGCGGAGACAAGGCTTTGAATACTTGAGATTTGTATGTTGACTGTCTTCTGCCACTCTTCAAGGGCGGAAAGGCGTGCGTCGATGCGTGCTTGTTCAGCGCGTATCTCGGCGAGGTCTTGCTCGCTACAGCCGCAAAGGGTCAGGGTGGCAGCAAGCAATAAGAATAGAAGCTGTTTCATAAGGATAAGTGTATTATTGGTTGATAAGTTATTTCAGTTTCCACAACACGCTGTTCTTCAGTTGCAGGCTCCAAGCGGGAGCGATGTGGTAGCGCAGGGACAATGCGCCACCCAAACCGAGGGAAAGGGGTACGGGGCTTTGTTGTGCGGCGGCTTGCAATGTCATAAAAGGAGAGAACGACAGGAACACCGCCAATAGTCTCGTCAGAATACGAGTAGAAATACATTTTCTTTTCGTCATGTGCCATAGTGTTAAGTTAAACATACAAAAAAGGACGCGAGCAGCTATATTTATTCTAACACCAGGCCTTCGCATTGCCCAACCAATGAATAAACAGCAGCCACTCACGTCGTTTTTGTATATAGATACTTCTCTACCGGGTTTAATCGGCAGAGAAGCAGGTCTATAAACACAGACGCAAGCGTTGTTGTTGTCATCTTCATTGGTTCTCAAAGTTGCGAAGTTTGATGTTAGAAGATAATTTCAATAACGCTTTCCAATAAAAAACAGCCCCATTGCACCCAATAGGACTATTGCAAAGATAAACAGTTTTTTGTTACAAAGGACGGAATTGTCCACTTTTTATTTGACTTTATTTAAGGGTAAAGTTGGCCTGTTTATTATTCACCGACACCCTTTCCACCCTCTGCACACACCTGTTCATGAGAGATAGCGGGTGGAGGGGGGGGGGGGGGGGGGGGGGAGGTAATGACGCACGTTGTCTCTCCAAATGACGCATCTCAGTGCCCGAAACCACGCATCTCAGTAAGGCAAACCACAGGCATTTGGGGAGGTAATGTGCGTCAATTGAGGAGATGACGTGTGGCATTACCCCCTTCCACCCGCTATTCCCTATGGATAGGGATTTGTGGAGGGTGGAAGGGGGATAAGAGAAGAGATTCTTCGTCGCAAGCTCCTCTGAATAACAGGTCGGATAATGTGTATTGATAAAACAGATAATGTATTTCAATGAAACAGATAATGTATTTCAATGAAACAGACCATGCGTTCTAATGAAACAGATAATCTGTTTTTCTACGATGATGAATCCGTTTGATATACTTGAAAAAAATGTTTGATGCGCTTAATTATTCGATTTGATGTACATCAAACGCCGTAAAGAAGCATACCCTATTGGAGTTCCTCTACCACCCAACGTTCAATATTGCGCGTGGTATTACTGAAGTTCACCCCTATCTTGAGCACTTTGCGGCTGTCCGCGGCAAAAGGCAACGCATACTGCTTATCATTGATTTGATGCAAAGCCTCTTCGGCAGTGCCATCCAGTTTGAACTCCATGACATAGATGTACTTGTCGGTTTGCAGCACCAAGTCTATTCTGCCCTGCGAAGTGTGGTATTCCGCTTTCACATAAAAGCCCACCAGCTTAAAGACGATGAAAAGTACATTCTGGTAGTGCAGCTCCAAGTCCTTCACCAGTTCGTAAGGCGTATCGGCAAAGAAACTTTGCAGACGACGGAAGAAAGCGTCCGGCTCACCCGCACGTATCTCCTGTACGAATCTTTGTATTTCAAACGGCGCTTCAATCTTATTGAAACGAGTATAATAAGGGATAAGGAACTTCACAAAACCCTCCTCCACCTCACGATTAGGAAAACCGAGACGGTAAAGGCCAAACTCTTCATTATACCCCTTTATCGTGAGATAACCGCTCTGGAAGATTACAGGCAGCGGTTCTTCATCACCATAGATGCTGTTCAGCACATCGGCATACGTTTCGGCGTGTGCCATATGCTCCAAGTCGTAATGATAACGTTTCAACAGCTCTATCAGGTAAGTAGGCGTTCCCGTCTCGAACCAGTAGCTGCCGAACTCTTTGCGGTCGAAAGCATTCAGCAAACTGAACGGGTTATAGATGCCGATGGAGTTTTGCGTAAAGTGGTAACCGTCGTAATACTCACGCAGTTTGTCCCGGAATTGTTCGTACATCATACCCTGCGCTTCGGCAAACTCGTGCATTTCCTCTTCAAGATTCTCTTGCAACTCCTTGTCGCTGATTCCGCAAATATCAATGTACTTGTTCCACATTGAAAGGTCATTCAGATTGTTCAGGTCGCTGAACACGCTGACCTTGCCAAACTTGGTGACACCCGTCAGCAAGGCAAACTTGATACAACCGTCCATGGTCTTCAGTACTCCGTAGAAAGGTTTCAGCGCATTGCGGTATTCCTTCTGCAACTCCTGATTGCCGATGGCCTGCAACATAGGTTTATCGTATTCATCCACAAGGATTACGACACGCTGCCCCGTCTGTTCGCAAGCACGCTTAATGATTCCGGCAAAACGCAAGGAGAACGTACGTTCAGAAATTTCAGCCCCATAAAGTTTCTCCCATTCGGCAAGGTTCTTCTCCAGTATATTACCTAAACTTTCGGGTGTATCATACCTTTCGATATTCAAATCCAGATGCAATATGGGATATTCAATCCAGTCTTTCTCCAACTTCTCAATAGCCAAACCTGTAAACAACTCCTTCTTCCCTTGGAAATAAGCCTCGAGGGTAGATATGAGCAAGCTCTTGCCGAAGCGGCGCGGACGGCTGAGGAAGTAGTAACGCCCCGTCTTCACCAACTGATAAACCAATGCTGTTTTATCAATGTAGAAAAATCCGTCTTTGCGAAGACTCTCAAAGTTCTGAATACCGATAGGATAGATTTTGTTGCCCATATTCTTATGATTTACTATAACCTTTACGCACATTATAAAGCAAAGGTACAAAAAAACTGCATCAACCACCCTAAACAGCTATTAAAATTTCAGCCGCACAGAACAACCCGCAAAGCTGCCGGCGCATTGAAATAAATCTTAATCTTACGCAAGTGAGACAAAAAAACAGCTTCATTTCAAGATAAATACGTATATTTGCCCGCTAACATGGAGAAAGAGTACTTTAGCGTACTTTCGCAGGAAGAGCTGAAATAAACGCCCCGGAGTTATTAACAAAACAGGCGACTTTTCAACCGTTTTTGCAATCTTTCTCTTTTTTAGTAGGTGCTATTCGGAATTATCACTTATTTCGCTGCCAATAAACATTGAAATTATGGGAAAAATAATTGCTTTGGCAAATCAAAAAGGTGGTGTAGGAAAAACAACAACAACCATAAACCTCGCAGCTTCTCTCGCCACACTTGAAAAGAAAGTGCTTGTCGTAGACGCAGACCCGCAGGCAAATGCCTCGTCAGGGTTGGGCGTAGACATCAAGCAGGCAGAATGTACTATCTATGAATGTATTATAGACCGTGCCAATGTGCGCGACGCTATCCACGACACAGAGATTGATACATTGAAGGTTATTTCCTCCCACATCAATCTGGTAGGTGCCGAAATAGAAATGCTCAACCTCAAAAACCGGGAAAAGATACTGAAAGAAGTGCTTGCCCCGCTAAAAGAAGAGTTTGATTATATCTTGATAGATTGCTCTCCGTCATTAGGGCTGATTACAATCAATGCGCTTACGGCCGCCGACTCGGTCATCATCCCCGTGCAGGCCGAATACTTTGCACTGGAAGGCATCAGCAAGCTGCTGAACACCATCAAAATCATCAAGTCCAAGCTGAACCCCGCACTCGAAATCGAAGGATTCCTGCTGACCATGTACGATTCGCGCCTGCGACAAGCCAACCAGATATACGATGAAGTAAAACGCCACTTCCAAGAACTGGTGTTCAGCACCGTTATCCAACGCAATGTAAAACTGAGCGAAGCGCCCAGCTACGGATTGCCCACCATCCTGTACGATGCAGACTCCACCGGAGCCAAAAACCACATCGCACTGGCAAAAGAATTAATCAGCCACAACGAGAAGTAAAACGCCCGTATGGCAAGAAAGCAAATAGTAAATCGTAAAACAGTAATAAATAGATGGCACAGAAAAGAAATGCATTAGGACGTGGGCTGGACGCCTTGCTCTCTATGGATGAGGTGCAGACCGAAGGTTCTTCCTCTATCAATGAAATAGAATTGTCGAAGATTGCCGTCAACCCCAATCAGCCCCGCCGCGAGTTCGACCAAACAGCGCTGCAGGAGCTTGCCGATTCTATTGCAGAGATTGGCATCATCCAGCCTATCACCCTGCGCAAGCTATCCGATGACGAATATCAGATTATTGCCGGCGAACGCCGCTTCCGCGCTTCACAAATAGCCGGACTGACGAGCATCCCCGCCTACATCCGTACTGCCGATGACGAGAATGTCATGGAAATGGCGCTCATCGAGAACATACAGCGAGAAGACCTGAACTCTGTGGAAATTGCGCTTGCCTACCAACACCTGTTGGAGCAATACGGACTGACCCAAGAACGCCTGAGCGAACGCATAGGCAAGAAACGTACCACCATCGCCAACTACCTGCGCCTGCTCAAATTGCCGGCTCCCATCCAGATGGGACTGCAAAACAAGCAGATAGATATGGGACACGCCCGCGCACTGATAACACTGGGCGACCCCAAACTGCAAGTGAAGATTTTTGAGGAAATACTCGAACAGGGCTATTCCGTCCGCAAAGTAGAGGAAATCGTAAAATCATTGAACGAGGGCGAAGCCGTGAAAAGCGGCGGCCGGAAGATTGCCCCCAAACGCGCCAAACTGCCTGAGGAATTCAATATGCTGAAGAAACAGCTTTCCGGTTTCTTCAGTACCAAAGTACAGCTGACCTGCTCTGAAAAAGGAAAAGGCAAAATCAGTATCCCGTTCAGTAACGAAGAAGAATTGGAACGTATCATCGGCATTCTTGATACGCTGAAAAATAAATGACGAAAAGAAGAAGAATATATCAAATCAGTATCGCCCTGCTGCTCTGCTTCATACAGACGGCAGGGATTGCTATGTATGGCCAGAACCGTCCGCGCGCTGCCTCAAAAAGAATACACAGGCAGCAGACGGACTCCCTCAACTCCGTACGACAAACCGTTACTTCGGCAGACAGCATCGCCACCGTCGACAGCATTGCAGCCGAGAACAAAAAGAAGCTGTTGGAAATGACCTCTTCCCCTACTTTGAAAGAGCAGGAAGTACCGACCGACAGCCTCAAAAGAGAAATAAACCGGAAAGTATGGGTTCCCAACCCAACAAAAGCAACTTGGCTGGCGCTTGTGATTCCCGGCGGCGGGCAAATCTATAACCGGAAATACTGGAAACTGCCTATATTTTACGGCGGTTTTGCCGGATGCGCTTATGCCCTGACGTGGAATGGCAAGATGTACAAAGACTACTCCAACGCATACAAGGACGCAATGAACGGCAATATGCAATCCAGCAGTATCACCGACTTGCTGCCACCCGGATATAGCATCTCCGAGACCCAGCTGAAGGAATTGTTGCGCAAACGAAAAGACACTTACCGCAGATACCGCGACTTAAGCATCTTTGCATTTATCGGGGTGTACCTGCTGTCCGTCATAGATGCTTACGTAGACGCCGAGTTGTCCAACTTCGACATCAGCCCCGACCTCAGCATGAAGGTAGAGCCGACCGTCATCAACAACCAAATGAGCAACTCGTCCAACCGCTCCGTTGGATTGCAGTGCAGCTTCCGCTTTTAAAAACAAATAAAACAGATTTATCCATGACAAATAAACCCACATACATGAAAAGAATAATCATAGGTTCCTCACTTCTGTTCAGCGTATTGCTTGCTGCTCCGCAGGCGTATGCCCAAGAGAGCGTAGACGTAATTATTCATGAAAACGGAACGGAACGCCGGGAAGTCATAGACCTGCCCAAGAGCATGACTTACCCCGTAGACAGCCTGCTAAATGACTGGAAGGCAAAAAACTACATCGATTTAGGAAAAGATTGCAGCACCTCTACCGTAAATCCGGAATTCAGCGACTCGATATACATCGATCGGCTCTCACGTATGCCGACCATCATGGAGATGCCGTACAATGAAATCGTACGCAAATTCATCGATATGTACACAGGACGCCTCCGCAACCAAGTAGCCTTCATGCTAAGCGCCTGCAATTTCTATATGCCCATCTTCGAAGAAGCGCTCGACACATACGGCCTGCCGCTGGAACTGAAATACCTGCCGATTATTGAATCGGCCCTCAATCCCTCAGCTATCTCCCGTGCAGGAGCTTCCGGTTTATGGCAGTTCATGCTGAACACAGGCAAGATATACGGTTTGGAGAGCAACAGCCTTGTAGACGAGCGCCGCGACCCGATAAAAGCAACGTGGGCCGCCGCACGCTACCTAAAAGATATGTACGCCATTTACCAAGACTGGAATTTGGTAATCGCCGCTTACAACTGCGGTCCCGGCACAATCAACAAAGCCATTCGTCGCGCAGGCGGCAAGACAGATTATTGGGAAATATACAATTATCTGCCCAAAGAAACACGGGGATATGTGCCCGCCTTTATAGCCGCCAACTACGTAATGACTTATTATTGCAAACACAACATCTGCCCGATGGAAACCAATATTCCGGATGCTACGGACACCATACAGGTGAACCGCAATTTGCACTTCGAGCAAATCACGGATATTTGCGGCATCAACATAGATGAAGTCAAGAGCCTGAATCCCCAATATAAAAAAAGTATTATTCCGGGAGACAGCAAACCTCAAACGCTCCGCCTGCCGATAAACTACATCAGTACTTTTATTGACAGCCAAGATACTATTTACGCCCACCGCAGCGCAGAACTGTTTAAGAACCGCAGAACGGTTTCCGTTGCAGACAATCGCAGCAAGGTACGCAGCAGCAAAGGAAAAAGCTCTTCACAAGGCAACGCAACCTACCACAAGATACGTAGCGGCGAAACTTTGTCGACCATCGCCCGCAAATATGGCGTCACCGTCAATCAGATAAAAAGCTGGAATGGATTGAGCAGCACAAAAATCAATGCAGGAAAGAGACTGAAGATTTACAAATAAATACATAAATGCTTGCCCGGTGTTGAAAATTGCTTATTTTTGCAAAAAGTGAAGAAGAAAGGAGAAACAGTATATGGAAGAGAGCGTAAGCCAGAAGGAGAAAGAGAAAGCCGAAGAAGAAATGATTGAACAGGCATTCCAAGAACTGTTGAACGACTATTTGGCAACCAAACACCGCAAGCGTATAGAAATTATAACCAAGGCATTCAATTTTGCCAACCAAGCGCATAAGGGAATCAAGCGTCGTTCGGGTGAACCTTACATCATGCACCCCATCGCCGTTGCAAAGATTGTCTGCAACGAGATAGGGCTTGGTTCCACTTCCATCTGTTCCGCCCTGCTGCATGACGTAGTGGAAGATACCGACTATACCGTTGAGGATATAGAAAACATCTTCGGCCCCAAGATTGCCCAGATTGTTGACGGGCTTACCAAAATATCAGGAGGTATCTTCGGCGACCGCGCCTCGGCACAGGCAGAAAACTTCAAGAAGTTGCTGCTTACCATGTCCGATGATATTCGCGTTATTCTTATCAAGATAGCCGACCGACTGCACAATATGCGTACCCTCGGATCCATGCTGCCCAACAAGCAGTTCAAAATAGCCGGCGAAACACTGTATATCTATGCGCCGCTTGCCAACCGGTTGGGCTTATACAAGATAAAGACAGAATTGGAAAACCTGAGTTTCCGATACGAACATCCGGAAGAATACCACGAAATAGAGGAAAAACTTGCAGCAACAGCAGTAGAACGTGACAAGGTTTTCAAAGAATTTACCGCCCCGATACGTGCCCAACTGGACAAAATGGGGCTGAAATACCGTATTCTTGCCCGCATCAAATCCATTTACTCCATCTGGAACAAGATGCAGACAAAGCACGTGCCGTTTGAGGAAATCTACGACCTGCTTGCCGTACGCATCATCTTCGAGCCCCGCAACATGGAGGAAGAACTGAATGACTGCTTTGACATCTATGTATCCATATCCAAAATATACAAACCGCATCCCGACCGCCTGCGCGACTGGGTGAGCCATCCGAAAGCAAATGGTTACCAAGCCTTGCACGTCACCCTTATGGGCAACAACGGACAATGGATTGAAGTCCAGATTCGCAGTGAACGCATGAACGACGTTGCCGAGCAAGGCTTTGCCGCCCATTGGAAATACAAAGAAGGTGGCGGCAGCGAAGACGAAGGTGAATTGGACAAATGGCTGCGTACCATCAAAGAGATACTCGATGACCCCCAACCGGATGCCATTGATTTTTTGGACACTATCAAACTAAACCTGTTTGCTTCGGAAATATTTGTGTTCACCCCAAAAGGCGAAATCAAGACAATGCCGCAAAACTCTACAGCGCTGGATTTTGCGTTCTCCCTGCACACAGACATCGGCAGCCACTGCATCGGCGCCAAGGTGAATCACAAGCTCGTCCCCCTCAGCCATAAACTGCAGAGCGGCGACCAGGTGGAAATCCTGACATCCAAGTCGCAACGTGTGCAACCGGAGTGGGAAGTGTATGCCACTACCGCCCGCGCCCGCGCCAAGATTGCCTCTATCCTGCGCAAGGAAGCAAAGGCTCACCAGAAAGAGGGCGAGGTTATCCTTGCCGACTTCTTCAAGAATGAGGATATCCGCATGAATGATGAGGCATTGGACAAACTCACCCGCCTGCATAATTTCCACACCCGCGACGAATTGTTCGTTGCCGTAGGCAGCCGGAAACTCGTATTGGGAGATGCGGACAGGAATGCGTTCAAAGAGAAACAAAGTACCAACTGGAAGAAATTCCTGACTTTCTCTTTCGGCAACAAAGACAACAAAGAAGCCAAGGAACAACCCGAAGAGAAAGCTCCGCAAGAAAAAATCAATACGAAGCAGATATTGAAGCTGACGGAAGAAACTATCCAGAAAAACTATATCATGGCGGACTGCTGCCATCCCATTCCCGGTGACGACGTACTGGGATACATAGACGAACAGAACCGGATAATTATCCACAAACGCCAGTGTCCTGTGGCGGCACGCCTCAAGAGCAGCTACGGCAATCGTATCATCGCCACCGAATGGGACACCCACAAGGAGCTTTCATTCCTCGTCACCATCTACCTGAAAGGCATTGACTGCATGGGATTACTGAACGAAGTGACGCAAGTTATCTCTCGCCAGCTGAACGTCAATATCCGCAAGCTGACCATTGAAACAACCGACGGTATTTTCGAAGGCAAGATTCAACTTTATGTACATGACGTGGATGATGTACGCAGCATCTGTAACAACTTAAAACTGATACAGAACATCAAGCAAGTGACAAGAATAGAAGGATGATTCTCACAGGCGCTCTTTTGCAAGGTTCTCCTTCAACGCCTCTACATCTTCGTAGGTAAAGGCGTCGAGTGATTCTTTCATTCCGATAAGTTCTTCACGAATACCCTTCAGCCGCTCTACGATTTCAAAATTCCGGAGAGTGGCTTCTTTATTGTCTTTCATGCGCTGGCGCGCGCCGGGCAATGTCATTCCGCGCTCCTTCACCAAGTGATAAATCAGCTTCACTGTTTCAATATCCTCCTTACGGTATTGGCGTATCCCCCGCCCCCCTTTCTTGGGGTTGAGTTGCGGAAATTCTTTCTCCCAGAAACGAAGCAAGGATTCGTTGACATCAAACATCTTTGCAACCTCGCTAATGGAGTAATACAGTTTCAGTTCTTTATCGGTATTCAGCATGGCGGCACTATCAATTAGTCGTTATACAATCCATTAATCGAGCACTTTACCATGATTGGCCGCAATCTGTATCATACGGTCGTAATCTTCGGCACTCAAATCCATAAAATAATAGTTTACAGGATTCACCACCTGTCCCTTTACGTGTACCTCATAATGCAAATGAGGACCCGTACTTTTGCCGGTGCTGCCTACTTCGCCGATAACCTCACCCCGCACTACCCGCTTGCCAAGCTGCGTACGGAAACCCTGCAGATGGGCATACCAAGTCTGATAACCGAAACCGTGGTCTATGATAATGGTATTGCCGTAACCGGTTTCCCATCCCATCTTCACCACCTTACCATCGCCTGTGGCATATACTTCCGTTCCCGGATGGGCCGAGAAGTCCATTCCTGCATGAAACTTGGTAGTTCCGTAAATAGGGTCGATGCGTGTTCCGTAACCGGAAGCAGTCTTACGTAAATCCTTATTTGATATAGGCTGGATGGCAGGGATGCAACGCAACATTTCATCATGGTTCTTACACATCTCCACCACATCATCGAACGAACGGGATTGAATATAGAGCTGTTTCGTAAGCATATCCATCTTCTGCGTAGTGTTTACCACCAAGTCAGAATTAGCCATATCCATCAGATGTTCATAACGGTTTGTACCGCCATATCCCGCTTTACGGATAGCCGACGGAATCGGGTCGGCCTGAAATATTACGCGATACAGATTGTCGTCACGTTGCTGTACATCCTGCAATACCCCCATAGCCTCGTCCATTCTTCGCGAAAGGACATTATACTGCGCTTTAAGTTGGCTGTTTTCTTTCCGCAGTTCCTTCTCGGACGGTGAACCGAAAATCAGCAATAGCAGGATAAAACTGCCGGCTCCCAAGCCCATGCCGAAAAACAACCGACGCAAGATGCTCAACGCCCGTTGCCGAACGGTAGGATAAATCCGGTCATAAGTCTGTGTCCGTGGATTATAAATGTAGTAAACTTTGCGCATTGAGAGTAAATAATTCATTATCAATGCCACAAAAATACGAAAAACAAGCTATCTTTGCACAGTTTTTTCAAGAATTATAAGATTTACTATAAAATAAGAAGTATGTTGACTGCAAATGAAATCAGAGACTCATTCAAGAGTTTCTTCGAAAGTAAAGGTCACCAAATTGTGCCTTCGGCTCCGATGGTGATTAAAGATGACCCCACGTTGATGTTTACCAACGCAGGGATGAACCAGTTTAAAGATATCATTTTGGGTAACCACCCGGCGAAATATAAGAGAGTAGCGGACTCACAGAAGTGCCTTCGCGTCAGCGGAAAGCACAATGACTTGGAAGAAGTGGGTCACGATACCTATCATCACACTATGTTCGAGATGTTGGGCAACTGGTCGTTTGGCGACTACTTCAAGAAAGAAGCCATCTCTTGGGCATGGGAATACTTGGTAGACGTGCTGAAGCTTGACCCGAAAGACCTCTACGCAACCGTATTCGAAGGCAGCCCCGAAGAAGGTTTGGAACGTGATAATGAAGCCGCTTCCTACTGGGAACAATTCTTGCCGAAAGACCATATCCTCAACGGAAACAAGCATGATAACTTTTGGGAAATGGGCGATACAGGCCCTTGCGGACCGTGTTCGGAAATCCACGTGGATTCACGCTCGGAAGAAGAAAAAGCCAAAGTGCCCGGTTCGCAACTGGTAAACAAAGACCACCCGCAAGTTATCGAAATCTGGAACCTCGTATTCATGCAGTTCAACCGCAAGGCGGACGGCAGCCTTGAAGGACTTCCCGCCAAGGTAATTGATACCGGCATGGGCTTTGAACGTCTGGTACGTACACTGCAAGGAAAGACTTCCAACTATGACACCGACGTTTTCCAACCGATATTGAAAGCTATCGGCAATATGGCAGGAACCACATACGGCAAAAACGAACAACAGGACATCGCCATGCGCGTAATTGCCGACCACATCCGTACGATTGCCTTCTCCATCACCGACGGCCAGCTGCCGAGTAATGCCAAGGCAGGTTATGTAATCCGCCGCATTCTTCGCCGCGCAGTGCGCTACGGTTATACATTCCTCGGACAGAAACAGGCTTTCATGTACAAGCTACTGCCTGTATTGATTGAGAATATGGGCGGTGCATATCCCGAACTGAATGCACAGAAAGAACTGATTGCCAAAGTGATTAAAGAAGAAGAGGATTCCTTCCTTCGCACATTGGAGACAGGCATACGTTTGCTGGATAAGACTATGGCAGATACCAAAGCCGCCGGTAAGACCGAAATCAGCGGTAAAGACGCCTTTACGCTTTATGATACTTTCGGTTTCCCCCTCGACCTTACGGAACTTATTCTCCGCGAGAACGGCATGACAGCCGACATCAAAGAATTCGATGCCGAAATGCAGCAGCAAAAACAGCGTGCACGTAATGCCGCCGCTGTAGAAACCGGAGACTGGATTACTCTGCAAGAAGGCGCTACCGAGTTCGTAGGTTACGACTATACAGAGTACGAAACATCCATTCTGCGCTACCGGCAGATAAAGCAGAAGAACCAGACCCTATACCAGATTGTTCTAGATAAAACTCCGTTCTACGCCGAAAGCGGTGGTCAGGTAGGTGATACCGGTGTGTTGGTTAACGAATTCGAGACAATTGAAGTTATTGATACAAAGAAAGAAAACAACCTTCCTATCCATATCACCAAAAAGTTGCCCGAACATCCGGAAGCTCCGCTTATGGCTTGTGTAGACACAGACAAGCGCGCCGCCTGTGCCGCCAACCACTCTGCCACCCACTTGCTGGATGCCGCATTGCGCGAAGTATTGGGCGACCACGTTGAACAGAAAGGCTCTTTGGTCAGTCCGGAATCCTTACGTTTCGACTTCTCTCACTTCCAAAAAGTAACAGATGAAGAAATCCGTCAGGTAGAGCACATCGTAAATGCCAAGATACGCGCCAATATTCCTCTGAAGGAATACCGCAACATTCCTATCGAAGAAGCCAAAGAATTGGGCGCTATCGCCTTATTCGGCGAGAAGTACGGCGACCACGTACGTGTTATCCAGTTCGGTTCTTCCATTGAATTCTGCGGTGGTACACACGTAGCCGCCACCGGAAATATCGGAATGATAAAGATTGTATCCGAAAGTTCCGTTGCTGCCGGTGTCCGTCGCATCGAAGCCTATACCGGAGCCCGCGTAGAAGAAATGCTCGATACATTCCAAGATACAATGCGCGATTTGAAAGCGCTCTTCAACAATGCTCCCGACTTGTCCGGTGCTATCCGCAAATACATCGAAGAAAATGCAGGTTTGAAGAAACAGGTGGAAGACTTCATGAAAGAAAAAGAAGCACAGCTGAAAGAGAAACTTTTGCAGAACATCCAAGAAATAAACGGTGTGAAAGTTATCAAGTTCTGTGCAGCCATGATACCCGCCGACACGGTTAAGAACATCGCTTTCCAACTACGCGGAGAAATCACGGAAAATCTCTTCTTCGTTGCGGGAACCGTATTTGAAGGCAAACCGATGCTGACAGTAATGCTAAGCGACAATCTTGTAGCCGGCGGTCTGAAAGCCGGTAATCTCGTGAAAGAGGCCGCCAAACTGATACAAGGCGGTGGCGGTGGTCAACCTCACTTCGCAACTGCCGGCGGCAAGAACCCAGACGGGCTGAATGCTGCGGTGGATAAAGTGTTGGAACTGGCAAATATCTAAACAACCACTTCAACCACTATAATAAGAACTCCGTTTCGGCTTTGCTTGCTGAAACGGAGTTTCTTTATTCATTCAATCTGTTCTTTTGGATAATTCACCAAATACAACGTTCCCGTAGCACGGGTAAAGGCCGTATACAGCCATCGGAAATAATCGGGTGTCAGATACTCGTCCGTCATATATCCCTGGTCAAGGAAAACATTCTTCCACTGCCCGCCCTGCGCTTTATGGCAAGTCACGGCATAGGCATATTTCACTTGCAAGGCATTGTAGTACGGGTCTGCCTTCATCTTCTTCATCCGGTCACGCTTCACTGTTACATCCGTATAATCTTCAAGGACTGTATAAAACAACCGGTCATTATCCGCTTTCGGCAATGCGGGGGCATCGCTATGCAAAGTATCGAGCAAGAGATTCACTTCCAACTCAAAATCATTATAATCCGGAAATGACAAGGTTACATCAGCAAAACGGAAGCCATATAACTCGCGAGTACGGCGCACCCGACGCACTACGGCCGTTTCACCATTGGCAATAAAGTCCGGAACTTGCGCCACCGCTTCCTTCTTCTCCCCGTTTCGCAGCATATCCGCCTGAAGTTGTTCCGTCCAGAAATAATTATTTTTCGCAACCATCAGCAAGTCTCCCGTGTTCAGTTCATCCTCCCTCCAAAGAATTTGGGCACGGATGCCGTTATTGTAAATATTTGCCCGCTTGTTAGAGCGGCATATCACAATTGTTTCGTCCTCCCCGTCATGGTCGTAGCACGTTTCAAGCATATCAATCAACTCATTGCCCGGCAGCACTTTAATATCCGCAAAGCCCGTCACCTTTATTTTCGGTAATGTCTCATACACAGCTTCGGCTATCAGTTGCCGCAAACGAGTAGCATTCCACAATATTCCCGACTGTTGCTCCTGACGGACAACTTGTGTCAGATCCACTTCCTGCACCTCCAGTCCGTACCCTTTCAACGCATCGGCAAAAAGAGCCGGACTTTGTTCTTCCCCCACCGGCGGAAGCTGTGCCGTATCACCCATCAGCAAAAGACGGCATCCCATACCGGAATAGACAAACTGCACCAAATCGTCCAACAAACGTCCCGTGCCGAATGATGCTCCCGATAATCCCTCATTGGAAATCATCGATGCTTCATCCACGATATACAAAGTATGAGTTGTCAAATTATCGTTCACAGAGAAGTTACTTGTCTCGTTAGAAAAAGATTGCTGTCTATAGATTTTTTTATGAATTGTAAACGCCGGATGTCCTGCGTAAGCGGAAAAAACTTTTGCCGCCCGCCCCGTTGGAGCCAACAATATCACCCTTTGTTGCAACTTGTCCAGTGTTTTAACCAAAGCGCCAACCAACGACGTCTTACCCGTTCCGGCATAACCACGAAGCAGAAAAGCCTCCTCGTTACGGGGCGACAGAAGGAACTCAGACAAAGATTTTATTGCAATTTCCTGCTCCGAAGTTGGTTGGTAAGGAAAATTTTCCTTAATTTGCCTTTCTAAATAGTTATTTATCATTTTTGTAACAGAAAAAAGTAAAGGGAACTATCGTTTTTAAATTAATTTCTTTTATTTTTGCGGTGCGAATATAACAACTAAAAAACATATTTATCATGAAAACAGTATTTAATATCGTTTTAGGCTTATGTGCTCTGGTCTTAGTTTATATCTGCTATGCCAGTATCATGGGTCCTATAAACTTTGAAAAAGCCAAGAAGCACAGAGACGCAGCAGTCATTGCACGTCTGATTGACATTCGTAAAGCACAGTTGGAATATCGCGGTTTGCACGACCAGCAATACACAGCCAGCTTCGATACGTTGATTGAGTTCGTAAAGAACCAAAAGCTTCCGTTCATCTTCAAACAAGGCGAATTGGATGACAAGCAGTTGGAAGACGGTTTGACAGAAAAGAAAGCTATCAACATCATCAATAAAGCCAAGAAAACCGGTAACTACTCAGAAGTTAAAAAATGGGGCTTGGAAAACTTCAAACGTGATACTATGTGGGTAGCTGTATTGGATACTATCTTCCCGAAAGGTTTCAATGCAGATTCTATGAGATACGTTCCTTTCGGAAATGGTGCACAATTTGAAATGGCAATCCGCAACGATACCGCTAAATCCGGCGCTCCTTTCTGTCTGCTCGAAGTTAAGACTCCGTACGATGTATATTTGAATGGTCTGGACAAGCAGGAAATTGCTAACTTGAAAGACCTTCAGACTAAGTTGGGCAAATACTCCGGCTTGATGATTGGTAGCTTGGAAACAGCTAACAACAACGCCGGTAACTGGGAATAATCCACCGACACACGTATGATAGAAACGACTGATTTTAGTAAATCGGAACAATATACCTTATCCATCCGTCTTAGTACGGATGGATTTTCTTTTTCTATATTCAATCCCCTCGGTGACGGTGAACTTGCTTTCTACGAACGCGAGGTAGACGCTTCCTTGTCTCTTACCGCCAACCTAAAACAGGCTTTCCGGGAAGTGGAGTGGCTGAACCGCTCATTCCGCCGTGTCAACATACTCATGGCAAACAAACGGTTTACGTTCATTCCTCTGGAGTTTTTCGAAGACGAGCAGGTAGAAACTGTATTCTATCATAACCACCCCCAACAAGACAATGAACTGGTGCAATACAATATATTGCATAAAAACAATATAGTTGTACTGTTCGGTATGGACAAAAGCGCCTGCTCCCTTTTACGCGAGCAATATCCAGACATCCGTTTCTACTCACAGGCAAGTCCGTTTATAGAGTTCTTTGCTGCCAAAAGCCGTTTGGGCAACTGCCGAAAAATGTATGTACACCTGCGGAAAGAAGCTATAGACATCTATGCTTACGAACGAGGCCGGCTAACTTTTGCCAATGTCTTTGCCTGCAAGGAAACCGGCGACCGTATCTACTACATTCTCTATATCTGGAAACAACTTGGTATGGAGCAGGAACGCGACGAACTTCATCTCACCGGTGAATTGTCCGACAAGGAACAACTGCTGCCCGAACTGAGAAAATTCATCCGACAGGTATTCATCATGAACCCTGCCACTAATCTTGACCTACAAGCCATTAACTTATGCGAGTAATCAGCGGAATATACAAAAGAAGACGCTTTGACGTGCCTCATACATTCAAGGCACGCCCCACTACAGATTTTGCCAAAGAAAACCTGTTTAATGTATTATCCAATTATATAGACTTTGAAGAAGGTGTACGTGCCCTCGACCTATTTGCCGGTACAGGCAGTATCAGTATTGAACTTGTATCCAGAGGTTGTGAACAGGTTGTCAGCATAGAGAAAGACCGCGACCATTACGCTTTTATCTGCAAAGTGATGCAAGAGCTGAAAACCGATAAATGTCTGCCTGTCCGCGGTGATGTATTCAAATATATACGGGGAGGCCGCGAACAGTTCGACTTCATCTTTGCCGATCCACCTTACGAACTAAAAGGACTTGAAACCCTGCCCGACCTGATTTTTGAGAATAATCTTTTAAAAGAAGACGGCCTGTTTGTTTTGGAACACGGAAAAACAAACAATTTTGAAGACCACCCTCATTTTGTAGAAAGAAGAGTATACGGCAGCGTAAACTTCTCACTGTTTAGTTGAAACTTTCAACTACAAAAGCGGTGCCAACAAGCGTACCACGCTTTCCGCAGCTTTACGATACCAAGGACGTTTCGCCCAATTCTTTGAGAATACTTGCACGCATTCCCTTTGATCCTGCAAGAATATTTCACGCATTTGAAGGGCTGTTTCCGTATCATATATAAATGCGTTCACCTCAAAATTATGCTCAAAACTGCGGAAATCCACATTGGTAGAGCCCACTGTAGACAACTCATCATCCGACACCATTAATTTGGAGTGCAGGAAACCTTTCTTATAAAAATAAACTTTCACTCCCGCCCTCAACGCTTCTGCCAAATATGAACAAGAGCCTAAATGCGTCAATCTGTTATCTGCACGATAAGGGAGCATCAAGCGCACATCCACTCCTGCCAAAGCCGCCGTCTGCATAGCGACGGCAACGGCTTCCGTCGGCAGGAAATAAGGTGTCTGAATATAGAAATACTTCCGTGCTCCGGTTATTGCCATGACGAGCCCCTGCATAATTTCTTTCCAAGGCCCTATAGGTTCACTTGTTACAATCTGCGCCAATGAAGTGCCGCAGTTATCCACCTTCGGGAAGTAGCGGGCAGAAGTAATCAGCGTGCGGTCTACAAAATACCAATCGAGCAGAAAGGCTGTCTGCAAACCATGTACAGCCTTGCCTTCCAATAAAAGATGCGTATCACGCCAGATTCCCCAAGAAAAACCGCGCATATAACGCTCTGCCAAATTCATCCCGCCGACAAACCCGATACGACCGTCAATAATCACAATCTTGCGATGGTTACGATAGTTTACCTTGCTGGTAAACAAAGGAAAACGTACCTTCAAGAAGCTTCGCACGTCCACTCCTGCCTCACGCATCTGTTCATAAAACCGGTTGGGAACGTGCCAACACCCCACGTCATCATAAATAACGCGCACCTCCACCCCCTGCTTTGCCTTATCTATCAGCACATCACGCACCATACGCCCGATAGCATCATCCTCAAAGATATAGAATTCCATGTGGATGTGCTTCTCAGCCCTCTGCAACTCGCGCAGCAAAGCCTGAAGCATGGAAAGCCCACGCGTATAGACCTCCACACGATTCCCATCAAACGGAAAAGCCTGATTGGTATTTTGGAACAAGGAGATAAGACGGCTGTAATTCATCGGAAGCATACACGAATCCTGAGCGAGATATTCAGCCATCGGTTTTTTCAACAGACGGTTGTAACTCTTCTTCCCTATGACACGTACACGCCGCTGACTACGACCGAAAAAGAAGTAAAGCACAAGGCCCACTAACGGTAAAAACATCAGTATCAGTATCCACGCCATCGTCTTTACCGGGTTACGGTTATCAAGAATAATAACCGTAATTGTTCCGATAATCGCACCAAAATAGATTATATCGAATGCTACTGTGGCTATGAGGCCGGCTATAAAGTTCCAATCAAGCATACATTTGTCATAAAGGGTAAAACAAATGTATAAAAAACAAAAGAACTTTTACGACCTATTACATTGATTAACATTAGAATGGACGGTGTCCTCCACTAAAGCCGCCCCGATGCCCACCGGGGCCGGGACCGCCAAAGCCCCTTCTGCCTTGCATACTTTCGCGCGCAGACTTATTTCCGAATATATTCAGACGGTAAATAAAGTGTAGCATACAATAGCTGTTGACACCATTGTAAGAAGATACCGAACGGGCATCCGCCGTCAGCGAACGACTGATATTGCTCTGTTGTTTTAGAATATCATACATCTCAAAACTTACGGTAGCTGCACCTTTCAGAAAAGATTGCGAAAGTTGGGCATTCCAAATCAATTCGTTACGGTTCATGCTGCTATCCGTATAGCCGCGACGGCTTTGATTGGTGATATTGGTAGAAAGCGTCATCTTCCAAGGCATCGTTATATTAGTCAAAGCGCCGTAAGAAAAAGTATAAGGTTCCTGATTATTCTCCGGACGCAGTTTGCTACGTTCGGCAGTATAAGAGATAGAGCCGTTCAACCCGAATTCAAACCATTCATTACGATAAGCACCGTTCAACCGCTCACTCAGCGTAAGTCCGGTAGTAGTATTCTTGTCATCCACCTTGGTATCGTTATTATACAAGAAAGCTACATTATTATTATAACTGATATTGGAAAAGGAATTAATTGTAAACTTCTTATTCTTCAATGCCGTATTGAATCCGAACATACCGAAAGCATTCCAGTTACCGTTGATATTCTTTGGAATAGTAGTTCGTCCACCCGTCTGCTCATTATATATGGTGCTGTTGCTGATACTGTTCTGTGTAGTCGAGAAATTGACATGTGCCATCATGCCGCGCTGCAGCTCCGCATTATACGTATTATAGAAAAAACGCATATTATGTGTGAATGAAGGCTTCAAGCCCGGGTTCCCCACCCGGATATTCAATGGGTTTGAATTATCAACAATAGGTAGCAAATTCTCCATACTTGGCTGGCTGCTACGTCCGCGATACATAAAACGCAATTGGCTCACTTTGGAGAAGCGGTAGCGGAAGTCAATATTCGGAGCAAAGTTGAACACATTGCGCGTTGTATCAATCATGTAATCACCACGTTTATAAGACAGTATAGAATGCTGGGGTTGGAAAGACATTCCCGCACTCAACTGATACTTCTCACGAATGAAGCGTAACGATACAGAAGCATCGTGATTATAATACCGATACTCCGCATACTTACCTAAACTATCCACCGGATGTGCCTCATATCCGGAAGGCAAAGGCCCGTTGATGTCCCAGTCCGGAAAACTCAGCATATCGAAAGTAGTCTTGTCACTCTCGCTATATTTATGTTGGAATTGATAACTGAATTGCAAGAAAGTAGCTCTGGCAATCGGCTCACTGTAAGTCAGCTGAACACTGTAATTGTAATTATAAGTGGGAGTCGTAACATATTGATTGCGATACAAAACAGAATCTCCTCCCAATGCATTCAGAATCTGGTAATAACGGGTTTCCGACTGTGTATATTGGTCATTATCATTATCACCGTAACCAAAGCGCCCGCGGAAAGTGATGTTACGCCCTCTGTCGTTCAGCTTTCTGTTCAATTGCAAAGTGGCCGCCGTAGAAATGCTCTTGCTCTTACTCAAAGAAGCGCTGTTTGTAGCATTGACACGAATATCTTTCAAAGGATCATCCTCCAACTGGTCAAAATTAAGAAAGTCGTTCGGGTTGGCAACCAAGTTGTACGGGTCGGTATTGAATGTGCCCGACTCTGAAGCAGATGCATTATCAGTCTTACCATAAGAGAAATTCGGACGGAAAATAATATTCGTCATAGAATCCGGCTTCCACTCCAGACGGAAGTCCGCATTAAAGTTAACATTCTTGTTCTTATTGACAGAATTGGAGTTGGAATATGAATTCCCGTTTTGCAAGAAACGCTCAGACGAATTGGTACTGATAATGTCCGAACCTCTGTAATTATATCGTGCACTACCGCCAATCTCCAATTTGGATGACTCTATGGCAAAGTTTGCACCTAATGTTTTTGTAGCCACCAAACCGTTGTTCCTGCGCCAGCGCGGACCGCCGCCACCACCGGAGAATCCTTGGTCGTTCACATTATTTGCCGAACCGATTAAAGAGAACTGTGTTTTATCCACAAAATGATTCACCATCATACGTGCCATGTAGCGGTCTTCCGTACCATAAGCCACGTCCGCATTGCCAAACCAACCCCTGTTCATACCTTTCTTCACTGTGAGGTCGAGTACTGTTTCTTCTTCACCATCGTCTATACCGGTGATACGGGCCAGGTCCGACTTTTTGTCGTAGGTTTTCAGTTTATCAATCATATCGACAGGCAGATTCTTCAAGCCGGTTTTCACATCACCGCCGAAAAACTCCTTTCCATCCACCATGATTTTCTTCAACTCCTTGCCGTTAATCTTCACATTACCGTCATCATCAATCTCCGCACCGGGAAGTTTTTTCACCAGTTCTTCCAGCATCGCACCTTCCGGCGTACGGTAAGCGGTGGAGTTGTACATTAATGTATCTTCCACCACCTGCACTTGCGGCGCTTCAGCGGTCACTACAGCCTCAGCGAGCATAATGGCATCCGTTTCGAGTGTCAGTGTACCGACATTCTTATTGAGCACGTTAGCATAAAGATGCAGAGGGATAAACTTATTCTTAAAACCAATGTAGGAAACTTTCAATACATACTTTCCGGCACTCACTTTCGGTAAGGTGAAATAGCCTTTGCCGGTAGTGGCAACACCGGCAGCATAGGCGCTGTCCGGCAATGACAACAATTGGATAGTAGCTTGTACCGCGGGTTCATTCGTATCCTCAACCACGCGGCCGGATACAGTAATATTTTTTGTTTGTGAGAAAGCGGACAATGCAGTTGCCAACAACAACATCGTTCCGGTGATAAATCTTTTCATGCCCTGTCTTCTAAATGATCAACAATGTTTATTTGTAACTGCTTCATTTGACAAACTTACGGGCAAAAGGTTTAATGCCTTACAGATTGATTTTGTTTAATTATCGATTATTCCGCTTAAACAACCGATCAACGGTCGCTTTTTTTATACCAAATTCCAAACAAAGAACATTCATAATCAAGAATATCAGGAAAGAAGAGGAGTCTACAGATAAAATATCCCCTTGTGCCACGCGATAAAGCATACCTCCAAAAATGAAAAGCACCGTCAGGAATATAGCGTTACGTGTAGCTTTGTTGCGTATATCCTCCACCTCCTTGCATTCGCCTTTCGTCAAAGCAAATAGAATCATCAATGCTCCCAGCATCATCAAAAGTTTGGAACACTCTTTATAAAACAACAAGTTGGCATCCGTAACCCTGCCCATCATCATCATCAGGAACGGAAGAAACAGGGCGAGTGCTATTACAAAATATCCAAGCGGACGACAATATACGGGAAGTAAAGCTTTCATTTGAATTTCAGATTTATGATTTCAGATTTATTTTCATAAGACAAAGGTAGCATTTATTGCCGAAAGAATTATCTTTGTCCCGCAATAAATCACAAATCCGCAATTTTCTCATGAGTAAACAAGAAGTAATCCTTTGCGAAGAACTTGAAAGCTGCTTGACGCATGCCATTGAGAAGTGTCCGCACGATAAGCTTTTCATCCTGACCGACGAACATACCCACCGCCTTTGCCTGCCGCAACTGCAAAGTATTCCTGCACTGCAAGATGCCGCCGAAATCATTATCGGCGCAGAAGATATACATAAGAATCTGGAAACACTGGCCTCCGTATGGCAAACGTTGAGCGAACGGGGGGCTACCCGCCATTCATTATTGATAAATCTGGGCGGCGGCATGGTTACCGACCTCGGCGGTTTTGCGGCTTCCACCTTTAAGCGGGGAATAGCTTATATCAACATCCCCACCACTTTGCTTGCTATGGTAGACGCATCAGTAGGCGGAAAAACCGGAATCAACTTCAACGGGCTGAAGAACGAAATCGGAGTCTTTGCTCCTGCCGCCAGCGTATTGCTGGAAACAGAATTCCTCCGCAGTCTGGATGCCCATAATTTTTTTTCCGGGTATGCCGAAATGCTGAAACATGGCCTTATCAGCACTCCCGAACATTTGGCGGAGCTGCTCTCTTTCGATACGGAGAAAATAGACTATACCGCTCTCAAAGCCATGGTAGGTCGTTCTGTCCAAGTAAAAGAGGATATTGTGGAACAAGATCCTAAAGAGCATGGCATACGCAAAGCGCTCAACCTCGGACATACCGTAGGACACGCTTTCGAAAGCCTTGCTTTGGCAGAGAACCGTCCGGTGCTGCATGGTTATGCCGTAGCTTGGGGAATCGTATGCGAGCTCTATCTGTCGCACATAAAAACAGGCTTTCCAAAAGAAAAAATGCGCCAAACCATTCAGTTTATCAAGGAGAATTACGGAGCATTTACCTTCAACTGCAAGCAATACGACCGTCTTTACGAACTGATGCTGCATGACAAGAAAAATACCGCCGGCATCATTAACTTTACACTACTGAAAGAAGTGGGCGATATTTGCCTGAACCAAACGGCAGATAAGGAAACCATATTCGAAGTTTTCGACTTCTATCGGGAATGTATGGGGATATAAATCTATCCCCATACTACTTTATTTTATCCTCTGCAGTTCCTTTTTGCTATTCTCTTTCATCTGATATGAACTTTTCGATTTTCCAAATTTAAACATAATGGAGAGACTTATAAAAGAAGAGTCGAAATCAAGTTCTTGCGAAAATCCAATATCATGCATTTGTGTCCATACCTTTTGCTTCCGACTATTAAGCATATCATCATATTTCAGTGACAGAACCATCTGTCCTTTCATTAACGACTTACTTAGCGCGCAATTCATAACATGATTGCCGGAGTGATAAAAAATGCCGTTTACCCCCGCTGAATTGTACTGATACGTCAGAAACAAATTAAAATCAGCAGGAAACCTGAATCCTTGAGAAGTATAAAGATAAACCATTGTCCGCTTCCTCTTCATCGGTATGTTTTCACTCCGAAACGTTACACTATTGAAGGTTACTCCAACAGAATTCTGCATTGTCCAATTCTTATACTGAAAAGGAACAGAAGCCGATGCAGTCCAGATATGTTGCGAATCCAGGTTTTCCGCCATAGCCAAGCATACAGGTGAATCCGGTTCAAGCCGTTTGACAAAGAATGATGTAAGCGGGTTTTGAATCTTATTGTAAGCCAGTGAAACATTGACGAACTTATTATATACGAAATCCAATCCTATATTATAAGAATATTCGGGTCGCAGGTTCATATTTCCCACGTAGTATGTAAACGGGTCAACATAGTGCATAGACGGGTCAAGATCCTGAAACGCAGGATACAAGACTTTTCTCGAAAAAGAAAGATTGGTTTGCAACCGCTCATTTACTTTATAGCCAACTTCCAACGAAGGAAAGAAATCATTGTAAGTTTTGGTATAGTTTTCCCCTTGCTTATTCCTATTCTCATAATTTACATATTCATATCGCACTCCGGCTGTAATATGTATGTCGCTCCATTGTCTACGCAAAGAAACATATCCGGAAAATTTATCCTCATTAATATCAACCCCATTATATGATTCTATTGCTGCTTTTCCGGAATCATAGCTTTCTGTTCCATCCTGCATATTATAGTAACTATTATTCTTATTACGTGAAAAACAGACACCCGCTTTTCCGGTAATCCCCTGTTTCGTCTTATGTGTATAGTCGGCATTCACTGTATATAGTGTAATATCAGCTTCCGAACAAGAACTCTTATCCGTATTCCGGCTATCGTGCAACACTGTTATGGTGTTATTTTCATAAGACGAATAATCAACATATCCCATATTGACAGACAGTTTTTTACCGATAGAGTCAACCTGAAAAGTATAACTCAGATCATAAATATTTCTGAAGTTTTTAAAATCACCGTCTATATTTGTTCCAACGGTTTCCGTTATGGAGTTTGTCCGGAGATTATTTACATTCGTAGTTCTCCTTGTAGGATGCGTATTAAAATTCTGATATTGTACTCCGATAATATGCCGAAAATGTGGAATATAGTCAAAGCCCAGCACCGCATTATGGTTTTTAGCGGTATTCCTTTTCTGAATTATGGTATTATACATCTGACTGCCGTCTGGAAAATCACGACCATATTTTTCAATAAAGTTCCGTTTATTGGGATTATAGTTCGCACTTCCATAAATATTGAACTTATCGGTGGCATATCCTAATTGCAGCGAATTCTCCAAGCGCCAAAAATCTCCCTTTGATACAGTTGAAGTTATCTGTCCGTTAAAGCCTCTGATAAATGCCTGCCGCGTAATGATGTTGACTACCGCCATTCCGCTTGCATTATATTCTGCCGAAGGATTGGTTATTACTTCTATTTCCTTGATATTGTCAGAAGAAAGCAACTCCCAGTTTGTATTCTTGGGCGGAAGTCCATTAACAAGTATTATCGTATTCTTTCTGCCAAACACATCAATCTTGTTTTCAGAAATAGAAAGAAACGGGATTCTCCGGAGCACATCATCCAGTGACGTGAGATGTTTAAAATCCGTATTATTCTGGATATTATAAACCATCTTACCTTCAGTGAACTTCAATTTAGGCGGTGTTGCAACGATTGTAACTTCATCCAGACTCATCACATCCGGTTCCAACTGAATCAGCCCCACATCAACGGTAGCTACACTATCGCAACTTACCGTTTGTGAGTAGGGTTTATAAAGAAGCGGAGACGATATCCGAAGAATAAAGTTCTTCTGTTTGATACCCTCCATGATAAAGTCAGGCGCATCAAAATATCTATAATCAATGATTACAGAATCTTTTTTTGCTTGGACAGAGACATAGTAAAAATCACCTGCATTGATAGATACTCTACCTTTCACAGTAACGTTTTGAGAGCACAGTTCGTACAAAGGATACATCACCATCGTAAATACCAGAACCAATTTTGTAAAATTTTCTTTTGTCATAGCAGCACTATTTTCAGTTTTATTGGCTGCAAACATAAAATGAAAAAAATCAGTATCACAAAAGCTGGGACAGACAGAAAAAATTGGTGGCAAAATGCAGAAAAAGTAGCCTCTCCCCTGCTTTTTGTGGCAAATGACACAGAAAAAAGGTTACATGATTCTTTCTTTTAATACTTGTATATAGGTTCTTGACACAGGTATCTCCTTAGACACATTTAGAAGTTGCAGCTTATATCCTTTTGCATTACCTTCAATGCTGTCAATATGGTTCATGTTTATGATATAAGCTCTGTGACAACGTACAAAAAAGCCATAATTTTTCAGTTGTTCTTCAATTTGCTTTATAGTCGAACGCAACAACTTATGCTTAACTTCCCCTTCTTCCAAATAGTAAATATCCATATAATTATCAGCCGCTTCAATATAAAGGATGTTATCCGGATTTGTTTTTAATTGTTCTTTGGTACTTCCGGTCAATGTGACAGTCTGCTCATCCTCCCTTATCTCTGATTTTATTCTGTCCGATAAAACATTGTTTAATACTAAAGCATCCTGAAGATTCTGATTTAGCACAGCTATCCGCGTTAGTACAAATGTGAAGCCAATCGGTGCAACAGCAATGGCAAACGCAACCAATAAGTCCGTAAGTATAATACGCGTATATCCTTCACCTAAGAATGAAATACTTGTGTGCTCTATATTTAATCCGGGTAATAGAATCTGCTCATACACAATAATCTCTATACTCAACAACAGTACAAACAATAGATTATTCGCTATATGCTTACCTATCGTCCATTTATCAGGTGCATAGAATCCTTTAAACACTTTTGGAAACAGTATAAGAGGAACAGCTGTTCCAAACACCGTTATAAGTACAAAATGAATTAAAATCCAAAACTGGAATATGGAATCCAAACGATAATGAAACGGTTCAAAAACTATTAACACCAAAACAACAAATACAACGGAAGATGCTATTATCTGCCACGGTTTTCCATATTGTGGATAGGGATGACTCAAGTATTTATATATCATACTCATTGACTGGTAATTTTCATGTATTTTGAACACAAAATAAATATAAATCTCCAATGAAACCAAATTAAAAGGATAGTTTTCGTACCTATTCGGATTCAGATTTTAATCCAAAACAGTTCCATTTGTATCATCATAATACACTAATAAACAATAGCATACAACAAATATACAACAAAAAGTTAAGGAATTATTTGCTATTTCAAAATAAAGCCGTACTTTTGCATCCGCAATTCGGGGTGTAGCTCAGCCCGGTTAGAGTACGCGTCTGGGGGAACCAAAGAGCTAATTTTCAAGAACTTAATATTACTTTCAGATATACAAGGAGTTAGAACAATCAGTTCAACTCCTTTTTCTTTTTTCAGTACAACTCTCCTAAAACAATCTCTACAATTTAACTCAAACTGATACAAATCAACATCTAAAACATCCATAACTTTATAGCATTTAATTTCACTATAAAGGTCCGACATACTTTAACCACGGACAACAAAACAGACCATTATTTACAACACAGTTCTTTAATGTCAATCCCCATATATTCAGAACACACAATATTATCTTCCTTATAGTGGCAAAACATATATAAAAAGAATGCCATTCAACAAAATAGTCAAACGGCATTCTATTTTTCGTAATTAAATCCAATATCTACTGAGAAGCTATTTTCTTTTCCAATATAAACAGCCCCCTCTTCGTCTCAATTAGAGATTTAATATCTTCAATATCATTGGCAATCATTTCTGTGATTTCTTCTAAAATAGATTTTCTCATCTTTATATCTATCAAAGTAGGCAGAATTCTCTTTATATATTCAACTCTGTCTGCCACCTCATAATTTTCAAGCAAGTCAATCCCATAATCTCTAAACATATAGAACATATACTGTTCTACCATATCAAAATTACCTTCTTCTATATATTTATCCAAGACACTAATTATATGTTGCTCTGCCAAAGACAACTCTATTTCATGCCCAATTTCCATATATTCTTTTGACAATTTCTCTCTGTACTTTTTCATCCCAAGAGAAATTTTCCGTTGAAGGTCCTTTTCTTCTTGCAAATAATCTTTCTGACAACTCTTCAAGTCTTTTATATTTTGCTTATTCTTGTCAGCATGAAATTTTTCTACATTATTAATTATAGTTTCAACCATCTTTTCTGTTAATTTCTTTCTCTCCTCTTCAGTAGCATGATGAATTATGCTTACACCTCTCGTATCATTCCAACGAGGGTGAACTGAATATTTTCCTTCTTTTTCCATTTTATTATTCTGAAATATAGTTTCTATTAGGGTTAACAAGTCGCAAACTTAGATAGGTTGTTCTTATTTTCTATATTTATGAAATGCCTTTTTATTAAATTATTTTATTCATTAGACCAAATTTATCAAAAAAGTATCAATCATAAAAATGCCAAAAACATTACTATCATTAACAAAACAATAAAAGCCACAAAAATCATTACTATTTTAGAGGTATCCACTTCCCCATTATCCTTCTCTTCTGAATTTACATCTTTTGTGTCAGCAAAAACTTCTTTTTCTTGAGGCAGACTGGATATAACATGTTGCAGTTCTTTCATATCATTACTTACAGACATTATCCATTTTCTTTCTTGAACAAGCCTTTCTTTACGATGTTCATCAGTTTCACCCTTAAGCCACAACGCAAGAGCACCTAACAAAGGAGAAAAAAGAAGAGAGAAAAACACCCATACACCACCATCTCGCCCTAATCTATTAGCATAAGTGTATATACACGATAACAAAATTAGATAAGCAACAACAAATCCAAAAATTAGAAATGTGTTCAAGGCAGACAATAGTCCTAAATACTCATTCGAATTGTACATAATCAATTTATCATTAAAGTTAAAATCATATTTATAGAAAATTCCGTATCAGCCTACTTTTATAATTTAGTTGTTAATTATTAGATCAACCACCCTATTTATAATTGATAACTATCACCCTTTTTTCAATAAATCCCAACGATTAATATAGTCCTTTATATCCTTTTTAAAGATATTATAAGTTTTCCCACCATCTTTTAAGTCATATTTTGTTCTATTCTCTACCACATATTTACTTGGAACAATATAAAATTCAGGTAGAGTAAGAACATCTTCGAACTTATTATTATATATCACAAAGACAACATAATGATTATCCTTAGCCACCACATTACCAACGGGAACAGAATCAAAGGCACGAACTGATTTTACATCTATAGAGATGTCTGATCCATCATCATTCTTTATCCAAATATCTACACTTTTCTTATTTCCCAATGTCATATAAGCATCAATACCAAGACGATACAACATAGAAAGTACCAAATACTCACTCGCAATCCCAGTATCAAAACCCTTATTCTTAGTCTCCATAATCATAATATTTGTCTGTTACAATAATCATACACCATATATAACTATCTATTATAGTGCTATTTAATTAATCACAAAACAAATATATTTAATTAATTTTGACTCTCAAAATATTTATTACATAATTTTTTATAAAACAAAAAAAGGACTTACTATACAGGAAACCAGTAATATAGAAATTATTATCCCACTAATTCAGTCTTAACATAGACCTTTCCACCCCAGGTTTTCTCTGTCCCAATAGGAGAGCCTTTCTTAGCTTTCTCTATAATTTCGTCCACAATCTGATTTAAAAGTTGTTCATCTTCTATTTTTCCCTTAATTATATTTAACTCGTTATCCTTTTCGTTGGTATTCTCAAATTTTCTTACGATATTTACAGCATCAGAAAGATAGTCTTGAATATCATTGTACTGCGGGGTTGACTTTGCTGAGGACAATAATTCAAGACTATCTTTTTTATTTACCCACACTAAAGATTTATTCTCTACAATAGGAGAGATTATATTTTCCATTTCTCTTCCGTGAAACGATTTAATATCATCAACAATAAGAATACCTTTATCTCTATCTTGTTGACTTGGATTGTCCTGATTAAGATGAACCGCAACAAAGATATTCTTATTGTCATTATCTTTAGCCCTAATTAAAACACTATAAGAATCGCCTTCTTTTCTTTTGAAAATCATTAAAGGATCAGAAATAAGAATAGGTAAATTCTTTATTTGTTTAACATCAACATTATGTTTCTTTCTAATCCCCTTTGAAATAACTCTTTGTCTCAAAATGATAGGATTGTTATTAGGAACAATTTTAGCCAATATACCTTTTGCCTTCCCGAGATGAATTACTTCATTTACCTTCATCTCTCCATTTTTATATCTGTCAAGTTCCTCGTTGAATCTATCGTTAAATTTAATAAGTTCTTCGTCAATAAACTTTTTATTACTACCATAAGGTATACCAACTCGACCTAAATGTCTATTCTTAGGGTTATCTTTATAATAACCACTACGGGCTTTCATCAATTCATCAAACCTATTTTGAATTTCTATTTTAGATTTTTCTCGGTTTGACTTAACCGATTGAGAAATAAACTTTTAGCGA
>ERZ773177.15-NODE-15-length-211071-cov-6.64238_pt1 | contig 211071 bp, 197 predicted proteins | sample MGYA00580534_ERZ773177 | MGnify/ENA primary metagenome ERZ773177 (study PRJEB29015, sample SAMEA2737872) | human gut metagenome | biome: human gut; feature: human-associated habitat; material: faeces | place: China | collected 2012 ...
TTTCGGCGACTTGTATATAATAGCATTCCCCGTTACTTCTGTCAACACCTTTTTTGTAACATTTTTTATATTTTTGCATGATACACCAGGCAGCGTTGGCAACGTCTCCCGCTTGACTACAAGCCATTCCCCAGTTATTTTTTCAAAAAATAACTGTTTATTGCATTGTCCGCCGTCCAAAAACGCTTCTATAATAGTTTACCTTTTACTGAATTTACAAATCCTGCCACACTAAAAATAAAAATCCGGCTTTGCCTTCTACAGCAAAACCGGATTCGAACAACTTAATCCAAACTATTATTCCCGATGTGCCTCCATCGAACGGCTGGCAATAATATCTACTCCCAATCCCAGAATATTTTCTACAATAATCTGGCCTTCAGTCACCGGAGCCTTTACGGCTATTTGGCGCAATGCCGCAGCACAATCCAAAATACGTTCTTTAGGCAGTGTAGTTTTAGATACGACGGGCAATAATGGTAAAAGTCCTCCTTTTACCTGTACGGTACTTGTCAGCATCCGCTTGGGGGCAACTACTTCATCATGGGCATATTTAGGACCACGGGGGCAGGTATTACCGGTAACACTTGTTACCGCACCGTCTTCTATAGTAACAGTCATCTCACAACCCAAAGGGCACATGATACAGTTCATTATACGAGTTTCTACAGCCATTTTTATGCCTCCTTGTTCAATGCCACAGTCAAAGTTTCTCCGATAAGCGCTGTCTTTTCTGCTGGAATATCGACAGCAATCATTTCACTTGGCTTGGCAACAGGCAGCATTTTTGTCAAAATGACATTTTCGCCGCTCTTTACTTCTAATTTTACTTTACGTTCCGGATTGGCAACACGCATAAATAAACGTGCTTTTTCACCATTTTCGGGCAGAGACAGTCTTTGCGGTACACATGTACGTACTCCGTTCGAGGCAATCACATTTACTGTACGCAAGTCGCCATCCAATTTTCCCTGCGCATCTAACGCTGCAAATTTACCTGCTATTTCCGCTTCTTCCGAAACAAAATCTACCAGGTCGTGTACATGTACAACATTGCCGGCAGCATAAAAACCAGGAAGACTGGTACGGCGGCGTTGGTCTACGATAGGGCCGCTGGTCAGCGGATGCATCTCTAAATCCAAACTGCGCGATAGTTCATTTTCCGGAATCAAGCCGACAGAAAGCAGTAAAGTATCACATTCAATATCAAATTCAGTCCCGGCAATCGGCTGCATTTTTTCGTTGACCTTTGCTACAGTTACACCGGTAACGCGATCACGTCCATGGATCTTTGTGATAGTATGGGAAAGATACAAAGGAATATCATAATCATCAAGACACTGCACTATATTACGGGTCAAACCATTGGAAAACGGGCAGATTTCCAAAACAGCCTGCACTTTACAGCCTTCCAGGCTCATTCTTCTCGCCATGATTAATCCAATGTCACCGCTGCCTAAAATTACTATTTTATGTCCAGGCAGATAACCTTCCATATTGACCATCCGCTGCGCCGCTCCGGCAGTAAAAACACCGGCCGGCCGTTCACCCGGAATTCTGATCGCACCGCGTGTACGTTCGCGGCAGCCCATAGTCAGAATAACGGTTCTGCCTGCAATTTTCAGCAGTCCATGTTCAGGGCTGACTGCAATTACCGTTTTGTCCTGCAAAACTTCCAAAACCATCGTATCAACCAAGGTTTCTATTTCCGGTTTATCTTTGATCATTTCAATGCAACGATAAGCATATCCGGGTCCAGTCAGCTCTTCTTTAAAATGATGCAAGCCAAAACCATTATGAATGCACTGCTGCAGAATGCCGCCTAATTCCCGGTCACGCTCAATAACCAAAATACTTTCAGCACCATTCTGCCAAGCGCTATAAGCAGCAGAAAGTCCAGCCGGACCACCGCCGACAATAATTACGTCATATAAATTTTTCATTTTTATGCTTCCCCCTCATCTGCAGAGTTTTTTTCATAAAACAAATGAGAATCAGCACGTTCTTTCAAAACTTCCGGTACGGGTATACCCAGTTCCCGTGCCAGGATCTGGGTAACGCGCGGACCGCAGAAACCGCCCTGACAGCGTCCCATACCGGCACGCGTACGGCGTTTAACACCGTCAACTGTTTTAGCTCCGCAGGGCGCTTTGATAGCAGCGATAATCTCCGCTTCCGTGACCGTTTCACAACGACAGATAACACGGCCATACAATCTATTTTTTTCAATAAGCTTTGCCTGCTCCTCATGTGACAATCTATGAAAAAGAGGATTTTGCGGTAAAGCAGCTTTAAAATCAGCTTTTACAGCGGCCGGACAATATGCCAACACAGCTTCAACAATCATTTCGGCTACTGCCGGAGCAGCTGTCAGTCCAGGCGATTGCATCCCTGCAGCATTAAACAAACCTGCTACAGGTGAAGCGCCGATGACAAAATCTCCGCTGCCGGAAACTGCACGCAGCCCTGCAAATTCAGTAATCGAAGCACCCATCGGCAAATTTGGAATCAGTTTTCTGGCAGAATTCATAATTTCGTCCATCCCTGTCAGAGTAACGGCAGTATCTTCCTTATTCTCCATATCCTGTGCATTAGGACCGATAAATGTATTGCCATGCGTAGTCGTACAGATCAGTATACCTTTAGACTTTTTATTAGGTGTTGGGAAAACAACGCCTTTAACCAAACTGGCTGCAGCAGTTTTATCAAAAAGAATATATTCGCCGCGGCGCGGATGAATAGTGAAGCTTTCATCGCCAGCCAAACGAGCGATACCATCTGCATAAACACCACCGGCATTTATGACACAAGCAGCCTTGATCAAACCTTTTGAAGTTTCTACAGCCGTAATTCTGCCAGCTTCCTTAATAAATCCAGTTACACGGCAGTCCGTAACTACTTCAGCGCCATTCTGCACTGCACATTGCGCAAAAGCCACAGCCATGGCAAAAGGCCAGCAAACGCCTGCCGACGGCGCCCATAAAGCGCCAACAACTGTTGTCAGATTTTTTTCTTTGGCTAAAACTTCTTCTCTATTTAAAATACGCAGGCCTTCAACGCCGTTTTTCTGACCGCGTTCCAATAATTCCTGTAAAGTCTGCATTTCTTCTTCACTGGTAGCAGCAACAAGAGAACCTGTCCATTCAATATCCAGACCTAATTCTTTTTGCAGCTCATGATATAATTTATTGCCGCGTACATTAGTAACTGCTTTTAAACTGCCTGTCGGCGCGTCAAAACCAGCATGTAAAATAGCACTGTTAGCTTTCGTAGTACCTGCAGCAAGGTCCGGTTCTTTTTCAACAAGCACGCATTTTAAATCATACTTCGACAACTCACGCAGAATTGCAGTACCAACAATACCGCCGCCGATAACAACGACATCCGCTGTTTTGAAAAATTCCATCATTTCACATCCTAAACAAAAATTCTAAGTTATACTTAGTAATTTTATCACATTCTTTACAAAAAAAGAACTTACTTTATAGTTTTTACAAGAAAAATTTCATTTTTTGTCACCCACGGGACTTTTAAAGTCCCTATTGCTTGAAAAAATATCCTGTCAAATTTGACAGGATATTTTAAAAATTATTTTACAGCTTTATCCGGAAAAATTTTATTTAAAAAATCTATACATTTATCACTCACCGGCGTCAGTAAAACCCAACTCAAACCAACCAAAGAAATACTTAAAGAACCTACAACAATATCTGTAAACCAGTGCGCTCCGGCCATAATACGCGGCAGCATAAAAATTATTAAAATAATGCAGCTGACGGCAAAAGCTTTTTTGCCAAAATATCTCAGCATGAAACCGGCATAAATCATCAGCATCAGACCATGATCGCCTGGAAAACTGTCGCCAGAATAATCCTTAGTTTTAAAAACCAGCATTTTACTGACACGATGAATATTTTCAAAAAATCCTGTCGGACTGCATCGCTGTACAGGAATCAAATGCCCCAGCTGATTTAATATTACCGCAAAAAACAGCATCGTGACACCGATAAACCACATTTTTCGTTTACCTAAATGATCCTGTTTAGAATAATAATAACCATATAATGCCAACATAGCCATTAAAGAAATTATATCGAAATGACGTACATTAGTCAGACCGACAAAATAAGTAAAAGAGCTTTCAGGTTGAAGCTGTTCATTAAAGTAATAGAAAATGCTTTTATCCAATGTAAACCAAAAACCATGTTCAGCAGGTAAATACCAGCTAAAAAATATTGTTAAACCTACAGCATTTAAAAATATAATTTTTCCTAAGTTTTTTCCCACTTCCGACTCCTTTTACTGCGCCTCTTTCTGCAAGTCCTTCAACAATTCCTGTTGTTTGCCTGCATCTAATAACTTAATCATTTTATTTTCCACTATTCTTACAGCTGCTGCATCAATAGCGGCTGTTGTCAATTTATTTGTTTTTACAGCTTCCAGTACACCCTGATAAACCTGCTGCTGATGTTCATAATTATGACAAACCAGCAAAACATCAACTCCGGCCTGAACTGCTGCAACCCCCATTTCACGAAAACCATACATACTTGTTAAAGCTCCCATTTCCATATCATCTGTAATGACGATACCCTGAAAACCAAGCTCATTACGCAGAAAATTATTGATTACCTGAGGTGAAACACTGGCCGGCAATGTATCCAGTCCTGTATAAATCAAATGCCCTACCATAACCATAAAATCCTGGTTGTCAAAATTTTGGATAATATTTTTAAATGGTATTGTGTCTTCTTGCAATAAAATCTCTTTAGAAGCTGTAATCCGATATTGTTCTGTATGCGGATCGACCTCACTTTTTCCCATACCGGGGAAATGTTTCAAGCTGTAAATAATTCCTGCCTGATCATAACCACGGCAGGCCGCTTCGGTAAACTTGCTCACGGACGCAGCATCGTGCCCATAAGATCTTCCATAAGGAATACCAATATCTAAAACAGGAGCAAAATTTACATTGAAACCAATCGTCTCCAATTCCATAGCTGTCTGGTAAGCCCAGCGACGTGCATCTTCAGGAGTGCCCTGTTCAGCTATTCTGGCTGCTGCAGGAGCAACGATCAACCCCTGCTTCATTCTGGCAACCATCCCGCCTTCCTGGTCAACACATAAATAAAGCGGTAATTTATTATATTCTTTATTCAGTCGCTGCAGGTTAGCATTCAGTCCTGTAACCTGATATTTATTATTCATATTGCGGTCAAATAAAATCACGCCGCCAACATGATAATCTCGCAGCATGCTCAACGCACCCTCGTCTATTTCCGTACCATCAATACCGATCAGCAGCATTTGTCCGATTTTTTCTTCTAAACTCATATCGGCAACCATTTTTACAGCCGCATCATGCAATGTCGGATTTTTTACTTCCGATTTAGGTTCAGCACTCTGCCCACAGCCAGTAAACAAAAAAACCGTCATAAAAACTATAAAAGCCAGTCCTCTGCCGGCAGAAAATATTCTTTTCATAGTTACCTCATTTCTAAAATTTAGCTATATGTATATTTTAACATATTTTCTTTAATTTTTACAAATAGTTTTCAATCGTCTCTCTTGAAAAATTGACAGCTTCATTCGATTAAATTAGAATAAAATTAAAAAGAAAAGCAGGTGATAACTAATGAAACGTATTCTTTATCTGACCTTAACTATCATGCTTTGTCTGACATTTTTTACTGCTGTAACCTGGGCTGAGGAAAAAGCTTCTGCCGCCTCAGATAAAATTCTGAGCCAACAGCAAGTCGATGAGCTTTTGCAGGCTGATGATAATCCGGCTGCTTATGTTAAGATAGACGAAGATGCTTACAAGGTCTATCCCGATTTTAAAGATAAAAAAGCAGTCCGTAAAGAACTGTTAAAAAATCTTCCTACTAACAAAGTGCTTTATTTACTGACAGCCAGTGAGCAGACTTTCACTCTGGCTTTTGATGTAGTAAAGGATCTGGAAAAATCAGGCCGTCTTTATGATAACAGCCGTTATATGGGTGGTAAAGATGATTCTGATGCCGGCGCTGAAAACATAAAGGCAAATATTCATAAGTTCTGGTTTATGAAAATCCCCCGCGGCAGCACTGTTTATGATGACGGTGTAAATGTTGGTATCGGTATCGGTATCGGCCGGCGACATCGCGGCGGTATCGGTATCGGCTGGTAAAATTTATACAAAAAAGAAAAAGCCCTGCTGAGCAGGGCTTTTTTTTATTCTTCTGTAGCCTGGGATGTTTCTATGATCTCATCAGAAACATCGACTGTTTCCGTCTGCACATCATCTGTTATTACTTCTTCTGTAACGTCATCTTCAGCCTGCTGAACGGCAGCCAAAGAAACTACTTTATCATCATCATTCAATGTCATCAGTTTAACGCCTTGAGCATTACGTCCAAATTGGGAAATGCCTTCGACGTCAATACGGATAATGATGCCGGCAGCAGTGATCATCATAATCTCCTGCCCCGGAGTAATAACCTTCATTCCAATCACAATGCCGGTCTTTTCATTTACTTTGATATTTATTACGCCCTTACCACCACGAGTCTGTTTGCGATACTCGCTGACAGAAGTGCGTTTACCAAGTCCCTGCTCAGTCGCAGTCAATACTTCACTGTTTTCACTGGTCACGCTGTCCATAGCAACAACTTCATCACCATAATTCAGCTGAATACCGCGTACACCGTGAGCAGTACGTCCCATGGGACGCACATCCTGTTCATCAAAACGGATCGCAATACCGTTTCTGGTAGCCAGAATGATTTCTGAATTGCCATCAGTCAATTCTACACCAATAAGCTGTTCATTTTCATCCAGAGTAATAGCAATCAATCCAACCTTACGTGCACTGTTAAAATCTTCTAGATTGGTCTTTTTGACTGTCCCTTTATCTGTAGCCATAAACATATACTGCTCTGTCTTAAACTCTTTCACCGGGATAACTGCTGTAATCTTTTCTCCCTGCTCAATAGGCAGCAGATTGATAATCGCCGTTCCCTTAGCTGTACGTCCAGCTTCGGGAATTTCATAGCCTTTTTGCCGATAAACACGACCTTTATTGGTAAAGAAAAGAATATTATGATGAGTTGTCGACAGGAACAAATGCTCTGCACAATCGTCATTTTTCTTACCGCTGCCACCGGTTTTGCCGACACCGCCGCGTTTTTGATTACGGAAATTATCAAGAGTCTGACGTTTGATATAACCCTGATGGCTGATCGTTATGACAATATCTTCTTCAGCGATCAGATCTTCCATATCCATGGAAGAAGTATCATGTGAAAGAATCGTACGACGTGCGTCGCCGAATTTCTTTTTCATTTCCAACAGATCTTCTTTAATAATATTGAGGACTTTTTGCTCATCTGCCAAAACGCTCTCCAACCAATCAATCGTTTCCATAACGTCGATATATTCATCGTCGATTTTTTTACGTTCCAAACCCGTTAAACGCTGCAGACGCATATCCAAAATAGCCTGAGCCTGACGCAGGCTTAAAGTAAATTTTTCTACTAACGCAGTTTTAGCAATATCTGCATTAGCACTGCTGCGGATAGTATTGATAACTGCATCCAGATTATCCAGGGCAATTTTCAAACCTTCCAAGATATGAGCGCGATCTTTGGCTTTACCTAATTCATATCTTGTACGACGGGTGATAACTTCTTTTTGATGGTTAAGATAGTGGACAAGGATTTCTTTCAGATTTAAAACCCGAGGATGCCCGTCAACCAAAGCCAGCATGATAATACCGAAAGAATCCTGTAATTTGGTATGTTTATATAATTGATTTAAAATAACATCAGGAACAACGTCATTTCTTAATTCGACAACGATACGCATACCACGGCGGTCAGATTCATCACGCAAATCAGTAATGCCTTCGATCACACCGTCTTTAACTAATTGAGCAATACTTTCGATCAGACGGGCTTTATTGACCTGATAAGGAATTTCCGTAACAACGATGCGGTGCTTGCCCTTCTGCATGGGTTCTATTTCTGCCTGTGCGCGGATTTTTACTATACCACGGCCGGTAGTATAAGCGCTGCGGATGCCTTCGGTACCAAGGATCGTAGCTCCGGTAGGAAAATCAGGACCCTTGATTGCTGTCATCAATTCCGGTATTTCTATATCAGAATTGTCGATCAGCATAATCAATCCGTCAACTACTTCACTCAGATTATGCGGCGGGATATTGGTGGCCATGCCTACAGCGATGCCGGCACTTCCATTAATGAGAAGAGCAGGTACCTTCGCCGGTAAAACGCTTGGTTCTTTCAGCGATTCATCATAGTTAGGCACAAAATCAACAGTTTCTTTTTCAATATCTTCCAGCATAACTTCAGCAACCTTGGCCATACGCACTTCCGTATAACGCATAGCAGCAGCCGAGTCACCGTCGACACTGCCGAAGTTGCCATGACCGTCTACCATCAGATAGCGTGTCGAAAAATTCTGTGCCAAACGTACTATGGCATCATAAACGGAAATATCACCGTGAGGATGATATTTACCGAGAACTTCACCAACGATACGGGCAGATTTTTTATAAGGCTTGTTGGATGCCATACCGGCTTCCTGCATTGCATATAAAATTCTGCGGTGTACCGGTTTTAAACCGTCACGTACATCAGGCAAAGCACGCTGCACGATAACGCTCATTGCGTAATCGATATAGGATTTTTGCATTTCTTCTTCAATGTAGACCGGTAAAACTTTACCAGTACCTGTCTCTAAATCCACAATATCACCTCAACATCTCATAATTACTTAAACAACAATTCATAAACCTGCTTGCCTATTAAAAGCGTGGTTACGATTAAATAAAGCGGTTTAACATAAGAAGCACCATGCCTAATAGCCATACGGGAACCAAAATAAGCACCTATCACCATAGCAAAGCCCATCAAAAGACCATAAGTCCACAAAACTGAACCACTTAAAGTAAAAGACAACAGCGCTCCGATACCACTGGCAAAATTCAGGGCCTTAGCATTACCGGCTGCCGTTACAAAATCATAACCCAAAAATAAAAATCCAAAAATCAGGAACGAACCTGTTCCCGGACCAAAAAAACCATCATAAAAGCCAATACCAAAGGCCATTACTACAGACCCAAGCAAAGCTGCCAATCCCAATTGTTTAACTGCCGATACATCGCCCCAATCTTTACGACGGTAGGTGTAAACAGCAACTGCGACTAAAAGGACAACGATCACATTTTTCATCAGCTGTTCCGGCAGAAGATAAACTACATAAGCACCTAAAGCCGATCCGAGAAAAGAAAGCGGCATCAGACTTATGGCAACCTTTTGATTGATCTTTCCTGCACGCCAAAAAGAAAAAACACTCATCAAACCGCCCATAGAAGCAGCCAGCTTATTAGTTCCCAAAGCAAAATTTACAGGCAACCCTAGGGCCAGTAATGCCGGCGTAGAAATTAAACCGCCTCCGCCAACAGTTGAATCGATAAATGCGGCTATAAACCCTGCTAACAATAAAAAAGCAATCGTACTTGGATCTAAAATTTCCAAAATTTTCCCCTCACCCATCACCAAGCTTAAAGTTTATATTTAAGATAAAAACCTACGCGACCCTGATTACAGGTAAAAACCACTTTTTCCTTTTCAACCATATTACTGATAGCATAAGGATGAGCTGAAAGCAGTGGCGCATACTCCAAATTCCATTGAACGCCCTGCAAAGTAACTTCATTGCAATCTGTTAATGGCAGCAACGACAAAGCTTCTATATTTTCAGGACTGAAAGGTTTGAAAATCAAACTTTCATCCTCTTGGAGCAGTAATAAAATTTCCTGTTCATCAGCCATAACAACCTGCACATCACGTTGAATTTTATAATTCAGCAAAGAAAAAACATTACTGTACAGATGATCAAATCTGCCGCCCCAAATACCGCTGGCAACAATATTTACAGCTTCCGGCATAGCTGCCAGTAAAAGCTGTAAGTCTGTATCATCTTTCAGAGGATCATGCAGAAGTATTTTTACTCCTGAAAGCTGTGCTTTTTCCCAGCAGTCTTTTGCCGCACTATCAGCATCGCCGCATAACCAAACAGGTTTTAAATTATTTTCACAGCAGCATTCGATCCCTTTATCAGCACAGTAAATATCTTTAGATGCAGCTATTTGCACCAGCCATTCGGACGCAGGCTTTCTACCTCCGGCCAATAATAAAGCTGTAGAAGAACCCTGCCTGGAAGTTTTTATTTCCAGCTCTCCCTGAGGCAAAAGTAGCTTCCAATTCTCCATTACCTTAAATCCTTCTTTTTAGCAGGTGCAGGTTTAATTATGATTTGTCCCTGTTCCTTATAAATTTTCCAGACAACGTCACCATTACCATTTTTAAACCAATCCATGCTTATTTCCAGCAAATACTGATTTAATTTTTCTTGAGCTTCAGCAGGTAATAATAATTCTTTCGCTGCTGCGGCTTTATTTTTCATTTTAGAAGAAACTATTTTTTCATCAGCATCAAAAGCATTTTCAAAGCTTTCTTTTTCTACATAGCCTTTAAACATTTCTTCATCAGAAAGATTTTTTTTGATTTTCATAATGACCTCCGTAATTACAGGTCCAGATTTCTTACTTTACCGGCATTAGCCTCAATAAATTGACGCCGTGGTTCTACTTTATCACCCATCAATATGGAAAAAATTGCGTCTGCTTCAGCAGCATCCTCCAAATGTACCTGCAAAATCGTTCTTCCGTCAGGATTCATAGTTGTTTCCCATAACTGCTCCGGATTCATTTCACCTAAACCTTTATAACGCTGGATATAGGGATTGCTGTCACGACCAACTTCATCCAAAACAGTCTGCAGTTCATCATCGCTGTAAGCATATAAATGCTTCTGACCTTTACGGACCAGATATAAAGGTGGCTGAGCGATAAATACATGTCCTTCTTTGATCAAAGGCTGCATATAACGATAAAAGAAAGTCAACAGCAGAGTTCTGATATGAGCTCCGTCGACATCGGCATCTGTCATGATAATAATTTTACCGTAACGCGCTTTTTCCAGATCAAAATCTTCACCAATACCACAGCCAAAGGCAGTAATCATATTTCTGATTTCATCACTGCTCAAAATTTTATCCAATCTTGCTTTTTCAACATTTAAAATCTTGCCGCGCAAAGGCAGAATAGCCTGAAAACGACGATCACGTCCCTGTTTGGCACTGCCGCCTGCAGAATCACCTTCGACAAGATAAATCTCTGTTTCTGAAGCATCCTTACTCTGACAATCGGCTAATTTACCAGGCAGACTGCTGATTTCCAAAGCGCTTTTACGCCTTGTTAATTCACGTGCTTTACGTGCTGCCATACGTGCCCTGGCGGAAAGAATTGATTTTTCTACAATCCTCTTGGCAATAACAGGATTTTCTTCAAAAAATTCTCCTAAACCTTCGCTGACTAGATTATCAACGATCGGACGAATTTCACTGTTTCCAAGCTTAGTTTTAGTCTGACCTTCAAACTGGGGCTCCTGAATCTTAATACTGATAACTGCAGTCATACCTTCACGGACATCATCACCGCTGAGGTTTTCTTCTCCGTCTTTCAAAGCACCTATTTTACGGGCATAATCATTGATAGTACGCGTCATTGCCTGTTTAAAACCGCTTAAATGTGTGCCGCCTTCTTCAGTATTAATATTATTAACAAAAGTAAATAGATTTTCAGTATAAGTATCGCAGTACTGCAGAGCTACTTCAACAATATTAGTATCTTTGATACCTTCGATGTAGATAGGATCATCATGGAGCTTATCCTTATTTTCATTTACATACTTTACAAATTCAATGATACCGCCTTCGTAATGAAAGCTTTCCTGTTTTCCAGTACGTTCATCATTGAGATTAATACGGATACCTTTATTTAAAAAAGCCAGTTCACGTATTCTTAAACGCAGGGTTTCATAACTGTAGATAAGTTCCGTAAAAATCGTCGGATCAGGTTTAAAATGTACAGTAGTACCTGTTTCTTCAGTAGTACCCTTTTCATAAAGCGGCACAACTGTTTTACCACGGGAAAACTCAATTCCATAAATTTTACCGCTACGACGTACCTCAACCTCCATATGCTCGCTGAGCGCATTAACACAGGATACACCTACGCCATGCAGACCTCCGGAAACCTTGTAGCCTCCGTCACCAAACTTGCCGCCGGCATGCAGGATAGTCATAACTACTTCTACAGCAGGCTTGCCAACTTTATGCATTTCTACAGGAATACCACGACCATTATCACGTACAGTAATGCTATTATCGCTATGAATAGTCACATCGATAGCATCGCAATAACCTGCTAAGGCTTCGTCTATACTATTATCAACTGTTTCATACACCAAATGATGCAAACCACGGGCAGAAATACTGCCAATATACATACTTGGTCTTTTACGTACAGCTTCCAGACCTTCCAGGACCTGAATCTGTCCGGCACCATATTGTCCCTTAACCTCAGTTGCTTCTTCCAAATTAGACATAGTAACCTCCACATTCCTATAATTCAAGTATATTTAATACTTTCCTTCAACGATCAAAAACTTTTATAAATGGCATCACTGCCAAAATCTTCTTCAGCCCTTCGTTTTAAAGTCAGAGCGGAAATTCCCGATAAATACAAAGTATCAGTTGTTAAAATACAGCTTGAACACTCACCATTTTCCGATAAATCAATAATTTTATATTTATCCTTATTCACAGAAATATAATTATCATAAATTTCCGACTGTTGATCACGAATATTAAAAATAGCTATAATATCCGTATTTTTTATCATGCAGTCGGCACCAAGATGCAGATACATATTAATATTTCCTCCGCAATCCTTTAATAATATTTTGTGCAAGCTGTTCACTGATTTTATCAGGCTGCATCCCTGTTTTTAACATCACAGCCGTCATTTCTTCTCTGATATCAGACTGATTATTATAAACCTTAGCATAATAATACTGTTTCAAAGAATTTTTTACACTATCGAATAACATTTTATCACATTTGACATATTTTTGACAGTCATTGTAATTCAGCCAAGGTTCAGATGTCAAAATAGATACTATTTCTGTTCTCAATTTCTCTTTTTCATAACGCTGGCAGACGCGGCAAAGATCATTTTTTTCAATTAACGCAGCACCACAATATTTACATTTCATATCATTGTTTTCGATAAGTAATGCTTTTTTTCTTTGCAGACAAACTTTCCTGAAATGAGCAAGCTTTTTCTGCAATTCCTGATTATTAATATTTACCAGTGCCTGTCTAATAAAAATTTTCTCTGATTCCGTCAAAGGTTTAAAATTTAATTTCACTTCCTGTTCTTCTTTCGGAAGCTGCAAAAAATTTTCAATAGAGCCTGTGAAAAATTTTATATCCTTGACAGGGTCATTAGTCATAACACGATTTATATTATTAATAAACTGCTGTTTCATCATCAAAAGATGATTAGCCCAAACAGAGCTATCCGTATTTATATATAAAACTTTGCGTTCCAAACGTACTGGTTTTGAATGCTTAGCTACGTTAGCACCACAGATCTGTTCCCATTTACTCTGCATAGAAAAAATAAAATATTTATTACGACCTTCCTGATTAGGAAGCATTTTTAAAAGTACTCTTTCTATACCTTCCATTTTTATCCCTCTGCGATTCTGCCTTCAATAATCCTGAAATACGCATTTCCGCTCAAATCCGGAATCAAAGCTTTATCGTTTACCGTAATAAAAGTTTGAACTTTACCATCAATAAATTTTAATAGCTGACAACGTCTTTGATCATCAAGTTCACTCATTACATCATCCAACAGTAATACAGGAAACTCATCTATTTCCTGGCGGACATATTCAAGCTGTGCCAGTTTTAAGGCTAAAGCAGCACTGCGCTGCTGCCCCTGTGAACCAAAAGCTTTCAAAATTCTGTCATTTACTTTAAATAACAGATCATCACGATGAGGTCCTATACCCGTACTGCCTCTTAAAATATCTACCTGCTGCCGTTCAGACAGCTTACTGCGATAGAAATCTTCCCAACAGATAGCTTCATCAGGATAAAGAAGCTCGCCATTATTAGCTTTAAGTTCATAAAAAACAGTTAATGTTTCTAATTCACCAGTTAAAGCAGCATAAATATCTTTAGCTATATTTTTTAATTTCTGCAAAGCGGCCATCCTTTTTACAGCTATTCTGGCCGCAGTCAGCACAAATTCCTGATCCCAGGTCAATAAAAGCTCAATACTGGCATTATTATCACGGATATCTTTAAGAAGCCTGTTGCGCTGCTGTAAAATACGATTATATTTTATCAACAGATCATAATAAGCTTTATCAGTCTGTGAGATCTGCATATCAAAAAAACGTCTGCGTAAAGCGGGCTCACCTTTGATAAGCTGCAGATCCTCAGGTGAAAACATCACCATATTTAAAGTTCCGTAATGTTCCTTGGGCCGAACCTTTACATCGTTCAAAAACAATTCTTTTTTATTCTTACCATCGAGCTGCTGTCTTTTTATTTTAACATCATTTACCCCATGTAAATCTTCAAAATTAATACCAACAGCTAACTGATTTGTATCCAGACGCTGCATATCATCTTCCTGGGCAGTACGATGTGACATTCCAAAGGCAGCATAAAACATCGCTTCTAAAAGATTTGTTTTTCCCTGGGCATTCTGCCCATAAAAGATATTGACCATTGAAGTAATTTCCAAACAGCATTCTTTATAATTTCTAAAGTTAACTGCATAGATTCTTTTTACTTTCATAAATTATTCCGTTATAACTTTTATTTCTACTTGCTGATCTAAAACAACAGTATCCTGCGGAAAAACTTTCTTGCGTTTTTCCGTAACTATAACACCATTCAACGTAACTACTCCCGCTTCAATAGCCTCATGCGCCTGTCCTCCGGTCTCTAAAACTCCTGCATATTTCAAAAGATTAGAGATCGTAATAAATTCAGTAGTGATACCGACAGTTATTTTTTCCATTTTTTACCTTCTCGCTTAAAATACGACTCTGACAGGAGTAACGATATAAATATAATTACTTTCAGCAATCGGTTTAATGCAAACAGGACTCAGAGAAGTATTTAACTCCATCGTAGCCTGTTCATCAGTAAGATTTTTTAAAATATCAATGATATATTTAGAATTAAAAGCTACATTGATCGTTTCGCCCTGAGTTTGACATTCGATTACTTCACGTCCCTTACCAACGTCTGGACTGCTTGAGCTTACAACGATTTCATTATTTCCGACACTTACTTTGATAATACTGTAATCACCATCACTGGAAAATAAAGCAACGCGTTCTACAGCTCCGGCCAGTTCTTTAACATTGAATAGAGTTTTAATGTTAAAAGCAGGAGGAATAACTCTACGATAATCAGGGAATTTTCCTTCGATTAAGCGGGAAACAATTACCACTTTATCGATCTGTACCATGATTTGATTATTTAATAAAGAAAGTTTTACTTCCTGAGGTAACTCACTTGTTAAATTACGAGCAATTTCACTTAAAACTCTGGAAGGAATAATCATTGACATAGCTTCGCTGCTTTCCTGTTCCATAGTTTTGATTGATAAACGGTGAGTATTAGTACCTACAAAAGTTATCTTACCATCCTGGAGTTCCACTAAAATACCTGTGAACAAAGGTCTTGCTTCGTCTGTAGAGCAGGCAAAAATAGTTTTTTTAATAAGTTCCTTGATTTTTTCATCTTCTAAAACTATTTGTTTATCAGCATTAAATTCTGGAAATTTTGGATAATCATCTTCATTCATCAGTAAGAGCTGAAAATCAGATTTATCGGATTGAACATTGATAGTTTTTTCTTCTTTATTTTTTACGATGGTAACATTTTCGCCAGGAAGCTTACGCATCAATTCTGAAAAATGCTTTGCTGAAACAACTATTTCTCCTTTTTCCTGTATTTCCGCTTCTATACTGCAAGCTATAGCCATATTCAGATCCATTGCCTGGATCTCTAAAATGTTATTATCTGCAATTAAATGGATTCCGGAAAAGATAGGAGTACTAGGTTTGGAAGAAATAGCTCTTTGAACTGTTTGAATTGCTTTGTTAAGGTTAGTTGTTTTACAGGTAAAAATCATGTTATAAAGACCTCCATCTTTTTTATTATTGCTATATTAATTTAAAATCTTAGTAGACGTCGTAGTAGGGAGTGTGAATATGTGGAAACAGCCTAAAAACACTGATAAAAGCTTTTATGAAACTTGTTGATATAAGTGTGGATAATTTGGAAAATTTATTAACATTATCAACAAGTTTTTGTGTGATGCTTTTTATTAACTGTTTATCCACAGAAATAACGCAACTTATCCACAGAAACTGTAGATAAGTATTATATAATGGTAGAATTTTGAAAGTTATTGTTTTAATTTATCTACAAGGTAAGTAATAGTTTTTTCACAATTAGGATCTTCTTTGATCTTTTTTACGATTTTTTCATATGCATGGATAACAGTAGTGTGATCGCGTCCTCCAAAAAACTCACCAATTCGGGGATAAGAAAAATCAGCCATTTCACGGCACAGATACATTGCTATCTGTCTTGGATAAGCAATATTTTGAGTACGTTTTTTTGTAAAAAATTCTTCTTTTTTGATTTTGAAATAATCAGATGTAACCTGAATGATATCGTCAAAAGTAATTTGTTTGTTTTTAGTGCTGGTTCCCATAGCGTCAAGTATTTTTTTTGCCAGATCTATAGTTATCGGACTTCCCATCAATGAAGCATAGGCTACTATTTTTGTATAAGCGCCTTCTATTTCACGTATATTGGTGTCAATGCTGGATGCAACAAGAGAAATAACATCATGAGGAATAGAGATGTTTTCTGATTCTGCTTTTTTTCTCAAAATAGCGATCCTTGTTTCCAGATCTGGAGATTGAATATCTGCGAGAAGTCCTGATTCAAAACGTGAACGCAATCGGTCTTCCAGCGTTTCGATTTCACGCGGAAGACGGTCGCTGGATATGATAATCTGTTTGTTAGCTTCGTATAAGGTGTTGAAAGTATGAAAGAATTCTTCCTGTGTCATTTCTTTATTTTTTAAAAATTGAATATCGTCGATAATTAAGCAATCGATATTACGATATTTTTTTCTGAAAGCATCTGTATTTTTATTTTGAATAGAATTAATTATTTCATTGGTAAATTTTTCACTTGAGATGTATAAAATTTTCATTTTGGAATCATTCATTTTTATCTGATTGCCAATCGCATGCATCAAGTGTGTTTTACCTAGACCGACACCGCCATAAATAAAAAGTGGATTATAGGCTTTAGCAGGATTTGAAGCTACAGCTTGAGCTGCTGCATAAGCAAACCTGTTGGAATTGCCGATAACGAAAGTTTCAAAGATATATTTTGGGTTAAGGTTGCTTTGGATATCATCTTCAAAAAGATCTTGCTGGGTAAAACTGTTTTTTACAGGCGGCAGAACTGCCTCAGGAAGCAGAGACCTGTTTTCAGTTTGTACTGGAGTAGTTTCTGCTGAATTTATAGGGAGTTCTTCAGTTTTCAAATCAAGGTTTTCAATTTTAAACTGCAGGTTTGTGCCGGTAATACTGGCAAGCATACCTTCAATGACTGTAGTATACGTTTCTTCAATCCATTTTTTTGTAAAATTATTTTTGGCGCCTACTTTTAAGTAGGTATCTGTTATTTCTAAGGGAATCAAAGGTTTGATCCAGGCATTATAAACATTTTCACTGGTAGATTCATGGAATTTTTCCAGGAATTTTACCCAAACCTCTGCTAAATCGTACGAGCTCATAAAATACATCCTTCCTGTGGCTACTCATAAACGGCTTGTAAGGCGTTGAAATAATGATTTGAGACAAAAAATAATAGCAAGGCTTATAAAAAATCCTACAGTCGGTTTTCTGTCGCTGTAAAATATAAAAAATGACATAGTAAGACTATTATTACTATCACTATATTCTATCAAAATTAAGAGTTATTAGCAATTTTTAATTGAGAAGAAAATTTTGAAGGATAGAAAATAATAAAAATTTCTTTAACTAACTGCTTTATTCTTGACACTTTAAGTCGTTTCTAATATAATTTCTGTAGCTATCAATTCAAATCAATATAGAATTTGATAAAACTAGTGAGTGGTAAGGAGGTAAGATTTCATGAAACGTACTTTTCAACCTAACAACCTTAGAAGAAAAAGAACCCATGGTTTTAGAGAAAGAATGAAAACTTTGGGCGGTCGTCAAGTTCTCAAAAGAAGACGTGCTAGAGGCAGAAAGAAATTGTCTGCATAATATCATAAAAATAGGCCGCGAGAGTGGCCTATTTTTTCCATGCGGGCAGGTGCAAGAATTTGGAACCAAGAAAAAAGTTCACTTTTCCTAAAAAAAATCGAATCAAGTCTAAAGCCGGTTTTCAATTGGTGTATACTACCGGACGTTCTGTCGTTGACAGTTTATCTGTACTTTATGTTTTACCTTTAGACGCAGAAGGTCCTAAGATTGGTTTTGCTGTCGGTAAAAAAATTGGTAACGCCGTAGTACGTAATCGTGTCAAAAGAATGATGAGAGAAGTATTTCGTCATCATAAATCGGAATTGCTGACGAATATACAGCTTATTTGGGTAGCTCGTAAAAAACTGGCTGCTGCAGATTTAAAAACTTATGATCGAGTATTTATGCGTTTAGCTAAAAGAGCCGTTTTATTGAAGTAAGGTGAATTTCTGTGAAAACATTGATGATTGTTTGTATCCGTTTTTATCAGTTATTTATTTCACCGTTATTTCCGCCTACATGCAGGTTTTATCCTACATGCTCTCAGTACGCCATTGAAGCTATCCGAAAAAAAGGCGCTTTAAAGGGCGGCTGGCTGGCAGTTAAAAGGATAGCAAAATGTCATCCTTTTCATCCGGGCGGTTATGACCCTGTTAGTTAACAACTTGATAATGCAAATTAAAGTAGTAAATATATACACTAACCTCTAAGGAGTGATATCTTGGACTTTCTCAGTAATATTGTTCAGCAGGTTATTACGGTACTTTATAATATGACTGCTACTGTAGGTTTACCTAATTATGGCCTGGCAATTATCATTATGACGATTATTGTTAAAATACTGTTGTATCCTTTAACAAAAAAACAAATCGAATCAACAAAAGCAATGATGGCTATGCAGCCTAAAATGAAAGCTATCCAGGAAAAATACAAGAACGATAAACAACGTTTGAATATGGAACTGGCAAACCTTTATAAACAGGAAAATGTCAATCCTTTAGCTGGCTGTCTGCCGTTATTAGTACAAATGCCGATTATGATCGGTATTTTCTATGGTATTCGTGATTTTCATTATGTTGGACCGGCTAATTTTTTATGGATTCAAAGTATCTCTAATCCGGATCCGATGTATATACTGCCGGTTTTATCAGCTTTGACTACTTTTGTGCAGTCAAAACAGACTATGCCGGATACTTCTTCAGCACAAAATAAGATGATGCTGTATTTTATGCCGCTTTTTATTGGCTATATCAGTTTTAGCTTCCCAGCTGGTCTGGTGCTTTACTGGGTTGTTATGAACCTGATGCAGATCGGTCAGCAGGCACTGATGAATAAGGCTACTGTAAAATAATTGCTACAGGAGGCGAAAAAGATGGGTTTCCTAGAAAAAACAGGAAAAAATGTTGATGAAGCTTTAGAACAGGCTTTGAATGAGTTAAAAACTACTCGGGATAAAGTAAATATCGAAGTTATTGAAGAAGCGAAAAACGGTTTATTTGGTTTATTTTCTAAAAAAGCTAAAATTCGTGTTACTTTAAAAGATGCTGCTGCTAAAATCGGTGATGTTGTTGAAGAAGCTTTAGATAATATTAAAGCTGACGTTCAGGCCGGTAAAGAAGAATATAAAAATACTGCTGTAGACACAGATACAGAAGCAGCAGTAAAAAAAGAATTTGTAGTTGATGAAGAAGCAGTCCAGGCCGGTAAGGAATTTTTACAGAAAATATTCCATTCCATGAAAATTGAAGTGGTTATGGAAAAATTCGTTAATAAAGCTGATAGTACTGTTACTTTAAAATTACATGGTCCAGATATGGGGATACTGATCGGCAAACACGGACAGACTTTGGATGCTCTGCAATATCTGACTAATCTCGTGGCTAATAAAAATTCCAGTGAAAGAATTCGTATTATTATCGATGTTGAAGATTACCGTGAGCGGAGAATAGAAACATTGAGCCGTTTGGCTGTACGTCTTGCTGATAAAGTTAAACGTAACGGTGAAAGAGTAGTTCTTGAACCGATGAACCCTCATGAAAGAAAGATTATTCATATGGCGTTGCAGAATGATCGCCGCATTACCACTTTAAGCGAAGGTGAAGAACCTTATCGTAAGGTAGTAATCGAATTAAAAAAATAATTTGTGTCTGAGACCCAGTAATTTATTTTACTGGGTTTCTCTATTGGAGAGTAATTATGGCAAAGAAACATACAGTTTCTGAAACTAACGAAACAATCAGCGCCGTTATTACGGCTTTAGGTGAAGGCGCGGTAGGAATAATACGCATCAGTGGTACTGAGGCTGCTGCGATAGGTGATAAGCTGTTTCGATCAGCTTCGGGTAAAAAATTGACCGAACATACACCGCATCTGCTTGTTTATGGTCATGTAGTTGATGAAGAAAATAGTAAAATAGACGAGGTGCTTGCTGTTTATATGCAGGGACCACATTCCTATACTGCAGAAGATGTAGTGGAAATACAAAGTCATGGTGGTTTACAATCGTTAAAAACTATCCTGGGTCTAACCTATAAAATGGGCGCTCGTCCGGCTGAACCGGGCGAGTTTACAAAGAGAGCTTTTTTAAACGGACGTATAGATCTGATCCAGGCGGAAGCAGTTATGGATATTATTAAATCACGCAGTGAAGCTTCTTTAAAAATGGCAGTACGTCAACAGGATGGCCAACTGTCTAAAAAAATCAAAGGTCTGCGCCGTAATTTATTAGATATTGTAGTAAATCTGGAAGCAGTTATTGATTATCCGGAAGAAGATATTGAGGAAATAACTTTTAATACTGTCAGTGAAGGTATGGAAAGGGTCAAACAGGAACTGGAATATCTGCTTAAACATGCTCATACCGGTAAAATATTACGCGAAGGTCTTCAGACAGTAATTGTCGGTCGTCCTAACGTAGGCAAATCAAGTCTTTTAAATGCTCTGCTCAGTGAGGAAAGGGCTATTGTTTCAGAATATGCCGGAACTACGCGCGATGTAATTGAAGAACAGTTATTGCTTGGCAGTGTGCCATTGGTATTAGTTGATACTGCCGGCATTAGGCAGACAGAAGATTATGTTGAGAAGATAGGGGTTGCCAGGAGTAAGGAACGTCTTGACAAAGCAGAATTGGCTGTAGTAGTTTTGGATGGATCTCAGCCTTTAAACGAAGAAGATGAAGAAATTTTAAATGCAGTTGCAGGTAAGCCCTGTGTTATAATAGTAAATAAAGGTGATCGACCGCAGGTAAATGATTTAACAGCTTTACAGAAACGCTTTGGTAAAGATAGAGTGCTGCTTTTATCTGCAAAAACCGGCGGTGGGCTGGAACAGTTTACTGCCTGGCTGCAAAGTTATGTTTATGGTTCAGAGCATGCTATATCTGGTGGTGCTTATGTACAAAATACACGTCACGAGAATCTGCTGCGTGAAGCTTTGTTAAGTGTAGAAGAAGCAATCAGAGCAGCGGCATCGATGCTGCCATATGATTGTCTGGTCATTGATCTGCATAAAGCGATCGATGCTATGGGTTTGATTACAGGTGATACTCTTCAGGATGAAATCATCAATGAGATTTTTTCAAAATTCTGTGTTGGGAAATAAGAGTTTAGGTTGTAGGTGACAAAATGTATATTACTGATAATTATGATGTCGTCGTTATCGGTGCAGGTCATGCCGGAGTAGAAGCGGCCCTGGCGGCTGCACGCCTTGGCGGCAGGACTCTTCTTGCTACTTTGTCTTTGGATAATATTGCTTTGATGCCCTGTAACCCTTCTGTCGGCGGACCAGCTAAGGGTCATTTAGTGCGTGAGATTGATGCTTTAGGCGGTCAGATGGGTCTAACTGCTGATGAAGCCTGTATTCAGATGCGGCTTTTAAATACAGGTAAAGGTTATGCTGTCCATGCGTTAAGAGCTCAGGCTGATAAGCCTTTTTATCATACTTTGATGAAGCAGGTTGTGGAAAACCAGGAAAATCTGGATGTTAAACAATTGATGATCGACAGATTATTAGTTGAAAATGGAGCTGTAGTTGGTGTAGAGGCTGAAACGGGCGAAGTTTTTGAAGCGAAGTGCGTCATTTTAGCTACCGGCACTTATCTGCGCGGGCGTATTGTTTATGGTCAGGTAAATTATGAATCAGGACCTAACGGATTGCGCTCAGCCAATAAACTGTCGTCTTCTTTATTAGAGCATGGAGTAGAGCTGATGCGTTTTAAAACGGGTACGCCGGCGAGAATCGATGCCCGCAGCCTGAATTACAGCAGAATGGAAGCTCAATATGGCGATGAACAGGTACGTAATTTTTCTTTTATGAGTACGATTACGGAAAGAAAGCAGATTCCCTGCTGGCTGACTTATACCAATGCTGATACTCATAAGATCATTCGTGATAATCTGCATTTGTCAGGTATGTTCAATGGTATGATCGAAGGCGTCGGTCCACGCTATTGTCCTTCTATTGAAGCTAAAATCGTACGTTTTGCCGATAAGGAACGGCATCAGTTATTTGTGGAACCGGAAGGGTTACGTACAAATGAAATGTATGTGCAGGGAATGTCATCGTCTTTGCCCGCACATGTTCAGCTGCAGTTTATGCAGACTATACCCGGTTTGGAAAATTGCCGGATGATGCGCGCCGGTTATGCTATTGATTATGATTGTCTTGATCCGCTGCAATTGCAGCGGACGTTAGAACATAAAGCTATCAGCGGACTTTTTTCTGCCGGTCAGGCGAACGGTACCAGTGGGTATGAAGAAGCCGCCGCGCAGGGGCTTCTTGCCGGCGTTAATGCCATGCAGAAAATAAGGAGTAAAGAGCCGCTTATTTTAAGCCGCAGCGAAGGCTATTTAGGTGTTTTGATTGATGATCTGGTTACAAAAGGAACGAATGAGCCTTACCGCATGATGACTTCGCGTGCTGAATACCGGCTGCTGCTGCGTCAGGATAATGCTGACCTTCGGTTAACGGAAAAAGGCAGAGCGGTTGGTCTGGTAAACGATGTTCGTTACGAAGCTTTTACTGCAAAACGCAGTTTGCTTGAACGGACATTGCAGAATTTGAGCAGTACACATTTACCTCCTAATGCGGAAGTGCTTGCCAAATTGGCAGAGCTGGGAACAGCGCCGATTCGTTCGGGGATGTCACTGCTGGATCTGCTGCGCCGCAGTGAAATGACTTATGAAAAATTACAGCAGGCTTTTGAAGTGCCGGAGCTGCCGGAAGTAGTTGCCGAGCAGGTAGAGATTTTTGCCAAGTATGAAGGTTACATCAATAAGCAAAAACAGGAAGTGGAAAAAGCATTGAAGCTGGAAAATAAAAAAATACCGGCTGATATCGATTATTTGAGTATCAAAGAGCTGTCTTCCGAAGCAGTAGAGAAGCTGGCGAAAGTGAAGCCTGCTTCAATCGGTCAGGCTTCACGCATTTCCGGCGTTTCTCCGGCTGACGTCAGCGTGTTGATGATAGCGTTGGAAGTAATGCGCAGGAAGGAATATGAATCATGACGTTTGCTGAAATAATGCAGTTGAAAGGGAAAGAAGCGGGACTGAGCTTTACAGCACAGCAGCTGGAACAATTCAGTGCTTATTATGAACTGCTTGTGGAGACGAATAAAGTGATGAATCTGACGGCGATAACCGAGCCTGAAGAAGTAGCCGTTAAACATATGATTGATTCTCTGCTGGCATTTGATGAGAAGCTGTTTGGTGAAAAAACTTTAGCTGATGTTGGTACAGGGGCAGGATTTCCTGGTATCCCCCTGAAAATATACTGCCCTTCTTTAAAAGTAACTTTGATTGATTCCCTGGCTAAACGGCTGAAATTTTTGGAAACGGTTATTATTGAATTAGGACTAAAAGGTATTCGCTGTGTGCATTTACGGGCCGAGGATGCCGGCAGAGATCCCAGGCATCGTGAAAAGTATGATCTGGTGACGGCAAGAGCAGTTGCCAGACTGAGTGTTTTGGCAGAATATTGCCTGCCGTTAGTAAAAACAGACGGCAGCTTTATTGCACTAAAAGGCAGCAAATATCAGGAAGAGATAGCTGCTGCTGATAAAGCGCTGCAAATTTTGGGCGGGCGCCTGGTAAGTGCCGACGCCGTAAAGCTTCCTGGGTTGAATGATGGTCGTGCTATTGTGAAAATAGCCAAAATAAAAACTACTCCCAAGGCATATCCGCGTAAAGCTGGTTTGCCGGACAAACAACCCCTGGAATAAATAGTGGAGGTTAAGTTTATGACAGTTGATGATGGATTTTCTGTTTTAGAAGCAGGACGTGCGGAAATGGGTACCAAGCATAGCAGTAAAGCAATCGAGGTAGTACGGGTGCCTTTAGCTAAAGTTATACCGAATCCTTACCAGCCGCGTAAAACATTTGATGAAGATGGTTTACAGGATCTGGCGGCATCTATTGCCCAATATGGTGTTTTGCAGCCGCTTTTGGTAGCACCCATGGAAGATGGCAGCGGTAATTATCTGCTTATCGCCGGCGAGAGACGTCTGCGTGCTTCCAAAATGGCAGCTTTGAGTGAAATTCCTGTTATTATCAGTGATTATACTCAACAGCAGATTGCGGAGATAGCTTTGATCGAAAATCTGCAGCGAGAGGATCTGCATTATTTGGAAGAAGCCGAAGGCTACGAAATGCTGATGAACGAATTCCATCTGACGCAGGATTCTATGGCGGCTCGGGTTGGTAAAAAACAATCGACTATTGCCAATAAGCTGCGTTTATTGCGTTTGCCGCAGCCTGTACGCGAGTCTCTGCGCAAAAATGCCTTAACAGAAAGGCATGCCAGAGTTTTGCTTAAGCTGCCGACAGAGGCAGAGCAGCTGCAGATTGTAGAAACGATTGTAAAGAATAATTTCAGTGTGCGTCAGACAGAAGAATATGTAAAAAAATATTTGGATACAGATGAAGGCGAAGTTACTCCGAAGAAAAAGCGTCTGGTGATCGTTAATGATGTGCGTATCTATCTTAACAGCATTAAGCAAATAGTTTCTACGATAAAAGATGTTGGTATTCCCGTATCAATGGAGCAGGATGTTGACGGCGGTGACGTGCTGGTGACTTTAAGAATCCGTAATACTAAAAAACCAAAAGAGCCGCGTTTGTTTTAAGCCTACTGAAGCAGTGGTCTGTAAAGATCACTGCTTTTCTTTATGTATTTTTAAGAATAGTTCTGTACAAATCCAGCTAATGTAGTAAAATAGAAACAAGGTGACAGGAGAATAAGGGAGGGTCAATTCCATGGATTATAATGAGGTTTTAGAAACGGCGCGGACAAAAATCGGTACTAAATGTAAGGCTTGTCCCATATGTAATGGTGTAGCCTGCAGAAATACGATGCCAGGACCAGGGGCGAAAGGTATAGGAGATACTGCTATCCGCAATTATCAGAAATGGCAGGAGATCCGTGTCAATATGGATACTATTTGTGAGAAAAAACAGATAGATACAGGTTTGGAGCTGTTTGGCAAGCACTTCAGCTATCCTTTTTTTGCCGGTCCTGTAGGAGCAATAGCAATGCATTACAGTAACGCTTATAGTGACGTTACTTATAATGAAGTCCTGGTTTCAGCCTGTGCGGAAAATGGTATTGCCGCTTTTACAGGCGACGGTCTGGACAGCAGTGTCATGGCAGCGGCGACGCAGGCTATCAAAGCTGTTGACGGGCAGGGTATACCTACTGTCAAACCCTGGAATCTGGAAACGATTAAAGAAAAGCTGGCCCTGGTAAAGGAGTCTGGCGCTTTTGCCGTAGCTATGGATATTGATGCTGCTGGATTACCGTTTTTACAGAATATGATGCCGCCGGCCGGCAGCAAATCCGTTTCTGAACTGGCAGAAATTGCGCAGCAGGCAGGTGTACCATTTATTGTAAAAGGTATTATGACGGCGAAAGCAGCGTTAAAAGCGCAGCAGGCGGGAGCGCATGCGATCATTGTTTCTAACCACGGTGGACGTGTCCTGGATCAGTGTGCCGCAACGGCAGAAGTATTGCCGGAGATAGCGGCGGCAGTAGACGGGAAGATGCGTATTATTGTTGACGGCGGCATTCGCAGTGGTGTTGATATTTTTAAAGCGCTGGCCTTGGGAGCTGATGCTGTTATTATTGCCCGTCCTTTTGTTACTGCTGTTTTTGGCGGAGGGAAAGAGGGTGTCAAAGTATATATCGAAAAACTGGCTGCTGAACTGAAAGATACTATGGCGATGTGCGGTGCGTTTACATTGAAGGAAATAACCTCTGAGATGGTGCGCCGCAGTTAAATGTTTATAAGTGCAGAAGCATTATGAAGAGGATGTTTCACGTGAAACATCCTCTTTTTACTCATATTTGGAAATAGTGAAGGAAAGAAAGATGGAAATAATAAAAATTGTAAGACGAGAACGAAATTTGCTGGAAATATTAATGATTATTTGGGAAGATTCGGTGCGTCATACACATGATTTTTTGAGGGAGAGCGATATTAAAGCGCTGCGTCCGTTGGTATACCAGAATTTGGAATCTATTCCTGAATTATGGGCTATTAAGGCTGAAGATAGCTGTTATAAGGGTTTCATGGGCATTGACGGAATAAAGCTGGAAATGTTATTTGTCGCAAGCAGTGAACGTGGGCAGGGATTTGGTTCGAAGCTGCTGCGCCATGCTGTCAGCGGGCTTGGAATGACGGAAGTCGACGTTAATGAACAAAATCCGCAGGCCTATTGTTTTTATCAGAAACAAGGTTTTAAAAAATATTCGCGGTCTGAGTTGGATGGACAAGGCAACCCGTTTCCTGTTTTGCATCTCAGGTATATATCTGCGAAAGATGGTTAAAAATATAAAGAAGGCAGGTAGATCATAATGAAATTTCAGGCAGCACTTCTGGTTGTAAAAAATATGGAAAGGTCAGTCAAATTTTATAAAGAAGTTTTAGGACTGAGAGTTACTATGGATCTGGGTGCGAATGTTACTTTAACAGGCGGAGTAGCGTTACAGACTCAAGAAAGCTGGTGTGAATTTATCAGTAAGGATCTTCAAAGTATCAGTTTTGGCGGCAATGCTGCTGAACTTTATTTTGAAGAAGATAAATTCGATGATTTTTTAAAAAAGCTGGCAGTAATAAAAGGGATCTTTTATGTACATCCAGTTCAGCAATATAGCTGGGGGCAAAGAGTAATTCGTTTTTATGACCCTGATTTTCATATCTTGGAAGTTGGTGAAAATATGAAGTCTGTCTGCAGAAGGTTTCTTGATAGCGGCATGACTATAGAAGCTGCTGCTGTAAGAATGAATGTGCCGGAAAAATTTGTGCGTGCCTGTGTGAGATAAAGCTGGAAGGTGGATAGATGATGTTAAAAATAGAAATGCTGACGGTGGAAACAGTTGGTGCGTTGAAACCTTTACTATTGGAGCTGGCAGATTACCATAATCAGACAGCTTTAAATTTCCGGGGGCTGTATCCGCTGGTTTGTGCAGATGAAAAGATCAGGACTCTGCAGCGGGGAATCAGCGCAGGCAAAACTGTCGCAGCAGTTCTGGCTGTTGATCATGCGTGGAAAGGTTTCTGTGTTTTTTCGCATACTGATGTCTGCGGCAGTATTGACTATCTTTATATCAGGCAGGAGCTGCGTGGGCAGGGGGCGGGAAAGATGCTGATGCAATGGATGCTTGAACGCCTTGAGCGTCTGCCTTTGAAGCTGCTGGAACTGAAAGTTGTTTGTGGAAATACTGAAGCGGAGCGGTTTTATGAACATTATGGTTTTGCTGCCAGAACAATAACTATGGCCAAAGAATTAAAATAAAGGCTGCTGTTTATAGGAGAGAATTTATGCTGGAAAAGGCATTGTCGCAGAAAGAGTTAAGCGCTTTATTAGGGATGACGACATTTGAAATTTATAAGAAACTTTGTTGGCAGATTGAAGCCGATTATGATATGGAACACATCTGGAATAAAGGCGGCAGTTGCTGGCGTTATGAATATAAATACCGTCGCGGCGGCAGAACTTTATGTGGATTATATTTACGTGAAAGCTGTTTAGGGTTTATGGTTATTTTGGGAAAAGCTGAAAGGGAAAAATTTGAACAAGACAGAGCAAATTTTTCTGATTCAATAGTACAGGCGTATGATGCTGCAACTACGTATCATGATGGTAAATGGCTGATGATAGAACTGCAGGATGAACGCCTATTTGCCGATCTGAAAAAGTTATTATATCTTAAACGCAAGCCGAATAAATAATAAGTGCGAACACAAAAACTGAAAGATGAAGGTGGAAAATGTTTAAATTACGTCCTTGTCGAATTTTTAGGAGAACAATGGGAAATAATAGAAATGGAGTGGTTGGTAGGTGAGAGATAAATGTATACTGCCGTTTTTAATAACTGAACGGCTGGAATTTTTTCAATTGACACAGGCTGATTTGCCAGAGCTGGAAATATTGCTTGGTGATCCTGAGATCATGTATGCCTGGGAACATGGCTTTACTAAAATAGAATCACAGGCCTGGCTGAATGAAAATCTTCGCCGTTATAGCAGTGATGGTTACAGCTACTGGGCAGTTCGTAAAAAAAATGATGGCAGTCTTATTGGGGTGATGGGGATACTGAAAGAAGTGGCAGAAGGTAAGCAATATATTGGAATAGGATATATTCTGAACAAAAAATATTGGGGACAAGGCTATGCAGGAGAAGGAACTGCGGCTTTGTGTCAATATGCTTTTCGTAAACTGCAGCTGCAAACGCTTACGGCGCAGGTCAGGACGAATAATTTTGCTTCGCAGCACATTGCAGAAAGACTTGGTATGAAGGCAATGTGTAATTTTGTGAAAATTTACCGAGGTCAGGAAATGCCGCATTTTCTTTATACGCTGGATCGTGATAAATGGCTGAAGACAGCATCGAACGGAACTGTAATAATGCTGGAACTGGAAGCAAAAAAAGATTTTTTACAATTATTACTGCTGGGGGACGAAGACGAGAAAATGCTGGATCGTTATCTGAAGAGAGGAGATCTGTTTGCTTTATATAAGGGAGATCTGAAGGCGACAGTGGTCGTGACCCAGGAAAAAGAGGATGTGTTTGAAGTCAAAAACCTGGCGGTATGGCCGCAGGAACAACGTCGTGGTTATGGACGTTTTTTAATGACAGAAATGTGCCGCTTGTATAGCCGCTTGGGAACAAGAATGCTGGTCGGAACAGGTGATGTTTTTGAAACGCTGAATTTTTATCAAGCCTGTGGTTTTACAAGAAGCCATGTGATAAAAAATTTTTTTACAGATAATTATCCTCAGCCGATTTTTGAAAATGGCATACAGCTTAAAGATATGGTGTATTTAGAATGTTTTTTGAAGAACGATCGTAGGCTTAAAAAGTAAGCTGTGTTATGAGATCTATAGTTGTAATGATAAGCTGTACATATAATAAAAAGCGATGTTTCATTTGAAACATCGCTTTTTGCTTTTATGCTGTTATCTGATAGCCGTTGGTTCTTAATGCAGCAGCAGCCTTCTGCAGATGGGATTCTTTGATAAGGATATAGTCAGTATTATAGGTTGAAACGGCAAAAATACTGATACCGGCATTTGCCAGCAGACTGGAAATTTTAGCGAGGATACCGACTAAAGCAAAATCAAGTACGCCGCAGATCTTTAAAGCCCGCCAGCCTCGTTCACATTGCAGAACTGCTGCAGGAAGGTCGGTTTCAGGGCAGACCAGGGACAATTCTTCAGCAGTTTTACTAAAAAAAAACAGCGGCATCTGCCAGTTTATTTGAGAAGTATCCTGAATCTGGCACACAGCAAAGGTTTGTGGTAGAATCTGTAATTGCATATAATTGCTCCTTAAAATATTAATGATACTTTAAGTATAAGCAGTACAGTCGATTACTGCAAATTTATTTGCCAGAGAATATCTGTCCGGCTACGGCAACAGCATTGAGGACTTTAGGGAAACCCGTATAAGGTATGCAGTGCAGAAATGCTTCGATAATTTTTTCTTCTTTTATGCCAACATGTAATGCTGCGTTGATATGTACCTGCAGCTGGGCTTCGCAGCCGCCTGCAGTCAAAAGGCTGGACAGCGTCAGCAGTTCTCGTTCCTGCAGGCTGAGCCCGGGACGTTCGTAAATCTGGCCAAAAGCAAATTCAATGATATAGCGGGCCAAATCAGGAGCAATATCACTGAGATTTTCGATGACGTTACTGCCTGCAGTCCCATCGATTTTCTTTAAATTTTCTAAACCTGTTTTAAAATAATTATCAGACATTTACATTCACCTCCAAAATGATTACAATGAAAGTATAAATTTTAGACTATACTCTAAGTCAAGGATTAAGGATAAAAAATGAAAATCGGTGCATTTGCGGAATTAACTGGGATCAGTGCTTATACTTTGAGATATTATGAAAAAAAGGGCCTGTTGTTTGTTAAACGTGGTCAAAATGGCTGTCGCAATTATCTGGCCGAAGATAGGGAATGGGTACAGTTTTTATGTAAATTAAAAGCGACAGGGATGCTGCTGCGTGATATAAAGAGATATGCACAGCTGCGTTATAATGGGGACGGTACTATTGCCGAGCGGTTGGAGCTTTTGCTGAAACATCAGGTTTATGTAGCTGAAGAAGTACATAAATGGCAACAGTACAGTGAAAATCTGCAGGCTAAAATAGCTGTTTATCAAGAACAATTATTACAGCAGCGACAGAATGCAGGTCTGAAATAGCAGTATACTCAGGTTATATTACGGCAATTATAAATACAGGATGTAAATTCTTTATCAGCGGATGAAGAAAATGATTGGGTGTTCTAAGTCACGCCTTGTTTTTGAAAGGTGTAGATTTGGACACTTTTTTTGAAGGGAGCAGACAAATGGTAAAAATTTATAATTTTTTGTGTACAGAAGCAAAAACTATCAGAGAAAAAGTTTTTATGGAAGAACAAGGTTTTAAAAATGAATTTGATGAATATGACGAAATGGTTCCGCATGCAGTACTATTTATGGAAGGGTGTGCTGTGGCGACAGGAAGGTTACTTCCGGGAGAGCGGTCGGGGGATTTTATTATTGGTAGGGTGGCTGTTTTGCCGGAGTTCCGTGGCAGAAATTTAGGGGCACAGATCATGTTGGCACTGGAACAGGAAGCACGCAGAGTTGGCGGTAAGCGGATCAGTTTGTCCGCTCAATGTCGTGCCAGCGGCTTTTACCAGACTTTAGGCTACCGGGAAATTGGTGAGGCATATTTGGATGAATTTTGTCCGCATATTTTAATGGAAAAAAGCCTGTAAAATAAAAAACAGATTTTGATGAAGTTTTAGTAAAAGCAAATTTCATTAAATATGTGGATAAAACTGTGGGTTATGTTGATAAAAACTCAAAGCAATGGTAATAGAAGCAAAGCTGGAGGAAGTTTTGGCTGCAAAGAATGTTGCAGCAATGTTTCACGTGAAACATTGCCTTGAAGAAGTTGCGTAAAAGACGATGATTTGAAAGAAAGTAAGTGAATTTTAGTTTTTGCTATAGGTGAAACACTTAATTTGTGATAAAATGGGAAACAGATGAAATTCAAATAATTTATTTTGAAGATATTAAGGGTGAGGTGAAGATTTTGGTTAAGGTTATCGCTATTGCCAATCAGAAAGGCGGCGTCGGTAAAACTACGACTACTGTCAATTTGGCGGCGTGTCTGGCACAGAAGGGACGCAAAGTATTATTGATAGATTCTGATCCGCAGGGTAATTCTACCAGCGGGTTGGGGTTTGATAAGCGCGATATCAAAAAGTGTATTTATGATACGTTGATCGATGATGTGCCGATGAAAGAATTGATCATCCATAGTTCCTATGATAATTTGGACGTACTGCCGGCGACGATCCAGCTGGCAGGAGCCGAGATCGAACTGGTAAGTCTGATGAACAGAGAAGGCCGCCTGAAAAGCTCATTGGAACGTGTTAAGCACGACTATGATTATGTGCTGATCGACTGCCCTCCGTCTTTAGGACTGCTGACTATCAACGCACTGACGGCTGCCAGTTCGGTGCTGATCCCTATTCAGTGCGAATTTTACGCCCTAGAGGGTGTCAGTCAGCTGATGAATACGATAAAATTAGTGCAGAGAAATCTTAATCCGGCTTTAAAGCTGGAGGGCGTAGTGATGACGATGTATGACGCGCGGACCAATTTATCGGCCGACGTTGTCGATGAAGTAAAAAAATATTTTGAAACGAAAATGTACAATACTATTATCCCGCGCAACGTACGCTTGAGTGAAGCTCCCAGCCATGGACAGCCGGTCATTGTCTACGACCCAAAATCCAAGGGTGCGATGGTTTACCAGGAACTGGCACGGGAGGTAATCGGTGATGAATAAAAAAGGTTTAGGCAAAGGTTTGGGTGCAATTTTTGGTGATGCAGCCGATCCGGTCAATACAGCGGTAGAACCGGTACGTAGTGACGAAGAAAAGAAGGAGCTGCTTCTGAAAGATATTGTTCCTAATCCACATCAGCCGCGGCAGGTTTTTGATGCAGTGAAACTGGCAGAATTAGTTGAATCTATCAAGCTGCATGGAGTAATTCAGCCGTTGGTAGTACGTAAACACGGACGTAAATATGAGATCGTTGCCGGAGAGCGTCGCTGGCGTGCTTCCAAGGAAGCCAAGCTGAAAACTGTTCCGGTTATTATTCGTGATTATGATGATGCAACGATGATGGAAATTGCTTTGGTAGAAAATATTCAGCGTCATGATCTTAATCCGCTGGAAGAAGCAGAAGGCATCAAACGGCTGATGACCGAATGCAAGCTGACACAGGAAGATGCTGCGAAAAAAGTTGGCCGCAGCCGTACTGCTGTTGCTAATCTGCTGCGGCTGTTAAATTTACCGCAGCAGATCAGAGAATATGTTTCACGTGAAACATTGACGATGGGGCAGGTAAAACCGCTGCTTTCTTTGGATAATGAAAAGCAGCAGCTTGAAGTTGCTGCGGCCATTATTGAAAAAGGCTGGAGTTCACGGACAGTGGAAGACGTTGTCAAAGAGCTGAAAACTGGGCGCAGATTCAAAGTTACTGAAGAAGCGGTAATTGTTGCTGAGGAAAAAGCAAACAATAAAAAAGGAAAGGCAGCCGCGGTAGGAGATGTTTTTACCAGCGATTTTCAAAACAGGTTGGTAGAATTATTAGGAACAAAGGTCAAAGTTGTGCCCAAGGATGAAAAAAAAGGCAAAATAGAAATAGAATATTATTCACCTGAGGATCTGGAGCGGATATATGATTTGCTGAACAGACCGGCGCAGCAGACATTAAAAAGGAAGAAGCCCTGGCTGTCTGTTTAAAATAAAGTGTTGCTGCATTGGTGAAAGAATGAAGTAAGTGCAAAGGATCTGGCACGAGCAGCGCTTACCGGGAGGGGAATTATGGTCGGTTTGGGAACGCTGGTTAACTCCGGAGCGATTTTAGCCGGAGCGGGCGCAGGATTATTGCTGCGCCGCGGACTGCCGGAAAAATGGCAGGAAAGCATCATGCAGGGTGTGGCACTGTGTATCATTGTTATAGGTGTACAGATGGCTTTTAAAAGTGAAAATATCATGGTTGTTATTTTCAGTATTGTTTTAGGTGCTATCGTTGGCGAAGGTATCGATATCGATACGAAGCTGCAAAGATTTGGAGATTGGATCGGCAGTAAGCTGATTGGCGGACATGATGCCGGAGCGGCCAAAGCTATTGGAGAAGGTTTTGTTGCTGCCAGCCTGATTTATTGTGTAGGCGCAATGGCGATTATCGGCAGTTTGCAGGATGGATTAAAAGGTGATACAACGATCTTATTCGCTAAATCGACTTTGGATGGTATCATTGCGATTATACTGACGGCCAATCTTGGTATCGGCGTCGCTTTGTCAGCAGTAAGCGTACTGTTATATCAGGGTACTTTGACTTTGCTGGCCGGGGTACTGGAACCGGTCTTAACTACCAGTATTTTAAATGAAGTAACTGCTACGGGCGGTATGCTGATTATGGCGATCGGTGTCAATATGCTGAAAGTGGTGCAGATTCGTATTTCTAATCTGTTGCCGGCAGTGCTTTGGGCCGGGATCATCGTTGCAGTTTCAGGTCTTTTATAAAGGGAGAAGGAAGAACAATGGAACAGATCAATCAAATTTTGGGCAATAATCTGCTGTTTATAATAGCGGTACTACTGGTCTTGATAGTATTTTTGCTGGTGATGCTGGTAAATATGAATAGTAAGCTGAGAAAATTACAGTGGAAGTATGATTATTTTACTAAAGGCACAACTATGGATTTGGACGAAGTACTTACTCAGACGCTGGAAGATGTGCGCAGTGCGGAAGCCAAAATAACAGCTTTGGAAAAGAGCCGTGATGATCTGCGGCTGCGGTTAAAAAGTTGTGTGCAGAATTTACGCGTGTTAAGATATAATGCTTTTGATAATACTGGAAGTGATTTAAGTTATTCTGTAGCTCTGGTTGATGAAGAAAATAATGGTGTGGTGCTTTCAAGCATTTATGGCAGAGAAGAAAATCGCTGTTATGCCAAACCGGTTATAGCTGGAAAATCCCAGTATGTACTTTCCAAAGAAGAACAGGAAGTATTGCAGCAAAAGTGATAAAACAGACAAAAAAAGCATCGTTTTAAACGGCTTGTAAGGCTGGCGAAATCAAAAACGAATAGAATGGACTGTATCATAAAGGAAAAACGCTCACAAGCGATTTGTGGGCGTTTTTTCTGTGTTGACCTTAATCAGCAAATGGATCTTCACTAAGTCTTTTTTTGCCATATAAAGTTTTTAAATTTGTGCTTGTGTTTTTATAATTTTTATCTGCCAGCGAGTTTGTTTCTTCCAAAACAGGAAAAGGAATCTGCATGATATTGATAAGCGTATCAAAAATAAGGTCATTAGTAAAATAGGCTGACGTATGCTTCTTTAAAATAGCAATAGTATGCGGGTATTTTTGAATATAGTTATCAGAGAAATACATATACAATGGAATGCGTGCCATATCGAAAGTAAATCTGGAAGCGTCGTGACCAAGACCTGCATCAACATCATCGGCATGATCTGAAAAATAAATCAGCCCCTGAAAGTTTGGCAGATCTTTTACCGCACTAAAAAGCTGCTTCATGACAAAATCGTTGTAAAGAATACTGTTATCATACTTATCAATATGAGATTTTCCCGTCCAGCGATTAAACGCATGCGGATAACGTTCTTCGTAAGAACCATGATTACCCATCAGATGCACAACTATCAGGGCTTTGTCGAATACCGGCAGTTTTTTTAAAACATCTACCAGACTCAAGTCGAAATGAGTAGTTTGAGTAGTTTCTCCCAGATGTCCGTTTAACCAGTATTGTGTTTGTGACTGATCAGCAATTACGGAAACCGGAGTATCCCAAGCGCCGTATTTTACCTGATTGCTTATCCATACAGTATGAAAGTCTGCTGCCTGAGCAATTTCTATAATAGATGCTGCCTGTTCCAGAGGCAGAGTATTATACTGATTTTTAGCTGTTAGAGCATAAGTCAGAACGGGAACAGTATGACTGTGACAGGAATAGGCGTTATCAAAAAGCAGAAAGCCATGCTGGTTTTTGATTGATTGAAGCCATGGTGTCGTAGGCCGGTGATAACCGTAAGCAGACATGTGGCCTTTATTTTGCGATTCGCCTATAACCAGAACGTAGACACCTGCAGCGTTTTTGGGAAGGGATTTTAAAGACCCAAGTATTTTTTGACGGGCGTTTTTTTGGGCAGAAAAATTATCATATTGAGCCAAAGCATTTCTTGTCTCCCGTAATGTATTGGTAAAAAAATTATCAGGGGTTATAGAACTTTTATATACTGTCAGCAGGTTAAGAAGCACAAATACAGCAATCGCTACTGGAGGCATATTATTTATGCGGCAGCTTTTAAGACGCAAGTGTAAAAGCAGAGAAAACACCAGATAAACAAGAACAAGAAAAAGAAATAATAATAAAGTCTGCCCAGTAAAGTTTGTTTGCAGATATTCGTAACTTTCAGAAACATTGGTTTGTAATAGTGCAAGAATTGTTGTGGCAGTGGGGAAACTTTGGCTGGAAGTATAATAACCCCAAACTGCTGTTGAAAGAAGAAACGTACAGATTTGGAGTAACAGTACTACTGGAGAAAGAAGTCGTAGAGTTTTATATGCGGTACTGTAATAATACAGAAAAAAAATGATATTGGTAAATGAAAGTGAAAATATAGAATAATAAGCTATATTGACGGAAGTTATAACTTCGCCGGCTGCGGTTTTACAAAATAGCAGTGATAAAAGCGGCAGCAGAGCTAATAAATAATTGTAAAAATAAATTCTGGAATAGGAGAATATTGATGTAAGGCAGCTCGTAATAAATACGGTGAATAACAGCTGCTTTGTTTTGGTAATAATAAAAGTTCCGCTGCCAAGCAGCTGTAGGATTAGCAGGACTGCAAATAAAATAAGAAAAAAGTGCCTAAATTGTTTGGTGAAAATATTTTTCATAAGTAATAATTTGTTTTTTATCATTATATGCAATAAAATCGCCTCCGAACAAATATTTTAGCACATTTGCCCCCCCCCACAAGACCGCAAAACTAAAAAGAGGTTATAATAGCTGTTATTTATTTGGAGGAAATAAAAAAGCGATTCCTAATAATTTAGAAATCGCTTTTTTAATGTTTACATATATATATTGGTAATTCTTATTTTTGTAGAAAAAGATGAGCAGTTCTACGCACTACATATTTCCGTGGAACAGCTGCAGAAGGATGAACATTATTTGCGCGCTCATCAGGTACTTAAACCAGATTTTAGCATAAATAAATCCCTGTGGACTTACTTCATAGGCACCGGCAATACGTCCCTGGACACCATAAGACTCCAAAGCAGAAAGAAATAACAGCATACATCCGGGTTCCCAGCTGTCACCGGTAATGAGCCAGATACAGTAGAATAAGAAAAGAATATCAATGAGAAAATAAATCAGAAAAAAAATAGTGGTTTTATCAATAAAAACAACATGTACCTTTTTGGTACTTCTGCGCGCTTCGACTATGGCCCGGAAGTTATGCAGGAATAAAGCCAGCTCCCGGTGATATATGAAGGAAAAAACTTTCGCACATAAAAAAAGTAAGGGTATATAATGCATAGGAGCTCCTATCTGTAATCGATTAACATACAAGGATATTATACATCATATCAAGAAAAGCTGCCAAGCCATTTCCATGAATTTTGTATACAGTCTATGCTGAATGGAAAAAAGTATCTTGGATACGTATTAAAATAAAAAAAGTCCAAAAAATACAAAATCGTAAGGTAAATTATTTGTTTTTTGTATGGATTTACAAAAAAAGAGTTGACAAAAGTGTGAAAAATTATTTATAATTGTGAGCAGATAGTTACAAACGTAGCTTTGCCAGGAAAATACTGTTAAGAGGGGAACAGCGTCGGCTGCTGCATAGAAGTAACCAATTTATACTATTATAGGAAAAGGGGAAAGAACAAATGAAAACCTGGAAAAAAGTTGCCAGTGCTGCTTTGGCAGCGATGGTATTTGCTTCGCTGACAGCAGGCTGCGGCGGCGGAGACAAAAAGAAAGAGGCTGCAAACAGCAACGAAATCGTAGTAGGTGCAAGCTTTGAGCTGACCGGTAATGTCGCCAATTACGGCAAGTCTACTCTTTCAGGCTTAAAAATGGCTTTTGATGAAGTAAATAAAGCCGGCGGTATTGATGGTAAAAAATTGCGTATCGTGGAAAGCGATAACAAGTCGGAACCTTCTGAAGCAGGTAACTCGGTTACCAAACTCGTCACTCAGGATAAGGTAATAGCTGTTGTCGGACCGGCAACCAGCGGTTGTGTAGCTGCTTCCACACCTATCACTACTGCTAATAAAGTGCCTTTGATTGCACCTTGTGCAACTGCGCCGAACATTACTGTCGAAAATGGAAAAGTAAAAGAATTTGTGTTCCGTTCCTGCTTTATCGATCCCTTCCAGGGACGTGTTATGGCAGAATTTGCTGATAAAAACCTGAAAGTAAAAAATGTAGCGATTTTGTATGATGCTTCCAGTGATTATTCCAAAGGCTTAGCTGAAGTATTTACTAAAACTATGGAAGAAAAAGGCGGCAAGATCGTCGCTAAAGAAGCTTTTCTTGCTAAAGACCTTGATTTTAAATCTGCCCTGACGAAAATCAAATCCACTAATCCGGAAGCAATCTATATTCCCGGGTATTATGAAGAAGTTGCTAAAATCATTAAACAAACACGTGAATTGGGGTTGAATGTTCCGCTTTTGGGATGCGATGGCTGGGATAGTCCGAAGCTTGTTGAAATCGGCGGTCCCGAAGCTTTGAACAATACCTATTTCTCCAGCGCTTATTCCGCACAGGATAAAGAGCCTTCCGTACAAAAATTCATCGCCGGTTATAAAGCTATGTATAATAAAGAGCCTGATGTTTTCTGTATGCAGGGTTATAATGCCGGTCTGATTTTAGCTGACGCTATTAAACGTGCAGGAACTACTGACGGTACTAAATTGGCTGCGGCTATTGCTGCGACTAAAGACTTGTCTGTTGCCAGTGGTAAATTGACTTATGACGCAGATCATAACCCGATCACCAGCGCCATTATTATTGAATTAAAAGACGGCGTTCAGACCTTCAAAGAAAAAATCACGCTGTAATTCAGATAAAAAAACTGTTTGCAAAAGAATATATAATATAGAACCCAGGTAGACCCATTGTTTTTTAGATGTTTTTTAGTCCGGCGTGTTTTAAACGCGCCAGATTAAATATATTTTGCAGTTTTCATCAGAGGGGGAAAAACAATGAAAAAAGTTACCAAGGTATTCTCAGTAATGGTAGCAAGCGTAGCTTTAGCAGCTATGCTCAGCGGCTGCGGCGGCGATAAAAAACCGGCCGGCGGCGATACCATCAAGGTCGGCGGTAATCTTGAGATGACCGGCGGCAGTGCCAGTTTTGGTATTTCTTCGAAAAATGCTATTGAGCTGGCTTTCAAAAACATTAATGACAAAGGTGGCATTAATGGCAAAAAACTGGAGCTTGTTGTGGCGGATAACAAGTCCGAAGCAGCAGAAGCTACCAATGCCATGCAGAAGCTGGTCTCTCAGGACAAGGTTGTTGCCGTTATCGGCCCAAACCTTTCCTCGGCTACGATAGCCGCAGGCGCGATCAATAACGGCAGTAAAGTGCTGGATATTGCTCCTATGGCTACCAACCCTAACGTTACAGTTGATCCGGCGACAGGAAAAACAAAAGAATATAATTTCCGCGCCTGCTTTATTGATCCGTTCCAGGGTACTGTTATGGCAAACTTTGCTAAAAATGATTTACAGGCAACAAAAGCAGCGATCCTTATCGATAATTCTTCTGACTATGCCAAAGGTCTGGCGGCGTTCTTTAAAGAGAACTTTATCAAGAACGGCGGCACTGTTGTGGCTGAAGAATCCTATCTGCAAAAGGATACCGATTTTAAAGCTACTTTGACTAAAATCAAAGCTGCGGCTCCGGATATTCTGTATGTTCCCGGCTATTATCAGGAAGTTGGTATGATCGTTAAGCAGGGCCGTGAGATGGGTATCGAGATCCCCATGGCCGGCGGCGATGGCTGGGACAGCGCTAAACTGCCTGAAATAGCAGGTAAGGCGGCACTCAATAATACTTATTTCTCAAGCCTTTATTCTCCTGATGACGATTCTGCTTTGAATAAAGCGTTTGTCAGCGAGTATGAAAAGGCTTATAAAGTAAAACCAGACGTTTTTGCAGCGCTTGCTTATGACTCTGCTTTGCTGGTTGCCGAGGCAATCAAAAACGCAGGCGATACCGATCCGGTGAAAATCGCTCAGTCTATGGCCAAGATCAACGGTTTCCAGGGCGTATCAGGTACCGTAACCTTTGACGCGCAGCATAATCCGGTTAAAAGTGCTGTAATTATCGAACATAAAGACGGCGCTCAAACCTTCAGGACAAAAATCAATCCTTGATAAAAATCCACAATTAATTTTTGCAATGGTGCGGGCTGTGGTATTACCACAGCCTCATTGCGTTTAATCCACGAGATCAGGAGGACGGGAATTATGGACATGGGTTCCTTTATGCAGCAATTTGTCCAACAGCTTATTAACGGCATTTCGTTGGGCAGTATTTATGCGCTGGTAGCATTGGGATACACGATGATCTATGGTATCATCAAGCTTATCAACTTCGCTCATGGCGATATTTACATGTTGGGTGCGTATTTCGGCTTTATAGCAACTACAATGTTTGGCTTTTCTTTTATTCCGGCTATACTCTTTTCTATGGCCTGTGCCGCATTAGCCGGTATTATTATTGAACGCGTGGCTTATAGGCCGATGCGTAATGCTCCAAGAATCGCAATCTTAATTACGGCAATCGGTGTATCTTTCTTTCTGGAATACAGTATGATCCTTATTGCAACGCCGCAGCCGCGTACGTTCCCGGCTGTGTTTGAAGCGACTATTTATCATTTTGGACCGTTGGTAGTAAACAGCCAGCAGATCGTTATCCTGATCAGTGCGCTGATTTTGATGGCCGTACTGACTTACATTGTACAAAACACCAAAGCGGGCAAAGCGATGCGTGCAGTATCTTTTGATGCTGATGCCGCCCGTTTGATGGGTATTAATATTGACCGTGTTATTTCCATGACTTTTGCTTTAGGTTCTGCTTTGGCAGCAGCCGGCGGTGTTTTGGTAGGTATCTATTATAACTCTATCGATCCTCTGATGGGCATGGTGCCTGGCATCAAGGCTTTCGTTGCCGCAGTTCTCGGCGGTATTGGCATTATTCCCGGCGCTATGCTGGGAGGGATTATCCTGGGCGTTGTTGAGGCGATGGTCAGCGGTTTCTTTTCTTCAACCTTCCGCGATGCTGCGGCATTTGCTATCCTGATCCTTATTTTGCTCTATAAACCTGCCGGTATATTGGGCAAAAATGTACGTGAGAAAGTGTAGGTGAGAGCTATGAATGCATTGAGAAAAAAAGATTTGCTGACATTGGTAGCCTGCGCTGTACTTTTTGCTGTTATGCAGGGATTGATGATGGCAGAGATCATCGGACCTTTCTGGGAACTGAATATCGTTCTGATTTGTATTAATATTATTCTTTCAGTCAGCTTGAACCTGATCAATGGTTACACAGGCCAGTTTTCTATCGGACATGCGGGCTTTTTGGCGGTTGGTGCTTATACCGGCGCTATCGTTACGGTCAAGCTTGGTTTTTCATATGAGCTGGCATTGATAGCGGGCACAGTTGCTGCCGGCTTTTTGGGATTTTTGATCGGTCTGCCGACATTACGTCTGAATGGCGATTATCTGGCGATCGCGACACTTGGTTTAGGTGAGATCATTCGTATCTGTATCCTGAATATCGATTATGTGGGCGGTGCTTCCGGACTGATGGGCATACCCCGTTTGACCAATTTCCCCTGGGTTTTCTGGATTATGATCTTCATCATTTTCTTTATTAAAAATTTCAAGAATTCAGCGCCAGGACGCTGTTGTCTGGCAATTCGCGAGAATGAGATCGCTGCTGATACTATGGGTATCGACACTACGAAATACAAAGTTATGGCGTTTACGCTGGGGGCTGCTTTTGCCGGCACTGCAGGCGTATTGTTCTCGCATTACTTTTATATTGCACATCCGGCATCCTTTACTTTCATGCGTTCTTTCGATATTCTGACCATGGTCGTTTTAGGCGGCCTGGGCTCGATGACAGGCGCTATTACCGGCGCTGTGCTGCTGACTTTTATTTCTGCTTATCTGGCAGAATATCCTGAATGGCGGATGATAATTTACTCGATTACTCTGATCGTCCTGATGCTGCGCCGTCCGCAGGGACTGTTCGGTAATAAGGAGCTCAGCTTGAAAATGTTTCATTTAGGAGGTGGCAAAGATGGAAGCACTGCTGAAAGTAAATGATATTTCGATGGTTTTCGGCGGCTTGCGTGCTGTCTCCAACTTTTCCATGGAAATCAAAGCAGGTGAGCTGATTGGGCTGATCGGTCCCAACGGAGCCGGAAAAACTACGGCTTTTAATATGATTACCGGTGTTTATACACCTACTGAAGGCGAGATAATGTTCAACGGTACGCGAACCAGCGGTAAAAAATCGTATCAGGTAACGCAGCTGGGAATGGCGCGTACTTTCCAGAATATCAGACTTTTTTCCGAGCTTTCGGTTATCGACAATGTCAAAATTGCTTATAATATGCATGTCAAATATACTTTAGGCGAGGCGATTGCCCGGGTTGGCCGTTATTTCAGCGAAGAGGATGAAATTACCAAAAAAGCCCTGGAGCTTTTAAAAATCTTTAAGCTGGAAGATAAAGCTTATGAAACAGCAAAAAATCTTCCCTATGGTGAACAGAGACGGCTGGAGATTGCCCGCGCACTGGCCACGGAACCGAAGCTGCTGCTTTTGGACGAACCGGCTGCAGGTATGAATCCACAGGAAACTAAAGAGCTGATGGAAATGATCCGCTGGATCAGAGATAAATTCAGCTTGTCGATTTTGCTGATCGAACATGATATGGGTTTGGTTATGGGGGTCTGCGAGCGGATATATGTTCTGGAATATGGTTTTTGTATTGCCAGCGGCACGCCTGATGAAATCAAAAATAATAAACGCGTTATCGAAGCATACTTGGGCGAGGAGGTGTCCTGATGTTAAAGGTAGACAATATCGATGTATATTATGGTGCTATCCACGCTATCAAGGGCATCAGTATCGAGGTACCGAAAGGTGAGATCGTAACTCTGGTAGGGTCTAACGGCGCCGGCAAAAGCACAACGCTGCGGACTATTTCCGGGCTGATGAAACCGAAAAACGGCACGATCTTGTTTGAAGATAAAAATATCGTCGGCGTACCGGCACATAAAATTGTGGGTATGGGCCTATGTCAGGTTCCGGAAGGAAGGCATGTTTTTGCAAATATGTCGGTCATGGAAAACCTGGAACTGGGTGCATACCTGCGTAATGATAAGGATGGTATTGCCCGCGATTTGGAAGACGTTTTTAAAAAATTCCCTAGACTGCTGGAACGTAAGGACCAGATTTCAGGAACGCTTTCCGGCGGTGAGCAGCAAATGCTGGCTATGGGACGGGCTTTGATGAGCAGGCCGAGACTTTTGCTGCTGGATGAACCCTCAATGGGTCTGGCACCATTGCTTGTTAAAGAAATTTTTAATATAATAAAAGAAATAAACGAGAGCGGTACAACGGTGCTTTTGGTAGAACAAAATGCCAATATGGCTTTATCAATTGCCGATAAAGCTTATGTATTGGAAACCGGCCGCATCGCTTTGGCAGGTACAGCACAGGAATTAGCCAGCAGTGAAGCTGTGCGTAAGGCTTATTTGGGCGGCTGATGCCGGAAAAGGAGCGTGTTTACAATGCTAGTTAAAGACTTTATGACACCTAACGTATTAACGATTTCAGAAGACAAAAGCATGCTGGAAGCCCGGGAACTGATGAAGAGCAGTGCTTTTCGCCGTATTCCGGTTGTAGATGATATCAAAAGAGTGATGGGCATTATCACTGATGGCGACGTTGGGCGCACTTCACCTTCTGATGCCAGTACTTTATCACGTTATGAAGCTAATTATCTGCTGTCACGTCTGAAGGTACGCGACGTAATGACCCGCGATGTGATTACTGTGCGTGATAACAGTGCAATTGAGGATGTCGCCTATATATTGTATAAACATAAGATCAACGCTCTGCCTGTTGTGAATGAAGATAACAGGCTGTGCGGCATTATTACGGACAGCGATATTTTCCGTGCTTTCGTTACCATCATGGGCATTGCTAAAAGCTGCACTCGTATCACGATAGATGTTACTGATAAGGTCGGCGTTATTGCTGATATCGGCGGTATGTTCCGCGATCAGGGCATTAATATCATTTCTGTTGTAACCAAGCGTAATGATGCAGATACTACGGAGCTGACTATTCGCGCTGACCTTTCGCAGCATGGTATGGATATTATTGAGCAGATCCGTGAAGCCGGTTACGATGTAACGGATATCAGTACGGTGAAGGGTGTAGAATAAGCTATGTTGGACGCTAAGTTCAATGTCGGCGATGTAGTGCGGATGAAAAAAGCTCATCCCTGCGGGTCCTTTGAATGGGAAATTACCCGTACAGGAATGGATTTTGGTTTAAAATGCAGGGGCTGCGGTCATTTTGTAATGATTGCCAGGCCTAAGTTCATTAAAGCTGTAAAAGCTGTGGTTTCTGCGGCCGATCAGTAAAATAGCAAAAAGCTCTGCTGTAAGGCAGAGCTTTTTAATTAAAAATATTGAAAGAGAGCGGCGCAAAATGCAGATTACAGCTTTAGATCATTTGGTTTTGACAACGAGTAATTTTGAACTCTGCGTCTGGTTCTATCGTGATGTCCTGGGGATGGAACTGTTGTGCCAGAACGACCATTATGCATTTCGCTTCGGTATGCAGAAGATCAATGTTCATCGTTGTCCTGCGGAATTTTTGCCGGCGGCCGGAAATGTGGCTTACGGCAGTCTGGATATTTGTCTGCTGACGGTAACGGAACTGCCCATTGTTTATCAGGAGCTGGCAAAGCATGGTATCGCGGTTGAAGTTGGCATCGTCGAGCGTAATGGTGCTTTAGGGAAAATGCAGAGCCTTTATGTGCGTGACCCTGATAACAATCTGGTCGAAATCAGCAGATATGAATGAAAACGGTTGAAAAACAAGCCCCCTGTTTCTGATGAAACGGAGGGCTTGTTTTTTTATAAAGGTTGAAGTGACGTTGCAGGGCAAAGAGTACAAGGCTCTGTTCCGGTGTGATAGTAACAGTTTCCGGAATTTGATGATTTTATTCCAGTTTACTTTTAAAGGTCCAGCCGGCAATACTTAGTGTTAAAACAGCTATTAAAGCCAGCGGTGTCAAATTTATCAGCACATGATACATATCCATATTTTTCAGCAGTACGCCTTTGGCAATGACCAGAAAGAAACGCAGCGGATTAAGGTAAGTGAGGTATTGCAGTATGACCGGCATATTATCAATAGGCGAGATAAATCCTGATAACAATACGGCAGGCATCTGAAAGGTAAAGACACCTAAAATAGCCTGCTGCTGCGTTCTGCATAAGGATGAAATAAACAGACCGACACCGACTAAAGCTAAAAGAGCGACAAAGTCAGCTGCTAAAAAAACTGCAAGCGAACCAACCAAAGGAAAATCAAAAAAGTGTACTGAAATAGCAAGCATCACCATTGTCAGAAGCCAGGCTAAGAGCTGGGCCGGTACGGCTTTGCCGATGAGGATCTCGGTAGAAGACAGAGGGCTGACAATGAGCTGGTCAAAAGTACCGACTTCTTTTTCCCGGGCAATAGACAGCGATGTCAGTAAAAGCACAATGACCATCGAGAGCATAGCCATCAGGGAAACGAGTGAGTAATACTTATAATCAAGGTTGACATTGAACCAGTTTCTGGTGACTATTTTCAAGCGTGGCTCGCTGCCGGATAATTCTTTGGCATAGCTTTGGATGATCTGTGTAGCATAGCTGCCGATGATTGAAGCGGAATTTGTCTGCCTGCCGTCTGTTATCAGCTGCACGCTGGCGCCGGTCTTGTTTTTTATAGATACGGCAAAATCAGGAGGTATTTCCAGAGCCAGGCTTGCTTTTTGGATATCAATGCTTTGTTTGAGCTGTTCAGGCGTGTCAACAACCGCTACAGAGTTGAACCAGGGCGAATTTGCAAAATGGCTGATCAGCTCGCGGGAATAGTAGCTGCGGCTGTTATCCAGCACTAACATATCAATATTTTTTACTTCCATTGTTACAGCGTTGGCGAAAACAATAAGCTGAATAATAGGCATGATGGTAACGATCATTCTGCTGCGGGGATCTTTCCAGATTGCTTTAAATTCTTTAATGATCAGCGTCAATAATCGTGTTGTCATTTTTCCAACCTCACTAACGTATTTTTATAAACTAAAAATAACAACACAAGGCACAGACAGCTTAAATAAACGGTGTTGATCAGAACTATATCACTGATAGTTCCTGCTAAAAACTCACTTTCAATAAACGACACAAAATAACGCTGCGGTAAAACTGCTGTTAAATATCTGAAAAAAGCAGGCATGGATGAAATCGGAAACATCAGCCCGGAAAGGAGCAGTGCCGGTAAAAAACCCATGACTAAAGAGATCTGGCAGGCCAGAAATTGATTTTTAAAAATCGTGGATACCAGTAAGCCGATGCCCATACAGGTCAGCAAAAACAGGCTGCCCACCAAAAATAGTATGATATAAGAACCGCGGAAGGGCAGATCAAAAACAGCGATGCATAAAAACACGTTAAACAAAAGCGAGCAGATGCCCAAAATATAGTAGGAAAAATATTTTCCGGCTACAAAATGCAATCTGCTGAGCCTGGTGCTTAACAAAGCTTCCATTGTACCCCGTTCCCATTCCCTGGCTACGACAAGCGCTGTTAAAAGGATACCGACCAGACTTAGGGTTACAGCCAGAGAACCGGGCAAAATAAAATAATGGCTGTCAAGCTTCTCGTTATACCAGATCCGCAGCTGTGGATCTATCAGACTTACCTGTTGCTTACTGTAGCCGGTCGTTTCCAGCCACTGATAAATAACGCCGCTGGCATAGCTTTGGACATAGTTGGCAGTGTTGGTTTCGCTGCCGTCGGTAATGACCAGGATCTGTGCAGTGCGGCCATTGTTAAGAGTGACAGTAAAATCGTTAGGCACGATCACGGCTCCCTGAAGTTTGGAATTGACGATATCGCTGTACATGGCGTCCTTGTCATCGTAGACCTTCGTTCTGATATACTGATTATTACTGAAAGACCTGGCCAGAGAAACTACTCTGGGGTTGGCGTCATCCAGCTTAAGGCCCAGATTGATATTGACGGAGTCGACATTGATGCCATACATATAAATCAAAGACAGCAGCGTCGGCAAGATAAAAGCAATCAAAATACTGCTGGGATCGCGAAAGATCTGCAGGAATTCTTTTTTGATAAAAGCCCATAAAATTCTCATAGCCGTCCGCTTTCTGCATCTTTGCGGTTAATAAGCGTAATAAAGGCTTCTTCCATCGTCGCAGCAGCAGCCTGCGCTTTTAAAGCTGCCGGAGTGCCGACGGCTATAGTTTCGCCCTGATAAAATAAACTGATGTTATCACAATATTCCGCTTCATCCATAAAATGAGTAGTAATCAAAATCGTGACGCCTTTTTTTGCCAGGGCGCGCAGATGACACCAAAATTCTTTGCGGGTGACCACGTCTACGCCGGAGGTGGCTTCGTCCAGAAATAAGATCGGCGGATTATGGATGAGCGCGCAGGCTAAAGATAAGCGCTGTTTGATGCCCAAAGGCAGTTTTTCTGACAGCTGGTCAAAATAGACAGTCAAACCAAAATAAGACGCGATGCTGCCGACACGTTCTTTGATTTTTGCCAGGGGAATACCGTAAATACCGGCGAAGAATTCCAGATTTTCGCGGACTGACATATTGCCGTATAATGAAAATTTCTGCGCCATATAGCCTAGATAGGAGCGGGCTAAAGTAGGATTTTTCCTGATATCTACCCCCATGATTTTTGCAGTACCGTCTGTTGGCCGGGCCAGGCCGCACATCATTTTAAAGGAGGTAGATTTGCCGGCACCATTAGGGCCCAGCAAACCAAAAATTTCACCTTTTCTGATGTGAAAGGTGTTATTTTTTACAGCGGCAAAGTTACCGTACATTTTTAAGAGGTTTAAAGCTTCCACGGGATATTCTACAGTGCTTTCCCGATAAATATAATGGGCTGCGATCTGTGATTCTTTTTCTTCATAGCCGCCCATCAGGCGGATAACTTCGCGTTCAAAATCAGCAGAAGTGGCAGCCAGTGTTTCCGGCGGACCATGAAAGATGACTTTTCCCTTATCGATAACGACGGTATTGTCAAAACTGTTAGCTTCGTCCAGATAAGCCGTAGACCAGATTACGGTGGTATCTTCTTTGATCGTCGCCCGTACCAGACGCATTAAATCGCGGCGTGAGATGGGATCTACACCAACAGAAGGCTCATCTAAGACCAGGAATTTAGGGTCTCCTAAAAGCGCGCAGGCTAAACCAAGCTTCTGCTTCATACCGCCGGATAAATTACCGGCCAGTCGTTTTTGAAAGGGCCGCAGACCGGTAAAGTCCAAAAGTTCGTCAAAATTTTTATCGACTGATTTCAAATCTGCATAGAATTCCAGGTTTTCACGTACGCTCAGGTCTTCGTACAGTCCAAATTTTTGCGGCATATAACCTATTTGAGCGATAAGTTCTTTTTTTTGCCGGGCCGGATCATAACCAAGGGTCGTAACGGTTCCCGAATCGGCACACAAAAGCCCGATTATGATACGCAGAAGCGTGGTTTTACCCGCGGCATCGGCACCTACGATACCTGTCATTTGTCCTGTAGGTATGGTAAGCGTCAAATCGTCTATAGCAGTCGTATGTTCAAATTTTTTAGTAATATTATTTATTACTACCGTATCCATTTTACTTACCCCGGGTATCCTTCAAATCGATCAAAACAGTCGTGGGCATTCCCTGACGCAGAAATTTATCCGGGTTATCGGCATAAACACGGATCATGTAGACTAGATCTGTACGCAGATCGGTTGTCTGTACGCTTTTGGGCGTAAATTCGCTGACAGGGGAAATATAACCGATATGACCCTGATACGTTTTCCTGGCGCCTGTCTGCGGATCAGTACTGTCGGTAATGATCTGTGCCGGCATACCATCGTAAATATTGCCCAGATCTGTTTCATTGATATAGGCTCTGACCCAGATCGGGCGCGGTTTGGATAAAGTATAGACGGCCGTTCCTTTTTGAATGATCGTACCAGGCTCAACTAAACGTGCGGTAACGATGCCTTCTTCCAGTGCATAAAGTTTGGAGTAATCACTTTGCCTGGCTAAAAGATCTTTTGCGGTTACGGATGCATTATAAGCTGAGCGCGCTTCCTTCAAGGTGTTTTCCACAGTTTCAAAATCCAGCTTGGAAATAGCGCCTGTGCCATATAAAACAGTATATTTATCATAGACTGACTGCGCCTGGACCATTGCTGCATAGGCCTTGGCTACTTCACTTTCCGACTTGGCTTCCTGCAGCTTGTAATCTGCCGCGTCGATCTCTGCGACTAGGCTGCCTTCCCGTATTGTATCTCCTTCTTCAAAATACATTTTGGTGATTTGTCCCGGAACCTGAAAGCCAATATCAAATTGGCGGATATCTACATTCCCATATAGTGTTACCAGCGTAGGATCTTTTGCAGCAGGTTTCAAGAAAAACCACAGGCAGCTTATTACCGCTGTTATTACTGCTATCATGATTAAAAATTTTTTCTTCATCATACGGCTCCTTTGAGTGCTTTCTTAATTTAATAATAGAAGAAGAGCAGCCTCTTGGCAATCAACAAATCAGGGGCTTTTGTCGGATTTTGCAGTCATTGCAGCCAGCAGGGCGGGCTGGTCGATAAAGCTGCGTAGTTTGAGCCAAAAATCGAGCGGTGAAAGCGGACTGTCATGCTCGTAGCAATAGACCAATACCTGCAGATGACCATTGATGATAAATTCTATCAACAGCTGCAGCTGCGGTGTTATCTGCTGAGTAGTCAGCTGCAGGTTTTGGATCAGTACTTTCCGAATATGGTTTTTCATTTTATGGACAAAACGCGGATCGCCGTTCTGGCCTAGGAGCATTGCCAAAATACGGGCATTGCTTTTAAAAAATCTTTGTGACAACAGGCGTTCTTCTGCTGTAGGCATACCTGTGCGAAAAATACGAAGGCCATGCGGCAGAAAAGTGTCGACAAGCTGAAATAATTCATTTTCTAATTGTTTCAGCAGATCATCTGTATTATTGAAATAGGCGTAAAAAGTACTGCGGTTGTAACCGGCTTTTTTTGTAAGCTGTGAAACGGTTATTTTGTCGCAGGGCAGGGTCTGGCACAGCTGCAGAAAAGCTTCCACAATGCAGGTACGTGCTGTTGTCGGCTTAGTCATGGTAAAATCCCCTTTGCTTTTATTAATTTAATTATACTATAATCTGTCAGACTGCAAAAGAGAAGGCCGGTAAGCCGAGGGTAATTGATTGGAAACAGATCATTTATTGCCCGGGTAATATTTACAGCTTTTTTATGATGGTCAGGGCTATTTTTACGGTTCCTGGCATTTACCTGCCGCTGGGGCAGCGGTATTATATGGTTATGAAAGAGAGAGGTGAAGATAAATGACAGCAGCAACCTTTAATGCTTGTTTGAGTTTAGCAGTATTGGGTGTATTAACCTTTGCCTGCTGGCGTAAATACAGAATCTGTCTGCATACTAACGTACATAAATAAAGCGGTATCCGTGATAGGAAGTGAACCTGATGGTTGATTTGCTGGTGGTGCTGTTTTTTCCGGCAGTACTGACGGTATTGCTGAGCATAGCAGAGCTGCGCATTAAATATGCAGAAAAAGAACTCCTGAATAAAATAAAAGAGCACTTCTAAACAGAAGTGCTCTTTTATTTTCTATTTATCTTCCTGCATATAGATATTCATACCGGGAACAGCGCCTTTGACGCCATTAGCGGCATAAGCTTTGCTGATGTTTTCCAACAGGTCAAAATATACATTCCAGTAATCGGAGCCCTGGGCCCAAACACGGATCGTATATTCGACGGCATATTCTTTATAACCGGAAAGCCTGATAAAAGGCGCGGGATCATTCAGAGTATTGTCCGTAGCTGCAACTGCCTCGGTCAGAGCTTTTTTTACAGTGGCAATGTCGTTATTATAGCCGGCGCGGATCACAATATCGACGCGGCGTACCGGTTCCGAGGAAAAGTTAGTGATTTTCCCGCCGGCGATCTCACTGTTCGGTACGAAAATATCTTTGTTGTCGACAGTGATGATTTTGGTGCAGAGCATGGAAATTTCTTTTACTGTACCTTCGATACCAGCTGCGGCAATATAATCGCCTGCTTTGAATGGTTTGGTGATCAGCAGCATGATACCATTGGAAAGATTGGATAAAGCGCCCTGTACAGAAAGTGAAACAGCTAAACCCAACATACCTAAAACGGCCAGCAGTGAAGCAATAGGAATACCGATACTTTCAGCAACGATGCATACAGCTACAAAATTGAGCACTACTCTGATAACAGTGCGTAAAAAACCGCGCAGCGTCAAATCTACGTTCAGTTTATCCAGCAGTCTTTCTATTGGACCCATCAATGCTTTGATTACTGCGTGGCAGACAAGAAAAATGACAAGTGCGGAAATAATGTTGCCAACAGTCAGTTTACCGACTGAAAAATTAAGGATTTCCTGAATCGTTTCCATCATATAAACAGCTCCTTTTCATACTTGTTTATACAAACAAGCTAAAATATATTATTATTATAACATAAAATAATGTAATTAAATATCTTTAAATGAGATTTTAATAATTTACTGCAAAAATATATACTGTAGAAATATAAATAAATATGGGCTGAAAACAACTAATAAAAGCAATGGCATAATCTCCGCCGCAGTAATGATATTGCATAAAAACGGTCTTTGAGGTAAAATAAAGTATTACTAATAGATGAGGAGCGATCAGAGTGAGTACCAATTTAGAAGTAGGGATAGTCGGTTTGCCTAATGTCGGCAAAAGCACCCTGTTCAATGCTATTACCAAAGCGGGAGCAGAGGCTGCCAACTATCCTTTTTGTACTATAGAACCTAATGTAGGTGTTGTTGATGTGCCTGATAAACGCTTGTCTGTTTTGGGAGAAATGGTTAAAGCAAAAAAAATCGTACCTGCGGCAATGCGCTTTGTAGATATAGCCGGGCTTGTTAAAGGCGCGTCCAAGGGTGAAGGCCTGGGTAACAAATTTTTGGCGCATATCCGTGAGGTTGATGCCGTTGCACAGGTCGTACGTTGCTTTGAAGATGGAAATATCACTCATGTCGAGGGCAGTATCGATCCTCTGCGTGACATTGAGATCATCAATACAGAGCTGTGCCTGGCAGATATGGAATCGGTTGAAAAACGCCAGGAAAGACTGGTGAAGCTTTTAAAGACTGGTGATAAAAAGGTGCCAATCGAAAAGGCTGTTCTGGATAAAGTCTTGGCAGGACTCAGCGAGGCAGTGCCGGCACGCCGTCTGGGGCTGACTGAAGATGAGCTGGAATTTTTGAAAGAACTGCATCTTTTGACTATGAAGCCTGTTTTATATGTAGCCAATGTCAGTGAAGAGGAAGTTGCCGACGCATCTGCCAATCCGCATGTGCAGGCTGTTATAAAGTATGCGGCCGGTGAGGGTGCAGAAGTGATTACCGTATCGGCGAAGATGGAATCGGAGATCGCCGAACTGCCGGATGAAGAAGCGCAGGAATTTTTGGCGATGGCCGGATTAGAAGAAGCAGGGCTTGACCGCCTGATCAAAGCCGGATTTAAACTTTTAGGGCTGATGACCTATATTACTGCCGGCGAAATAGAAGTACGTGCCTGGACGATCGTACGTGGAACTAAAGCGCCGCAGGCAGCAGGCAAGATCCATACAGATTTCGAACGCGGCTTTATCCGTGCGGAAATAGTTTCCTATAATGATCTGGTTGAGTGCGGGAGTAAAGCGGCTGCCCGCGATAAAGGGCTGGTTCGGCTTGAAGGTAAGGAATACGTGATGCAGGATGGCGACGTAGTCGAATTTCGTTTTAACGTTTGATTTGCAGACTCTTTTGGACGGTTTTAATAAGCGGTCCAAAAGAGTTTTATTTATATCACGTTATAAATTTTCACAAATGTTTATGAACCGGAAATATTTTTGAAGTGCAGATAAAAGTATGCTATAATAATTGCAAATTATCCATCTGATGATATTTACAAATGATTGAGAAACTTTAACAGTTATTTGTAAATATTCAGACGAACTCGGTTAAAGGAGCGATTCTAATGAAAAAATTATTGTTAGTTATTTCCATGTTGATTTTTGCAATGCTCATGACTGCCTGTGGTGGCAGCAGTAAAAGTGTTTTCACTGAGCCCGGCGCTATCGGGAAAATTATGGGCGAGCTGCAGAATAAAGATGGTTTAAAAGGACAGGAGCTTAAGGTATTTCAGGATATTACGATTGTTTCAGGAAAAGATTACGGTGGTAATTTTATTTCCATCAATATCCTTAAACCAGGCACCAAAGAAGATGTCGATCATTATGAATACCGCAACGGGAGCTGGAGCGGCCCATCTGCTGTAAAGATTACCGGCAACGGTAATATGGAAGATAATCTGATCGCTTTGCAAGCATTAAATATGGACAAAATTCCTGAGATGTATAAAGCTTTCCAGGAAAAAGTAAGTGATAAAAAAGATGTAAAAGTCAAAGAATCGTTAGTGTATCGTTTTTGGAAAGGCGATTGGACCGTCATGATGGACGCAGAGAGCGACAGAGAAGCATACAGCGCAGAATTTGATTTAAATGGTAAAATGATTGATTTTAAAAAACGTTGATAAAAAACTCCTTAACAGAATTTTTTCTGTTAAGGAGTTTTTTAATACCGGTTAAATATTGTGAAAAATAGTTTTAAATAGTTTTTCTAGTTGCTTTTTCAAGCCTATTTGATACAATATAAACTACGAAAGGTTGGCCAGAATATGATTTTTGACACACATATGCATTGTGATTATTCCTGCGATAGTCATATGAAAATTGCCGAGGCCGTCGCTGCGGCAAAGCAGCAGAATATTGGCATCGTTATCACTGAGCACTGGGACGATGATTACCCGACGAATCCGAGTGCATTTATGTTTGATGTAGACGAATATTTTGAACGGTTTGGCCCTTATCGCAGTGACAAAGTGCTTTTGGGAATCGAGATCGGAATGCAGAAGCAGACAACAGCTGCAGATGAAGCTTTGGCTGGGAAATATCCCTTTGACTATGTGCTGGCATCCATGCATTGCATTAATGGCCGCGATCTGTATGAAGAACGCTGTTATGAAGGGCTGGCAAAAGTTGAAGCTGTACGTGAATTTCTGATAGATACACTGGCTAATTTGGAGCGGCATAATAATTTTGACGCTTTTGCCCATATTGATTATATGTGCCGGTATATGCCTTACGCAGATAAAGAACTGATTCTGGGAGAAGCGCCGGAACTTTTTGATCAGGTTTTTAAGCTGCTGATAGCAAAAGAAAAACCACTGGAGATCAATACCCGCCGGTTGGATGATGCTGGAGCTATGGCTGCATTACTGGCGGTGTACAGACGTTATGCACAGCTGGGAGGTAAATATGCGGTGATCGGCAGCGATGCCCATTATAAAGAGCATGTAGGGCGCCGCATGAGAGAAGCGCTTAGTTTAGCAGATGAGGCAGGCCTGGAGCCTGTATATTTTAGAGAACGCAAGATGCGGAAGATGAGGAGTTAAAATTTATGAGATGCGTACGTTTTGAAGAACAGGGCCGTGCCAGGATTGGTTTTATCGACGGTGATGTGATCCGCGCTGTCTATGGCAGTATTGATACTTATTGGCGGATGACAGATGAGGTTTTTCCTTTGGCTGGCGCTAAACTTTTGGCTCCATGTGTGCCGAAGCAGATTATTTGTGTCGGTTTCAATTATCGTGACCATGCAAGAGAATTTCATGTGGACGTACCTAAGGAGCCTGCGCTTTTTACTAAAGCTGCGCATACTGTTATCGGTAACGACGGCAAAATCATTTATCCGCGTCAGAGCCATGAGGTAGTTTATGAGGCTGAGTTAGGCGTTGTTATCAAAAAGCGGATGAAAGACGTAGCTCCGGAAGATGTGCCGGATTATATTTTAGGGTATACCTGCGCTAATGATGTTACAGCACGGGATCTGCAGTTGTCGGACGTACAGTGGCTGCGCAGTAAATCTTTTGATACTTTTTGCCCATTGGGGCCCTGGCTGGAAACTGATCTTGATCCTACAGATCTGTCGATCAAATTGTATTTGAACGGACAGCTTAAGCAGAATGGGCGCACCAGCGACATGGTATATAATCCCTATGAGATATTAAGCTATATTTCGCAAAGTATGACACTGGATGCCGGCGATCTGATTCTGACCGGTACGCCTATGGGTTGCGGTCCAATGCTGCCTGGAGATGAAGTTGTCGTAGAGATCGAGGGTATCGGCAAGCTGCGTAATGAAGTGGTAAAAGGATACTGAAATAAATAAAAAGGACGCTGCGGCGTCCTTTTTTATTGTTTGAAGAGGCAGTGAATTGACAGAAAAAAATTTGTCTTGTTAAGATATTTGAATCAGTAAAAAAAGAGATTTGATTTATTTGTGAATTCATCCTGAAGATGAATTGCAAATATTTGAAATAAATGTTAAAATTAAGCTCTGACTGATCAGTCAGGAAATGGTTGGGTGGTGTTTTTATGGTAAGGAATATGACAGAGGGAGATCCGCTGAAGCTGATCCTTCCTTTTATGGTACCGCTTTTGATCGGTAATGTCTTTCAGCAATTATATAATATAGCAGATATCATTATTGTAGGACGGACGATAGGGGTCAACGCACTGGCGGCAGTTGGGGCTACAGCGCCTCTGTTCATGATGCTGGTTGTGCTGACGATGGGTTTGTCTAATGGGTTCACGGTGGTTACGGGCCAGCGGTACGGCGCCGGTGATCTTGACGGTGTGCGCCGCAGTGTGGCGATGAGCACGATGCTGAGTTTGTTTTTTGTTTTGATAATGATGCTTATAGCAACATTTGCCCTTGATCCGGCTTTAGCGGCGATGAACGTTCCTGAGGAGCTGTTTGAAGATGCTAAAAGTTATGTTTTGATCATCAGTCATGGTATTATCGCCATGATGGGATATAATCTTCTGGCAGGCATTTTGCGTTCTCTGGGCGACAGTAAAACACCGTTATATTTTTTGATTATCGCAACGATCCTGAATATTTTTCTGGCGCTGCTGTTTATTATTCAGTTCGGCTGGGGCGTGCCTGGTTCAGCAGTAGCGTTGGTTATTGCGCAGGGCTTTTCCGCGCTGCTGTGTATTGTTTATATTGTCAAAAAATTCCCGATCCTGCGTCTGCAAAAGCAGGACTGGCACTTTGACTGGAATTTTGCCTGGGAGCATCTGCGTATGGGCCTGCCAATGGCGGTGCAGTTTTCAGTGTTGGGGCTTGGTATGATTTTCATTCAGGCTGTTTGTAATAAGTTCGGTCCGACTACGATCGCAGCTTTCACTTCCGCAATGCGGATCGAACAGCTGGCCCTGCAGCCGATGATTTCTTTTGGCTTGTCGATGGCGGTTTTCAGCGCGCAGAATTTTGGCGCTCATCGGTTTGACAGGATCCGCGAGGGTGTAAAAAAATGTTCGTTGCTGGCGCTGTGTTTTAGTTTATTTGCCGCTGTTATTATGTATTTCTTCGGCCGCGAAATGATCAGTATTTTTATCAGCGAAGCTAATGAACAGGTTTTATCGCAGGCGCAGCAGTATCTGCATCTCAGCGTGCCGTTTTATTTTTTCCTCAGTCAGATTTTTATCTATCGTAATGCCGTACAGGGTATGGGTATTGCGATGATACCTATGTTCAGCGGTATCGTAGAGCTGATACTGCGTACTTCTGCCGCAGTATATCTGATCGAATATTTTGGTTACAGCGGCATTTGTTACGCCAGTCCGATTGCCTGGCTGGGTTCGTCGTTATTTCTTTTTAGAATAGATACTCCAAAGACAGCATGCCTTGGAAAGAACTGTAAGAATTACTGCCAAAACGTCCGCTGAGATCAGCAGAGATGAACCAGTCTTTATTGAATTCTTTTTCATAACCGAGACGAAGTTCGCCAAGATTTTTGTTACCGTCTTGAGAAATACTGTCACCAAGAGAAGAAATAGTGTAATTATTAGAATTGTGGAGCCAGTTTACCTCGGCAAAGAAAGAATCTTTTTTTGTCGAAGCTGTATTCTGTTCACTTAACCAACGCAGTCCCAAACGTGTTTGAAGATTGGCTTCATTGCCAAAAGCGATAGTACTGCCATTATTTTCAGTATACGTATCATTATTAAGCTTGGTATAGGTAAGCTGAAGCTTAGGCTGCCAAGAATAAGTACGCCGATCTGTTTCTTTGTAATTTATGGATTTACCGATTTCTGCCGAAAGTCCCCAGCCGTTGGTATCATAGCTTTCTTTGCTTAGTCCGGCACCATTGACTTCGTTATCAAACCAGCCATATTGGAACCAGGTATCAGCATACCAGCCGCTTCTGTCATGTGCGTTTTCAAACCAGCTGCCATAGACACCTAATAAAAATCCATCGACAGAACCTTTGGAATCACGGTTGGCGAAACTGGCTGAAGTCGTCTGGCTGCCATTGCCATAAGCTGCCATTATGCCGAACAGCTGCTGTTCACCTTTATCACTGACTTCATTATAAAGATCAGTGCCCATGCGCAGTTTGTATAGATTGGTATTACCGTGGATCTGATCGTTGCTGAAATCCTGTTTCGTACGGGTATAGCTGTTTATGATCCAGATATTAGGACCATCTTCCTGATTGTTTTGATGCTGCAGATGCGTTTCACGATCATAAAGGCGGAGATCGAACATAGAACCGGCTAAGGCCATGTTTCCCAGATATGAACCTGTTTCAGGACGATAGACAGGGGCAGTAGTAGGCGCATAGGATGTTAAGTACCAATCACTTTCAGTACCTTGATTGCCGCCTTTGACGAGTGAATATTCATATAAGCCACCGACTAGGGGATTAGACTTGATGAAATTACCATCAGAATTCCCGAGAACTTCAATGACCTTGATACCCTGAGCGGTCTGTGCGCCACTGCCACCGATATTTTTAAAATTGATATAGGTTGTGCCTGAAGTGTCACCGCCGACGATCATTTTATCAGTTGCAGAATCGTCTTTGCCCAAGACGACATTCATATGCAGCTGGCCATTGTCGCCGCTGTAGTTTCCCGCCACATATAAATTTTTGAAATTTTCAGCCTTTTGAGCTTCGAGAAGCTCATTATCGTTGTTCCAGTCCAGATGACCAAATTTAATAACTGAATTATTCAGGGACAGATCAGTAACAAAGTTGCCTTCTGCTTCAGATCCCTGCCATAAATTTTTTGCAGAAGCGTTTTGGGTCATATTCCAGGTACTGTTATCCGTCAGAGCAAGATCAAGCCTGCTGCTTTTACCGGTACTGTCTATTGTATAATCTGTAAAAATAGCACCGTTCAGAACAGTGTTTTTAGAAGTATTGACAGTAATATTACTGGCAACAAGATCCGGATTAGTTGTCGTTTGACCGCCATAGGTAATATGGATCAAGTCTTTATTACTGGAATCATGAGCGGTTGCTGTACTGTTTACCAAGTTTAAAGTAGCGTCCTTGACTGCATCCGCGACATTGATAATGTCACTGTAATTAGTACCGCCAGGATTGCTGGCACGTTGATGCCCGTCAGTGGTTATTTCCTGGCCATGTGAACCTATCTGTATCAGGTGGCCGGTATAGACACCGTCACTGTCACTGGTGCTGGCAACTCCGTCATTAGTGATATCAGTATTTTCCAAATGGATGATTTGCTTACCGGCAGCCATATTATTACCGGTCTTATCAGTGGAGTTGCCCAGAGCTGAAGAATATTTTACGGCTGTGGAGCTGGCGTGGATCTTACTGCGTTCAAGCTGTCCATCGACAGCAAACATATTGAATCCAGCCCCATCTCCTGCTATTTTGATGCCATAAGCTTTTTCATGATCTACTTTTATATCTGCAGTACCATAGAGGTTGACCTCCGATGATCCGTATTTACTTCCCAGATGTTTTTCTGCAGCTTGATTTGTTGCAGCCAGAGTACCGATAACAATACCATGTTGATGATTGCGGCCGCTGGTTTCGATAGTAGTTTTGAAATTACTGCTTTGAGTACTGTTGATATCTATTCTGCCGCCGCCAATGGCGATAATACCGGATTCGTGATTGCCTCCTGTACGGATATCAAGCTCACCGCCCTCATAGCCAAGTACTTCTATCTGCCCGAAATTGCCTGTTTCCAGTGCCGTAGCTCCTGGTCTGCCGGCACCGTCATTTCTATTGAAGCTGCCTCCAAGAAAAGTTATTTTAGCCTGTTCGTTAATGTCTTTAGCAGGATCGCCGTTGGCTAAGAACATTCTGCCATTGCTGTAGCCGGTTCCGTCTATTTCCACTCGGTCAAAATTGATTCTCCCTGTCCCGTTGGCAACTACCATCCAGCGCTGACTGCTGCTTGCTGCTTTAAATAAGGCTGACTGGTCATCGCTTTTACCATTGGAAAAAGTTATAGAAGCTCCATCCTGAGCGGCTACAATGCGGCTCTGACTTACTTTGACAGTTGTCGTGTCACCGGTTACATGTATTTCACCATTGTTGTAAGCAAAAAATGCTGATTCAGAATTTTTATAGTTTGTGGATTTGGAGGTAATAGAATTATCGGTACCGCTGAGGATTATTTTACTGCCGCTGCCGTTAGCAACAATTCCAGAATAACCTACTCCTGTAGAATAGGTATCGCCTAAACCGACCGTGGCATTTAAACTGCCATTAACAGTAAGCTGACCGCCGCTGCTGGCGGTGAGGGATTCGCTGCTGTTTACACCGTTGACGGTTGTTGCACCGGCGGTGACAGAAACCTGAGCGCCATTAGAAACTTTGATACTGTTGATAGTATCGGTATGTGTGATAGGATCATAAGTGTCTGTGCCATCTGCAGTGTATTTGCCGTCTGTAACAGGTACCGGTGCAGCCATTACGTTAGTTCCGTAAAAGGTGCAGTGCGCTGCAAGGAGCGCCAAAAGTATTGCTCGACGTTTCTTGTTGCTGTACATAATTGGGTCCTCCTTAAGAATAAAACAATGGAAGATAAAAATAATAAAATAATTATTGTAATAAAGCATTTTAAATCCTATAAGTTAAAATAATTATATTTTGCAAAAATGTACCGTGTCAAGCATTTATAGATTATATATCCATATAGTTTAATCTTGGAAAAGGAAATAATACTGTGTTTTTAGAAGAAAGCGCAGGGTATTACTCCGGGTAATTTGAAATTACAATAGCTGATAAAAAGTCGGCTATATTTAAAATATTAAGAATAAAACTGAAAAATTAGAAATTAAAATGCAGACTAATATTAGTCTGCAAATGAATAAAATAAAGAAATATAAAAAACGCCGTTATCTAAATGATAACGGCGTTAAAATAGTGCTTTTAGTTGTTTCTTTTCCGGATCTCGGTAACAGAAATGCCTCCGATGCCCCAATTATCAGTATCGACTTCATCGATAACGACAACAGTAGTCTTTTTGTTTTTACCGAGCACGTCGTGCAGCAGATTGGTAGCACCTTCTATCAGGGCTTGTTTTTTCTCTGGTGTCACGTTGCCTTCACGGGTGATTTTAATATTTACGTAGGGCATAACAAAGACCTCCTTTTTTCTTTCAGTATAGCATGAAAGAATGAAAAACAACAGGAATTTTAAAGTGGGTGATATCATGAGTACGCTGTGTTTCCACGGTGCTTTTTACAAAATATACAGGCAGGGACCTAAAGAAAGGTTTTTTTGTAAAGTAAGGTAAAAAACGCTTGTCAAGGCCGGAATGCTTGTGCTATTATAGCGGTGACCGTAAATGGCCGGGCAGTATCTTTGTGAGCTGTACCATAAGCCGCAGGTCTTAATTTAAAATCAGTCATTAATCGCTTGGATCAGTAATGACCGGGACGAGACGCAATAACAAGGCCTTTTTATAAGTATTTTTGCGCGCTCCCGGCGGGAGTGCGTTTTTTATTTTACTGCCTTGGTTATGCTCTCAAGCGAAGAAAGGGAGGGAACCATGAAAATAGGCATCATTGGGCTGGGTAAGGTTGGCAGTGCTTTTTTGAAAGCCTGTGCAGTAACTGCTGCTTTACAGGTAGTCAGCGTCAAAGCGGGTCGATCGCCGAAAAGTTGTGCGAGGCTGGCGGGCATGGGTGACTTTCAGATTACTTCAGTCGGGGCAGAGGTGCTGGCGGCTGCTGATGTAGTTTTGCTGGCAGTTCCGGACGGGCAGATCGCGGCAGCAGCTGAAACACTGGCTGCGGAAGTCGGTACTGCCGGGCGGAGGGATATTCTGTCAAAGAAGGTGTGCCTGCATTGCAGCGGTTCTTTGGGGTTGGACCCTTTGGCGGCGCTTTCTGCCTTGGGGATCCACTGCGGCAGTCTGCATCCATTGCAGAGCTTTGCCGGAGGCAGCGCTAGATTTAAAGATATCGGCATGGCTGTTGATGGTGATAATGAAGCACAGCAAGCTGCCTGTTATCTGGCCGAAGCGCTTCAGGCATATCCATTCAGAGTTCCTGAAGCGGAGCGCAGTGCCTATCATGCGGCTGCTTGTTTTTGTTCTAATTATCTTGTGACAATAACTGCGATAGCACAGCAACTGTTTGAACGCTGGACACCTGACAAGGCAAGGGCTTTGCAGTTTTTGCTGCCGCTGCTGGATGGGACTGTCAGTAATCTGCATCAGACTTCGTTGGCCCGCAAGGCATTGACCGGGCCGATTGCCCGCGGTGATGTAGGCACTGTAGCAGGACATCTGAAAATTCTGCCGGAGGAACTGCAGCTGGTTTATCGGGAACTGGCACTTCAGACTGTGCGTCTGGCGAGTGAAAACGGCAGTATCGATGAAGCGAAAGCAAAAAGTTTACAAGAACTATTGAAAGCTTGACAGTAAAGGAGTAAAACCATGAATAAAAAAGCAATAACCACATCGACTATCAAAGCAATGAAACAGCAGGGTGAACCGATAACGATGGTTACAGCATACGACGTTGCGATGGCCCGTAATGTTAATGAAGCCGGTGTTGAGATGATTCTGGTAGGTGATTCTGTTGGTAATGTGATGTTGGGTTACGGTTCTACTGTGCCCGTAACGATGGAAGAGATGCTTCATCACACCAAAGCAGTGATGCGCGCCTGCGGGACGGCACTGGTTGTCGCTGACATGCCTTTTATGAGTTATCAGGCCAGCATTGCTGACGGTCTTTATAATGCGGCCCGCTTTTTAAAGGAAACTGGCTGCACGGCAGTAAAACTGGAAGGCGGCAGTGAAATCTGTGAACTGGTACAAAAAATGGTTGCCGCAGGCATTCCCGTGGTCGGACACATTGGTCTGACGCCGCAGTCTGTCAATCAAATGGGCGGCTTTAAAGTGCAGGGTAAGGATGTAGCCGCAGCGCAGAAATTGCTGGATGATGCTAAAGCGTTAGAGGCAGCAGGAGCTTTTGCTATTGTGCTGGAATGTGTGCCGGCTGCTTTGGCTGCAAAGGTGACTGCTGAACTGAAAACAGCGGCAACTATTGGTATCGGCGCCGGAAATTCCTGTGATGGGCAGGTACTGGTTTGTAATGATCTGCTGGGATTTTCGGACGGGTTCTGTCCGAAATTTGCCAAAAAATACAGCGATCTGCATGGAAGTATTGTCAGCGCAGTGCAGCAATACATCAGGGAAGTTAAGGAGCGCAGTTTTCCTGCGCCGGAGCATACGTTTAAAATAGATGATGAAGTTTTAGAGAAATTATATTGAGAGGAAGCCTTAAAATGAAACTTTGCCAAACGACAGCAGATTTACAGGAAGAGGTAGCTTTAGCAAAGGCAGCGGGTAAAAGCATCGGTCTGGTACCGACTATGGGGGCTCTGCATGAAGGGCATGGTTCACTCATTACTGCCGCACGTAAAGAGAATGAGCTGGTGATAGTCAGTGTTTTTGTCAATCCGACACAGTTTGGGCCGGGGGAGGATCTGGAAGCCTATCCGCGCACTTTGGAAGCAGATTGTATATTGGCAGGGAAAATGGGGGCCGATATCGTTTTTGCCCCTGCGGCTAAAGAAATGTATCCCAGTGCCGATATGACCTGGGTAGAGGTAACAGGTGATATTACAAAGGTTTTATGCGGCCGCAGCCGTCCCATACATTTTCGTGGCGTGACTACTGTTGTCAGCAAGCTGTTCAATCTGGCACAGCCTGACAGGGCGTATTTTGGGCAGAAGGACGCGCAGCAGGTACAGGTTATCAAACGAATGGTCAAAGATCTGTTTTTTAACGTTCAGCTGCGGATTATGCCGATCGTACGTGAGGCTGACGGCTTGGCTAAAAGTTCGCGTAATACTTATTTGAGCCAGGAAGAACGCACAGCCGGTTTGATTTTATCAAAAAGCCTGCGTTATGCGGAAGAACTTTTTAAGCAGGGTGAGCGTGACAGCAGTAGAATTGCAGCTGAAACTGCCAAGCTGATCGGTTCAGAGCCGTTGAGTGAGATTGACTATGTAGAAATTTATGAGCTGCCCGATCTGAAACCTGTTGCAGGTGATATTACCGGTTCGTGCCTATTGGCAGTAGCAGTGCGTTTTGGGACTACGCGGCTGATCGATAATGTGATTTTGGAGGTTGAATAAATGCTTTTGAATATGTTTCATGGAAAAATCCACCGTGCTACGGTGACAGAAGCCTGTCTAGAATATATGGGCAGTATTACCATTGATTCCGAGCTGTTGGAACTTTCCGGCATCATGCCGGGCGAGCGGGTACAGATCGTTGATAATAATAATGGCAGCCGCCTGGAAACCTATGTTATTGCAGGGGAACGCGGCAGCGGTGTGATTTGCCTTAATGGCGCTGCGGCACGCAAGGTCGTAGTGGGTGATACAGTGATCATTATCGCTTATGCGCTGATGACGCCTGAAGAGGCGGCAGGTTTTGAACCAAAGGTAGTTATGGTAGATGAAAATAACCGCCCTGTTAATGTGCGCGGAACAGAAAAAGAACGCGAAATAGGTTAATAAAAAACCTCCGTAAGCATTTGCCTGCGGAGGTTTTTGTTATGTTAGACGTGAAAAACAGTAGTACTGCCACGTTGGCCGGGGATTACTTCCAATCGGGCTGAAATGCGTTCGCGCAGCTCGCTGACGTGGGAAATGATTCCTACCAGACGCCCGCCTTTCTGCAGATCGGTAAGCGTGCGGATAGCCATATCCAGGGCTTCGGAGTCAAGCGTGCCAAAACCTTCATCGACCAGAATGGTATCAAGGCGGATACCTCCCGCATAGGCCTGTACTACATCGGAAAGCCCTAAGGCCAGCGAGAGTGAAGCCAGAAACAGTTCTCCGCCGCTAAGTGTTTTGACAGGACGGGCAACGCCTGTAAAGCTGTCGGTAACTTCAATGTTCAAACCGTTTTCCCTTCTGGCATCCAGAACATCACCGGTACGTGATAAACTGTAACGGCCACGGCTCATAGAGGTTAAACGCAGATTGGCGGCCTGCAGTACGTCGTCTAAAATAGCCTGCAAAACAAATGCGGAAAAGGTAAGTCTTGAGGGATTATTGCCTCTTGCGGTTTCTGCCAAAGAGGCTGCTGTTTGATAGGCATCCTGTAAAGTGCCCATCTTTTTTTCCAATTCCTGCAGCTGGAGCTGTGCTTTTTGCAGATCAGAAAGCTCTTTGGCGGTTACTGCCGTTTGAGCTGTCAGCTGACGGTAGAGAGCGTCTGCCTGCTGTTCCGCTGCTTTGCAGGCACTGAGTTCTGGCTCGGTCTTACCGTTGACGGCATTTTGAGCGCGTTGCAGACGGTCTGTTGCTGCGGCCAGATTTTGTTCATAGGCGGCGATGGTCTGCTGCAGTTGTTTTCGCGTACTTTCAGTACGCAAAGCGGCAAGAAAGGCTGCCTGTGATTCAAAGTCTGAAGCGTCCAGGCGTTCTTTAAAATGTTCGCGCAGAGCGCTGAATTCTTTGGCAGCATTTACAGAAGCCGCCTGGTTTGCTTTCAGAGTAGCTTCGCAGCCTGCCAGATGCAGCTGAGCCTGCTGATAGCTTTGCTGCAGCAGCTGTAAGCTCTGGACCTGTCTGGTAATCGTCTGTGTTTTCAACTGCAGCTCAGATTTCTGGGCCGCAGTTATTGTAGCCGGGTGCGGATGCTGCAAAGCTCCGCAGACAGGACACGGTTCATTGTCAACGAGAGCCGCGGCCAGACGTTCTAATTCAGAAGTGACACCGGATAATTTAGCGGCTTCGCTGTGGAGCTGCAGGATCCGCTGGTTCAAAAGCTCCAGCGCTTTATCCAGGTTCGCAGTATTCTTGAGACTTTGACCGTCAAGCTGTTGTAATTGTTCTGAAAGCTTTTGCTGCAGTTCCTGCAGCTTTGCTTGCGCCGCTGCTGTTGCCTGCTGAGCGCTTTGTTCGGCTGACAGACATTCCTGGTTGTGTTTATGTGCGCGCAGGGTAGAGTTGTAAATTTCTTCCAGCAGTGCGGCTTTATCAGCCTGTGCTGCTTCAGTTTTTGCAGTTTCAACAGCGCTGCGCTGTTCTGTCAAAGTTAAGAAAGCCGTTCGTGCAGCCGTTTCTTCCGCAAAAGCATTATGCAGCTCCTGAGCCTGCTGCAATTGCAGTTTTGCTGCTGCAAGCTGTGCGGAAGCAGTCTGCAGTGCAGCCGTTTCTTCCTTTTGCCGCTGCAGAAATATTTGTATGTCAGCAAGAAGCTGGTCGTTGTTTTCACATTCGGTGCTGTTCAAAATAAACTGTTGTTGTTGTTTAAGTGCTTTATAATCGTTGTCGATAGCAGTGCTGTGTTCTGCCAGCAGTGCTTCGATACGCCGGTACAGCTCGGTTTTGAAGATCGTTTCTAGAATAGACTTGCGGTCTTTCGATTCAGCGATCAGAAACCGTCGGAATTCTCCCTGGGGCAACAAAACTATTTGACGGAACTGTTCCGCTTTAAACCCGATAAGTTCTGTAATTTTTTTCGTCACTTCGTCACTTTTTGCGGCCAGCGGTTCCTTGCTGCCGTCAGTAAGGATTTTAAAAAGGGCGGCTGCTGCCGGTACCTTTCGAGTGCCCTCGCCGCGTTGCTTTTTTAATTCCTGCTCGGGAGCTCTCAGTACCTGATAGATATATTCCCCGCTTTTAAAGGTAAATTCTACTTCGGTTTTTTGTTCGGCGGGAGCGTAGTCGCTGCGCAGGTTTTTACTTTCGCGCAGATCGCCGCTGGCGCTGCCGTATAAAGCGAAGCTGATCGCATCTAAAATAGTAGTTTTACCGGAACCGGTCGGTCCGTGGATCAGGAAAAAGTTTTTATCTCCTAAAAGAGTGAAGTCAATAATTTGCTCACCGGCGTAAGCACCAAAGGCCCGCATGGTAAGTTGTAATGGTTTCATGGTCAGGCCTGCCTTTCTGTCTGCACTTCGCTGTTAATAATGTCCGATAAAAGGGATTTTTCACTGTCAGTGAGCTGACGATTGTTGACTTGTGTAAAAAAAGCTTCAAAAAGCTCGGCAGTACCAAGCTTTTTATGATTTACTGCGGCAGTGTCCGCATCGTTGCCACTGTGCAGCCGTGCGTATTCTAAATGCAGGATATTGGGGTAGACCTGTTCCAGCCGGTATTTGGCGTCCAGTATCGGCTGTTCGTCAGTCAGGGTTACCTGCAGATAACAATCATACAATTCCGTCTGCGGCTTGCTGACTAATTCAGAAAAACTGCCGCGCAGACAGGCCAGTTCCCGGCGAGGCTTGAGCTGTACTGTTTCAACAGTAATACTGCCGTCTGCGGCCATATCTACAATATGTACGCCCTTGGACTGCTGGACTTCATTAAAAGAATATTTGAGCAGGGAACCGCTGTAACGTACCTTGCTGCTGCCGTTCTGGCAGGCGTGCAGATGTCCTAAAGCCGCATAATTAAACGGGGCAAAGCAGTCGATGCCTACGGTGGTTGCTCCGCCGATAGCCAAAGGGCGTTCGCTGTCCGGAGATTCCTGCGCTCCTGTCAGAAAGACATGCGCCAGCGCAACCTTACGCGCTGTATCAGGGATCTGTCTTAACTGGTTGCTTATCTGCCAGCGAACAACATCTTCGTGTGTTTTTAAAGGCTGCCGGAGCAGTTCGGACGCTGCCAGGGGCTCGCCATAAGTCAGCGGTGCAAAATAAACTGGCCCGTAGGTATCATATAATACAACGGGCTGGGTAGAAGGGCTGACTGGCCCGGTGATATAAAGCTTGTTCTGAGATAACAGGCTTTGACCGAAGCCGAGACGGTCGGCATTATCGTGATTGCCGGCGATCATAATGACATTTTTGCCGGCCTCCTGGACTAAACGGCGCAGAACCTCGTCCAGCAGGGTCACTGCCTGTGTCGGCGGTACGGCGCGGTCATAAATGTCGCCGGCGATCAGGACGGCGTCAACATTACTTTCTTTGACCAGGGCGATTAATTCTTCCAGTACTATAGCCTGATCGTCGGTCATATGTAAGCCGTGAAAAATACGGCCCAGGTGCCAGTCGGAAGTATGTAAAAAACGCATGGTTCCTCCTTTATTACTTACGATAAAGCTGCATGATTTCGTGAAATTTTGCTAATCCGCATTCGATACCGTGATCGTGCAGCTTTAAAAGCTGCTGCGGTTTCTGGTCCAGTCTGCCGATCTTTAAAGGTACGGTTGGACGGATGATAACGGCCTTGCCGTCCTGTTCCAGTTGTTCGGCAAAAGCAAGCTGGTCATTATATAGGTCAGGACGTCTGGCCATGGTTTCCCATAATTTAGGATAGTGTTTATAGACGAGGCGCAGCAGATATTGCGGTACCGGGTGTTTTTTACGGTAACCGGCATTACGGGTAAGTACGATAACGAATTTCTGATAACCGTCAGCAATGGATTTGCTGATAGGTATGGGCTCTACTATAGCTCCGTCTAATAATTTATGGCCGCCGATGGTGACGACAGGAGCAAAAAAGGGCAATGAAGCGGATGCGCGCAGCGGCAGAAAATCTTTATCCATATCGCTCTGGGTATACCAGACAGGCTTGCCTGTGATAACATCGGTCGTGCCGACATAAAGCTGTCCGGGATATTTACGAAAAGCTTCATAGTCAAAAGGCAGCAGATTCTGCGGCAGTTCTTTGAGAATGAAGTCAAAACCAAAAAGTGAACGGGTCCTGAGCCAGTTGCTCAGGCTGCAGTAACGTTTATCACCAACATAATTTTGAATGACACGTCTGGTACGCAGCGGCTGCTGTGACATATAGGAAACAATATTGCAGGCACCTGCAGAAACGCCGACAATATGCGGGAAAATAAGTTCTTTCTGCATGAATGCTTCAAAAACTCCGGCGGAAAACATGCCCCGCATACCGCCGCCTTCCAAAACCAGGCTGATACCGCTTACTATCATACATGACACCTCGTAATCAATGATATAAATATTATACACCATTTGTAATGCCAGCGGGAATTTGGGTGGCAGGAAATTGTCTGCCGGCGGCTGATATGTTATGATGAAGTAAATAATGATGCAAGGAAGGTGCGAGCATGAAAAAAGTTGTTGTAATGACTACAGGCGGTACTATTGCCATGAAATATGATCCTGTGACGCAGGGCCTGATCCCGGCTGTCAGTGGTGATGATTTGATCGAAGCCGTCCCGGCACTGCGGGAGATTGCCGAAGTTGAGGTAGTTGAATTTTCCAATGTGCCCAGCGGTCACATAACACCGCAGATGATGTTTGATTTGGCAAAAATGGCTGATCGGTATGCAGAGCGGGAAGACGTCAGCGGCATTGTTGTGACCCACGGGACAGATACACTGGAAGAAACAGCTTATATGTTAGGTTTGGCAGTAAAAACGAACAAGCCTGTCTGTCTTACAGGAGCCATGCGCGGCGCTTCAGAAACAGGACCGGACGGACCGGCAAATATCCTGGCGGCAGTAATGGTCGCTGCCAGCGATGAAGCCTTGGGCAAAGGCGCATTACTTATTTTTAACGATGAGATACATGCTGCTGCAGAAGTTACCAAAACGCATACTACGTCCTGTGCTACATTTCATTCGCCGGGCTGGGGTCCTATAGGGCATATTTATTTTGACAGAGTGGTTTTTCGACGTCAGCCGCTGAATCTTGAAAAAATCTGTCCGGCAGTGCTGGCAGAAGAGGTCTGTTTGCTGAAAACCTATGCGGGGATGGATGCGTATTTATTTAAAATGCTGGCGGAAAAGCCGGTACAGGGATTGATAGTTGAAGCTTTAGGCTGCGGGAATGTGCCGCCGGCAGTTAAGGAAGGTATCGAATATGTGCGGAGCAGGGATATTCCTGTAGTTTTGGCTTCACGTGTTCATACGGGGCGTGTAGTTCCGGCGTACAGTTATTTTGGCAGCGCCAGGTCAATGGAAGCAAGTAAGATCATTCTGGGCGGGGAATTAACAGGACAGAAAGCCAGAATAAAGCTGATGCTGGCTTTGGGACTGACGAAGGATAATGAGGAACTGCGCAGATTTTTTGATAACTGAGCGGAATTTGCAGTTAAATGGAAAACGATAACTAATAATTAAAAAACTTTGCGTTTATGCTTAAAATTGGTGTAAACGCAAAGTTCTTTGTTTTTTTGGAACAGAAATTTGTGATGTGGGGGGGTACATGTTATAATAATCGTACTTGAAAAGTAGAAAGAGAGAGTGCAGAGATGAAGGAGCAACATGATATTTTGACGGGTATGCTGAATTGTACCGAGGCTGCATCAATTTTGTTAGCAATGACGACATCACTGGCCGATGAAAATGCTTTAAAAGAGCTGTTACAGAAACAAGGTTACAAATTTGCTGTTACGGAACTTGGCGGCGATGCATCTAAAAGCGAATTTAGAGAAAAAATGACACGGTCAATTATTGGAGCCTGTCTCAACTGTAGTGTTATTTCAAAAACTGCGCAGGAGATACATGCGGTATTACATGCAGCAGCTGATGCAAAATCTGGTTATTCCCAGAACCTGCTTCAGGCCAATATTTCGTGTAAGGTTGCGATTGTAAGAGGAAATGGATGGATTGCCGTAACTTTTTATGGAGATTCAGCGGCGCATTATATCACTAATCATAAACGCATGGGTTTTGGCATTATGCATATATAGAAAAGTTTGAAAATATTTAACAAATAATTGACAAATCGATTTTTTGTGTTATTATAAAAGCGTAGAGAATATGAGAGCTTTACCAAGAGAGTATTTGAGAGTTTTCAAAATAGTTTATTACAACTGCATAGTGGTGACGGAGTGATAGTGATTCTATTACTTCGTCTTTTTATTTTTAAGCATGTTTCAATGACGGACAAGGCACCGGTAAAAACCGGTTAGGATAAAGTCTTGTGAGTGTGCGAGTGTTTGGCATTAATTTTCCTGATTGGCAATTGCAAAGTGGTGAAAGAGAGATGGAGATGATTCTGTTTCTCTATTTTTTTTACCATAATTTGGTTATCCGGAAACCGACAGTTGATACGCCAGGAAAGAAAAGTTTGAAAGGGGTTTGAAGCAATGAATGTTTATGCGTATGCAGGATTTTCTTACTTGTTCACTGCGGCTATTTCGTTGTTTATGATTGGCGTAGTGGTATTGCTCAATAAATTGATGGGCAATAATAATTCTAATGGAGAAGGGATGGAATAACGATGGAAATGAGTCTGGTCGCAACATTGTTTCCTGGTATTGCCAGTTTATTTGTGCAAGATCCTGTAATCGCCTGTGCGCGTATTTTTATGATAATTTTCGGTTTTATTCTGGCTTATCTGGGCTTTAAGAGAACCTTAGAGCCTTTGATCATGGTACCGATGGGTGTTGGTATGATTTGTATCAACTGCGGCGTACTTTTTTTAGACGGCGGTAAGCTTGGCACTTTGTTTTTGGATCCGCTCGTTTCAGAACCGGGCGCATTGATGAATATCATGCAGATCAATTTTTTGCAGCCGATCTATAATTTGACCTTCAGCAACAGTCTGGTAGCCTGTCTGGTTTTTATGGGCATTGGGGCTATGTGTGAAATTGGTTTTATTTTGGCTAATCCGTGGACTTCCATCATTATTGCTATTTTTGCCGAAGCAGGTACATTTGTTACGCTTATTCTGGGTGTGAATCTTGGATTGACTCCACCGGAAGCTGCTGCTGTAGCTTCGATCGGCGGTGCTGATGGGCCGATGGTTCTGTTTACTTCCTTGATGCTGGCTCCGGAACTGTTCGTCCCGATTTCCGTTATTGCTTATCTTTATTTAAGCCTGACTTATGCAGGCTATCCGACATTAGTAAAAATGCTGGTGCCTAAAAAATATCGTGGTATCGATATCATTTTTGATGCTCCTGAAATTCCGAAAACCAAAAAATTTATTTTTATTTTAGTATGCTGTGCTTTGTTATGTATTTTATTGCCGATGGCGGCGCCGTTGATCATGTCCTTCTTCCTGGGTATGACGATCAAAGAAGCTGAAATCGTTCCGTATCAGGATCTGCTGGAAAACGTTATCCTTTATGCTGCTACTTTGATGCTGGGTCTTTTGCTTGGCACTTTATGCGAAGCCTCTACCCTGCTTAATCCCAAAGTTGCACCGCTGATCATTCTTGGTGTGGTAGCTTTGGCAGTATCAGGTGCTGTTGGTGTTTTAGGCGGCTGGATAGTTTACAAATTCAAAAAAGGAAATTTCAATCCTGTTGTTGGTATTGCCGGTATTTCCTGTGTGCCGACTACTGCTAAAATCGCTCAGCATATAGCTGAAGATGAAGATCCGTTCGCCGTAATAATGCCGGTGGCAATGGGGGCTAATATCGGCGGCGTTATCGTCTCGGCAATTGCCTGCGGCGTCTTCATTTCGACGATCCACCTGGTTAAGTAAAATTTGAGACGGGGCAATAAAGATGGTAGAAATAAAGAAGATACTGCACGATAAAATATATTATTATGAGCAGTTGGATTCTACTAATCTGAAAGCGCTGGAGCTTGCAAAGCAGGGGGCAGCAGAAGGTACAATTGTTATTGCCGCAAGGCAGACTGCCGGACGAGGACGAATGCGGCGGAAATGGGAATCACCGGAGGGGAAGGGATTGTGGTTTTCCATGATCCTCAGACCAACGATAGCTGCCGAATACTGCGCCCAAATAACGCTGCTGACAGCCGTTGCTGCGGTGAAAGCTTTGCAGGTGCTAACTGATAAAAAATTTTCTATAAAATGGCCCAACGATATCATGCTGGACGGTAAAAAAGTCTGTGGTATTTTAGCAGAAATGGCACTGACTGCTGATGGCAGTATCGAGTACGCCGTTGTTGGCATTGGTATCAACATAAATATGTCTTCTGAAGATTTCGGAGCCCAGCTAGAAGCTACAGCCACTTCTCTTTATCTGGCAACGGGCATCGAATACGAGCATGAACAGGTCCTCAAGGCGTTTCTGGATGAATTCGATCTGCTTTACTCTCACTGGCACTGCTGCGGTTTTGCTTTGATCAGGCAGGACTGGCTGGACTACAGCTGTACACTGGGTCATAAGGTTACAGTAAGGGATAATGATACAGAGATTTATTCCGGAGTGGCGGAAGACATGGATGATTATGGGAGTTTGCTTGTACGAAATGCTGCGGGAAAAATCGAAAGCTTCGATTTTGGTGAAATAAGCATCCGTAGCTGCTGAGGTTGCAGTAAAGGGAGGGACTGAGAGATGGAAGCGTTTTTACAGGGTGAAAGTGTTAAAAGCGTAGGCGTAGCGGCAATGCTGCTGGCGCTAACACGTACGCTGAAGGACGAGGAAACGGCTAAAAGAGCGCTGACTGAAGTTGGTCATAAATTTGTAGTGACAGAGGTCGGCGGCAAAACTTCTTATGATGATTTTCACGAAAAGGTGAACAGGGCCGTAATTGGGGCCAGTCTCAATTCTGGAATCATTGAAAAGACGGCTAATGATATTCACGCTTTGATTCACGCTACGGAGGAAGCTAAAAAAGGTATTTTAGTCAGCGTTTCTTCCAGCGCCAGTCTGGCGCTGAAAATAGCGGTTGTACGTGATGATGGCTGGCTGGCGGTGGCATTGTTCGGTAAATCGGCACTGCATTATATGACTAATCATGAACGGGCCGGTTTGGGAGTTATGCATATATAGATCCGGGTGAAAGTAAATAGTGGTGAATGAGAGAATGAAGGCGCAGTTTGCAGCTGTGCTTTGTTCTCTCTTTTTTTATCCGGGTTCGGTATATATGAAGCAGTTTTGTAATAAGAAAGGAGAGAATGTAATGGAGCTTAAAGGTATTACGCGTGAGTGGGACTCTTTAAAGAAAGATGCTGCGGCAAGAGCTGCCTCAGCTGCCCCTTACGTCAAAGAAGGAAAAATCGTTGATGCCAAAGATGCAGTCGCTTTACTGGAGGCTGTTATCAAACCCGGTGATAAGGTCAACATCGAGGGCAACAACCAGAAACAGGCCGATTTTCTGGCGAAAACACTCTGCCAGGTAGATCCTGGTAAGGTGCATGATCTGCACATGGTACAGTCTGTTTTGACCTTGCCTGAACATCTGGATGTTTTTGAAAAAGGTATCGCTAAAAAGCTGGATATGTCCTTTTCCGGCCCGCAGGCAGGCCGAATTGCCGAATTTTTAAAAGAAGGCAAATTGGAGCTGGGAGCTATCCATACTTATTTGGAACTGTATGGACGTTATTTTGTTGATTTGACTCCGCGTGTCGCATTGATTGCGGCAACGAAGGCTGATCGCCATGGCAATCTGTTTACCGGTTTCAGCACTGAGGATACTCCGGCGATCGTAGAAGCGACTAAATTCCGTCAGGGTATCGTTATTGCGCAGGTCAACGAGATCGTAGACGAGCTGCCGCGCGTTGATATCCCCGGTGATTGGGTCGATTATGTTATTCAATCTCCGAAACCGTTTTACATCGAACCGCTCTTTACACGTGATCCGGCACTGATTACTGATGCTCAGGTTTTAAAGGGCATGATGGCGATCAAAGGTATCTATGGCGAGTATGGTATTAAAAGCCTGAACCATGGTATCGGTTTTGATACGGCTGCAATCGAGCTGCTGTTACCGACTTATGGTGAGGAGCTGGGATTGAAAGGCAAGATCTGCACCAACTTTATTTTGAATCCGCATCCTTCGATGATCCCGGCTATTGAAAGCGGTTGGGTCGAATCGATCCACTGCTTCGGCGGTGAATTGGGCATGGATGAGTATGTAGCTGCCCGCAGTGATATTTTCTTTGTCGGGCCGGATGGTTCAATGCGTTCAAACCGTGCTTTTTCTCAGACGGCAGGACATTATGCTATTGATATGTTTATCGGCGGCACACTGCAGATCGATCCTTATGGCAACAGTTCTACAGCTACGGCTAACCGTGTGGCAGGCTTCGGCGGCGCTCCGAATATGGGCTGCGACCCGAAAGGCCGTCGTCATTCTTCTGAAGCATGGCTTAAATGCGGTGAAGAATATGGCGTTAAAGAAGCAATGTGGGGACCTGTACACCGCGGCAAACGCCTGGTCGTACAATTGGCCGAAACCTTCCGTGAAAAACTGGCGCCTGGCTTCGTAGAGGAACTGGATGCTTTTGCTTTGGCTAAAAACGCTAATCTGCCGATTGAACCGGTTATGATCTACGGCGATGACCTGACTCATATCATTACCGAGGAAGGTATCGCATACCTGCATAAATGCAGAAATATGGAAGAACGTACTGCCGCTATCCGCGGTATCGCAGGCTTTACCGAAGTCGGTATGAAGGCTGATCCGAAAGAGACCCTGCGTCTGCGTGATCTTGGTGTGATCAAGACTGCCGATGATCTTGGTATTGATATGAGCAGAGCTAACCGTTCCATGCTGGCGGCTAAAAACGTACATGACCTGGTCGTTTGGTCTAAAGGTCTGTATAATCCGCCTGCTAAATTCAGAAACTGGTAAGAGGAGGAGATTAACGTGGCATTACAGGTTTTGGAATTTGAATTTAAATCTGCTGCAACACAGGAAATCGCTAAGGAATGGTCGCATCTTGGTGTAACCGGTTCCGGCGATTTGGAAGTACTTATGGAAAAGAAAGCTTTGAACGGCGGCGTTAAAGCCAAAGTAGTTACTCCTGTTAAAGGCTTTGATGCGGTTTGGGAAAAAATGCTCGGAAAATTTGTAACTGATACAGGTGTTGGCAATGTAAGTATCGAGATCAACGATGATAACGCTACCCCGATCGTTGTTTATATGAGATTACGCCAGGCACTGGCAGAAGCTACTGCAAAGGAGGCTGAATAATTATGAAAAACTGGACTGAACTTGAAAACAGCAGCTTCTTTGACGCTAATGCCCGTGAACGTGCTTTGGGCATGGTCGACAAAGGGACCTTTACGGAGTTTTTAAATCCGCTGGATCGTTATTGCAGCCCGCATCTGCCGGTACTTGGGACTGCTGTGGAATTTGATGACGGTACTGTCTGCGGCGTTGGTTTGCTGGGCAAGCATCCTGTTTTTGTAGTATCAATGGAAGGGAAATTTATTGGCGGCGCTATTGGCGAGGTCAATGGCGGTAAAATGGTCGCAACTATTCGCCTGGCATTGAAGGCGGCTGCTGACATTAAAACTAAATATCCTGAAGAATATGCTGCAAGACGTCCGCTGGTCGCGGTTTCTTTTGAAACCGGCGGCGTACGTCTGCACGAAGCCAATGCCGGACTTCTGGCCCATGCCGAAGTAATGGATGCCTTCCAGGACTGCCGCGGTATCGTTCCGGTAGTAGCGGTAGTTGGCAGTAAAGTCGGCTGCTTTGGCGGTATGGGCTTTGTAGCTGCAGCTACCGACGTCATTGTGATGAATGAAGAAGGGCGTATCGGCCTGACTGGTCCGGAAGTAATCGAACAGGAAATGGGCAAAGACGAATTTGACGCTTCCAACAAGGCTTTGGTTTACCGGACAACCGGCGCTAAACATAAATATATCATTCAGGATTGTAACTATCTTGTTGAAGATAAAATCGGTGAGTTCCATAAAACTCTGGCTGAAGTGGCTGAGATACCAATGGCTGAGATCGAAAAAATGCGCCGTATCGGTTCTCTGAAGCTGGTACAGGAACAGCAGGAGCTGGTGAAGCTTGTTGGAGATATGCAGCCGAAGGATTCGATGGATCTGTGGAAATATTTCGGTAATGAAGATCCGGCAGCTTTGCCTGAGATGACGACAGCGGAATTCCTTAAAGTAGTAAAACGCAGAGTACGCAGTTAAGGAAAAGGAGGAATATGAACATGGAAGAATTGGACAACACTATGATAGGTCGCGGACGCGATGCTATTGATATGATCATCGATAAAGATTCCTTCCAGGAAAATATCATTGACGGTTACAGCTTCGATCCTGATTATGGCCCCGGGTCTGTTGTCGGTACTGCTAAGCTGAATGGTAAACCGACTACGATCATCGCTAATGATGCGATGGCGTTTAACGACAGATTTCCTGTTGTTTTCGGCGGTGTCATCGGACTTGAGGAAGGTTATAAGATGGCAACGGCAGTTTATCGGACTATGGAAGCCGATAAGGATAAACCGCTGCCTGAGAAACGCGCTATCGTTTTGATAGTTGATACTCCTGGTAACGGTCCCGGCAAAATGGAAGAAATCGCCGGTATGAATAAATCCACAGGCGGTTATCAGCTGGCTTTAGCCGAAGCACGCAAAGCAGGACATCCAATCGTGGCCATGGTCATTGGCCGCGCAATTTCCGGAGCTTTTCTGTGCCATGGTTTGCAGGCCGACCATATTCTGGCCCTTTCCAAAGATTTCGGCACCATGATCCATGTTATGCCGCTGACCTCCATTGCCAGGATCACGAAAATGGATATCGAACGGTTGGAAGAGCTTTCTACCAGCAATCCTGTTTTTGCAGCCGGTGTAGATTTCTTCTACAAACTGGGCGGCGTACAGGAAATTGTCAATCAAGTAGAAGATATGCGGGAAGTAATTATCCGGCATATCGATGAGGTTGCTAAATTAAAGGCTGAAGGGAAAGGCGAACTGCTCGGTCCCTGGGGCAGAGGTATTCTAGGCAATGAGCGGGGCGGACGGACACATAGAATGGAAGCTATTGCCAAGGTCAATGCAGAATTTGCTGCAGTTGCCGATAAATATATCAACGCGTAAGGAGATTGCAGATGAACAGCTTGCTTCAGGAAATAAGCCTGCTGGTCGAAGATTTCGGTTCTGCTCCCAAACTGGAGGAGATGCCGAAGCGTACTTTGGCGGATAAAGGCATTGCCGGGCCGACGGCGGCTCATGTTATTGAAGATGTTCATACGCCTTTGAATCTTGCTTATCTTACCTTTACAACGGGAACATCGGCTTTTCAAAATATCGTCGGAGTTACCTATGCTGAATTGCCGGCACGCATCAGAGCTTCGGTCAGGATCTTAGAGCGCGCTGGACTAAAGCGCGGCGATAAGCTGCTTGTTACTTATCCGCCGCTGGTAAATGTTTTTTCAGGGCAGGCTTTAAAAGATTTTGGTTTGAAATGGTCGTTTTTAGTGCGCTCCAGCCGTGATGCCTTTCTGGCAGCGCTGTATAAAGAGAGGCCTGCAGCTGTGGTGGGTGAGTCTGCGTTTTTACGGGCGGCACTGACAGATGCTAAAAATATGGGCGTTGCTGAAGATCTGCCTAAAGGAGTAAAGCTGTTGACTGCTGGTACGCCTCTGGATCTGGAGTTGCTGCCGGTGGCGCAGGAACTTCTGCAGGCGGAAGTACATGATTTATACGGCTGCCAGGAAATAGGCTGGCTGGCTATGGACGGTATCCCTGTCAGGGACGATATCGAACTGACACCGGCGGCCATCAGGGGCGGACAGCAATATTATGAGCTGATAGCAGGCGGCCTGCCGATGGGTGACAGTTTTCCGTGTTCAGAGTCGGGACATGTCTGTAATAAGGCCGGTAAGATCATTACTTACCGCCGGGAACGGACTTATCCGGAGTATGAAGTGATCGTAAAAGCTACTACTCTGGCCTCAGCCGTTACCTTAAACAGGGTGGCCCGCAGTATTTTGAGGATTAAAGGCCGGATCGTCAAGGTCAGTCCTGAAGTACAGGTCAATGCCGAACAAACAATATTGGAACTGCGGGGCGATCCTATATCAGGAATTGAAATACCTTCTGTTACAATCACCGGGCCTGTACAGACGGAATTTTTCGACACTATGGTACAGGCGCAGCTTGATTATCAGCAGAACAGTAAGGCGGATCCCGTATGGACAAAACGCAGTTAAAAAGGCATGACCTGGTTTATCCGAGCAGTATCGGCAGGGCAAGGTTGAAACAAGTGTTTTTAAACGAGCTGACAGGGGAAAAGGCATTTTTAGCGGCGGATATTTTCCGCGCTGACAGCGTTATTCCCGGAATAGTCAGACGTGCGGAAGTACTTTCGGCAGACGTGATACCGTTGGGCTTTGTGCATCCGCAGCTATGTGAGGGACGGCGGTTACGCCTGACAGCAGAGCTGGAGGTAGGCGAAGCAGTTAAATTGAAACGGCCTTATGAGCTTGCGGCAGCTGAATTTAAAGTATCTACGAATTGTCTGGCAGCGGCGCAGGCGGCATGCAGCTATGCGGCAGAGAGGCGGCTGAAACTGGGAATTTTAGGTTCGGCCGGGTTGGAAATAGCTACCGGTTTACCTTTTACCAACAGCGAATCTGATCTTGATCTGTTGATAACGGGATTGTCTTTGCAGCAGCTGCAGGAGGTATATACAGAACTGCAGGCCATTGGAAAGAAGTTTCAGGTAGACATTGATCTGGAAACGGAGCTTATTAATGGCTATGGTATTAAGGCGGCTGAATTATTTCAGCCGACACAGACAGTTTTAGGCAAGAGTTTACAGGATGTACAAATATTAAAGAAAAAGACAGTTGTGGAAATACTGTCACAGGAGGCATAAATCATGGAAATTAAATCTCGCGTACCCGGTAAAATCGTTCGCTTTGAAAAACAAATAGGCGACAGCGTTGAAGTAAAAGACGTACTGATAGTAATGGAAGCAATGAAAATGAAACAGCTGGTACCTTCCCCGGTAGCCGGAGTAGTCAAAGAATATAAAGTGCAGCCCGGCGACCGCGTAAGTGCCGGTCAGGTCATTGCCGTAGTCGAATAAGAGCAGACTAAAATTTAAGGAGATGTCGAATCATGGAAATTAAATCCCGCGTACCCGGTAAAATCGTTCGCTTTGAAAAACAAGTAGGCGACAGCGTTGAAGTAAAAGACGTACTGATAGTAATGGAAGCAATGAAAATGAAACAGCTGGTACCTTCCCCGGTAGCCGGAGTAGTCAAAGAATATAAAGTGCAGCCCGGCGACCGCGTAAGTGCCGGTCAGGTTATTGCCGTAGTTGAATAAGTAAATTTTTACCGTTGCCTTTAGTTGTTTCGCTCCCCTTGAGTGGGGAGCGATAATAAAAAATTGTACTAAGGTGGTGTAATCTCATGATTATTTATGGTGTTGCGTTATTAGCATTTTGTTTTTTAACAGGTAATTACATTGGCGATATTTTAGGCGCGCTTCTGGGTGTTAAAGCTAATGTCGGCGGGGTTGGTTTTGCTATGCTGCTGCTGATTATTCTTACCAATAAAGGTATAGATGCAGGCTGGCTTGATAAAAAGGGTCAGGAGGGTATCGCGTTCTGGAGTGCCATGTATATTCCCATCGTTGTGGCTATGAGTTCCATTCAGGACGTTGTCGCCGCTTTATCCGGCGGAACGATCGCTGTATTGGGCGGAGTACTGGGCGTAGCCCTCGGCTTTGTCTTTATTCCTATTTTAAGAAAATTTGGTGCATAGTCATAAAAAGAATGGGAGGCGTTTTATATGGATTTCGCAGCAATGTTCATTAAACTTATTACTAAAAACGGATTAGTTGCGGCTTTTATTATCATCGGTATCACTACCTGGATTGCCTATAAAATCGGCGGTTTGACCAAGGGACGTATCCATGGCTCCGCAATTGCGATCTTCTTCGGTCTGATTCTGGCATATATCGGCGGTGTAGTCGGCGGCGGTCATAAAGGTTTGGCGAGCATTCCGATGTTTGCCGGCGTTGGTGTTATGGGCGGCGCTATGTTCCGTGATTTTGCCATCGTTTCCACTGCTTTTGGCGCTGACCTGCGTGAAATCAAAAAAGTTGGTCTTGTAGGTGTACTTTCGCTTATTTTTGGCTTATTGACTTCCTGGGTAGCAGGTGTGGGTGTGGCTTATGCCATGGGCTATACTGATTCTGTAAGTCTGGTAACCATCGGCGCCGGTGTGGCAACCTTTGTTGTAGGACCTGTAACAGGGGCTTCACTGGGCGCGTCTTCTGAGGTTATAGCCATCAGCATCGCAGCCGGCGTTGTTAAATCTGTTCTGGTTATGATTCTGACTCCATTTGTTGCTAAATTTGTCGGACTTGATAATCCTCAGTCCGCCATGATCTATGGCGGCTTGATGGGTACTACTTCCGGTACGGCTGCCGGTATGGCCGCAGTCGATCCCAAACTGGTTCCGTATGCGGCAATGACAGCTACATTCTATACCGGTTCCGGTTGTCTGGTATTTCCGTCAATTCTGTATTTTGCAACAAAAGCTATTTTTGGTTAAGTAATGATCCCGGCAGAAAGCAGGTGCAGCGATGTATGATCACCAAGCTAAAAAATTAAATGAGCAAGGTACGTTTAAAGAAATAGTAGTCGAGATATCAGCCCGCCAGCTTTCTGCTAAATCTGAAACTTTACGGCAAATGAGTATGTTTTTGACGCAGGCGGTTTTTATGGAGGTTTGCGTCCATCCAAAACCAGGCTTAGTCACCCGTCATGGCAGCGGTGCTCATACAGATATGAGTATTTTGACTTTTGCTGCCGGTTCTGCGGTTTTGGCAAAAGCTTTCAGTGATTTACAGATTTTAGGGATGAAGCATAATGGAAATTATCAGGAGTTATTTGGAAAGGTAAGACGTTACGGCGTCAGTGCGGAGCAGGAGCTGCTGCGCGTGACGAAAGGAGTCAATACCCAAAGAGGCATTTTATTTGCCGGTGGGCTATTGGCTGCTGCCGCAGGGGCTGCCATGAATAAAGGTCTGGACAGTAAAGCACTGTGCTCTATCGTGGCAGAAATGACGCAGGGGCTGACAGAGAATGAGCTGGCTGGACTGCAGGCAGACCGGCCTTTGACGGCAGGAGAAAGATTATATCAGGCTTATGGTATCACGGGTATCCGCGGCGAAGTGGAAGCAGGATTTCCCAGTGTACGACAGAACGGGTTGCCCGGCTTAAAGGAAGCGTTTGCCAAAGGCGCTGGACTGAACGATGCTTTGGTTCATGCTTTGGTTCATTTAATGACGGTTGTGCAGGATTCTAATGTCATCTGGCGCGGCGGTTATGCGAAGCTGCCGTTTGTACAGCAGCGTGCCAGAGATATTTTGGCGCAGGGAAGTATTTTTACTGATTCTGGACGCCGGCTGCTGGCAGAAAGTGAAGAACTTTTCAGGAATGAACGGATCAGTCCCGGCGGCAGTGCCGATCTGTTGTCTGTTACGGCTGCGTTATATTTAGTTGAAAACAAGGAATTCCCCGTTGCGATTATTTAGGACAGGTCGCAGGGGAAAGATTAGATAGATGTTTACTGCTTCCGGCATAGAAGGTGTGATTATGCCATTCCTCCATCAAGCAAAATAAGGCCCGCTAAAAGGGCCTTATTTTGCTGTTACAACCAGAAAAGAGGTGCGGTATGGAATTTGTTTTAAAAGCACTGGAAGGTATTTTCAGTATAGTTTTTATTATTGGTATCGGTTTTGTGTTAAGCAGACGCGGCTGGTTTGACGAGTACAGCAGCGCATTGATCGCCAGGCTGGTAACTGCTGTGTCATTACCTCTTTATATGATCGTCAGTATCAGTAAAAATTTTGATCATAATAAACTGGTTGCCATGGCGCCTGATCTGCTGCTGCCGATCTGTTCCATGCTGCTGGCTTTTGGTGTCGGTAAAATAGCTGCTCACGTTTTTAAAATCAAAAAAGAACGGCGCGGCATTTTCTGTACTAATTTTTTTATTGCTAATACCATGTTTATTGGTCTGCCGGTCAACCTGGCTCTGTTTGGTGAAAAAAGTATCCCGGCAGTAATGCTTTATTATATGGTCAATACAACCTTTTTCTGGACACTTGGTGTACATAATATTGTGCAGGATACCCTGAGTGATACAAAGAATAAACCAGCGTTTTTTTCTCCGGCAGCACTGAAGAAAATTTTTTCTCCGCCACTGGCCGGCTTCATTGTCGGTATCATTTTAGTCTTGCTGGACTGCAGGCTGCCGTCTTTTTTGATGAACAGCTTCCAATATATAGGTAATTTGACGACGCCTTTATCGTTGGTTTTTATTGGCATCGAGATGAGTAAGATCCCGTTGGGAGAAATCGGTTTCGATAAAGATCTGCTGCTAGGCGTTGCCGGACGTTTTCTGGTTTGTCCAGTATGTGTTTTGGCTCTGGTACCGCTGCTGCCGGTAACGCCGCTGTCAGCACAGATTTTCACTATGCAGGCGACCATGCCGGCGATGACACAGATGGCGATCGTAGCTAAAACTTATGGCGCGGATTCTGCTTATGCGGCGACGTTAAGTTTTTTAACGGTGCTTTTAGGTATTGTTGTCGTACCGTTGTATATGATGCTGGTTAATATGTATATATAAGTAAGAGGTGATTGAATGAACACAGTAACAGATGTAGCTGCTCATATCAAACAGATCTGGAGCAGCAGCGCGTTTATGAATTTGCTGAAGATAGAGATCGATGAGATCCACTGCGGCGGTGCAACGGTAAAGATGCCGATAGATTTTGACATCCATACCAATCACTGGCTGGGTGTGCACGGCGGTGCTTTGGCGGCATTAGCCGATGCAGTTATGGGCATTACCGGAGCCAGTGTCGGCGAGGTTGTGCAGACATTGAGCTTCAATATCAATTTTATCAGCAATCTGCCGGGTACGGGGACGGCAATCGTTAAAAGCCAGGTCAAACACCATGGGCAGACAACTATGGTCATTATGGCGGAAATGACAGACGAACAGAATAATCTACTGGCTGCTATTACGACGACTATGTTTATCGCCGGACATTTTAATGAAATACCCAGAGAATGGTAATGAGGGTATGAAATATTAGATAACAAATAAAACCGTACTTGTGATCCAAAACAGTACGGTTTTATTTTATGCAGACACAAGATGAATTTAGTTAAGTTTTCTGCAATAATTTAGTGGAGAAGCAGGCGTTAAATATGTTACAATTAATATATCTAAGCTGGTGTAAAATTTTATTGCAGATAGGAGAATGGATATGCAGCAGGATATGATCGTAATTTTAGATTTGGGCAGCCACGAAAACACAATGGTGGCTCGCGCCGTAAGGGAATTGGGTGTTTACAGCGAGATCAAACCCCATGATATCACAGCAGCAGAACTGAAAGCTCTGCCTAATGTTAAAGGTATCATCATCAACGGGGGAGAAAACAATATTATCGACGGTCAGCCGATCGACGTGGAAGCAGCCGTTTATCAGTTTGGCGTGCCGGTAATGTCTGTCGGCCATACTTTGGCTAAAGTAGAAAATCTGCCTGCCTGGCCGGAACATACAGCTATGCTGGAAGTGCTCAAAAAATTTGTTTTTGATGAGTGCCATGCCACAGCTAACTGGAATATGAAAAATTTCATCAATGATCAGATCGAACTGATCAAAAAACAGGTCGGCGATAAAAAAGTTCTGCTGGCTTTGTCCGGCGGTGTCGATTCTTCTGTTGTAGCAGCGCTTTTGATCAAAGCTATCGGCTCACAGCTGACCTGCGTGCATGTCAACCATGGCCTGATGCGTAAAGATGAGTCTGAAAGCGTCGTCAGAGTCTTCAGAGACGAACTGAAAGCTAATCTTGTCTATGTTGATGCCAGCGAACGTTTCCTCTCTAAACTGGCTGGCGTAGCTGATCCGGAAGCGAAAAGAAAAATCATTGGCGCCGAATTTATCCGTGTTTTTGAAGAAGAAGCACGTAAACTGGACGGTATCGAATTCCTGGGACAGGGCACTATTTATCCTGACGTAGTAGAATCCGGCACTAAAACAGCCAAGAGCGTTAAAAGCCATCATAATGTCGGCGGACTGCCCGAAGATCTGCAGTTCAAGCTGGTTGAACCGTTGTATCAGCTGTTTAAAGACGAAGTGCGTGCCTGCGGTATCGAACTGGGCTTGCCGCACAGTATGGTTTACCGTCAGCCGTTCCCCGGACCGGGACTTGGGGTAAGATGTCTGGGCGCTATAACTAAAGAGCGTCTGGAAGCAGTGCGTGAAGCTGACGCTATTTTGCGTGAAGAATTCGCCAATGCCGGATTAGATAAAAAAGTATGGCAGTATTTTACCGTTGTACCTGATTTCAAATCTGTCGGCGTACGTGATAACGCCAGAACCTTCGAGTATCCGGTGATCATCCGTGCGATCAATACCGTTGATGCTATGACTGCTACCGTCGAAGAACTGGACTGGCCGATCCTGCACAAAATCACCAACAGGATCTTGGCCGAAGTCAAAAACGTCAACCGCGTCTGCTATGATTTGTCGCCCAAACCGAACGCCACTATCGAGTGGGAATAAGTAACTTATTTATGGTTATTTACTCATAAGAATATTGAAGATGTTAAGGAGGGGTTTATGGAAAATTTGCAAAGAATCGCGCTATTAATTGATGCAGATAATACTCAGTTGGCAAAGTTAGAAGACGTTATACAGGAAATATCCACGCATGGCCGTATTGTTGTAAAAAGAGCGTATGGTAATTGGAGAAAAGATACATTAAAAAACTGGGAAAATGAGCTGAAACGTTTAGCGATAAAAGCGGAGCAGCAGTTTGACTATGTTTCTGGTAAAAATACAACTGATATGGCGTTGGTAATCGATACAATGAATTTGCTGCATAAAGGGATTTATGATGCATTTGTTATCGTTGCCAGCGACAGTGATTATACCCCGTTGGCAATAAATTTGCATGAATCCGGAGTATACGTGATGGGTGTTGGTGAAAAGAAGACACCGGAAGCTTTTAGAAACAGTTGTGATGAATTTATTTTTCTGGAGAATCTTGGCGAAAATATAAAAGCAGCAAAGTCTAAAACTGAAAGCAGTGAAAAAGCAATAGAAATAGAAGAGGAATGTGTGGAAACTGCTACAGTCGATTCTACGAAAGAAGATATAAGTGTAATACATAATTTATTGAAAATAGCATCTGACAAGTACCAGGATGATGAAGGCTATGTAAATGTTAGTTCAGCCGGACAATTTATAAAAAGAGTAAAACCGGATTTTGATGTGCGAACTTTCGGGTTTATTAAATTGCCGAAGCTAATAGAAGCATTCCCCAGAAAATATGAAATAAAAAAGTATCCTGGAAAAGGTAAAGTTACCATTATTGCCTATAGATGCAGGTAGCACTAAAAGTTTAAGGTTGTTCGATTAAGTTTTCTGTTGTATATTTTCTGGACATGACAACACCTCCTGTTATAGTAGTTTCTATTCTACAACAGGAGGTGTTTTATTTTACTGTTCGTCTTTCTGGAGATAGTCCAGTTCCGAAAGTTTTCGGAGGTCTTTTTATTAACAGGCTTATGCTGGAATGAATTTTTATTTATGCTATAATACTGGTTAGATAAAGGATATATAATTTTCTCTAAATTTAACTTTAGTATGTCATATTGATTAGGATGTTGGTTGTTTGGAAAGGATAATAAAATATGTGTGAAAAAATCAGATGTTCCTGGGCAGGTGACCTTCAGATATATGTTGAGTATCACGACCAAGAGTGGGGGCGTCCTGTGCATGAAGACAACAAGCTTTTTGAAATGCTGATTTTAGAGGGAATGCAGGCAGGACTCAGCTGGATCACTGTGCTTAAAAAAAGAAAGGCATTTCGAGAAGCGTTTGATTGTTTTGATCCGGTTAAAGTATCTCTTTACGATGAAGAAAAAATTCAGGAACTGCTGGCAAATGAAGGAATTATTAGAAACCGCCTTAAAGTGGCGGCAGCTGTAGCGAATGGCAAAGCCTTTCTGAAGGTACAAGAAAAGTATGGAAGTTTTGATAAATTTATATGGGGATATGTAAATTATACTCCAATTAGAAATCATTGGAAAAAGATGGAGGATATACCAGCTACAACACCGCTTTCTGATAAAATCAGCAAGGATTTGAAAAAAATAGGATTTAAATTTGTTGGTTCGACAATCGTTTATGCATTTATGCAGGCTACAGGTATGGTGAATGACCATGTGACGAACTGTTTTGTTTATCAAGAGCTGGATAGATAATTTTAAAACTAGCTATTTTGATAGTAATATTTGTTTAAAATTACTTCTGAATAACCGATGACACTGTCTGTTTTTATATAAAAGTGAAAAGGTAAAATTTGCCGTAAAAACTTTTAGCCCCTTCCAGGGGCTAATTTTTTTTGCATAAATTTGCTTAAGAAGATCGTACTTTTCCGTCATATGGCCGTAATCAATTTTATGTATGCAGAAGAATTTTATAGATTGTGAAAATACAGCAGCTTCGGCGGCTAGCAAAACGTGCGGGCAATAATGAAACCAGACTGCGTCGATAAAAAGTTCTCGTATGTCTTGTGGGGGGGTACAGACGTGCTATAATAGCTATGATTATTATAAATAAGAAAAGTTTTTATCTTTAAACAAATAAAAACTGATTTTTATTTAATGAATAATGACTAAAATTTAAAGAAGACTCTGTACCGCAGCCGCAGTAATAACTGCGAGGATATAAAATCAGGCTTTGAAACAGAAAACTTCAAGATCTATTTCGACAACAAAAGGGAGGAAAAAGTTATGAAAAAGAAAGGAATAACGCTGGCGCTGCTTTTGAGCTGCACCACAGCGGCAGCAGCACCGGCACTGCCCAGTACTAACAGTGATCTGCGTGCGCTGGAACAGAACAAGGCGCAGACACCGCAGCAGGCAGAACTGACCAGTGTTCAGACAGAAGGGAATAAACTTTCCGGCGAGCAGAGCTTTACTGTCTATTCTATCAATTTTACCAGTCCTGACAATATCGACAAGGCAGCCTGTGAGGAGCTGGTAGCAGATTATGTCGGACAGGAGCTGACTCTGAGCCAGCTGCAGCAGGCTGCCGATAAGGTGACAGCTTACCTGCGTAAGCAGGGATACACCGTAGCCACTGCTTTTATTCCGCCGCAGCAGATAGCGAACGGAGCAGTAGAAATTCGTGTACTGCTGGGTAATCTTGGCCAGGTGACGGTAAATAGCAAATCTGGCCTGAAAGATGCGGTTATCAGCAGTTTTATAGATAGACTGCACGGCGGCGACGCTATCAAAACAAACGAATTGGAAACAGTGCTCAACAACCTCAACGACCTGCCCGGCATCAGAGCCGCAGGTATGCTTAAAGCAGGAGCAAGCGTCGGCAGCAGTGACCTTGAGATCATTGTCGCTGATAAAAAAGCCGTCGAAACTATTTTATATGCCGATAACCACGGCGGCAAATACAGCGGCCGTTATCGCTACGGCTTTCAGACTACCCTTAACGACCCAGGGCGTATTGGCGATAAATTTACTGTGGGCGGAACTTTAAGCAACGAAGATATGCGCAACTACAATTTTGGTTATGAAATGCCCATCAGCGGCAACGGCAGCCGTCTGGGTATTTCCTACAGCCAGATGGATTATACCCTGGGCGACTACTTCAATCTGCTGGACGCAGTTGGCAAAGCCAAAACCTTCAGCATCTACGGTAGTACGCCCCTGACTAATACCAGCAGTAGTAAACTAGACCTGGTCTACGGCTACGACAACCGTCAGCTGCAGGATGAAATGCGCCTGTTTGGTTACAACGCTAAAAAAAGCAGTAATGCCGTACATACAGGAATCAGCGGCAACAGTCGAGGCAGCGGCATCTATACAGGCTACAGTGCGCTTTACTATTGGGGACAGCTTACCAACGAAGATTTTAACAGCGAAACAGAAGGCAGCTTCCATAAGTTGACCGGCGATGTTAATCACAGCCGCCGTTTGGGCAATACAGTAGACCTGCTGCTTAACTTCCACAGCCAGCTGGCGAATAAACAGCTGGACGGCAGCGAACAGTTCAGCCTGGGCGGGGCTAACGGAGTACGAGCTTATCCGCAGGGTGAGGCCAGCGGAGACAGCGGCTACCAGGCAACAGCCGAACTGCGCTGCAACATGCCGCTGCCATATCTCAGCCTGGCGACCTTTGTTGATTTCGGCGAAGTAGAGCAAAGAGGTTACGACGACAGACACCGCAATCTGGCAGGCTGGGGCATCGGCGTACAGTATGCCAAAGCAGGAGATTATTATCTGCGGTTGGATTATGCGCGCAAGCTTAATGGTGAAGCATTCCAGAGTGAGGACAAGGATAAGAACGGACGCCTGTGGTTCCAGGCCTATAAACTGTTCTAGACAGATTTTCAAGGAAAATAAAACTAATGCGAGGAGTGGGAAAGATGAAATATAATAAATCTTATCTGGCCAGACGATTGGCTTTATCCCTGATTATCGGCGGGATGTTTGTCAGCAGTGCTTACGCTTTGCCGCAGGGCGGCGCAGTAGTGGGCGGCGGCAGTAATGGCAATATCGGCGGCAGCGGTAATGTTATGGATATCATCGGTACAGGCAGTAATAACGTAGCGATAAAATGGGAACAGTTCAATATCGCCAATGGTGAAACAGTCAACTTTAAAAATATGGCTAATGTGCTGAACTATGTTACCGGTAATACTAAAAGTGAGATTTACGGCACTCTGAACGGACAAGGCGTCAACGTCTTTCTGCTCAATCCCAACGGCATTTTGTTTGGTAAGGGTGCGGCTGTCAACGTTGGCAGCCTGCATGCTTCCACAGGTAAAATGACAGACGCTGCCATCAATGGCTTTAATGGCACGCCGGCGATCGACCTGAGCAGAGTTACTGCTGATGTACTGAATCTGGGTGCGATACGTGCCGATAAGGTGACGATAGAAGGAGCCAATATTTCGCTGGGCAATGCGGCTGATATAAAAAAACAAAATGGAGACGCAATAGCGGCTGCCGATCAGGCGAATTATATTCTTAAGGCAGAAGGTATTATTAACGTAGGCTATGAAACGATCGGGACGAAGAATATATCTATTATAGAAAATGGTGTCAGTACAGAGCATACTATACGTGATTACAGTGCAGGAGCTGCGGAGAAAGGCAGTACCTTATTTACCGGTAAGAAGCTTAATGGCAGCGAAGCGAACAATGTCAACGATTGTATGCTGATCAGTGATATCTATGAGCTGCAAAGCATTTCAACTGATAAAACTTATGAACCAAATCGGTTTAGTAAATTTATGCTGGCTGGTGATATTGACGGCACTGCAACAAAAAACTGGAATAGCGGTTCCGGTTTTAAGACCTTGTTCAGCAGTGGAGATTTGAGCTTTACAGGTGTGTTTGACGGCGCTGGATATACGATCAGTAATTTGTATATTAATAGCAGTACGGCTGAGTATGGTGGTCTGTTTGGGGTATCTGCCGGCAAGATTGCTAATGTGCAGCTGTCCGGAATTGACTATAATTTTACCGGAGGAATCAAATCTATCGGCGGGCTGGTTGGTTATAATTTAGGTATCACTAGTGCATTGGCGGGCAGTGTAAGAAATGTGCAGACCAGCGGCAAAATTACAGCCAGCAATTTGACATCAGGGGCTGTATTCATTGGCGGTATTGTAGGAACAAATGCCAGTACTGTTGCTGGGGTAAGTGGTACTCCTGTTCTGACAAATGCTAGGTGTATTATCAAAGATGCTGTGAGCAAAGTAGATATTACAGCCAGTGGCAGTACTAATATCTATGCAGGCGGTATAGCAGGTAATAATAGTTATTCTGAGGTATACAATGAAACCGGTGTCATTGAGAACGTGAAGAATGAAGGTGCCATCAGTGTTACTGACAGCAGTCAGGCAAAAACCGGTGGCATCGTCGGCAATAACGCTGGACAGGTCAGTAAGGCCGAAAATACAGGTGCGGTAACAGGAACCTGGCACGTAGGTGGGATTTTAGGTTATAGCAACAATTCCAAAAACACTGCGGTGATAAACAGTGAACTGCATAATTCTGGGACAGTAACAGGAATCGGCGCTTTCTCGTATGTTGGCGGCATTGTGGGCCAAGTTTTTCAGGGAAAATTTGATGATCTCAGTAATGGTGGAACGGTGACAGTAAATGCGACCAATACAGGATATGCTGGCGGCATTATTGGTCATAATTCCTCTACGAATTCTTCAGGGAGTTTTACTAATCTCAGCAACAGCGGTGCTATTACAGGAAATGTGACTAATGCAGGTTATGCTGGCGGTATTTTTGGGGAAAATGATGCCGCATTAGAATTTGAGAAGTTCAATAATAGCGGTACAATTAAAGGCAATGGGTGGATTGGTGGTATTATTGGATATAATAATGGAGGAGCAATAAAAAACAGCTATAATACAGGCGTTGTCGCAGGAACAGGAGCGGGTGCGCTGCAGTTGTTAGTCGGAGGTATCGTTGGCAATAATAATTCTGGCAGTGTTACTAATGTCTATAATACTGGTGCTGTCAGCGCAGATAAAGGCACTTCGACGAAAACCTGCTTTGCAGGTGGTATCATTGCTGGTAATAAGGGTCCGATTAAAAATGCTTATAATATGAGTTCAGTGACGGTTGAAAACGGAGCCATTGGTAAAGGTATTGTTGCTGCTGGCAATGGAACTATTACCAATGCGTTTTATTTTAATCCTTCTACGCAGCGTTATTATGATTATGATGGAGCGGAATATACCTCAACAGAAGCTTTTAACCAGTCTTTTATGGAGGGAGCTGCTGCTAGCGGCGAGCAGGCTGCCTGGCTTGGTTATAGCGATGGTCAGACTACGCCGCAGTTACAGGCGTTCCTGTCACCGCTGGATGTCAGCATCGGTAATATTGAGGTCGAGATAACCGATGGCGATATCTATACTGGTTTAGCACAGGCTATTATTGATAAACTGACAGCAATGGGAGTAGAGTTTGATGCCTCTAAAATCAAAGCTGTAGAGGTGAAGGAAGCTGGCACATACGATTTAAGCTCGCTGTTATATTCTACTCAGGATGGTTATAAAATCACTATTGGTGATGGCGGTAAGTTAACGGTCACAGTTAACGCCAAAAAACCTGAGGTGCCGCCAGTTGATCTGCCGATTGGGCCTTCAGTTATCAATGACGCTGCTTATCAGGCTGCTTTGATCAATATTCAGCATGTAGACGATGATCTCCGGGTTGTGCAGCAGACACTGGAGCCAGAAAAATATGCTGAAGATGAAGAAGGCAGAGTAAAGATTATGGGAACAGGTATTAAAATCTAAACTAATTAAGCTGTTGCTGCTAAAGATTGTGTTTCTAAAGTAAAACAGCCCTGACAGAATATTTCTGTCAGGGCTGTTTTAGGTTGCAGTTATAAAACCTTACTCAACAAGTTCAACACGTTTTTGTGGGTGATTTTTTCAATGGTACTGTCGCTGTAGTTTTTGCTTTGCAGGTATTCGATCAGTGGTTTGTAATCCTGTACGCCATGGATATTATAAGGCGGGTGACTGATACCGTCGAAGTCGCTGCCGAAACCGACGTGGTCGTCATTGCCCAAAAGGTTTAGCATATAATCGATGTGGCGGTAAACGCTGTCGATGCAGGCATTGTTATAATCTTCTTCTAGGAACTGTCCGGCAAAGGTGATACCAATCAGGCCGTCATTGGCATTGATGGCTTTGATCTGGTCGTCATTGAGATTACGGGGATGACTGCAAAGTGTTTTGGCATTGGAATGGGTAGCAATGATCGGTTTGGTAGAAGTTTCGATAACATCCCAGAAGCCCGCTGTAGCAATATGGGAAACATCTACCAGCATGCCCAGACGGTTCATTTCTGCAACTACCTGACGTCCAAAGGTGGTCAGACCGCCGCCGCTGCATTCTTCGTTGACGCCGTCGGCAATATCGTTACGGTTACTCCAGGTCAGCGTCATAGCGCGCACGCCAAGCTCATAGAGCATGCGCAGAGCTTCCAGACTGCCGTCGATAGCGCCGCCTTCTTCGATAGCCAGCAGAGTTGCTGCTTTGTGGTTGAGCACGTCGGCAGCATCGGCTTTAGTTAAAACGGGAAGCACGTCGATGCCTTTCTCCTGCAGTGCTTTAAGCTCCTGCTTATATTTGTCGAGGAGGGAAAGCGTATAACGCAGTCCGCCGTAGTAACGGAATTCGTGAGTCGGGACAAAAATAGCGCAAAACTGCAGACCGCCGCCCAGCTCTATCTGACGTTTAATGTCGAAGTGCTGATCGTTGTCATACAGGGAAGTGCCTTTTTTGTAAAGCTCGGTAAGTGTGTCGCAGTGACAGTCGCAGATGAACATGATTTACACATCCTTTCTAAAATAAGAATAGCCGCCCGCAGGCAGCTATTCTGTTTTATCAAAATTTCAATTACCCTCTGTAGTAGTAGAAGAAGGTCATACCGATATTAACAAGCATTGCGCCGGCCATTGGTATAGCGGTACGTTTTACCAGGTCGAACGGAGAAACGCCGCCCATGCCGGAGGATACAACGATAACTGCTGTGATCGGCGAACAGTTGCGGGCAATAGAAGCCGCAAAATGCATCGGCAGGAGCATCAGTACCGGGTGCAGACCTGTATGGGCTGCAACAGCAGGTGTCAGAGCCGCAAAGGCAAAGAACGGAGCGTTGCCGCTGCCCATAACGATAGCCGAGAAGGTGATGATAGCGACCATAACGAGCATCATAGCCATCGGGCCAAAGCCAAAGCCCTGACTGCCGGAGATCAGCGCATTGATAGTACCCATGGACAGAAGGCCCTGAGCAAAAGTCTGACCGGCTACGATCAAGGTGATAACGTTAGCCATCTGCATTCCTAAACCGTCAAAGAAGGTCTGGATGTCGCCGAGAACTTTTTTGCCGTCCTGCCAGCGCATGTATTCGCAGCAGGCGCCAATAAAAAGTCCAATGAACATAGCCATAACGATATTCATTTTGATTGAGGTGATCCACAGCGGGCTGAAGGAGAGGATCAAAGCCAGCGGGATAACCGGCAGGACCGCATACCAGAGCGGCGCGCTGTCAGCCGGATCATCTTCAGCAGGTTTTTCAACTTCCATCGGCTGGACGACATGTCCGTCGCGTTTATCCATATATTTTTGAGTGAAATAGTGCAGTGTGCCGACAACAACGAAAGCAACCAAAACGATCGGTACCTGGTAGTCAGTCCAGTAAACTACCGGGTTCAAGCCGGCGGTTTCAGCAGAAAGGATGGTGCCGGTATCACTGGGGCTCCAGTCGAAGCAGAGCGTAGTAGCAACAGCAGCCGTAGCAGACAGACGGCTGACACCAAGTCCGATCAGGATCGGGAACATGGTGACCATCAGCAGCATGGCCAGACCAGATGCACTGTTGATGCACAGACCAATCAGCATACCGACAACCCAGGTGCCGGATAAAACGATATAAGGTGATTTTAAAGCCAGTAAAGGACGGATAGTCAGACGAACTAAAGAACGGGAAGCTCCGATTTTGTCCATATAGCGGGCAAAAGCGCCAACTGCCATAATGTTCATACCGAGCTTGCCGGCATTAGAACTCATGGTAGCGCGAATAAATTCAAAAGCATCAAAGAAAGTAGAGCCTGTAGCGGCTTTGGCCGGTAAGATAGTACCGTAACCGAAAATTGCGGCAATATACATTAAGATCATACCGCCTAAGAATAAGACCGGTTGAGGTTTGTACTTTTTGTAGATCAGAAAGCCGACCCAAAAAGTAACAAGAGCAGAGATTACTAAACCCATTGGTGCAACACCCTTTCTTCATATATAATGTCTTTCAATGACTAAAGTATAGCATTCTAATATCTCATAAAGCAAGAGCAGCAGCAACAAAGGGTAACAAATTTACAGAAAATTTTATTAAAATAAAAACGCTGTAATATTTTTGTACTGATTTCCAGAACATAAAAGGACGTTCTTCCTTAGAAGAACGTCCTTTGGACTAACAGTAATTATTTATCTTTGGACACCGGCTTCAGCAGCAACTGCATGCTGTACATAAATAGCCTGTACTGCGGCATTGCGGCCGATACCCTGCAGGTGACCTACAGTTTTAACGCCCATTTTTTCGATCATGGATTTCCAGGAATCTTCTTCATCGCCGTACATATCGTTGTTGGCATGGTCGCCTGCAACGATCATCAGCGGGAACATATGCACAGTTTTGTAACCGCGTGCTTTGATTTGTTCAAGAACTTCGTCCACGTTAGGAGTATCCACTTCTTCAACAGTGCCAACTACTACAGGTAAACCCATTTTATCAAAGGTTTCCTGCAGCATTTTGTAGGTGTTGCCAAAGGATTGGTTGTTATCACGGGGAGAACCGTGACCCATCAAGACAACGCCTTCACCTTTGCCAAGAGTCGGGAATTGAGTCGCAACAGCGGAAGCAGCGATAGCGAAATCGTTTTTACCTACCATCAGAGGATCGCTGACAACGATGCGGTCAAAATCACCTTTGAATTTATCAACAGTGGTCAGGACTTTATGCTCATATTCTTCGCCGTGCAGCAAATGAGTCGGTTGTACGAGAATGTCTTTATAACCGGCTTTTTTCAGTTCTTTTAAGGTTGCAGGCAAATCGTTGACTTTGATGCCTTTATTTTTTTCCAATCGTTCCATGATGATGTAGGAAGTAAAAGCACGTTTAAAATCACGGTTCGGGAAAGCTTTGGCAACAGCTTCTTCGATACCGCCGATATCTTTCGTACGGGTGTCGTCGAAGGTCGAACCGAAGCTGACTACTACGACAGCCTTGTCGTTTTTCGGTGCTTTAGCAGCGGCAGAAGCGCCCATAGTTCCCAGTGCAAAAACCATCATTGAAGCCATAACTAACATTGAAAGCAGTTTTTTCATAAATTATTCCTCTTTCCTCTGATTATTTTCTGAATAGGTAATAAAAAAACCATCCATAAATATTAGGGATGGTGATAAAACATGGTTAGACCCATGATCTTTCCCCGTCCTTCGCAGGTCACTAAGATCGCGATGCAGGTAGTTCTTCTGGCTTGACTTCATGGCTCGGCCTTCCTTCCCGGAATATTCCAGTGGTTCTATAGGCGTTGCTCCATCTTACAGCGGCGGGACCGCGCCGGCTTTTAACCGGTCTTCTCTGTTATTCCTGACGGAACCTGCATTACCGTATTCAGTTTGATATACTAAATTATAACATCTTTGAATAGAGTGTCAAGCAAATTAGGAAAAAATATCATTAAGATACAGAGGTATACAAGAATAAACACCCTTTAATTATTTAAAGGGTGTTTAGAAATTTGCAGAGTTATTTTTTTGCAGCTTTATCAAGATCCTGAACGAAAGCATTGGCCATGCGCTGCCACATATTTGTTGTATCACTGTCTGCTGTACGGCTGCGTGTATCGCGCAGACTGAAAATTATTTTTCCTGTAGCTGGGTCAAAAAGATGAAAAGCTACATCAACGTAGCCGTCATATACAGTGCTGGCTGGAACATATTCATAAACAGTTCGTTCTGCGTCCCGTTCGATCCAGTTTCCTTTATTGTCTTTGACCTTTTCTTTGTAATATCTGGTACGCGGTTCTTCGTGAGCGGGGATGACCCGTCTGTTGTAACCAAATTTATGGGCGATTATTTTCAGATCAGCAGTTGGAGCAGGCGCTATTTTGGTCGATATATCTGTATAAGTGCCGCTTAAAGCATCTTTGGTCAGTTGGGAAGCATCTTCTTTGGTAATTGAAAGATTTGATTCGATGCTTGTATCAAAAACATAATCTTTTTTAGTTAAAGCTTTTTGTAAAGCACTTATTATTTTTTCGGTCGCCATATCGTCAACAGTAAAATTGCTGCCGACAGGATCGACTACACTTATGGAAACCAAATTGATGCGGTGAAGTTTATTAAAATCGTAATTGGGATTCGTCCATTTCGTTTTGTCTGCATGAGCGGCCAGCGGCAATGCCAGCATTGCGATGGCAACAGTAAGCAAAAGAAGTAATTTTTTCATCATTGTTAAAACAGCTCCTTTGAATTGTTAAGAGTTTTTGATCAGTTTTTTTATCCCGGTAAAGGTTTCGGGGCTGATAACATGTTCGATCCGGCAGGCATCTTTTTCAGCTGTTTCTTCGGATACGCCAAGATTTTCGCGTAAAAAGCGAGTTAACAGCAGATGTCTTTCCAAAACAGCGTTTGCTTTAGCGAGCCCTGTTTCAGTCAGAATGATGTTGCCGTCCGCTTCCATCAGAATGTAATTTTCGCGTTTTAAAATACTCATAGCCCTGCTGACGCTGGCTTTGGTAAAATTCATATGCGTTGCAATGTCGATAGAACGGACACTGCCGTTTTGCTGCTGCAGCATTAGAATGGTTTCCAAATAGTTTTCTCCAGATTCTTGCAAAATCATAACAAGTCCTCCGTTGGCAATAGTGCCGTTTGATTGATCGTGTAATAAAAACACAGCCGGTGAAAATTAGTGAGCAGTAAGAATATTCCGGCAAATATTATTAGTACTATTTTAACATTATAAAAAGGTCTGGGCAAGTATAGTTAGAGCAGGATAAAAAATGCCTGAAGTTTTGACTTCAGGCATAGAAAAAGTAGCGGTCAAGAACGTTCGTAAACACGTTTTGTCATGTTTAATGTTTTCTCTAAAACAGAAGCAAATAACCCGGATGTTAATGCTGTGAAAATCATTCCAGGAAGAGCTGCTGCCAACAGAGGATAGACTGCCTTACCAATAAAAAGACTGAGTGCAAGACGTGCTGCGGAGGAAGCGACAGGTCCTGATAACAGGTAGAAGATTTTGGTTTTTCCTAAAACTGCATATAATAAGGCAACGACTATTCGAAAAAGCATTGCAATAAGGACGTTGAAAATAGTTTGCGTACCCAGGAGTAAACCGCCGGCAGAGGCCAGAATACCTGCAAGCAGATATTTTTTGATACCAAAAACACCGCAGATCGCTACAGCAATAGGAGCGGAGAGTTGAAATTCACTTCCTGGAATAAAGCTGGGAAGCTTAAAAGCCCCGCTGACGGCGATAAATGCTGCCAATAAGGCAATTTCACTGATTTCACGAATTTTAAAAGTAGACATAAAGATCACCTTAATTATGGTTAACTATAAACTGAAATTAAGTTTACGATAATAGTATATAAAACTTGATGGTGGTATGTCAACCATAAGAATGATAAAAGTTAACGCAATAAAAGTATGACGGCAGGTAAAGTTTCGTGTACAATAAAGTTGTAGAGAAGGGAGCGGCGTAAATGTTGGATTTTATTAAGGAAAAACAGGACGTTTGGCAGATTTTGCAGCTGACTGACAAGCCTGTTGTTTTATATGGAATGGGTAACGGTGCCGACCAGATTATTGACTTGTGTGACAGACTGCAAATAAAGGTTGCCGGTATTTTTGCCAGTGATGAATTTGTTCGCGGGCAGGTTTTTCGTGGTCATATGGTCGAGACTTATACCGCAGTTAAAGATCGGCTGGGTGATTTTCTGATTGTTATTGCCTTTGCCTCAGAGTCGCCTGCAGTTTTAAACCGCTTTCAGGAGCTGAGCAGAATGCATGAAACAGTAGCGCCGCATTTGCCGCTGTTTCCCGGAGATGAAACAGTTTCGTTTGACTGGCTGCAGCAGCATCAGCAGGAATTGCAGCAGGTATATGACAATTTGGCTGATGATTGGTCCCGAGACGTATTTGCAGCATCACTGAATTATAAGCTGAGCGGTAAACTGCATTATTTATGGCAAAGTGAGACGGAGCGGCTAAAAGATCTGCAGAGTATTTTCAGTTGGAGCGAAGAAGAAACGTATGCTGATCTAGGTGCCTATAATGGTGATACGATCAGGGAATTTTTACAGCTGACTAATAATAAATATAATCGGATTTTTGCGGCAGAGCCGGATAGGCGTAATTATAAAAAATTATCTGCTTATGTAGAGGCAAGTGGTTTGTCCGATATCAAAATTTTTGAAAGAGCCATTTGGAAAGAAACGGCAGAACTGTCTTTTTCTGACAGCGGCGGCCGTCAGTCAACGTTGCTGACAGGCCAGCGTCACATAGTGCAGGCTGTCGATATTGATACACTGCTTGAAGATGAGCGTGTAACTTACATCAAAATGGATGTGGAAGGCGCTGAGATGGAGGCTTTGAAAGGGGGAAAGGAGCAGATAAAACGTAATAAACCTAAATTATTTATTGCCGCGTATCATCACGATGCGGATATTTTCCTGCTGCCATTGTTTATGTGGCAGTTAGTGCCTGAATATAAGGTTTATCTGCGTAAACATCCGTATGTGCCGGCGTGGGAACTAAATTTTTTAGCAGCCGTATAATCGCGGGACACAAAAAATCCCATAGGGTCAAAAGTGTCGTATTGTCGATTGACAATGGAATGTTTTTTAAATAAGGCGTAAATGTGACATAAATTTTAATTTTTTGTAAAACTTTTTTTCTAATGTAAGCAGGAATTTTACAAAGCCGGGCGAACTTTAAGGGTAGTATGACAACACAAAGGAGTGGATGTTTAATGAAAAAAGCAAAATGGTTGTGCACTGCAGCAGCAGTTCTGGCATTATCAGTAGCAGTTGCCGGCTGCGGCGGCAGCGACGATAAGAAAGCTGCAGATTCTAAAGGCGGTCCTAAAGGCGACGTTATGGTTTATACCTCTATTTATCCTGATATCATCGATAAAATGTGTAAACCTAATGTAGCTAAAGCATTCCCTGATATGAAAGTTACCTGGTTCCAGGGCGGTACTGAAAAAGTAATCACTAAAATTACTGGCGAGATCAAAGCCAACAAAATCGGTACTGACGTTCTGATGGTTGCTGATCCTTCCTACTACCTGACTTTGCAGGATCAAGGTTTGCTGCTTGATTATGTTTCCCCGAACCTGAAAGATGTCATCACTGATAAAGACAAGAACGGTGCTTGGTCCTCTGTTCGTGTCTGCAACATGATCATTGCTTATAACTCTGATAAACTGAAACCCGAAGATGCTCCGAAATCCTGGAAAGATCTGACCGATCCGAAATGGAAAGGCAAAATCGCTATGCCGAACCCAATGCTTTCCGGTACTGCTTATGTAGCGGTTGGCGCTTTGGCCGATAAATATGGCTGGGAATATTTCGACCAATTGAAAGCTAATGATATTCGCGTTGAAGAAGGCAACTCTGCTATTCAGAACAAATTGCTGACCGGCGAATATGCTGCTGCAATGATTTTGGAAGAAAACGTCCTCAAATTGGCTAATACTAAAAATGAGCCTTTGAAAGTTTCCTATCCTGAAGACGGCGTTATCATCATCCCGTCTCCGATCGCTATTTTTAAAGCAACCAAAAACCCCGAAGGTGCTAAAGCTCTGGTTGACTGGTGGTTGTCTAAAGATGGTCAGCAGGCAGTTGTTCAAGGCTGGATGCACTCTGTACGCGGTGACGTAGAGCCGCCTAAAGGCGCTCCTGCTCTGAAAACTTTCTCTGATAAAGCTATTAAAGTAAACTGGGAAAAACTTTCCAAAGAAAATGCTCAAATCAAAGAGGCTTTCCGCGTAAGAGTTATGGAATAGTTCTTATTAAAATTTGTTGAGTAACAATTTTTAAGGGATCAGGGGTCGTTTTTGACGATCCCTGTTTTCCAATTTCTTTGCAGGAAAATCCTGTAAATGATTTTTCACCGGTCTCAAAGCCGGGGAAAGGAGCCATAGTGGGGTCTTTACCTAGATTTAATAGTAAATTCATAGTTATTGCTGTTTCCGTTATTTTATTATTATATTTTGTGGTTTTCCCGATGGGAATACTGCTTTATGACAGTATTATGGTTAATGGAGCCATCAATTTCGGCAATTATGCTGATGTTTACAGTCAGGATGTTAACTGGCGTGCTTTGTCCAATACTGTGCAGCTATCGCTTTTAGTTATGGTAGCCAGTGTTATTATTACGTTCCCGCTGGCCTGGCTTGTTGGCCGCACCGATATGCCCGGTAAAAAAACATACCGGACTTTACTGGTTGCCAGCTATATGATCCCTCCTTATGTTGGTGCGATTGCCTGGGTACAGCTTTTAAATCCCAGCGTCGGTTATTTGAATTCGATTTTTAAGTGGATTCTGCAACTGCAGCAATCTCCATTTGATATTTATACTATGGGCGGTCTGGCTTGGGTATTGACCCTGTTTTATTCGCCTTTTGCTTTTATTACCATTTCCCGGGCAATGGAAAAAATGGATCCGACGCTCGAAGAAGCGGCACGTGTTTCCGGAGCTTCCCCTCTGCGTACCCTGGTCGATGTTACTTTGCCTTTGATGGCACCAAGTATTTTAGCAGGCGGTCTGTTGGTTTTCATTGCTGCCGGTTCCTGCTTCGGTATTCCTGCCATTGTTGGTATGCCTGGTAATATTGAGGTTATGACTACCCGTATCGTAACTTATATTTACATGGGTAATGATGAGGGTATCCGTGATGCCACGGCTTTAGCAGCATCTTTGATGTTCCTTGCCAACTTCTTACTGTTCTTTATGACCTGGATGCTGGGTCGCAAGGATTATACAACGATCAGCGGTAAGAGTACCCGTCCTAATATCGTAGAGCTTGGCAAATGGAAATGGCCTGCTTTCTGTGGTGTAGGTCTATATGCGTTTATTGCAGTAATTTTACCATTAGGTTCTATATTGCTGACATCACTTTTAAAGAGTATGTCGCGCGGAGTTACCTGGTCGAATATCGGCTTTGATGCATGGGAGCCTGTTATTACCAGCAGTCAGTATATGGAGAGTATCTGGAATTCGGTCGTGTATGGCGTAATCGCCGCCACCATTGGTACGATACTTTCAGTGTTCATTGCTTATCTGGCCGTTAAAACAAAAGTCAAAGGACGCAGCTTCCCGGATCTGCTGACCGTTATCGGCGGTTCTACTCCGAGTATCGTTATCGCCCTGGCTCTGGTTATCACCTTCTCCGGTAATTTCGGTCTCAATCTTTATTCGTCGATGTGGATTCTGGTCGTCAGCTATCTGGTCAAATATATGACCATGTCTGTGCGGACAATAGCGGCTTCCCTGAGTCAGGTGCACGTTTCTCTTGAAGAAGCAGCATTAAATTCAGGTGCCAGCTGGATCAGAACCTGTAAAGATATTATTATGCCGTTGATCGCTCCGTCCATCATCGCCGGTTGGTTCCTGATCTTTATGCCGTCTTTCTACGAGCTGACGATGTCGCTCCTTCTGTACGGTGCAGAAACTAAAACTATCGGTGTTTTGCTGTACGAGCTGCAAACTTATGCAGATACACAAAATGCTTCTGTATTATCAGTAATCATTTTGACTATCGTTTTGGTTGGTAACCTGATCCTTAACAAACTGACCAAAGGCAATGTGGGAATTTAAAGAAGGAGTGGAATAAATTGGCACAAGTACGTATTGAACATGTATTTAAACGTTTCGGGCCTGTAACGGCTGTTAATGATTTCAACCTGACGGTTGAAGACGGCGAATTCGTTTCTATCCTCGGTCCTTCCGGCTGTGGTAAAACAACTTCCCTGAGAATGATCGCAGGCTTTGAAAAAGCTACAGAAGGCGAGATCTATATCGGTGACCACTGCGTCAGTTCTTCGTCGCAGAATAAATTTGTTCCTCCGGAAAATCGCGATATCGGTATGGTATTCCAGTCATATGCAGTTTGGCCGCATATGACGGTTGTTGAAAATGTGGCTTATCCGCTGAAGATCCAAAAGGTTCCCAAAGAGGAACGTTTGAAAAGAGTAAATGAAATGCTGGAGCTCGTGCATTTAGGCGAATATGGCCACCGTTATCCGCATCAGCTGTCCGGCGGTCAGCAGCAGCGTGTCGCTTTGGCTCGTGCTTTGGTTGCGCAGCCAGGTTTGCTGCTGTTAGACGAACCGTTATCCAATCTGGATGCTAAACTGCGTGAAAGCATGCGTTTTGAAATCCTGTCGATTCAAAAAGCACTTGGTATTACCGTTGTTTATGTAACCCATGATCAGGGTGAAGCCATGGCAATGAGCGACCGCGTAGTTGTTATGAGTAAAGGCGTAGTGCAGCAGATCGGTGCTCCGCATGAAATTTATACCAATCCTGCCAACAAAATGGTTGCTGATTTTATCGGGTTGGTCAATTTTATGCAGGGTGAAGTATCGGATGACAGAGTATACCTGCAAGGTACTACAGCTTCTTTCCCCAATACTTCGGGTGTTTCCGGCAGTGCTACCATCGCTGTACGTCCTGAGAATATTACGATGAGCCGCGGCGGTGGTATGCTTGAAGGGACATTGACGCATCGCTTCTATTTAGGTGATGCTGTTGATTACCGTGTTACCGTCGGTGATCATGATGTACGCGTTATCGTCAAAGGGGCAGACTTGAAAGAATTTGCCGACGGAGAAAAGGTATATCTTGATTTTGAAAAAGTAATGATCTTTGACCGCGAATAATTAAAAAGCTGTTTATATGAAAAAAGAAACCCTCGGATGTTTTCATCCGAGGGTTTTATTTTTAATTTAGCGGGCTTTTACTGAACTGTGCCATATAAAGCTTGTAATATTCTCCCTGCAAAGCCATCAGATCGTCATGAGAACCATGTTCGCTGATACCGTTGGGGGTGAGGACAACGATACGGTCGGCATGACGGATCGTTGCCAGGCGATGGGCTACGATCAGGGTAGTGCGGTTACGTGACAGCTGCATCAGTGATTCCTGGATAAGGTTTTCCGTTTCATTATCCAGGGAAGAAGTCGCTTCGTCTAAAATCAGGATGGGCGGATTTTTGAGAAAAACACGGGCAATGGCAATCCTCTGTTTTTGGCCTCCGGACAATTTAACACCGCGTTCACCAAGCTGGCTGTCATAACCATCCGGCAGCTGATTGATAAAAGCATCAGCTTCGGCCAATCTGGCAGCGGTGATGATTTCTTCCATACTGGCATGAGGGTTGCCGTAAGCGATATTTTCACGTACAGAGTCAGAGAAAAGGAAGATATCCTGCTGAACTATGCCGATATTACGGCGCAGTGATTTTAAGGTCACATTGCGGATATCCATTCCGTCAATGGTTATAACGCCCTGCTGAAGTTCATAGAAACGCGGCAGCAGATTGCAGATCGTGCTTTTACCAACACCTGTAGTGCCGACAAAAGCGATAACTTCACCGGCAGCGATATCAAGATCAAAATTTTGAATAACAGGTTTGCCGGGATCGTAGCCAAAGCTGACATTTTTAAAGGAAATAGAGCCTTTTAAAGTACCACAGTCGACTGCGCCGGGCAGATCTATATTTTCAGAAGGGGTATCCATCAGCTGGCAAAAGCGCTGGTAACCGGCCATACCTTTCTGATAGGATTCTGCTAATGCGGTCAGGCGCAGGATGGGGCGGATAAAGATTGATACATACAGTAAAAAGGCGACCAGATCGCTGATCTGCATTTTACCATATGCGATCATGGCGCCGCCTACGACAATGATAACAAGATTAGTGACATTGGAAAACAATACAGCGTTGCTGTTCAGGCGTGATAAAAGGTCGAACGATGTTTTACGTGCCTGTAAAAGAGCTTGTCCGTTTTTATCAAGGCGTTTTTCTTCCCATTCTTCATTGTTGAAGGATTTAACTAGGCGTATGGCATTCAGACTTTCATTTGTCTGTGCTGTAAGATTACCGACCTGTTCGCGGATCATACGCCCTGATTGTTTCAGTGCATGATTGGTAGCAACTGATTCATAAGCTTTTCCTAACAGCAGCAGATTGACCAGTAACGCTAAAGGCCAGTTAAGATAAATAAGTATTCCCAGAGTACCAAGCATGGTTATAGTACAGACCAGCAGGTAATTAGGACCAAGAAAAACAAGCTCACGGATCTCGGCAATATCGCTGACAATACGGGAAATCAGCTGGCCGATACGGATGTTGTCAAAATAACGGAAAGACATTGATTGGACATGCTGAAAAAGGTCACTGCGCATATCCTGTTCTATTTTTGCACCCATTAGGCGGCCGTGTCTTGAGACTTGATAACTGATTATAAAATTAAGCAGGTATAAAAAAAGCAAGATGATCGTAGCCTGCCCTAAGAGGAAAAGATTGCCTTCGGGCAGTACATCGCCCAGGATATAGCGCATAAAGAGCGGAAAACATAAATCAAGGGCGGATGTGATAACGGATCCGAGCAAAGCAAAAAACAATGTTTTTCGGTAAGGGCGGTAGTATTTTAATAAACGTTCTGGCATATGGCAGACCTCGCAGATAAATGTACCTACTGCTGCTGCAGCCGGTAGAAATATAAAAATGACGAATAAAAATCAACTATAATCAATTATAACACATTGAACTATAAGAGCAGAGGTTATTTTGAGTATTTGTAAAGTAATTTGTTAATGTGATTTTAAGTGTATTGGAAAAAAGTTAGCTTAAGCTAACTCGAGAAAAATAAAAAACTGTGCGTGAGAGCTGTTAAGCACAGTATCGAGTGAGCGTTAAGTTGATAAGTGTAAAAGTTTGGAAGCGGGCAACCCCAAACAGTTAGCTTAAGCTAATGTATAAATTATACTTAAAAAAAGCACTGATGTCAATAATTAAGTTCAAATTAGCAGCTGTACGGGAATTTTGATCAATGATAGTGATTTTTCGCGGTAATGCGTACCCTTGTGGTACTGTATGAAAACTTGGCGAGGTATTTTCGAGCCTAGTGAGAATACGTACCCTTGTGGTATAATGAATTTATTACCATAAAAGGCGGTCGAACTATGAAAGTAATTCTGGTAACAGTGCTGTCAATTGTGTTTCTCTGCAGCGGTTGCAGCAGTAACATCAAAGAAGAACAGAAAAGTATCAAGATCTGCAGCAGCCTGAATGAAACAATGACAGATATTTTAGCGGAAGATTTTGCCAAACAGCAGAATGTGAAAGTTGAAGTCAGACATTTGCCGGCAGGGAATTTGGATGAACGGCTTAATTTTCTGAGAGAGGGAAAATTCGATGTCTGGCTTGGCGGTACGCCTGAAGAATATTATCTGGCAGGAGAGCAGAAAATGCTGCGCAGCTACAGGCCGAGGGAGGCCTATAAAGTACCTGCTGAAATGCGTGAGAATCAGTGGCGCTGGACAGGTCTTTATGTCGATTATATAGGATTTTTGACTAATCGTGACCGACTGCGCGAGTTGGGGCTTTATGCTCCTGAGACATGGGATGAATTGCTGAAACCGGAGCTTTGGGAAGAAACAGCGCTGGCTGATTTTAAAAACGGCGGTCGGAGTTATGGCATGATAACTTCTATCTGGCAGCTGCGCGGCGAAGCTAAAGCTATGGAGTATGCGGCTTCTTTTAACAGCCAGCTGCCTTTATATACGGCCAGTGAATGGGAGGCTATTGAAGCGGTTCGCAGCGGCAGAAAAACGATCGCGGTAGTTTCACTTTCCACAGCATTGCAGCTGGAAAGGCAAAATCGCGATCTATTCGCAACTTTAGTCAAAGACGGTAATAAAAACTGTATTACCGGTGCTGCTATTCTCCAAGGGGCAAATTTAGCAGAAGCACAGTCTTTTATGGACTATTTGCTGTCAGAACATTCAAAAGATTTACTGGCCTCTAAGGGTTATCCGCTTTTGTGGCGTGTCAGTGATTATGCCCATGATGACGGGCGGAAAATGATGATCGGTGATTTAGAACTGGCGGTTGATGACCTTAGCTGGACTGCGGGTCAGAAAAGCGTTATTATCCAGCAATGGCTGAATGCTCAGTAAGATAAAAACATTGACGATAACATTGAATCGGTTATAATTAAGATATAGTAAGCAGGCAAATTTTGATAAAGACCTGCAGTGATGAGAGGATGACTTATATGAAAAAATTAGTAATGCTGGTAACTGTAGTTTTAACAGTGGCAATGGCCGCGGTATGTTTTGCTGCCGGAGACGGTAATGATTTAAATAAACAGCAGAAAATAGTTGATAAGTTTGTAGCGGCATTGACTGTTGCGGACGACAGCGGTTATGCAGGTGCTGCAGCGGGTTTTAGCCCCGAACTGAAGCAAAAAATGGATGTAAAAGCTTTTGCTGCTTTGCAAAAGCAGGTCAAAGATACTTTAGGGACAATGAAGGAAATGAAATTTGTTGCTTATGAGCGTTTTGATCAGGGTGACCGGTTGACTTATCTGGGAAGCTACAGTAAACAGCAGCTGGTACGTGTGATTTATGGCTTTAATAAAGAGGGCAAGCTGACGGAGTTTATTTTTGCTCCGGTAGAAGTTCAAAAACAAGAACAAAAATAATCAAAAATAAAACGTCATAACCTAAAGGTTATGACGTTTTTGTTTTTCACTTTATTTTTTCGCAGCAGCAACTGCGCTAAAAGCTATTTCAGCTGCCTGTAATGTTTTTTCGATATCTTCAGGCGTATGGGCCAGAGATAAGAAATTGGTCTCAAATTGAGATGGAGGAAGATAAATGCCCTGTTCCAGCATGCTATGGAAATAAATGCGGAACGCATCTAAATCGCTTGTGCAGGCGCTGTCATAGTCATAAACTTCCTGATCAGTAAAGAAAACAGTAAACATAGAACCAAGACGGTGCACCTGTACAGGCACTCCTGCCTTGGCAGCGGCTTTAGCAAGGCCTCCGGTCAGGATGGCTGTCATGCTTTCCAGCTGGCTGCAGACATTGTGTCCGCGCATGTAGGTAAGGTTGACGATACCGGCTGCCATAGCCAGAGGGTTGCCGCTCAAAGTGCCGGCCTGATACATGGGGCCAACAGGAGCAACCTGTTCCATGATCTGGCGTTTACCGCCGTAAGCGGCTACCGGCAGCCCGCCGCCGATAACTTTGCCCAGACAGGTGATATCAGGATCAATGCCGTAGAGGCCCTGAGAAGATTTTTCACTGCTGCGGAAGCCAGACATGACTTCATCACAGATAAGCAGTGTTCCATATTTTTTTGTGATGGAGCGAATGAATTCCAGATAGCCGTCCTGCGGTAATACCAGTCCCATGTTGCCGGGAGTTGGCTCCATGATAACGGCGGCAATATCGCTGCCTTTAGCAGCAAAAGCAGCTTCCAGGGCAGCCCGGTCGTTAAAAGGAACAGTGATGGTATTGGCGGCAACGCCTTTAGGAACACCGGGGCTGTCAGGAACGCCTAAAGTAGCTGCGCCGCTGCCGGCTTTGACCAGCAGGCTGTCGTGATGGCCATGATAACAGCCTATAAATTTAACGATGCTTTCACGTCCTGTATAAGCGCGTGCTAAACGCAGAGCACTCATGGTAGCTTCTGTTCCGCTGTTGACCATACGTACCATTTCCATAGAAGGGACAAGTGTGCAGAGAAGTTTGGCAAGCTCTGTTTCAGCCAGGGTCGGCGCGCCATAGGATGAGCCTTTGGCGGCTGCAGTTTGGATGGCTTCGGTGACCTGCGGGTGTGCATGCCCTAAAAGTAAAGGACCGTAAGAAAGTACATAATCGATATATTCGTTGCCGTCGATGTCGGTGAGTTTGCTGCCGCTGCCTTTGGCAATGACAGGCGGAACACCGCCAACACTGCGGAAGGAACGAACGGGGCTGTTGACGCCGCCGGGAATGTATTGTTTGGCTTCGGTAAAAGCTGCCTGAGATTTGCTGTGATCCATATGCGGCCTCCTTATTTGCCCAGCAGCCATTTGGCTACGTCGAGAGCATGATAGGTGATGATCATTTTGGCGCCGGCACGTTTAAAACCGAGCATCGTTTCCATAACGATACGCTGTTCATCGATCCAGCCTTTTGCTGCTGCTGCTTTGACCATAGCGTATTCACCGCTGACATTATAAACGCATAAAGGGCGGTTAAATGTTTCTTTGACACGGCTGATGATATCCATAAAAGCCAAAGCGGGTTTTACCATAACGATATCTGCGCCTTCCTCGATATCAAGAGCCACTTCACGCAGAGCTTCGTCACTGTTGCCGGGATCCATCTGATAGCCTTTGCGGTCGCCTGCAGAGGGAGTGGAATCGGCTGCAGCGCGGAAAGGACCATAATAGGCTGAAGCGTATTTAGCTGAATAAGCCATCAGGGACACATTGCTGAAACCTGCTTCGTCTAAGGCTTCACGCATAACTTTGACATAACCGTCCATCATATTGGATGGCGCAATGACATCAGCGCCAGCTTGAGCGTGGGAAACTGCGATTTTAGCTAAAAGCGGCAACGTTTCATCATTGTTGACAGTACAGCCGTTTTCCAGAACGCCGCAATGGCCATGTTCTGTATATTCACACAGGCAGGCATCGGTGACGACTACCAGTTCGGGATAAGTGTTTTTGATCAGGCGGCAGGCCTGCTGTACAGGTTCTTCTGCATCCCAGGCGCTACTGCCGACAGCATTTTTATAAGAGGGGATACCAAACAGTATAACGGCAGGAATTCCAAGTTCGCTGATTTCCTGTAAAACTTCCGGTAAACGGTCTAAGGACCAATGGTAATTGCCCGGCAGCGATTCAATTTCATTTTTTACACCGGTGCCCGGGACGACGAATAACGGATAAATGAGGTCTTTAACGGAAAGTTCAGTCTCTCGGATCATGCTGCGCAGGTTTTCTGTAGCGCGCAGGCGGCGGGGACGGTAAATAGGAAAGCCCATACTGATCACTCCTTATAATATCTTTGAATAGCGTCTGTCAAACCTGCAATAGTAAATGTTTCAGCTATGATGTCAGGTTCAAGATTATTTTGGCGGCAGGTTTCGGCGGTAACAGGGCCAATAGCCGCTGCTGGAATATTATTGATAAGTTCTCTTTGATCGCCTAAGGATGCCAAAAGATTAGTAACAGTTGAGGAACTGGTAAAAGTAACAAGATCAACTTCTCCGTTTTGCAGAGCAGTCAGCAATTCTTCTTTGTTATCCAGAGCGGTAACAGTTTCATAGGCAGTTACAACATCAACGCTGGCTCCTAAAGCACGCAGGCTTTCCGGTAATACTTCACGGGCTACTTTAGCGCGTGCCAGCAGGATTTTATCACCAACTTGCACTTCTGCTGACAGGGTTTCGGCCAGTTCTTCAGCCTTGAAGGCTGGGGGCACTAAATCGGCGGAGATGCCATAGTTTTTTAAAGCTTTCGCCGTTTCACTGCCGATAGCGGCTATTTTGATGTCAGACAGGGAACGGGAATCTAATCCGGCATTATCAAGGCGATTGAAGAAAGCGGTAACGCCGTTAGCACTGGTCAGGATCAGCCATTTGTAGGTTTTGATGTTTTCGATTGCTTTATCCAGCGGGGTATAATCTTCCGGGGGTATGATTTTGATTGCCGGCGCCTCGATTACACGAGCACCAGCGGCTTCCAGCTGTCTGGTCAAAGCACTGGCCTGCGCGCGGGCTCTGGTTACTACGATTGTTTTGCCAAAGAGAGGTTTGTTATCGAACCACTGCAGCTGCTCGCGCAGTTTGACAACATTACCGACGATAAAAATTGCCGGCGGTTTCAGATTTGCCGCGGCAACGTCGGCAGCAGCAGTACCGACAGTAGTGATCAGAGTGCGCTGTTCCAGTTTGGTGCCCCAGCGAATGACTGCTGCCGGAGTATCGGCGCTGCGCCCGTTGGCGATGAGATTTTTTGTAATATTAGTAAGATTTTCGACACCCATCAGGAAAACTAAAGTATCAACAGCGGTAGCAAGACCGCTCCAGTTAATAGTTGATTCGCCTTTGGTAGGGTCTTCGTGGCCGGTAATGACTGCAAAGGAAGTGGCTACGTGACGATGGGTGACAGGAATGCCTGCGTATTCGGCAACTGCGATGGCAGAAGTTACGCCGGGAACGAATTCAAATGGCAGTCCGGCTTCTAAAAGTTCAATAGCTTCTTCACCGCCGCGTCCGAAAACAAAAGGATCACCGCCTTTGAGGCGGGCAACAGTCTTACCTTCGGCTGCCAGCTTTACCAGCAGTTTATTGATATCTGGCTGACGCATTGTATGGTTGGCAGAAGCTTTACCGACATAGACCATTTCTGCGTCGTCTTTAGCATAAGCTAAAATTCTCGGATCTGCCAAACGGTCGTAAACGACAGCGTCGGCTGTTTGCAAGCATTCCATGGCTTTGATTGAAAGCAGACCGGGATCACCGGGGCCTGCACCGATCAAGTAAACTTTTCCCTGTTTTGTCATTAATTTCTCTCCTTACATGATCTCGGCGAGGATTGCACGGCCGCCCTGATCTAACATTTTATTGCCAAGTTCTTTTCCAAGTTCTGCAGCGTTTACAGCCTGGCCTCTGATCGTATCGCGTAAAACAGTGCTTCCGTCCAGAGATGCGATGATTGCTTCAATAGATACAGAATCTCCTTCAGTGACAGCATGTACACCAATAGGGACCTGGCAGCCGCCCTCAATGAGCCCTAAAAAAGCACGTTCGGCATCAGTAGCCTGTTTGGTAGGCTGGTCATTTAAAAAATTAAGCATAGCTCTTACTTCTGTATTATCGGTGCGGCATTCGATTGCTAAAGCACCTTGTCCAACTGCAGGTAAGCAGAAATTATGGGGGATTATTTCTCTGATCCGATCGGTATATCCGAGACGAGTCAGTCCTGCCGCAGCAAGGATTATAGCATCCATTTGGCCTTCGTCAAGCTTCCGTAGACGCGTATCGACGTTGCCTCGTAAATCTACGATTTTCAGATCCGGGCGTGCTGCCAAAAGCTGGGCTTTGCGGCGCAGACTGGAAGTACCCATAACTGCTCCCTGCGGCAGTGTTTCGATAGAAGCATATTTATTGCTGACAAAAGCGTCGCCGGCATTAGCCCGCTTGGTAACCGCTGTCAGGCACAGGCCTTCCGGCAGAACAGTAGGCATATCTTTCAGACTGTGGACGGCAAGATCGATTTCACCTTCTAGAAGAGCAGTTTCCAGTTCCTTGGTAAAAAGTCCCTTGCCGCCGATTTTGGCCAGCGGCACATCAAGGATACGGTCTCCCTTGGTAATGATTTTTTTTAAAGTTACAGTACATTCTGGATATTGCCTGCGCAGAAGGTCGGCAATATGATTGCTTTGCCACAGAGCCAGCAGGCTCTGTCTAGTCCCAATAATCAAATTTGTTTTCATCACCTATATAGTCCTCTCCCGAATCGTTGAGTAAAAATAACTCGCAGATCATATCTCTGTAACGTTCTTCATCTGCCGTTCCGGCAGCACTGTTCATAGCTGTCATTGGTTCGCGCAGGAATTTGTGTTCCAGGCGCTGAGTCATGATATCGATGATACGGCGTTCTTTATCAGTAAGATTTGGCAGTTTGGCAAATGCCCGTTTTAAAACCTTCTGCCGCAGAAAATTCATTTTTTCATGCAGCTGCACCATTACAGGCCGCATCGTCAGATAGCGCAGCCGTTCTTTCAGTGCCGTTATTTCTTCGTCAATAATTGCTTCAGCCACCTTGGCTTCAGAAGATCGGAAATTCTTATTCATATCGACAACGCCTTCCAGATCGTCGATATTATACAGGGTAACGCCTTCTATATCTCCAACCAGAGGATCAACGTCACGGGGAACGGCAATATCAACTAAAATAAGCGGTTTGCCGCTGCGTTTAGGAATAATATCGCGTACACCCTGTTCTGTTATCACATAGTGAGGCGCTCCTGTAGAAGTGATAATGATATCAGAGGTTATCGCCTGATGCATAAATTCGTTATACGGGATCGCAGTACCGTTAAATTTTTCTGCCAGTTCTTGAGCGTGAGACAGATTACGGTTACTGACAAAGATAGTTTTAGCGCCTTTATCAATCAAATGGCGGGCGGTCAGTTCACTCATTCTGCCGGCACCCAATACTAAAATATTGGCTTTAGTCAGATCGCCGACAACGTCGATAGCCAGATCTACCGCGGCGGAAGAAACAGAAACAGAACTGTAGGCGATCTTTGTTTCTGTACGTACACGCTTGCCGACGGCGATAGCACGATTAAATAAGGTGTTGAACAAAGTGTCTGTCATACCGCAGCTGCGGGACAGATGATATGCATTTTTAATCTGGCTCAGGATCTGGCCTTCCCCGATGATGAGTGAGTCAAGGCTGGAAGCGACTTTAAACAGATGACGGACGCAATTAATGCCGGTCAGATTATAGAAATAGTCGGGTTTATATTGTTCGCCTGCCAGATGGCGCAGCAAAGTACGGATAAAATGTAATCCGGCAGCAGGATCTTCCAGCACCATATAAAGTTCAGTACGGTTGCAGGTTGAAAGTAAAACTGCTTCGTTGAGGTTGTCGTTATTGCGCAGCCGGCGCAGCACACGAACCGTTCTATCCTGTGAAAAATTGAAACGTTCACGGATCTCAACGGGAGCTGTTTTGTGATTCAAGCCTAAAACGATTAGCTGCATCAGTAATGATCTCCTTTGCTTGGTCAAGCTTACCTGCATGAAGCAGGCCGATGACGGATTGGTTTAAAGTCTGACGCCAGAAAGCAGTACGCTTTTCAGGTGTAGTAGCTATTGTTTTCAGTTCTCGTCGAAGCTGTTGTAAGAATTTGTTGAATTCGGCAAAATCAGAGCCATAATATGCCCTAAGGTCCTGTGACAGTACCCGCGTCAAAGCGGGCATACCTCCGGTAGACAGAGTAAATGTCAAAGCCCCGTTTTTTACGGTTGAAGGCACACTGAAGTTACCTAATGACGGTTCTGTAACAACATTACAGAGACAGGGTGCAGCAGCAGCGATTTTTCTGTTGATATGAAAATCGTCGGTTGCTGCAATCGTTACAAAAGCATCAATGAGATCGTTGTCTGCATAAGCGCGCAGTTCCAGCTGCAGCAGTCCGGTCTTTGCTAAAGTCAACAGCTGCGGATCAGCCGCAGGTGCGATTACAGTCAGGTCCGCACCTGCTTCGATCAATGGCAGCGCTTTACGGACGGCTACTTTACCACCGCCGATAATGACACATTTTTTATTTTTTAAGTCCAGCATGGCCGGATAAGAAAAAGAATTCTGCTGCATGTTTACCTGCTTATAAAAATAGATTTTACGTAAGGATAAATGTTGAAAAATACAACAACTATAATATCATAAATTAGGATTTATTTCCAGTTAAAAGAGTGTTGCAGAGCAGGAAATCAGAGCTGTTGCTTGCTATATTAAAATTAGAAAAAGGATTTGCTGTTTGAGCGGCGAATACTTACAGATAAACATCAGCCTATGATAGGAGGAATGACTTATGAACTGTGCTTTTTGCCCTCATCACAAATGTTATACCAGCGGTCAGAACTGTACTCGTCTGACTCATGAAGAAATCAGCGAGTATTATACCGACGAAGATAAAAAAATGATGCGAGCGTCGTCTGCGACAGAGAGCCGCAATTATTTGAAAATGACACGGTTGGAAGAAAGCGTATTTTTCGCTAAAGAGATGGGTGTAAAAAAAGTCGGGATAGCCTTTTGCATCGGTTTAGCCAATGAAGCTCATTTTTGTGCCCAGTATTTTAAGAAGGAAGGGCTGGATGTTCAATCGGTATGCTGCAAAGTCTGTTCCGTCGATAAAGATCTGCTGGAACTGGAAAAAATCAAACCCGGACAGCGTGAAGCTATGTGCAATCCTAAAGTGCAGGCCCGCCTGCTGAATGAAGGCGGTACAGAATTGAATTTTATCGTAGGGCTTTGCGTAGGTCACGATATGCTTTTTACCATGGAATCCAAAGTGCCGGTTTCCAGTATAATTACTAAGGACAGGGTTTTAGCAAATAATCCTGCTGGGGCGGTGTATTCACGTTACTGGCGCCGTAAGCTGGGAATTTTGGAAGAAGGCACTGTATAAGAAAATATTTTTTTATGAAAGTCTGTCGCTCATGCGGCAGACTTTTTTACTGTAAAGCAGCAAACGGAAGGGAAATTCCCTTCCGTTTGCTTGAGAAACTTATGTAGGAGGATGATAATGTTACCCAAGTAGCTGCAGAAGGTTATTGTTTTATGATTGTACCTTCTTTCATGATAATTTTCATATTGTTAACTGCAACAGCGCGTATGTTTTCTAAAGGATTGCCATCTAGGACAAGGATATCAGCAAACTTATCGACTTCTAAAGTACCGGTTATTTTATCGACCTTCAGCATTTCAGCACCTACTTTTGTTGCTGCCACGATAGTATCCATTTCTGAAATGCCGGCTTTTTCTACGAAAGAATACATTTCGCCGATAGCAGTGGTCCCGTAAGGTGTAAGGCTGGAACAGAAGCTATCAGAGCCAATGGTTAACCCTATGCCTTTGGATTTTGCTTTACGCAGATTGGCGTAAACACGGTTCAGTTCTTTTTCTGCAACAGTTGCTCCGGAATACTGATCGTGTACCTCTGGGATGTATGGCGGCGCGTATGTTTTGAACCATTCGTTAAGGAATTGGATTGTTGGGCAGAAGTAAATCCCTTTTTCAGCCATGATATCAAGACATTCATCATTTAAGGTCTGTCCATGGATAATCAGATGAACTCCGGCTTTTGCAGAATCAAGGGCGCCACCGTAACCTTCGGCGTGAGACCAGACTGGGATACCGACCATATTGCATTCGTCAACGACAGCCTTGATTTCTTCAAAGGTATAATGCTGGTCTAATTTTTGATCCCAGCGCCAAATGCCGCCGCCGGTAGACCATATTTTGATAGCGTCAGGATTTTCACGCAGTCTTTTGCGGACAGCTTTACGCAGTTCCCAGGGGCCGTCTACACGTTCAGCCCATGGATGAGATTGTTCATTATACCAAATAGGAAGTTTATGAGAATCTCCGTGGCCGCAGGTACGGCAGAAGCCTAATCCTGTACCGACGACACGTGGTCCCTGCATAACACCTTTTTCTACCATATTTCGGATTGCAAGGCCTGAATAAGAGATTTCTCCGACTGTAGTCAAACCATTTTCCAAACATTCGTGGGCCTGTTGTACAGCTACTACCGTTTTTTGAACGCGATCTTCTAAAACCCACTCGGTATCGTCATCGGTCAAGTTGCCGGAAAAGTGCAAATGCGTATCAATAAGTCCTGGCATGATAGTTTTGCCATTAATATCGATCTGTTCATATTCAGGAGAGATTTGCTTGGCAGGTCCGGCATAGGTTATTTTTTTGCCTTCGACCAAGACTAATGAGTTTACAAGTGGTTCTCTACCGGTGCCATCAATGAGATAACCTCCAACTAAAGCGATTTTTTTCATGATAAATACCCCCTTGATTATTTTTGTGAATATGGTTTTTAATTAAAGTTATTTATGAATCTGTGTGTCATCTATGGATATCGGAATTGTTGTAGATCCAGAGGTTTTATTTCGGTGCAAAGTTTTTATAATCAGGCCTATAGCCAGCCATCCCAAAACGATACTCCATTCTACGGCATTTAGTGTAGCGGGGCTTCCGGGAACTACCATCAGAAGTACGATCAGTGATCCTGCAAAACAGGCCAGTGAGATGCCAAATTTTCCGCCTGGTACTTTATAAGGTCTGGGAAGATCAGGTTCTGTAAGGCGCATTTTGTAACAGGAGAAACTGACCATAGTACAGGCGAAAATAAAAGCCAGAGCTGAGACATTAGTCAGTGGTACTAACATCTTTTTTCCTAGAAATGGGCCGATAACAGTTAAAACGGCTAAGAGAATATTAGCTGTTTTGGGAGTTCCTGAAACAGGGTCTACTTCAGCAAAAGATCTGGGCAGCTGGCCTTTACGTCCCATAGCAAGCATAATACGGCTTGTAGCACCATAAAAAGAATTCATGGGACCCATAGGCCCGATTGTGGCAATGCAGAGCATTGCGATATACAAAAAAATATTTATTGTTTTCAAACAAGCTAAAGCAGGAACAGAACTTTTTACAAAATCAGTCCAGGGTATGATACTGCCAAAGGAATAGATGCAGACCATATAAAAACCGCCGGAGGCTAGCAGTGCTAGACTGATAACACGCCCAAATTTGTTCCAGTCGAGACCTTCAGCGGCTTCTTCTGCCTGTTGAGGAATAGTGTCGAAACCTGCGTAAAAGAATGGTGTCATAACAAGAACCGAGATGATACCGGCAAACATAGTTGAAGCTGAAGTTGATGAAGCCGCACCTTCAACACTTGCAAAAATTGGTTGGATGTTCTCAGGGCCGCCTTTAACAAGTGAGATACCCATAGCAAGAATCATTCCACAGAGCAGGGCTTTAGTAAGAAATGCCTGTAGGCTTGCCGCTGCGGAAGCACCACGAAAATTTTGGATGATTACATAAACAGCAAAACTCAGAGCAATAACAGTGGGAAGCAGGTAGACATCAGCGCCCATAATTGAATAGAGCTTAATTGAACGGAGGATTGGAAATAAATCTCCGAACATATCTGAAACGAGCGTTGAAATAGCAATTGCTTCCCATGGACAGAGGATTGCATTGCCTAAAGCCAAGAACCAGCCGGTAATATAGGACATGGTATTTCCATAAGTACGGTCTACATATTCAACGATGCCGCCGGAAATAGGGATTGCTGCAGTAAGTTCTCCGAATACAGCTCCGATAGGCAGTAGAAATACAGCTCCAATAATAAAGGCGATCATAGCTGCTACAGGACCTCCGCCAATGATCATCCAGTCGCCTACCATCAAAACCCAGCCGGTTCCGATAATAGCTCCGAAACCGATTGTAAAAAAATTCCAGAGTGACAGTGTTTTTTGCATACTGCCTTTTTGGTTTGATGCTGACATGTAAAAGCCCTCCTTTGAGTAAAGATAATGAGAAACATGAAACGATGTCTAAATATTCGAATAATTTAGAGAAGGGTAGTAACTTTGTACAGCTTTACTATAGCTTAAAGTAAATCGTGTTACGATAAAAATTTCATAATTGATATATTCGATGTAATATCAGGTACGGGTTAAATTTTATAGCAGCAAAATCGGCACTTCCAGTGTCATAATCGTAGCGATTAGTTCAAGATACAGATGTTATAATAAAAATATAATTACCAGTTAGGAACGGAGGTGAGAAGATGTTTTATATTGCTTTGTGCGATGATGAATGGCAGGCTGTAGAAATATTGACCGGTTATTTATCAGAGATCAAAAGATCGGGATTACAGCTGGAAAGTGTGCCTTTTTTGAACGGACGGGAACTGGTACACCAGTATGAACGGGGGCGTAAATTTGATATCATCATATTGGACATGCTGATGAAGCCATTAAATGGTATTGAAACAGCAAGGCTGATCAGGAAATATGACAGCGAAGTGCCGATTTTAATCGTAACGGGAACTGTTGAATATGCGATGGATGGTTATCAGGTAAATGCCTATCGTTATATTTTGAAGCCAGTAGATAAAGCTTATTTTTTACAGGAAGTACGGACTATTTTGACATCAATAGCCAGGTTACAGAATAAATATTTCAGTTTTACCAATGAAAAAGGATTGTTTAAAATAAAAACTACTGATATTTATTATTTCGAATCTAATATGCGCACTTTATCGGTTTGCCATCTGGGGGGAAAAACAACTTTTACGGGGAAAATCAGTGAAGTGGAGGAGTCACTGAGTGAACAGAGTTTTTTCAGGATTCATAAAAGTTATGTTGTTAATCTAAAACATATACGTAATATTTTTAAAGATACTGTTACTTTAGAAAATGGAGAGGAATTGCCGCTTAGCAGGCATCGCAGCAAAGAATTGCGGCAGCAGTTCCTATCCTATATGAAGGAAAATATTTGATATGGATATTATGCTGAAATGGATCGCTTATGTGATTTTATCTGCGGCTGAGACGTGGATCGGATATCGTCTTTTCAATACTTATTTGACTCGTAATTCAGTAAGACAGAGGTATTATTGGCTGGGGGTGATATTTTATTTTACTTTCCAGATGTTTTCTTATGTAAATGAAAGTCCCATGTTTTCGACGGCTGCTTATTATTTTTTCTTTGCTACAATTATTGCTGTTGTTTTCTTTTCTGATTCTTTACAGAATAAGATTACGATTGCCTTACTGTTTGTTATTATGAATTATGCATGTAAAACGGCTATGACAGGTATTGCCTTGGCCTGGGGTGAACAGACTTTGCCGCGGGAGCTGATTAATTATCGCATTGTTATGGATCCCTGGTCGCAGATGATGGCATGTATACTGTTTGTTTTGAGTTTATGGGGTACGATTTGTATTCGCGAGTTGAGGCTGAATAAGCAAAATTTACTTTATGCTGTAATTTCATATCTGTTTCCACTGACTGTGATGATTTCAGTCATCATTATTTCCCATAAAAATATTGGGTTTGGATCTGCCGCGGGGATACAGGTCTTTTATATTTATACTTCAGTACTTTTGTTTTCTGCATCAATCAGTCTTTTCTACCTTCTGGAAAAAAATATTCTTTTGGATATGTCCGGAGAAAAGTCATCGGTAATGGAAGAATTGCTGTCACTGCAGCGCCGTCATTATGAACGATTGGATATATCACAGCGTGAATTACAGAGTCTGCGGCATGATATCAAAAATCATATTAGCTGTCTATATGCGCTTTTGGACAGTGGTCATGCTAAAGAAGCTAAGGAATATATTAAGGAACTTTATACCTGTAATAAAGGCTTGCAGGGCATTATTTACAGTGGGAATATAGTTATTGATTCCATTCTCAGTAATGGTTTGGCTAATTTGGAAAACCGTGGTATAAATTTAAAATGCAGTATAATTATACCGCCTTCGTTAAATATCGCTGACGTGGATCTATGTATTCTTTTTGGAAATTTGATTGATAATGCCGTGGAGGCATGTGAAAGAATCGTAGAACCGGGCAGGAAAAAATTTATTGTTCTTAACGTCAATATCAAAAAAGATTATCTGTTCATTGATATCGCTAATTCGTTTACTGGTGAAGTGAAAAAACAGAATAATATTTACAGAACAGTGAAGATTGATGAGCGTTATTGTGGTATAGGCCTGTTTAATATTAGAAAGATTGTTGAAAAATATAATGGTGAATTTTCAGTCAGCCATTCTGATAATGTTTTTAGTGTTTCGGTTATGTTGTCATTACTCTGGGGGAAAAAATAAGGACTGCCGTTTTAACGGCAGTCCTTATTTTTTTTATAAAGATGCAGGCTTTTAACTAGCAGCCCCAAAGCAGTCCATCCTGTCAGCACCAGGTATTCAGTTTTACTCAGCGAAGCAGAGGTACCGGGCAGCAACATGGCAGCAATAATGAGAAAACTGACGCAGCATGCAGCACTGATACCCGCTTTGCCGCCAGGGACTTTGTAGGGGCGGTATAGATTTGCTTCGCTGCTGCGCATTTTATAACAGGCCAGACTGACCATCATACAGGAGAACATGAAGGTCAGGGCAGCAACATTTGTCAGAGGCAGCAGCATATTGCTTCCCAGGAAAGGGGCGAGAACGATACTTGTGCTGAGCAGAATATGTGTAGATTTGGCAATAGCCTGAGAGTGGTCGGAGGGGCTGAAGGCTGCAGGCAGTTGTTTTTTTCGGGCCATAGCCAGTAAAATCCTGGAGGACGAGGCATAAAAGGAGTTCATAGGACCCAACGCTCCCAAAACAGTTATGCAGAGCATGAGAAAGTATAAATTAAAATTGATGTGCTTAAGACAGGCAAGAGCTGCTAAAGGCTGTTTGACAAAACTTGTCCAGGGGATAAGACTGCTGAAAGCTGCTATGCAGATAATGTAAAAGGTAGCTGCAGATAAAAGTGCAAGGCTGATAATTCTGCCGAATTTGTGCCAGTCTAAGCCCTGAGCAGCTTCTTCTGCCTGCTGCGGGATAGTGTCAAACCCGGTATAGAAAAAAGGCGTTACTGTAAGCAGGGCAAAAATACCGGTCCAGAGAGAGGTGGCCTGAGTATGTGCTGTCGACTCATTGACCGGAAGAAAAAGCGGCTGCCAGTTTGCAAGACTGCCTTTGTCAAAAGCACTGATAATGGCCAGCAGTAATCCTGCGAGCAGCGCTTTAGTCAGGAAAGACTGGGCTTTAGCTGCTGCTTTTGGGCCGTGCAGATTTTGTCTGATGATAAATCCTGAAAGGCAAAGCGCTATCAGTACTGGGAAAAGGTATACATCGGCACCTAAAATGCTGTAGAGCCTGATTGAACGCAGCCAGGGAAACATATCTCCGAACAGGGTTCCAAAAAGGGTGGAGACAGCAATCGTTTCCCATGGGCACATGATAATATTACTTAGCAGCAGCAGCCAGCCTGTAATAAAAGATACTGTTTTACCGTAGGTGCGGTCAACATATTCTATTACCCCGCCGTCAATAGGCAGAGCGCTTGTAAGCTCTCCGAATACAGCTCCGATAGGCAGTAAAAGCAGCGCCCCCAGTAAAAATGCCAGCATGGCCGGAATTGGTCCTCCGCTGATGATGATCCATTCGCCGACTAAAAAAATCCAGCCGGTACCGATGATCGCACCGAACCCGATTGTAAAAAAATTCCAGAGCGTCAATGTCTTTGATATATTCTTTTGTTTGACAGAGTCAACGGACATAAAAAAGTCCCCTTACATAAATTTTCAGGAATAAAAATGATAATAATTTTAGTTTATACTTTTAAAGTATATAGTGCGGCTAACACTGCTTGTTTAATCGTTTACAATAATGCCTGATAAAAGCTTTATAAAATTACAAATTCTGCCAGAAGTTATAATGTGAAAATGTCGCAAATTGTCTGAAAATTAATTTACAAATGTTCTGACAAATGTTAAAATTACGGTAAATACATTTGTGAGGTGATCGGAAATGCTGACTTTGCCTTTACTTAGAAAAATGTTGAATCGTGCTGGTACAGAGCTGAAAGCTAACAGTAAATATTTATGTGAGCTTGACAGTGTGGCTGGCGACGGTGATCACGGAATCACTATTGGCAGAATGGCTGATGTGATGAAAGAAAAAACAGAAGATACTACTATTGATACGATGAGGGTCTTGCTGGATGAGCTGGGCGACGCTTTTATGGGTATCAACGGCGGCAGCGCCGGACCGCTTTGGGGTACGGTGTTTACAGGGATGGCCGAAGGAATAGACGATCAGGCTGAACTGACTGATTTAGAGCTGCGGAAAATGTTTACGCAGGCCAAAGAAGATTTTATGGATATTTCCAAAGCAAAGCCCGGTGATAAGACTATGGTCGATGCGCTGTATCCGGCTATCGATGCCATTATTGAAACACAAGGAAGCTTAAAAGAAATCATGACAGCTGCGGCTGCAGCTGCTGACGCTGGTGCGGAACAGACCAGTACTATGGTTGCCAGATTCGGCCGCGCTAAAAATATGGGTGAGCGCAGTATCGGTACTAAAGATCCCGGTGCTGTATCCATAGCTATTTTATTCAACGGTATGGCGCAGGCCTTATAAAAGGCTTAATTTTCCGCAGGTGCGGAAACAAATAAAATTTTGGAGGTTGAAAAGCATGAAAAAATTTATTAACGATCCCGAAAATCTGACCAGTGAATTACTGGAAGGTCTGGCTCTTGCCAATAAGGATATCATCCATCTTGAAGATGGCAACCTGGTTGTAAATAATAAATTGAAAGATGCTGACCGCGTTACGATCGTCACTTTGGGTGGTACCGGCCATGAGCCTGCTATCAGCGGTTTTGTCGGCGAAGGTATGGTAGATATTTCCGTGGCTGGTAATGTTTTCGCCGCTCCTGGCCCGCAGGCCTGTATAGAAGCAATCAAAATGGCAGATAAAGGCCACGGTGTTTTGTTTGTTGTTTTGAATCATGCCGGCGATATGCTGACCGGTAATCTGACAATGAAACAGGTTAAAAAACTGGGATTGAACGTAATAAAAGTTGTTACGCAGGAAGATATAGCCAATGCTCCGCGCAGTAATGCTGACGATCGCCGCGGGTTAGTCGGTTGTGTGCCGTTGTATAAAATTGCCGGCGCAGCAGCTGCTGCAGGTAAGTCTTTGGAAGAGGTGGCCGCTGTTGCACAGAAATTTGCTGACAATATGGCTACGATCGCTGTTGCAGCTAAAGGCGCTACTCATCCGGCTACGGATATGGTCATTGCTCAGATCGAAGAAGGTAAAATGGAAATCGGCATGGGGCAGCATGGTGAAGGCGGCGGTGGCTTGACTGAAATGAAAACTGCTGATGAAACTGCAGCTATTATGATAGATGCCCTTCTGAGAGATTTGGATATCAAAAAAGGTGAAAAACTTTTGGTTATCGTTAACGGCGTTGGCGCTACTACGCTGATGGAACAACTGATCGTTTTCCGTAAATGCTGTCATTATCTGGCAGAAAAGGGTATTGAAGTTGTTGCCAATATTGTTGGTGAAGTGCTGACAGTACAGGAAATGGCCGGATTCCAGCTCTTTATTGCCCGTATGGATGATGAACTGCTCAAATATTGGAATGCACCCTGCCGCACCCCGTATTATAAAAACTAAAGTAATATTTTTAAGGAGATAAAAATGGCAGATAAAGACGGTAATATTATTGCTAAAGATTATGGTATCGGCATCAAGCCGCCCACCCAGCACTTTCATGTAAAAGGTCATGAGAATGCCGGCTGGGGTATGAAGGCACGTCTGTCACAGATTTTTGCGGCTGACGGGCGCACAATCATGCTGGCGTTCGATCATGGTTATATCATGGGCAGTACAGCTGGTCTGGAAAGACTGGATCTGGTCATTCCGCCGCTGATGGATCATGCTGATTGTCTGATGGCGACTCGTGGCGCGCTGAGAACCTGTATTCCAGCCGATAACCGCAAGGCGATTGCTTTGCGCTGCAGTGCAGACAGCTCTGTTTTGAAAGACGATATGAGTATGGGTGTCATTGGTACCGATATTGAGGAAGCTCTGCGCATGAACGCTTCCTGTATGGCCGTACAGTGCTTTATCGGTTCTGCTTCTGAAATTGCTTCCCTGCACAATCTTTCTTACTATATCAATAAAGGTGAACGTTATGGTATTCCCGTATTGGGTGTCGTCGCCGTTGGTAAAGAGATGGAACGTACCACGCGTTATTTTGCTTTAGCGACAAGGCTTTTGGCTGAACAGGGAGCACATATCATCAAGACCTATTACTGTGAAAATTTTGAGCAGATCACTGCTGCCTGTCCGGTCCCAATCGTCATTGCCGGTGGTAAAAAGGTTCCGGAACCGGAAGCTTTGGATATGGCTTACCGTGCTGTTAATGAAGGCGCAGCCGGTGTTGATATGGGGCGCAATGTTTTGCAGGCAGAATGTCCGAGTGCTATGCTGCAGGCGATTCGTATGGTTGTGCACGAAAATGTCAAACCTGAAGCTGCGTATAAGGCTTATCAAACATTGATGAAGGACGTGAAATGATGAAACAGTTTATGCACGTGGGAGTACCCACTGATAAAATCATGGAAGACGCTGTTTATGCCGAAGCTATCAAGACATATATCGTAGCTCCTGAAACTAATGAATTCAATATTGAATACCTGCGTTTTGAGAAAGATACACCTTTGCCGAAAGAACTGCAGACTATGGTCCATGTTGCTTATAAGGTAGACGACCTGGATGAACAGGTAAAAGCAAATACTGTTGTTGTTGAGCCCTGGTTTGCCGATGAAAATACCCGCCTTGCTTTTATTATGAAGGACGGTATTTTAATGGAATTGATGGAAGTGAAATAAATTGCTGAGCGGCAAAGAACGAACTGATCTTGTCAACGTGGCCCGGCTCTATTATGAACAGGGGCTGACGCAGGATCAGGTCGCTAAGCGAATCGGAGTTTCCAGGCCGTTAGTGAGTAAGATGTTGACGCGTGCGCGCGAAGCAGGGATCGTACATATCGAGATCCGCAGTTCGACAGAAGGCGATGCTGCTTTGTTAGAGGCACTGCAAACAAGGTATGCCCTGCATGGAGGTATGGTTCTGCCGGTACAGGACTCAATGGAAGAAAATCTTAAAGCGGCTGCGGATTATCTGTCCGGTGAGCTTTTGTATGAACGTAATTTAGGATTGGGATGGGGGTATCTGTTGGGAGAAAGCATCAGTCTGCTGACGCAGCAATGTAACCGTCGGCAGCCTGGTGCTGTGCTGCCGCTGATCGGCAAGGCACATATCCCCAATAAAGGTTACCGTGTGGACGAACTGGCAGAAACGCTGGCCTCAGCTTGCGGCAGGCATGCTTATCGTCTTGCTGTACCGGCTTTTCCGGACAGTTTGGAAGAACGGCAGCAGTTTGAAACGACTGAAGCTTATTTGGAACTTGACGCTATGTGGCAGAAACTGGATGCTGCTCTTGTTGAGATCAGAGATTTTCCCAGTGTTCCTGATGAAGCAACGGCGACACGTTTTGGTGACAGTTTGAAACGTCAGCGGGCAGTCGGCAGCTTTTTGTCCTATTATTATAATGAGCGGGGCGAATTTATCAGTGGCGAAAATGATTTTGCTGTCAGGATTCCGTTAGGAACTTTGCGGCATTGTCCCAAAATTATCGGTTTAGCACTTGGTGCTGCGCCGAATGCCATAACAGGAGCTCTGAAAACAGGTTTATTTACGCATCTGCTGGTAACGGAAAGCACTGCGCGTAAAATTTTGGAGAAATGATATAAATGTTTTTACGCCTGTCCGGCGCTTTTGTACCGGACAGGCGTATTATTTTTGAACATTTTGTGTTCGAGAATGCTGTGGGGCTTAACAAATCTTGTTTTTGAGTTTATACTGTTTTTGAATAATTATCACAACAGTAAAGAAAGCTGGCAGGAAAATGCAGAAAAGCAATACAGTTTTGATTTTACGGGGATTTGTTGTTTTAGGTGTTATTTTGATGCACACAAGCTGGTTTTTCAGCAGCGGCGGCAGTGAAAATATGGTAGCACTTTCTTCAATGCTGCTGGAGGTGCTGTCATTGTTTGCAGTGCCGCTGTTTATGGCGATAGCGGGTTATTTGTTTACAGGACGTAATAAGCACGCTTACATTTACAGCGCTGCTTTTTTTAAGAAGATGCTGCTGTCGGTATTGTCGCCTTATTTGTTGTTTTCTACCCTCTATATAGTAACTGCTTTTGTTTTTGACGGTCATACATATACGCTGGGTGAAATAGTCGTTGATATGCTGACGGGAAGTGCTGCGGTGCATTTGGGATTTTTCAGGGCGCTGATCGGGTTCTATCTGGTGTATCCGTTTTTAATCAGGATTTTTACTAAATGCCGTGAGTCAGGCTGGCTGAAATACTATTTTGCTGCGGCAGCTGTTTTGCAGATCTCTTGGAAGGTGTTGAATAATATTCAGTTTGAGACTGTTTGGATCAGCTACCTGCTTATGGGGACAATGTTTCTGCGTTATCTTGTTTATTTTTCGCTGGGAATGGCGGCCTACTATTATAAAAAAGAATTTTTAGAGTGGATCGGCAGGAGTCGGAAATTTTTGGTTTGGCTGCTGATCATTTTTATTCCTTTAGTTACCGTATGCTGGTTGGAAAAGTACTATTGGAAGACCTATTATATTTTGGAGTTTATCTGTTTTCCGCTCAATATGTTTTTATATACGATTTTGATAGCGATGCTGTTTTATCATTCTGAGGATATTGATAGAAAAAATACCCTGCAAAAGCGGTTTGTGCTGTATTTGGGCAATTATTCGTTCGGTATTTTTCTTATCCATATCTTTTTTATGTATCTGTGTACTGAGTATCTGCTGCCTTTGCTGCAGATCACGCCTTCGATGCTGACTTTTTATCCGCTGCTGTTCGTTTTGATGCTGGTATTGAGTCTTGGGAGTATGGAAATACTGGCGCGGCTTCCTTTTCACGAGCTGCTGATAGGGAAGGTTGAACGCCGGCTGCTGCTGCGCAGAAAAAGCGGCAGAACTAATAGCTTATAAGTTTGATTTTTCTGATAATTGATGTTAGAATAACGATAATCTCAGTTTGGAATTGCCAGGCTGTAAGTAGAATTTTGTAGAATGGAAGGATGGTAGTAATGAACAGAAAGAATTTACGCAGTTTAGCTGCAGGTGTAGCTCTGCTGATGGCAGTAGGAGCTTTAGCTGGCTGCGGCGGCGAAAAGAAGGCTGACGACAGTAAAAAAATGGTAACGGTTGGTATTGCCCAGCTGGTAGAACATGGTGCATTGGATGCCGCCAATAAAGGCTTTGTGGCAGGTATGGCGTCTAAAGGCTTTAAAGAAAATGAAAATGTAAAATATGACCGGCAGAACGCACAGGCTGATCAGTCTAATCTGCAGAATATCGCACAGCGTTTTGTCAGTAATAAGGTGGATCTGATTTGTGCTATCGCTACGCCGACGGCTCAGACGATGGCTAATGCTACGAAAGATATACCCATTGTAGCGACGGCGGTTACCGATTATGAGGTAGCAAAGCTGGCTGCTTCTAATAACGAGCCGAAAGGCAATGTTACGGGAACCAGTGATATGAATCCGATTGACCAGCAGTTGGAGCTGCTTTTGAAGATAGCGCCGCAGACAAAAAATATTGGAACCGTGTACAGTTCCAGCGAAGTCAATTCACAGCTGCAGGTCGATGTTTTGAAAAAGCTGGCAGGTGATAAAGGCATCAATGTTATCGAAGCTACGGTTTCTACAGTTAATGATATCCAGCAGGCTGCGCATAGTCTGGTTGGTAAAGTCGATGCGGTTTATGTTCCGACCGACAATGTGATGGCTTCGTCAATGCCGACTTTGGTAGCAGTAACAGATGAAGCCCGGCTGCCTGTTATTTGCGGCGAAAGTGATCCGGTACGGGCTGGAGGTCTGGCTACTTTAGGTATTGATTATTATAAACTTGGTGAACAGACCGGCGTGATGGCTGCTGAGATCCTGAGCGGTAAGGGCAAACCTCAGACAATGCCTGTCCAGATGCAGAAAGAGTTTAAGGTCGTAGTGAACGAGACTACTGCCAAACGCAATGGGATTACGATTCCGCAGGATATTTTGGCTAAGGCTGAGATCGTAAAATAAAATACAAAACAGGGCTGGTTTGTTACGAAACAGCCCTGTTTTTATTGTTTTGTTTGTGTTTTGTGATAATAAATGATAGAATTATTCTATCCTTATATGTGTTCGTCAAGGATCAAAAGTGATACTGTAGAATGGAAGGATGGTTATTATGAACAAAAAAATGCGTGCTTTAGCAGCAGGCATTGCCCTGACTTTGTCTTTAGGACTTTTAGCGGGCTGCGGCGGCGAAAAAAAGGCTGCCGATAACAGTAAGAAAGTAGTAAATGTAGGTATTGTCCAACTAGTTGAACATGATGCTTTGGATGCCGCCAATAAAGGCTTTATAGCGGGAATGGCAGCTAAAGGCTTTAAAGAGAATGAAAATGTAAAATATGATCGGCAGAATGCGCAGGCAGATCAGTCTAACCTGCAGAATATCGCACAGCGTTTTGTCAGCAATAAAGTAGACTTGATCTGCGCTATCGCTACTCCAGCGGCCCAGACGATGGCCAATGCTACCAAGGATATTCCTATCGTAGCAACAGCGGTTACAGATTATGAGGCAGCAAAGCTGGTTGCTTCCAACAGTGAACCTAAAGGTAATGTTACAGGGACCAGCGATATGAATCCGATTAAAGAGCAGCTGGAACTGCTGCTTAAGTTAGTGCCTGGTGCTAAAACTATTGGTACGATCTATTGTTCCAGTGAAGTCAATTCACAGCTGCAGGCAGAGCTGCTGAAAAAATATGCGGCAGAGAATGGCGTGCAGGTAGAGGAAGCGACTGTATCTAATGTCAATGATATCCAGCAGGCTGCTCAAAGTCTGGTCGGCAAAGTAGATGCTGTTTACGTGCCGACAGATAATGTGCTGGCTTCGGCAATGCCGACACTGGCCCAGGTAACTGAGCCGGCTAAACTGGCCGTAGTTTGCGGCGAGGGCGGGATGGTCATGGCCGGAGGCGTAGCTACTCTGGCGATCGATTATTATCAGTTGGGCGAACAAACAGGTGAAATGGCCGGCGATATTCTGAGCGGCAAGACTAAACCCCAGACAATGCCTATCCAGCTGCAGAAATCTTTTAAGGTCATTATCAACAAGGAAAATGCTGAAAAAATCGGCATCAAGATTCCCGAAGATCTGCTGAAGGCAGCAGAAAGCTCTAAATAAACAAGCGCGGGTTTCTCCTTGTTTTAGAGGAGAGACCCGTTTTTACGGATATATCACAGGAGGAAGATAGATGATAGACTTATTGATGCCAACGATAGCACAGGGACTTTTATGGGCGATCATGGCACTGGGCGTATATATAACTTACAGAGTTTTGGATATTGCTGATTTGACGGTGGAAGGAAGTTTTCCGCTGGGAGCTGCTGTAGCAGCTTCTTTACTAGCTGGCGGATATTCTCCGTGGCTGGCTTTTGGTGCGGCGATGCTGGCTGGTATGCTGGCTGGCGTTGCGACCGGACTTTTACATACTAAGCTCAAAATACCGGCTCTGCTGGCCGGCATTTTGACGATGATCGCTTTATATTCTGTCAATCTGCGTGTAATGGGTAAGGCTAACTTGTCGCTGCTGCGTGTAGATACAGTATTTTCCATTATGCGTGATATTGGTGGTTTCAGTAATGCTCAGGCTGTATTGTGTGTGGGTATCGTCAGCTCACTTTTGATCGGAGGTTTGATTTATTGGTTTTTTGGTACGGAAATAGGCGCGGCTATTCGTGCTACAGGCTTTAACCCGCAGATGATCAGGGCGCAGGGCGTGGATACTAATTTTACGATCATTCTCGGGCTGCTGATAAGTAATGCCCTGGTAGCTTTGAGCGGTGCTTTAGTAGCACAGAATAATGGTTTTGCCGACGTCGGAATGGGTACAGGTACGATCGTTATTGGTCTGGCTTCAGTCATTATCGGTGAGGTACTGTTTGGTACCCGCAGCTTTAAAAACTGCATCATCAGCGTTGTGCTGGGCTCTATCGTTTATCGTCTGGTTATTGCCGCTGTACTGCAGATGGGAATGCCGCCAAACGATCTGAAGCTGTTTACAGCTATTCTGGTAGCGTTTGCGTTGTCGCTGCCGCTTATTAAAAGTAAGCTTGGTCTGCGAAAGGCGGTGAAATAAATGCTGCGTGTTGAAAATATCTGTAAGACATTTTTTGCAGGAACAATCAATGAGAAAAAAGCTCTGCAGGGTTTATCGCTGCATTTGAAACCGGGTGATTTTGTAACGGTCATCGGCGGTAATGGCGCCGGTAAGTCGACTTTGATGAATTCTATTGCCGGAGTTTTTCCAATCGACAGTGGAAAGATCATTATTGACGGTAATGATATTACAAAAACGCCGGAACATAAACGGGCCAAATATATTGGGCGTGTCTTCCAGGATCCGATGATGGGTACTGCTGCGGGGATGATGATCGAAGAAAATCTTGCTATTGCCGCCAGACGGGGTAAAACGCCTGGATTAAAATGGGGCTTGGACAGCGATAATCAGACTTGGTTCAGCGAATTGCTGCAGGAGCTGGATCTGGGTCTGGAAAACAGAATGACTGCTAAAGTCGGGCTGCTTTCCGGCGGCCAGAGGCAGGCGTTAACGCTGCTGATGGCAACGCTGATCAAACCAAAGCTGCTGTTGTTAGATGAACATACGGCAGCCCTGGATCCGAAAACAGCTGCTAAAGTTCTGGCTTTGACGGAACGGATCGTTAACAGGGATCATTTGACGACGCTGATGATTACTCATAATATGCGTGACGCCTTGCGCTGCGGCAACAGGCTGATCATGCTGCATAACGGACGGGTAATTATTGATGTTGAAGGTGAAGAAAAGTCGCGTTTGACGATTCCTGATCTTTTGAAGATGTTTGAGCAGGCCAGCGGTGATATGCTGGACAGTGACAGACTGCTGCTCAGTTAAATAAAGTAAAATAAAAGGCGGGTTCTTAATGAACCCGCCTTTTACTTTACTTTATTTTTCCAAACCATAGGTCCAGGAGCTGACTGCTCCTAAGTCATAAATTTTTGCATAGCCTAATGAAATCAGGGTATCTGCAGCGATTGCACTGCGTCTGCCGCTGCGGCAGTATACCACTATTTCAGTATTTTTATTCTGCGGCAACTGATCGGATTTTACTTTGATTTCATCAAAAGGAATCAAAAGACTGCCGGGAATATGCCCGGCTGCATATTCGTCAGGGGTGCGAACATCAATAACAGTAATTTTATCACCTTTATCAAGACGTTCTTTGACCTGAGACGCAGTTATTTGCTGATAGCTTCCTGATGAAGCAGTATCGCTGCTGGGGCTCATAGCCTGTAAAGGACAGGCGCCGTTGTTGTAGAACCAAAGCCCGACTGCTGCAATGATGCAAAGTGCGAAGATACTCCATTTACTCATGCTGATGCTCCTTTTCTTCGGCGGCAACTACTGCTAATTGATCTTCAGCAACAGTTTGCTGGCAATGGGGACAATAGTAATGTGTTTCTACAGTATGATTACAGCTTTTATGGATCAGGCGTTTATAGCAGGTAGTAAGATGTTTTTCACCCCAAAGCACCAGGCTGTTAAAAACGATATTCAAATCCTCGCCAGCAGGTGTAAGTGTATAACGGTAGCGGGGCGGATGCTTCTGGTATAAATCGCTGCTGATCAGTCCGTCGGCTTCAAGCGCTTTCAGGCGGCTGGAAAGCAGATTGCTGGCAATCTGGCCTTCCAGGCTGTTGTAAATCTCTTTATAGGTCTGGTGTCCGCTCATAATACCATGCAGAATGAGCAGAGACCATTTGTCGCCGATAATATTGAGTGCTTGAGCGATATTACATTGAAAGGGATATTGCTGACTCATAAAAATACTCCTTTAATCTAAAGTTGAAAACAAATCATTTAAAAATTCGCTCATAGAAGGATGTGTATAAATATTATCCCGCAGAACGGTATAATCCAGGTTGGCCTTCATTGCCAGTTGGACGATATTGATGATTTCCGAGGCTTCGCTGCAGAAAAATGCCGCACCGAGGATTTTGTTGCTTTCAGCATCAACAATAGCCTTCAGGTAACCGGAAGTGCTGCCAAACAGGCGAGCCCTGGGACTGGCTGCTTCTGCGATTTTGGCAACTTTGATCTTATGGCCGGACAGCAGTGCTTCTGCTTCACTGAGGCCGACGCGTGCAAAGGTAGGGTCTAGAAAAACGGAATAGGCGACAGGCGGCCGGTTAGCTGTTGTACGGTCGTTTTGACCGAAAAGCTGCTCTTTAATAATGCGGAAGTCATCCAGGGAGATGTAAGTGAACTGCAGTCCGCCTTTAACGTCACCAAGCGCCCAGATATGAGGGACGGTTGTCTGCAGTAATTCATTGACGATGATTTCGCCGCGTTCATTTACGGCAACGCCGGCGGCTTCAAGATTAAGGCTTGCTGTGCTTGCTTTGCGTCCTGTGGCTACCAATACAGCGTCAGCTGGAATTTTAACGGACATACCGCTGCTGCGCTCAAGATAGCTGACAGTAGTCAATTCGTTTTCGTCGGTTATTTCATCGACCTGTGCATTAAAGATAAAGCGAACGCCCAGCTCTTCCAAACGTGTTTGGATAACATTGGCAATATCGCGGTCTTCACGCGGGATGAAGGTATTGCCGTATTCCAGAACAGTGACCATGGAGCCATAATTAGCATACATGGCGGCAAATTCCAGACCGATATAGCCACCGCCGATGATAACCAGTCTTTGTGGCAGGGTGCTGAGTTCCATTAAAGTAGTACTGGTATAAACACGCTTGCTCAGCTGTAAGCCTGTGATCGGAGGAATGACGGGTTCAGAACCGGTATTTATAAAAATTTTTTCGCCGTATAAAGATATTTTTCCGTCCGGCAACTGGACTTCTACCGTATGGTCAGTCTGAAAACGGGCGGCACCGGTATAAATATCTGCAGCTGCAGCGACATTATCATAGTTTTTCTGACGCAAAAGCGCAGTTAAAGTATTTTTTTCACGAATGGCAGCAGCATAAAAATTATTTTTTTCAGAATAATCTGCCTGCTGATTTTTTTTAGCGTCAGCTGCAGTATGGATGAGTTTTTTTGTAGGAATACAGCCGATGTTTATGCAGGTACCGCCGTACATCAGCGGAGATTTTTCAATAACAGCTGTTTTGATTCCTTTTTTGCCGAGGGCAGCTGCCAGTGTTTTTCCACCTTTGCCAAAGCCGATGATCAATGCGTCATATTTTTTCATAAGTTAAACACGCTCCTTTACTGTTCTTATTTTAGTTTAACACTAAAAGAATAAAAAAACAAGTAACTTTAAAAAATAAAGTCTAAATAAAGCGGGAAAAATTTTACCTCAACAGTAAAATACTATATAATAAACATATGATTATGAATTATAGGAGCTTGGCATGACTGATCAAAAACAATGTGCAAAACTTAAAAATATCAAGTGTTTTTTGTTTGATATGGATGGTACGATTAATTTAGGCAATACATTAATTCCGGGGATGGATGTATTTTTTCAGAAATTACGTGCCGCAGAACGTGATTTTTATCTGGTAACTAATAATTCCTCCAAAGGACACGAGCATTATGTGGAAAAAATGGGGCGGATGGGGATACAGGTAACTCGTGATAATGTTTTGATATCCTCGGATGCTTTTGTTTATTATATGCAGCAGCTTCGGCCGGCGGCCAGATTATTTGTTTTAGGGACGGAACAGCTGAAGAAAACTATTCGTGAGGCAGGCTTTACCATAACGACGACACTGGAAGAAGGTACTGATTTCGTTGTGGTTGGGTTTGATATGTCTTTGAATTACGAAACACTGACTATTGCCTGCAGACTTATCGACAGGGGCGTGCCTTATGTAGCAACGCACCCGGATGTACGCTGCCCGATCGAAGGCGGAGAATTTATTCCCGATTGCGGGGCCATGATCGAGCTGATTAAAACTGCTACAGGGAAGGCCCCGCAGCAGATTTTAGGCAAGCCCTATCACTATATGATCGATGTGATAACGTCCAGAACGGGCTATAAACGGGAAGAAATTGCCATGGTTGGTGACCGTTTATCGACAGATATTGCTTTTGGGCTCAATAACGGTGTTTTATCAATACTGGTTCTGACCGGCGAGGCAACTTTAGCTGACGTGGAGCATGGCAGCATCAAGCCTGATATTATTTTGGATCACGCTTCAGAGCTGGCTGACTATTTTTAAAGTGAGAGATTTTTATGGCGGTACAATATGAGCGGATTAAGAAAACTATAGCTGCTTTGGCTGCTTACGGAACATTACCGCAGGGTGGGACGACGCGTCTTTCCTATACGGCAGAGTATTTGGCGGCGCAGGCTTTTTTGCAGCGGGAAATGCTGGAGTCGGGCATGCTGGCAGAGGTAGACCCGATTGGGAATCTGATTGGGACTTATGTGGGACGAGAGCCTGAACTGACTGCCGTCATGAGCGGTTCACACCTCGATACCGTACCGGCAGGCGGAAATTTTGACGGAGCTTTGGGTATCGTCGCAGCACTGGAATGTGTGCGCAGCTGGCAGGAAGAGGGCTATCGCCCGAAACGAACAGTACGGGTAATTGCGACGATCGAAGAAGAGTGCACCGCGTTTGGTATGGCTTGTTTTGGCGTACGTGTACGCGGCGGCGAATTTAAAAAACAGCAGCCGGAGTCTATCGTGCATTTGACAGGCGGCTCCCTGGCCGAATGTCTGCAGGAAGCCGGACTGCCGCATAGCGCGTTGCAGGATGCCGCAGTAGGGTTTCAGGATCTGGCGGCTTTTGTAGAACTGCATATCGAACAGGGCGCTGATTTGGAGGAACGTGGCCTGACCTGCGGGGCGGTGACTGCTATTGTAGGCTACGATAGATTATTCCTGACTTTACATGGAGAAGCTAACCATGCCGGGACTACTAGCATGAGGCGCCGCAGAGATGCTTTGGCTGCTGCAGCGGAAGTCATTTTAGGAGTTAAGGAGCTTGCTGAAGCTGATGACAGGTTTGTAGCTACCGTGGGTCAGTTGAATGTCACTCCCAATGCTGTGAACATCGTGCCTGGAAAAGTGCAGCTTGCTATTGAAACAAGGGCTGCTGACGATAGGGTTTTAGCAGAGGTTCGTGCAAAGATCATGAGTTTACTAGAGCGGACGGCAAGTAAAAGCGGTATCGTGATTACAAAGGAGAATGATTTTCATGTGGCTGCTGTACCGTTGTCAGAGTCAGTCAGGAAAGTTATTGAGCAGTCTGCGGCTGAGTGCGGTGTCAGTTTTCAGGCCATGCCCAGCTGGGCAGGACATGACGCACAGATTTTTGCAGCAAGCGGCGTACCTACAGGAATGATTTTTGTACCAAGTATAAATGGTGTCAGCCATTCCAAAGAAGAGAGCAGTGATTTTCAGTCTGTTACTCAGGCAGTAAAAGTACTGGAAAAAACTTTAAAGACTTTAGCTGAAGTCTGAAATATATATAACTGAACGGTTAGGAAAGTGAGGCAGCAATGAGTAATCTGCGGGACGCCATTGTACGTATGGCTTTACGGCGCCCTTATTTGTATTTGCTGGTTACTTTGGTTATCAGTATCGTGCTGATGGAAGTGCTGGTAGAAATAGCTGAGCATACTTTTATTAAGCCGGCATTGCAACAGCTGGAGCTGCAGTTTATTGCTTATGTACAGCAGTTTGTTACGCCGCCGCTGACAGCAGAGGTAATGCTCGTTACGGCAAGCGGGTCCAGTACTTTTTATCTTCTGGCAAGTGCGCTTGTCTGCTGCTGGTATTTATACAGCAGGCAAAAAGACAGGCTGTATCTTTATCTAGTCTGTTTATGCGGTGGTGGTATTTTAAATCAGGTACTGAAACGCATTTTTGAACGTGTAAGGCCAGATATTTTCCCTGTGATTGCTGAAAGTGGTTACAGTTTTCCCAGCGGTCACGCTATGGGAGCGATTTGTTTTTATGGCATCCTGGCATATTTTGCAGGATTAGGCTTGCGAAGTAAACCGCTGCGCTGGGGATTGATGGCGGCAGCCGGCATTTATATCCTGCTTATCGGCCTGAGCCGTGTTTATCTGGGGGTGCATTATCCGACGGATATTTTAGCCGGTTATGCAGCTGGAGCGACCTGGTTATTTTTTTGTATTACGCTGCATCGTATTTTTAGAAAGCGTTATTAAAGGCGCAGCTGCTGTCGTTATAAAAATATGTTTTGGCTTTGTTTACGCAAAATAGCCTGTGCATTTAAATGCACAGGCTATTTTTATATAAGAAAACAGATAGTTAATTATTTTGCAGAGTCCAGTTTTCCGCAGCTAAAACTTTTGAGTCAGCTGCAGGAGCTGTTTCTTTGACTGCGTATTCTTTGTTCAATATTGCCTCAAATTTATCCTCAGGCAGCGGTCTGTAGAAAAAATACCCCTGGATCATATTGCAGTTGACAGATTTAAGGAAGGCTACCTGTTCGGCAGTTTCAATACCTTCGGCGACAGTTCGGATGCTTAATTTATTGACGAGATCGATAATACCTTTAATAACGATGTTGTCTTTTTCTTTGTGGATACTTTCTCTGAAAAAGCTTTGATCGATTTTGAGCACATCAATAGGAATATTTTTCAAAAGGCTTAAAGAAGAGAACCCGGTACCGAAATCATCAATAGAAATCAAAAAACCTTTACTTTTCAGTTCACTGACTGTTTTTTCGAGAAAGGTCACATTATCAAAGGCGATTGATTCTGTAATTTCTATTTCTAAAAGGTGATCAGGGATACGGAATTTGTTTTTGATATCTTCATATGTTTTTACAAAATCTGAATTGTAAAATTGCAGTCGGGAAACATTGACGGAGATTGTATTTACAGGAAGGCCAGCATCGAGGCGCCGTCTGATAAAAGCGCATACCTTTTTAAATACATACTGGTCAAGTGATGAGATAAGATATTTCTTTTCAAAGATGGGAATGAATTTATCAGGCGGAATGATCAGTCCTTCATCTGTCTGCCAGCGTACCAGCGCTTCGGCCTGTGTTGCCAGACCTGTCTGCAAGTCGACCTTGGGCTGAAAGTAAACGAGGAATTCTTCATTTTCCAGTGATTTCAGCATACGGTTTTCGATGGATTTTTCATAACGCAGCTGTTTACGGATACTTTCATCATAAACAGCATATTTTCTGTTAAGTCCTGTTTTTACAGTTTTACGCGCATAATTTGCACGGTCTAAAATACCTTCTATCTGCAGATCCTCTGCCAGGTCCTCCAGATAGCAGATACCGCATTGGACAGAAACTGCCTGACCACCGTACATATCATGCATGAATTCTGTTATTTTGATATCGACCTGCTGCTGCCGGACCATAATGTCGTTTTTCTCATTATAGTAACGCAGAATAACGAAATTATCGGCGGAAACACGCCCCAGCACTTCTCCTGTACGCAGTTCGTTACTAATGGTAGCGGCATAATTGATAAGGATCTCATCGCCGTATTTATACCCGAAAACATCGTTGATATATTTAAAATCAGCAAAATCAACATAGCTCAGCGAATATTTTTTAGTCGTTTGTGTGAGTAGTTTTTGAGCTTTTTTCTTAAATGTTTCAAAATTATAAGCACCGGTAAGCGGGTCTTTTGTCGTTATATCATAAAGTGTTTTGTTGCTGCTTTCCAGTGAATATAATTTACGCAGGTATACCATAAATAAGGCGATCCACATGATAATGATGCCTGCCAGCATTAAAGCAGAAAGAAGTGTCAGCTGGTGACTTTTGGAAGTAGTATAGTTATCAGCAGCGAAAACAGTATTATTGGCGATCTCAAAATGTACTTCGCTGGACTGCAGCAGCAGTGGTGAATTGGCAGGGTTTTGGCGCACGGCGTAAATATTGCTTTTTACCCGATGCCATAGTGTATTGAGGGCGGAAAACTGCTGCTGATAATCAACATTGGGAATTTTTTCCAAACCGTATTTACCGTCGGTGTTTTTAAGGTCATAAATGATATCGTCGATATAAGCTATAAGCTCATCGTGAGGCTGCTGCTGCAGCTCAAGCTTGACGAGCCGCTGGGTTGCGCCTCGGACGATGCCCAGGTAATTGATGAGAGTTCCGTAGGATTGTACTTTGCTGATTGAGTAAACAGTAAAGCTGCCTACGAATATCGATAACAAAAATAAAACGATAACGCTTATTTTGCCTAAATTTTTCATGGGGGAATCAACTCCGAAAAAGATTTAAAAAATTAGAATAATTTGAATTATAAATACTATTTATATAATCTTATAATATTTGAATTTAAAATACAAGATAATAAATTTTAATTATAAAAATAATTTTCTGCTGAATTTATCAATTTATCGTAAAATATTGAAGCGATAACTACGATTTTGATAGCTGACGAATTTTGTTATTTTTCATAAATATATGAAAAATATAAGTTAGCCTTGACAAACTTAGAAAAATGACTTATAGTGTTCTTATGTAGGAACAATGAAGGTGAAATATGGATATTATTGAAAAACTTACTTATTTTAATCTGACCAGACAGGAAGCTACGCTGTATTTGACCCTGCTGGCAGAAGGACGGCTGACCGGCTATGAAGCGACAAAGCTGACAGGTATTTCCAGATCTAATACTTATACGGCGCTGGCAGGTCTGGTAGAAAAAGGCGCTGCTTATGTGCTTGAGGATAAGGCTACAAGATATACGCCGGTGCCCTTGGATGAGTTTTGCGAAAACAGGGTAAGAAGACTGCAGGAACTGAAAGAAGAATTACTGCGTGAGCTTCCCAGTACGTCACAAAGCGTTGATGGTTATATTACGATCAAGGGAGCGACCGAAATCATCAATAAGCTCAAAAATACGATTGTTAAGGCTAAAGCCCGTATTTATGTTTCGGCAACAGATTCGGCTATAGAAGCTTTACGTGGTGAATTGACTGAGGCGGTAGGCCGGGGATTAAAGGTGGTCATTATCACCGGCAGGCCTTTTGTTTTGGAGGGTGCGATTATTTATTATGCGCATAAACCCAATAGCCAGATCCGTCTGATCGCCGATTCACAGGAGGTTTTGACAGGAGATCTGGCTGATGGCAGTAATTCAACCTGTTTATATTCCAGCAAACAGAATCTGGTAGATTTATTTAAGGATGCTTTGAAAAATGAAATAAAATTGATAGAATTGCTTCCTGAAGCAGAGAAAGGTGAGAAAGAATGAGTAAAAAACCCTTTGTAAGTAAAGAAAAATTAGATGAGATCGCCGCACAGTATGCAACGCCGTTTTATTTATATGATGAAGCGGCTATCCGTGAAACTGCGCGTCGTGTGAATAAGGCGTTTGCCTGGAATCAGGGCTTTAAAGAATATTTTGCCGTTAAAGCTACCCCTAACCCGGCAATATTGAAAATATTGCATGAGGAAGGCTGCGGTGCGGATTGTTCTTCGTATACGGAACTGCAGATGGCCGATGCCGTTGGTTTTAAAGGCGATGAAATTATGTTTTCGTCCAATGCAACGCCGGCAGAAGATTTTCAGCTGGCAAGGCAATTAAATGTCACTATCAATCTGGATGATATCACTCATATCGACTTTCTGGAAAAAGTTGCTGATATCCCGGATACGGTCAGCTGCCGTTACAATCCAGGCGGGCATTTTGCCATTGCCAACAATATTATGGATAATCCCGGTGACGCCAAATATGGTATGACCAGAGAGCAGATGACAGAAGCTTATAAAATTCTTTTAAGCAAGGGTGTTAAACATTTTGGAATGCACGCTTTTCTGGCCAGCAATACTGTGACCAATGATTATTATCCGGAACTGGCTCGGATATTGTTCCAGGTCGCTGTGGAATTGAAGGAAGAGACAGGAGCGCATATTGAGTTCATCAATCTGTCCGGCGGTGTCGGTATCCCTTATCGTCCCGATCAGGAGGGCAATGATATTATGGTTATCGGCGAAGGCGTACGTCAGGCTTTTGAGGATATCCTGGTGCCTGCAGGAATGGGAGACGCAAAAATTTTTACAGAGATGGGCCGTTATATGCTGGCTCCCTATGGGGCACTTGTTGCTAAAGCCATCCACGTTAAACATACCTATAAAGAGTATATCGGACTGGATGCCTGCGCTGCTAATCTGATGCGTCCAGCCATGTACGGGTCCTATCATCACATTACCGTAATGGGTAAGGAGGATGCGCCCTGCGATCATAAATATGATATTACCGGCGGTTTGTGCGAGAATAACGACAAATTTGCTATCGACAGGATGCTGCCGGAAATCAATATCGGTGATCTGCTCTTTATTCATGATGCGGGAGCACATGGTTTTGCCATGGGCTACAATTATAATGGTAAACTGCGCAGTGCGGAAGTGCTGCTGAAGGAGGACGGCAGTACGGAATTGATTCGCCGTGCGGAGACTCCGGCAGATTACTTTGCTACTTTTGATTTTACAGGATTATTTAAAAATATATAGGCTGAATGAGGGGAAACAGGGCTGATATTTAATATCGGCCCTGTTTCATTATTTATGGTAAGATAATAGAAAATACTTTTTTAAAGGAGTGAAACAATGACTATTTTAGAGCATGAGATCATGATGACAGAGCAGCTGCGGCGCGTACCTGCTGATGAGCTGCAGGCACGCCTGAATAAATTCAGAGCCGTTATGGACAGAGAATTTCCCGGCTGGGAAATAGCCATCGTCAACCATAAAGTCAATATGTATTATTTTGCCGGTACAATGCAGGATGGTGTACTGGTAATCAGGCCGCAGGACGAGATTTTATGGGTCAGGCGCAGTTATGAACGTGCCTGCAATGAATCGTTGCTGCAGGATATCCGTCCGATGAAAAGTTTTCGTACTTTGGCTGAGTTTTATCAGCCGCTGCCTGCTAAGGTATACTTGGAAAATAAAACAGCGACGCTGGAATGGCAGCAGCTGTTGTATAAATATTTGCCTTTTGCCTCTGAGGCAGGGATGGACAGTGTGATAAGTGAGCTGCGACTGATAAAAAGCCCTTATGAACTGGCACTGATGAGAAAATCAGGTTCTATTCATCGCAATGTTTTAGATGAACTGGCGCCGCGGTTTATTGTTCAAGGTGTGAGCGAGGCAGAACTGGCAGTCAACCTGTATGCAGAAATGCTGCGTCGAGGTTCGCACGGGGTAGCGCGTTTTAATTTGCCTTTAGGTGAGGATGTTGTGGGTCTGGCTTCTTTTGGGAAAAGCGGTCTGGTGAAAACCGCTTTTGACGGCCCCGGCGGTACAGGCGGCACTTGTGTCGCTGTACAGTCGATCGGCTCTGCTTTTCGTAAGCTGCAGGCTGGGCGTTTAGTATATCTGGATATACCCTGCGGTGTGGATGGTTATCATACTGATAAAACAGTGGTGTATTATTATGGAGATTTAGATCAGGATCCTTTCAGTGATAAAATCAGGGCTGCTTATGAGCACTGTGTTTTTCTGGAAGAACTGACAGCATCGCTGCTGCAGCCGGGCATTGTGATCGAAAATATCTACCGGCAGGTAATGGAACAGTTTGATCCACAGTATGAAAACGGGTTTATGAACGGCGGCAAATTTTTAGGACACAGTATCGGGTTGGTGATGGACGAATCTCCTGCGCTGGCAAACGGTTTCAAAGGGAAGCTGGAGGCGGGTATGGTTTTTGCTGTCGAGCCTAAGATAGCTTTACCGGGAATCGGTATGGTCGGTACAGAGAATACGTATCTGGTAACGGCAGGCGGTGCGAAATCACTGACAGGGAAACCTCAGCCGCTACGCTGTATTTTATAAGTATTGCTATTGGCAGGAAAAAGCGGAAGAAGAGCGAATAAGATAAAGATATTATTGAAAACAGGAGCAGAAAAATGGAAAATAAAATTTTAGAACAGATCAAAAAATCAGAAACTGCCATGCTGGATACTTTGGCGCAGATTGTTAATATCGATTCAGGCTATGATGCTTTGGAGGGGATTGATGAGGTTGCTCATATCATAGGCGACTTTTTAACGCCGTATGGGTTTGAGGTGCAGTATATCGAAACACCGAATGCGCCTACACATGTACTTGCTAAACGTCCGCGTCCGGGCAAGAAAAAAGTTATGCTGATGGGACATATGGATACGGTTTTTCCTAAGGGGACGGCGGCTGCCAGACCGTTCAGGATCGAAGATGGCAAGGCTTATGGTCCCGGTGTTATGGATATGAAGGCAGGGATAGCGATTTCACTTTATACAGTTAAGGCATTGTTGGATAATGGCTGGGATGATACTGACCTGACGCTTTTCTTCTGCGGAGATGAAGAACCGGCGCACCCATTGACAGATGCTGTAGAATGGTTTAAAAAAGAAGGTCTGGGCAAAGATGCTGTTTTCAATATGGAACCAGGACGCGCAGACGGCAGTGTAGTTATCGGGCGTAAAGGCGTTATTCGCCCGGTGCTGACTGTAAAAGGTATCGCTGCCCATGCCGGAAACGAACCTGAAAAAGGCGCCAGCGCTGTTTTAGAACTTTGCCATAAAACTATTGCTTTACATGCGTTAACTGATTTAGAAGTCGGAACTACCTATAACGTAGGCGTTTTTAATGGCGGGAGCCTGGCAAATATTGTCGCTGATCGCGCAGAGGCACGTGTCGATATCAGATTTAAAACAGCTGAAGAAGCTGAAAAAGCAATAAAAAGTGTGGAAGCAATAGCGGCAAAAACTTATGTGACCAATACAACAACTACTGTAACAGAAAACAGGATCGAGTTTATGCCGCTGGAAACTACTGACGGCGTACAAAAGCTGTATGATCATTTGTCTAAACAGGCTGAAAAGCTGGGGCTGCCAGTCCCGGGAGCTTTATATGTCGGCGGCAGTGCTGATTCTGCCTGGACGGCCATGGTCGGTGCGCCGACTTTATGCGGGATGGGTCCGCAGGCTGTAGGTGCTCATAGTAATAATGAGTATTTATTCGTGCCGTCGATGACTGAAAGAGCGCAGCTCCTGGCGATGTGTATCATGCATCTGGATGAAATGCAGTAATAAGCGGTTAAGCATAAAAAAACAGTATGGGATTAAATCTCATACTGTTTTTTATTTTGGAATTCATTTATAAATTTTCTGAAAATATGATTTTTTATGAGCAAAAAGCAGGAAAAAAAGCATAGTAAGCGAATAATATAAGAATTATACTTGTATTTATGCAGAGGAGAGTTTTGATGAAAACGAAAATTTTAGATCAGATCAGAGGATCAGAGCAGGGGATGCTGCAATTACTGGAAGAATTGGTGAATATTGATTCAGGAGCAGATGCTTTGGCCGGTATAAATGCGGTGGCACAGAGAATAGGAGCGTTCTTAGAAGTGCTGGGATTTACTGTAGAATATCTGGAAACTGATGGTGCTCCTGTACAGCTGCTTGCTAGGAAAGCGCAGCCCGGTAAAAAGCAGGTACTGTTTTCAGGGCATATGGATACGGTGTTCAATCAAGGTACAGCGGCGGTTCGCCCATTCAAGGTTGAAAACGGACGGGCTTACGGCCCAGGCGTACTGGATATGAAAGGCGGGCTGGTTATGGCTTTATATGTAATCAGGGCCTTGCTGGAGAATGGCTGGCAGGAGACGGATATGACCGTTTTACTGTGCGGTGATGAAGAAATGTCACATCCTTTTACTGATGCGGTGGCACAGTTCAAAAAAGCGGGCGCAGGGAAGGATGCTGTTTTTAATCTGGAATTTGGACGCGTTGACGGCAGCGTCGTTACGGGCCGGAAGGGAACTACCAGGCCAACGCTGGTAGTAGAGGGGATCGCTTCACATGCGGGGAATGAACCTGAAAAAGGCGCCAGTGCGATTTTGGAACTGGCACAGAAAACAGTAGCTATCCATGCTCTCAATAATTTTGCTGTTGGGACTACATATAATGTTGGTGTTGTCAGCGGCGGTACTATGGCTAATATTGTTGCTGATAAGGCCGTTGGCGAGGTTGATGTGCGCTTTAAAACTATTGTCGAAGCAGAAAAGTCTATTGCCGATGTGCAGCGGATTGTAGAAACGAATTATGTTCCTCATACTAAGACTACGGTAACTGGCAATGTGATTAAATTTATGCCATTTGAAACTACACCCGGAGTGCAGCGGCTGTACGAACACTATGCAAGTCAGGCTGAAAAGCTCGGGTTGGCAAAACCGGGTCAGCAATATGTTGGCGGGGCTTCTGACGCGGCCTGGCCGGCCATGACAGGTGCACCCACTCTGTGCGGTGTAGGACCCTGCGGCGCCGGGGCTCACAGCGACAGTGAGTATATAGAGGTAGCTACATTAACTGAAAGAGCGCTGCTTTTGGCCAGCTGTATTATGGAACTGGATGAATTATAAGCAAAAAGACGAGTCCTAATGGACTCGTCTTTTTTATGCAGGTTTAATTTTTACCAAAAAATATTTCCAGGTCAGTATCTACATCAGTGATTCCGGCAATACCAAAGTTTTCGATCAAGACATTGGCAACATTTGGCGACAGGAAGGCCGGCAGAGTAGGGCCGAGATGAATATTTTTAACGCCCAGGGAAAGCAGTGCCAAAAGAACGATAACGGCCTTTTGTTCATACCAGGCGATATTGTAAACAATAGGCAGCTGGTTGATATCATTCAAGCCAAAAACTTCTTTCAGCTTGAGTGCGATCAGCGCCAGCGAATAGGAGTCGTTGCATTGACCTGCGTCTAAAACACGGGGGATGCCGCCGATATCGCCGAGCGGCAGCTTATTATATTTATATTTGGCACAGCCGGCAGTCAGGATAACAGTATCCTGTGGCAGAGCTTTCGCGAAATCTGTATAGTAATTACGTGCCGGGCTGCGTCCGTCACAGCCTGCCATAACAACAAATTTTTTGATGGCTCCGCTTTTGACTGCGTCAACGACTTTATCTGCCAGAGCGAGGACCTGGTGATGTGCAAAACCTCCTACAAGTTCGCCCCTTTCCAGCTGTGTGGGAGGAGGGCACTTTTTAGCGTGTTCAATGATAGCAGAGAAATCTTTTGTTTCCCCGATTTCTCCATCAATATGTTTACAGCCGGAAAAACCTACCGAGCCTGTAGTGTAGATACGATCTTTGTAGCTCTCTTTGGGAGGCACTAGACAATTGGTAGTCAGAAGGATCGGACCATTGAAGGCTTCGAATTCTTCTTTTTGTTTCCACCAGGCGTTGCCGTAGTTGCCTGCAAAATGAGGATATTTCTTGAAAGCCGGATAATAATGTGCCGGCAGCATTTCAGAATGGGTATAAACGTCGACGCCTGTATTAGCAGTCTGTTCCAGCAGCATTTCTAAATCACGCAGGTCGTGTCCGGAAATAAGAATCGCGGGATTGTTTCTGACACCAAGCTCAACTTTTGTGATCTCAGGGTTGCCATAGGTCGAAGTGTTGGCAGTATCAAGCAGTGCCATAACTTTGACGCCGAAGCTGCCTGTTTCCAGGACAAGGGATGTCAGGTCATCGGTACTCAGACTGTCATCTAAGGTTTTTGCTAAAGCTTTCTGCAAAAAGGCATCGATAGCTGTATCGGCGTAACCCAGAACGTTAGCGTGTTTGTTGTAAGCAGCCATACCCTTTAAGCCGTAGAGGGTCAGCTCACGCAGACTGCGTAAGTCTTCATTCCCGGTGTCCAGTACTCCCACCTTGTCAGCTTTTAAGGTCCTTTCTTCTGCGGTACGATATTGCCAAGAAGCGGCATCGCTCAGTCCTGTATCGTCATGGAGCTGTTCAAACAGTTCGTCACGGCTGGATAGAGTTTCATTGATTCTGTCGATAAAACGGTCATCGTCAAAATTAGCGTTAGTGATGGTCATGAACAGGTTAGTAGTGATCAGCCGGTCGATGGCTGCTGGGATTTCTTTGCCTTCAGAGCGCAGGCGGGTTGTTATTTCGGAAAGTCCCTTGGTCACATAAATCAGCAGGTCCTGCAGATTAGCGGTTTCAGGTTTTTTACCGCAGACACCTCCAAACATACAGCCTTTATTGCCGGCTGTTTCCTGACATTGAAAACAAAACATTTTCGGTTCCATAATATCACTCCTTATAATTATGGAGATTTCCTTCTCCGTTATTGTGGTTGCTGCCATAACGGCAGAGCAGACAAATACTTCTTCCATGTTTATGATATTATAATTACAGTTTAAAGTAAGTTGTATTTACAACGGAAAAGAGATTTCTTTATTGCGAAAATAGTTGTTTCTAAATAAAAAACTCCATTCCAGTATAACTGGAATGGAGTTTAATTTCAGAATAAACTGAAGACTGCTTTACATGGTCAAAATTTTCATGATGAACATGGCGATACCGGCATTCAGGAAAGAAATGCTGAGCAGGATCGGATAATGTCTGGAAGGAACGCCGGCAGTACCCAGCAAACGGCCCAGATATTGGATCTTGGAACCCAAGAGGTAGATAGCGGGGATAACGATGGTAATCGAGCGTTCATCGATGCCGCCGTCGTTATAAAGCGCCATGCAGACACCAACAGCGCCGCCCATGGACATGAGCGCACTGAACAGTACCATGATTGCTTCGCCGGGAAGACCCCAGATGGCCATAACAGGAGCGAAGAATTTGCCTGCCAGAGTCAGGAGTCCGGTAACGTTTAAGATTTTGATGCAGACATAAGCCATCAAAACGTTAGGGATAATATTATCAATAGCGATGTTCCAGCCTTTGCGGGCACCGCGAACGAAGATATCCATTAAGGAAGGTTTTGCTAATTTTGCGTTAAGTTCCGCCTCTGCCGCAGCTGCAGCGTCTTCGGGAGCGTGGTTGATTTTTTCTTCACTCATGCTTATGCGGCCTCCTTGCAGAATATTTTTACATAGGCGCGCATCATATTAGCGCCGAAAATTTTCATAACAAACAGTACTGCCAGAGGTATGGAAATAGGTACTGTCAAGAATCCAAACAGTGCGGAACCGGAAGAAAGATAATTAGTGATCAGGCCGCCTGCTGTAAACTGGAAAGCACTGAAAATCAAAAGTTCATTATCAGTGATCTGTTTTTCCAAATGTAATTGTCTGGTCATACCTGCGCCGGCGTCAGTGCTTTGCAGTGAAGAAACGAGCGCGATACCGCAGATACCAGGAATACCAAGGATCGGACGCAGAATCGGAGTCATCAGCTTTTGAGCTGCTTTAAGACCGCCGTAATGCTCAACTACTTCAATGAGGCCCATTGCCAGCATAACGCCGGGAGCCAAACCGAAAGCAAACAGGAAGCCGTCGCGTGCACCGCTGCCGCCTTGACCTGAGAATGTTGCTTTAGCGCTTTTCATTGTACCGAATTTACCGTTTAATGTGTCAAAGTCGAAAATATTCAGACCATGACCGGCATTTGCAAACAGACCGGAGAAAATTGCAATGGCGATAACCAAAACAATGTATCCGGAGAGCGGAACCTTATTTAAGGTTTCCTTAACTTTGTCCATGTGGGAACCCCTCCTCGAATTATAGATAAGTGCAAGTTTGCCATTCTGATAAGAAACAGAATGTGCTTTACATTATATCTAAAAAACAACTATTTGACAAGGGAAAACTGATAAGTTATCAGTAAAATTTCGCAATATAAAAGAATAAGATTACTCACCCTCGGCCATTTTACGAAGATCTTTGGCTAATGTATCGTCGGTGAGGACATAAAGGAAGTCGCCGGCCCGCAATCTGGTGTCGCCTATGGGTATCAGATCGCTTTCGCCGCGCTTGACGTCCACGAGCAGTGTATGCTCAGGCCAGTTGATTTCTTTGATCAGACGTCCGTCGATAGGACTGCCGCTGCAGACTGCCAGTTCAATGACGTTCCGCTGTCTTTCACAGTGACTGCCGTCATTTTTATTGGCTGACTGCAGACTGCGTGCCAGCAGTTCTTCATAGATCGGTTTGCTGCGGCACAGCTCGGCGGCAATAAAGGCCACGATTGAGGCAATGGACAAAACCAGCATATGCTGGAAGGAGCCGGTCATTTCCATAATAAGGATGATACCGGTGATCGGAGCCCGTACCGAGGCGGAAAAGAAAGCCGCCATAGAGATGACGATGATATTGGAGTAAAAGAAAGGGTCAAGAAGCCCTAAAGCAATCATGATATTGCTGATGACACTGCCTGTGAGTGCTCCAATGACAAGCATAGGCAGAAAGAAGCCACCGGGGACACCGCTGCCGTAGCTGAGCATTGTAAAGATGAATTTACCTGCCAGCAGCAACAGTAAAGCCTGCAGAGTGTAAGGTGTTTTGGCAATATTGTTGATCAATTCGTTGCCGCCGCCCAGCACCTGCGGATAAACAAAGCCTAAAATACCGGCGCAGAATAATGCGAAGACTATTTTGCTGAACGGAGTAGGAAAAAGTTTGTAGAAACGGGGAATATTTAAAAGTCCGGCGTTAAAAATTACGCCTGCCAAACCTACGACCAGGCTTAAAAGGGCCACATAGCCGTAATATTCCAGCGGCAGGAAAGGCAGACCGAAAAAATCAAAAATAGTGTCGTTGCCAAAGAAGAAACGTGAAATAACCGTTGCAGTCATTGCGGCAGCCATGGCTGGCAGCAGGACGACGACGGAAAAATTGCGGTGCAGTTCTTCTAAAGCAAAAATAACGCCCGCTAACGGAGCGTTGAAGGCTGCCGCCAAGCCGGCACTGGCGCCGCTTGTAAGCAGGTAACGTTCTTCGAGCCGGGTACGTTTCAGCAGGCGGCTGAGTCCCTGTGCCGTTACGGCGCCGAGCTGGATCGAAGGACCTTCCCGCCCCAGGGAAAGACCGGCTCCGATGCCGATGATACCTGCGAGCAGTTTGACCCAGAGGATTCGCAGCCAGCGCATTTTAATGAAGCCTAAAATAGCGCCTTTGACCTGAGGGATACCGCTGCCGGCAGCCAGAGGTTCATATTTTGTCAGTCTGTCTAAAGTGAAGGCTATTACAGCTAAAGCGATGAACCAAAAAGCGGTCCAATACCAGTCTGTGTTTTTAAGAAAGGTGTAAATATGTTCACGGTTAGTTTCTACCAGATGCAGGGACCAGCGGAAAAAGCTGATGATCAGCCCTGAAAGGATACCGATTATGATACCTTCAATAAACAGCTTCAAACGGAAGCTGCGCCAGTTATTGAGCGCACGGTAGGTATTTATGACTTGATCTTTTGCTAGCATTTTCAGGACTCCTTATAATCACCGCGGCCTTCGGCTATTTCATAGCCGATAGAATGCAGCCGTGCGGCGAGGTCATTCTTGGCTTCGGCGGCTTCTGCTCCGCTACAGAGTTTATTATCATAAAGAAGATAATTTTGGCGGACATCTGCCGGGGAAAGATTGGGCATTACAACATTGGCACCTGCTAAAATACCAAGCTCACGTCCGTTGGGAACGATGGTGCCGAGAGCCGTTGTCGCAGGCAGTAATACCTTGGGAAACATCAGGCGCAGGACGGACAGCAGTGTTAAGGTCTGTTCCAGCGTTCCTGCGGGATAATTTTTAAAGGGTGTAGCATGGTGGGGAATGAAGGGACCGATACCAATCATCTGCGGCTGCAGTTCACGGATAAAGGCCAGGTCTTCGAGCAGATTAGCCATTGTTTGCCAGGGCGAGCCTACCATAAAGCCAGTGCCGACCTGATAACCCAGTTCTTTGAGATCGCGCAGGCAGCGTTTGCGGTTACTCACTTTGAGTTCTGCCGGGTGCAGTCGTGCATAATGTTCGTTATCTGCTGTTTCGTGGCGCAGCAGATAACGGTCTGCGCCTGCTTTTTTCCAAAGCTGATAGGCTTCACGTCTGCGTTCGCCGATGGAAAGTGTAACGGCACAGTCAGGATAAGCCTGTTTTATGGCGCTGATGATAGCTGCCAGATCTGTGTCGCTGTAGATAAGATCTTCGCCACCCTGCAGAACAAAGGTCCTAAAGCCCAAGGCGTAACCCTGCTCACAGCAGGAAAGGATTTGTTCTTCGGTCAGGCGGTAACGAACAGCTTCTGTGTTGCTGCGTCGTATTCCGCAGTAATAACAGTCATTTCTGCAGTAATTGGTGAATTCGATCAGCCCGCGAATATAGATTTTATTGCCGAAAACAGCCTGAGCAGTTTGCTGTGCAGCCTGAGCCAGTTCTGCACGGATGACAGCGTCGCTGAAAGCGGCTGTGAGCAAGGTCTGCATTTGTTCCGGCTGCAGCTGGTGTGTGTGCTGCAGTGTGTGTATCAATTGTTTTATATCCATAATATGTGACCTCTAATTAATGATATATGTTTATTATAGCATATGTACAAATGCAGCGAGTAATCGTTGCCAAGGCAATTTATATTTGTTATAATTGTAAAACAATAAGTAATTAATAAAAAATATGAAAGTGAGAATTGAATGGCTTTAAAGGGTATGGATAGTATAGAACTGGAAGAAAATATATATCCGATAGATGCAATCGATCAGGAGCTTGCAGGGAATTTAACTATAGATAAATTATTTGATGTTTACCGCTTCGTGGATATGAGGACACACTTAGTCCACGATTATAATGACGGCAAGATGTGTGAGCCCTGCCGCAAATGTTATGAGCTGTGGAATCGCAGTAAGCCCTGTCCGAATTGTTCATCCGAAAGGGCTGTCCAGCAGAAAAAGCAAATCATGAAAATGGAATATCTGGGAGATAAAAGTATTTTGATTCTTAGTACGCCCTGGGAGCAAGATGGTAAAGAATATGTGCTGGAGCTGGGACGCGATGTGACAAATTCTTTCAGCGTTTATGATGCTACCAGCGAAGACAGCAGTGAGCTGCGGGAACTGATCAGCAGTTACAGTGAACTTGCGGCCCGTGACAGTTTTACGGGCCTTTACAGTAAAGGCCATGCGAACAATCTGCTGCAGGAAATGTTTGCTGTTCAGAAAGAACAGTTAAAGCTGACGCTGGCGCTGATCGATATCGACCATTTTAAAAGTGTCAATGACAGGTTTGGGCATTTATGCGGCGATGAGGTCATTCTTTATGTAGTTGACAAAATAAATGCGCTTAATGAGCAGTGCAGCGGCTGGGCAGCCAGGATCGGCGGCGATGAGTTTTTACTGGCCTGCCCTTTCAGTGATAAAGACTATGTGGAAAGGCTTTGCCTGGAAATGTCGGAAACGATTACAGGTCACCGTTTTAAAAAGGGGCACAGTGAGTACAGTATAGCAATCAGCTGCGGCGTGGCGGCTTATGACGGACAAGAAACCCTGGAAGAGTTTTTGGAACGTGTCGATATGAAGATGTATGAAGATAAAGCGCAGAAAAAACAGTAAAAGACAGCAGAGAATTTTCTCTGCTGTCTTTTTAAATGGTTTCGCTGATAAAAAGCTGGTTCATCATTTCCTGAGTACCAATGATCCATAGGATGTCGCCTTTTTGAAAGACAAAGGAGGCATCAGGATTGAGATGCGTATAATTACCACGTTCCAAACCTAAAGCCAGACAATTGACCTTGCCGAGGTAAGAACTTTTTTTGAGAGTGGAGCCGCAGAGCGGCGAATGCCTGTCGATCGGCATCGCGTAACAGAAGTAGGATGTGCTGCCATGCTTTGGATCAGCTAAAAACTGGTGCAGTGTCTGCTGGTTATCAGTAGCCAGCGGCAGAATCTGCATATCATAGGATTGGATTGCCAGTTCAAAATTCTGCAGCTGTCTGGGCGTACCTGTTAAAAGCAGCTGAGAGCCGGCATAGATAGCGGCACTGCCGCTGGGGATAGGCAGGATCTGGCTGCCGTTTTGGATTTCAAGCACGAAAACATTATAACGGCGATGCAGATTAAGTTCTTTGAGGCTTTTACCGCCGCAGAGTGAAGTCGCTGCTACACGGTAGCGTTTGACATGCAGCTGTTCATCGAGCCAGGCAGGATGGTTGGCGGCGTGTTTTTTCTGTGCTGCCAGAGTTTTGGCATTCAGGTTAATCATAAACTGAGCCTCGATCTGTAAATAGCGTTCCACGAAATACTCTGAGGAATAGATGAATTTTGCCAGAATGCAGGCTGCAGCAAACGCGATAAATTTGCTGAAACCCAGTATACTTGTAAATACGGACAGGATAAAAAACAAACCAACAGCGATCTTAATAAAAAGCAGAAGAAAAATGGGCAGATGATTAGCGGGTTTTTGGAACCACAGACTTGCTATAAGGTCTGTATGTGCAACCCTCTGGAACATGACCGCCATTAAAAATGGCCCCATACACAACAGCAGGATAACTGCGGCAATAATATCAGCTGTATAGCCGTCAAAAAGCCTGTGGCAATATGGAAGCAGCTTACTTTGTCCCAGATAGGCAAGGAAGCTGAGAATTACACAGAAAACTGTGAGGCGGGTAAAGTAACTCTGCAGCAGTTCTTTCCAGGCACTGCGCTGCTCGTCGCTGGCGGGAGCTTCATCAGGCTGAGGTAAAAGCCGCAGCAGTCTTGCGGGAAGATTACGCAGAAGCCAGCCGGATATTTTATCGGCGTGGCGCAGGATTGAAGGCGTAAGAAAAATACTGATAACTGAAACAGCTACGAAAACAGGATATAAAAAATCGCTGGTGACTTTGAGAGCAGCGCCGATAGAGGCTACGATAAAGGTTATTTCACCCAGCTGCGTCAAACTGAAGCCGCAGCGCAGCGCTGTCTGTAGGTCTTTGCCTGCCAGAAGGACGCCCAGTGATGAAAAAATAATTTTGCCGATGATCAAAGCTGCTGTAAGTACAGCGATCGGCAGCGCATATTTAATGATCAGAGCGGGGTCTACCATCATTCCGACAGAAACGAAAAAGATCCCAGAAAAAAGATCTTTGACCGGCGTCAAAAGTTTTTTTGTGGTTTCTGTAAAAGCCGTACCGGAAAGCAGTGAACCCATAAGGAATGCGCCTAATGCCGACGAAAAACCCATTTTAGTTGCCAGGACTACCATGCTCAGGCAAAGGCCCAGCGAGAAAATGAGCAGTGTTTCGGAAGTCAGATAGCGGCTGACTTTGCGGAAGAAGGTAGGCAGGAAGAAAATACCGCAGACAAAGCAGATAATGAGAAAAAAGGCCAGTTCGCCGATACTGCCGAGCATTTCTGTACCGGAAATGGCAGCGCCTGCCGCGGCGATGGTTGAGAGCATGACCATCATAATGATACCGGAAATATCTTCCAATACCAGGATACCGAAGGTAAATTGCGTGAAGCGTTCTTTCAAGAGTCCCAGCTCTTCAAAGGTTTTACTGACGACTGCTGTAGAAGACATGGTAAGCATAGCTCCGGCAAAGAAACTGTCAATAGGCTGCCAGCCAAGCAGTCTGGCACAGGCATAGCCAAGCAGCGTGATGCCTGTCAGTTCTGTGACAGCGGCGATCAGCGCTGTGCCGCCGATACTTTTGATTTTGGCAAAATTGAAATCAAGTCCCAGGTTGAACAAAATAAAAATAACGCCGATGTCCGACCAGACTGTAATATTGGCTGTATCGACTACATTCGGCAGCAGGTTAAAATGCGGGCTGGCAAAGAAGCCTGCCAAAATATAGCCTAAAACCAAAGGCTGATTGAATTTTTTGCAGAAAATGGTAACGATACCGGCAAGTACAAGGATAAAAGCAAGGTCTTCGATAAGAGGAGCAAGTTCGGACAATGTAGCAACTCCTTTATAAATATCAGTTTAAACAGATATTTTTGCTGGAAATTTTAAAAATATTACTAAAATGAATTATACACTGTTGCCGGTGGTTTGAGAAGCAGTGTTTATTCGGATAAAAAAAGCGTCCGCTTCTTTTAAGAAACGGACGCTTGCTTAATTTTTATCTCTCTGTAATATTAAGCTTGAGATGATACGGATTCTTCTTCTTCGGCAGGAGCATATTTGGGATTGAGGAAGTTGACAAAGATCCAGGCCAGCAGTGCGCCTGATATATTGTGCCAAGCTGAGAAAATAGCTCCAGGAACGGTAGCCATAGGCATGGAAGTAAAATGAGTTTTAGCCAGGCCTGTAGCCAGACCGGAATTCTGCATACCTACTTCAACTGAAAGCGCAATGGCTTTTTTCCAGCTCATGCCGGTGATCCGGGCTAAAATAAAGCCTAACAGATAACCCAGGCAGTTGTGGCAGATGACGACCAGCAGAATGATACCGGAGGTTTTGACGATGTTGTCACGGCTGACGGCGATAACGCCGGCAATGATCAGGGAGATAGCGATAGCCGAAACAGCAGGCAGATAATCGGTAGCCTGTTCAGCAAGTTTAGGCAGCAGCGCTTTAACAGCCAGACCAAGACAGATCGGTATAATAACGATTTGAATGATGCTCCAGAACATTCCCAGCGGGTCAAAAGCGATTTTCTGTCCGATAAGCTGATAGGTGATGAGCGGAGTAAGAATCGGTGAAAGCAGTGTGGAAACACTGGTCATAGTTACAGATAAGGCCAAGTCGCCTTTGGACATGAAGGTAATGACGTTGGAGGAAGTGCCGCCAGGGCAGGTTCCAACTAAAACTACGCCAGCAGTTAGAGCCGGGTCTAAATTAAAGGCCATAGCCAGTAAAAAAGCCAGTGAAGGCATGATAAGATACTGGGCGCAGACACCGACAAAAACATCGACAGGCCGCTTTAAAACTAAAGCAAAATCACGGAGATTGAGTGTGGTGCCCATACCGAACATAATAACGCCCAATAAGGTACTCAAAACCGGGATGCCGCCGATATTACCGACTACCCATTTAAAGCTGTCGGGTACGGTCATGCCCAGGATAAGAAATACAACGGCGATGATACCAAAGTATTTGCCTATCAGATGACAAAACGTTTTCATTGTGTAAAACCTCTTTCCCTTGAATAAAAATAAAATATATCAGATCAACACCTTATGGTGTAGATTTTTGTCTGCGGAAAACAGCAGAGGTTTGCATATTTTTATTAATACTTCCAAATATTATAACAAAAAAATTTTAAAGTTAAAAGGCTAAAGATAAAGTTTCGGTAAATATTGCCTTATGCTATAATAAAAACAGCGTATTGGAAAAGGAGTAAAAGCATTGTATACTATCAGGACCGATTACCGTGACGAAACAGTTATTGAGAAATCGCGGTTCATCTGCACGTTGAAAAAAGTAAGCAGTGAAACAGAAGCGCAGGATTTCATCAAGGCTGTAAAAAAAGAGTTTTGGGATGCTACGCATAATTGTTCTGCTTATATTATTGATGAGCTGGCGCAAAGATCGAGTGATGACGGCGAACCGTCAGGAACGGCAGGACTGCCAATGCTTGAAGTGCTGCGGAAAAATCAGCTGAGCGGCGTTGCAGCGGTAGTGACAAGGTATTTCGGCGGGATCAAGCTTGGTGCAGGCGGGTTAGTACGCGCGTATACTGGCAGCGTGTCCAAAGCTGTTCAAAGCTGCGGCCTGGCACGGAAGATTTTAATGGGTACTTTTGCTTTAAGTGCGGACGCGGCGGACGCAGGAAAACTTCTGAATATTATCTATCAGCAGCAGCTTTTTACAGTGGCGTCGGTAGAATATGGTCAGCAGGCCAGGATTTTGCTGTATATGAAACAAGAGCAGCAGGATGAGGCGGAGCGGTGGCTGACTGAGGCGCTTAATATGGCAACGCAGCTGGAACAGGTCGGTAGCGAATATGTAGAGGTACCTGCCGAGAGAGAAAAGTAATAACAGGTCTGATTATGAAGGAGAGAGAAAATGGAGTTTTTAGAGAGTTTTGTTGCTTTTACCAATGATATTTTATGGTCATATGTTCTGATTGTGATGCTGGTAGGTCTGGGAATCTGGTTTTCATTGCGGACACGATTTGTACAGGTGCGCTGCCTGAAGGAAATGGTACGTCTTTTAAAGGAAGGCGTTGGACAGAAGACTGAACATAACCATATTTCTTCCTTCCAGGCATTTTGTGTCAGCACTGCTTCCCGTGTTGGTGTTGGTAATATTGCCGGCATTGCGATCGCTATCGTCAGCGGTGGTCCCGGAGCGATTTTCTGGATGTGGATCATCGCCATTTTAGGTTCGGCTACGGGCTTTATTGAAAGCACGCTGGCGCAAATTTACAAAGTTCCGCGTGAAGGCGGCGGTTACCGCGGCGGACCTGCTTATTATATTAAGAACGTACTGGGAAACAAACCAATGGCGGCCTTGTTTGCCGTTTTGATCAGTGTGACCTTCGGTTTGATTTTTAATTCGGTACAGGCGAATACGATCACAATTTCCCTGCAGGCTGCCTTTGGACTGGATCGTTTCGTGATGGGCTGTATAATTGCCGCTTTGACCGGTATTGTCATTTTCGGCGGCGTGGCGCGTATTGCGAAGGTCGCTGAATGGATGGTGCCGATTATGGCCGGTCTGTATCTTTTAATAGCTTTAGGCGTGACCTTGATGAATATAGAGAAACTGCCGCAGGTTTTCAACGCTATCTTCAGTTCGGCCTTTGATCTGCAGGCTGTTGCCGGAGGCGGTATGGGTGCGGCGCTGATGACCGGTATCAAGCGCGGCCTGTTCTCAAACGAGGCTGGTATGGGTAGTGTGCCGAATGCTGCTGCTACTGCCAGTGCTTCGCATCCCGTAAAACAGGGCCTGATCCAGGCTTTTGGCGTTTTTGTTGATACTTTACTGGTATGCTCGGCTTCAGCTTTTATCGTGCTGTTGTCCGATGGTTATACTGAAGGTAAGCTGACCGGTATCGAATTGATGCAGCAATCCTTGTCACAGCATTTAGGACCCTGGGCGCCGAGTTTTCTGGCAGGAATGATCTGCCTGTTTGCGTTCAGTTCTATTGTAGGCAATTATTATTATGGTGAGATCAATATCGGGTTTATCAGTAAAAATTATATGACGCTGATGTTGTTCCGTGTTTTCGTAGTGGGTATGGTACTGTTTGGCAGTGTGGCTAAAGTTGCCCTGGTATGGGATCTGGCCGATCTGTTTATGGCGCTGATGGCGATAACGAATTTAGTGGCGATCGCGATTTTAGGCAAGTATGCTTATATTGCTTTGCATGATTATATGGATCAAAAACGTGCCGGTATCGTAGAGCCGGAGTTCGATCCGGCGATCTTGCCAAGCCAGCGTGGTATTGAGGTGTGGAAAAAAGAATAACTATAATAATGAAAAAAGGACGAGCACATGCTCGTCCTTTTTGTTTGTGTGCTTACAGCATTTTCTTTAATTCTGCGGTATTTTCGACAATCGTGACGTCGTGGGTACGCATTTCTTCGAGTGCCGCCGCAACTGTATCGGGAGCGATTCCGCGGCAGGCAGCAAGGTTCAGGATGACCTCGAAACCTGCGGCACGTAATTGCAAAACAGTATTTTTTACGCAGTAGTCAGTAGCCAGGCCGCCGCAGATCACTGTAGTGATGCCATGTTCACGCAGATACTCGATCGCGCCGGTAGAAAGTGTGTTGGCTAAATCATGGTAACAGGCCCCATAGGGATGTTTGTCGATTTCAATACCTTTGTAGACCTGAAAGTCGTAGTTCTTAGGATCAAGACCAGTAATAAATTCAAAACCTTTGGTCCCAACAATGGCATGAGCCGGCCAGTATACATCGACATCGGGGTAGCCGCTGACGGGACTGAGCACAGGATGTCCGTTACCTGCGATCCAGACTGCCTGAGAGGAATGGGCGTCACGCGAGCCGATACGCAGCGATGCTAGAGCTGCCTGAGCATTCAGTTCCTCAACGATCTGGTCGCCTTCGGCAACCGGAAGTTCGTCCGGACAGACCGGAGTAAAGGTATTTTGAGCGTCGATATCGAACGCGGCGATTTTATTTTGGGCGGGTAATTTAGTAAGCATGGCAAAATCCTCCTTAAAAAAGATGCTTGTTAACAGTATTATACTCTATTTTGGCAGGTGATTATAGAGCTTCTTTAAATTGCAGGTAATTGACTGTGTGCTTGACAAGGTTTTTAAATCAGAGTAAGATGTGAATATGAATTTCAATTTCAAATTAGGGAGTGCCTTATGAAAAAACGTAATCCTTATAAAACAGCTCAGCAGGAAGCGATGCTGCAATATTTTTTAGAGGATAAACATAATTTTTTAACTGTCAAAGATTTGCTGAGCAGCCTGCAAAAATTGCAGATCGACATCGGTCAGACGACGGTGTACCGTTTTCTGGAGCGGCAGGCTTTGGAAGGATCTGTCATTAAAATCCAGCCGGTTGATGGATCGGGAACGCAGTATTGGCGTCTGCCCTGTCCGCAGGCTGATTTAAGAGGGAAGCTGGTGTGCCTGAAATGCAGAAAAGTCATTCCTCTGAGCTGTGAGCACTTAGATATGTTTTCAGAGCATGTACTGCATAAGCATAAATTTAATTTAAGCCTGCAGCACAGCATTTTATATGGTTATTGTGAAGATTGTGATAACTGAGCAGTCTGAGGAAAGAGGTGATAAAGAGTAAAAATAAGGTTGGTGCGTTCTGGCAAGGGCTCACCGGGGAGAAGTGAAGCGGCTTACTGCTTAATAATAAATTTTAGCTGCGGTAATTTGTAGGAGGTAAGAATGAAGAAGTTTTTAGTTGTAATATTGGGTATGGTTTTACTGGCGGCAGTCGGCTGCGGCAGTGAACAAAAACAGGCTGATGGCAAGCTGCCGGTAGTGGCAAGCTTTTATCCTATGGCTGATTTTACCAGACAGATCGGCGGAGATCTACTGCAGGTCGATACATTGATCGCTGACGGTGTGGAACCGCATGACTGGGAACCGACAGCCAAGGATTTAACAAAATTAGGCAATGCCAGGCTTTTTGTTTATAACGGCGGGGTCGAGAACTGGGCCCGGCCTGCTTTAGAAGCTGTAAAGGACAAGCAGGTAGCCAGTGTGGAGGCCGGCAAAGGGCTGTTTGACGAAAAAGCTACTCATGTAGATCCGCATGTCTGGCTGAGTCCGAGAAAAGCTGTATTGGAAGTTGCTGCAATAACGGCTGCTTTGGTGCAGGCTGATCCTGAACATGCTGCTGTTTATAAAAAGAACAGCGAAGCCTATCAGGAAAAACTGCTGCAGCTTGACCAGCGTTTGACAGAGCTGGCGGCTAAAGCACCGCAAAAGCTGTTTGTCACGACTCATGCCGCCTTTGGTCATCTGGCTGAAGATTATGGTCTGCAGCAGGTTGCGATCATGGGTATTTCTCCTGATGCGGAACCAACTCCGGCTGATTTGAAAAATCTGATCAGTACGATCAAAGACAATCAGGTAAAATATGTTTTCTTTGAAACTCTTGTCAGTCCCAGAATCGCTCAAACTGTTGCGGAAGCCTCCGGAGCTGAAACGCTGGTGCTTGATCCGCTGGAAGGTTTGAGTGAAGCAGGCAGAAACAACGGCGACGATTATTTAAAAATCATGACGCGGAATATCGACAATCTGGAGTTGGCATTGGGCGTTAAATAAACGGTGGATCTATGGAAAATATCATTAAAATAAACAAATTAGGCTATAATTATGGCGAAGGCTGGATTCTGCACGATCTTTCGGTGGAGATTGCCCAGGGAGATTTTGTTGCCGTTATTGGCCCTAACGGGGCAGGGAAAAGTACGCTGCTGCGTCTTTTAGCAGGCATTCTGCAGCCGACTTCCGGCGAGATAGAGCTGTACGGAACGCCGCTGCCGCAATTCGAGGCCTGGGAAAAAATCGGTTATGTACCGCAGAATCCTGCTAAACAGCATCGCGATTTCCCAATCAGTGTCAAAGAGGTTATCGGGCTGGGCCTTTTGTGTGGCAGCAGTATGTTTCAGAAAATTTCCCGGGCTGGCAAAGCCAGAGTAGAAACGATGCTGGAACGGTTTTATCTTCAAGAGCTTGCGCATCGTAAAATAGGTGAGTTATCAGGCGGTCAGCAGCAGCGTGTCTTTTTGGCACGCGCTATGGTGCGGCAGCCTGAACTGCTGCTTTTGGACGAGCCGGCTACCGGAGTCGATCCGGATGCGAAGATCGAACTGTACAGAATGCTTAGGGATATCAACCGTGAGCTGGGTGTGACGATCGTGATGGTGTCGCATGATTTGGAGCTGGCAGCCGAAGTGGCGCATAATGCTTTGTGCCTTGACCACGATGTCTGCTTCTGGGGCGACGTACAGCAGGCGCTGGTGCATCGTCATAAGCACGGTTACTTTTACAGATAGAAGGTACTTATATGTTGGAAATGTTTGAAACAGAATTTATGCAGCGCGCCTGGCTGGCTGGTTTGATCGTGGCAGTGATCTGCCCGTTGATCGGCAGTTTTTTAGTGCTGCGGCGGCAGTCGATGATCGGTGACGGCCTGGGACATATCGCCTTCGCCGGTGTAGCGGGTGGAGCGCTGATGGGCTGGCAGCCCGTTTTGAGCGCAGCAGCGGTCACTGTGTTTGGGGCGCTCGTGATAGAATGGGTACGGACCAGGCTGGCGGCCTTTTCAGAGATGATTTTAGCAATTTTCTTTTACAGTGGTATCGGGCTGGCAGTTGTTTTTACAAGTATGAACCGTATGGGCGGTTTTAATTTAAGCAGTATTTTATTCGGCAGTCTGATGACGATCAGCAGCAGCGATTTATGGATAGTGGCCGGCCTGGGGATTTTTGCCTGTATTTTTGTGGTACTTTTTTACCGGCCGCTGCAGTATCTGACCTTTGATGAAACATCGGCACGGGTGGCAGGCTTGCCTGCTGACCGACTCAATATGTGGCTGGCGGTGCTGACGGCGCTGACAGTTGCGCTTTCGATGCGTATCGTAGGCCTGCTGCTGGTTTCCGCTATGATGGTGATACCGGTAGCCTGCGCACTGCAGACGGCACGCAGCTTTGCCGGGACAATTTACGGCGGTATTGCTTATGGGCTCGTTATCGTTTCAGGTGGTCTGACCTTATCTTATTATGCTAATTTAGCGCCGGGCGGCACTATTGTACTGACTGGTACCTGTATGTTTATTTTGAGTTGTTTATTTGGCAGACGTTTTTATCAGAAACCGCAGGCACAGGAGAACCTGACGGCAGAATGCAAGATCTGCCGCTGCAGGAAGGAGGAGCAGACGGATGCAAGTTGATCTGCATATCCACAGTACCGCTTCTGACGGTACCTGGACTCCGCCGGAAGTCGTTGCAGCGGCGCTTGCAGCAGGGCTGGGAGCTATTGCTGTTACCGATCATGACAGCGTGGCCAATGTGGCGGCGACACATGAGCTGGCCGTCGCAGCAGAATTAAAATTTATTCCCGGTGCGGAGATCTGTTCGACGAAAGACGATTTCTGTTTTCATATCCTGGGTTATGGTATCGATGTCACAAACAAACGGCTGCTGGATTTATTGGAGCATAATGAGCGGCTTTTGAACAGCAAGGATGATGAAAGTATAAAAATGTTGATCGAACGAGGCTGGCTGCTGGATTTTGAAGAGTTTTTGCGGTATGATTATGATAGAAGACGCGGAGGCTGGAAAGCCCTGGCTTTCTTGCAGGATAAAGGGCTCTGCGGCGATGTCAATGATTTTTTCAGCAGGATTTTTACCAAAGAACATGATCTTGGTTTTCCGGTTTTTCCTTCGATAAAAGAAGTTGTGGATGCCATCCATGCTGCCGGCGGCGTAGCTTTATGCGCGCATGCAGCCAGCAGTTTTCATGGGCCGGGGCTGGCAGCGACACTGCTGGAATTGGCGAAGGAGGATTTTGACGGGTTTGAATGTTACCATTTGGGACACAGCAGGGAAGATACTGCGGCACTGCTCACTTATTGCCGTCAGCATCAGCTTCTTGTCAGCGGCGGCAGTGACTGCCACGGCAGTTTTGTGCCGTCACGTGCGCTGGGCCGGCCTGTTATCGACAGCAGCGACCTGAATTTACCGGGATTGTTATAAGGGAGGAATGGAATATGACGAAGGCAAAAGTTTATTTTTCGGATATGCGTACCAGATATGGCGGGTTGAGTTTACCGCAGAAGCTGGGTAAGCTGATCGAAGCAGCCGGGATCGGAGATATTGATTTTCAGAATAAATTTGCGGCGATCAAGATCCACTTCGGCGAACCGGGCAATCTTTCTTTTCTGCGTCCCAATTATGCCAAAGTAGTTGTTGATACCGTTGCCGCACAAGGAGGACGTCCGTTTCTGACAGACTGCAACACTTTATATGTAGGCCGTCGTAAGCATGCGCTGGAACATATTACAGCTGCTTACGAAAATGGTTTCAGTCCTTTTTCAACAGGCTGTCACATTATTATTGCCGACGGCTTGAAGGGTACTGACGAAGCTTATGTAACTGTGCCGGGCGGCGAATTGGTGCAAGAAGCGAAAATAGGCAAAGCATTGATGGATGCGGATATCGTGATTTCCCTGAACCATTTTAAAGGTCACGAAGCTACTGGTTTCGGCGGCGCTATTAAAAATATCGGTATGGGCGGCGGTTCTCGTGCCGGCAAAATGGAAATGCACCATGACGGCAAACCGCATATCAGTGAACGCAAATGTATCGGCTGCGGTGCCTGTGTGCGGATCTGTGCGCATGGTGCGCCGATCATCGAAAATAAAAAAGCGCATATCGATCTGGATAAATGTGTTGGCTGCGGACGTTGTATCGGTGCCTGTCCGATGGACGCGGTGAAGCCGCCCGCTGATGGTTCCAGCATGGAAGCGCTCAATAAAAAGATGGCGGAATATGCCTGGGCTATTTTGCACGGCAGGCAGCATTTTCATATCAGCCTGATCGTTGACGTATCTCCTTACTGTGATTGTCATGCGGAAAATGACGCACCTGTAGTGCCTAATATCGGTATGCTGGCATCTTTTGATCCGGTGGCACTGGATCAGGCCTGTGCCGATCTGGTCAATGCAGCGCCGGTCATGGTGAACTCACTGCTGGACGATCATTTAAAAGCTAATCCGGAAGGCTGTCAGGGACATGATCATTTCCATAACCTGACACCGGAATCTGAATGGAAAACCTGTCTTGCTCATGCCGAAAAGCTGGGTATGGGAACACGCGCGTATGAACTGGTAACAGTAAAATAAAAGGAGCTGACAGTATGATTGTTACGACCACACCTGCTGTAGAAGGCAGAAAAATCGTTGCTTATAAAGGTATTGTTTTTGGGGAAGTAGTTTCCGGCGTCAATTTTATCAAGGATATGTTTTCCAGCATTACGGATATGATCGGCGGCCGCAGCGGGACCTATGAAAAGGAACTGCAGGAAGCACGTGAAAAAGCGCTGGCGGAAATGTCTGAGCGCGCCGCTAAATTGGGCGCCGATGCCGTAGTCGGTGTCGATGTGGATTATGAAGTGCTGGGCGAAACTAACGGTATGCTGATGGTCAGCGTTTCCGGAACCGCAGTTAAACTGGACTGAGAGTATATAACTAAAACCGTGAAGTGGTACTTGAAAGTTGGATAATTAAATAGAGCTCAACGCTATCAGGGCCTGTTGTCTGTATTTTACAGACAACAGGCCCTTTAAGTTTTTTGTGTGTTTTGATAACAATTGAATCGAAAATTTGTGCAAGACCATAAAACGTTTGAAATATACCAACGTAAATGTCTTGCGGGGGGGGTACAGATGTGGTAATATATCATAAGAGATACAAAATAATTAAAAAATATTAAATAAAACGGCTGTTTTGTATCCGGAAATTCAAGACCTATGTCAGAAATTTTTATTTGATCTTAAATGATCAAGAAAAGGGGATGGTGCTGAATTTTAGGGTGTATGGACAGATAGTTACTCATTTTGCCTGTGTTGAAATTTATTGAAGAAGGTGTAGAAAATGTTGGGTAAAACTAAGAAAAATTTGGCACTAAAAATAACACTGGGATTAGTATTAGCTTTGCCGGTAGGAACAGCTTTAGCGGCGGATACAGCGACAATTGTTGATTACGATGCTCTTACTGTGAAGCCAAATGCGGAATTTATATACCACGGCGAGGGCGATAAGAAAGCAGATTTTACTGCTGCAGATATTAAACGCAGTGAAACGCAATGTGTATATGGAATTTTTGTTGGGGATAAAGCCGTTTTGAATGCGGCATCAGAAAATATAAACATATCGGTTACTAATACGGAAGGTGAAGCAAGAGCAGTATATGCGGGGGCTTTCACTGATAAAGACAAGCATGTTATAAATGGCGGGACATTAAACCTTGGTGATGATACAACTAAAAATGTCACGGTGAAGGTTGACGCGAAAAAAGATGCTCTGGGGCTGAATGCAATACGTTCAACGAACAACAGTGAGGTTGAACCGGGCATTATTAATGTCAAAGGTGAAAATGTAAGTATTGAAGCCAATTCGGCGGAAGGATTAGCTGTTGGTATTTGGGCACAAAATAATAAGACTGTAAATGATGGCAATCCGTCCACTGTGAAAATAGATGCTGATAACACATATATTAACGTAACTTCTGGTAATAAAGTGCCAACCGCAGGGGAATATAATAATATCGGCATTGTTAATTATAGCGGTGCTAAAGTAATTATTAACGGTAATTTAACAGTAGAGTCAGGAACTTTTTTGAGCACTCGCGGCGGTGCAACAACAGAGATCAATAAAGATGGCAAGGGCACAGTTAAAATCAACGGAGATATTAATTTTAACTATGACCAACCGACATCAGGAACATCGGTAGATGCAATTGTTGATTTAAATTTAACAACACAAGACTCTGTCTTTAACGGCAATATCTTTGTTAACGGTAATCCTTATCCGCCAGACGGGAAAAAAGAGGTTGGCGGCATGACCTTAGGACTTGCCAACGGTGCACAATGGAATACTGATGAGAACAGCTTTGTTAATAAACTAAATTTTAACGATGGTATTATTAATGTGAATGGCGGTGAGGGGCAGGAAGTTAAACTTGGTGACATTAATGGCAGTGGAGGCACTGTAAATATGTTAACGAGCTCCGATTTAAAAACCGCCAAATTATCAATTGGTACGATAGAATCTGATGCTGTAAATAAAATCGATCTCAAAGCCAAAGCGGTGGCCGGTCCTAAACTTACAATTAATTACACTGGTATCACCGCCGACGATCTTAACAATGTGGCTGATGATTTAGGGGGTTTAGCTAAAAATATTAGTGTTGCGGAAGGTACTAATACTGGTCTTACAGCTACGGCTAATGTAGCAGAAGGTTTGTTAAAGGGTTCGGTAAGCGCTGATCTGGATACTGCTGCCAGCGGCAGTACGGTCAAGGTTGACAGCGTCAAACAAAATAAGGAAAGTTCTACTATGACTTCTATGCGCAATATTGCCAGTGTTGCGATCGTTTCATGGCGGCAGGAGGACAGCACGCTGAGCCAGCGGTTAGGAGAATTGCGTAACAGCAAGGGAGACCAAGGCATTTGGGCACGTATGAGCCGCGGTGAATTTGAATACAGCGGCGCTTATAAAAATCAGTATAATTTCTTCCAATTGGGCTATGATAAAGCTTTTGGCAGCTGGCATTATGGTGCGGCAATAAGCCATAACGACGGAAAAACTACTTACGATAGCGGTAAAGGTGAAAACAAGAGCACCTCCCTGTCACTTTATGGAACCTGGCTGGGTGACAGAGGACATTATACTGATATTGTTTTAAAACAGGGTCGTTTATCCAACGAATACGATAATTATGCGGCAGCAGGGCATACTCATGGCGATTATGATGCTTGGGGAACTTCCTTGAGCGGTGAATATGGTATGAAGGTAGGTTTCGATAACGGCTGGGATGTAACGCCGCAGGCTCAACTGACCTTGATGCGTATCGGCGGTGAGGATTATACGACTAATAACGGTATTAAAGTCAGCCAGGATACGCTGTCAAGCTGCGTTGGACGAGTGGGCTTTGAAATGGGGAAGAGTATCAGCGATAAAGGCAGCATTTATGCTAAAGCCTCCTTACTGCACGAATTTGCTGGTAACGCTGACACCTATCTGAGCCTGAATGGTATCAGCAACAGCTACAGTCAGGATATTGGCGGCACCTGGTATGAAGCAGGCCTGGGCTTCAACTTCAAAACTACGGACAACAGTTATGTTTATGCTGATGTAGTTAAAACATTTGGCGATGATATTAAAACTCCGTGGCAGTGGAATGTGGGTGCTCGCTGGAGTTTCTAAGCAGTATTGAAATCTGAACAGAAGAGAAATAAAAAAGCACCGCCTGAAAGCGGTGCTTTTTTATTTCTCTGTTTTTCTCATGGGCTTCGCTTTTGGTATTTTGGGCGCGGTCAGTTCAAAGCTGTGGGCGATCATGGCAAATAATTCGCCTTTGGGCACACTGTTTACTTCGACGGTGTTCCAATGTTCTTTGTTCATATGCCAGGCCGGGTAAACGCCTTTGTAAGTACGGCGCAGAAATTCGGATCTGACAGGATCACATTTCAGATTTATGCAGAGCTTGCCTTGAAGATGCATAATACAGGCAAACCATTTACCACCGGATGGATGGCGCATAATAGTGAGATCGTTATCGGCAAAGGGATAATCTTCGACAGCATTAGGATAAGTAAGGCAATGAGCGATCAAGGTTTGTTTTTCCATGGCAGATACCTCGCTTTCGTCAGGCGGCATTAATTTTATCATAATTATATAACAAAAAAGCCGACCTCGCAGTCGGCTTTTTATTTTGTGATATGCTAATTATTTCCCTGTCAGTCTTTTGATGATTTCCTGATAGGCTTCTTCGACGCTGCCCATATCACGGCGGAAACGGTCTTTGTCTAGTTTTTCGTTAGTATCCCAGTCCCATAAACGGCTGGTATCAGGTGTGATCTCGTCGGCGAGGATCACTTTTCCGTCTGCATCGACGCCAAATTCCATTTTGAAGTCGATCAGGCGCATTTTACGTTCAGCCAAAAAGGCTTTTAAGATTTCGTTGATCTTCAGGGCGTAGGCTTTGATTTCTGCAACCTGTGCATCGGTTGCCAAGCCAAAAGCTTCGGCATAATCGGCGTTGATCATCGGATCGCCAAGATCGTCGTTTTTATAGTAAAATTCTACGATAGGGCGTTTCATAACATAGCCTTCTTCGACGCCCATTTTTTTGGCCAGGCTGCCGGCGGCGATGTTACGGGTAACTACTTCCATGGGGATGATACTGACTTTTTTACACAGCGCTTCACGATCGCTGAGCTTTTTGATCTGGTGATGGGGGATGCCGTGCTTGGCAAGCAGGTCAAAGAAAAAGCTGGTGATCGTATTATTCATAATGCCTTTATCTGCGATAGTGCCTTTTTTGAGGCCGTTCATGGCGGTAGCGTCATCTTTATAATAGATGATTACTTCATTGGGGTTCTCGGTTTCAAAAACTTTTTTGGCTTTGCCTTCATACAACATTTTTGCCATTGTCTGTAACCTGCTTTCTTTTAAATAAATTTATTAGTAGAGCCGGCGAATGTAAGGCACTCGTCGCCTGCTAAATCGCAAGTGTTGATATTGGTAGATGGATTTTTTACATTGTTAGTTTAGCTTGTTTGCTTTTCATTGTCAATGATTTTTCGGAACATTTAATATAAAAAATAGTAAAAAAAGGCGTTTTTATGCTAAAAATCCGAACATTAAAATAAAAACATGAAAAAATATTTGCTAAAACTCTTTACAAATCCTGAAAAGTGATTTATAATCACAGCATAAGCAACAGCGAAGTTGCGGGCCAAGGCCTGAGTTCGCCGTTGCTTTTTTTTATTCTGTTTAGTTTCAGTGAGGGGGAGAAAATTATGAGCAATGTACCGAAAATGTTTGGCAGCCTGGTATTTAATGAAACGGTTATGAAAGACCGTTTGCCGACAGCTACCTACAAGACTTTCAAAAACGCTGTCTTAAAAGGCGAAGCGCTGGATCTGCCGATTGCCAACATCATCGCCAATGCGATGAAAGACTGGGCACTGGAACATGGCGCGACCCATTTTACCCATTGGTTCCAGCCGATGACCGGTATTACTGCCGAAAAGCATGAAAGCTTTATCGCTCCGACGGCAGACGGCCGCGTTATTATGGATTTCTCCGGGAAAGAACTGATCCAGGGCGAGCCTGATGCTTCCAGCTTTCCTTCGGGCGGTCTGCGCGCTACTTTTGAAGCCCGCGGCTACACTGCTTGGGACCCTACCTCTTATGCGTTTATCAAGGATGGCTGTTTATGTATCCCGACTGCGTTTTGCTCCTATACCGGCGAAGTATTGGATAAAAAAGCGCCGCTGCTGCGCTCGATGTGTTGTGTCGACCAGGCTGCCAGACGTATACTGGCGCTGTTCGGGCAGGCGACCGAGAAGGTTGTGACTACTGTCGGGCCGGAGCAGGAATATTTCCTCGTCGATAAGGAGATGTGGGAGCAGCGTAAGGATCTGGTATATACGGGGCGTACACTGTTCGGAGCCAAGGTTCCGAAAGGGCAGGAGATGGAAGACCATTATTTTGGCATCATCAAGCCGCGCGTCCTGGCTTTTATGAAGGAGCTGGATGAGGAGCTGTGGAAGCTGGGCGTGCTTGCTAAAACGGAGCATAACGAAGTTGCTCCGGCCCAGCATGAGCTGGCACCTATTTTTACTACTACTAACGTAGCTTCTGATCATAATCAGCTGACAATGGAATTTATGAAGCGCGTTGCCCTGCGTCACGGACTGGTATGCCTGCTGCACGAGAAACCCTTTGCTGGCGTTAATGGCAGCGGTAAGCATAATAACTGGTCTATTGCGACTACTGAAGGCGATAATTTACTGAATCCCGGTAAAGAACCACATAAAAATACCCGTTTCTTACTGTTTCTCGCAGCTATCATCAAAGCTGTTGATGAATATCAGGATCTGCTGCGCGTAAGTGTAGCCAGCGCCGGTAACGATCATCGTCTCGGCGCGAACGAAGCGCCTCCTGCGATAGTATCTGTTTTCCTGGGGACGGAGCTGACCAATATTCTGGAAGCTATCGAAAAAGGGAAGCAGTACAATCCTGACGCGGCGGCGTTATTGAAATTGAGCGGTGATGTTATCCCGGCACTGACCAAGGATAATACGGACAGAAACCGTACGTCTCCGTTCGCTTTCACCGGCAACAAGTTCGAGTTCAGAATGCTGGGCAGCGAGTTTTCTATCGCCGGCCCTAATATCGTTCTCAATACTATCGTTGCCGAAGCTTTGAATCAATTCGCAGACAAATTAGAAAAAGCAGCCGATAAAGATGCTGCCATGAAGAAATTGATCAAAGAAACCATCGTCAAGCATAAACGTATCGTGTTCAACGGTGACGGTTATACGGACGCATGGGTAGAAGAGGCCAAATCGAGGGGGCTTCTTAATCTTAAATCCACACCGGAAGCGCTGCCTTATATGGAAGCGGAAAAAAATATCGAATTGTTTGTTAAACACGGTATTTTTACAGCGACCGAGGTGCGTTCCCGGGTGGAGATCATGCTGGAAAAATATGCCAAAACGATCAATATCGAAGCCTTGACGATGCTGGATATGCTGTATAAGGATATCCTGCCGGCGGCAGCGGCTTATACTAATGACCTGCTGGGCAATGCTGCGGCTAAAAAGGACTTGGGGATCAAAAACTGCTTTGAAGCTGATCTGGCGGCGAAGATTTCCGAGTTGACCGCTAAAATGTATAACAGCGGTGAAAAGCTGGCCAAAGCGCTGAAAGGTGCTGAAAAATGCGTTGATATGAAAGCTGAGGCCAACTATTATCATGACACGGTTTTAAAAGAAATGGAGCTCCTGCGCAGCTATGCTGATGCTGCCGAAGAGCTGATCGGTGAAGACTATCTGCCGTATCCGACCTACGGCAAGCTGCTTTACGGCGTCAACAATTAAAGGACGCCCTGGGGAAGCTGACAACGCGAAGAAGCGTATCCGCTGAGGATACGCTTCTTTTTTATAAATAGAGCTAAAATGATTGGATGTGGGGGGACTATGATGATGGAAAAATACGCAGCAGCGGATACGATGTGGGTACTGATCGGCGCGTTTATGGTATTTTTTATGCAGCCGGGTTTTGCCATGGTCGAGACCGGTTTTACCAGAGCTAAAAATGCCGGCAATATCGTGATGAAAAATTTTATGGACCTGTGTCTGGGCAGTATCGTTTTTTGGATCATTGGCTTTGGCCTGATGTTTGGCACGGATATCGACGGTTTGATCGGTGCGCCTGATTTTTTTGTGCAAAACGATTATGGGGCGTCTTATCCGTCCTGGGCCTTTTTTATCTTTCAAACTGTTTTCTGTGCTACGGCGGCGACTATTGTATCAGGTGCTATGGCCGAACGGACGAAGTTTTCTGTTTACTGTATCTACAGTATTTTGATCAGCGCGGTTATTTATCCGGTCTCGGGGCATTGGATCTGGGGCGGTGGCTGGCTCGGCGCCATGGGTTTTCATGATTTTGCCGGTTCTACGGCGGTCCATATGGTCGGTGGTGCAGCAGCGCTTGTCGGTGCCAAGATACTTGGTCCGCGTATTGGAAAATATAATGCTGACGGCAGTGTTAATGCCATACCGGGACACAGCCTGACGCTGGGCGCTTTGGGCGTATTCATTCTCTGGTTCGGCTGGTTTGGCTTTAACGGCGGCTCTACAGTTTGCGCGACCGGTGACGATGTCCTGACATCAATGGGCAGGATCTTTGTTACTACTAATATGGCCGCTGCCTCTGCCGCGACGGCAACGATGTTCCTGACCTGGCTGCGTTACGGCAAGCCTGATGTATCGATGACTTTGAACGGCGCGCTGGCAGGATTGGTCGCTATTACTGCTGGCTGTGACGCAGTCAGTGTTCCGGGAGCTTTTGTGATCGGTATCATTGCCGGGCTTGTGATCGTTTTTGCAGTAGAATTTTTTGACCAGATTGCCAGAATCGACGATCCTGTCGGCGCAATTTCGGTACATGGAGTCTGCGGTGCGCTGGGCACGCTGCTGGTTGGTGTTTTTGCAGTAGACGGCGGTCTGCTGTACGGCGGCGGCAGTGAGCTGCTGATCATTCAGGCGACAGGAGTTGCAGCGGTAGCGGCTTATATCGGTATCGTGATGACGCTGATTTTTCAAATCCTCGATAAAACTATCGGGCTGCGGGTCAGCACGCGTGAGGAAATCGCCGGGCTGGATATGGAAGAGCATGGTCTGGCCAGCTCTTATGCCGATTTTATGCCGGCAGCAGAAGATTTCCATGGTGCTGTGACTGCTCAGGAAGCAGCAGAGGCTGGTGCTGCCGTTACTCACGTTACTGCCGCTCTGCCGTCAGCAGGCAGACCGAAAATGACGAAGATCGTGATCATTACTTCGCAGCTGCGTTTTGAGATCTTGAAGGAAGCTTTGGATAAACTTGGTATTACCGGTATGACGGTAACGAAGGTTTTGGGTTACGGGCTGCAGAAAGGCAATACCGAATATTACCGCGGTGCGGAAGTAAGCGTGCATCTGCTGCCCAAGGTCAAAGTAGAACTTGTTGTTTCGGCTATTCCTGTGGCTGCGGTGGTGGCAGCTGCGAAAAAAGTGCTTTATACCGGCAAGTATGGCGACGGTAAAATTTTTATCTATGATGTAGAGAACGTCGTTAAGATACGTACTGGCGAGGAAGACTATGAAGCCCTGCAGGACGAGCCGATCGAGGCATAATAAATAAATCTGACTTGCGGTACTGTCCTGATATGGCGGCAGTACCGCTTTTTAGTAATCATATTTTAGAAAATAATGCAACTAATAATTATTATTAAGATTTTTGACTGTCGCTGCTTTCTGTGATATAGTGATAATAACAACAAGCGATGCTGTCATTCATTGGCAGCGCGCCGTTGATCTTGAAAAGACAGGAGTTGAAAGTTATGTTGTATACCGCAGAAGACGCGATCCAGATTTATCATGCTAAATCATCGACTTTGGAATTTTTTGCGGCAAAAGTGCCGAAAGCTGCCTGGCAGGGTATCCGCAAAGAAGATATTGAGCCGGCTCAGGAATATTACAGTGACGATATTATTGTAGATTTTGATTTGCTGGACCGGGACGCTTATGAAGAAAAGGTCTGCGGCGGTGCTCATAGCGATCTGCCCGATGCGGCGTTTCCTGTTCTGGTGATCGTCAAGTCTTTGGATTAAAAATTTTTTATACTCAAAAATGACCTTTGCAGGTACTGCGCTTACAAAGGTCGTTTTTTTATTTACTTCTACTGTTTCAGGGGGGTTAAGGGCTTTAAAATGCGACATTCAGACCTGTAAAAATGGCGGAAAAAGTATTTTTGTAAGCAAACTGTAATTTTTTTCTAGTTGATATTTAAATATTGAAAACTTTACACAGATGAAAAAGTGTATATAATAAAAATCGTAAACAAAACCTGCTCAGCAGGAAAGGAAAGAGGTCAATGAAAATGAAAAAATCTGTAATCGTAGTGGTCTGCTTATTATTGGTAGGCATTTTTGGCTGGTCTATTGCTAAAGCCAACAGTGCCGATATCAAAGTCCATCTTGGTGCAGGAACCATCGTTATGGATCAACAAGAGCTGGTATTAACTCCTGATGAAGCCATCATGGTTCAAGAAGATACAGTATACCTGCCCCTGCGTCCGCTGATGGAAAAAATGGACTACCAGGTATTCTGGGATGCCGGTATGCAAAATGTTTCGATGGAAAAAGGTGATCAGACCTATTTTATGACTATTGGCAGCAACCAATATGTACGCAATGGCCAAACCATTACTTTGGACAACGCTCCGATTTTAGTAAATGGCAAGACTATGGTGCCGGTTACATTCTTTACCAACGTCATGAACAAAACTGTTGAAGTTTCCAACAGCCATGTTTAAGCCTTAACGGCAATTACATCTCATATATAGCTTCCTACAGGCAAAACACCGCTTTTACAGAAAGCGGTGTTTTGCTTTTTTTCAGCGGCAGTAAAAAACAGCGGCCGGGCTTAAAAAATAAAGATAAAAGTATTTATTTGCTAAAAGTAAAAATGCTATAATATAAAAAATAGGTTATAATTAATAGCGGATAACCTAATTGTTTTATTTTGTAGAATTCAGAGAGCATTTGTAAAAAATAGAAAGAGGTAGCTTTATGTGGGGAAAACTGCATCGTGAGCTGATCGTCATAACTATAATCTCAGTTTTGATCCTGGCGGTTTCTTTTGCATTCAATTTCAGTGCCAGTCAAAAGGACATTCTGGAACGCCAGACTTACGATTATTTGCTGGACGCAGCCCATCATACCAAGGTTATTCTGCATACCGAGATCCAGCGGCAGAATGAATTACTGGATATCGTGCTGAGAAACGCTCCTCGATATGAAGGGCAGAAGGATAATTTGGTCAATCTTTTGAGTACAGTTTCCAACACAGGGCATTTTTCGACTGTTGGACTTACTTATCGTGGTCAGAAAACCCTGATGAGCAATGGCGAGGAAATCGATATCCTGGATCAGGATTATTATAAAAGGGCCTTAGAGGGAGAAGAAGTTGTTGAAGGGCCGGTCGTTTTGCCGTCCAGCGGCAGAAAAGTAGTTATTCTGGCTAAGCCACTGTATAAGGATGAAGAGGTCATCGGCGTTGTCCATGAAGCCTATGATCTTGACAATGCGACGAAAACGCTGCTGGCAGTGCTGAATATGCAGCAGGACCGCATTACGATGATCGCCGATGAAAAGGGCGACGTGATTATGGGCATCGGCAATGGCCGGCAGGGGAATTTTTATAACTTTCTGAAGCAGGAAGCTATCGTCTGTTCGATGTCGAAGCAAGACCTGGAAAAAGCTATCGCGAAGAAGGAAAGCGGCGCTTTCTATTATACTGATATTTACGGCGAGACCCAGTATGTAGTTTTTGCGCCGGTCGATGTCAATGACTGGTACACCTTCCAGATCGTTTCAGGAACCAATCTTCTGGCAGATCAGCAGATGCTGAATAAGATCGCCCGGGATACGATGGGAAAATATTTCCTGCTCATCTGTCTGTGCTTTCTCGTTATCATCTATATCTGGCGGCAGATCGAAAAAGACCGTTTAAAACAGATCAACGCGGAGATAGAGGGTCTGCGGCTGACGGCGGGCTTGATGGAAGGCTGCATGTTTGAATTTGATCTGAAAGCATGTAAATTTCTGATCGTAAAAAATACCGGTGAAGGTGCGGCCGGGCATAATACCGAAAAACAGATACTGGAAAAATTGGGCGGCTTTATTACTGATACTATTGCGGAAAAGAATAGCAGCAGTTTAAATAAGTATTTTCATGAGGAAGACAGCAGTGCCGTGCAGAAGGCTCTGACAGAATTGCAAAGGGCCGGCAGGACAGTTTTTCAGGGGCGCCTGCATACTTCTGATGGCGATTATCACTGGTATCGTTTTTATATGGCGGTGGTATTTGATGATAAGCGGCAGATCAAGCGTGTTTTAGGTAATGTTCTGGATATCAACGATACGCAGAATAAATTTGCACGGATGCAGCATAAGGCTGAGCGTGATCCTTTGACGGGTATTTATAACCGGGCTGTTTTTGAAAAATATGTCAATGAGGTTTTAGCTGACAGCTCGAAACGGCAGCATGCCTTTTTCCTGCTGGATATTGATGATTTTAAAAATGTTAACGACAGCAGGGGACATGCCTTCGGTGATACGGTGCTGTGTGAGCTTACTGCCAATCTTGAGCGCAGCTTCCGCAGCTCGGATCTGCTGGGCCGTATCGGCGGCGATGAATTTGCGGTGCTGATGTGTGATATCACCAGTATGGAAAATGCCCTGGTGAAAGCCGGGCAGATCTGCAGTCTGTACACTAAAGGCGCGGCAAAAGAAGGACTGAAGATATCCTGCAGTATCGGGATGGTGTTCTGTGAATCTGACGACGGCGCTGCTTTTGACGACCTGTATCAGAAAGCGGACAGCGCTTTGTATAAAGCCAAGGGAAAAGGCAAAAATGTTTTTGTCGTATTTGATGAAAATATGCTGTGAGAACAGCAGGGAATATTCCTGGAAAAATGTAAAAGCAGCTTCTCATCTTAATAATGGAGAAGCTGCTTTTTGATTTAAAAATAAATTTCTGAAAAACTATTTTGAAAAAAATGGGAATGTGCTATAATAACATAAATTAAAATATTGCGAATTTAAATATTGCGATATTTAAAATTTGTGAAGTCGATTTTCGGCAAGGTAGATTGCAACCCTCTCCGCCTTGTTTGAAGATATTCCCCAAAAATAGACCTGCCTTAGGGCAGGTCTATTTTTTTATTTGATATTTAAATCTGGTATCTTGTAAGGTGTTGCAAGCTTTGCGGCTTCCTGCAGGCCATGCTGTATAATAAAATCACGGATCGTTTCAAGGATATAGGAAAAACAAATTGCCAGATAAGTGCTGAAACCTTCAATATCCCGTGCTTCCAGGTATAAATAAGCCTGCCATGTATATTTGCAAAGAGTATCCGTCGTTCCTGCAAGATTCTGGCGGTGAAAAGCCAGATAATAACCCCAGTGCAGCAGTTTATTGGTTTCCTGCAGTATCGCCCGCAGCGGCTGCAGCTCCGTAAGTTCGATCAGGGAATTGACTATTAAGGCCAGGGGTACTTTACCTGGCTGACCAAATTCTGACCGCCAGGCTTTCTGTGTCTGGGGATCGATCCTGCCGGCTGCAGCCACAGCGACAGGCTTGATAATAACTGACATTAGCTGCAAGGCGCTGAGATAGATCAGCGTATCTTTTTTGTAACGCTCGTTCTGCATACAATTAGCGGTGATGGAGGTAGGCGGCAGCCTGACAATAGTGCCCTTGGTATTGATGGTTTCTGCGAAGCCGATCTCGTTGAGCAGAGCCAGCGATTTGCGGATCGTGGAAATAGAGACTTTGTAGTTTCTGGCCAGTACAGCTTCATAAGGTAAAAGTGTACCGGGCTCATAGATGCCGGCGGCGATCTTATCGATCAGGTCACGGGCGATCTGGGTATAGTAATGGTCGCGTCCTTTTTCAGCGCTCCAGTTATAATCATAAACAGGTTCGGGAATCTCTGCCTGTTGGTATTTTTTGTATACTTTCCGGATATATTTGTTGACTGAAACAGAAAAGCTGAGATACATATCATTGAAACGCTTATTGACAAGCTGGTAATCATTACTCTGTAAAGCAGCCAGCAGCAGCCAGAAGGTTTCCGGATCATACTTAAACAGTATATTTTTAGGTGCCGCTAAAGTAACCTTAGAATAAGTTTTCAGACTGTTATACAGATCGTTATAGAGCAGATTGTTGGAGCTGCGCAGCAGTTCGTTCAGCAGAGCTGAAAAAGTGGCATCGAGCGCTGCAGTATCCTGACAGTTATTTTTTTTGAGCAGCTTCTGATAGGAGGGCAGCTTTTTGATATCGCAGTGTGCGGCAGAAAAATGAAAAATGGACGGTAAAATGAGCCCCATGGTTTGATAAACTTCTGTCAGCGACTCCTGACGCCGCAGCAGACCAACAGCATAGCTTTGAGAAGCACTGTTTTTTTCAGCCCGGTAAATGACACGTGCCGGTTTGCGTTCTGTCGTTTGGATCAGGCCTTCTGTTTTTAATCTGGCCAAAACATCTTTGACGGTGCGGATACCGACATTATAAATGGCTGCAAGCTGCGGCATGGAAGGCAGAGTATCGCCAGGTTTCAGATGGCCGCAGGTGATCTGGTCGTGTAAATTTTGATAAAGAAATTCAAATAGCGTATTTTTGCTTAACATCGCCAATATCCCTTCGAAAATATTACAAGTAAATTATAACATAAACATTTATAGTAAAACATATAGTAAATTTAGTTATTTGAAAAAACGATTAGATATAATTTAAAAATACTTTATTTTTATTAAAGAACGAAATAACAAATGTAAACGAATAAAAAATATAATTTTATTAATTAATACAAAACTACTTCTGCTAAAAATATGAAAAAGTTTAATATGTGATTAAAAACGGCTTGGAGCAACATTTTTATATAAGATATTGTGCTGGTTTTTAATAAATGCTATAATAAAAACAATAAACTATACTTAATTTAATTGGCAAAATAATTAAACATTAAAAATGTTGGTGTACAGTTTGCAATTATGATGAAATTTGAAATAGAAAAACGTGTAGAAATGCAGGATATATTTTTTTAAAGGAAGCTATATGCATACGTACACAGTAAGGAGTGGAAAATGGAAACTTTAGACAAAAAAAAAATAGGGATGAATATCAAAGTAAGAAGGATGCAGAAACTGATCTCGCAGACAGCGATGGCAGAAAAATTAGGGATCTCGCAGACACATATGAGCAACGTCGAAGTTGGCCGCGCTATGCTTAGCCTGGAACTGCTGCTGCAGCTGAAAAATATTTTAGGCTGTACGATCGACGAACTGCTTTGTCTGGAAGATGAAAACAAACCCAGGAAAAAGAGAGTCAGGGTCATTCGTTACCTTGATTAAAGCTAAGCAAAAAGATTTTAAAGAAAGTGGTGGGACGAATATGCAAAGTATCGATTTGAAAAAAATAGGCAATGAAATCAAAGTCAGAAGAGTAAAACAGGGCATTCAGCAAACAGCTTTGGCGGAAATGCTGGATATAACGCAGACCCACCTGAGCAATATTGAAAATGGCAGAGTCCCCGGCAGTTTGAAACTGCTATTGAAGCTGCGCAGTATTTTCGGGTGCAGGCTGGAGGATCTGGTAGATCCGGAGTGTGATGAAGCGCCGGTCAAAGCTAATGATAAAAGAATGCGGCGCATAAAAGTGATCAGATATTATGAAAATGCCTGATAGCAGGCAGTAATAAAAAACAGGTCAGCTTTTAGAAGGCTGGCCTGTTTTTTATTACTGTCTGAAGTAGCTGGGCTGTACTGTGAGCAGTAGTGAAAAGTTCACAAGTCAGCGGAATTTTTTGTGGTATATTAATAAATAGAGTAACAGAAAAATCTTGTTTTGAGAGTGAACGCCATGACTTTAAAACAAAGTAATTATAAATCGATAACAGCTTTACTGCTGATACTGGTTATTGCTGTCGGCGCAGTCTGGGCCCCTCTATATGTAGAGGCCAGTCACGGACATGACTGCAGCGGAACAGCTTGTCCGGTGTGTCTGACGGTCAGCGTTATCGGCAGCTGTCTTAATTATGTTCTGCCGGCGCTGCTGCCATTGCTGCTGAGTCTGTCAGTTCCGGCTGAAAGTGTTGGAAGCAGGGCTTTGCCTGCCAGTCTGGCAAGGCTGACGCTGATCGGGCTGAAAGTGCGTCTTGATAATTGAGAATTGCCAAAATTTATTTTAAATAAATTTTGGAGGTCGTACCTTGAAAAATAAATTTGTTTATCTCGTTACTATCGTTCTGGCTGTGCTGTATCTTGCGGCGGGGCATTATTTTGCTGTGCAAGGTTTAAGCTTTTTTAAAGAGAAATCGCCTACTGATGTTGTTGAGGCAAGGGTAGTGAAGCTTTTACCGGCAGCAGCCGGGGCTAAATTTGAGCAGATAAGATTTGAAGCCGAATTATTGTCAGGAAGGCAGGAAGGCGTCAAAGTGACGGCTGCGCAGAATAAAGCCGGCAGTTTTGCGGTTGGGCGCGACGTAGCCGTTGGCGATAAGGTGCTGCTGCTGCCGGGACAGAGCAGTCAGGGTGAATGGAGTTATGCCGAGCATCTGCGCAGTAATGTACTGATGTGGCTGTTTGCTGTTTTTGCTTTAAGTATTATCGCTTTTGGACGGATGCAGGGCGTAAATACTTTGATCTCTCTGCTTTTTTGCTGCCTGTCGATCTTTGCAGTTTTTGTACCGGCGATACTGTCAGGCAAGAACGTTTACTGCTGGACGATCCTGACCTGTGCTTTTATTGTCGTGACTAATCTGCTGCTGGTGAATGGCATCAGCAGAAAAACGGTCGCGACTATTTTGGGCTGTATCGGCGGACTTGTCATTGCGGCGCTTATCAGTGCGTCTGCAGACAGTTTTTTGCAGCTTACGGGGCTGGTAGACGAGGATTCCATGTACCTGCTGTTTTTGAATCCTGCTGACCCGGTCGATCTGAAAGCAATCATATTCAGCGCGATCATTATCGGCGCTTTGGGAGCGATCATGGATGTGGCGATGGATATTGCTTCGGCGCTGAACGAGCTGGCGGCTACTACTGCTGAACCTACGAGGAAAATGCTGCTGCAGGCCGGCAATAATATCGGCCGCGATATCCTGGGCATGATGTCCAATACGCTGATCCTGGCATATATCGGCGGTTCACTGACGATAGTTTTGCTGTTCTTTGCTTATAACCATTCGCTGCTGTATCTGCTGAACAAGGAAATGGTGGTCGTAGAGATCCTGCAGGCCGTTATCGGCAGCTTTGGCATCCTGTTTACGATCCCGTTTACTTCTTTTATCTGCAGCAGGCTGTATGTAAAAAAGGCCGGAAGACGTCATAAGTCAGGCTTGGAAAATAAAATATAAATTATACGGCAAAAATCTTGCAGGAATTGATTTGATGTATTATAATAAACCGTGTTGAAAAATTATATAAATTTATTAATTATATAATAAAAAGTATAACTGGTAATACAAAAAATAAACGGGATGCAATTAAAAAAATAAGCAGGATGGGAGCAGCTGTTATGAAAAATGAAGATGATGTTATCGGCAATGAAATAACGGGTGGCGGGAGCAGTTCCAGCGGTCCTTTAAAAAGTCTGCTGGAGGTATGTCCGATCTGCGGCAAGGAATTTTCCTGCAATAAAACCTATCATGTCTATACGGCACTGGCCGGACGCCGGCGGCAGTATTACTGCAGTTATCACTGCTTTAAACAGCGGCCGAATCCCAAAAATAAATTATAAAACACTAAAACACCGTACATTTTGTGCGGTGTTTTTTATTATATTGTTGGTCTGCTGGTATATATGACAGGAATAGAATAGTTTGCAGGATTTGTTGAATGATATTTTTGCAGTGCTTACATATATTCACCAATATGGGGAAGCTTAAAAAGAACGAGTAAGTAAATCAGTATGATTGTCCTGTGGGGGGGTAAAACTATACGATATCAAAAAATAATATTGCAAGAATATTGCTTTTTTAAAATCAGTTAACTACAATATTAATTAGATAACGAATAATTTAGAAAATATTAAATAAGATAATTGTAAAACTTAAATTGATGAGAGGATTTGCAGAAATTTAAAATAATGAGAGAAGTGAAAGCATGAACGCTGACAGTTACGGCCTTAAATTGAACGAACAAAGCAGTGAGCAGACGGTCTATGATTACAATATGCTGATGAGTGCAATGAACGTTAGTGTCAGTAAGCACTTGATGGACGAAAATTTTACGGTAGTCTGGGCTAATGATTATTTTTACTCGCAGACTTTATACACAAAGCAAGAGTATGAAGCAATCTATCATAACAGCTGCCGCAAATATTTTGCGCAGTACCCGGAAGAGTATGAAAAAATGGCGATGGCAGTTGAACAGGCATTGCTGAAAGGGAAAAGTGGTTATGAATGTATCTGCAGGATGCCGCTTAAAGATGGAAGCTGCTCCTGGATCAAAGTCAGCGGTATGTTCAGCGACCAAAAAGTTAACGATATCCCGGTCATTTATGCTACCTTTATTGATGTTACTGAAGCCGTTGAACAAAAGGAACTGCAGCAGCAGCTGGAAAAACGTTCACAGGAGCTGCAGGCGGCACTGCAGGCGGCAGAAGTCGCTAACCGTGAAAAATCTGATTTTCTTTCCCGGATGTCGCATGATATCAGGACGCCGATGAACGCTATTATGGGGATGACAGATATTGCCTCCGCGCATATCGACACTCCGGAAAAGGTACAGGACTGTCTGCGGAAGATCTCGCTTTCGAGTCAGCATCTTCTGGGCCTGATCAATGATGTGCTGGATATGTCGAAGATAGAAAGCGGAAAAATGACTCTGGCGGAAGAAGTGATCGAGCTGCCGGAGGTGATGGACACTATCGTTTCGATCATGCAGAGCAGTGTCAAGGCCAGGCAGCAGCATTTTGACGTGCGCCTGCGGCATATCAGGCACGAGCAGCTGTGCTGCGATTCGCTGCGTCTGCGGCAGGTACTGATCAATGTGCTTTCCAACGCTTCCAAGTTTACGCCGCCGGGCGGTACCGTCAGTTTCGATATCGAAGAAACGGCGTCAGAAAATGCGGCCAAATCCTGGTTCAAATTTACAGTCAGGGATACCGGAATCGGAATCAAGCCGGAGTTTTTGAGGGATATTTTTAAACCCTTCACCCGCGAAAAAGACAGCCGGATCGATAAAACTGAAGGCAGTGGTCTGGGGATGGCGATCTCGAAGAAAATCGTCGATTTGATGGGCGGGACGATCGATGTCAGTAGCGAGGTTGGTACTGGTACTGAATTTACGATCAGGCTGCCGCTGCCGATCAGTGAACTGGAATTGGGCAATTTTAAGTTTCCCGATTTGAAGATCATCGTAGTCGACGATGATGTGATCGTCTGTGAGCATACGACGGAGCTTTTACGGCAGATTGGCATTCGTTCGGACTGGGAAACGTGTGGACAGCGGGCGGTGCAGAAGGTCCTGGCGGCGCATCAGGCGGGTGAGCCTTACGACGCGGTGATATTGGACTGCAGGATGCCGGATCAGGACGGAGTGGAAACGGCGGCGATCATTCGCCGCGCCATCAGCGAACCGCTGCCAATCATTTTGATTTCAGCATATGATTCGGCCGATGTTGAAACGAAGGCGCGTCATGCGGGTGTCAACGGTTTTATGACGAAGCCTGTTTTTATGTCGACTTTGTGCCGGGCGTTACAGAGATATGTTTTAGGTCAAGCAGCTGTCGATGAACAAAAGAGTAAAACTGATTTCAGCGGTAAACGCTTTTTATTAGTGGAAGATAACGCCTTGAACCGTGAGATAGCGATGGAAATGCTGGAATCTGCCGGCGCTGTGGTAGAAAGTGCCTGTGACGGCGCAGAAGGCGCGGCAAAATTTGCGGCGGCGCCGGCAGGATATTATGATCTGCTGCTGATGGATGTGCAGATGCCGGTAATGAACGGCTATGAAGCCACACAGAAGATCCGCGCTTCTGCTAAGACCGATGCCAGAACCGTGCCGATCGTGGCGATGACAGCCGATGCTTTTGCCGAAGATATCATCGAAGCGAAAAAGGCAGGTATGAACAGCCATTTAGCCAAGCCTTTAAATTTAGCGACGCTGGTGCGTGAAATAAATAAACAGCTGCAGAAGCATTGAAAAAGAGAATAAAAGTTCTGGGACACCGTATGTGTGATTGCATACGGTGTTTTTTTATTTGTTTGAGAAGAAAAGAGGCTGTTGTCTAAGGCTGGCAAGTAAATAATTCAAATAACAAAACCGTCTGCCTGGGCAGGCGGTTTTTTGCAGTTCGGGTGCCAGTTGCAAGACTTTCAGACAGGCGTATTCACTTATAACAAAAATGTCTTGCGGGGGGGACAAATATGGTATTATATCAAAAATAATCTATATAGATATTATTAAGTATAAGGAATAAGAAATTATCAAAACAAGAATTAATTAAAATATTGCGAAAGTAGACAGGATGAGTAAGGTTTTCACCAAGACGTTGCGACCCTCCGTCTTGCTTGAAAATATTTCCCCATAAGTGCCGCTTTGCGAAAAAAGCAGAGCGGCAAACCCAAATACACGCTGCGTTTTAAAGACGCAGCTTTGATGAACGTTTTTAGACAGGGAATACAGTCGCTTCCTTTGTTTAAAATATTATTTCCAAACAACCCTTTATGTATAATCGGGGTCTTGCAATCAGCGTGAAAAATTTACAGAAAGGAGCGGGAAAGGCAAAAGCCAGGGCAATCATTTTCATTAGAAGTTAGGCTGTAACACGCCTGCTGCCCCTGTGCGATAAAAGATAAAAATTTGAAGTAAAAATTGATGATGAAGGAGTGAGACAGTTGTCTAAATCCAAAAGATACCAGTTAGAGAAAAAAATCATAGTTTTTTTGAGCAGCAGTTTGTTTGCGATTTCGGGGTTTTGTGCAGGCGACGTTTATGCCGCGGCTGTTTTTGCGGATGGAACCGGGACCAATTCGACTGTTGCCGGCGTAAATAATAACGCCAGCGGTGAGAATACCAATGCTGTAGGTTATAACAATCATGCTATTTCTGATAACAGCAATGCGATCGGCGCGAATAACCAGGCTTTGGCCGAGGATTCCAATGCCATCGGCAGTAAAAACAACACTTATGCCAATGAATCGAACGCGATCGGCAGCGGCAATATCACTAATGGCATCGGGTCTAATGCTATTGGTAAGGATAATGTGGCCAATGGCTTGGACAGTAACGCTTTTGGTACTGCCAATAAGGCGAATTCGGATAATTCCAATGCTTTCGGTACCGGCAATCTGGCGGATGGTATCGGTACGAGCGCCTTTGGTTATTTGAATAATGTCAGCGGCAATGAATCAGTGGCGTTTGGTTTTACCAATACCATTTCGGCGGCAGAGGCCGTAGCAATGGGACGCAATAATCAGGTGATCGCTACCGGAGGCAGTGCGATCGGTAATAATAATCAGGCAATGGCGATGTATTCTACTGCGATCGGCAATGATAACTATGCGATCGGAGAGAATTCCAGCGCGATCGGGCTCGGCAACAATATTACAGCTAACGATGCTACGGCGCTGGGAAATAAGAATACGGCTTCAGGGATCTCGGCAGGCGCTGTCGGTATCAGCAATACTGCCAGCGGTAATAACGCCCAGGCTTTCGGTTATTTGAACGAAGCTAAAGCACAGGACTCCCAGGCCTTCGGCGCGCAGAATAAAGCGACGGAGCGTTATGCCAGCGCTTTTGGGCATGAAAATGAAGCTAAGGCTTATGCAGGCAGCGCGCTGGGCGTGAAAAACATCGTGACCGGCAATTTCGCTTCAGCAGTCGGCTATGAAAATACGGCTGCCAATTATCTGGCCAACGCTATCGGTACCTCGAATGTGGCTTCCGGCTCCTATGCCAATGCTTACGGCGTATATAATGAAGCTACTGCCAGCTATGCCAGTGCCTTTGGCTACGGCAATAAGGTCGGCGGCGAGCATGCTATCGCGTCTGGCTACAATAATAATATCAGCGGTAATTTTGCCAGCGCTTTCGGTACGGAGAATACGGTCAGCAATATTCGCAGTGCGGCCGTAGGTTCAAATAATACTGTCAGCGGCGAGATCAGTAATGCTTTTGGCTATAATAATACCGCCAGCGGCAATTATACTAACGCTATCGGTTATAACAACCAGACGCAGGCTTTTGCTTCTTCGGCGATCGGCTATCAGAACAAGGCTACGGCCAGCGCGGTTTCGGCCAGCGCCGTGGGTCGTTCCAACGAAGTGAGCAACGAATATGCCAATGCTTTCGGTGCTTTGAACAAGGCGTCGGGTTCTTCCTCCAGCGCTTTCGGCGTCAACAATAACGCTTCGGGTTCCTTTGCCAGTGCTCTGGGTTATCAGAACACAACGGCCGGCTATCTCGGCAGTGCTGTGGGCGCCAGCAATAACGCGTCTGCTAATTATGCCAGTGCTTTTGGTTATGGCAATGCGGCCTCGGGCTATGTCGGCAACGCTTTCGGCAGTATGAATACGGCTTCCGGCAGTTATGCCAGCGCCGTAGGCTATCAGAATACTGCCAGCGGCGTCAAATCCAACGCTATCGGCAATGAAAATACAGCATCAGAAGAATACACTAACGCTGTCGGCGCCGGCAACAGAGTCAGCGGCTACGCCTCCAGTGCCTTCGGCAACAATAACGAGGTGACTGCTGAATTCGCCAGCGCTTTTGGCCACAGCAATAATATCAGCGGCTATGTTTCCAATGCCCTGGGTTATGATAACGCTGTCAGCGGCGATTATTCAACGGCGGTAGGCCTTTTTAATAATGTAGGCGGCAATTCGTCCTATGCTTTTGGCTATGGCAATAATATTGCTGCTAATTCCAGTTCCGCTGTCGGCAACGGCAATACGATCAGCACCGGAGCTGATGATTCCTTCGCGCTTGGTAACGATACCAGTATCTCGCTGGCTAACAGCGTCGCTTTGGGCAGTAATTCTGCAGCGACGGCGATCAACAGCGTTACTGGCAACAGCAGCTATACTAAATGGGCCGGCGTCAGCGACGTCGTGGGCGTTGTCAGCGTAGGCAGCTCCGGGGCGACCCGTCAGATACAAAATGTAGCGGCAGGGCAGGTCAGCGCAACTTCTACCGATGCCGTCAACGGCAGCCAGCTGTATGAAGTAGCGCAGAAAGCAGCGCAGCAGGCTACTGTTTCGGCAGGCGACAGCAACGTCGTCGTTACGCCTACCACGAACAGCAGCGGCGGCACTGATTATGAAGTGAAGCTGGCTGACGAACTGCAGATCGGTACTGGCGTCAATGTCGACGGCACCGGCGATGGCAAGATAGATGTCGGTAACGGCAATGTGGTCATCGACGGCAGCGACGGCTCGATAACTGCCGGCGGCGTGACGATCAATAAAGATGATGAAGGCACGATAAACGGCCTGACCAATACTACCTGGGACCCGGACAATTATGTATCCGGGCAGGCAGCGACCGAAGACCAGCTGAAAGCGATCCATGATAAAGCTGCGGAAGCGGCCGAGCTGGCAGTTAAGCATACAACTATGGAAGCTGTCGACAACAATATCCTGATCGAAAAAAGCACTAACGCTGACGGCGGCGACCATCACGAACTGAAATTGAATGATGTCGTTGAGATCGGCAGCGGTGCCAATAAAGTCACTATCGACGGTACAAATGGCACTGTCAGCACCGGTAATATCAATATGAACGGCACCAACGGCATGATAACTGCCGATAAGATCACTATCGACGGCGGTGCAGGCACGATCGGCGGTCTGACCAATACTACCTGGGACGCAGATAATTACGTTTCCGGGCAGGCTGCGTCGGAAGATCAGCTGAAAACCGTTTATGATACCGCAGTCAAATATGACGTGGACAGCGGCGGTAATATCAACACCGGTAAAATCACGCTGGAAGGCAGCAGTGGCACTACGATCGGCAATGTAGCGGCAGGCGAAGTCAGCGCTACCTCGATGGACGCCGTCAATGGCAGCCAGCTTTATCAGGTCAAGCAGGACATCAATAATATCAATCAGGATATCACCAAGCTGGGTGACGAGATCGATACGGTCGGCGCGCTGTCAGCAGCGATGGCAGGCCTGCATCCGCGCTTCCAGGACGGTAACAAGGGCGAGCTGGCCATGGCCTACGGCGGCTACGGCGGCAAAAGCGCATTAGCAGTCGGCGGCTTCTACGCCCCCAACGAAAAAGTAATGTTCTCACTGGGGCTGGGCATTTCCGAAGGCGGCAGTAAAATGGGCAACTTCGGCGTCAATTTTGCACTGGACCGCTCTAGAGACCGCAAGGCAGAACCGAGAGATATCATCTATACCCGTAAAGAAGTAGATAATTCTTTAGCGGCGCAGGATGAAAAGATCCAGCTGCTGCTGGCCAAGGTCGAAGAACAAAGCAGAGAAATGGAAAAACAAAGCCGTGAAATCGAATACCTGCGAGCACAGGTAGAAAAGTAAATACAGAAAATACTATACTTGCCCCGGCCTGCAAGGCTGGGGCAAACTTTCTGAGCAGAGGAGCAGTAAGTATGAAAAAGATCTGGAGCTTTATCCTATGTCTGGTCATAAGTCTGGCGATGACCAGCGTTTGCCTGGCCAGCGACGGCGCTGACCTGAACAAACAGCAGCAGGCAGTAGTTAAGGTATTTGCCGCCTTAAACGGTCAGAACGGGATGGAATATGCCGGCATACGCCAGCTGATGTCAGCGAAGCTGCAAACAGAGCTGGATGAAAAAACTTTCGGCAGTGTGAAAAATAATCTGCGCCGCAGCTACGGCGAGCAGCGCGAAAACAGGTTCCTGGCCTATCAGCGGTATGCTGACGGCGACCGCCTGGCTTATCTGGCTAAATACAGTAAGGAGAAAGCTCTGCTGTTTATATTCGTTTTCGATAAGCAGAACGATCTAGGGGCGTTTTCCTTTCAGCCCATAGGCGAACAACAGCAGTAACAGTACAGTTTTTCCCGTTTTACAGCATTTAAATAGAAAGCAGCAGCGATATTTTCAGCAGAAAGCTTGCTGCTGCTCATCTGATTTCAAAAAATGATCCCTTTGCCACAGCGGCAGATAAGGGATCATTTTTTGAAATTTTAAATGTAACAGTTATAAAAATTATAAGAATTATAAAAAAGTGCTTAATTGTAATAAAAATATCTTGCAAGGTGCAAAGAAAATATGTTAATATGGCAAAAATAATCCATATAAATAGTATTAAGTATTAAGGTTTATAAATTAATTAAACTAAAATTACTTAAATTATTACGAATGAAAAGACGATGGAGAAAGCAGAGGTCAGCCTAAAAAACAGAACAGCTTTATAAAAAATAGATGCGGGGCAGATTTATTGTTTCAGCATACTATACAAAGCAAGTAACTATTTAAGGAAAAGAGGTGGGGAATTGTCTAAATCCCGAAAAGTTCAGTTAGAGAAAAAAATTATGATTTTTTTAAGCAGCGGTGTCTTTATTTTTTCAGGCCTGTATGCGAGTAATGTGCAGGCGGCGCCCGTTTTTTCCAGTGGCAGTGCTTCTGATTCCACTGTTGCCGGTGTCAATAATACAGCTTCCGCTAATTCCAGCAGTGCTTTTGGTTATTTCAATACTGCCGGGGGCCTGGCATCCAGTGCTTTTGGCTGGAGCAATACTGCCAGCGCCGAAAATGCCAGCGCTTTTGGTTATGTCAACGAGGCGAGCGGCTTGGCGTCCAGCGCGCTCGGTTTCAGAAATAAAGCGGCCAATGAAAATGCCAGCGCTGTCGGTTATGGCAATAATGCCGGCGGTGTAGCGTCCAGTGCTTTTGGTTTCAGCAATGTTGCTAAAGTGGACTATGCCAGTGCTTTTGGCTATAGCAATGAGGCGAGCGGCCTGGCGTCCAGCGCAGTTGGTTTCAGGAATAAAGCGGCCAGTGAGAATGCCAGCGCTGTCGGCTATGGCAATAATGCTAATGCTCTGGCTGCCAGTGCAGTTGGCTACAATAATACAGCAGGCGGCGTAGGTTCCAGTACGATCGGCTATAATAATACGGCTACGAATGAAAATGCCAGTGCTTTTGGTTACGGTAATACTGCAGGCGGCCTGGCGTCTAGCGCTTTTGGTTTCAGCAATACTGCCAGCGGCGATAATGCCAATGCTTTTGGCTATAATAATATTGCCAGCGGTTCCAAGAGCAATGTTTTCGGAACGGGAAATACTGTTTCCGGCAGCAGCAGTACCGCAGTCGGCACTGCTAATGAAGTTGCCGCTGAAAACAGCACTGCTATCGGCAATAACAATACGATCAGCTCCGGTGCAGAAAATTCGGCGGCGCTGGGAAATAATATCAGTATCAGCTTAAAAGACAGTGTAGCTTTGGGAAATAATTCTACAGCGACGGCGATCAACAGCGTTACGGGCAACAGCAGTTATACTAAATGGGCCGGTGTCAGCGATGTTGTGGGAGTTGTCAGCGTAGGCAGCTCCGGGGCGACCCGTCAGATCCAAAACGTAGCGGCAGGGCAGGTCAGCGCCACTTCTACCGATGCCGTCAACGGCAGCCAGCTGTATGAAGTAGCGCAGAAAGCGGCCGAGCAGGCTACTGTTTCGGCAGGCGACAGCAATGTCGTTGTTACGTCAACTACCAATAGCAGCGGCGGCACCGATTACGAAGTGAAGCTGGCTGATGAGCTGGAGATTGGTACGGGCGTCAAAGTAGACGGCACCGGCGACGGTAAGATCGAAGTCGGTAACGGCAATGTTGTCATCGACGGCAGCGACGGTTCGATAACTGCCGGCGGCGTGACGATCAATAAAGATGATGCAGGCACGGTCAACGGCCTGACCAATACTACATGGGACCCGGATAATATCACCAGCGGGCAGGCGGCAACGGAAGACCAGCTGAAAGCGATCTACGATACGGCGGCGGAAGCAGTCGAGCTGGCCGCGCAGCAAAGCTCGGTATCGACAGGCGACAGTAACTTTATCGTCACAAAAACCACTAATGACAGCGGCGGCATCGATCACGAGCTGAAGCTGAATGAAGTAGTCGAGATCGGCAGCGGCGCCAATAAAGTCACTATCGACGGCAATAACGGTACGATCAGTACCGGTAATATCAATATGAACGGTACCAACGGCGTTATTACGGCCGATAAGATCACTATCGACGGCGGTGCAGGCACGATCGGCGGTCTGACCAATACTGCCTGGGACGCAGAGAATATCACCAGCGGCCAGGCGGCGACCGAAGACCAGCTGAAAACTGTTTCTGACAGCGCTATCAAATACGATGTGGACAGCGGCGGCACTATCAATAAAAACAAAATAACGCTGGAAGGCAGCAATGGCACCACGATCGGCAATGTAGCGGCGGGCGAAGTCAGCGCCACCTCGATGGACGCCATCAACGGCAGTCAGCTGTATGCAGTACAGCAGGATATAGGCAATATCCACAGAGATATCAATAAGCTGGGTGACGAGATCGATACGGTCGGCGCGCTGTCAGCAGCGATGGCAGGGCTGCATCCGCGCTTCCAGGACGGTAACAAGGGCGAGCTGGCCATGGCTTACGGCGGTTACGGCGGTAAAAGCGCATTAGCAGTCGGCGGCTTCTACGCCCCTAATGAAAAAGTAATGTTCTCACTGGGACTGGGTGTTTCTGAAGGCGGCAGCAAAATGGGCAACTTCGGCGTCAATTTTGCGCTGGACCGCTCTAGAGACCGTAAGGCAGAAGCACGAGATATAGTTTATACCCGTAAAGAGGTAGACAGCTCTTTGGCAGCGCAGGATGAAAAAATCAAACTGCTGCTGGCTAAGCTGGAAGAACAAAGCCGGGAAATCGAAGAACTGAAAGCAAAAGTAAACTAACAGTAAAACCCCTGTCTGCTAAGCAGACAGGGGTTTTATTCTGAGGATAGGAGCAGCACAGCACGGCTGATGATCTGCATAAAAGCAGTCAACAAAAAACAATGAAACAGCTTTAAAATTTCAAAAAAATTTACTGGAAATCATCTTTTGAACAGAGTGGCGCTGTTTATATGTTTTAGGTTCAAAAGGCATCCGCAGCAGGCCTTGACAGGTAATGCGGCTTTTAATCTGGTTTTAATCTTGGTGTTATAAAATAAAGACAAAGCAAAGGCCGGCGACGTAACGGCCGTTAAGGAGGTAAAGGATATGAAAAGAAAATCTATAGCTATGCTGGCAGCAGCTCTCTGCACCTTGGCGATCACAGTTACTGCTTTAGCTGCCGAACTCATCAATGCGGAACAGGCGCGCAGTATTGCTGCTCAATGGGTACCGGCAGGCAGCACACATCTGGTGACTAAGGACGAAAGCTTTGAATTCGTGCCTCATTATGACGTTAAATTCTATGATAATAAAACCAATACCGCCTATGAAATAGAAGTTTTAAGAAACGGCGGCAAGGTAAGAGAGTTTAAAATGGAAGCGCAGACCGCTTTAGGCAGCCCTAAAATCGTCCTTTCAGTAAATGATGTGCAAAATCTGGTCCGTAAGGAATTTCCGAATGCTGTTTTTACTAAAGTAGAATTAGACCGCGGTGACGGGCTTTATGAATATGAAGCAGATTTTTACACGCCGGAGGTACGGGGCGAAATGAAATTCAACCCTGAAACAGGCACTGTTATTGAAAAAGAAATAAAATATACTGTGTTTTGAGCAAGAAGCGGACAGTAAAATAAGACCGGATTTTCCGGTCTTATTTTTATTTGACAGCTGCGGTTCGGGTACGGCGGCCAGAGTGTGCTGAAAGTTGTTATATTTGTAATAAGAATACTGTTTGCTGTTGAGTTGGCATTTAAAAAAGTAAAATGTATAAAAATTTTTTCTGATTTCTCAAGTTAGGAAATAAAAGCAAATAATCGAAAATAATATAAATAAGAAATAAACATAAAAAATAGAAATGCTGGCAGATGAAGAAATAAAATGAATTAATATTATAAAATATGATATCAATATACATAAAATGACTAATTCATCCCTTGTAATTGCTTAAATATGCAAAAAGAGAGCAGGATTTTTTTACTGGATGTTGAATAAATACGGTGAAATTTAGCATGTTTTAGAAAGATGCTAAATAAATCTCAAGGGGGTAAAAGAATATGAAAAGGATGAATAAGGTTTTAGTAAAGGCTGTCGTTTTGAGCCTGATAATGGGCGGAGTACATATGGGGGGACTTTTGTTTAAAAGGCTATGCGGCTGCGATTGGTACTGGTTTGGAAATACATGCAGGTTTAGATGTCATGAATGATGCGGATGTTAAAGCGGATAAAGATGCTATAAAAGCTGCCGGCGCCTTAGCAACACAAAAAGATTTGGAAGCAGTAAATAGGGATGCGGAAACTGCAAAAGAGACTGCAGAGGCAGCAGAGAAGGAAGCTGCTGACGCACATTCAAAGGCTACTGGAGCATACTTAGAGGCCAAACAGGCCCAAGAAAAAAATACTGAACAAGATAAGACTTTAAGTGAGCAGGGTCAAAAGATTTCGGAAAATTCTACGGCGATAGAACAAAACACAGCGGATATTGAAACTAATAAACAAGGCATCGTGACCAATAAAGAAAATATCGAAAAAAATACGCAGGCAATCACTACCGAACGGACAGAACGCATCCAGGAAGTACAGCGTTTAGACGGGCGGATCGACGGCTTAAGCAACCGCATCGACGAGCTGGACGGACGCATTGATAAAGTCGGAGCTTTGGCAGTCGCTATGGCCGGCCTGCATCCGCTGGAATATGACCCGGATGCCCCGACTCAATTCTCGATGGCGGCAGGTACTTACAGCGGTGAAAGCGCTATTGCGGCAGGTCTGTTCCACAACCCTAATAAAGACGTACTTTTGAGCGTGGGTTTTTCGATCAGCGGCAGTGAGAAGGCAGCTAATGTCGGCGCTACCTTCCGCTTTGGCAGAAGCTCGGAATCAAAAGCCCGTAAAGTGATAGAAGACAAACAACGCGAGCAGGAGCTGGCTGCCCAGGCCGCAGCCGCCAGACAGAAAACCGTTTCCTATCGTGTAGAACAGATTTTGGCTGAAGATACAGCGAAAGCTGAATAGCAGATGGGCAGAAAAGCATTTGATAACAGCATCGATTATAAAGAGATCGGCACCAGGATCAGGATCATGCGGCTGAAGCTGGCGGTTTCACAGACTGAATGCGCCTCTAAACTGGGTATTTCGCAGACACACCTGAGTAATATCGAGCATGGCCGCAGCGAGATCACGATCGACGAAGTTGTGCGGGTCATAAAAATGCTGAAGGGCATAGAAGAAAAATAAGTCCGGCAGACAGCAAGTTTATCATAAAAAAGAGCAAACCATTTTGGTTTGCTCTTTTTTTGTCTGAGTATTTAAATTATTATTTTGCGGAAGGCGGCATTTTCCACCATTGTAAATCAGGTTAATGTTATTCTAAAATCAGATTAAAATATAAGGAGGTATTGGTTATGTGTATTATTTGTACTGATCCAAATTGTGACCATGGTGAAAGGTGTGGTCGTGTAAAAATTTATAAGGAGGGAGGTTCTGCCAGCGATTTATTGGATAGCAGAGGAGAATGGGAACATGTTATTCCAGGCGCTGTTATCCGTGGCTCAGTATTTTTGCATAGCCACGGAGTTACTTATCGCGATTCTATGACTTATGCGCTTGATTATGCTATCCACAGAGATGCTGTGGATGGTAGCGGAGGAGGGATTACCTCTACTGGCAGAAGTGAAATTGCTCAGGGATGGGTAAATGATCTGATTAGACTATTTGATTCTGGGCAATCTGATGAAGCGATAGGCAAGGTTTTTTGTGATGAAGTGTATGCTATTGAGGCTCACAGGAAATTTACGGAAAATGATTTCTCAAGCTTAGTGGCAATTTTAAGAAGTTATATTGATAAAGGGATAGTTTCTCAAAGAAAAGCTGATGAAATTGCCAGTTGGATGCATGGAAGGATATAATAGCGATTTTTGATTGCGAATTATTTCCAATTTAATATTGAGAGTATTATTGCGTATGGTAAGAAAACTGTCTGAAAAGGCAGTTTTTTTATATAATCTATAAAAACTTACAAATATATATTTTACAGAAAAATACTTAAAACCGTTTAAAGATGAGTTGTTATTTCTATTATTTGAATAAAGGAGGTTTTTATTGTTTTGCAGCGTCTGCCTCAACAGCAGGCGTTTTTTGTATTTTTAGTATGATTTACAGGGGCTGTGCTCTGGGAGTGATTGCTGAGGTTGGCGAAACGCAAAAGTAACAGAACCATAAAAAACGCGCAGACGCTGATAGTTGTAAAGCCGCTGGCGTAATGCGCCGGGCAAGACTCGCAGACTTTTTACACAAAAAAATAAAAATTAAATCAATAATAGCAGAAAGACTTAATCTGATTTTAATCTTGGAGCTATATAATAAAGACAAAGAAAAGGCCGCAACAATAGCGACCCCAAGGAGGAAACAACATGAATAAGAAATTAGTAACTATTTTAGCCGCTGCACTTTGCAGCTTAGCCATCTCAGTAACAGCATTTGCAGCTGAACTTATCAATGCCGACCAGGCCCGCAATATCGCAGCACAATTAGTACCGGCTGGCAGCACACATCTGGTAACAAAGGATGAAAGCTACAAACATATCCCTCTTTATGAAGTAAAGTTTTATGACGGCGCTACTAATACTGCCTATGAAGTAGAAGTATTGAGAAACAGCGGCCTAGTAAGAGAATTCTCGATGGATGCCAAAACCGTACAAGGCAGCCCCCAAATAATCCTGTCTGTTGAGGAAATTCAAAATATTGTTCGCGCTGAATACCCCAACGCAGTATTCACTAATGTTGAAATCGATCACGACGACGGCTTGTATGAATATGATGTAGATTTTTATACAACTGAGTTAAGAGGCGAAATGACCATTAATCCTGCAACCGGCGCAGTAAGTGAAAAAGAAATAAAATATTCAGTTTATTAAGCAAACTGTAACAGCATAAACCAGGACCGGATTTTCCGGTCTTGGTTTTTTTGGCAAAATGAGAACCCCCGCACAAATAGTGCGGGGGTGTTGTGTGTAAAAGCATAGTACATATAAAATTATTCATATATATAATAACTATCTTTAAGTTTGTAAACTAAATTTTGAAGTGTTATACTGGATGCAGAGATATTAAAAAATCGGATAATAAGATGGTTAAATTATGTAAAATAGAACGAGGCGGAGATTAATATGAAATACAATAAATTTGGTGAATGTGCGATTCAAGCCTACAAGAAAATGAGAAAGGAAAAATGCAGTGCATTGGAAGCATGGATAACAACTGCGGAAGAACTTTTTGGAGTTGGCAGCAGCAGTTCTAAAAAAGGATGCCCTAAAAATGCTTTTTTAGGAGTGGTAGACGTTAATCATAAAAAAAGTAAAAATGCTGATTATGCAGTAGAGATATTAAAAAGATTAAATAGAAATCCTGGAGAATCATTTGAAAAGATACCAAAAGCAAAATTTTGGAAGGAAGAAATGAAGCAAGAAATTAGTCATAATAGTCAGATTGATGTTGTTTTTGCATTATGGAGTAAAGGATATATATAATTGCATTATGAAAGAATAAAATCACCATATAGCAGTTGATGATAAACAGAAAGTATTGGGTATGATGCTGGGTCTTCCTAATAATGCTCAGTAGAACACTGAGTCGGGCAGCTTTTCAATAAACTGGTTATTGGTAACGGTATCATCAATATTAATTGCAGATCAGACCTTCAGTGGAAAAACACAATCTGTTTTTGTGAAGGGGAGAAGGCATAGTATTTAATATCACCTTATTGCTTAGATTGTATTTTTGCAAGGGTAAAGTGAGTACTTCTCTGTTAGATATTTTAATCAAATGGTGAGAACATAATTTATATCATTAAAACTTTTTTTGAATAAAAATATAGTCTGCCTCCTGTGATTTTACTCCTTTTTTCCTATCCCATGATTCGACTAAAACAAAGGTAACATCGTCATTTTTTCGAACTTTTCCATTAATAACATTATTGGTCTTAAAGTAATAAGTGCGATTATTTTCTTTTATAAAACCAGATTTTGAATTGTCCGATATTCTTTCGATTGTACCAAAATGGCAACCATAATAATCTTGAATTTTAGTCAACCAAAATTTTTTCAAATCTAATAGATCTACATCTCTTTGAATAACACCATTTAAGCGATTTTGTAAATCATTTGGAATAGACCAATCTTTTTTCAGTCGAGTTAACCGTGCTAACAAAAAATGAGATTCTTTTATATGTGTTTCTTCAATGAGGTCTCCAAGCTGAACTAGCAAGTTCACTTTCATTTCAATTGGGTCACGGGTATATGCGGCTCGGCATAAAAACACAATTGCCTCTTTGTTAGCACCATCTTTTAATAAAAGCTGAGCAAGGCTATATTTTAGAAACCAACTGTTTTTTAATAAAATTAGTTCGCGAGCATTTTTAATTGCAGTGTGAAGATCACCTAAAGCGGCAATCGACTGCATTTTACGTTCTCTTAACCAAATATCATTATCATGATGAAAATTTTTGATCTTTTCATATGCTTCGTCACAGCACTCGATACAAGCTGCATATTCTTCTAGGGAGAATAGTGCTTTGGTCTTATATGCGTAATATGCTTCTTGGTTTGATTGAATTTCTTTATATTTACCTTTATAAGGTTGGTCGGACACATTATCAATTTGAAGATAAGATAGAATTTTTAAAATTCGCTCAAAAGGTATTTTGTTTGAGTGTTTTTTAGCAATCCTTATTGTCCTAAATACAGAAAATTCAATTTGGTTTTTTCTGTCATCAGGTAGTATTTCATATGTCATATCCACATAATCAAATAGACAATATATTTCTTCACTAGAATAAGTAGCTTTTGTATTTTTAAAGTATTTATCATTAATAATACGTACAAGAAGGTTTCTGTTATATAGGAATCCGGGATTATCTTTATATATTTGAAAAGAGGCATTAAATGCTACATCTAAAATGCCCTGCAAATACAAACAATGAACATAATTCCAACCGTCCCAATACAATTGCTCTTTTTTCCATAAATCCTTAAATAGGGGCGCAGCTTTATCATACTGCTTATTGTTTTTAAGCTGTTTTGCGAGTTCCCGATTATCCATACTAACTCCTCAAAATTTTTTCTGTTGTCTTAAAGTGATACTTTACATATTTCAAAAGGATATCATTACCATATTTTTTAATTATTTGATGTGCAGCTTCTTCGACAGCTGGCGAAGCACCTTTAGGCAGAGCCATTCCAACTTGACGTCCTAATAGTGATCTTTGTTGTAAATAAATATCTCTCGCCAAAATTGAGGCCGCTGCTACAGCAATATCTCTTTCTGCTTTTGGGGTTTGAATGAGCGTGGCCTTCTTGCCTTGTTCAAGCAATGCTTTTTTGATAAGTTCTTCATCACCAAATTGATCTGATATGACATTGTTACAGTTAACCTTTTTTAGAATGTTTTCAATCGCCCGAGCATGGCCCCAAGCCAAAAGTTTATTTAGATTTTTGATTTTTGAATACAATTGATTATATTTTTCTGGACTGATAAAGACCACACTATATTGTTCTGGCATCAAAATTTCTTTTATTTTCCTTGCAAGTTCTTGATTTTTGGAATCAGAATTGCTTTTACTATCTTGAACTCCAAGTTCTATTAGCTTTTTTTCTATATTGTTATTGACAAAAACACCTGCTATAACCAAAGGCCCAAAATAATCTCCCTTGCCTGATTCATCTGTTCCAATATGACTATCAAATTTTGGAATATCTTTAATTACAGGTGATTGAATATTATCTGGCTTTATGGAAGGAGTTTTTTTTTCTCTCTGTGCTAACATTTCTGCTTCGGTGTAACCATTCTCTACTAGGATTCTATAACCATCCATAATGGATGATGAGATTTCTCCAATTCTATTCTCCACTTGCTGTACATCTGCAAGATTAATAATTTGTGGATTTTGCGCTGGGTCTGAATGTAGTTCATGGCAACGCAAATCCTCCCACATTACACGTAACTTATCAACGATATTTCCATCTCTTTTTTTGTCTTTTATATATTTTTCAAATTTCTTTTCTCGTAAAGCATTTCCGATTCTAGCGATTTCTGAATTAGACTGATATTTGTCATATGTAAAAAAGCATTTCTCTATCATCAATCGGATGATAAAGCCTTCAAACACTTTTGCAAAGGGATACAGGACTGGATTATATAGCGGAATTTTCAAGTCAGTTTGCTTTACAGCTTTTAATATACCGATGGCGCTAACGAGTGTCTGTTGATCATTATTGAACAGAAACTCAAAAGCATCTTGAGATATACGGCTTTTTGCTTCGTCATATAGGTCTACGAAAATATTGGGGATAGTATCTATTGCTGCGGCAACAGCTTTTTGCTCGTTTTTAGGTACATACATTAATGCATTTTCTTTTTCAGTAATTGGATTGATTTTTTGAATGATAGACAATACATCTGAAACCAAGGAAGAATCTACTCCCTGTAACAATATCGTTCCATTAACAAATTGTGTAACCGTTAAAGCAACATTGTTTTTTTCAATACGTACTTTATAAAAGATTGTCTCTTTTGGTTTAGTTTCAACCACATCAGAAAACATCTCTAAAATTTTTGCACGTATTGTCTCTTGACTTTTTGCTGTCTTGATTTTAAATGATGCATGAATTGGTACACTTGGGTTATAAAGTTGCTCATCAACAAACACTTCATCTGGTAAATCTTTTGGTGGTAAAAACCATGCAATAATGTCATCTGTCGTTCTTTCAAAAAAAATTTTTGATGATGAAGCTCTTTTGAAATACAAAATAATACTAAATTCTTTTCCTTGTGAAAAAGTGAACTTCAGGCCAGACCCATTATTTATTTCTTTTTCAATAGCATTGTTAATGCCATTAAGAGAAAGTATCTCTCTAACTTTTTCTATCGCTTGCTCTTTAGAGTAAATAAAATCAATTGAACGTGGCATATAAAAACACTCCTTTGTATGCTCTTGTTTTTACAGCATTTTCAAGAAAACAATTCATGTGGAAATTTGCATTTACCTCAGCAATACCAATACACGTTCCTTGCTGGGGTCTTTGATGCCCAACTAACTGCATAAAGTGCCGGCGACTTGAGCTTTTTCATCAGGTTGTAGATAGAAACTCCATAAAAAATCAAATAAAATGAATATAAAATAACCATTTTCATTATATATCTTTTTAATTAATAATACAATCAAAAGCAAATAGTAAAAATTATAAAACATAACATATATTTGCAATAAAACATACAATTCTATAAGCGAATTTTATGGGTTAGTAAAATAAAAAAGATTCTATGCGATATTATGCTAATGCTCTGTCAGTCATAGTGAATACATATTAGGCGGATGTTAAGATGCCTAATAAGCAAAGTAATACCGTTAATAGTATACACTCGATGGAGGTGAAAATAACAACCTATTCTTTGCGCTAAAGTAGATGCAGAGCAAGCGGCAATAAGAACTTTTGTGACGGCTATCCCAAGACCCTTTACAGGGTCTTTTTTTATTTCCTTTGGTACGGAAATAAACTGGCTGCCAGTACTGATTTTGGCGGTTGCCGAAACGCAAAAGTAACAGAATCATAAAAAACGCGCAGACGCTGATAGTTGTAAAGCCGCTGGCGTAATGCGCCGGGCAAGACTCGCAGACGTTGTACACATGTTCAAAGTAAGTGTCTTGCGGGGGGGTACAGAAGTGCTATAATACTTGGTAATATTATCGTAACGAATATTTTTGATTTCAAATAAAAGAAAGATGCAGTTATTGTTTGTTTTTAATGAGATGGTTATGAGTTTTACAGTTTGGATGGAACTGTGTAAGGCAAAAGCTGTCTGTAGGGACTGTAAGTGATTTTAAAGTGGAAGATGAGTTGCAGTATCAAATCAGCGGCTTTGAAAATATAAAACTTGTAAGATGAGAAAGGGTGTTATGATGTTGAGCAAAGGGCTTAATAAGAAAGTTGTTTTGGGAGTAGTATGTGGGTTAAGTTTGCCTGTAGCAGTAAATGCATCGGATTTTATCTATGCCAAGACTGTGACGGCTCCGGGTGAGTATAATTTTCATGAGGGAATAGTAAGTACTGGTGATGAATTGATAAGTTTCAATAATTCCAATACTTCTGGCAGTCCTAAGAATTATATTATTAATATTGAAAATGCTGGAGAGTTAAAACTGGATAGTACCTCTCCTTGGGGGGTGATCGATGTTGGCTCTAATAATCAGAAGGCAAATTATGCTGAAGCGGCGATAACGATCAACGGTGATTTGGAAATAAGCAATAAAATACAAAATAATAATGATGGCAGGATCATCTCGCTGATGGGAGGTAAGAATACTCTGCATATCAATGGCTCTCTGAAGATATCTGATTCTGTCTGCAGTTATGGTTCTGCTAATCTTTGGCATTATGGACTGAAAGCTAATAATGGCAGTGAGATCATAGTCCGTAATGATTTTATCATCAATTCACTCCAGGCTGAAAGCATATCAGATAGCGCAGGGCAGACTTTTGCAGCAGGTATTTACAGTGACAGTTGGAGTTGCGACGGTAATGATAGTGATGAACGCAGCAAAGATGCTGATGTTTTAATTACTGTTGGTACGGACAATAACGATAAAATAATTTTGGAAAATATTAAATCAACGTCCAAATCAGGAGTTGCTTTTACTTATGGTGTTTTAGCAACGTATGGGGATACGGGCAATAATAAACGGGAACAGACTGCTACCATAAATCTTAACGGCAGTACGGTTATCCGTAATTTGGATGCTATAGGTAAATCAGAAGCAGATGTGTATGCTTTGGCAGCAGAGGGAAATGGTGTTATCAATGTCAATGGAGATCTGCTGATCGAGAATATTGGTGATAGCTCAAGCCTAACAGCAGATGTGGAACGATATTATAATGCTGTTGTTGCTGCAGGTGGGTCGGTTAATATCAATGTAGCAGGCAATGCTGAAAACAAGATCAGGATCACAGGTGATTTGGCAAGTTATATGGAAAATTCAGCTATCAATCTGCATTTGCTGAATCGGGATTCTTATCTGCGGGGTGCCAGCTTAACAGATGGCGGAAGTATAAATATGACATTGGCAGATGGAGCTGTCTGGCAGGTGCTGGACAGGGTAGAATGCGGTGACAGTGCAGTAGATGCATTGAAAAATAGCAGTGAAGTAAGTAATTTAACGTTAAAAAATGGTATCGTTGATTTGTATCATAATGACTGGTCATTTCAAGAGCTGAAGATCGACCGGCTGCATGGCGATAGCGGGACTTTTATTATCAATACAGATTTAAATAAGGGGGAAAGCGATCGTTTAACGATTTCTAATGCATCAGGTGCGGGTAACTACAAACTACTGACCTATGATCTGGAAGCTTCGGCGCTGTCTGGAAAACAATTCGAGCAGAAAATAATTGATGCCCCGGTGGGAAATTTCAATTTGACCAGTGGCATTATGGAAGGCGCTTTATATAACTATCAGGCACAGCTGACTAAAATTACTGTAGGTGGGAGAAATGAATGGAAGATAGTTGGTTTGGGAACTGGTGATGTTGAAGATAAAGCAAATAATACAAGTACCACAGTCAAAAGCGCTTGTTCAGCCGGTTCACATATATATTATGGATGGCGTAACAATACAATAGTGCGTCAGCGGCTGACTAAAATGCATAGAGCGCCAGAAGTCCGCAGCGGTATGGGTATAATGAAGAACGCAGAACGATTGCTTCACGAGCAAATAGATAATGGCGGCATTTGGGTGCAGCTGCAACGTGGAGAGGATGCTTACAGAGGCAGAAACTATTTCGAAAGCCAGTATAATACCTATGCGATTGGATTTGACCGTCAGGTTACTAATGATAGTAAGGGTAACTGGCTGTTGGGAGCGGCTGTTTTATATACAGAAGGAAAAGGGAACTATGCCAGCGGTACTGGTGATTACCAAGATCTGGGGCTGAATCTTTATGGTGTAAGGCGTTTGTTATCTGGTCATTATCTTGACTTGAATCTAAAGGTCAATCATATGGAAAATAATGTTGCCAGCAGGACGCTGACAGGAGATCATGTTGGCAGTAAATTAAGAAACAATGGTATTTCTTTAGACGCTGTTTATGGGAAACGGATATTGTTAGATGAGTATGGCTGGTACCTTGATCCGCAGCTGGAAATAACATTAGGGCGGTTAAATGGAGCCGGTTACAGCACGGATAATGGAGTACGTGTTCAGACTGACGGTGTTAACAGTGCAAGCTGTGGAATCGGTATTGCGTTGGGGCGTGCTTTTGCTAATGGCGGAAATATATATGTACGTGGAAGCTGGCTGCATGAGTTCGGAGGCAGTTACGATATAAATATGACTGACAGTAATAATGTACAGTTAGTGGAATCACAAAGTATGAAAGATACGTGGTGTGAAGTTGATCTTGGCGGAGATGTGATGTTAGGAAAGCAGAATAATTTGTATTTTGGCATAGCGCGTTCGTTCGGCGGGACCTTTCAGAAAAAATGGCAAGTCAACGCCGGGTTGAGATTCAGTTTCTAGACATTGAGGCACTGTTACGTGCGAGTGACAGCGCAGCATAGAACAGGACTGCCGAAAGCCCGCAGAAATAACGACTGGATAGGGAGCTGTTTCTGTGAACCTCTCTGTAATTAGTTGCAATCGACAGCAATAAGTTCAGTGATAAAAAAAAATCAGCGATATGAAGTAAGTGTCATATCGCTGATTTGGTTTGTTATTTTCTGCTTATGATGTAAGCCAAAAGGCGTAACCAGTGCAGGAGCTTTGTGTATTTGCTATTGATGTCGTACCTCGTTTCTCTGTTTGTTTTACAGTTCTCTGTGTTTGCTGATGATGGCCCGGCTCAGCTCGTTCAGGCAGCTGGTGAGCTTATCCAGCCGCTGCTCCATACGCAGCAGCAGATACCAGCTCAGCACCATCGGGAAACCGAAGTTACCGACAGCGCTGAAGATCTCTTTGGTATCCATGGCGGTTAGGCCAGCACGGTAACAGTAACGACTTTGATGCGGGCTTCAACGAATTCGCTCAGCCCCAGGCCGCCGCTGGTCAGCACGCCTGCTTCGATGATTTTGGCTGCTGCTGCCTGCGCTTCGGCTAAAGTAACGTCTTCACGCGGGTCGGCGATGCTTAAAGTTTTTTTAGCGCCGTCGCTTTTGGTGAAGATGAGTTCTAAAGTTTTTTCCATGTTTGTTCTCCTTTACATTAGATTTTTGTTTCTGGGTGGGGGTTATTCTGCTTTGTCGAGTTCGGCTTTTTCGGTAACGTAAACGTTAACGACGGCGTGGCTCATAAGTTCGCCGATGGCTTCGGTAACTGCAAGGCATTTGTCGGCAGCAGCGTCCAGACGGACACTGCCGACAGAGGTGCTTTTGGTTTGCATGGCGCCGAGAGCGTTGGTGCCGTTTTCTACGTCCATGGAAAGTTTGAGGGAAGTAGGATTTTTGCTGACAGTCATATTTTCAGCTCCTTTCATAATTTGGTTTTGTTTTTGTGTTTGTAAGTTGTGAAAATACTTTTTAGTTTTCTTTATGCAGCTTTCTTCCAGAAGCAAGCTGCGCAAAGAAGCTTGCGCACTGTGACAATTCCTGTTTAACTTCGTTCGCTGTCCGGCTTCCGGGCAACTCGGCATTGCAGTACAGAGAAAAGCTTTAGCTGCTGATCGTCAATGCCTCAAACAGTCCCTCCAGCGCTTACAGCTCACAGCGTACACAACGGAATGTGTCACAATGTGCGCTCAAAACCCTTGTGCCGTACTATTCAGCTATGGATTTCATAAGCAGAGTATCGACCGCCTGATGTTATCAATATTTACGGTCTATGGCAGTAAACCGTATGATACAGAGGGTTTTAAAGCGCAATCCAAATCTTAACAGCGCTGAAAGTTCTTTGCTGACTTTCTTTCAAGAAAGTCTAAAAAAGATAAAAAAGCTAAAGAAAAATAAAAAAGATTGAAGAAAACATTAAAAGAAAACATCGTGTTCTTTAAAAAGCAGCCCTTTTAATCAAGGGGGCTGCTTTTTGCATACCACAGGGCCTTGCCCCTGATGATCTGCCCGCCGGGTTTCATTGCCCCGTCGCCGGGTGAATCGCGCAGATACCATAAGTCCCAGCGGGTTTCGGCGTCGCCGCTGTACGGTCCGTAGCCGTCGATAAGCGCGGCTTCGCAGTGAGTAAGCACGTTCCAGCGGTCGATAGGGATATTGAGCCCCTGCGCCAGTGCGGCGACTAATTTACCTGCGGCGTCGATCTGGCGGGGAGTGGGCGGAAACTTGCCGAAGTCAGTATCCCTGCCGTTATGGGGCAGCGCGCCGCAGGCGCAGCAGAGAGCGATACCGATAGCGCCGGTATTGCGGTGCCACGTATGGCTTTTAAGCTCGGTGAGCTGCGTGCAGGTCTGGTAAATACTGCCGTCGGCGTCGATATTGAAATGGTAGTCGTCGTAAAGCTGGCCGTAACGCCCTGCGGTCCAGTGCAGATAGATCTGCGAGATGCGGTTGTGCCCCAGGGCGACAAGTTCGGCGAGTGTGGCTGCTGTCAGCAGCGGTGCTGATGATATTTGCATAGTGATGCTCCTTTCTTCGGTAGGCGTATTTTTGCAGGGCCTTTTACCCTTGCACTATATATAGGGCAAGAAAAATGCATTTCCGTTACATTTTTTGTAAAATTTTTTTTGATTATTTTTAGTAGCTACTCATAACAATTCAATGATATTTGTGAATTATATGTGAAATTGATAAAAACAGAAAAAATAAATGTAACGCTTTTTGCTTTTTGGTGCCCTATATATAGTGACGGTATTTAGTACTAAAGTTTGAGAGCAAGTTCTTTTAAAGTCTTTTTGGTTTTTACTTCTATCCTAGGTTATTTTTAAGTAAGACCAAGAAATGCTAAGAAGAAAGTAACTCAATACTAACTTTGTAAGTACTTGATACTGTTGCCTAAATTTAGCAGGAGAAAGGATGATTTTGATGCAGGAATTAGTAAAATCAACAGAAAAAGTGGAGAAAAGACTGAGTATGAAATTACAAAGTCGGTTGCTGTATTTATTACTTAAATGCCCTTTGATGCAGGATAGGGATTGTGAATGTAATCGTGTAGAGAGGGGAAAAGCTAGTCGGCCACGGAGGCTATATACTGATGATGAAAATGTTGTTTTGCGGGTAACTATTCCTTATGCTCTGCGGCGTGCTGCTCGTGCGGCACATTTGGATTGTAATGAGCTGACACGTAAGGCATTGGTAAAACAGCTAAAAAAGGCTGACAGAAAGTGAACTATTTTGTAAAACTGGAAAATAATTGTTTGGCAGCACCTGATATCGAATCTCTAAAAGTGGATTACTGTTGTGTTTGCAGCGAAGTGATCTGCGAAGGCGATAGTTATTGGGATACTGTTGCCGGTGCTGTATGTTGCGAGTGTGCGGAGTCTATGACAGCAGCGACATTTTTACACGATATATGTTGTGAGAAAGAAAATATAGCTATAAAAGACTGAGGAGTGTCGATTTGGAGATACAGGAGTTAAAGAAAGATATCGAAACATTTTTTGGTAATAGTAAGACCGGATACGAAAAATACGATACAAAAAGATTGTTGGTATTATCGCAGCAGGAAGATAAGCAGGCCAAACTGCAAATTTTAAATAATTTTAAAGGGCTTATCTATAATACGCTGTGCTATAACAATTACTATTTGCAGCTTAATGAGGGCGATGCGGTACAGAATCTATGCGAATTATTATTAAAAGAAATCGCTGCATGGAATCCTGAGGCGGCTGATGCTTTTGGCAATCATATCAAAAATTGTTTAAAAACAGCGGTGTGGAGCGAGATCCGCCGGGTAAAAAAGCATGATTATAAAGAATTTTCGTATGACAATGGCGATAATGCGCATCCATCAGCAGCAGAAATAGCGATGGAAGTAGCTGATTATAAAAAATTTTGGGGTGCTGATAAAAAGGCGGTACAGAAATTTACAGTGCGTGAGCTGATGGGAGTATTGACCCGTAAGCAGCGGGCGGTGATAATGGCAGGGTTGGATAATAACAGCAGTAGTGATATTGCCGAGTTGCTGCACACGAAGGAGTGTGCTATTAGAAGGATCAGACTGCGGGCAGTAGAACGGTTGCAAAAGTTTGTCCTGCGGAAGGGAGCATCAATATTATGTTAAACCCATATAAAACTGTTGGAAAGACGTTGGCACTGTTTAAAGCAGCGGGGCTGGCAGTACCGGCTTATGGCGAAAATGAGAAAAGACGGCTTTTAGATGCCTGGGTGCAGCGTTATGGCGATGTGGATAACGAGGTTTTTGCAGCTTGCAGTAGTAAGCTGGCCTCAGGACAAAGGTTTCCTCGTTTTTACGATATGGACGAAGCGGTGAAGGAGGAACAGCTGATGCGCAAGCGCAAAGCAGATGCGTCACTGCCTGTAGCTGCTCTGCCGCCAGTCGATTGCGAAGCAAATAAAAAACGCCTGCATCAGCTGATCGAACATCTGATGCGGCAGTGAGGGTGGAGGAAGGATAATAAATAACATATGCATACAAAAGGACCTTGCTATAGCAAGGTCCTTTTGTATGCATAACTTCCTAAAAAATCTACAAAGTAAGGCAGGAAATTGTTAATATAGAAATTGGTCGACAAAATATAATATAGGTAAAAGTTTTCGATATATTAAGGAGAAAGGATTGTTTTTTTATGTAAGATCTTGTATAGATGAATTATGACATGACAGCCAGATCTAAAATATTCTAATATAGTGTCGATACTTGTATTTATTCTATTTCCATGTGCAAAGCTGTTCCTCAATTTGACTAAGGAGTTTAAATTATTCTTTTTTAAATCTGGAATATTTTGAGAAAATTCTTTACTTAAATCATTATTTATTTTACTTAAGATTCTTGTAATTTGATTTATACTGGGATTACTAGAGCTATCTAATATAATTTTTTCTAAGTATGTTTGAGTAAATTGGGTTGAACCAGCAGATAAACAGTCGAAAAAGATTTTTTTATAGACGACCTCTAAAGAACCGGACGCTTTTATAACTGAATAATTAATAAGATATTCATTTGTACTTGAAAATTTATTGTTGGTAATTATTTGCTTTAATTCTCTTAATTCGATTTGAGTATTTAACAAGATTTTTATATATTCACCAATCATATTTAACTCCATATAAAGTTGTTGCAGCTATGCTTATACGTTCTTTAATACTTTCTATATTAGTTGTTCTGTACACAACATGTTTATTGAAATCTGAATTGTTGAAAAGTGACTTATATTTTTCTTCCATATTATTAGAATGGGGTATTTCAATATTATTTTCTACCAAGAAAGCAGTAGCAACCATAATTGAATCAAAAATAGTGGGACTTAATGGTTTGTTAAAATTGTTTTTTTCAATATTAAAGCTTCTGAAAATATATTTACCAAATAACTTATGGACAATGGAAACCGTGTCAACAAATAAACTTCTTAGATTATTGATGCGTTCTTCATTAGCATGTTGCTCATTTGCCATGTATAAATTCAAATATTTAGCCAAGATGATTTGTTTTTGAGATTTTTCTGATTTGTTATGTAATTCATTCATTGCAAAAAATCTTAACAATAATTCTAAATCATTCATTCTTGAATCTTCTGTATTAGAACCTAGTAGATGTCTCCATTCTTGATTCTTATTCAATTCGAAAAGTAACGTGTTAAAACTTCCTTGATATACACAATTTCGTATTTCTTGTGGCCTTAAAATTTTGCCTCCAGTATTTATTCGTTCAAAAATTTGATACATACCAGTATTATTGTCAGGATGCTTTTGTTCAAATATAATTGCATGAATCGTAGTAGAATTAATCCGTCGTTGTTCTTCTTTTTCTAGTTCTACAAATGCTTTTCCACGCCATTTCTGATTTATTATGTCGCTATTGGATAATTTAAAAACTTTATTATCACCAGAAAATGTTCCTGTAACAAAATCATAAACTGTCATAATACGTTGGTAGCCGTCAATTATTAATTTAGTTTCATTTGGTTCCTTGGCAAAAAATATGCTTGGTACAGGTAATCCCAAGAGGATAGAATCAATAAATCGACTTGCCTCATTTCTGCCCCATACATATTTTCTTTGTAACTCTGGTTTTAAGAGTTCTCCATCCTTATACATACTAATAATTTCTCTAAAAGACAAATCTGCTCCCCAAGAATTGATATTATATAAAGAATCATCAGAATAAGAAAGGGTTTCCCCTTTAATGGAAGTTGTTTTTATATCACTCATTTTACTTACCTCCTAGTTTTTTAATACTTATTATGTTTATGTGATTATTATATCATGAATAATATAAAGAAAGAATGAATTATATAAATCTAAGATTTTTATAATTTGAATATTGTTTTAAAGAAAAGTATGAGTATAACTAAATTTGTGTTAAAATTATATGTAATAATATTTTAATGTGAAGGTGTTTTTATGGGTGCTAAGACTAAAGAGCAGATTACTAAAAACATGAAAAAAGTAAAAAATCGAGATTCTAAAATAGAAATTTTATTGAGGAAGGAACTTTGGAAACGAGGGTTACGCTATTGTAAAAATGTAAATGATATTTTTGGAAAACCAGATATAGTTTTTAGGGGAAAACGTATTGCGATTTTTTGCGACAGCGAATTTTGGCATGGATTTAATTGGGAAGAACGAAAAAAAGATTTTAAATCGCATCAGAAATTTTGGATTCCAAAGATTGAGAGGAATATTGAACGTGATTTAGAAGTTACAATACAGCTACGTGATGAGGGTTGGACTGTTTTAAGATTTTGGGGCAAAGAGATAATAAAGAATACATCGGAATGTGCTGACATAATAGAGAGGGCTGTAAAAAACAATGAACAAAAAAAATAAAAAAATTGAAAGTAGTTTGTTTCCTGATTTAAAAATAGAGGCTAAATATAGATCCATAGATTTATTTGCAGGTATAGGTGGAATTCGATTAGGTTTTGATAGGGCATTTGAAGATAATATTGAAACAGTATTTGTAAGTGAATGGGATGAACATGCTCAGAAAACTTATGCTGAAAATTTCAATGATGGTTTAAAAATTTCTGGAGATATTACGAAAATTTCTAATGAAGAAATTCCTGCATTTGATATTTGTTTAGCTGGATTTCCTTGTCAAGCGTTTAGCTTGGCAGGAAAACGAATGGGATTTGATGATGATTATAAGGGCATGTCTCGAGGAACTTTATATGCAGAGGTTGTGCGTATTTGTGAGGCACATAAACCAAAAGTTATTTTTTGTGAAAATGTTAAAGGTTTGACTATGCATGATAAGGGGAGAACTTTTAAAGTTATTTTGGGAAGTCTGGAAGATTTAGGATATGAAGTTTATTATAAAGTTTTGAATAGTAAGGATTTTGGTGTGCCTCAAAACCGTGAAAGGATTTATATAGTTGCATTTAGGAAAGATATAGATAGTTCTAAATTTGAATTTCCTGAATCATATGGGAAAAAAACTGTATTAAAAAATATAATTGAGAAAAAACCTGTTTCTGTGAAGTATTATTTAAGTAGTGTGTATTTAAATACTTTGATTCAACATAAAGCTAGACATGCAGCAAAAGGCAATGGATTTGGATATGAAATAAGAGAAATGGATAGCATAGCGGGAGCAATTGTTTGTGGTGGTATGGGGAGAGAAAGAAATTTAATCGTTGATAACAGATTAACTGATTTTACCCCTGTTACGAATATCAAAGGGCAAGTGAATCGGGAGTTTGTAAGAAAAATGACACCTAGGGAATGGGCTAGGTTACAAGGGTTCCCTGACACTTTTAAATTATCTTTAGCTGATACGCATTTATATAAACAATTCGGCAATAGTGTTACTGTACCTGTTATTGAAGCGATAGCCAGAAACATTAAGGAGGTATTGGATAATGCTGAAAGGAAATAAAGGTGAGTGGAGTGAAATTTATGCTTTTTGTTACCTATTAAATACTGGTAAGTTATATTCTGCTGATAAAGATCTAAATGCATTGGAATCAATATATTTTCCGATTCTTAAGATTATAAGAGAAGAAGTTCCTAATTCTGTTTATAGCTATGAACCTGGAGAAGCTATAAAAATTTTTTTAGGTGAAACTCTGATTAAAGAGATTAGTAGATCTGAATTTGAGAATGTCGTCAGTAGATTATATGAAAAAATACCTCAAGGCAAAAAATCTTTTGAAATTGCTGAGGTAAATGATTTTTTTGACAATATTTATTGTAGCAAATTAAAAGCGAGTTCATCTCGTAAAGAAGATATTGTTATGAAAATTCAGGATATCCATACAGGGATATCTCCTATCTGTGGTTTTTCAATAAAAAGTCATATTGGGTCCAAACCAACTCTTATAAATGCTGGAGAAAATACTAATTTTATTTTTAATATAATTGGCTGTAATGACGAAATAATGAGTGTGGTAAATGGAATTGAATCAAAAACAAAAAATATTGATAAAATTGAATATTTACTTTTATCGGGATGTTCTTTTCAGGAAACACTTCCAATGTTATCAACGCAATTTGAGGAAAATTTATGTTTTATAGATACAATAATGCCAAGATTTCTTTCGCTTGCTGTTTTATATTCTTATGTATATAGAATTATTTCATTAAGTCAAGTAATTGAAAAAATGAAGGAAATAAATCCTTTAAATTTTAAAAATACTATGATGTATGAATATAAATTTAAGAAGTTTTTATGCGCATGTGCACTTGGCATGACTCCTGAAAAACAGTGGGAAGGATCAGAAGATGCAAATGGGGGTTATATTGTTGTAAAAAATGATGGAAGTGTAGTTTGTTATCATATTTATAATAGGACTGAATTTGAACAATATCTTTACGATTATACTTTTTTTGAAAGAGCAAGCACATCTCGTCATCATTATATGTATATTTATAAAGAAGAAAATCAATATAAAATAAAACTTAATTTGCAGGTAAGGTTTAAGTAAATATTTATAGAGAGGTATAGGATGGAGATTGATGATATTAAATTTTCTAATGGAAAAGCTTGGCTAATAATTGATGATATGGAATATTCTAAAAGTTTGAATCTATCATTAGTTGAAGTTGAAAAACAGATTTCTACTATTAAGTATAGAGATATTTATACTAAATTTAAAGAAATAAAAAAGGGGATGACAGAACAGGGAAGTTTTCCTCCGTTTAATTATGTTTTTTTTAGTTATCTTTATAATTACAATAAAGTTTTGAATGCAGAACAGTTTATAGAAGAATATTTCAATAAATATAAAGATATTTTTGAAATTGAGGGTGACATTTTAAAATATGATAATTGGAAATATTTTAAAAATGGATTAATTGCTAGGATGCTTAGGGCATATCCAAGTCTAATAAGAGACTTTCATTTTTATTTGATGCTTGTAGAAGATAAAAGTTTTGATAGAGTTCAATATTCTTGTAAATCTGATTTGGAAGGAGTAGATATTGTTATCGAACATAAAGGAGAGAAATACGGAGTTTCTTTATTTGTAAATACTAACAGAGGATGTAAATACAAAACAATAAAAAATTCGTATCGTCATACATATAATTTCAAAGAAATTCAAATACCTTTAAAGTTATCCCAGGCGAAAAAGTGTGGCGATATTTGTGTATGTGGAAAGCAAGAGCTTTTAATTGTAAAAAAGAAAGTACAGGGAGGATCATATGGAGATTTTAGATAAATTTTCTTCCTGGATGCAAGCAACGACTTTACTAAAATATTCTTCTATAATTAAATATAAAAGCGGAATCAATACTATTTCTAATGAGATGCTTGAAATGGGTGTAATATCAAAGAGTTTATTTGATATGAGTTTAGTAGAATTGGATATCGCAATCATTAATATTCTGCATAATCCATCTTTCATAAAGAAAAATACAACAGGAAATAATATGTATAGTAATTCTCTAAAACAGTATCGTTATTATGTTTTGTCATGTTCTGATGTGGAAGATATAGAGATGAAGATTGTAGAACAAATTGAGGCTAGTAAGATTGGCCATACAGAGAAAGAAACAATAATTAAGGCACGCATAGGTCAAGGACAGTATCGTAAAGATATTTTAGAAAAATATCAAAATTGCTGTTTAGTGACAGGCATTGATAATGTTAAGCTGCTTGTGGCAAGTCATATAAAACCTTGGGCAATTTGTAGTAACGTCGAAAGAATTGATGTAAACAATGGGTTGTTATTAAGTGCTAATATGGACAGGCTTTTTGATTGTGGTCTAATCACTTTTAATAACATTGGTAAAATGTTTGTATCTTCTTTTGTTGGTAAAGAAAATGAGAAACGATTACGAATATCTCAAGATATTATAGTTGATCTAAAACACACTGATAAGTTGTTGGAATATCTTGAATACCATCAAGACATTTTGTTTGTAAAATAATAAAAATATGTAATCTGATATATTTTTATTTGCTGAAATTTATAGTGCAAAATTCAGCAAAGATTTGAGGGATTGTGATGTTATGGATTTTCTCCAAACTATTTTAACAATAATTATTTCTTTAATATCTGGTTTTGCTGGTACAATCTATTTGGAAAATAAAAGAAAAATAGTTAGGAAGCAAAAGCTTTCTAACTATTTGATATTGCTTTATTCGGAAATTAGTGACCATAATTTTTGGATAAGAAAGCTTTACTCCAATGCTGGTACGTTTAAAATATGTTCTAAACTTTTGCTTGAATCATCAATTAAAGAGTGGAGTAATAGTAAATATTTTTTAGCGGGAAATCTAAATTCTAATGATCTC